>OFML01000049.1_pt1 | contig 131621 bp, 138 predicted proteins | sample 1541831 | NCBI WGS metagenome assembly OFML01 (sample SAMN04209237, study PRJEB22552) | human gut metagenome | biome: gut; material: feces | host: Homo sapiens | place: USA: Oklahoma | reverse complement strand
CTTAATTTTAATTCTTTTGAATATTTATTTTTTCTTCCCAATATAAAAACCTCCCATATCAGTGTTTAATTATTTACACTGTCTACTGGGAGGTTATCATATCATTTTCATAGTTTTTTATTCTTTTACCATATTAACTACACTACGTACCATTGCTCCAGTGGCAGCTGTTCCATCATTATCAGCAGTACCAGCAATATCTAAGTGAATCCATTTTGTTCCTTCTTCTACAAAAGCTTCTAAGAAGTTAGCAGCAACACTTGCTCCAGCACCTGCTTTACCAACTGAATTTTTAAAATCTGCACTATGTGATTTAAGTTTTGCAAAATATTCTTCATCGATTGGTAAACGCCAACCTTTTTCATCACTTTCTTTCATAGCCTTATCAAATTCTTGATAATATTCATCATTATTAGAGAATACTCCTGTATAGATATCACCTAATGCTGAAACACATGCCCCTGTTAAAGTAGCTAAATCAATAAGTTGTGTAGCTCCTAATTGTTGAGCATATGTAATTGCATCACATAGAATAAGTCTTCCTTCAGCATCTGTACTAATAATTTCTACTGTTTTTCCTGATAATGTTGTAATAACATCTTGTGGTTTATAAGCTTTTCCACTGACTAAGTTTTCTGTTGTTGGAATAATGCCATATACATTAGCTTTAGCTTTTAATGCACCTAAAGTTTTCATAACTCCTAATACATCTGCACCACCACACATATCATATTTCATACCAAGACTATTTCCTTTTAAATTATATCCACCTGAATCAAATGTTAATCCTTTTCCTATTACAGCTGTATATGGAGTATCTGCATTTGTATATTTTAAACAAATCATATAAGCTGGTATATGACTACCTAAGTTTACTGATAAAATACCTCCAGCTTTCATTTCTTCTAAAGCTTTTTTATCTAAGATTGTACATTCCATTCCATACTCATCTGCTAATGCTTTTGCTTCTTCAACTAAATGAACAGGTGTCATTAGATTAGATGGTGTATCAGCTAATCTTCTAGCATAGTTGATTCCTTCTCCATAAGCTATTGCTTCATCTATATCTTTTTGTATATCTTCATCACTAATCATTTGTACATCAACAATATTTTTGAAATCATGTCCAATAACATGTTCTTGATATTGTGAAATCATATGACTTTCAATAAATAATCTTGTGATTTGATGGATATTTATTTCATCTGTACATGCTTGTTTAACTATAAAGTTCATTGGTTCTTTTATTTTTTTAGATACTGTTTCAAATGCTTTTCTTAGTTTCATTGTTGTGATTTCTTTTGAATCACCTAATCCAATAAAAAGAATAGATGGAAAAGGTAATTTTCCTAATGTATGTATTTGTGTTATTTGATTATATTCTTTATTAACAATTGTATTTAAATCAAAACCTAATTTCTCAATTATTTCATTACAAATATCTTGATCTTTATAAATTGGATAAATTCTACTTTCCTTATATTCATTTAATTCACTATATTTTATCTGTTTCATCTTTCTTTCCTCCATTTATATATATCCTATCACTTTTTTAACAAGATAAAAATAGAAAAATGGTACTTATCCATTTTTCTCATAAACGACTTTTCCATCTTTAATTGTCTTTATAATTTCAATATCTTTAATATGTTTTTTATCTACCTTCAAAGGATTATCACTTAAAATAATCATATCTGCCTTTTTACCAACTGATAAGCTTCCTTTATCTTTTTCTTCATGATATTGATAAGCTGCATGAACTGTTAATGCTTTTAATGCTTCAATTGGTTCAATACATTCTTCTTTTCCTAAGGTTTTTCCATTGATTGTTTGTCGGTTAACAGCTATTTGAATTGTTTCTAACATATTTGGTTCTATTACTGGTGCATCTTGATGCATTGTAAATGGTAAATGATATTTTAATGCTGAATGAAGGGGACTAATTGTTTGTGCTCTTTCTTTTCCTAATTGTCTTAAATGAATATCTCCAAAATAATAAACATGTGCTAGGAAAAATGAAGGAATCATTTTTAGTTCTTTAATTCTTTGCATTTGTGATTCTCTCATCATTTGAGCATGTATAATAACTGGTCTAATATCTTGTGAACATACTTGACTATATTGATTGATATAATGTTCAATGGCTTGATCACCATTACAATGTGCTAAAACTTGCATATCCTCTTTGATTGCTTGTTGGAGATTATTTTTTATTTGTTCATCATTTAATGTTGGATATCCATATGTACCATCTACATAAGAAGCAATTGTCCATGCTGTTTTATTTTGTGGTGAACCATCTAAAAACATTTTATATCCACCAATTTTAAAATGATGATGATATTGTTTTTTATAATCTTTAAAGACTTCTTTAAATTGAACAGCATCATATCCTAAATATCCTACAACATCTAAGAAAAAATCATCTGTATCAACTAACATTTGATAAATATCTTTTAATTCATCAACAATCATTCCATCTTGAATCGTTGTTATTCCATAGCTTGCATATTTTTCCTGTGCTTTTGTATAAGCCTCTTTTAACTCATCTAATGATTTCATTGGAATCTTTTGGACATATGAAGTATAAGCATTTTCTTCTAAAAACCCAGTCATATAATTAATTTTTCCACCTACTGGTGAAATTGTCTTTTCATTAATATTTAATGCTTGTAATGCTGGTGTATTCATAACTCCACAATGTCCTGTATAATGTTGTATACAAATAGGTATTGTTGATGAAACAGCATCTAATTCTTGTTTTGTTATATGTCTTTTTTCTTTTAAATTTTCTTGATTATATCCTTTACAATTAATAAATTGATTTTCTTTTATTTTATTTGCTTTTATATATTCTAAAATACATTTTTGAATATCTTCAATAGTTTGACAATCATCTAATGCCACTTGTAATAAACCCATTGCATATCCACTTAAATGACTATGTGCATCTATAAACGATGGCATTAAAGTATGTCCTTTTAAATCAATAACCAACATATCTTCTTGATATAAATCATCATATTCTCCAACACTTATAATTCTTCCATTTTCTTCTACTAATGCATTTCCTTGGTTTTCATCCATTGTTATGATTGTTCCATTTGTATATATTGTTTTCATAATATTGCCTCCACAAACTTATTATCTTCCTCATTTATGAATGCAATATTAAAATAACCAATCAAACAACAAAGACTTTGTCTTTATATCTTTTGTAGATTCACAATAATTGACTTTCAATTCTCCTTCAAGTGTTTTTCCTTTTCCCTTCCCAATGACTATTTTATAGATTCCTTGTTTAAAACTAGCTTGATAATCTTTTTGATGATCAGCTAAAACTTGATCCTTATTATCAACTCCTTTAACCCATTCTTTATAATCTTCTAATAAATTATTTTTTATATCATACATTTCTTGAATATCACTTTCTTGATTAGAATTTGCTATTATTTTATATTTTGGTTCATGACTTTTGGCTTGAACACTTACACATAACATTCCTGCTAATATAACAAAAATAATTTTTTTCATTGATTTCACCTCATTAGTGATTATGAACATAATTGGTAAAAATATACAAAATTACTCTATAAAAAAAGAAAAAATCAATTTTCTTGCGTATATATATAATAGGAGGGTTTATTTTTGGGATAAAATACGAAAATATTTACAAATTGCAAATTTTTTGATATATTATTTTTAGAAGAAATATCACAATTTTGTAAGTGTTTTTGAGAAAGTGAGGTGATGATATGGAGCAAGGTTTGGTGGAAACCAAAAGTAAATACCAATGGGCTATTCAAAGTTTTACTCTTATGGATGATACTTTCATGCGTATTATTTTTAAAGATTATCAATGTTTACAACTTCTTTTAGATATTATCTTTCAAAAACACCTTCATATTATTTCTTGGCATACTCAGTATGACTTAAAAAATTTATATGGACGTTCTTTAATTGCTGATATTGTTATTGAAGTAGAAGGTAGAAAGTTTATTAATATTGAAGTACAAAGAAGTAGAGATGGTGCTCATCCTAAAAGACTAGAGTTACATAAAAGTCTTATGATGGCAAATACAACATATCCTCAAGATAAATGGGCTGATATACCTGATATAAGCATTGTATTTATATGTGAAGATGATATTCTTAATGAAGGTAAACCTATTTATTATATGCATACAACATATGATGAAAATGGTAAGTTTGTTGATAATGGTGTTGAAAGTATTTATGTTAATGGAAAAATAAGAGATGAAACACCTTTAGGTAGATTAATGCACGATTTCTTTTGTACAAGAGCAGAAGATATGTATTATGCAGTGTTGAGAGAAAGGGTTAATTATTTTAAGAATGAGGAAGGAGCTGAAACTATGTGTGCAATTATGGATGCTATTAAAGAAGAAGGAATTAGAAAGGGTAAAATGGAAGGTATAGAAGAAGGTAGAATTGAAGGAGAAAGAATAGCTATTATGAAAATGATTAGAAATCTTTCATTTGAAGAAGGTATTCCTTTTATTGAAGCAATGATGAAATTACATATTCCTCTTAATGAACAGGAATCATATATGAAACTTCTTGTTTCATAAAAGATAATTATACTAAAAATAATCCTCCTAAACATAATAAGCAGGAATTAAAACGTAGGCGTTATTAAAGAAGAATCCTATTTAAAGCTACTTTAACAAAAAAACGTAGATACATATTTCATGTATTTACGTTTTCATTTTTATTCATAATCTTCATTTGTATCATAATATGTTAGATCATCAAATGTTTGTCTCCTAATAACAAGTTTAGACTTTCCTTGATAAGTAAACACAACAGCAGGTTTTGGTAATTGATTATAATTAGAAGCCATTGAATAATGATATGCCCCAGTAGAGAATTGAGCAAAAATATCACCTGGTTCAGGTTTTGCTACCATAACTTCTTTAACAACAATATCTCCTGATTCACATATTTTCCCTGCAACTGTTACTTTTGTATCTTTTGGTTGTTCAGCTTTATTTACAATGACACCTTCATAATCAGCATCATATAAACATGTTCTGATATTATCAGTCATTCCACCATCAATACTTACATATGTACGAACATCTGGAATTTCTTTAATTGCCCCAATTGTATAAAGTGTAATCCCTGCATTACCAACAACATAACGTCCAGGTTCTACTAAAACCATTGGCATATCCCAACCACGTTTATCATAACCTTCTTTAATTGTTTTCATAATCTCTGTTGTAATGACTTCAAAATCTAATGGTTCATCTTTTTTAGTATAAGCTATACCATATCCACCACCAGCATTGATTTTTGTAACCATAACACCTAATTGATCATAAATTTCATAAGCAAATCCAACAAATCTTTTCATTGCACTAATATAAGCATATAAATCAAAAACTTGTGAACCTATATGACAATGAATACCTTCAAACTCAATATGAGTAGACTCTAAAATTTTTGAAATTGCCTCTAAATAAATACCATGTCTCGCACTAAATCCAAACTTTGTATCTTTATGACCAGTTTGAATAAAACCATGACCCCCAGCTTTAATTTCAGGTACTACTCTCACTGTCGCATATATTGTCTTATCTAATCGACTAGCAATTTCTTCTACTAATTCTATTTCATAAAAATTATCAATTACAAAATGATCTACATCATGTGATATTGCATATTCTATTTCTGATGGTAATTTATTATTACCGTGGAAATAAATCTTATGTGGATCAAATCCAGCTTTTAAAGCTATTGAGATTTCACCAGCACTGACACAATCAATTCCTATTCCATATTCATTAGCTAATCTATAGATTTCTAAACAACTAAATGATTTAGAAGCAAATAATGGTAAAACATTTTCGTATTTATCTAAGAATTTTGTTTTTAATTCATTCATTTGATGACGAATATGTCCTTCACTCATAACATAAAGTGGAGTCCCATATTTTTTAACTAAATCCATAGCATTGACATCATCTATATATAAAGTATTGTCTCTAATTTGAGCAAATTCTGTTTGTAAAACCATCCCTAATCCCCTTTAGTATAAATTTTTTAAAGTAAACAATCCATTTTCTTTATCTACAATTGCATTACAAGCTGAGATAGCTCCTTGTACAAAAACATCTTTAGATAAAGCCGTATGTTTAACCTCGATAATTTCATCATGACCTGCAAACAATACAGTATGTTCACCAAAAATTGTTCCAGCACGTACTGATTGAATACCAACTTCATTTTTTTCACGTTTATGATGAACTTGACTACGATCATAAACTTCTTTTGTTTCATCAATATCTTCATGAATAACATCATATAAAAGTTTAGCTGTTCCTGAAGGTGCATCTATTTTTTGATTATGATGCTTTTCAATAATCTCAATATCATATCCTTGTTCATAAAACTCTTTTGCAACACTTTTAACAATCTTTGTTAACATAGAAACACCAAATGATGTGTTATATGATTGAAAGATTGGAATTTGTGAAGAAGCTTCTTCTATATGTAATTTTTGTTGATCATTAAATCCAGTTGTTGCAATAACCAAAGCACAATGATTCTTAATACCAAACTTTAAAATATCTTCTAAATTATTAGGATGAGAAAAATCAATAATAGCATCTACCTTTTCATTAACTTCTTCTAAAGATGAATACATATTTTCGTCAATTTTCTCATCAAAGACAGGAGAAACAATACCAACAAGATCCATCTTCTCATTGTCTCTCACTGCTTGGGCAACCTTTTTACCCATTAATCCATAACCATATACAATAACATTCATATTAATAACCCTTTTCTTCAAATTTTGCCATAGCATCAAATAATAATTTCTTATTAGCTTCAGTTGTTGGAATAAGTGGTCTCCTTACCATTTCTCCACATACTCCTAGTTTAGCTAAAGCAACTTTTGGCATAATTGGATTCACATCAACAAATAAATACTTACTTACATCATTAAAGTCATAAGCCATTGCTCTTGCAAGTTCCATATCGCCTTTTAATACAGCTTGAGCAAATTTTTCTGTTTCTCTTGGATAAACATTAGATAATACAGAAATAACACCTTTTCCTCCCGCAGCAATAAATGGCAAGATATTATCATCACATCCACTATACATATCAAAATCTAAATCTCTTGTTTTTGTTAAAACATCCATAGCATAAGCAATATTATCAGTAGCATCTTTCATTGCTTTAATATTCTTATGTTTTGCAAGTTCTACAACTGTATCAACTGCAATATTCATTCCAGTACGTCCTGGTACATTATATAAAATCATTGGGATATCAACTCTATCAGCAATATAAGTATAATGTTCAATTAACCCTCTTTGACTTGTTTTGTTATAATATGGTGTAACAACTAAAATTGCATCAGCCCCTACTTCTTTAGCAAACTTTGCTTTCTTTAAAGCTGTTTCAGTATCATTAGAACCAGCCCCAGCAATCACTTTAACTCCAGTTCCTTTAGCCATTTCCATAACTATTTTTGTTAATTCAAATTCTTCTTCAATTGTAATTGTTGGTGTTTCACCTGTTGTTCCATTTACCAATAAAGCTTGTACCCCACCATCAATCATTCTTTGAACTTGTCTTTTAAATCCTTCAAAATCTAAACTTCCATCATCATTCATTGGTAATACAAGTGCTACAGCACTTCCTTCAAAAATTGGTTCCATAATATCCTCCTTATAATTGATAAGCTTTTTTTATTTCATTAACCGCTAATTCCATAAATTCACTAGGAATAACACAAGAAATAGAAATTTCTGATGTTGTAATTTGTAAAAGTGGAACTTGATATTTTCCTAAGATTTCAAAAATATGAGCAGCTACCCCTATTTCATCCTTCATCTTTTCTCCTTCTACCATAACCTTAGCAACATTACGACTTTGATAAACCATAATTCTTGGATGCTTTTGTTTAATATTTTCAATAGCTTCATTAAGTTTTTCTTGATCCTTTTGATCACATGTAAAATCAATTCTCATCTCATCTTCTAACATGACTTGTGAAATCATATCAATATTAACACCATTCTTAGAAATTTCTTGAAAAATGCTACCGACAAATAATGAATTCTTTTCAACATTTAATAATTTTACTTGAATAATCTGATCATTATACTCAACTTGAGTAATTGCATTTTTATCCATCTTCCTGCCTTCTTTCTATTAAAAAAATTGCAATGATACCATTGCAATCAATAAACAAATATATGAACGCAATAGCACCCCACTTTAATCTCTTAAAGTGACAGTGGCATAGATATTCTCTATACCCCCAGGAAATCATAACATGCAAATTATAACTCCTTCGGCAATTGCCCCTCTTTCTTTTTAGTTGCATCTATTCATAAAAGAATTCTTGACTCTTGCGCCTCTATCTTGACTTAATACTATCACAACCCTTATCTGAAAGCAACCTTTATTTTTATGCACAATCATTGCTTTTATGATATACTAAAGAACAAGAAATGAGGTTTGGTTATGAAATTATTTTTTATTCTTATGTTTCTCTTTATTATTATAGCACCTTTTATCTATTTTCAGCATTATTTTCACTCTATAAATAAGCTCACCAAAATGATTTTTTCATTCTTATCACTTTTAACTCTTTTCGTTACCTTAATAAAGATTTATTTTCATCCTAATTCACCATTTTTCTTTATATTAACCCTAATATTACAATATTATATGTTATCACTCTTTGTCAGTATGATTTTACTTATTATCTATCAATTCATCTGTAGATGTTTGCATAAACAAGTCATTCAAAAAATATCTATTATTCTTATAGTTATATCTATAAGTTTTGTATCTATTGGATATATTACTCATTTTCATAAAGTTAAAGAACCTTATCAGATAACTATTCATAAAGAATCTTCACTTGATTATTTACATATTGCGTTTGTAAGTGATATGCATCTAGGTTCTGGAACCTATTTAAATGATGTAAAGAATTTTGTTGATGCTATGAATAAAAATGATTATGATCTTGTTTGTTTTGGTGGTGATTTATTTGATGAAACGACTCCTAAAGAAATGATTCCAGAAGCTTTAGCACTTTTATCCCAAATAGATAGTCGTTATGGAATGTATGCAGTGAATGGTAATCATGAACACTATGCTCAGTTTCTTGATCAGCAAGCTTATAAAAAAAATAATATTCATCTTTTAAGTGAAAACTATGTATGTGTTAATGGTCTTTTTAATATAGTAGGTAGAGAAGATGTTAGTGCTAAAAGTCATATAACTTATCAACAAGTCATTCAAAACATGGATACCTCATTACCTACTATTGTTTTAGATCATAATCCAAAACGTTATCAAGAAGTTATGAGTGAATCAGATTTACAATTATCTGGACATACTCATGCTGGACAGGCATTTCCATTATCATTAGCAACTGCTCCTTTATATGATAATGATTATGGATTACTCTTAAAAAACAACTTTTCTTTGATTGTAACAAGTGGATATGGGTCATGGGGATTTCCGGTTAGATTCATGACACAATGTGAATTTGTTGATATCATGGTAACATTTTCAAAAAAGTGATTTTTGTTATGGACAAATACTAACAAATAATATATCATATGAAAAGCGAGGTAAGGTAGTATGGTTATAGAATTAGATAGTCAATATGAAAATAGAAAAGAAGTTATTGAAGATATTGTAAACTCTTTTATTAATGAACATTCTATTAGCGTGTCTCAAACAGCTTTTGATAATTTAATTATTCATTTATCGTTATGTGTATCTAGAGAACTTCATGGAACTTATATTCCTACAAGTGAAAGTCAAATTAATCATTTAAAAGAACATGAGTACTATGGAATCTCTAAAGAAATTGTCAAAGCGTTAAATAACAAATTCAATATTACAATTGATGAAAATCAAATAAGCTATGTGACTATGTATTTAGCAAATATTAACTTATTAGATATCGATTTTAATTGTGAATTCGATTTATGTGATGATGAAATGGAAGAAATTATTAATGAAACTATTGAACGCATTCAAAATCAATTAAAAATTGATTTAAAAGAAAATAATGAATTCTATACAGGAATTACATTACATTTTTATCCTGCATTAGATCGTTTACAAAACAATCAACAATTAACAAACAATCCACTCAAGGATCAAGTGCAATCACAACATGAAACTGAATTTAAATGTGCTGAAATCTTTAACTCTGTTGTTGAAGAACATTACCACAAATCATTTAATGAACATGAATTAGCATATATTGCTTTACATTTTGGTACTGCACTCAAAAAATAAAGGAACTTTCAAAAAGTTCCTTTTTTAATTTTGAACATCAATATCTATATAATATTCATCCTGATTTAAATCAATATCTTTTTGATAAACTTTCAAATCTTTTTTTAATCCTAAATTATCATCTTTTAGACTATATGGTTCTTGTAATATTAGTTTAATCTTTTGTGAAGTTATATTTAATGATGATTGATATTGTGTCATATAATTAAAATTATGATCTTGTTTTGATTTTAAAGCAACATAATAATTCTGTAAATATTGATAATTTAACTTAATAGATGAATCAGCAGGAATTTTGACTTCATGACTGATTTGATAATATGCATCATCTATAATGTATTCTATAGAAAACATTTCAATTGGAACATTATTTTCTATCATTTCATCAATGAGATGATAGAAATTTTGATTGATAGAATCTTGATTAATTTGATACTGCTTCTCTTTTAAGAAGATATTATTTTGTTCTAATAATATTGCATCAATAGCCTTCTTAACTGTTATTTTTTCTTCATCTATCTTAGCTTTTACCTCATGACTCTCCTTATTTAAATTACTATCACTATATCCAGTTAAATGAATATCTTTTATTTTTTCTTTTGATATCAACATAGGTGTTAATGCATATTCTCCATTATCCATCATAATTTCAAATATTTCATCTTCATTCTTATCTATGTTGTAACAGTAAACTTTTTGATTTTTGGGAATATCAACTGTTAAATAACAAACGGTTCCATCTTGTGGGTATTGTCTATCTACAAAACGATAGACATAGACCTCTTGTTTTAATAAGTCTTTCATTTGTTGGGATAGTTTTTTAGGTTGGTTATCTAATAACTGTTTGATTTGATTGATATTATGAGGTAATGTTCTTTCAAATAATTGATTTTCTTTAGAATATTGATATTGATTAATAAATTGTTGTAAGTTGATTTGATAATTAATTGATTTTCCATTCGCTTCAATCATGAATTCATCTTTATTTGATAAATATCCTAAATAAGGATATTTCAGTTGAATTGTTTTTTCTTGTTGACTATGATTATATAATTCATATTCTTCTTTTATTAGAAAATTATTTGAAATATTTATTTCTGTATTTCTAGTAGCAGTGATATCTTGTGGATGGTCAATTTGTAAAGGCATAATGGCACCATTATAATAAATATTATAACCTTCATATTTTGAACCATAGGTATATATGTCCATAATAATTACACATAAAATTGTCACTATAGCTAAACCAATAAGAAATGTATTTCTTAATAAATGTCTTTCTTTCATAATTATTGCCTCCTTTCATAAAAGAAAAATGAGATTATCTATCTAATCTCATTATATCAGCAATTATTTGTTTTTCAAAACTTTATATAGTGCATACAAAATAATACATTCAAATAAACAAGAAAGCATAACTATCATAAATATATAACTTATAATAGAAAGAACATTATTCCCTCTATTGAATGCTGTAACACCTAAGAAAATAACTAAACTGACTAAACCAATTGTTCTTAAATATTTAAAAAACTTATAGAATCTTTCTGATAAAACAGTATATTTTCCCATCTTATTTACCTATACAAAAGCGTTTGAATAATTCATCTAATAAATCTTCTTTTGCTCTTTCTCCTAATATTTCTTTTAAGTTTTCCCAACTATCATATAAATCAGTCACAATCAAATCAGTTGGTACCTGATTTTTCATTGCTACAATCGCATTATCCAATGACTCACTTGCTCTTTGTAATAATTGAATCTGTCTTGCATTAGCTAAAATATCTTCTTGTCCAGCAGTAATTTGTCCTAACTCAAATCTTTTCTTAATCTCTTGAATCAAAGCATCAATATCATTATCTCTAGCACTAATAGAAATACCCTCTATATCAATATTATGTCCTTGATCTTTTTTATTCACAACAATAATTCTTTGGGTATCTTTAGATAACTCTAATAATTCTTCATCTTCTTTACTTAATGGTACTGAACCATCAATAACTAATAAAACCAAATCAGCTTTATGAATAAGTTCTTTTGATTTATGAACTCCAATATTTTCAACAATATCATCAGTATCTCTAATTCCTGCTGTATCAATCATATTTAAAATAATATTATCCAAACGAATTGTTCCTTCTACAATATCTCTTGTTGTTCCAGCAATATCAGTTACAATCGCTTTATCTTCATTTAACAAGGCATTTAATAAACTTGATTTCCCAACGTTTGGCTTTCCTATAATAACAGTTGAAATACCATCTTTTAATAGATGAACATTTTTAGATGATTCAATAATATGATTCATCTTTTTTTGTAAAGATTGACTTTTTGGTAATAAAGAATCAGCAGTTAATTCTTCTACATCTTCATATTCAGGATAATCAATATTCACTTCTATTTGAGTAATAATTTGAATTAAATCTTCTCTTAAATCTTCAATAAAATGACTAATATTTCCTTGAATACCTTTTAATGCTAATTCTGTAGCATAATCATTTTTAGCAGTAATCAAATCACTAATCGCTTCAGCTTGAGATAAATCAATACGTCCATTTAAAAAAGCACGCTTTGAAAACTCACCATGTTCAGCCATTCTAGCACCTTTTTTCAAACAAAGATTCAAGACTTTTTGAGTAATGTAAACACCCCCGTGACAATTAATTTCCACCATTTCTTCCCCAGAAAAAGTTCGCTTACCACGATAAATATTAACTAAGACTTCATCAATCTTTTGCTCACCATCTTTAATATATCCATAAGTAATTGTATGACTTGCTTTATTTAAAATCTTACCAGTAAAAAACTCTTGAACAAAAGCAATACAATCTTTACCACTTAATCGAATAATAGATATTGCTGCTTCTAATCGAGAAGTTGCAATCGCAACAATAATATCATCATTCATCTTTTTTCACTTCCTTTATGTTATTCTTATATAGTATAACAATATCCATCTAAAATATCTATGATTTCAAAGAAAAATCTCAGTTATAAACTGAGATTTAACAATAAGCAGCTAAATACATTTGTGGATTATCTTTATATTTTTCAGCCTCTTGTTGACTTAGAAAAACTGTATAATGAATTTGATTTGAATAAATCACATGTGGACCTTCACATCCCGAATATCCTTCTATACTAAAAGTATATTCTTTTTCATTTCCTTCCACATTCATAATTTGACCTGACATAACATAACCATTCATTAAAAAGTATACCATTGTTCCTTCTTTTAACATATATTTACCCTCTTTCATAAAGATTAGCTGCAACATAAACAATATCTTCTAATAATTTCTGCATTTTTATAATAATTGGATGTTCTGATAATCCATAATGCTCGGCCATTTTCACTGTTTTTTCAAATGCTAACCATGTACAACCATTTTCATCTTCCCAAACAGCTATTTTTAATGGTAATGCAAGAGCAATACTTTGATCTTCTATCATGAGATTAGTTCCTACTTGAGGTGAACCAAATACCAATACTGTTGTTGGTCTTAATTGCATATGAACTTGTTTTGCATTTTTAGCATGATCAAACTTTGCAAAAAGTGGGATTTCTCTTTTTTGTAATTCTTGTTCTAATCGTTTGACAGTTTCTTCAACTGAAAATTGTCCTTCCATCAAATACAACTGATTATCATCATAATTTGTTGATAATAAATCACCAAATGCTGCTGCGATTTTTCTTCCTAAATTCGTAAAATCAATATTTTCTTTATTGGCTAATAGAGTGACACAAACCAATTCTTGTGGATCAGTGAAACGACTTAAGAAAGATGAATAACCTTCAATACTTCCTTTAATATCCATTAAACCACGATGTTTATAGAATTGCCATCCAGCAACACCAGGAACTTCCTGACCATTTGGTAAATGCCAAGCCTTATAAACTTTTTGACGATTTTCTAATTCATGGATTAAAATTCCACCAGCTAAACCAATATCCCAAAATGAAATATCTTGAGCACTCGCCCATATATCATGATATCCCCTTAATGAAGTTATTTTTTGAATATCAATTTCTTCTTCATCTTTATTATAACTTTTTGCTATTTCTGTTGGATCTACATAATTTCCATCTTTTTTAAAGAGTTGATGCAGAAATTCTGTTTTAGAAATATCTTCATGATAAAATTGATTTAAATCTTCATAGAAACCTGTATGTTTTAAATTTAAATAATAAATTTGTCTATCCATAACAAAATCATGATAACTTTGATGACTGACTCTTTCAACAATTTCACTTAACAATAAGAAATTGGTTGCAACTTTTTCAACTGCTTCTCCTGGCTGAAAATGTAAAGGTTCAGCCTTTAATAAATCAATAATTGCTTTAAACTCCATACTTTCATGATAATCAGGTAAACCACTTGCATGATGTAATAAATCTATTACTTTAATAGCTTCCCATGACTCAGGTATATCATCAATATATTTTTTAATTGATTCATTTAAATCTAATAAACCATCTTCAAATAACTGCATAATTGCGACTGCGCAAAAGGCTTGTGAAATATCTCCGACTGGCCACATTGTATTAACACTTGCTAGTCTTTTTTCTTTCACATCACTTAGTCCATATCCTACAACTCTAGGAATATAAGGGGCTTGTACAATAGCCAATGTTAAGCCTGGTATATCTTGTTCTTTCATAAAATCAATAATCATTTGATCAATACTATAACCTAAATAACTTACATCCTTATTACCTCTTAATTTCATTTCACTGTGTTCTCTTGTGTTCATATTATTTTCCTTCCTCATAGATATTTTCTAACTTCATTAAAATATCTTTGATTGTTAAAGTCGCTAAATAACTTTGACATGATTTTTCTAAATCATCACATAAATCATCAACAACATGAGACATTCCACTACTTACCATACAATCTTTATTCATATCACCACTACGCCATGAAGTTTGACATATCTTTATATGTATTGCATCGTATACTTCTTTTAATGTGATTTTCTCACTTCCAATTTCAGCATAATATCCACCATTAACCCCAACTTTTGTTTTTACAATTCCTGCTTTTTTTAGTTGAGATAGTACTTTTCTAATTCTAACAGGATTAACACAGACATTATCAGCTAATTCTTCACTTGATAATTGCTTATTTTCTTTCCTTAAATAAACCAAAACATGAATAGCTATAATAAATTCACTTGGCATCCTTCTCACCTCTAAACTGTAACTTTTTTTATTACAATTTGATTATATATCATTTTTTATAAATATCAAATTATATGCTTGTAAAATAAAAAACCCTATCGCTAGGGTTTAATCTACATATGAAATTGTAATATATCTATTTTTTCCTTCGCCTTTACTTTCTGTTTTTAAATGATTCATTTGTGAAATAACTTGATGAATCACTTTTCTTTCATCAGCAGGTAAAGGATCAAGTTTAACATCAGCTTTTGTCTTTAAAACTTGTTTACCAAGTCTTTTAGCCATAGATGATACTTTCTTATATCTGTTTTCTTTATATCCATTAATATCTAAACTAATTTCAATTCTTTTCTTAAATTGAGTTTGAATAGCATTTTTAGCAATAAAATTAAATGCTCTTAAAATCACACCATTTTTTCCAATTAAGATAGAATTATTATCAGTATTAATATTACAATAAATACGTCCATCTTGAATATAAGATACTGTTTCAACAGTAAATTGCATATTTGTAAGTGTTCTTCTCACAAAATCTTCTAAATACTCTTGTACCATATTTTGTGTGTAACATTCAATAACGACTTTTTTAGAGAATAGACCTCTCTTTTCTTCAATAACTTCATAAGTAAGTTGATCTAAAGTCACACCTAAATCAAGACATGCATTTTGAACAACTTCTTCTTCAGTTTTTCCCTCATATGTTTTCATATATTTTTCCGTCCTTATTTATCTCTTTTCTTTTCAATATGGTAAATTTGAATATAAACTGTTCTAATGACAGTAATTAAACTTGTAGTAATCCAATATAATGACATCGCAGTTGGCATTGATAAAGCAAACCATACGATCATTGCTGTCATAACAATATTCATTGTTTTCATTGATTGTTGTTGTTTTGAAACCTTATAACGAGGATTTCTCTTTAACATAATATTGTTAATTTCAATAGCAAAATATTGTGTAATACCTACTACTGCAACAATAACAATATATACCCAATTACCACTTGTAATTTGTGACATTGGTGTAGCACCTAAGTTTAATCCAAATAAAGTAGAAGTATATAAAATTTCAATTCTTTGAACAGCTTGCCACATTGCTAACATAATTGGCAATGTTAAGAAAGTTGAAAATGAACTAAACATACTGATATTGTGCTTTTTATATAAAGCTTGAATTTCAGCAGATTGTCTCATTTGTGAAGCTTGATCTTTTCTTCCAGCATATTTTCTTTGGATTTTTTCCATTTCTGGTTGAATTAATTGCATCTTTTGAGTAGATTCAGTTGATTTGATCATAATTGGTAAGATTAAGAGATTGATAAAAGTTGTCATACCAACAACTCCCCAAGCTACATTACCAAATACATCACTTATAAATAAGATACCTTTTGCAATTGGAATTGTTAAGATAAAATCAAAGAATCCAGCTTTTAAACTCCAAGGTGTTGCTGCATTAATTGCACGTGATGCTAATAAGTTTCCTTTTGAATCTAAGTTCTGACCACAACCTGTCAAGACAAAGACAAAGGCAACTAAAGCAAACACCTTTAAAAACTTCTTCGTACGTTGATCTAAATACATTTTTACTTTTCCATCCTTTTATTTATTTTGTCATAGAGATACTTTAAATCTTTTAGATTTTCTTGATATGAACTCTTTAAGAATTTTTGTCTCACTATCACAATAAAATCCATTTTTTGATCTTTATCAAAAACCTCTTGAATCATCATTCTGACTTGTCTTTTCGTTTTATTTCTAACAACAGCATGACCTAACTTTTTACTAACGGAGATTCCCACTCTCATATGTTCATCATTAGGCAAATAATAAATGACAAATTTATGATTTGCTACTGATTTTTTCTTATGAATAATGGTTTGAAAATCTTCATTTTTCTTAATTCGATATAATTTTTTCATATTTTTTTAGAAAAAAAACCACATTAAAGTGGAATTTTTTTGTTAGGCAGATAAAACTTTTCTTCCTCTTTTACGGCGACGAGCAAGTACTTTTCTTCCGCCTACTGTTGCCATTCTAGCTCTAAAACCATGAGTTTTTGATCTTTTTCTCTTATTTGGTTGATATGTTCTTTTCATTGATTACACCTCCAAAATTTCTATATTTTTTTATACACAGTAACATATGCTCCATTATTATATGGTTTTTGCCCATATAAGTCAATGAAAATATCTAAAATTCTTTATACTAACCCCTTGATTTTGTTCATAAAACAAGCATTTTTCTAGCTATTATTTGCTAGTGGCAAGATATAAAAAGATATTCACTATTATTGTGCTTATTTTTTATTATTTTACATTTCTTTACACATAACTTCTTTATCTTCCATATTTTTTGCACAACTTAGCAACGTTGTGAAAGTCTTTATGCACAACTGTGCAAAACCACCCAAAATCTATGATATATCTACATTTTTTATGTGCATAATAACATGCATATGTTGTGAATCTAGTTATGCATAAAAATAAATTCACATTTATTCACATAGCATAACTTTTTATGCACAATTCCCCATCTATGAAATTTGTGTATAATCAAAAAAAGCTCCATTAATCAACACTTTTTAATGTGCGTAACTATGTGCACAACCTGTGAATGGGTTTTTTCTGCTTCATTTTATGCACAATTTCCTCTATAATATGATGTGAGAGAAGGTGAATATGTGAATAATCTTGATATAGACTGGCAAAAAACATTAAATCTCTTTAAAAATAGATTAGATGAATTTGGAATTGATAAGATTACTTTTGATTCTTTCTTCACAACTCTACAAATTAGAGATATTGTGGCAAGTGATGTCACTGTAACAATTGATACTCAATGGAGTTTAGATGTTGTTTTGCCTTATATAGATCGTTTAGAAGAAATTTATAACACTTTAACAAGTGGTCATTACCATTTATCCCTAGTCACAGAGGGAGATTATAATAAGTCTGTTTTACAAAAGAATAGTTTATTAAACTTTGAAGATAATTTGAATCCTGATTTAACATTTGAAAACTTTGTTGTTGGTAATAGTAACCGGATTGCCCAAAATGCCTCTTTAGCCGTCGCAATGAAACCTGGTATTTCTTATAGTCCATTATTTATTCACAGTAATTCTGGACTAGGAAAAACCCATTTATTGAACGCTATAGGAAATTATGCAAAACACCGTGATCCAGCGACTAAAGTTTTATTCACAACAAGTGAAAACTTTGTTAATGAATATATTCAATCCTTATCTAATCATACTATTGATGAATTTAACTATAAATATCGCCATATTGATATCCTATTAATAGATGATATTCAATTTATGGCTACAAAAGAATCATCTAGTGAAATATTCTTTAATATTTTTAACAGTCTTATTAGTAATAAAAAACAAATTGTCATTACATCAGATAAACCACCTCGTGATTTACGAGGAATGGAAAGTCGTTTAGTAAGTCGTTTCTCATCTGGTTTAACTGTAAGTATTGATACCCCAGAGTTTGAGACATCTAAAGCTATCTTAAGAAAGAAAATTGAAGTTGAAAATGTTGATTATCCAATTTCTGAAGATGTCTTTGATTTTATTGCAACACATTTCAATACTGATGTTAGAGAACTGGAAGGAAGCTTGAAACGTTTGTTGTTTTATAAGCTTATTTGTGGGAAAAAGCTTGATTGTATCGACTTAAATTTTGCTTTAGAAGCATTTAGTGATACTTACACCCAACCTGCTCAAAAGAAAGAATTAACTGTATCAAATATAAAAAAATGTGTTGCTGACTATTATAACCTAACTGTTACGCAGATTAACTCGAAATCGCGTACATCTAGTATTATTGTTGCTAGACATATTGCAATGTATTTAGTAAGAGATTTAATTGATGATATTTCTTTTATTCAAATTGGTCATGAATTTGGTGGGAGAGATCATTCTACTGTCATGAAAGCATGTAGTAAAGTTCAAAAAAAGCTAGAAAAAGATATGAACTATCGTCAAGCTATTGATGATATTAAAAAGAAACTTGTATAAAACTTGTGCACATCTATCCACAATTTGTTCACATGTTATTTTTAAAAAAATATTGATAAATACACAATATTTATGAGTTATTCATATTGTGCACAGTATTATTATTATGATATTATTTAAATAATAATAAATATAAAGGAGAAAAAAGATGAATTTTAAAATAAAAAGATTAGAATTACTAAATGCTTTAGCTAAAGTATCTAGAGCTGTTTCTATGAAAAGTCCTTTACCTGTTTTAACAGGAATTAAATTTGATTTAAAAGAAGATGAATTAATTTTAACTGGTAGTGATAGTGATATTACTATTCAAACAAGTATTCATGAGAATATTGAAATTATTGAAAAAGGTTCTGTTGTTTTATCTTCTCGTTATATATTAGAAATTATTAAAAAGATTGATTCTGAAGATGTTCATATTTATATTGTTGATGGAACATTAACAAGAATTGAAGGAGCAAGTTCTCGTTTTGATTTAAATGGTACATCTTATATTGATTATCCTAGAATTGATTTAAATAAATCTGGGGTTAATTTACAGATGAAAGCTACTGATTTAAAAGAAGCTATTGAACAAACATCATTTGCAACAAGTGAAAAAGAAACAAGACCAGTTTTAACTGGGGTTAACTTTAAAGCTAAAGATCATGTCTTAGAATGTATTGCAACTGATAGTTATCGTTTAGCTAAACGTATTTTAAATATTGATTCTGATGTATCTTTTAATATTATTATTCCTAAGAAAAGCTTAATTGAGATTAGTCGTATTATTGAAAAAGATGAATTGATTGATTTATATGTATCTGATCGTAAAGTTTTATTTATCTTTGATTCTGTATTAATTCAAACAAGATTAATTGATGGTTCTTATCCTGATACAAGTCGTTTAATTCCTAATGATTTTGATTATTCTATGACAATAGATAGTACAAGTTTATTAAATTCTATTGATAGAGCATCTTTATTATCAAATGAACAAACAAATATTATTAAATTATCAATGAATGAAGATCAAGTCATGTTATCTTCTTATTCTCAAGAAATCGGTTCAGTAGAAGAAAACTTATCAAGAGCTTTCTATAAAGGTCAACCTTTAAATATTTCATTTAGTGCAAAATATTTAAATGACGCTATTAAAAGTATTAATGGTGATAAAGTAAGAGTATTATTCACTGGTGAAATGAAACCATTTATTATCAAAGACTTTGAAAAAGAAGATATTATTCAATTGGTTTTACCAGTAAGAACATATTAATAAAGGAGTCTCTTTTAAAAAAGGAGACTTTTTTTATTTACCAATAGTCATCCGCTTGAATAAGATATTTGCTGTGATATAATTGAGATAGAATATATAGGCAAAACTATCGAAAGGTAGTGACGCAAAGCTATAGGGCCTGAAATGGCAGCCAGTTGCATCAATGAAACAGGTGCAAACCTGTTTATTTTTTTAAGAGAGGTTTAATTTAATGAAGAAGTTATTAAAAACATTGATTATTATTGGTTCTATTTTTATGTTGATTTTTTCATTCTATGATTTTTTATCAATTATCAACAAATTAAATACTAGAAATACTCGGGAACATTTATCAGATGTTGGTAAACAAACTGCAAATACTTATAGTGAAATATTTCAAAGTTTAAAGGTTTCTATTGTGAATACGAGTGAATTGATTAGTACAAGTTTTGAATCACAAAAAGATATTGGAAATATTTTAGAGAATTTTTGCCATAACAAGAATTTATTTGCTAGAGTGTGGTATGTTGATGAAAATCATTTATTACAAAATTATTATCATAAAATGACATACCGTTCAAAGAATGATTATATTGATAAAATCTTTAAAGGCGAAGCAGGGATTACGAATTCTTTTATTTCTGATTATAATCATGATGAAGTGATTGCTATTTACGCACCAGTTTATAAAAAGAATAAGGTGGTAGGTGGAGTTGTTGGGATTTTAGATTTGAATAGTGAAAATAATAATTATATTTATCAGGATGTTTTTGATAATCAATCATATGTTTTTGCGGTTACTGGTGATGGACAAATTATTTCTAAGATTAAAAATACACATACTTTATATAATGGAGATAATTATTTTGAGTTTTTAGAAAAAGAAGTTCATTTTGATCAAGGAAGTTATCATGGAATATTAGAAATGATTGATAAAGAAAAATCTGGTTATTTTTCTTTTTCTTATCAAAAGAATAAAAGATATGTATATATGACTCCAGTAAAGATTAATAATTGGTATATCTTTACAGTTATCTCAAATAAAGTTATTGATCAACAAAATAATTATATTAATCAAGCAACTTCTTTATTAATTATTAAAATATCTATATTCTTTTTGATTATGTTATTTTTTATTGTAAGATATTTTCAAAAGATTAATTCTCGTTATGAAACAATTAATAAAGAATTAAAGACAAGTAATAAAAAGATTGCGTTACTTTTAAAGCAAAATAGTGATCGTATATTTGAATATAATATCAAAAATGATAGTTTAACTTTAGATGCTTGGAATGATTATCCTAAATTATTATTAAATAGTTTTCTTAGTAATTTACATAATTATAATTTTGTTTCAAAAGAACATGAACAACTTTTAAAAGATTCTTTTCATAAAATTATTGAGACTCATCAAAAAGTTATCTTTGATGCAAAGTTCCCTTATATTAGTAAAGATGATGAGACTTGGTTTCATGTTTCTATAATATATAATGAAGATAATGAGAAATTAATTGGAACTTTAAGAAATAGTAGTAGGGAAATGAAAGAGTATAATGTTCTTGTACAAGATCATATGTTTAAAAATTCTATTTATTCACAGGCTTTTGCGATGTTTGCTGTGAATTTAAAAACACGTAAAGTGGTTATTTATCAAACGGGTGGTATTTATTATAATGCTATTGATGTGGAATATAATGATGAATTTATTAATAAGCTTTTAAAAAATACATATAAAAAAGATCGTGATAAAGTGAGAATGTTCTTTAATTATAAAAGAGTTCAAAATTTATATCATCATCATGATGGACATGATCGGATTGAATTTCGTATTTTTAATGAACAGACAAATGATTATATGTGGATTCGTTTTAGGATTCAATTTGAAAGACAAAGTAGTAATAATGAGTTATTGATGATTGCTTATGCAAATAATATTCATTCAGAGAAATTAAGACAATTAGAAAATGAGTTTAAGGCTCAAAGAGATGGGTTAACAGGGTTATATAATCGTCAGACATTTAATCAATTGGTTGATGATTATTTGAAGGAAGAATTTTCTGTTGCTCGTTATGATGCTTATATGATTGTTGATTTGGATGATTTCAAGAGTATTAATGATACATTAGGTCATTCTTATGGGGATGAAGTAATTCAAAGAGTTGCAGATATATTGGAAAATAATTGTTATGAAAGTGGCTATGTTGGGCGTTTTGGTGGTGATGAGTTTGTTATTTTCTTATATGACCAAGAATCGAATGCTCAAATAGAAAATAAGGTTAGAAAAATATTGAGGGAAATTAATGGAATTAAGTTTGATAAATATTGTGAGATATCTGCTTCTATAGGTATGACATTTGTAAAAAAAGAAAAGTTTCATCAGGAACTTTTTGAAATGTGTGATAAAGCTTTATATGTATGTAAGAATAGTGGAAAAAATAGATTTTTCATTTATACAGAAAATGAAGATATTGATGAATAGTCAGTATCTTTCTTTTTTTATTTCATGTATAATAATAATGGTGATTGAATGAAAAAAATTTTATTAGTAGAAGATGATATTGATATTGTGAAACATTTAATTTCTTTTTTAGAGAATGAAGGTTTTTTTGTGTATCATACTGATGGTCAAACTAAAGCAATGGATATGATAGAAAATCAATATTTTGATCTTATCTTATTAGATTTATCTTTAAAAGAGGGGCATGGTTTTTCTTTATATCATCAAATTAAATCTTATCAAGATATTCCAATTATATTTTTAACTGCAAGTAATGACGAATACAGTGTTGTTACTGGATTAAATTTAGGGGCTGATGATTATATTTCAAAACCATTTCGGCCAAGAGAATTATTATCACGTATTTCTAATGTTTTAAAACGTTATCAAAGACAGAATATAGTTTTTAAGTATCAAGATATCAAATTAAATACGTTAACTGGACAGGTTCTAAAGAATAATCAAGAAATTATCTTATCGGCTTTAGAATATAAATTATTGTTAATATTTATTTCTCATCCTCATCAATTACTTTCTAGAGACTTTTTATTAGATGAAATATGGAATATCACAGGGGAAGATGTAACAGACAATACATTATCAGTATATATGAAAAGATTACGTCAAAAAATAGAGGATGATCCTAAAAATCCTTGTTATATTAAAACATTAAGAGGTTTAGGATATAAATTAGGAGACTAATATGTTATATGGTATTTTGCTTATTGTTATTGGTATTTTGATTTTAAAAATTTATAGAGATCATAATAAAATTAAAAAAATATCAAGACAAGTGAATCAAGTTTTATTTCAACAATCTGATTTATATGTTCAACAATTTCAAGAAGGTGAATTATCTATTTTAGAAAGTGAAATTGTGAAATTGGTGAATCGTCTTTATGAACAAAATCAGCTTTTAAATCAAGATAAAATCTTATTAAAACAATCATTAGAAGATATCTCTCATCAAATAAAAACACCACTAACATCTTTAAATTTAATTCAAGAAAGATTAAAAACTGCTTCTCAAGAAGAAAAAAGAACATTATTAAAACAACAACAACTTTTACTTCAAAAAATAGAATGGTTGGTAACCACTTTATTAAAAATGGCACAACTAGATGCTGGTACAATTACTTTTCAAAAAGAAACTATTAGTAATGATCATTTACTTCAAGAATTAATTAAACCATTTGAGATTGCTTTAGAATTAAAGAATTTGAAAATAAATAAGAATTATCAAAATGATTATCTTTACAATATTGATTTTCATTGGACAATAGAAGCTTTATCCAATATTCTTAAAAATAGTATTGAACATATTCAAGAAGAAGGAATTATTGAAATAAGTATTGATCATAATCCTTTATATGATGAAATTATTATCAAAGATAATGGATCTGGAGTTGATCAAAACGATTTACCTCATTTATTTGAAAGATTTTATAAAGGACATAATGCAAGTGAAAAGAGTGTAGGCATTGGTTTAGCATTAAGCCAAATGATTATTGAAAAACAAAATGGCACAATCAGTGTTGAAAATACATATCCAGGAGTTAAGTTTACGATTCATTTCTATCATGAAGTGATCTAAACTTTTTTTCTTAGTGACAATATTGTCACTTCATAGTCATGAGGATGTCATGTGTTATGGGTATAATAGAGGTAAAGGGGGAAAGAAAATGAAAATACTAGAAGTTAAAAATTTAACCAAAATTTATGGAACTGGTGAAAATGAAGTCAAAGCTTTAGATCATGTTTCTTTTTCTGTAGAAAAAGGAGAATTTATTGCGATTGTTGGTTCATCTGGTTCAGGAAAAAGTACTTTATTACATTTAATAGGTGGTGTTGATAAACCAACCAGTGGTGAGGTGATTGTTAATGGAATCAATGTTTATCAACAAAATGAAGAACAGCTTGCGATTTTTAGAAGAAGAGAAGTGGGTTTAATTTATCAGTTTTATAATTTAATACCAGTCTTAACAGTTGAAGAAAATATGACTCTACCAGTCTTGTTAGATAATCAAAAAGTAAACTCAGTAAGATTAGAAGAATTACTAAAAATTTTAGATTTAACAAATAGAAAAAATCATTTACCTAAAGAGTTATCAGGAGGTCAACAACAACGTGTTTCTATTGGTCGGGCTTTAATGAATGCGCCATCACTTGTTTTAGCTGATGAACCTACAGGTAATCTTGATTCTAAAAATAGTAAAGAAATCATTGATTTATTAAAAATAACCCAACAAAAATACAAACAAACACTTATTATGATTACTCATGATGAAAGAATTGCTATGCAAGCTGATCGTGTGATTGTGATAGAAGATGGCCAAATCAAAAAAGATGAGGTTTTAAAAAAATGAAAATCATCAATCAATTAACTTTAAGATATTTAAAACAAAATAAAAAAAGGTCTATCTTAACAATTCTTTGTATCATGGTTTCAGTGATTATGGTGAGTTGTGTCGGTATTGCTTTTTATTCAGGTCAGCAATTTTATAAAGATTATATTGAAAGAACTGTAGGAGATTATCATTATCACTTTGTTACTGATAATCAAGAATTTTTAGATACTTTAGCAAAAGATTCCAAGATTGAAGAATATTATTTTTCAAGTACAATGCCTTATTATGGAGATAATCAACTTGAAAGCAACACTTTTTTTAATATGAAAAAAGGAGATTCTTTATATTTTGAAAAAGAAAATTATAAGAGTATATTAGAAAAAGGACGTTTACCTCAAAATACGAAAGAAGTTGCTATATCAAGTCGTTATTTAAAGGCTAATCAGCTTCAAAAAACAATTGGAGATACAATTTCTTTTTATAATGAATCTGATCAAACAACAGAGACTTTTAAAATAGTTGGAATTATTAAGGAATATAGTAGTAAAAATTATTATAAAAGCTCTTTTAGTGCATTATCATATATTGATTGTCGTCAATATTATACAGTTTATATAAGAGATAAAGATGTATCAAAAAATATTTTTGAACATAAAAAAGCATTAGAAACAAAGTTGGGTGAGCAATCAGGAATGTTTAATTCTTCTTATCTTGCTGTTCAAAATATCTTTGAAGATAATTCTCATTCACTTTTCTTAATATTTTATAATCTTATTGCAGTCATTGTTATTATTATAGTTTTTATATCTATTTTTATTATCTATCAAGCATTTAATTTATCAATCAACGATCGGATACAGTATTTGGGTATGTTATCAAGTGTTGGAGCAACTCCTAAACAAAAGAAGCGTTCTGTTTATTTTGAGGGTTTTGTTTTATCGTTAATTGCAATACCATTAGGTCTTATCGTGAGTTTTGTTGGATTAGGTATTACATTTTTCTTTATCAATCATTTAGAAATGATAAAATCTTTAAATATTCAAATTCATCCACAAATATCATTATCATATCTTTTGATTGTCTTTATTATTTCATTACTCACAATTTTTATTTCTTTATATTTACCAGCTAGAAAAATTTCTAAAATATCAGTCATTGATGCTTTAAAGAAAAATGATGAAATCAAAGTCAAATTTCATAAATTAAAAACAGGGTTCTTATCTCATCGGTTCTTTAATATTTATGGTCAAATGGCCATTAAGAATTATAAACGCCAAGGAAGACGTTCACGTGTGATTGTTTTATCATTAATCATTTCTATGACTGCTTTTATAGGAATGTATAGTTTTGGAAAAAATATGTTAACTGAAATGAATAGAAATAATGAGTTTGTTCATTATGATATTGAATCTAATTTTGCTTATAAAAAAGATTACTATAATAACTTAAATCAATTTCTTAAACAAAATGATAAAGTCGATAATTATTATTTTATGTCAAATTTAACAGCTTATGTAAATATTGATCCAAGTTATTTAGATATACCAGTATCATCAAGTCAAGATTTTCAAATAACGCTTGTTGGATTAAGTGAAAATAAACGAAAAGAACTCTTTGAAGAAAATGATTTAAAATACAATCAAAATCAAGTCTTGGTTTATAATGGAACCTATATCAATGAAGAAGGAAAAGAATATTCTCAGCGTTTTCATAAAATTGATAATCAATTGATGAAAGAAATTTATATTGGTGATATAGAATATGATGAAAATGGTGAAGAAAGAATAAATCATAAAGTGAAATTGAAAAATTTTGAATCTTTGGAATTTATAAAGAAAAATGATTTTTTAAAATATTTAAATATAAATGAAGAAATGGAAATTTTCTTTATTGTTCCAATGGATTATATTCAACAAATTGATTTGAAATATACTTCAATTCCAATGGAATGTCATATCTTTTCAACCCAACATCAAGAATTAACAAAAGAATTAGAAAACTTAAATTATAGTGCATATGATTACGCTCAATCTGTATCGGAAAATAGACAGATATTCATTATTATTCAGATTTTTGTATATGGATTTGTATGTATTATGATTGTATTTGCAATGTTAAATATTATTAATATGATGAGTGCCAGTATTGATAAAAGAAAAAGAGAACTTGGTATGTTGCTTAGTGTTGGAATGAGTCCTAAAGATATTAGTAAGATGTTATTTTATGAAAGTTTTATTTATGGATTGAAAACATTGCTTTATGGCATTCCTATTTGTATAGGAATTGAATGGATATTTTATAAACAAATGTCAAGTGATACAGTTTTTGTTCCGTCATTTATGGCTTATGTGATTGCTTTTGTTGTGATTATGATTGTAATGTTTATAACATTTAGAGTTGGATTAATGAAATTTAGAAAACAAAATATTATTGAAACATTGAAAGAGGATATGTAGGTCGAAAATGACCTACTTTTCTTTTTTTCGTCCTCATTTTCGTTTTAAGAGACTTTTAGATAAAAATGTGATTTATGTCTTTTTTAATAAATATTGAATATAAGCCATAAAACCTACCATTTTTGATGTTTTTATGCTATAATAGGAACAGTATTGGAAAGAATCGGGTGACGTGTTTTTATGAAAGAAATTGGAATTAATACAGAATATATTACACTAGGAAAATTTTTAAAATATGTGAATGCTGTAGATTCAGGAGCAGTAGCTAAAATGGTTATTTTAGATGGACTTGTTCTTGTTAATGGTGAAGTTGATACCAGAAGGGGTAAGAAGTTACGTGAGGGTGATGTTGTCTCTTTTGAAGGTATTGATTATGTTATAAAGTATGAAGATTAATTCTATTGAATTAAAGAATTTTAGAAATTATCAGGATTGTTCTGTAGAATTTGATCCTTTTATTAATATTTTTATTGGTAAGAATGCACAAGGTAAAACCAACTTATTAGAAGCTATTTATATATTATCGATGTCTAAGAGTTTTAAGACAAAGATTGTTGATGAATTGATTTATTTTGATGAAGATTTTGCTAAGATTCATGGTGATATTATGACTCATGAGAAGCAGATGAGTCTTGAAATTGTTTTGTCAAAGTTAGGAAAGAAAGCTTTTATTAATCATAATGAAATTAAAAAAACGAGTGATTATGTTGGGTATTTAAATGTTGTTTTGTTTATTCCTGAAGATTTGATGTTAATTAAAGGAAGTCCTCGATTGAGAAGAAAACTCATAGATATGGAAATTTCTAAGATTTCGCCTGTATATATGTATAATCTTAATAAATATAATAAGCTTTTAAAAGAAAGAAATAAGTATTTAAAGATGTTACATGATAGTCATAAGGATGCTGATACTTATTTAGAAGTTTTATCTGAACAGATGGCTTTATTACAGGTTGATTTATTAAAGAAAAGAATTGAGTTTGTTGATTTATTGAATGAGATTTCAACGAAGATGTATGATTATATAGCTTTACATCAAGAGAAGTTATCTTTGAAATATAAGAGTCATTATCAAGAATTAACATATGAATGTATTTTAGATAAATATCAAAAGAGTTATAAAAAGGATATTTTGTTAGGTCAGACAAATCATGGGATTCATAAAGATGATTTGTTGATGTATTTGGATGAAATGGATGCATCTATTTATGCATCACAGGGGCAACAAAGATCGATAGTTTTGGCAATGAAGATAGGTTTATTAGAATTGATTAAAAAGGAAATTGGGGAGTATCCTATTTTATTGTTGGATGATGTTTTAAGTGAATTGGATGATGTTAGAAAAACAAAGTTATTGAATTTAATTCAAGGTAAAGTACAGACGTTTTTAACCTCTACATCAGTAGGTGGTATTCATCATCAAGTTATAGATATGGCTAAGAAGATAGAAATTGAAAATGGTCAGTTGAAAGGAGAAGAAAATGGAAGAAAATAAAGTAGAACACAGTTATGATGAGTCCGATATTCAGGTACTAGAGGGATTGGAAGCTGTTAGAAAAAGACCTGGTATGTATATTGGAACAACTTCTTCTAGAGGATTACATCATCTTGTTTGGGAAATTGTAGACAACTCTATTGATGAAGCTTTAGCAGGTTTCTGTAATGAAATTAGAGTTATTCTTGAAAAAGATGATATTGTCAAGGTTGTTGATAATGGGCGTGGTATGCCAACTGGTAAACATGCAAAGACAGGAAAGAGTACAGTTGAAACAATTTTAACTGTTTTACATGCTGGTGGTAAATTTGGCGGTGGAGGCTATAAGGTCTCTGGTGGGCTTCATGGAGTTGGTGCCAGTGTTGTTAATGCTTTGAGTGAATGGCTAGAAGTGCATGTTCATAGAGATGGACATATTTATTATCAACGTTTTGAAAATGGTGGTAATCCTGTTAGTGATTTGAAAATCATTGGTGATTGTGATGATACTGGTACAACTGTCACTTTCAAGGCTGATCCACTTATCTTTAATGAAACAACTGTTTATGATTATGAAACATTGAATCAAAGAATTAGAGAATTAGCGTTTTTAAATAAAGGTTTAAAATTGATTTTAGAAGATCATCGTATTGAACCTCATAAGAAAAATGAATATCACTATGAAGGTGGTATTAAGGAATATGTTGCTTATTTAAATAGAAATAAAACAGCAATTCATGAAGAAATTATTTATGTAGAAGATGAAGTTGATGATATTAAAGTTGAAGTTGGTATGCAATATAACGATGGATATCAACCTAATATCTATTCTTTCTGTAATAACATCAATACACATGAAGGTGGAACACATGAAGAAGGTTTCCGTTTAGCTTTAACAAGAGTTATTAATAACTATGCTAAGAATAATAATTTCTTGAAAAAAGATGATGAGTCTTTAAGTGGTGATGATTGTCGTGAAGGGTTAACTGCTATTATTTCGGTTAAACATCCTGATCCTCAATATGAAGGACAAACAAAGACAAAGTTAGGAAACTCTGAAGTTAGAAAAATTGCAAGTAGTATTATTTCTGAAGCTTTAGATAAGTTTTTATTAGAAAATCCTGATACTGCTGCAACAATTATGAATAAAGCTATAGTCGCAAGCCGTGCTCGGATGGCTGCTAAACGTGCAAGAGAAATGACACGTCGTAAGACAGCTCTTGATAGTATTGCGTTACCTGGAAAATTAGCCGATTGTTCATCAAAGGATCCAAGTGAATGTGAAGTTTTCATAGTCGAAGGGGATTCTGCCGGGGGTAGTGCTAAGATGGGGAGAGATAGAAGAACACAAGCTATCTTGCCATTAAGAGGTAAAATTTTAAATGTTGAAAAAGCAAGATTGGATAGAATTTTAGGAAATGCTGAAATTCGTTCTATGATTACAGCTTTTGGTACAGGAATTGGTGATGAATTTGATATTAGTAAATTAAGATATCATAAGATTGTTATTATGACCGATGCCGATGTTGATGGTGGGCATATTCGTATCTTAATGTTAACTTTCTTATATCGTTTCTTAAAACCATTAATTGAAGAAGGTTTTGTTTATGCTGCTCAACCTCCACTTTATTTATTAAGACATGGTAAAGAGGATCATTATTTGTATTCAGATTATGAATTAGAAAAAATGAAACAAGAATTAGGACCTACTGCAAAGTATTCAATTCAACGTTATAAAGGGCTTGGAGAAATGAATGCCGAACAATTATGGGATACAACTATGAATCCTGATAATCGTGTATTATGGCAAATTGATTTAGATGATGCTATGCAAGCTGATGCAATGTTTGATATGTTGATGGGTGAAAAAGTAGAACCTAGACGTGAATTTATACAAGAAAATGCTCAAGAAGCAGAACTTGATTTATAGTGAAGGAGAGAGATAATGGAAGAACGTGGAATTAAAAAAAGACCGTTAACGGCGGAGATGAAACAATCATTCATTAACTATGCTATGTCAGTTATTGTTCAAAGAGCATTGCCTGATGTTAGAGATGGTTTAAAACCAGTACAAAGAAGAATTGTACATGGGATGAATGAATTAGGATGTTATAGTGATAAACCTTATAAGAAATCTGCTCGTATTGTTGGGGAAGTTATGGGGAAATACCATCCTCATGGTGACTCATCAATTTATGAAGCATTAGTTCGTATGGCTCAAGATTTCTCATATCGTTATATGATTGTTGATGGACATGGAAACTTTGGTTCTATTGATGGTGATGGAGCTGCCGCACAACGTTATACTGAAGCGAGAATGTCTAAGATATCTATGGAATTAGTCAGAGATATCAATAAAGATACGGTTAACTTTGTTCCTAACTATGATGGCGAAGAAAGTGAACCAGAAGTTTTACCAGCAAGATTTCCTAACTTATTGGTTAATGGAACAACTGGTATTGCCGTAGGGATGGCAACAAATATTCCTCCACATAATTTAGGAGAAGTTGTTGATGCTATTCTTGCAGTTTCACATAATCCTGATATTACGATTCTTGAATTGATGGAAAATTATATTCAAGGTCCTGATTTTCCTACAGGTGCTTATATTTTAGGAAAATCAGCTATTAAAAAGGCTTATGAAACAGGTAATGGCTTAATTATCATGCGTGCAAAGACGGATATTATTGATATTCAAAGTGGTAAAAAGGCTATTGTTGTTACTGAAATTCCTTATATGGTTAATAAAGCTAGATTGATTGAAAAGATGGCTGAACATGTTAAGGAAAAACGTATTGAAGGTATTACTGAAATTCGTGATGAATCTAACCGTGAAGGTATTCGTATTGTTATTGAACTTCGTAAAGATGTTCAACCTGAAGTTATTTTAAATCAATTATTTAAATTAACTGCTTTACAGACAACTTTTGGAGTTAATTCAATTGCTTTGGTTAATAATGAACCACAAACATTGAATTTAAAACAAATGATTACATATTATTTAGATCATCAAGAAGAAGTTATTAAAAGAAGAACAGCTTTTGATTTAAAGAAAGCAGAAGATCGTGCACATATTTTAGATGGTTTAAAAAGAGCTTTGGATCAAATTGATGCTATTATTGATTTAATTCGTACATCAAGAACAACTGAAATCATTCAAAATAGATTGATGGAAGAATTTGATATGTCAGAAAGACAAGCTAAGGCTATTCGTGAAATGCAGCTTCAAAGATTGGCTGGTTTGGAAAGAGAAAAGATTGAAAATGAATTAAATGATTTATTAGAATTGATTGCTGATTTAAAGGATATTCTTGCAAATAGAGAAAGAATACTTGAAATTATTGAAACTGAATTATTACAAATCAAAGAGAAATTTGCTGATAAGCGTAGAACTGAAATTATTCAGGGAACATTTGATTTAGAGGATGAAGATTTAATTCCTGTTGAAGATGTTATTATCTCACTTACAACAAATGGTTATATTAAACGTACTCCAGTTGATACTTATAAGACTCAAAATAGAGGTGGTAGAGGTATTAAGGGTATGAGTACAAATGAAGATGATATTGTTGATTCTTTAATTAATATGAGTACTCATGATGATTTATTGTTCTTTACTAATTTTGGTAAGGTTTATCGTATTAAAGGATATAATGTTCCAGAGTTTGGTAGAACTGCAAAGGGATTACCAGTTGTTAATTTATTAAATCTTGAAAAAGATGAATATGTAAAATCAATGATTTCTATTGATAGAAATCATATTGATGAAGAAAAAGAATTATATTTATTCTTTGTTACATTAAATGGTTTAGTAAAGAAAACATCTTTAGAAGAATTTAAAAATATTCGACAATCTGGTAAGATTGCTATTACATTAAAAGATGAAGATCAATTAGTTGCTGTTAAATTAACAACAAATGATGAAGAAATTCTTATTGCTGCATCTAATGGTAAATTAATTAGATTTAAGGAAAATGATGTAAGACCAATGGGTAGAACAGCATCAGGTGTAAAAGGTATTAATGTAGATGGTGGTCATGTTGTAGGTATGACAACAAATGGTGAAGGTCAATATATCATGGCGATTAGTGAAAATGGTTATGGTAAGATGTCACCTATTGATGATTATCGTGAATCTCATCGTGGTGGGAAAGGTGTTAAGACTATTAATACAACTCTTAAAACAGGACAACTTGTTGCTTTAAGAGCGGTTAATGGTGATGAAGATCTTCTCATTATTACAAGTGAAGGTATTGTGATTAGATTACCTATGGAACAAGTTAAGATGGCTGGTAGAAATACTCAAGGTGTTCGTTTGATTAAGGTTTCAGAAGGTTCTACTGTATCAAGTGTAGAAGTTGTTGAAAAATCAAATGATGATGAGGAAGAAACAACTGAAGAATAGAAAGGGATTCCTAGTGAATCCTTTTTCTATATGTAAAGATTAATTAATATTTTTTTGTATAAGGGAAAACATAAATTGACAAATTTAGCAATCTTTCATACAATTAATCTAAAGTAGGTGAGAATATGGCAAAAGAGAAAAAGATTTATTTAAATCAAACTGTTAAAAACATTATAATTATTGTTATTATTGCAGTTGTATTTTTTCTAGTAGGTAAATTATGGCCAAGTGGTGAAGAACCAACCCAAATGACAAGTGATTTATTATCACAACAAATCCAAGATATTAGTGAATTAGCAACTGTTGAGTATAATTATACAAACATGGGTAAATTTGAAAATCAAGCAACTTTTTATGGTTGGAAAGTTCCTTTTACAACAAAAAGTTTTATTATTTCTTATGATGGTAAGATTAAAGCTGGAGTTGATATGACTCAAGTTGAAGTTAGTGTTAGTAAAAAGAAGATTAAAGTAACAGTACCTAAAGCTAAAATCTTATCTCATGAAATTGATGAAAAGAGTATTGAAGTATTTGATGAAACAAAAAATATATTTAATCAAATTAGTATTACTGATTATAATCAATTTGCAATTGATCAAAAAGATAAGATGGAAAAAAGTGTAAAAGAAAAAGGATTATTAGAAGAAGCACAGAAAAAAGTAGAATCTACTATAAAAACTTTTATTAAATCTTTAAATAAATCATCAATTGATTATGAAATTACTATAAATGTGGCAGAATAGATATATATTCTGCTTTTTTTCTTGAAATATTTGTTGAATATAGTATAATATTAGCAATTTGGGTAAATTTTTAGGAGGTTATATATGAAATCAAGTCAAAATGGAAAAAAGCTTGCTATTAAGATGGTTATTGCGCTTGTTTGTGGTTTAATTACTGGTTTTGGTTGTATTGCCTTAAGAGAACATTTGTTGTCAAGTGGTCAAACTGAATTATGGACAACAATTAATAATGTCTTTTTCCAAGATATTACTGCTGAAGGAGCAACAAGTGCTATTGGTATTTTCTATATTGTTGGTCAATTATTTGTTAATGCTTTACAATTGATTATTGTTCCAATGGTTTTTGTTTCAATTGTTTTAGCTATTTGTGTTGTTACAGATACAAAGAAGTTAGGAAGAATTTCTTCTAAAACTATTCTAACTTTCTTTATTACAACTGTCTGTGCTTTGATTTTTGCTGGAGTTATTGGTTCTGTTGTTTACCATATGGGAGCATTTAATGCTGTGGATGCTACAAATATTGCAATTAAAGAAGGAACAGTTGGAACAAATCCTTTAAGTATTGTTATGTCAATTGTACCAAATAACTTTGTTTCTGCTTTAACAAACAATGGTGGTGTATTGGCTATTGTATTCTTAGCTGTATCAGTTGGTTTAGCGATGAATCAATTAAAAGAAAAAACAAAGACAGTGAAAAAATTATTTATTGAATTAAGTGATATTATTTCTGTATGTTTATCATTTGTTATTAATAAATTTGCTCCAATTGCTATCTTTTGTTTATTAACAAGAACTTTTGCAGCTTATGGAATTGATTATTTAATGCCTGCATTAGCTTATGTTATAACTGTTGTCATTGCTTTATTTGCTTATCTATTTATTGCTTATCCTTTATATTTAATGATTATGGCTAAATTAAATCCTAAGCCATTCATGAAGAAAATGGCAAAAGTTGCTTTATTTGGTTTCTCAACTTCTTCTAGTGCTGCTACACTTCCTTTAAATAAACAAACGACTGTTGAAGAATTAGGTGTAAGTGATCAAATTGCTTCATTTACTTTACCATTAGGAATGACAATTAATATGGATGGTACAGCTATAATGCAAGTTATTGCTGCTATATTTGTAGCTGCAAGTTCTGGATATGATGTTACATTTACATCTATGGCAGTTATAGCTGTGTTAGCTTTGATTGCTTCTATTGGAACACCTGCTGCTCCAGGAGCTGGTGCCGTTATCTTGTTTACTATTTTAACAGGAATGGGATATACAAATGATGCTGCATTGTTATCTTATTCATTAATCTTAGCAATCAACCGTCCAATTGAAATGTTATTAACTTCATTGAATGTTGTTGGTGATGCTTCTACTTCAGTTATTGTTGCTAAAAAAGAAAATATGTTAGATGAAAAAGTTTATCATAGTTAAAAAATTCTCAATATTGAGAATTTTTATTTTAGAATTTCTTTTTTTAATTCTTGATATGTATAACTTTGTGTAACAATTGTAATAACTTTATCGAGTTGTTCTAGAGTACAATTATCTAACCATTCAAAATCATCAATATGATAGATATTAGAAATAAGGGTCTTTGCATTTTCTAATTTTGCTTTTTTAATTCCTTCATTAATGCCTTCATTTTTTGCATCATGTATTGCAGTGTTAAAGACTCTTTGATCTCGTTCATATTGATAATATGCTAATAACTGATCAGAGTTTAAATAATCTTCATAAAGTTTTACAACTTTTTTATTTAAAGGAGTTAATTGTTCTTTTTTGTGATTTTCTTCATTTTCAAAGAGATAAATAAATTGTTCAAATTGCTTTTTAAAACCTACTTCCATATTCAACTCCTCCATTCTTTGTGTTTGAATAATTTCAATACAGATTGGACCTTCATCAATTTTAATACAATAATCACTATCCATAAATTCCAAATGATGTGTGAAATGTTCAAAATTTTTAATAGGTGTTCCCGTATAAATAACTAAGCATTTAACACTACTTACATTATAATCTCCTCCTCTTTTTATTTCTCTTTCCAATAGCTTAGCGGCGTAACTAATAAATCGAATGAGAACATTCCTTGTTATTGTTTGATTTTGCATTTCTACATTATACAAATGTCCTAATTGATCAGTAAAAACGACATCTAATATCATTTTCTTTAATTTCTGATTAATAGGATATTCTTCAGAATTTTCTATATGAGTATACTCAATAGGATAGTCAGATAGATGTTGGGCAATAAGGGTACGAACATCATTACAATTTTGTAAAAGATAGTGAAAAAAGTAATCTGAGCAAAATGATATAATTGATGTATTTTCTTTATTCATAAATTTTTTCCTTTCTAGTAAAAGTAGCCCCTCTACTATATATATACAAAGAAAAAATCTATTTTTCTTTTTTTTAGAAGAAATTTATGAAATATTTTCATATATATTATATACTGATTATATAAAATTTACAATAAGCAAACATTTAACAAAATCAAATGAATAATAAAAAAGATGTTTGAACTTAGATAGTGTTGTGGTATAATCATTGTGTTAAATCGATGCGTTGACTAAGTAAATATGAAATCATCAAAGAGAGCTGATGGATGGTGTAAATCAGCATGATGACATATTGAAATCTACCAACAAGAGAAGCTAATCACTTCCGGATGATCCGTTATCTCATATAAAGATATCAGATAGATATGAAATAGGGTGGCACCACGATATATTCGTCCCTTGTAATGGTGTTTTTATTTTATCAAGAAAAGGAGAATGAAAGATGATTGATATTGCAAAATTAAGAGAAAATCCTGAAGCAGTGAAAGAAAACATGAAAAAGAAGTTCCAACATGATCGTTTACATTTAGTTGATGAAGCTGCACAATTAGATAAGCTTTATCGTGAAACACTAACAAAAGCAAGTGAACTTCGTGCTATGCGTAATAAATTATCAAAAGAAATTGGACAATTTATGCGTGAAGGAAAAAAAGAATTAGCTGAAGCTAATAAGAAAAAAGTCAGTGAAATGGCTGAAACTTTAAAACAATTAGAAGAAAAAGAAGCTGAACTTGGACCTAAATTAAAAGAAGTTATGATGAAAATTCCTAACTTTATTGATCCTTCTGTTCCAGTTGGTAAAGATGATAGTGAAAATGTAGAAATTCAAAAATATGGCGAACCAGTTGTACCTGATTATGAAATTCCTTATCATGCTGATATTATTGCTAAGTTTAATGGATTAGATAAGGATGCAAGTGGTAGAACAAGTGGTAATGGATTCTATTATTTAATGGGAGATATTGCTCGTTTATCTTCAGCTATGATTTCTTATGCTAGAGATTTTATGATTGATAAAGGATTTACTTATTGTATCCCACCATTTATGATTAGAAGTGATGTTGTGACTGGTGTTATGTCTTTTGAAGAAATGGATGCAATGATGTATAAAATTGAAGGAGAAGATTTATATTTAATCGGTACTAGTGAACATAGTATGATTGGTAAATTTAAAGATCAAATTGTTAAAGAAGAAGATTTACCTATTACAATGACTTCTTATTCTCCATGTTTTAGAAAAGAAGTTGGAGCTCATGGTATTGAAGAACGTGGTATTTATCGTGTTCATCAATTTGAAAAACAAGAAATGGTTGTTTTATGTAAACCTGAAAATGCTATGGAATGGTATGATAAGATGTGGTCATATACAGTAGAATTATTTAGAAGCCTAGATATTCCAGTGAGAACACTTGAATGTTGTAGTGGTGATTTAGCTGATTTAAAAGAAAAATCTTGTGATGTTGAAGCATGGTCTCCTCGTCAACAAAAATATTTTGAAGTTGGATCATGTTCTACTTTAGGAGATGCTCAAGCAAGACGTTTAGGTATTCGTACAAAAGGTGAACAAGGAACATATTATGTAGCTACACTTAATAATACAGTACTTGCTAGTACCAGAGCATTAATAGCATTCATTGAAAATAATTATAATGAAGATGGAACAATTAGTATTCCTGAAGTTTTACGTCCATATATGGGTGGAAAAGATAAAATTTCTTAAAATGAGTCGAAAGACTCATTTTTTTTCTTTAAAAAATCTTTCGTTTTATATACACAAAAATTACACATATTTTTCATAGGTTATCCATAATAATTTGTTAAAATGTGTAAGAAAAAGAAGGAAGGGGATATTTTATGAAGAATATTCTTGAATATTTAGAAAAATCAGCACAACAATATTTTACAAAAGTTGCATTTACTGATGAAAATCATGAAATGACTTATGGAAGTTGTGTAGAATGTTCTAAAAAGATAGGAACAGCATTGTTAGAATTAAAAGCAAAGCGAAAACCTATAGCAGTTTTAATGGATAAAAACGTAGAAAGTTTAACTGGATTCTTTGGGGTTGTTTATAGTGGAAATTTTTACGTTGTTATTGATTGTTATATGCCAAAAGATAGAATTGAAAAAATATTTGAAACTTTGGAACCAATTGCTTTAATTTCTGATTATGCACATCAAGAATTAGCATTAAGTTTACATCATAAAGTCTATTTTTACGAAGATTTAATGACTACTAAAATTAATCAAGTTGCATTAGATCAAGTTAGAAATCAAATGATAGATACAGATCCACTCTATGCTTTATTTACATCTGGTTCAACAGGTGTACCTAAAGGCGCAGTTGTTTCTCATCGCAATGTTATAAATTATGCTTCATGGTATAAAGACACATTTGATATTAATGAAGAAACTCAATTTGGAAGTCAAACACCATTTTATTTTAGTATGTCAGTTTCTGATGTCTTTAGCACTATTATCTCTGGAGCAACACTTCATATTTTGCCGAAAAAGTTATTTTCATTTCCTATTAAATTAATAGAATATATGAATGAAAAGAAAGTAAATACCATTTATTGGGTTCCATCTGCTTTATGTATCATTGCTAATCTTAAAGTATTAGATTATTTAGCATTAGAGTATGTGAATAAAGTCTTATTTGCTGGAGAAGTTATGCCAACAAAACAATTAAATTACTGGATAAAGAAAATTCCTGATGCCATGTATGCTAATTTATTTGGACCAACAGAAACAACTGATATTTGTACTTATTATATCGTTGATAGAGAATTTAAAGATGATGAAGTTTTACCAATAGGTAAAGCTTGTAATAATTGTGATGTCTTTTTATTAGATGAAAATAATCAAGAAGTGACTGATCATAGTGAAGGAGAGCTTTGCGTCCGAGGTTCATTTTTAGCTTTAGGTTATTATAATAATGAGGAAAAGACGAAAGAAGCATTTATGCAAAATCCTTTGAATCAGGCATATCCTGAAATTATATATCGAACTGGAGATTTAGTGAAATATAATGAATTTGATGAATTGATTTATATAACACGTAAAGATTTTCAAATTAAACATATGGGATATCGTATTGAATTAGGAGAAATAGAGGCAGCTGTTAATGCATTAGAAAAAATTCAAGCTTGTGCTGTTATTTTTGATGAAGGAAAAGATAAGATTGTTTTGATTTATACTGGTAAGATGAATGACCAAGAGATAATGGAAGGAATTAAGAATAAAATTCCAAGCTATATGTATCCTAATGTTATTATTAAAAAGAAAATCATGCCATATAATCAAAATGGAAAAATTGATAGAAAATGGTTAAAGAACCATTATGAAGATTAAGGAGGAAATAAGAATGGAAGAATTATTAGATATTTTAAAAGGATTAAAACCAGGGGTTGATTTTGAAAATGAAAAGAATTTAATTGATGATAGAATTTTAGATTCTTTAGATGTTATGAATTTAACTGTTGAATTAAATGATGAGTTTGATATTGAAATAACACCACTAGATATATTACCTGAAAATTTTCAATCTATTGAAGCAATGTATGCTTTAATTACACGTTTACAAGAAGATTAGTTATGGTTTATACATCTTATGTCTATTTAGTTCTATTTTTAGGAATGACATTTTTGTTGTATACAATCTTTCCTAAAAAGTATAAATGGACGGTTCTATTAGCAGCAAGTTATATTTATTATATGGCAGCTAGTCGTATTTGGTTAATTGTCTTTATATTATTAACATCATTATCTGCTTATTTAGGTGCTATATGGATAGATAAAATTAATGAGTTATTTACCAGTGTTAAAAAATTAATGGATAGACAACAAAAGAAAGAATTTAAAGAAAAGATATTATGGCAAAAGAAAATGGTTATTGTTTTGATGTTATTGATTAATGTTGGAACATTAGTATTCTTAAAGTATTTTAATTTCTTTGCTGATGTTCTTAATATTACTCTATTCAATCAATTACATATGGAAATTCCAATGTTAAAACTCTTTTTACCATTAGGTATTTCCTTCTATACATTACAAGCAGTAAGTTATGTTATTGATGTTTATAGAGGAAAATATAAAGCAGATTATCATTTTGGTAGAGTTTCGTTATATTTAACTTTCTTTCCAACAATTGTTGAAGGTCCGATTACAAGATATGATCAAGTTGCTTATCAATTATATGAAGGACATGAATTTAATTATGTTAATTTAACACAAGGATGTCAGTTAATTTTATGGGGTATGTTTAAAAAGATTGTGATTGCTGATAGAGCTAATATGTTAGTTAATTATGTTTTTAATGATTATATGAAATTTTCAGGATTAAGTGTTGTTATTGCAATTATTTTTTATACAATTCAACTTTATACAGAGTTTTCAGGAGCTATGGATATTGTAAGAGGTAGTGCACAAATCTTTAGTGTAGAATTACCAGAAAACTTTAAACAGCCATTCTTTTCTAAGAGTATTAATGAATTTTGGCAAAAATGGCATATCACTTTAGGAGCATGGTTAAGAGATTATGTTTTTTATAGTGTTTCTTTATCTGGAGCTTTTAAGAAATTTAATCATTTTGTAAAAAATCATTGTAATGAGTATTTTTCTAAGTTATTACCAGCAACAACAGCTTTATTTTTTGTTTGGATTTGTAATGGACTATGGCATGGGGCAAGTATGAAATATGTCATGTATGGAATGTATTATTATATTTTAATGGTTATTGGAATGTTTATGGAACCTGTGTTTCATAAAATATTAGAGGCATTACATATTCAAAAAGAAAAAACTTATTTTAAATTTTTTCAGATATTGAGAACTGTTTTCATTGTTAATATAGGTATGCTTATTTTTAGAGCTGATACATTATCAGCAGCATATCATATGTTTATATCTTGTTTTCAAAACTTTCATTTAGATTTGAGTGTTATTGCACATTTGGGATTAAGTGTAGCAGATGTTAGTATTATATTAATTGGAACACTTGTTGTTTTTATTATGAGTTTAATTAAAGAAAAAGGGATTCATATTAGAGAAAGTATTAGTAAATGGAATATTGTACCTAGATGGAGTTTTTATTTAACAAGTTTATTTGTTGTTATTATATTTGGTGCTTATGGTAGAGGGTATGATATTGTTAGTTTTATCTATGCACAGTTTTAGGAGGTGTAAATAATGGATAAAAGCAATAATCTAAATAATCGTTTAAAAGAAATATCTAAAATTGTTATCTTTTTATTGATTTGTGTTGTTTTGTTAAATTGTTTATCTCCTATATTTTTACCTAAAAACAACAATAAAAGAAGTGGAATTAAATATGAAAATGCAAGAGGATTTTATGGTGAGAAAGCTCATTCAATTGAGGTTTTAGCTATTGGTAATAGTGACTTGTATAGTGCCATGAATCCTTTGCAGTTATGGAATAATCATGGAATAACTGCATATGTTTCAGGAGAACCATCACAAAATATTTTTAGTGCTTATTATTTGTTAAAAGAAGTCTATAAGAATCAAAGACCTGAAGTTGTTATTTTAGAGGTGGATGAATTATTTTCTAAAGGTGATGCTGATGATTTGGATGAAGTAATTAATAATGTGTTAAAATATAATTTTCCTTTATTTGAATATCATAGTCGTTGGAAAAGTATGAGTCATAAAGATTTTAAGAATTTAAAAGTTAAATATAAGGATAGAATGATTTCTAAAGGTTATATTTACCATAACAATATTCAATCACATCCCACAGGATATAAATATATGAAAGAAAATCGTTCTTCTGCTTTATCAGTAACAACTCAATTATATTTAGATAAATTTATGCAATTAGCTAGTGATCATCAAACAAAAGTTCTATTAGTATGGTATCCATCAGCAACTACAGCAACTTTAAAAAGACATCAAACAATCGAAAAAGTCGCTAACCGTTATCAAATTCCATTTATAGATTTTAATACTGATCAATATAATACAGGCTTTAATTGGATGACAGATACCCGTGATGGTGGTAATCATTTAAATTATAGTGGGGCAACAAAAATGACTAAGTATATAGGACAGTATTTAAAAGACAATTATACATTAAATGACTATCGTCATGACCCACATTATGAACAATGGAATAAAGATTATGAAATGTTTATGAAAAAGAATAAATTAGCTTATTGATTTGTTGATGAAATATGATATAATAGATTTTGCCATTACAATAGGCGGCTTCGAACCATGTCAGGACCGGAAGGTAGCAGCATTAAGAATGTCCGTTTATGTGTAGTGGCTTTTTTCAAAGGAGAAAAACAATATGGATGATGAGAAATATATGGAGTTGGCATATCAGCAGGCAATCAAAGCAAAAGAAATAGATGAAGTTCCAATTGGTGCTATTATTGTAAAAGATAATGAAGTTATAGCTCGAGCTTTTAATCAAAAAGAAACATTGCATGATGTTACTGCGCATGCAGAAATGTTAGCGATTCGACAAGCTTGTCAGAAATTAGGAACATGGCATCTAGATGACTGTATTTTATATTCTACACTTGAACCTTGTATTATGTGTAGTGGTGCAATCATACAAAGTCGTATTGATAAAGTTGTTTTTGGTGCCGTTGGTCAACGTTGGCATGGTATTTCTGAATATCTTCAGTATCATAAATTTAATCATTATCCAACTATTGTTTCAGGTATATTAGAAGAAAAGTGTAGTTTATTATTATCAGATTATTTTAAAACTAAAAGAAATCGTTCATAAAAAGTCCATAAGTTGTTAATATTCATTTTATAAAAGATATATATAATGTTTTTAGGAGATGAATAGTATGGATTATAGCGGGAATCAACAAAAATTATCATATCAGCAATTTCTATTAACTTTATTAAAATGGGTTCTTATAGGTATTGGATTAACAACTGTATCATCTATTTTTATGGTTATGATTGTTATTCCATTTATTATAGATGGAATATATTTATCATTATTAATTCTTTCAAGTATTATAGAAGTTTTTATGGTTTATTTTTTAGTTAAGAGATTGACACAATTATCAAATCAATCAGCTAAAAAGTATTATTATATATATTCAATTCTTAATGGTATTTCATTATCATTATGGATAAATTTTACTGCTCCTGGAGCTGTTATTATAGCTTTTGCATTAACATGTGCTTATTTTGGTTTACTTTATACAATTGTAAAATATTCAAAAACAAATTTTTTAACGATGGGAAAAGTTTGTCAAGCAGCTTTACCTATGTTATTAATTGGATATATTATTTTATTATTTATGAATGTTCCAATTTATTATCATATTATTGTCATTCTTGATCTTATTATTTTTACTGGATTGATTCTTTATGATATGAAAACAATACAAAGAATCTATGAAGAATGTCTACCAGAAGAATTAGAAAGCCAAGCAATGAAGGGAGCATTGTTATTATATTTAGATTTCATTAATGTTTTTTTAGATATTTTAATGCTTATTGCTGATAATAGTTAAAAGATATCTTTAGATATCTTTTTATTATCGTAAAATATGTTATAATTGAGCAAGGAGTTGATTATATGGCATACAAAACATTATATAGAGTTTACCGTCCGCAACGTTTTGAAGATGTTGCAGGGCAAGAACATATTATTACAACGCTTCGTCACGCAGTAGAAGAAAATAAAATTGCTCATGCATATTTATTCTGTGGACCAAGAGGAACTGGAAAAACGACAATTGCTAAATTACTTGCTAAGGCAATTAACTGTACTGGTGATATCAAACCATGTGATGAATGTGAGAATTGTAAAGAAATTACTTTAGGATCACATCCTGATGTTATTGAAATAGATGCAGCAAGTAATAATGGTGTTGATGAAGTCAGAAGTTTAATTGAAAAGGTTAAATATGCACCAACTCAAGGGAAATATAAAGTTTATATTATAGATGAGGTTCATATGATGTCTACAGGTGCTTTTAATGCGTTATTAAAAACCTTAGAAGAACCACCAGCACATGTTGTTTTTATTTTAGCAACAACTGAACCACACAAAATACTTCCAACTATTATTTCAAGATGTCAAAGATTTGATTTTACTAAATTGAGTATGTTGGATATTGTTAATAGAATGAAGAAAGTCATTACTGAAGAACATTATCAATGTGATGATGAAGCTTTAGAAATGATTGCTAAATTAGCTGATGGTGGAATGCGTGATGCATTATCAATACTTGAACAATGTTTAGCTTTTAATGATCAACATTTAACTATTCAAGATGTTAATCAAATCTATGGAATTGTTTCATTAGAAAATAAAATTGATTTTATTAAAATATTACTTTCTAAAGATATGAAAAAATCTCTTTCAATGCTTGAAGAAATGAAAATGAATGGGATTGATATTAAAAGATTAACTCTTGATTTAGTTGATATTTTAAAAGATATTGTTATTTATCGTAATACCCAAGATGAATCTATTTTATTTGTTCTATCAAAATTTTATTTAGACATGATTGTGCCATATATAACTTGTGAAGAAGCTTTAACATTTATAGATATATTGATGGAAGCTAGTGAAAAATATTCTAAAGTTATTAATCCATCTATTTATTTTGAATTAGCTATTTTAAAAATATGTAATCAGATTAAAGATGAAAAAGTGATTCATGTTGAAACAGTTGCTGTTCCAAAGGTAGAATCTCCAATACAGGAAATACCTAAAGTTGCTGAAATTCAAGCATCTGAACCAATTGAAGAACCGGTTGAGGAAATACTTGCAGAAGAAATAATAGATGATTCTATTCAAGAGGAAGTTATCCCTGAACCAATCTTAGAACAAGAGGAAATTGAACAAGAAGAAATTCCTACATTTGAATTTGAACAAAAAGAAGAAGTTCAATCACAAGTAGATGAAAATATTCAGATAGATCCAGATGATATCATGAATATATTAGTTCAAGCTAAACGTGAAATACTGGAAAATATTCAAGAAAGATGGCCAATTATTAAGCGTTATTTAGCTAATCTCAATACTGCTAAAAGTGCTGGTATGCTTTGTGATGGTGCAGCAGTTGCCGCTTGTCCAGGTGGATTGATTATTTCATTTGAATTTCAACCTGCAGTGAATGCTGTTAACTATTATAAGAACTATAAACAATTAAGTTCATTTTTAACTGAGATATTAGGACAGGAATATCGATTTATTGCTGTTCAACAAGATGATTGGTTAAAAATACGTAGTCATTTTATTGAATTAAAGAAAAAAGGTCAATTGCCACAACCACATGAATTGACTTTAAAACATATAGACTCACACGATTTAGATTATGTTGATTTAAATGAGGCACAAGAGTTTGCTTTAAAATTATTTGGAGATATTGTTGAATTTAAGGAGGATTAAGAAATGAATTTTGCAAATTTAGTACAACAAGCCCAACAAATGCAAAGAAAGGTTAATAAAATAAAGAAGGAATTTGATGAAAGAGAATTTGACATTGTTTCTCAAAATAATATTATTACTGGTAAGATGAAAGGAAATCTTTCAATTATTGAATTACATATCGATCAAACTATGTTTAATACAGATAATCAAGAAGATGTTGAAGATTTGTTAATGGTAACTATTAATCAAATGATTGATAAAATCAATAAAGAAAGGGAAGATACATTAAATAAAGTTACTAATGGTGTTGATGTATCTGCGTTTATCTAATGAATTATCCAGCTTGTTTTGAAGAACTTGTTGAATGTTTTAAGATGTTACCTGGAATAGGAAACAAAGGTGCTGAACGTATGGCTTATCATGTTTTATCTATGGATGAGCAACAAGTTCAAAGATTTTCTGAAGCATTGATTGATTTTAAAACCAATATTCAATATTGTAAGATTTGTGGACATATATGTGAAGGTGAAGTTTGTGATATTTGCCAAGATACAACTCGTGATCAAACGACAATCTGTGTTGTTGAATCACCTAAAGATGTATTTGCGATGGAAAAGTTAAAAGAATATCATGGTCTTTATCATGTTTTACATGGAACAATGTCTATTATGGATGGTAAAACTATTGAAGATTTAAATATTAATAGTTTATTTGAAAGATTAAATGATAATATTAAAGAAGTTATCATTGCAACAAATCCTACAAGAGAAGGAGAAACAACAGCTTTATTCTTAGCTAAACTTCTAGCTAAACAAAATATTCCAGCAACCAGAATAGCAAACGGATTACCAATAGGAAGTAATCTAGATTATGCTGACGAATTAACTTTATTAAAATCATTAGAAGGAAGAAAGAAAATATAAATCATCTCATATAATAAATGAGGTGATTTTTTTGTATAAGTTAACTAAAGTATTTATAAGATTGCTTATAGCAACAATTTTTATATTTGTTTTTAATACATTTGAAGCAATAACACATATAACATTGTCATTAAATATTTTTAACATTTTTATGATTTCATGTTTTGATATCTTTGGTGTTGCTCTTTGTATTGTCTTAAAATATATCCTTTAGTCAAATTAAGAAATAATGCTTTATATCTCAACCAAATTTTTATATAATAGAGTATGAAATGAGGTGTTATAAGTGCCAGGAGTATTTATTACTTTTGAAGGTGGAGAAGGCAGTGGTAAAACAACAATTGCTGCTTTAATCAAAGAAGCATTAGATAAAGAAGGATATCAGGTGACTTTAACTAGAGAACCTGGTGGAGTAGAGATAGCTGAAAAAATTAGAGATATCATTCATGATGTCAAATATACTAATATGGATAGAAAGACTGAGGCATTGTTATATGCAGCAAGTCGTCGTCAACATTTAGTTGAAAAGGTCATTCCAGCTTTAGAACGAAATGAAATTGTTATTTGTGATCGATTTGTTGATAGTTCAATGGTTTATCAAGGAATTGCACGAGGTATTGGAATCAAAGAAGTTTATGAAATGAATTTGTTTGCAACAGAAAATATTTTACCAAAACGTACAATCTTTTTTGATATTAAACCTGAAGAAGGCTTGAAAAGAGTTTATGCAAATAAAGATCGTGAAATTAATAGACTTGATTTGGAAACAATTGAATTTCATCAAAAAGTATATGATGGTTATTTATCTATATGTGATGAATTTAAAGATCGTATAGTGAAAATTGATGCAAGTTTAGATATTGATGGAGTTTTTCAACAAGTCTTAGAAAAGATTAGAGAAGTCTTATGAGTTATCAAGATCAATTAAAACAAGAACAGCCAATTCTATATCAAATATTAAAAAAAAGTTTTCAAAGTCAAAAGATACCTCATGCTTTTTTATTAGTTGGTAAGAATAGTAGTATAGCTGCTCATTATATCGCAAAGAGTTTAATTTGTGAAAATGATGATCTTGCATGTAATGAATGTATTGATTGCCAAAAAATAGATGAACATAAATATGCAGATTTTATTTATGCTAATGGGAAAGATGAAACAATCAAAAAAGGAATTGTTGAATATATTCAAGAACAATTTGCTAAATCTTCAATGGAAGGTAAAGCAAAAATATATTTAATGGAAAATATTGAAAATTCTACAGTTGAAGCTATGAATAGTTTATTAAAAGTTCTTGAAGAACCTATAGCTGGAGTATATGCAATATTTACTTGTCAAAACTTAAATAGAGTATTGCCAACAATTCAATCACGATGTCAAGTTATTCAATTGTTGCCAGGTTCTAAGTTGTTTTTAAGAGAACAGTTAAAAAAAGATGATCTATCTGAAGATGATATTAATATTCTATCTGAATTATTTGATACATATGAAGATTGTCAGCAATATATTGAATCAGAAGTGTTTGATAAATTGAAATTAGAAGTTTATCATTTTATTGAAGATTTATATCTGCATAGAGAAAATCTTGTAATTAATGTTGAAACTCATTTAATGAAGGACTTTAAAGAAAAGGATAAGATTCAATTATTTTTAAATATGCTTGTTCTAGGATTAAGAGATTTGTTTCACGTGAAACATTCTATGAATCTTACTTATCCATCTTATAAAGGATTGTATGATAGAATAGAAGAAGATGAAAATCAATTAGTAGAGAAAATTGATTTGATATTGAATACAGAATATCTATTAAGTACAAATGCAAATGTTATGTTATTAATGGATAGTTTGATGTATAAATTATAGAAAGGAGACTTTATGGAAGAAAAGTTAGCTCTGATACGTTTTAATAATGTAGGGAAGTCGTATTATTTTTCTACTGATTTAGATGTACATAAAGGAGATAAAGTTGTTGTTGAAACAGTTAGAGGGTTAGAATTAGGTGAACTTATTACTGATTTAAAAAATATTGATGAGTTTAAACTTGATACTGAGCTTAAAAGAGTTAAAAGACGAGCTAATCGTGCTGATTTGGATTTATATGAGTTTAATAAAACAAAAGCTGCAAAATCATTAGAAATCTGTAAAAAAATTGTTAGTCAGTATGATTTAGATATGCGTTTAGTCAATTGCGAATATACATTAGATGCGTCAAAAGTCATTTTTATGTATACTTCAGAAAGTCGTGTTGATTTTAGAGAGTTATTAAAAGAATTAGCAAGTGTGTTTAAGTGTCGTATTGAATTAAGACAAATTGGACCAAGAGATAAATCAAAGATTGTTGGAGGTTTAGGTTCTTGTGGATTACCATTATGTTGTTCATCATTCTTAGGAGAATTTGATGGTGTCTCAATTAATATGGCTAAAAATCAAATGTTAGCAATTAATATTGATAAAATTTCAGGAGCATGTGGTCGTTTATTATGCTGCTTGAAATATGAGGACGATATCTATACTGCTGAAAAACAAAGATTCCCTAAAATTGGAACACGGGTAAAATATGAAGATAAAATTGTTAAAGTAACAGGATTAAATGTGATAAGTGATTTAGTTAAAATTGAACATGATGGAAATGTTTCTTTTGTATCTTTAAATGAAATTAAAATATTGCCACCAAAGGATCATAAACATGAACAACGAGGTCACTAATTATTTATTAGCTTATGAGAACATGAAAATTATCCAAAGAAAAGATATGTTTAACTTTTCTTTGGATACTGTTTTATTAGCACACTTTTGTACAATTAATAAAGATTTAAATGCAATTGTTGATTTTGGTACAAATAATGCAGCAATTCCTTTACTATTAAGTAGAAGAACTGATAAAAAGATTATTGGTGTTGAAATCCAAAAAGATGCTGTTGATTTAGCAATTAAAAATGTCGAGTTAAATCAGTTGGGAGATCAAATAGAGATTGTACATAGTGATATTAAAGATTATGTTAAAGAACAAAAGAAAGTAAAATTGGTTGTTTGTAATCCACCTTTTTTTAAAGTGGGAGAACGTAGTAATCTTAATGACAATGAATATTTACAAATTGCTCGTCATGAGATTAAAATTAATTTAGAAGAAATTGTTCAAAGTGCTGCTGCAATTTTAGATAATAAAGGTCGTTTTGCGATGGTTCATAGACCAGATCGGATGATTGAAATTATTAATTGTATGCAAAAGTATGATATTGAACCAAAAAGAATACGTTTTGTTTATCCAAAAGTAGGAAAAGATTCTCATATCTTTCTTATTGAAGGAATGTATAAAGGAAATAAAGGCGTAAAAATTGAAGCACCATTATATGCGCATGAAGATGATGGAAGCTATAGTGCTGAAGTAAGAAAAATGTTTGGAGAAGATGAACATGAATAGACAAAAGAGTTTTGAAAATGAAAAACCAACATTATATCTTGTAGCAACACCGATAGGGAATTTAAGTGAAATGACATATCGGGCTGTTGAAACATTGAAAAATGTTAATTTTATTGCGGCAGAAGATACAAGAAATACTGTTAAATTATTAAACCATTTTGAGATAGATACAAAGCTTATTTCTCATCATGAACATAATCTAGTAACTTCAATACCAAAGATTATTCAATTGTTAGAAGAAGGAAATGATATAGCTTTAGTAAGTGATGCTGGATATCCTGCAATTAGTGATCCGGGTTATGAATTAGTTAAAGCGGCAATAACTAAAGATATTAATATTGTACCTATTTCTGGAGCAAATGCATGTTTAAATGCTTTGGTTGTCTCTGGTATTGCACCTCAACCATTCCTTTTTTATGGATTTTTAGATCATCAAGATAAAAAGAAGAAGAAGGAACTAGAACTTTTAAAAAAATATCAAGAAACAATTGTTTTCTATGAAGCTCCTCATAGAATCAAGAAAACATTAAAATTAATGTTAGATATCTTTGGTAATCGTCATATTGCTTTATGCCGTGAGATTACAAAAAAGCATGAGGAAATAAATAGGGGAACAATTGAAGAAATTCTAGCAGTTGTTGATGATATGAAAGGTGAAATGGTCATTGTTGTTGAAGGTGCAACGGAAGTTGAAGAAGATATTGTTTTTGAACAGAGTATTGAAGAACATGTTAATGAATATATTGAAAAGGGTATGTCAACAAAAGATGCTATAAAAGAAGTTGCTAAACAACGTAATGTATCTAAGAACGTTGTATATCAAGAATATCATCAAAAATGAATATAGAAATATATTCATTTTTAATTTAGAATCAAGTATAATAAGATTAGATGAGTTAGGAGGGAATATGATATGATTTATACAATAACATTTAATCCATCAATAGATTATATGGTTTCGGTTGATCATTTTAAATTAGGAACAGTTAATAGAACAAGCCAAGAATATCTTTTACCAGGTGGTAAAGGGATTAATGTATCTATTGTTTTACATAATCTAGGAATAGATAGTACAGCATTGGGATTTATTGCTGGTTTTACAGGAAAAGAAATAGAAAATAGAGTGACAAATGATTTTGGGGTACAATGTGACTTTATTGATGTTGAAAATGGCTATTCACGTATTAATTTTAAATTGAAAAGTGATGAAGAAAGTGAAGTCAATGGAAATGGTCCAATGATTAATAAGGAACACATTGATAAACTATACAATAAGTTATCTTGTTTACAAGCAGGGGATATTCTCATTCTTTCAGGAAGTATACCTAAATGTTTATCAGATGATATTTATAGTGAAATCATGGAAAAACTTACTGATAAGAATATTGAAATTGTAGTTGATGCTACAGGTGATTTGTTAATGAAAGTATTAAAACATAAACCATTTGTAATTAAACCAAACAATCATGAATTAGCTGAAATGTTTCACGTGAAACTTTTTGGAACTCAGGATATTGTAAAGTATGCAAAAAAATTACAAGAAATGGGTGCTAAAAATGTTTTAATATCAATGGCAGGAGATGGGGCATTATTTATTTGTGAGAATGGAAAAGTTTATTTCAGTAATGCACCTAAAGGCCAAGTAAAAAATTCTGTTGGAGCAGGAGATTCAATGGTTGCTGGTTTTGTAGCAGGTTATGAGAAAACAAAAGACTACGTACAAGCGTTTAGAATGGGAGTTGCAACAGGAAGTGCAAGTGCTTTTTCTGAAAATTTAGCAACTGCGAGTGAAGTTGAAAAATTATTACAAGAAATTAAAGAGGTAGAATATGAATATTAGAGACCTTTTAAAAGAAGATAGTATAATTCTTAATCAACATAGTCAGACTAAAGAAGAAGCTATAGATAAACTTATTGATTTACATTACCAATGTGGACATATCAATAACAAAGAAGAATATAAGAAAGCAATACTTGCTAGAGAATCATTATCTTCAACTGGAGTAGGCAATATGATAGCTATTCCTCATGCCCAAGATAACAGCGTTAATTATCCGTCATTAGTTGCAATGGTTGATAAAGAAGGTGTTGATTTTGATTCATTGGATCAAAAACCAGCTAAAATATTCTTTATGATTGCAGTAAACAAAGATGGTGGAACACAACATTTAGAAATACTAGCACAGTTATCACAAATTTTAATGGATAAGAAAACAGTTGAAAAATTATTAAATGTAACAACCCCATTAGAATTTATTCAAATATTAACTGCAGATATGCAGGAAGAAAAAGAACAAGAAAATGATAATTATTATGATGTTGTTGCAGTCACAGCTTGTCCGACAGGAATAGCTCATACATATATGGCGGCTAAGGCTTTAGAAGATACAGCAAAGCAACTTGGAATTAGAATTAAGGTAGAAACCAATGGTGCAAGTGGTGTTAAGAATAAATTAACTGATGAGGATATTCAAAATGCAAAATGTGTCATTGTAGCAGCTGATAAAAAAGTTGAGATGAAAAGATTTTCAAAGAAACCTATTATTAAGGTTCCTGTCGCAAAAGGAATACATGAAGCAAAAGAACTTTTGGAAAAAGCAACGAGTGGTGAAGGTGTTAAGGAAACAGTTGAAAGTACTAAAAAATTTAGTAAGTTTTTTAAGAACAATAATCCATTAGTTATTATTTATAGACATTTTATGAATGGTATTTCACAGATTATTCCTTTATTAATGATTTATGGTATTTTTACATTTATTACTATATTTATTAATGATAAATTTCCTGATCTACTTATAAATAGTCAAGTGGTTTATGAAGGTGTTGCTCCAGGAGTATCATTAAGTGAATTTGTAAGAATTATAGTCAGTACTTCATCAATAGGAAACTTATTTATACTATGTTTATTAAGTGCATATATTGCAGATAGTATCAGTGATAGACCAGCGTTCTATGTTGCCTTTATAACTGGATTGACTTTATTCAACATGAATTTTATCGAAAGTGTTATTGTTGGTTTTGTAGCAGGATATGTTATTTTATTACTTAAAAAGTTATTTTCATTTTTACCTGAGGTTATAGAAAGTATAATTCCAAATTTACTGTTACCAATAATAGGAACATTCATAATGTGTGGTATCTATTTAATATTAGGATTTTCATCAAGGTATTATGGTGTTGCTCAAACAGTCCCAGAAATTAATCCAATTCTTTTGATTGGAGGATGTACAATCTTAGGAGCAATGATGTCAATTGATATGGGTGGACCAGTTAATAAAATTGCATATTCTATTGGTATTGCAAGTATATTTTATAAACATGGTGAAATAATGTCAGCAGTGATGGTTGCAGGAATGATTCCACCAATCATGATTGGTCTTTCAATGGTTACATCATCTAATCTTTATCAAGATGATGAAGTTAAAGGAAAGTGGCATTGTATGATTAAAGGATTATGTTTTGTGAGTGAGGAAGCTATTCCTTTTATGCGTAAGGATAGAAAGGGAATTCATTTGCCTTGTATTATTGCTTCAGCTTTAGCAGGTGGATTATCTGCATACTTTGGATGTAGTCAATTATTTCCACATGGTGGAATCTTTACAATTTTCTTTATAAATAATCCATTATTTTTTGTTATTACTTTATTATCTTGTTCATTAATAGGAATGAGTTTAATTTTAATTTTAAAAAAGAAGGCATTAAATTAATGCCTTTTTGTATAAAATAAAATAATTTTATCATACTAGATATGGTGATAAAATGAAAGATAATAGAAAAGTTGTTTTAATTGGAACAGGTATGGTAGGAATGAGCATGGCATATTCATTAATGAATACGGGTGGCATTGATGAACTTGTTTTAATAGATATAGATGAAGAAAAGGCTAAAGGTGAAGCAATGGATCTTAATCATGGGTTACCTTATAGTATGAATAAGATGGTTATTAAAGCAGGTAATTATAATGAATGTAGAGATGCTGATATTGTTGTAATTTGTGCAGGTGCTAATCAAAAAGAAGGACAAACACGTTTAGAACTTACAAAAGTAAATACTAGAATTATCAAAGATATATCTTTAAAAATAAAATACAGTGGATTTCAAGGAATTGTTATTGTAGCAAGTAATCCAGTAGATATCTTAAGTTATGTTGTTTATAAAGTTATGGGTATTGATAAAAGTAAGGTTATTGGAACAGGGACTTTACTAGATACAGCAAGGATGAGATATTTATTAAGTGAATATTTAGATGTTTCTAGTGATGATATTGAGGCATATATTTTAGGGGAACATGGTGATTCATCATTTATCTCATGGATGAATACATATGTTGGATGTAAGACATTAATAGAATATGTGGAAGAAAGAAATTTAGATATGAATGATTTAAATGAGATTTATGATGATGTTAAAAATGCTGCATATGAAATTATTGAGAGAAAGAAAGCAACATATTATGGAATTGGAATTTCATTAAATAAATTAATCTTATCAATATTTAATGATACACATAAAATATTATGTGTAAGTGCATATCTAGAACATGAATATAAGCACGGTGATATATTTATTGGTGTTCCATGTATTATTTGTAAAGAAGGTATTAAAGAAGTTGTTCAATTACCTTTAAATGGTGTAGATCAAGCAAAATTTGATGATAGTTATGAAATATTGAGAGAAATCAAAAGAGAAGTAAAAAAAGAATTAGGATTAAATTCCTAATTCTTTTAATATAATCTACGATAGTTATATGCATGATTTTCCCAATATCCAGATAAAGATGCAGTTTTAACACATTGATTAGGATATTGACCAACTGTACCAGAACCATTACCAGCAGCATGAACAAAGCTTCCACCACCAATATAAATTCCAATATGAGCAACACCACTTCCATAACTAAATGTAATAACATCACCAGGTTGTAATTGACTTTTTGATATAGCTTTTCCACTTCTAGAATATCCAGCAGCAGTAGTACGACCAATTTTAACACCGGCTTCTTTGTGAGCCCAGAATACTAAACCAGAACAATCGAAGTAAGTAGGTCCATTAGCACCCCACCAGTATCTTGCCCCAAGTTTTGATAAAGCTTTTTGAGCAATAGCATTTCCTACAGCAGAAGATCCAGGAACATATGATCCTCCACCGCCACCACCGCTAGGAGCCTGAGACATCAACTCAGTTAATGCAGCATCAATTTTCTTTTGTGCTTCAGAAACTTTCTTTGATTCTTTTTGGTTGTCAGAAATTTCTTTTTGTTGAGCAGCTTTTAAATTAACTAATTTCTCTTGCAAAGCAAGTTGAGTGTTTTTCTGTGATTGTAAAGATGCTTTTGCATTAAGCAAAGTTGCCTTTTGCGTATCTAAATTTTTCTTTTGAGTTGTAAGTTCATCTACAAGTTCTTTTTCGTAAGAAGTAATATCATTAATACTTGCTAGACGAGAAAAGAATGATGTAAAATCATCAGCACCAAATAAAAAATCAATCATCCAATTTGAATTATATGTTGATTGCATAACATATAATCGATCTTGCATTTGTTTTTCTTTTTTAGCTATATTCTTTTCTATTTTTGTAATAGAAGAAAGTAAATAATCGATTTCATTTTCTTTAGCGGTTATTTGTGAATTAAGTTTAGATATTTTGGATGAGACATCTTTAATATCATCATTTGTTTTACTTAAATCTTCTTTTGTCTCTGAAATTTCTTTCTTCAAATCTTTATTCTTTTTACTTAAATATTCATTAAATTTCTGACAAACTTTTTTATTCGAATTTGTCAAAGATGATGAACACAATTTTATGTATTTTGATTCATTGCCTTTAAAATCAGTTGCATTAACATTTCCAGCAGTCAATGTCATAGCAAAAACTGAACAAAAAGCTAAGAGACTTAAAACTATTTTTTTCATTTAATCACCTCTCTGCTTCATAATTATAACATAAATGTCTAAGAATAGACCACCAATATTTGTTAAAACAATAAATGTTCACATATTTCACCATTTTTAAATTTTTTCACAGCATCAACAACTGCTAACCCAACTCTTAGTAATGCTTCGTCAGTAGAAGCTCCCATATGTGGTGTATAAACAACATTGGGTAATTGAAGAAGTGGATGTGATGACTCAACAGGTTCATTTTCAAGTACATCTAAACCAGCTCCAGCAATTTGATGATTAACTAAGGCATAATATAAATCATCTTGATTAACAATAGCACCTCTAGCTGTATTGATCAGATATGCAGAAGGTTTCATATAAGACAATTCTTTTTTTGTTATGATATGATATGTATCTTCATTTAAAGATGTACCAATAGAAACATAGTCGGCCTCTTTTAAAACATCTTCTAAACAGGCACAGTATTCTATCCCATATTCTTGAGCTAATTGGGGAGTAAGAGAGCGCGAATAACCTATAATTCGCATATGAAATCCATTTTTTAAAATTTCTGCAGCTTTAAGTGCTATTTTTCCTACACCAATCATTCCAAATGTTTTATATGAAACTTCATGACCAAGATAAGCAATAGGTGCGACTGTATTGATTTGATTATCGAGATAATCATTTTGCAATAAGTGAGTCTTTCTAGATAGTTCTAACATCATTGTTACAATCAGTTCAGCAACACTTAAAGCATTATATCCGGGAGTATGACATAAATGAATATGTTGGTGTTTTAAATAATCAACATCAATATCATCATATCCACTACCATGTATAATAACTAATTTTAATGATTGACATTGATCAATAAAATGTTTATCCATTTTTAAATTACGATTTATTAAAACTTCGCACTCTTGTATTTGATTAAAATCATCAATAATGATTCCGTATTTCTTTAATTCGTCATAAGCATTCTGATGAATTGCTTCACATAAAAATATTTTCATGATTCTCACCTCATTTACATATATTATAAAGTGTTAAAAAATTGTGTCAAATGCCAAGTCAACAAAATCAAAAGAACATATAGTATTTTGAAGGAGGTGAATGCATGGTTAGAGATGGTATTGACGTTTCCCAATATCAAGGTGAAATAGATTGGGAACGTGTAAAAGAGCATATAGATTTTGCGATATTAAGATGTGGATATGGACAGGATATACCTGGACAAGATGATCCAACATTTAAAAGAAATGCTGATGAGTGTACAAGATTAGGAATACCTTTTGGTGTTTATCTCTATTCCTATGCAACAGATGAAAGGGCGGCTTTATCAGAAGCTCGTCATGTCATGAGATTAGTTAAAGATTATAAAATGGAGTATCCAGTTTATTTGGATTTAGAGGATCCACGAATTGGGAGATTAACAAATGAGCAAATTGAAAGGAACTGTAGAGTATGGGCCGATGAATTAGCAAGAAATAATTACTTCCCAGGATTCTATGCTTCTTATTACTGGTGGACTTCTAAATTAACTGGAGCATTATTTACACGTTATACAAGATGGGTTGCTAGATATGCTGAAGAATTAGGAGCAGAAGGTTTTGATATGTGGCAATATACTGATAAAGGTTTTGTTGAAGGAATCAACGCACCAGTCGATAGAAATTATGCTTTCCGTGATTTCCCAGCTGAAATAAGAGCTGGAGGCTATAACAACTTTGAAAGACCAGAACCAAACCCAGAACCACCAACAATGAATTATAAAGTTGGAGATCATGTCACATTCAATCATGTCTATATTTCTTCAGATAGTAGTATACCTTTAATTCCATATATGAATCATGGAACAATTACAAGAGTTGTTCCTAATGCAAGAAATCCATATTTAATTGGAAATGGATTAGGTTGGGTTAATAACGATAGTATAACAGGAACACTCACTTATTTATCAAATCCAACATATCGTGGAGATTCACTTGTGGATGCTTTGACACAAATAGGAGTAGATGCATCATTTGCATCACGTCGTGAAATAGCAAGAAGAAATGGAATTGAAAATTATACAGGAAGTGCAAGACAAAATCTTGAATTACTTCGTTTATTAAGAGAAGGAAGATTAAAACAATAAGGGTATTGCCTCGGCAATACTTCTTTTGTTTTTATAAACACGACAATAAATTACAAAATAATATTGTATTCATGTTTGTACAAGCGTATAATAAGTGCGTATTTTTAGGGAGGATATTATGGTTTACGCTAAAACAAAAGAAAAAGAAGAATGGCAAAAGCATGTAACTTCATTAGTTTGTGTTTTAATAGCATCACTTATCATGTCTGTGAATATTAAATCATTTGTACGTGCTGGAAATTTAATACCAGGTGGTTTTACTGGTTTATCACTTTTATTACAAAGAGCAGCAAATGATTTTATGGGGATAAGTTTACCTTATTCATTTATTAATATTGCTTTAAATGCTGTACCAGCATTTATTGGGTTTAAGATGATTGGAAAGAAATTTACAAGTTATTCAGTTATGATGATTATTTTAAATTCTTTCTTAGTTGATTTAATACCAGTAACACCTATTACATATGATCCATTACTTGTTTCTGTATTTGGGGGAATATTAAATGGATTAGCTATTGTTATTGCATTATATGGAAAGGCATCTAGTGGTGGTACTGATTTTATTGCTGTATATTTATCAAATAAATTAAAGAAACCATCTTGGAACTTTGTTTTTGGAATTAATGTTGTTATTTTAACAACAGCGGGATTATTATTTGGTTTTGAAGAAGCAATGTATTCTATTATATTTCAATTTGTTTCTACTCAAATTATTGAAAGATTTCATCAAAGAGATCAAAAAGCAACCTTATTTATTGTAACAAATAAAGCTGAATTACTAGAACAAGAATTGATGAGTTTTACTCATCATGGGGTTACGCGTATTGAAGGGCAAGGATGTTATTTGAAAGAAAATAAAGCAATGCTTTATACGGTTGTTGGAGCTGATGAAGTTAAAGATGTTATTCATTTATTAAAAGAGTTAGATTCAAGTGTATTTGTTAATATCGTTAAATCTGAAGGGGTTACTGGTCGTTTTTATCAAGAACCAATTGAATAAAAACTCTGTCATAGCGACAGAGTTTTTAATATATTTACAAATGTTTGATTTAGTAAGTTAAAAGATAGATTGTTTTGAGAATTTAAAAGATGTTGCCCGATATAATTTAATTGTTCTTCGATATAACGATTAAAAGTAGGATCTGGATTATATGAGCAATGCTCATCATTATTCTTTTTGAATGTTAAGATTTCTAAAATAGTATCATGAAGATAATCTGGTAATAAGAATAACAGTTTATTAAGTTCAATAGGTGGGGGAGATTGATATTCAATAATCCATAAACAACATAATAAAGTTCTTAAACAATAAAGAAACTGTTTTAATGTTTGAACATTCTTATATTCATGAAAACTCATATGATAATAATGATGAAGAACTCTTTGAATTTGAAAATATTGTTCAAAAGCTTCATCAATCATATCCCATTCCATTGTTTTCTTATAAACAATCGGGGAAGCTTTCCATTCATAAAGAGTAGGATTTGATTTATAAAGTAATTTAAGAGCTTTCTTTAAATCCCAACCATTAATATCAAAAACATCATTAAGTTCATAATCTATAGTATCTTTAATATCTTCTAAAGAAAGATAATCATTTAAAGGTCTTACATAAATAAAACGAACATCATAATCACTATCTTGAGAATCAAAACCCCAAGCACGACTTCCAGATTCAACTGCATAGATAATCTTTACATTTTCTTTTCTCTCAATATCATCTAACTTATTTAAAATTATATCTAACATCATATCACCCCTAAGCTTTAAAATTATAAATAGGTTTAATAACTTGAATAATTGTAGCTGTTTCACCTATATTATTAACAATATCATCCATAGACTTATAAGCCATAGGACATTCATCCAAAGTATGTTGATTAATAGAAGTTGAATAGATTCCTTGCATTTGATCTTCAAATTCATTTAAAGAAAACAATTCCTTAGCTTTTTGTCGACTATATAAACGACCAGCACCATGAGGAGCAGATTGATTCCATTCTTCATTTCCTTTACCTAAACATATCAAACTTCCATCACGCATATTAATCGGAATTAAAATCTTTTCATTAAGCTTAGCAGAAACAGCACCTTTTCTCATAATATTTTCATCATGATCAATATAATTATGAATTGTTTCAAAATAATCAAATTCTTCTAAAGACATATCAAGTAATTGTTTTAAAATAATCTTAGCAATCATCTGACGATTTAAAGTAGCATATTCTTGACATATTGCCATATCATGTAAATATTGATCACGATACTTTCCACTTAAATAACAAAGCTCTTTAGGTAACTGAACTTCTTTTGCAATAAAATTCTTTCTTAATTCCTTAATAGCCTCTTGAAGCTCATCTTTTCTACCTTGCTTTTTATAATCAGAAATTAATTGTTCTTGTTTTAAAAGAAGCTCATCTTTTCCTGCCATTAAATCATAAGCTAAATTTTGATAATATTGAGCAACTTGTTTACCTAAATTACGACTACCCGTATGAATAACTAAATAAGAATGATTGTTTTCATCTACATCAACTTCAATAAAATGATTACCGCCACCTAAAGTCCCAATACTTCTTTCTACTCTTTTAGAATCTTTCAATTCTCTATAACAATATAATTCTTGTAATTTATCAAATCTCATGATTCTTCCAGAATGAACTGAAGTACCACTAGGAATATACTTTCTAATAATTTGATCGAGTTTTTCTAAATCAATTTGAGAATCTTTTAAATCAACAGTTAACATTCCACACCCAATATCAACACCAACAATATTAGGAATAACCAATTCACCTAAATTTGCAGTAAATCCAATCACACATCCAACCCCAGCATGAGCATCTGGCATAATTCTTATTTTAGCATCCTTAGTAAATTCTTGATTACATAAAGTTTGAATTTGTTCAACAGCTTTCTCATCTATAATATCTGTAAAGACTTTTGCTGATGAATATATACCTTTTATTTCTTTCATTTTCATCACTCCTTATCGACACCTTTATTATAGACAAAGAAAGTATACTTATCATGGAAAAAAAGTTGCGAACTTAACGAAGTCCACAACTTAGTTGTAATTTTAATCTTTCTTGAATGAGCTGAACAAATCTTTGTGGTTCAATAACTTTTAACAAAGGACCAAAAGATAAAATTCTAATGAGTAATTCAGTTTCATCTTCTTTTTGATAAAAAAGTTCAATACGATAAGTCTTATCATTGATTTGTTCTGCTTTCTTTTGTAAGTCAGCAAATTGCATCATTGCTCTTTCTAATGCACTTCTTTCATCATAAAGTTCCAATATAACAGATTGTTTATTTTGATAGAGTTTGTTATCTTGGAAAGCAGTCTGTTGAGTAAGTTCACAATTTGTTATTTTTGAGAGATTAAGGGTTTTATGAAAATGATCATGAGATGTTTTTAAACGAAATTTATTGTCTTTTAAAGAATATTCTAATTTTGTGGGATGACAAATCAATTGTTTATTTTGATAAGTCACTTTTAAAATGAATTGATTTTCTAAAGCATAGAGAATTGTTTGAAAGTTTTTGATATAAAGTTCATCATCAAAACAATCACCATCAAGATATTGATCATAGATGAGATAATCATCATTTGTAAATAGAGGTTCAATATCATCAAGATTATCAAAAGATATAGAAAACAATTGAATGCGTGGATCAAGACTGAGAGATTTTAACCATCGCTTTTCTAAAAGGGTAAGTGGTCGAGTTGAAGGATGGTGGAGGGGAGTATGGTAATCTTGGGTGATAAGAGGCCAATCTTGATTTTTGAGATGAGACATGATTTCGATGTGACTATCTTCAAAAGCATACTGATTGATAATCTCAAGAATTTTATCTTGAGTTAAAGTATGATTTAAGGCATGATTGATTATTTTTTCCATACATAAATAATAACAACCATATATTTCATGAAAAATCATGATTCATCACTTCCTTTTATTTGATAAAGTTCATACATTTTTTTGATATCTTCTTTAAATTGATTTTCAATTGTTCGATTAGAAAAATTAAGTTTTAAAATACGTCCAATAAAAGTTCTTATCCAAGGTAATATTTCATATGTATCATAAATATCAATAGAAAATTCATAACTTGTATCATTGATTTGAGTTATTGTTCCATGACGTTTTTCACGTTGTAATCTTTGTAAGACATATTGTTCATGAGGGAGAATTTGGATAGTCATTGAAACATGTTCTAAAGGTTGTTTTTCATGACATTGTACAGACCAAATATGCTTTTCGATTTGTTTTAATCTTGTGCGATAGTCATCAAAACAATCACAATCTTCACTAAGCTTGATATCTTTTATATGATCAATACGAAATGTTTTTATTTGTTTATATCGATAAGAGTAAGCTAAAAGATGACATCTTCCATTTTGTGAACTTATATAAAGACGTAAAGGAACAATATGATATGATTGGTTATGATGATGTATTAAATAAATACTTTTCTTTTGCTTCATAGCATCAAAGATTTTAGCCATGATTTCACTATCTATAGCTCTTGAAATATAATGATGTTTAAAAGAAAAATATTGTGGTGATTGTAGTTGGTTGAGCATATAATGGCCAATGACACCTAAGGGAAAGATTTCACTATAGTAGCTTAATGCATATTGATATGAAGATAAATCAGTTGGTTTTGTTCTTTGATAGTAGACTTGTTTACCTAAATGAGTTGTTGTTAGTATTCCTAAATTAACATATTCTTTTAATTTTTTTCTTAATGTTGATTCATCAAAATGCATAGTTTGAGGAAATAAAGCAAGATATTCATCAACTTTATTTAATATTTCTTGAAATGTTAATGATTGAGAATCATCATATAAAATATCTAAAATATAAAAATGTAAAGTTATATCTTTATGAGTAAAGCTTTTTGCTTCAAAGGCTTTATATAATGGATTATAAGTCATTTGACGACTATCAATGGATAAGAATACAGTTTTAGAAGTAGTATATTGAAAAGACATAAAATCTTTTAAATAACTTTCTAATCTTCTTTTTTCATTATCATAAGAACGTTTACTTTTATGAGTGATTTGATTTCTATCCTTAAATCCATAAATATAAAATTCATGCATATAATTACGGATTCTATCAAAATGTTTAATTAATTCACTATATCCCATATTATCAAATCCCTTCTTTAATCTATTGTAAGTGAGAAAAAGAATTTAGTCAAAAAAAAACAGATTAATAAAAATCTGTTTTCATTCTTTCTTGTCTATTTTGATTATATTCATCTAATAATTCTTGAAATATATGAATATGCAATTGTTCATCTAAAATAATACGATTTAAAACATCTTGAATAATAGGTTCATCAATACAAGCAATCTGTGACTGATAAATACGAATCGTATTTTCTTCTTCTTTAATTGCATTTTCCAACATAATATTCATTTGACGAGGATAGACATTATATCCTGGTGACCAATATTCTAAAAAATCATTTTGACAATCCCAAAGTCTAGGATCAACAGCTAAATGTGTACACATATCAGCAAATATCTCTAAGTGATGCATTTCAACAAAACTAATTTCCTGCATAACCTTAGCAAGCTTTGGCCAGGATTGTTTAGTAATAACATGGTTATAAAAATAAAGGCTAACGGCATTCATTTCCGAGTGAAGTCCTCCTAGGTTAGATAACATCATCTGACCATAGGCTACATTCATATCAAGTTGTTCAACAGATGGGTATGGTTTATTTACACAATAGTTCATAGAATTGACCTCCATACTTATTTATATGTGGGTCAAATTCTATTTATTCAATAATTTTTTCAAATCCAATACGAGGAGCACCACTTTGTAAAGTAATCCCACCACATAATTCAAAACCATTCTTCTTTAAAAAACGTTGCATTGAAAGATTATCTTCATGTGTATCTATACGAATACTTGCAACTTTTAAATTTAAACATGTATTCACAACATATGATAATAATAAAGCTGCAAGATTTTGTCCTTTATGCTTTTCATCAACAACAATTCTATGTATAACAGCATAAGGTTGATGACTTGTTTTCCATTGACCATCAATATGATGATAATTAACATCTTCCTCTATAGCAAAATACATTGTTCCAATAATTTTCTGTTGATCTTCTAAAACATAACTACATCCTTTTTGAATATCTTCTAAAATATTTTCAATCTTAGGATATCCATCCTGCCATTGATCAATATTTGAACGACGAAAATAATCTTGAGCTTGATGAACAAGCTCCATAATAGAAGAAGCATCGTTTTCATTTGATTTTCTAATATTCATCACTATTCCTCCATAAAGCATATAAAATTAAATCATGATAACATCCATCTTTATAAATATGTTCTCTGCGATAACCTTCTTGAATAAAACCATTCTTTTCTAAAACAATACAAGAAGCTTTATTCTCAGCAAAAACATCAGCACAAATCTTATGAATTGTATAGTTTGAAAAGAGATAAGAACATAACATCTTAATAACTTGACTCATAATGCCTTTACCCCAATATTGACTATTTAACCAATAACCAATTTCAGCATTTTTAAGAAAAATATCTTTTTGAAAAGTCACACCAACACAACCTACACATTTTCCATCAACAACAATAGCAAAATCTAAAGCATGATGTTGTAAAGAATGAGTAATAAAAGATAAAGCATGATCTAATGTATAAGGAGCTGGAAATGAGTTTCTTAAATAAGTATTAATATTGGGATCATTAGCATAATAAGCAAATTCACAAGGGTCTATCTCATCTAAACTCTTTAATTCAATAATCATTTTAATCCTCCTTAAGGGAGAGGCTTTTCACTCGCAAGGTAGAGATCATACCATTGTTGGCGAGTCAACTCAACATCACAAGCTTTTACGCTTTCTAATAAATGTTGAGGTGAAGTTGTTCCAACAATAGGTTGCATACAAGCTGGATGACGTAGTAACCAAGCAACAGCAATTGCACTCTTTGTTACATGATATTCATCAGCTAGCGCTTGCATGACATCATTTAATTTTTGATAATCAGGATTATCTAGGAAAGTTCCTTCAGCCCATGATGCTTGAACAACACTCCAAGGTTGAATAGTAATGTCTTTTAAACGACAATAATCTAGAACTCCACCATCTTTATCTTGAGCCCAAGCTTCTTTCATATTCATATTCAATCCAGAATCAATCATGACTGAGTGAACAATTGATAATTGTAATTGATTAATAATAATAGGATATTTTGAATACTTTTGTAATAACTCAATTTGTAAAGGGGTATGATTTGAAACACCAAAATACTTTACTTTACCTGCTTCATATAATTCATCAAAAGCTTCAGCAACTTCTTTTGGATCACATAAAGCATCAGGTCTATGTAATAATAAAATATCAACATAATCGGTATTCAATCTCATCAAAGAATCATCAACGCTCTTTAAAATATGCTCCTTAGAAAAATCATATCTTTGTCCAGGAACAATCGCACATTTCGTTTGAATAATCATTTTTTGACGATAATCAGGATGACGCTTTAAAACCTCACCAAAAACCTTTTCAGATTTTCCTCCACCATAAATATCAGCATGATCAAAGAAGTTAATTCCAGCATCTAATGCAGTTTTAATCAAGTCATCAACTTCATCAACACTTTTATCAGCAATTCTCATACAGCCTAAAGCGATTCTTGAAACATTTAAATTTGTTTGTGGTAATTGAAAATATTTCATAAATTTATTCCTCCTATGTTGTTATTGTACTAGATTATGACTATAATGTAAAAGAGTAAAAGGAAGGTTTTATGAAATATGGATAATAAAGAAATAACATGGAAGCAAAGTGCTTTACAAGATATAACATTAAAGCGGGTTATTTATTTTTTATTAGGAGTTAATGCTTTATCAATTGGTATTGTTTTAAACACTAAATCACAATTAGGTGTAGGTTCAATAACAACGCTCCCTTATGTCTTTTCCTTTATTACAAGCTTTACTTTAGGAAATGCAATTACATTACTTTATTTTATTTTTGTTGTTATACAGACATGCTTACTTAAAAAGATTGATTATAAGATTTTAATTCAATTTCCTTTTTCTTTTTTAGTAGGAATATTGATTGATTTCTATGATGTTTTATTGAATATAAAAGCAACCTATCTCTTTATTCAAATATCTTTATTAATTATTGCAACCTTATTAACAGCTTTAGGAGTATATTTAATGTTAAAAGGTGATATTGTTTTAAATCCTTCGGATGGGATTGTCCAAACAATAGCTCAAGTTTTTCATCAACCTTTTGGTAGATTAAAAATAACTTTTGATTTAAGTACTATTGCATTATCTTGTTTATTAGGACTTATTTTTAAAGGTTATATTGTAGGAGTAGGGATTGGTACAGTTATAAATGCTTTTTGTATTGGTTATTGTGTCTCATTATATGATAAGATTTTAAAACTTGAATAGAGGTGAAAGTATGGTTTATCATATTGTTAATGTTGTGGTATATATTATATCTATTGCTTTATCAATGATTGGTTTAAGTTGTTTTAGATTTGAAAATTATATTAAACCAACCAAAATAAAAGAATTTTACATATTCTTTATTGTTGCTTCAGTAGCGTTAGGATATTTATTTGCATCATTTATATTATCATTTGGAACATTAAGTTTTAGTTATAATTAAGGAAGTTTTACATATATTGTATTATGAAAACAATATATACAAAACTTCTTTTTGTTATATGTTTGATATTGATTATTGGATGTTTACAATATCAAGGTGATATTACATATCTTTTATCAAATTATCAAACAAAACAAAAACCAAAAGATTATATCGTTAATGTCAAAACCAAAACAAAGACTTTAAAAGTTCCCTTAGAAGAATATTTAATAGGTGTTGTTGCTGGAGAAATGCCTGTAAGTTTTGAGTTAGAAGCATTAAAAGCACAAGTTGTAGCTAGTCGTACATTTGTATTATCAAGACATTTAAATGTTGATAGTACAACCAATTCACAAGTTTATCTAACTGATGAACAAATGAAAAAGAACTGGAAAGGAAGCTATAGTAAAAATAAAGCTAAGATAGAAAAAGCAATTAAAGAAACAAGTTATGAAGCAATGACTTATCAAGGAGAATATATTTCAGCTATGTTTTTTTCTAGTAGTAATGGGAAAACTGTAAATTGTGAAGATTATTTTAATGGAAAAGTTGCTTATTTAAAAGCTGTTGATAGTCATTGGGATTTAACAATAGATCCCACTAATACACGAACAAAAACATTTACCAAACAAGCATTATCAAAAGCTTTTGGAATTTCTTCGATAGATATCAATATTACAGCTTATACTAATAGTGGATATGTTAAAACAGTTATTATTAATGGAAAGAAATATACAGGTAGACAAATAAGAGAAAAACTAGGTTTAGCATCATCATGTTTTCAAATACAATTGACTTCAAAAGGCTATCAATTTACAACCAAAGGAAGTGGACATGGTGTTGGTATGAGTCAATATGGAGCACAAGCAATGGCGAAAGAAAATAAAACATATCAAGAGATATTAAAACATTATTATCAAAATATTGAAATTAAACGTATAGACTCATAACTTTTGTTCATACTTAGATTGAGGTGAAAGTATGAAGAAAAGACCATTTAAATACAAAAAAGCATTAGGAATTACTGTCGCATTAGCATTATTTCTTGGTGGAATTGGGATTGTACAAAAAATATTAGATGATCATACACAAAATTTCCAAGAAGAATCAGTTGCTAAGGTTGATGAAAAGAAAACAACTACAGATGATAAACAAGAAAAGAAAACAGTTGAAAAATTAAAAGCTCCAGTAAAAGATGGAATAGGAATTGTAAGATATTATTATAATAAAGATGATGATTCTACTAAACAAGATCAATCATTAATATTATTTGAAGGTGTCTATCGACCAAATCAAGGAATTGATTATGCTAATAAAAATGAATCATTTGATGTTCTTGCAGCAATGAGTGGTACAGTTACCAAAAAAACAAATGATCCAGTTTTAGGCCTAGTTATCACCATAACAAATAGTGATAAGATTTCCACAACCTATGAATCTTTAGCTAGTGCTAATGTAGAAATGAATCAATCTGTTAAACAAGGTGATGTCATTGGTAAGAGTGGAGTAAATGTGTATGAAGCTGATTTAAAGAATCATTTACATTTTATTTTACAAAAAGATGGCAAACTTTGTAACCCAGAAAAGTATTTAGATCAATCATTAAATACAATTAAATAATGTATTTGAGATTTTAGACAATACCTGTTTAAAATCTCTTTTTTGTAAAACGCTTACAAATTTTGGGAAGATTATTGTAAAGTTGTGATAAATTTGTTATAATTCAAGTGTATCAGGTAATATGTATACGATATGTATACATATATAATAAAATATTTGTAAAAATATACTTTAACGAACAAGCTACTTATTAGAAATAATAGGTAGTTTTTTTATATTTATAAAACATTTTCTCATCTAAAAAAAGAAGTTCGTAAAAGCATACGTTTATGGATTTTTAAAATGATATAGGAGGGGATGTAAATTACTATAATAACAATTAGTCACGTTGAATTTACGAAAGAGAGGTATAGGTGATGACTAAGAAAGTAAGATTAAAAAACAAAGGAAAATCAGTTTTATCAGTTGGTTTATCCTTATTTATGTCACTAGGATTAATGTCAGGAAATATTTCAAGTGTTAGTGCATATAGTAGTGGAGCACGTCATACTAAAATTAATGATGATGTGTTCTTAGGTGGTAACTATATTGAAATTGGTATTAGTAAGGTTGGAAGTTTTGGGACAGAAAGTGATGCACCTAGTAATTTCCATCCTACAAATTCTTCTAATAAGAGAATAGGAATGGTCTCAAATCCAACAGGAGATGAGAATGATTGGAACAGTGTTACGACAGATTATTTCTTACCAGTAACGATAGATGAAAGTTTTACTATAGGATATAATGGTGAACGACAGGCCACTGGAAGTCAAATAGGAACAAAAGGACTTCAAAAAAATATTGATGAGACTAAAACAGAAACAGTAAATCAAAGTAGTGGGAATCATTTAAAAGCTGTTACAACAGGATATACAACAGATAATGTTAAATTTGTTCAGACAGTTGAATTTGATGTCAATGATAAATATTTTACAACAACTGTTCAATTAAAAAATGAGAATGATAATGAAACATTATCTGGGGTGCGTTATATGCGTGCATTTGATCCGGACCAACACTGGATAAAAGATGGCAACTCACTTACTAATAATGTGGTAGGAAATCCAGCATTAGATCCATATGGTACAAGTGTTTTTGCCTATGGATTAGAAGATAGAGTGACAACACCATTTATATTCTTTAGTGCTGATAAACGCGCAACAGCAGGTTACACAACAAACGGATTAAATTTTTCAGATATTTACAATAAAAACAAAACAATGGTAATTACTAAAAATACAAGTAATTATGCAGATAATGATATTTTTATTTATTTTGAGTTAGGAGATTTGAAACCAGGAAAAAGTAAATCTTTTAGTTATATTTCTTCATTAGATACTAATTTAAATAATGCAATTGATGCTATCAAGAAAACATTAAAGATTGGTGTCGATGCTGAAGCAGGAACTTTAACTGGTTTTGAAAATAACAATACTTATACAGTTACTACTCCTGATGCAGGAAAATGGACAATAGAAATTGATGCAAATGGCGATTACAAAGTTAAAGCAAGCAATGGTACTATTGTGACTGAAGGAACTGGTGCTTCAAAAATTGGAGTTGCAATTATTGAAGAATGGATTGGTGAAAAATTAACAGTTAAAAAAGCTGATTCAGATCCTGCAGATGTAGATATTTCATTTGGTTCAGAATCAGAACTTACAGAACGTGCTAAAGAACCAGCTGCTGATATTACTGCTGAAAAAATCAAAGGTGATATTGGAAATGTTACAGTTAATCCAGCAGTAATAGGTCAGCAATATGCAGTTTATGCTGGTAAAAAGCTTGTTGCAGGTTGGACTACAGCAGATAGTGATAAATTAGTTTTTGATGGAGTTCCTAAAGGAGATTATACAGTTAAAACACGTAATCCTGGTTCAATTGTAGATGGAATATTACCTTCAAAACCAACAGATGGAGCAAAGGTTACTGTTCCATATAGTAGTGTTGATGATTTACGTAATGAAGCTTCAGGTAAATTAGCAGATATAATCAAAAATTATAATGCTGATAATTATTATTCTAATGAATTGGAAAAAATTACTGAAATTGAAAATGCTGCTAAAGCGGAAATTAAGGCAGCAACAACTATTGAGGGTATCGATAAAATTTTAACAGATGTGAAAAATAAATTAGATGGAGTAGATGATAAAGCAACTTCATTTGTTAAAAATAAATTAACAAAAGATGGTAATCATATTACATCTGCGACATCTGATACATATAAACAAATTTTGGCTAGTGAATCAGATTGGAAAAATTTAACTTCAGCTCAACAAGCGCAAGTCAATAAAATTTTAGGAACTGATTGTTCACAAATGTTAAATAACGCTAAAAATATTGATAATTCAGCGACAAACTTTATTAATGGTTATTTAACAATTGATGGTATGAAGATTAACGAAGTAACTAGAAGCACTGTTGATAAAATTTTAGCTAGTCAAGATGCTTATAAAAAAATTACAGATGGAAATGTAAAAGATGCTATTGATGAAAAATTAGGATATACAGGTGGATATGATAAATTAGTTTCTGATGCAAAAGAATTTGCATCAAATGGTGCTGCTAAATTCATTACAGATAATTTAATAAAAGATGGTAAACCTATTATATCTGGAGATTTATCTAATGCTGATCAAATTATGAAAGCTAAAGATAATTATGATAAACTTTCTGAGGCTGAAAAAGCTGAAGTAGATAAACAATTAAAAGATGATGGTTATGATAAAGGATTTAAAGGTTTATATAATGATGCAGTAACAAATGTATCTGATGAAGCAACTGCTTTTGTTAAAACAAACTTAACTAAAGATGGTGAAACTATTGCTAAAGTAGAAAAATCAACATATGATAAAGTTTTAGCAAGTGAAGTTCCTTATGGAAAAATAACTTCTCAGGAAGTTAAAAATAAGATTGATGAATTATTAGGAGAAGCAAATCCAGGTCAAACTTATCAAAAATTATTAGATGGAACAAAAGAAGCAGTAGATGCCAGTGCCAATGCTTTTGTTAAGGAATTTGGAGCTACAGAAGTTACTCCAGATAATTATGCTCAAATCTTAAAAGGTAAAGAGACTTGGGATAAAATGACTAAATCTGAAAAAGCGGCAGTTGAAAAGAAATTAGGAACTGATTTTGATGACTTATTAACTAAAGCAACAGATTTAGATGATAAGACAGATACATTTATTGATACTTTTGTTACTGAAACAAAAGATGGTAAAGATAGTGTTATTAAAGAAATAACTCCAGATAATTATCAAACTATTTTAAGTGGTAAAGATAATTGGGATAAATTAACAGATAATGAAAAAACAGTTATTAATAATAAATTAAAAGAAAAAGGTGTAGATGTATCTTATAATGATTTATTTGAAAATGCTGATAAATTAAATAAAGATTCAGATCAATTTATTAAAGATAATTTAACTGATGGTGATGGAGAATTATTCTTAGATGCTAATGCTGATAATTATGAAGCTATTATTGATTTAGCTGAAAAATGGGATGCATTAAGTGATGATGTAAAACAAGCTATTAATGATAAATTAGTAGCAAATGGTGGTAAAACTATTGAAGATTTAACAACTGCTTCTAAAGATATCGAAGAAGCTAAAAATGGATTTATTGCTGAATATGTAAGTGATGAAGATGGTAATATCTATAAAGAAATGGATTCTACTAATTATGAACAAATTCTTTCAGGTTTACCTGAATGGGATACATTATCAAAAGATGAAAAAGCTGCTATTAATAATGAATTAAAAGCATCTGTAGGAAAAACATATGATGATATGATTGCTAAAGCTGAAGAAATGGAAAAAGCAAGAGATTCATTCGTTGAAAAATATGTTTCTGATAAAGATGGTAATGTTTATAAAGAAATGAATTCTGGAAATTATGAACAAATTCTTTCTGGTGTAGAAGAATGGAATAAATTAACTGATGATGAAAAAGCTGTTATTAATAATCAATTAGTTTCTTTAGGAAGTCAACCTTTTGATAAATTAATTACAAAAGCACAAGAAATGGAAAAAGCAACAAATTCATTTGTTGAAAAATATGTTTCTGATAAAGATGGTAATGTTTATAAAGAAGTTAACTCAACAAATTATGAACAAGTATTATCTGGATTAGCAGAATGGAATAAATTATCAGATGATGAAAAAGCAGCTATTAATAATCAATTAAAAGCAGCTGGAAGTAAATCATATGATGAATTAATTGCGAAAGCACAAGATGTAGAAAAAACAACTAGCTCATTTGTTGATAAATATGTATCTGATAAAGATGGAAATATTTATAAAGAATTAAATGCTAGTAACTATGAACAAATTCTTTCTGGTTTAGCAGAATGGAACAAATTATCAGATGATGAAAAAGCAGCTATTAATAATCAATTAAAAGCAGCAGGAAGTAAATCATATGATGAATTAATTGCAAAAGCACAAGATATGCAAAAAGCAGCAAATTCATTTGTTGATAAATACTTATCTGATAAAGATGGTAATGTTTATAAAGAAGTTAATAGTTCTAACTATCAACAAATCTTATCTGGTAAAGATGCTTGGTCAAAATTATCACAAGCTGAAAAAGATGCTATTAATGCTATCTTAATGGAAAAGATGGGTAAAACATATGAACAATTACTTGTTAGTGCAGTAGCAATGTCAAATGTAAAAACTGAAGATAATACTTTTGTAGAAATGTATATGTTACTTGGAATGTTATCTTTAGGTGCATTATTAGTTTTAAAAAGAAGAAAAGAAAACTATTAATTTGAAGTAAAAAAAGTGAAAGGATCATATTTTAATGATATGGTCTTTTCTTTATATTTTGTGATTTATAGGTATATTGAGAATAAATGAGTTAAAAATATTTGTATAATTATTTTATCGGTTGTTAGGCTAAAAATATGTTGTTATAGTGATTATTTTTTTCTTGTATTTAATGGGAAAAATGTTACAATAGAAATGCTTATAGGAGGAATGTTTAAATGAAATTATCAAAGGAAATTGGTATTGACTTAGGAACAGCTAACATTCTTATTTATGTTAAAGGTGAAGGTATTGTTGTTAATGAACCTTCTGTTGTGACTATTAATACTGAGACAAATAGACCAATCGCTGTAGGTGAAGAAGCTAGAGATATGCTTGGAAAGACTCCAGGTAAGTTTCAAGCTATTCGTCCTCTTAAAGATGGTGTTATCGCAGATTTTCAAATTACTGAAATATTATTAACTCATTTTATTAATAAATTAAATTTAAAAGGAGTTTTCTCAAGACCAACAATCTTGATTTGTTGTCCATCTAATATTACATCTATTGAAAAGAGTGCTATTCAAGATGTTGCTTTAAGATGTGGAGCAAAAAGAGTATATATTGAAGAAGAACCAAAAGTTGCAGCTATTGGAGCTGGTTTAGATATTTCTAAACCATCTGGAAATATGGTTGTTGATATTGGTGGGGGAACAACTGATGTTGCTGTTCTTTCATTAGGTGATATTGTAACAAGTACATCTCTTAAGATTGCTGGGGATAAGATGGATGCTGAATTAATTAAATTTGTTAAAGATAAATACAAATTATTAATTGGTGATCGTACAGCAGAAGAAATTAAAATTACTATTGGTAGTGCTTATGAAGCAGATCCAACTGCAGTTATGGATGTAAGAGGTAGAGACTTAGTAACTGGATTACCTCATACTATTCAATTAAGTGCTAAAGAAACTCAAGAAGCTTTAGAAGAATGTTGTATGACAATCTTACGTGCAACAAAACAAGTTCTTGAACAAACACCACCTGAATTATCAGCTGATATTGTTAATAAAGGTATTTTCTTAACTGGTGGAGGGGCTTTACTTCATAACTTAGATAAATTCTTAGAAGAAGGATTAGGAGTTCCTGTATTTGTAGCTGACAACGCATTAGATTGTGTTGCTGAAGGTTGCGGTGTGATGTTAGAAAACACTCAATATTTAAAATAATGCTTTCGGGCATTATTTTTTTCTTTTCTTGTAAATTTGAGACAAGATATTTTTATTTTGTTAGAATGATTGACGGAGGTGTTAAGTATGGGTAAAAAGAAGTTTTTCTTTTTTGATATTGATGGAACTTTAGCAGTAGGAACACCAGGAAATCAATATATTCCTGAGTCTACAAAATTGGCATTAAAGAAATTAGAGGAAGAAGGACATTTTTTAGCAATTGCGACTGGAAGAAGTTATGCAATGGCTAAAGATCATATGAAAGAATTAGGTTTTAAAAATATGGTAAGTGATGGTGGTAATGGAATTACAATAAATGAAGAACTTATTGAAATCAAGCCACTTGATTATGATAAATGTGTCGCATTAGTAGATGAGTGTAAGGAAAAAGGATTTATTTGGGCTATTTCACCAGATAATGAAACAAGACGTTTAGCTCCAGATAATCGTTTTTATGATTTTACGCATGATATATATATGGATACAGTTGTACAAGATGGTTTAGATCCAAGAGATTTTGATCAAATTTTTAAAGTTTATGTGGCATGTTTTGCGCCTGAAGAAGAAAAGTTAGAGACATTGAATGATTTACCTTGGTGTCGTTTTCATAAAGAATATTTATTTGTTGAACCAGGAGATAAGTCAGTAGGAATTAAAGCTATTGTTGATCATTTTGGTGGTGATTATAAGGATGTTGTTGTGTTTGGTGATGAAAAGAATGATTTAAGTATGTTTATTGATGAATGGACTTCTATAGCAATGGGGAATGCTATTGATGAGTTAAAAGAAAAAGCAACTTATATTACAAGTGATGCCGATGATGATGGTATTTATAATGCTTGTAAACATTTTGGATGGATTGATTAGTATGAATAAGAAGATTATATTTTTTGATATTGATGGAACATTGTATCTTCCTGAACTAGGAGGAATTACTCCAGCAGTAAGAGAAGCTATTGCTAAAACACAACAAAAGGGTCATCTATGTTTTATTGCTAGTGGGAGACCTTATGGATATATTGCTGATAATGTAAAAAATATAGGTTTTGATGGTTATGTATTAGCTAATGGTGCTAATATTAAATATAAGAATCAAGATTTAAGTGTGAGAGTTATGAATCAAGAAGATGTAAAACAATTATGTCAAAAGTTATCTTTAAAAGATATAGAATATGTTTTACAAACTCCAGATGCTTGTTATATGAATAAAAATAATGAATGTCTTTTAAAATTTTATTCTACATGTAATATTGATTTTAAGAATTTCTGTTTTGATTATGATGAAGATGAAATTATTAAAAAGACAGTGAAAATGGAAGTATGGGTTAAGAATCAAGAAGAATTAGAATATGCAAAATCATGTTATGGTAAGTTTGCATATGAATTACATCCTGATAATCATAGTATGGAAGTTTATGCTAAGGATGTTTCAAAAGCAACAGGAATTTTAGATGTCTTAAATGAATTAAATATTTCACTTGATAATAGTTATTGTTTTGGAGATGGACCTAATGATGTAGAAATGTTTGAAACAGTGGCTCATCCTATTGCGATGGGAAATGCAATTGAGATTATTAAAGAGAAAGCTGAAACAGTTTGTTTAAGTATTCATGAAGATGGTGTTGCTCATAAGTTAAATGAATTATTTGATTTGTAGAGGAGAATGTATATGAATACATATGATGTTGTAGTATTTGGAAGTATTAATTTAGATGTTGTTACACATGTTAAAGATTATCCTCATTATGGTGATTCTGTTTTAGCTAAAAAGATTGAAACGATTCCTGGTGGAAAAGGGGCAAATCAGGCGATTACTGTAGCTAAACAAGGGAGTCAGATGTTATTTATTAGTTCCGTAGGAAAAGATAGCTCTGGAAAGCAAATGTTGCAGAATTTACAAAGCTATGGCGTTGGTACTGATAAGATTCTCTTGAGTGAAGAATCAGGAACAGGAATGTATGTTATCTTTGTAGATGAACATGGTGAAAATACAATGGCAGGTAGTCTAGGTGCTAATTTAACAATTCCTTTAGATTATATTCAAGAAACAATGTCAAAGATTGAAGCAAAGATCTTATTGCTGCAGATGGAAACAAGTCCAGAAGCTATTATAAAAGTTATGCAACTAGCAAAAGAAAAAGGGATGTTTGTGATTTTAGATCCAGCACCAGCAGGGGCCTATTTTCCAGAAGTCTTAAAATATGCTGATGTTATTACACCTAATCAACAAGAAACACAAATGATTACAGGAATACATGTAGATAATCAAGAATTAGCTTTATTAGCAGCTAAGAAAATTGAAGAACTTGGTGTCAAGAATTGTATTATTAAAATGGGATCAAAAGGAAATCTTGTTTATCAATCAGGACAAACAACGTATATCCCATCAATTAAAGTCAAAGCTTTAAATACTGTAGGAGCAGGGGATACTTTTGCTGGAGCTCTAGCAAGTCAATATGTGAAAACAAATGATTTAGTAGAAGCAGTTAAATATGCGAATATTGCTGCGGGAATTAAAGTTTCTCGAAATGGTGGACAAGAAGTTATTCCTACTTATCAGGAAGTTATTGATTATATGAATGAAAAATATTAAAACTTATTCGATTCATTATTGAATAAGTTTTTCTTTCATTATAAAATAGATATCTAATGAGGTGAGATTATGAAGATTATTGCTTGTGTTGATGAAAATTTAGGATTAATGTTTCATCATAGGAGACAATCACAAGATAGGATTGTAAGAGAGAGAATTAAGACTATAACAAAGAAGCTTTATATGAATCAATATTCTTATCAGTTATATCAGGATTTATTTGATGAAGCGATTGTTGATGAGAAGTTTATGGATATAGCTAAGGATAATGATTATTGTTTAATTGAGAATGTGAGTATTGATTGTAAGGATATTGATGAAGTTATTTTATTTTATTGGAATAGAGAATATCCGGCAGATTTTTATTTGAATATTGATTTAAATCAGTTTGTTATTGTGAGTCAAGAAGAATTTGCAGGATCTTCACATGATCTTATTACTCAAGTTATTTATCGAAAGGAATAAAGTATGCGAAAGAAAACATATAAAAAGAAAATCTATAGTTTAGTTGTAGCACTAGCTGTCGTTGTTGGTGGTTATATCACAACTCAACTTAATCAACCAGAGAGTGTACAAAATATTGAAGATATTCCAGCTTATAAAAACAAGCCTTATGTTGAACTTAATGATGGAAAACCATATTTCACTGAAAAAGATTTAACGACTAAATCATTTGAAAAATATAGTCCATTAGACTCATTAGGAAGATGTGGAGTAGCTTATGCTAATGTTTCTAAAAAGACAATGCCTACAGAAAAAAGAGGTTCTATAGGACAAGTAAAGCCTAGTGGCTGGCAAACTATAAAATATGATTTTGTTGATGGAAAATATTTATATAATCGTTGTCATTTGATTGGTTATCAGTTAACTGGAGAAAATGCTAATGAAAGAAATTTAATCACTGGAACAAGATATATGAATACCAAAGGTATGTTATATTTTGAAAATATGGTTGCTGATTATGTAAAAGAAACAAACAATCATGTTTTATATCGTGTAACACCAGTTTATGAGGGAGATAATCTTGTAGCTGATGGTGTCATCATGGAAGCTATGTCAGTAGAAGATGAAGGATTAGATATTGAATTTAATGTCTTTGTCTATAATGTTCAACCTGGAGTTAATATTAATTATGCTAATGGAAAAAGTCATTTAGCAAAAGAAAAGTAACAAATACAAAATGTACTTGTTACTTTTTTACTTATTTAGTAATTTTAAAATGATGTCCTGGTTTTACAAAATCCAATAACATTAATTCTTCAGGTTTGACTGTTGCTACTAAATTACGTTCACCATCATTAGGAATCTCAGTTAAAACAATTTCTAATTCTCCACGATAATGAGCTAAATTATCATTAACAACTAATACATCACCACGAGTAAAGACTTTCTTACCTGGATCTCTATAAGGAATAGATTGTGAATCAATTTGTTTATCTGCCACTGTAGCAACTGATCCATCTTGAACACTTTTCTTTTCCTTAAACCAAACTCTTGACATAGAAGAACGTAACATAAATGAAGAATGATCATAACGATCCCAATGAGGAGCATATTCATACATAACCATTCTTTCATTATCAATAACACCTTCTGCTTCATCAACTCTAATTTGAAGAACTTGTAAATCAACATTAGCTAAAGCTTCTAATTCTTCATCACTAGCAGGATAGTTACCAATTAAAATATCATCAACATCACCAGTTGCTAATAAATAACGAGCTTGAAGATCAATTGGTAAACCTCTCATAATTTCAACAGTTGGTAAACCACAGAAAACTTCCCATGGTCCAATTGTATTTTCATTGTTACTAGAAACAAAAGCAGCAGTATGTAAATTTAATTCTTTCCAATAACTATTGTATTCCATAAATAAATCAAAATCCAAACCAGAATAACGTTCTGGGAAGAAGTTATGGCACATAGTCATTTGATCCTTGTTACCACCTCTATTAATTAATAATTCAACACCCATATCCATACTTGCATTAAATTCAATTTTAATATTGTAAGGATTACGTGTTAATTGAATATCCCCTTGAGTACCAAAGTTTCCATCCATTCTGATAATATCAAGTCCCAAATCAGCGAATGGTTTTAAATTATCTGGAGTTGCTCCAATTAATTTAAAGACTTCTGGATTTGTATCGGCAGCAACCTCAAATCCTAATTCATGAGCCTTTGTCATAAATTCCTTAAATTCAACTAAATAACTTTCCCTTTTATCTTCAGGGATAGATAAGAAACATGTAAAAATTCTGCTATATCCCAATTTAGCAGCTTTTTCCATGTATGCGTATACCTCATCTCTAGGAGATTTATCTGGGTATACGGAAATACCTAATTTGTGCATATTCGTTTTCCTCCTTGTACGCCATCATTATACCATTTTTATAATAAATATTTAAGGGTAAAAAAGATTTTCTATAAATTTGCTTCAATTTGTAATATAATACATTAAAGAAAGGGGCATTGATATGAGTTTAGAAATATGTTTATCTTTTGTGGTAACATTTATCATAAGTTTAATTCTTGTTCCTATTGTAAGCAAAGTATCAAAAAAACTTGGTATCATTGCTCATACAAATAAAAGAACAATCCATAAAGGAATTATTGCAAGAACTGGTGGTTATGCTATTTATGCAAGTTTCTTAATTGGAACAATGATTTTTTTAAAAACCGATATTCAAATCAATTCAATATTGATTGGTGGTTTTATTGTATTTTTAACAGGGTTCTATGATGATATTCATGATTTATCGCCTAAATTTAAAATGTTAGGACAGATTATTGCGGCATTGGTTGTTATTGTTTATGGAGGAATTTCTTTAAAAGGGTTTATAATTCCATTTTTGCCATCTTCTTTTTCTCATGTTATTGCAATTATTATTACGATTGGATGGATTGTAGGGATTAGTAATGCAGTGAATTTGATTGATGGATTAGATGGTTTATGTGGAGGAATTTCAATTATTGTCTTAGTGACAATATCTTTGACTTCTTTAACTTATGGAAGAACCGATATTTCATCTTTGTCTTTACTTCTTGCTGGAGCTATTGGTGGTTTCTTGGTTTATAACTTTCATCCTGCTTCTGTCTTTTTAGGAGACTGTGGAGCTTTGTTTATTGGTTATATGATAGCTGTTATTTCTTTATTAGGCTTTGGTTATAAGAGTTCATCGTTCTTTACTTTAGGAGCACCAATCGTTGTTTTAATGGTTCCTATTATGGATACTTTAATTGCAATTATTAGAAGAAAAGTTCATCATAAAAGCTTTAGTGAAGCCGATAAGAATCATTTACATCATAAGTTAATGTTTTCATTAGAATTAGGTCAAACAAAAAGTGTTCTCATTTTATATGTAGTAACAATATTATTCTCACTTTGTTCATACATCTATCTTTATGATAAAATAGCAGCAACTATTCTCTTTTTAACACTAATGTTATTATTTGAAGTCTTTGTTGAAGCAACAAATATGATAGATCGTAAATATAAACCAGTTTTAACAATTATGAATATTTTTATTAAAAGTGAATATTTACCTTCGATTAAAGATACTAAACCCTATCGTAGAATTGTTGAAAGAGCAAAGAAGAAGTATGCGGTTATTGCACTTATTGTTATAGCAATTATCTTTTCACTTGTCTTTGCTTTCAATAAACAAAATTCAACTCCTACACATAAACCTGTTCAAACAGTCGAATATAAAGAAGCTGATAATGAAACAGAACTAATGAGTGATATTTATAATCAATTAAAAACGGCTATTGAAAGAAATAATAAACCAGATATAAGACAAGATGTGGCAGCATATTTCTTGGCTGATTATTTTACTTTATCTAATAAAAAAGAAAATCAAATAGGTGGTATTCATTATTTCTATAGTGATAAAAAAGATGATTTTACAGCTTATGCTAAAAATGGATATTATAAGAATGCAAATACCTTTATAAAAAATCAAACAGATTTACCAGAAGTTATTCATTATGATATCATTTCTAATCAAGATTCATATAAAGCTTTATCTGGATTAGAAGATTATAGTTATTATGATGTAAGAATTAAAATAACATTTGCTGATGTGAATCCAATTTTAAATGTAGAAGAATACACAACAACAGTCACTTTAATTGAAAAAAATCAAAGATTTAGTGTTGTTGCAATGGAAGAATAATTATGGATAAATTTATATATGTTGGAATAGGTGGAGCAATTGGTGCTATTTTAAGATATGGAATCAGTTGTTTACCTATTAAAAATGATTTTCCAATCTTAACTTTAATAACAAATATGTTAGGAGCATTATTGATTGGGATTGTTGTTGGTTTGGCTGAAAGAGAGAATATATCTTCATCAATGACATTGTTTTTAAAGACTGGGGTTTGTGGAGGCTTTACAACATTCTCTACGTTTTCATTAGAGGCTATGAATTTGATGGATATGGGAAAGTATGGCGTTTCATTGTTATATATTGGATTGAGTGTGATGGGATGTTTAATAGGGGTATGGCTTGGGAAACAGATTATTCGTTTATAGGAGATTTCTTTTGAGAAATCTCTTTTTTTAATTGGATTATGTGAAATTTATGTGAAATGAAAATAAAAAAAGAAAAATGGGGGGGTTAGGTTCGTATATATATAGTAGAGGGGTTATTTGATAAAAAGATAAATCAAGAAAACTTTCTCAAAATTAAAAAGAAAGAGAGGTGAAAAAAATGGAGACTGAAATAACAAAAGAAATGTATGAAACAGCAATTCAACAAAGTTGTTTGATGGATAATCTCTTTATGAAGATAGTTTTTAGAGATTATCGTTGTATCCAATTGTTCAAAGATATTGTCTTTCCTAATGAAGGAGATATTATTTCTGTATATTCAAAATATGAATTTCAAAGAGATAATCTACCTTTTGATTTTATCTTTGAATTAGAAGGGAGACATTTTGTTGGAGTGTGTGTACATACCCAAGAGTATGCAGCCAAAACAAGAAATGAGGTGTATGAAGAAAGAGAGTTCAATAAAGCAAGTTGGCCAAATCATGAGTGGAGTCGTTTACCAATTATTTCGACTGTCATTATTACAAATGAAGATATATTTGATGAAGGGAAAACAGTTTACTATATAGATCATGATGAAAATGATGAATATGATCATATAGCTCAAAAAGGTTTAGATTTGATTTTTATGAATACAGCATATCAGGATGAATCACCAATAGGAAAACTTGCCCATGATTTGGTATATGTAAATCCTGATGATATGTATTATGAAGTTTTAAAAGAAAGAGTACGTTTTTATAAAGAAGATCGAGGAGGGATAGAAGCAATGTGTGAAAGTATAAGTCAATTTGAAAAAAAGGCTAAACAAGATGGATTTAATGAAGGAAGGCAAAAAGGAAAAGCTGAAATGATTAATAATTATGCCGTGAAACATAATATATCATATCAAGAAGCAATGGAAGAATTAGGATTACCTGAAGAAGAAAGACCAAAACTTATAAGAGTAATTATTTGTACAAACTAATACAATGGTCATAGATAGAAATATCTATGACCAGTATTTTTTGAAATATATGTGTAAATATCAAACAAATTATTATATAATGACAAAGTAAAAGTTGATAAATTTGTTGGTTAAAGTATAAAGATACTTTATCAAAATGGAATCAGGTGAAAATCCTGAGCTGTCCCGCAGCCGTAAAAGAGAGTTGAAGCAATATGTCACTGGGAAACTGGGAAGGCGCTGATACGATGAACTTGAGCCGGAATACATGCCAACATCTTAGAATACACTTTACGGTGAATAAAGTAGTTCTAGTCTAAAGTCTAGGACGAGTACGTCCTATTTTTTGTCTAGAAGAATTGGAGGACAAAGAAATGAAAAAAGTTTTAACAAGTCTATGGATTGTGATGACTTTGATAGCAAGTCAGTTCACAATGACTCATGCCATGAGTTATGAAGAAAGCTATCAGACAGCAAAAAGCTATTATCAAAAGAAAACCGTATTACAAAGTACAGATGAAGTCTTTGCTTATGCATCATTAGGTTTAGATGTATCATCTTTGCCAATGGAAAATATTGTGAATACCGGATATGCTTCTGATATTGCTAAGACAGTTATTGCGCTTACTTTACATAAGGATGATCCAAGAAACTATCAAGGAGTTAATTATGTTGAGATGCTAGAAGGATGCGTACATGATAATGGGGCATTTGATAAGAAAAAAGATTCCACAGAAGCCAATTTCCAGCTTTATGGTGTTTATGCACTCTATGTCATTAAATCTGATAAATTAGCTATTGCAGCAGATTATCTTGCATCATTGATAGATGAACAAGGAGCCTTTGGTTCAAGCTGGGGTCCAAGTTTAGATGTTACAGCATGGGTCATTGAAGCATTAAGTCTAGTTGATACAGCAAAATATCAAGAAGTCATCGATCAGGCACTTGCCTACATTCAATCTACACAAGATGAAACAGGTGGCTATGCTGATAGCTATATGGGAGTCAATGTGAATACCCAAGCATGTGTCTTGATGGGATTGTTGGCTTATGATGCAGCAGGGGTCAAAGGAACAACTTACAATAAGGGAGACAATAATCCCTATGATCTTTTATTGAAATATCAAAACAGCAACGGAAGCTTTTATTATAGTGAGCTAGGTGAAGAAAACTATTATGCAACACTTCAAGGTGTGCAAGCTGTTGGATACTATAATCATGGTTCACTTTATAAGAGTGCACAAGCCTTATATCAAGAGATTATATCTCAACCTGTTAAAGAGGAAGTTAAGGAAGAACTAGTGAAAAAGGAAGAAAACAAGCCAGCACCACAGAAAGATAAAACCAATGAAGCTAAACCGCAAAAGACAAAAGTCGTTAAGACAAGTGATAGTTCTCTATTAGGAGCTTATCTAGGAATGTTGTTATTGAGTGGATGGGTTGTTGTTAAAGGAAGAAAATATTTTGGATAAAACAAAGAAATATACAATAGTCTTTGTCGTTATATGCTTTATCATTATCGGTGTTGTTGGAATCTATCGTACAACCACACCTTTGCCAAAAGAAAAGCCGGTTGCTGAAAAAACAGAAACGGTGGAGACACCTCAAAAAGAGGACACCCTAACAACAAAAGAAGATAAGAAAGAAACTGAGGATAAACCTAAGAAAGAAAAGCAGCCAGAAACGACAAAGAAAGAGAAAAAGCAGACAACCAATACAACAACAAACCAAACAACACAACAGACTCCTCAAGAAAAACCTAAATATGAAGAAGTCAAACCACAAAAAGATAAAGTTCAAGTAAGCATACAGGGAGCAGATGTATTTACTATTAATCAAACTATTGAGATAGAAAAAGATCAAAGTGTCTATGATGTTCTAAAAAGCCTAGCTACAATGAAAAAGATAGACGTCAATACCAATGGTTTTGGTCCAGCAATCTATGTAAGAGGAATCAATGGATTAAATGAATTTGACCAAGGACCTCAATCTGGTTGGAAATATAAAGTCAATGGTACTTTTCCAAGTGCCAGTGCTGGAACATATAAAGTTAATAATGGTGATACAGTAGAATGGATTTATATTGTCAATGAGTAAAGTTAAAGAAATAAGTCTGATTGGGATTTTAGCAGCAGTCAATATTGCTTCTAGAATAGCTTTACAAGCTGTTCCAAATGTCAAACCAGTGACATCGATTATTATTTTATCAGTTATGATTTTTGGTTTGGCATTTGGAATCAAATTAACTTTAGTTACAACTTTAGTTTCTAACATTTATTTAGGGATGGGAATCTGGACTTTCTTTCAAATTTTAGCATGGATAGTGATATGTTTACTAACACAGATGATTGTTGATTTTTATAAAAAATTAAATCAAAAACCAAATATATTAGTTATGGCAATATTTGCTTTTATAATGGGATATGTTTTTGGATTTATTGTGTCATTAGATAAATTTGTTATTGGTGGACCATCATTATTTATTGTTTATTATTTAGCTGGATTATTGTTTGATACATTTCATGCAGTGGGAAATTTTTTGTTCTTTTTCTTATGTGCACCCATTTTATTAAAGGTGTTTAAATTGAACATAAAAAATTAGTTTGTTTTCTATAATGAGTAAGAGAAAAGCTTGTAATTTACTTGGTCTTATGGTATTATAGCAATGCTAGTGTATAAAAATTTGATGAAAAGGAGGTACTCAGATGATTTTAAATGTATTATTAATGATTGTTTCAGTTGCTCTTATAATTGTATGCCTATTACAAAGTGGAAAATCAGGTGGTATCGTTAACGCCTTGACTGGTCAAAGTTCTAATCTTTTTGCTCATCAAAAAGAAAGAGGAGCTGACTTAGTACTTTCTAGGATTACTGTTGGACTTGCAATCGCGTTTTTCGTTATTGCAATCTTAATTAGAATGGGTTAATCAATGGGGCACACTATGTGTCCTATTTTTATTTATATTGGGTAGAATAAAAGGGAGGTGAAATTATGAAAGAGGATATATTAAAATTATTAGAAGATAGAACTTATACAAGAAGAAAGATTAATGAACTAGCTGAATATTTTCATATGACTGATACGACTGACTATATTTCTTTTATTAAATTGATAAATGAAATGGAAGAAGAAGGTTTAATTGTTAGAAGTAAATTTAATGATTATTATTTAATTAATCAGTTAAACTTTTATAGTGGTGTGTTAGAAGTTAATAAGAAAGGTTTTGGATTTGTTAGAATTGATGAAGAAACTGAATTTTATGTTCATGAATCAAATATGAAAGATGCCTTAAATAAAGATACTGTCTTGATTGAAAAAATTCCTGGACATGGGAATCGTGAAGAAGGACGTGTTATACGTGTTATTAAGCGTGGACAATTAAGATATGTTGGAGAAGTTAAACGCGGAAAAAGAGATTATTTTGTTAAGGCAGATGATTCCAAGTTTGAAAAACCAATTATTGTTGATTCGGCACATATGCATGGAGCTATGCCTGGACATAAAGTTGTTGTTGAAGTGAAAACATTTAAACCACAGATTAAAGGTGATATTGTTAAGATTATAGGACACCGTAATGATCCTGGTGTTGATATTTTATCAATTGTTCATGCTCATGATGTGGATATTGAATTTCCTGAAGAAGTATATCAGCAAATAGAAAATATTCCCGAGGAAATAGATCCTAGTGATATTGAAAATCGTGTTGATTTAAGAAATGAAGTCATTGTAACTATTGATGGTGATGATGCTAAGGATTTAGATGATGCTATCTCTTTAAAGAAATTGGATAATGGTCATTATCAATTAGGTGTTCATATTGCTGATGTTTCTTATTATGTGACTGAGAGTTCACCACTAGATAAAGAAGCAGTAAAAAGAGGAACGTCTATTTATTTAGTTGATAGAGTCATTCCAATGTTGCCACATAAGTTATCAAATGGAATTTGTTCATTAAATCCTAATACAGATCGATATACAATAAGTTGTATAATGGAAATAGATAAGAATGGTGAAGTTGTTAATCATGAGATTATTCCATCAGTTATTCATTCATCTTATCGTATGACCTATAACAATGTGAATGCTATATTAGATGGTGATTTCCCATTACAACAAAAATATGAGAAAGTGGTGCCATTGTTTTTCTTAATGCAAGAGCTAGCAACTCTTTTAAGAAGTAAAAGAGATGAAAGAGGAGCTATTGATTTTGATGTCAATGAGGCTAAGGTATTAGTTGATGAAAAAGGACATCCAACAGATGTTGTTTTAAGGACAAGAGGTGCCTCAGATAAGATTATTGAAGAATTTATGTTGAAAGCTAATGAAACTGTTGCTCAACATTTCAAATGGATGGATTTACCATTTATCTATCGTGTTCATGAACATCCTAAGTTAAAGAAACTTCAACAATTTGCAGCAATTGTAAAACCACTTGGTTATACAATTAAAGGTTCATTAGAACATGTTTATCCAAATGAATTAAGTGCTATTGTCGAAGCTTCAAAGGGAACAGAAGAACATACAGTTATTTCAACATTGTTGTTAAGATGTATGCAAAAAGCGCGATATGATCGTCAATGTTTAGGACACTTTGGATTAGCTGATGAATATTATACACACTTTACATCTCCAATACGTCGTTATCCAGATTTATTGGTACATAGATGTATTAGAAATTTCTTGTTTGAACAAAATTATGAAGAAACAGCTCATTTTGAAGCTGTTATTCCTGAATTGGCAGAACAATCTTCTTTTAGAGAAAGAGAATCTATTGATATTGAACGAGAAGTTATGGATATGAAGATGGCTGAATATATGGAAAGTCATATTGGTGAAGAATTTGAAGGTATTATTTCTTCAATTACACAATTTGGTTTCTTTGTTGAGTTACCTAATACTGTTGATGGTTTGGTTCATATTACTGATTTAACAGATGATTATTATCATTATGATGAGAAGAATATTATGTTAAGAGGTGAAAGAACTGGTAAGACTTTTAAATTGTCAGATAAAGTAAAAGTAAGAGTTATTGGTTCTAGTAAAAAAGAGAGAACTGTTGATTTTGAACTTGTAGGAATGAAAGCAAGAGTAAAAAAATTGAAAACAATTCATTTAAATGACAAAAAAGTAAAGACAAATCGAAAGAAAAAAGGTAAAATAAATAAGGCTAGAAGATTTACTAGACAAAAAAGAAGATAGAAAGGAAGTGATGTGTATGAAGATCGTTTCACAAAATAAAAAAGCGTATCATGATTTCTTTATCTTAGATACTTATGAAGCAGGTATTGAATTAAAAGGTACAGAGATTAAATCAGTGCGTAAGGGTAGTGTGAACTTAAAAGATTCATTTATTCGTATTAAGAATGATGAAGCCTTTATTGAAAACATGCACATCGCTCCTTATGAACAAGGCAATCGTTTTAATCATGAGCCACTTCGTACAAGAAAATTGTTACTTCATAAAAAACAAATAAAGAAGTTACAAAAAGAAGTGAAAGAAAATGGTTTAACGATTGTTCCTACTAAGTTATATTTCAATACTTCAAAACTAAAAGTAGAAGTTGCTTTAGCAAGAGGTAAGAAATTATATGACAAACGTCAAGATCTTAAAGAAAAAGATTCTAAACGTGACATTGAAAGAGCATTGAAAAATGCTTACTAATGGGGGCGTCTTGGATTCGACAGGGGTCAGTTTGAATGGAGTTGCAGCCGTGGGCACACGTTACATGCACAAACAAATATCCGGAAACAGACAAACTAATTACGCTTTCGCTTAGTCGACATAGACATGAAAGCTGCCACTATATAGCGTGCCTATAGTTATATAACTGGTACCATAACTCATAGGATAAGGGTGTAAGGAGTCTGGACTTATATCACGAAAATTTACAGAATCGCTAAGTGAAAGACTGCTTGTGGATCGTAGCTTAGTTAAACCCATTCCACAAGATAAGCTGTAGACGCTTCATATGGGACGGCTTTTGGACGCGGGTTCGATTCCCGCCGCCTCCACCATAAAAGTAATTGATCGAATACATATTACTTATGTATTCGTTTTTTATAGAAAGGGTGTGTTTTTCATGAATTATATCTTAAAACAATTTGATAATGATTTATTGTATTTTTCTATGGAAAATACAAATGATGGATTACAAGTTCATATAACTTCATTTAATGAAAATATGAAAAATCATCTTCCTTTAGATTTAGAAATTGATGATAAATCATTAAAGCGATGGCTGGAAAAAAGAACTATTCCAAGAAATAGAGCATATGTATCAAATTTTTTAGCACGACTTGGATTAAACGAAAAAGATACAAAGGGTATTATTGAAATATGTCAAGGTTTATCACTCAATGATAGTTATTGGGTTGTTAAAGAAGATTGTAAAGATTTGTTTGCTGATAAAAACCTTTATACAAATTCATTTAATACAAATATTGCATCAATTGCATTTACTGGATATGGAAGTTATACAAGATCATCTTTTCGTTCTTCTCCAGAATTTACTACAAATGGTATGCTTGCAAAATCATGGAGGAGAATAAAAGGAAAAGTCATTCTTTATAAATCAGGAACAGAGGGTTTTGCGAATAGTGGGCTAGAACCATATTCAGAATTTTATGCAAGTCAAGTTGCAAAAACAATGGAATTAAATCATATTGATTATGATTTATCTAAATGGAAAGGAAAATTATGCTCAACTTGTGAATTGTTCACAAGCCAGAATATTTCATTTATTCCTGTTGGTAGATTAGTAAAAACTGGCGGTATTGAAGCCGTTATAGATTACTATAAGAATCTAGGTGAAGATTATTATCAAGAACTTATAGATATGCTGGTTTTTGATGCTGTTATCTTAAATGAAGATAGACACTTTGGTAATTTTGGATTATTAGTTGATAGTCATACAAACAAGATAATAGATCCTGCACCAATCTTTGATAATGGATTATCTTTATTATGCTATGCAATGGACAGCGATTTTAATGATATAAATACTTATGTTTCAACTCGTCTACCTGCAACCTATCAGGATTTTATAGGATTTGTAAAACCTTTAATGACATCTAGACAAAAAGATAAATTAAGAAAATTAATTAACTTTAAGTTTGATAGAAATACAAGATATAAATTATCAAATAAACGTTTAAAACAATTAGAAAAAATAATTCAAGAAAGAGTGATATTATTATTAGAATAGTAATATCACTCGTTTTTATATTGAATAAAGCTTTGTTACTATGTCTTTTCTTTATGATTTTATATCTAATTGTTGAAATAAAGTTTCTGTGATAAAATAAATTTAAAGAGGGGCGATTAATGTGTTAATAGAAGAAAGAATTGATGACATTAACTGGACTGCAAATGAAAAAATTGTAATTGAGTTTATAAGAAATAAGCAAGAAAATATAAGACATTATACTACAACAATGATAGCTAAAGAAACTTATACATCCCCATCTATATTGGTTAGAATTGCTAACAAATTAGGTTATGATGGATATCTAGCTTTTAAGGATGCTTATTTGGAAGAAATGACTTATTTAAAAAGTAGATTTAAAAATATTGATGCCAATAAACCTTTTAAAGCTAATGATGATATTATGACAATTGCTAATAAGATTACAAAACTAAAAACTGAAAGTTTAGAGGATACATTATCTTTAATAAATCATGATGATTTAAGGAAAGCAATTAATTTAATTGAAAAATGTGAAGTTATAAAGATTTTTGCTATTTCAAACTTGTGTTTTTTGGCCGAGGAAGCCTGTTTTAAATTTAGACACATTGGAAAAAAATGTGAAACTTACTCTTATAGCAATATGATGTATCAAGAAGCTATAATGTCAGATAGTCAAACATGTGCTATTTGTATTTCTTATTCAGGAGTTTCTAATGAACTTATAGAAACTGCTAAATTATTAAAAAATAATGATGTTCCTATTATAGCTATAACAAGTATTGGAGAAAATGATTTATCTAAGATTTCAAATGTAAAGCTGTCTTTGACAACAAGGGAGAAGTCTTATACAAAGATAGCAGGATTTTCTACAATTGAATCTATTAGTTTGGTTTTAGACATACTATATTCATGCTATTTTGCAAGTAACTTTGATAATCACTTTGCTTATAAAACAAAAGTGGCTGAATCAACTGAAAAAAGAAAGAAAACAAATATTATTATTGATGAAATATCAGATTAGAAAGACTTTCTATAATTTAAAGGATTTTTATAAGGAATTATAGAAAGCCTTTTTTTAATACTTTCAATGTATTTACTTTATGATGCGTATCAATATAATGATGGTGAAAAAAAGAAAAAGAGGAGGTTTGTTATGAAAGCAGTAGTCATTGGCGGGAAGGGACATATTGGAACATATTTATGCCCTATGCTTGTAAAAAATGGATTTGAGGTTGTAAGTATTACACGTGGAAATAGTCAACCATATGAAGATGATTATGCATGGAAAGATGTAGAAAGTGTATTTTTAGATAGAAATAAATGTTCAAACTTTGAGGAACAGGTTATTTCTATGAACCCAGATATAATTATTGATCTTGTTAATTTTAATATTGAAGATACTAAAAAAATGGTAGAGGCTATCAAAAAGTCAAATGTCTCACACTATTTATATTGTTCATCTTGTTGGGCCCATGGGATGGCAGAAATATTACCATTTAATAAAGATGATATGAATAAAGTTCCATTAGACGAATATGGTAAAGATAAATTTGCTAGTGAAATGTATCTTAAGGAAGAATACAGAAAAAATGGATTCCCTGCTACGATTGTAATGCCAGGACAAATATCAGGACCAGGATGGACAATTATCAATCCTTGGGGAAATACTTCTATGAGAGTTATTCAAGATATTGCAGATGGTAAAGAAATTGCTTTACCAAACTTTGGGATGGAAATTATTCATCATGTGCATGGATATGATGTTGCGCAAGTCTTTATGAATGCTATAACACATAGAAATGTATCACTAGGAGAAAGTTTTGATGCCGAAGCTGAAAATAGCATTACTTTATATGGATATGCTAAACATTTATATGAGTTCTTTGGTCATGAACCAAAGATTAAATTCTTGGGTTGGAACGAGTGGTGTGAATACGAAGGAAACAAAGAAGAATGTGAGCATACTTATTATCATATTATACGTAGTGGAACATTTAGCATTGAAAAGGAAAAAAGATTATTAGAATATAAACCAAAATATACAAATCTTGAAACTATAGATTTAGCTATTCAAAGTTATATAGATAGAGGGTTAATTTCTGTCAAAAGATAAAATACATATGTTGAATAATTTTAAATAACTTATTGATTATGAATTCAAATAAAAAAACAAGATTCTTGAAAATAAAAATCTTGTTTTTTAATATATCAATACAAGGAGGAGTAATATGCTCATTGGAATAATATTTATACTATTGTTTGTTTTAGCATCAGGAGGACAAATGTGTTTTAATAAGTTTTATCAGCAAAATGTTGAAAATACCCTGGTGAGTCATTATATTTACTTATTAGTAATGAGTTTTCTTGCAGCTATCTGTTATTATATTTTAGCTGGTTTCAATCTTCAAATAGATACTATGTCTTTTATTTATGCTTTAATGGCTTGTTTGGTTATAGTTGCTTGTCAAATATTAACACTGATATGTATGGCAAATGTTAATCTAACAATGGTTACGGTTTCTACGAATGCAGGCAATTTACTTTGGCCAACTTTATTTGGAATGATCTTTTTAAATGAAAAAATATCTACTACAACAATAATAGGCATTATTTTCATTTTATTAGCGTTTTTTGTGCCATTTATATTTAATTATAATGAAATAAAAAATGATAAAACAACAAAGATTGGATATATCATTTGTATACTGTTATTTTTAGTAAGTGGTCATGTGAATAGTATTAATAAACTATTTACACTAAGTAATAGTTCTACTTCTAATTCATCATATTTATCGTGGATCAATATCATTATGTTTCCACTAGTTTTATTGGCTTTTGTTTTTTTAATAAAGCGTTCTAAACAATCATTAAAAATACTAACAAAAAATATTGATTTTAGATATTATGGTTTTGTGGCAATTGGAACAGTCATTGGCTGTTTTGGAATGTTGTTTTCTTTTGAAGCATTAGCTAGGTTAGATGTATCGTTATATTCACCATTATACTCTTCAATATATATTATTTTTCTAACTATAGTATCAAGATTCTTATTTAAAGAGAAATTGAAGAAAGAAAATTATCTTTCCATTGGTTTAGCGCTTATATCAGTTGTATTTTGTTCAATATAAATGGAATGAATAAGTATGAAGATGTAAAACAGAATCACAAATATAAAAATTCATATGTATATTTATATATAAATATGATATATTATTGACGAGATGATAATCATGGAAAATATTATTATTAAGCCAATATTTGACTTGAGAACTAAATTGTCTGAAATTTCAAAGATTGTTCACGAAACTCGTAAACCTATTTATTTAACTAAGAATGGATGTGGAGATATGGTTCTTATGAGTATGGATGCTTATCAAGATATGATGGAAGAAAATGAAATATATCTTTAAACGTGATTTAAAGGATATTGTAAGATATATACCTATTGATCTTGATAATAAGAAAGCAGCTCATGATATTGTAGAAAAAATACAGGGTAAAATTGAATTGTTAAAGCATAATCCAAAGAATTATTGAACTATTAAAGGCTTTATCTGCTCTGTGAAGATGAAGTAGTATAGCATTGCTCAGGTTTTAATATCCTAGTGACATCCAAACTGAGTGTTAAATTCATTTTTTATTAATTGAAGTAAATGCAGTGAGAACTGTTTTTTAATATAGTCCAACAAAATACATATTTGCTGAACAGCCTGAAGTTAAGAAGGCCTTATGGTGGAGTAGCGAATTTTTTGTTTCGAGTTGTGAGAAGGATACGAGTGAGAAAACAATAAAAGAATATATCAAGAATCAAGGTAAACAAGATTCTTATGAACAAATATTCCTAAAATTATCATCACAATGTTTTCAAATGCCCTACTACAAATATCAAGAGGACATTTGTAAGGGTAGTTTGTTGTAAACGTATTAAAAATGTAAATATATAGGGGAAGAAGGTTTGGTATGATTAAATTTTTTAAGATGAACATGGAACCTAAAAAAAGGTTAAGAATGGTAGAAGTAATATTTTCAATAGGATTATGTATTGCTTCGATTATATCAATTGGATATGGCTTGTATGATATTAATGCTAATGTTGAAAATGCAAAGTTTAAACAAAGTATCCAAATGACCAGAGATACTGATTTAGAAGATTATAGTGAAGATAACACAGTTTGTGCTGTTACTTATACAAATGGTGACAAGCAACTTATTGTTTCTTATTCATATGAAGACTATACTAAATTAAATGATATGACAATTACAGCATATGAATACGAAACAAAAAACGGAACAAAATTATATTTTGATCACCAAAATATAAACAATCAAGAAGTACAGTATTCCTACAAACAAGTAAGAGCTAATGAATTAGCTCCGTTATTTAACTTTGGGATTGCTTCTTTTATCTTGATGTTATCTATTTTAATTATGATGTTATTTGCGAAACAATTTACAACATATGAAAAATCATGGTTTATTTCAATTATGGTTCTAGCAACGGTTTTTTCCGTATTATTCCCAGAAGAAAGTGCTAATGGGGTCAATGGAATTATCATTATGCTACTTTATTTGTTAGATACATTCTTAAATATTCTCTGTGAATTATTGATTTCTAAACAATCACGGTATAATTTTCTTATTTCAGTATTAGTTGAAATTGTTGAAATTGCTATGTGTGTAGTATTAATGTATCGATTTGCTACAATGGCAACAACATTATTTTTCTGGCTGCCAATTGATATTATTAGTTATATAAATTGGTCAAAACACAAGGATGATGAAGAAAATGAATTAACGGTAGTAAGAAAACTAAAAGGATATCAGGAAGTTTTAGTTATTATCGGAATCATTGTTTGGACGTTTGTCATTGGATATCTTATTAGTGGTTTAAATATTGCCACGGATTTTTATAACAATGAATTATTAGAAACATTCATTATCTATATTGATGCTTGTGCCTCAGCTGTAGGAATTGCAAATGGATTGTTTATTTTCTTTAGGTTACAAGAACAGTGGATTGCATGGTATATTTGTGCATTTCTTGAAGCCATTATAAATATTATTTCAGGTCAATATGTTTTATTAGTTCTAAAATTAGGTTATTTTACTAATACAACATATGGTTATATCAAGTGGAGTAGGTATATTAAGGAACATTCAATACAAAAACAAGCACAAATATCATAATGTGTCTTGAGGAATGATGTTAAAATTGATAGAATAAAGTATATATTAATATATTCAAGATGAGGAGTGAAAATATGGCTATATTAGCAGGTGATTTTAAAACAGGATTAACTTTGATTATTGATGGCGATCCTTGCCAAGTTATGGACTTTCAACATGTAAAACCAGGAAAAGGAGCGGCCATCTTAAAAACAAAGATGAGAAATTTAAAAACTGGATCGATTCAAGAAAGAAACTTTAATGCATCGACTAAGTTTGAAGCAGCAAATATTTCAAGAAAAGATGCGCAATATTCATATAAGGCAGATTCTACTTTTTATTTTATGGATCTAGAAACATATGAAACATATGAATTAGCTGAAGATCAAGTAGGGGACAATCAATATTATATTATTGAAGGTTCAACTGTTTCATTAATGTTCTTTGATGGATTATTGTTATCAGTATCTGTTCCTGAAAAAGTAGAATTAACGGTAGTTGAAACTGATCCTGCCATCAAGGGGGCACCATCTAACCAAACAAAAGATGCCGTTACTGATACAGGGTTAACATTACGTGTTCCTCAGTTTATTAATACTGGAGAAAAAATCGTTGTGTTTACAACTGATGGAAAGTATGCAGGAAGAGCTTAATAAGCTCTTTTTTAAAAATATGAATAAAATTGTATTGATTACTGGAGGAGCTAAAGGAATTGGAAAAGCTATAGCTTTAGAATTGGCAAAACAAGGATATGATATTGTCATTAATTATTTGACATCTAAAAAAGAAGCTGAGGCATTAAAAGATATGATTATTGATAATTATGGTGTACGTTGTTTGGCAATTGCAGGAGATGTTTCTAAAGAAGATGAAGTAGATGAAATGGTATCTTTGATTGAGACAGAACTTGGTGGCGTTGATATTTTGATTAATAATGCAGCCATAGATTTATCAAATTTATTCCATTTAAAAAATGCTGAAGAATTTAGAAGAACATTAGATGTAAATGTAGTAGGAGCATTTAATTGTAGTAAACGTGTTTATCGTCATATGATTGATCAAGAATATGGAAAAATCATTAATATCGCATCAACAAATGGCATTAATACTTATTATCCAATGTGTATTGATTATGATGCATCTAAAGCGGCATTGATTTCTATGACACATAATCTTGCCTTTGAATTTGCCCCTTTTGTTAATGTAAACTGTATTGCTCCTGGCTTCATTGGTACAGAAAATGAACTGGATGGTTATGATGAGCAATTTTTAAAAGAAGAGGTTGAAAAAATCATGGTTAATCGCTATGGGGATCCTCAAGAAGTCGCTTATCTAGTAAAGTTTTTAGTAAGCAAAGAAGCTGATTTTATTAATAATACTGTAATTCGAATTGATGGTGGACAAAAAGGAAGTTGCTAATCCAACTTCCTTTTCATATTTGATAACGCTAATAAAATAGATAATTTTCCATACTCAAAGGTTAAACCACCTTGCATATATAAAGTATATGGTTCAATAACTGGGGCATCAGCACTTAATTCAATTGTACTGCCTTGAGTAAAGCTACCCGCAGCCATAACCTCATCAAAAGGATAGCCAGGCATTGGAGCTGGTAAAACATGGACAAATGAATCAATCGGACTGCTTTGTTGAATACCTTGAGTAAAGTTTACTAAATTCTCCTTAGATTTAAGTTCCAATGTTTGAATAATGTCAGTTCGTGGTTCATCATAGCGGGGAGATACATTTGAATATTCTAGTTTTTCCAACATATAAGCTGTAAATATAGCAGTCTTTAACGCGTTTTTTACGGCATTAGGTGCCATGAAAATTCCTTTAAAAAAAGCATTATTTAAATTGAAATTAGCTCCTAAATCTTTTCCTATTCCTGGAGCTGTTAATCTTTCAGCTACCATATAAACTAAATCTTGATTACCGGCTATATATCCTCCAGTTGGAGCAATCCCACCACCAAGATTCTTCATTAAAGATCCAACAACAATATCAGCACCAACATGTCCTGGTTCTTTAGTTTCTACCAATTCACCATAACAATTATCTACCATAATAATGACTTTATCATTGACTTCACGAATCTTTTTAATGATTCGTTCAATCTTTTCTATTGATAACGACTTACGATGCGAATAACCTCTAGATCTTTGAATTTCAACTAATTTAATATTATTTTCTTTTAAACGTTCAATAATCGTTTGATCATCAAAATCATCATTAATTAATTCGATTTGTTCATACTTCACTCCAGCAGCTTTTAGCGATTGACTTGAATTTCCACTTATTCCAATCATTTCTTGAAGTGAATCATAAGGAGCACCAGACAATGAAATCATAGTGTCACCATGTTTTAACAAAGCAGAAAGAGTGATGTATAAAGCATTTGTTCCACTCATAATTTGAGGACGTACTAAAGCATCCTCACAACCAAGAACAGTTGCAAAAATCTTTTCAATCTTATTTCTTCCCTCATCATAGTTTCCATAACCATTAATATCACTAAAATCAGAGTAAGAAACTTTATTTTCAATAAAAGCAGATAAGATTCGATTAGAATTTATTAGACAAATAGAGTCAATTTTTTCGTAGATGTCATGTAAAACTGTATCAGATTCTTTAGCTAAAGTAAGTAGATCTGAATTTATTTGTTCAAGTAACATAAAAAAACCTCCTATAAATAATACATTGTTTATTATACACATTTCTTGCATTGATATCTATTGAAGAAATATAAATAAATTAAGGAAATAAAAAAACTACATTTGGAGTTGATATTTTCATACCTAATTATATAACAAATTTTAAATCAAAAAAGTCTGCATTTAATACTTATAATAGAAAAAAGTTTTGACGTAAGAAAATTGGCTAAATATATTATTTATTATGATGTGTTTAAATAGTTATATTGCTGATAAAGATGGAAAAGTTAAAAAGATAGAGCTTAATTCATAAATCTTTTTGATCTTATTCCAATCTTTTTAATGAGTGCAATAAACATAATAACAAATCCTATAAAAGTTAAAGTACATGCAAATATAAGCATACTTGTCAACCCAAAAGTATCTTGTAGTACTCCACCAAAGATATTACCAACAGCAGAACCTAATCCAGTTGACATCATACCAATCATTGTTTGTCCCATCATCTGATCTTCTTGTTTTAAATAGTCATTAACATAATAAGTAATCGTTGCCGTAAATAAACCATAAGAAAAACCTTGAAGCATCATTCCAATAAGTAAAATTGGTAAAGATGGAGCTAAACAGATTGTAAAATTTCTTAAAATATAAAATCCAGAAGCCACAAGAATAAGTGTCTCAGCTTTATATTTTTTTAATAAATGATGCGTCATAGACATAACAGGCATTTCACTTGCAGCCATACAAAATATAGCAATTCCATATAATGAAGTATTACCACCAAGATTCTTTACTATATTAATTAAATATGTAGATAAAGATGTAGAAGCAGCAAACATAAATGCAAATGCAACAAGAATAATAAAGAAAGTTTTATAGTTTTTGATAATCGTAAAGATATTTGATTTATTCTCTTGGGGATTATCTTCTTCAATTTTATAATCAGGCATGGAAAAAAGTAAGACAAGTAACAGAACACTTGATAAAAGATGAACATATCCAATAACAGTAGGGTTTATTATATCAATAAGTTGTCCAACAAGTACAGCTCCAGCAGCATATGATACAGAACCAAGACCTCTAGATAAACCAAAGTTGATATATTGTCCTGCTTTTAAATAATCCATACAGATCATTGATAAAAAAGGAACAATGGAAACAACTAAACTTAATAAACCAATATAAAAGAACATAATAAAAACAACAGGGAGTGATAAAAATGTCAAACAAAAGAAGAAAGAAAACATCATTATATAAAGAATTAAAGTTAATTTTTTAATAGATAAAGAATTAATTTTTGTAAGCAATGAAGAAACAAAAGGAGATAAGAAAATAGAAAAGATAGCTCCTGCTCCTGTAACAATACCTATATCTGTATTAGATAAACCACGATATTGTAAAAACACAGCGACATAACCATAAATAGATAAATATGATAACCAAAATAAGATATGTAAAACATTGTATTTCATTTGTAAATTCTTCATATTTTTTCTCCCGTATTCTATAAATTTATGCACACATTATAGCATAGACGATAAGGAGTAGATTTTGGTTTTTCTTATTATGAAAACCAAATTTAATAGGTTAAGGAATAATGATGGAATATAATTTCTTTGTTAAATCCTATAGAAATTATTGTATGAAGAATAAATATAATGTGAAACAAAGATATATTATGGTATATTAATAGTAGAAATATTATATAGAAGGAATGAATCATATGAATCATCAAAAAAATTCAGTTATTGATATGACTTTTCTTATATCAAGTTTATTTTGTTGTTTATACATATATCAATTATTCAAAGCTAGATTTTTATCCGTATTATTTATTATTCCACTGATAGGTTTTGGTTACTACTTATACAAATATATACAGTGTAGAAATAGAGAACAGGCTTGGGATGATATTAAGAAAAATCTTCTTATATTTGGCATAATATGTATAATTTTATCAGGTATTTCAAAATATACATTAGATACAATTGAATTTTTATCTGGGGTATATGGTTATACAAAAACAGTAGTACTAAATATTTCTGATTATACAAAAATTGATTATTCAAAGAATATAGATAAACCACATATAAAAAGTATGATGATTGCAAATAGAAACCTTTATATTGTGAAAAGTACTAATGAAAATAAAGTATTAAAAATAATAGATGAAATTGTTGATTTCAAAGAAAAACCAAAGTTAGGTTATAATACTTATACAGTAAAGAGTTATAAATATGGAGATATTTGGTTTAAGATACATTATAAAAATCATTATTGTCTTGTGGAAATACATGTTTAATGAATGTGAGGAAAAGGATGAAAAAGTTAACAAAGGAAGAAAAGAAATTATTAATGAGAAAATGGAAAACATCTCAAAAGAAAGAATATCTTTTAAGTAAAGATGAAGTCGAAAAATTGTTTATCTATTTAGAATCACAGTTAGAACAGACACCATGTCAACATACACGCATGCATACAAAGCAATGGTTGAAAAACAATCAGCCACAAGATAAAATAGAAGATATTCTTAATGAAATGGAAGAAATGGGCGGATATTGTGATTGTGAAGTATTATTGAATTGTTATGAAGATTATGATATTGAATAAAAGGAGAACATATGAAACTAAATTATATTACAATTATGGTAAGAGATATTGAAAAATCAATAACATTTTATCAAGAACTTGTAGGACTTAAAATAATAAGAAGATTTAATCCAGGGGCTGGAGAAATAGCATTTTTATCTCATGGAGAAAGTGATACGATGTTAGAAGTTATCCAAATTGATGGAGCTGAAAAGGTATCAACAAAAGGGATGGTATTTAGCTTTGAAGCTAATGAAGAATTAGAAATTCTAAGAGACAAAGCTATTAAGCAGGGATATGCTGTTAGTGAAGTTATTGATCGTAAACCTAAACCAAAACATTTTAGAGTTATAGATCCTGATGGATTGACAATTGAGTTTTCAGAAAAGGAATAAAGAATTATGAATAATAGTTCTTTTTTTATCGAACATATTGATAATTATCGATATGTATGATAGAATCATATCGAAGGATATAGATATGAGGTGATGGAATGAATAAAGACTATGATACAGAAGCAAAAATATTTAAAGCATTTTGTGATCCTAATAGATTAAGAATTTTAGATATTTTAAAAAATGGAGAACATTGTGCATGTAGATTATTAGAAATCTTAGATGTTAGTCAATCTACACTTTCACATCATATGAAAATACTATCTAATGCTAATGTTGTTCATGTGAGAAAAGATGGAAAGTGGTCACATTACTCTCTATCAGAAGAAGGACTTCAATATGCAATTCAATATTTACAAAAATTAAAAGAATATTAGTCGTCTATAAGACGACTAATAAAAAATATTATAAATCGATGTATATCGATATAAGGAGGAATAATGGAAAAGATAGGTTTATTGATACAAAATCAAATTTTAGGAATGAAATGGCTTAATCAACTTATTGGATTTATTTTAAATGGTATAGGGATAAAAGGACAATGGAAAGAAGTACTCCAATTCTTTATCTATGATACAATAAAAATATTTATTTTACTTACAATTTTAATTTACCTTATTTCTTATATTCAAAGTTACTTCCCACCAGAAAGAAGTAAAAAGATTTTAGGCAAATTCGATGGTTTTTTGGCAAATTTGATAGGGGCATTATTAGGAACAGTTACACCCTTTTGTAGTTGTTCATCGATACCTATATTTATTGGCTTTACAAGTGCAGGATTACCTTTAGGTGTTACTTTTTCATTTTTAATATCATCACCAATGGTTGATTTAGGTTCACTTGTTTTATTGATGAGTATCTTTGGTTGGAAAATTGCAGTTGTTTATGTAATTGTTGGACTTGTTATTGCAATTGTAGGAGGAACGATTATAGAAAAGCTTCATATGGAAGATCAAGTAGCTGAATTTGTTAAAAAAGCACAAAATGTTGAAATACAAGCAACCAAGTTAACCTTTAAAGAAAGAAATCAATATGCAAAAGAACAAGTTATTGAAACAATAAAGAAAGTTGCTGTATATATTGTTGTTGGAGTAGGAATTGGGGCTTTTATTCATAACTTTATACCAGAGCATATTATTGAGTCAGTGTTAGGTGGAAATAAACTTTACTCTGTTCCACTGGCTACAATAGTTGGGGTTCCTATGTATGCAGATATCTTTGGAACAATTCCAGTTGCTGAAAGTTTACTGATTAAAGGGGCTGGACTAGGAACCGTATTAGCTTTTATGATGGCTGTGATGACTCTTTCTTTACCATCGATTATTATGTTATCAAAGGTCGTAAAAAGAAAGTTAATGATTGTATTTATTAGTATTGTAACAATAGGAATTATTTTTGTAGGATATGTATTTAATATTTTCTCGTTTATTTTCTAGTTAAGAAGGGAAAGTGATTAATATGGCTACTGTTGTTCATTTTAATATGTTGGTAGAAATCAACCAATTATTAAAAGATAATGGAATTGAATATTCTATTCATTCTATTGGAGCATGTACTTGTGCAGGGTTGAGATTAAGACAAGATGGAAAATCTTATCCATTGCAAAAAATAATTGATTTAATAAATAGATATCTTGAAAATAAATGGATGAAAGTCATTCCTAAAGATGATGATCCATTATATCTTCAAGTTGTCTCAAAATTTGAATATGAAAAGGAGTAAAAGATGAAAATATTTCAAAAAAAGAAAACATGTTGTTCATGTGAAAAAGATTCATTAGAACAAGCTATTGACTTGCAAAAATCATCAGCAAGAATAAAAGTATTAGGGTCAGGATGTGCAAAATGTACAGCCCTAGAAAATAATACTAAAGAAGCATTAAAATTATTAGGTAAGCAAGAATCCGTTGAACATATTACAGACTTTGCCCAAATAGCAAGTTATGGAGTTATGTCAACACCTGCCTTGGTTGTAGATAATCAGGTAGTGACTTTTGGTAAAGTATTAAGTTGTGATGAGATTAAAGAGATTTTATTGAAGGTTGGATTTTAATATGAAGAAAAAAATTGCCTTTGTATGTGTGCATAATTCCTGTCGTTCTCAAATTGCTGAAGCATTAGGAAAAAAGCTTCTTTCACAATATTTTGATTTCTACTCATGTGGTACACAATTAAAACCTCAAATCAATCAAGATGCTGTGAGACTTATCAAAGATATTTATAACATTGATATGGAAAAGACTCAATATAGTAAACTCATGACTGATATACCTACACCAGATATAGTGATTTCAATGGGATGTCATGTAACTTGTCCTTATATTGGTAAAGACTTTGATGAAAATTGGGGTTTAGAAGATCCAACTGGAAAAACAGACGATGAATTTGTAAAAGTTATCTTAAAAATAGAAGAAAAAGTAAAAGAATTAGAAAAGTATAAATAGCTTTTCTTTTTCTTTATGATAAAAAAGACTTTTAAAGAAATTTCATGTAAAATAAAAGAAAGGAAAAATATGAATGATTCATTGAAAAGGGAGGTTATTATGCAATATAAACATATTATTTTTGATTTAGATGGAACATTGATAGATACTGAAGAAGCTATTTTAAAGACATGGCAAAATACTTTAGAAGAATATGGTTACCAGTATACATTAGATGAAATAAAAGTTGTTTTAGGAGTTACAACACAAATTGGATTAGAACGCTTAAATGCAAAAGTAGATGATAATTATGCTCATCGTTGGCAAGAAAACTATGAGAAATATGCTATAGAAGCTCAATTTTTTGATGGTACTAAAGAAATGTTAAAAGCACTTAAAGAAAAAGGGTGTATTTTAGGAATAGTTTCATCAAGAAGTTATAAAGAATATGAAAAATATTTTAGTATGTTTCATTTAGATGATTATTTTACATATAAAGTTTTAGAAGAAGATACAGTGAAACATAAACCAGAAGCAGAACCTTTGCTTAAATATATGGAAATTGCTAAGGCTATGAAAGATGAATGTATTTATATAGGAGATATGCCTAGTGATATCCAATGTGCAAATAATGCTTTTATGGCATCTGGATTAGTCACATGGAATAAATCAGGGGTTATTTGTGATGAAGCAAAATATATTTTTAATAATCCAACGGATTTATTACAGTTATAAAAAAGAACTATAACATTTATTGGTTACAGTTCTTTCATTATATTGTTTATTGTATAGAAGGTTTATATTGAGACAAATAAGCAGCTAGAAGTATAAAAAATGATTGTTCAGTGGATGAAGAATAAATATTAGAACTATATAAGTATGAATTTGGAGGGAAAGAAACGATTTGTTTGATAGGTACCGATAGATTATCTTGCATTGTTAAAATAACAATTTTATCTTGATATTCTTTCATTATTTTTGGATTTATCTGTGAAAATCTTTGTTCAACCCATTCACCGGTTAAGGAAATAATAAAACACATATCTGTTTCATGAATACAATCTTCAATAATTGATAAATCAGCATTTCGATTAATTTCATAAACAATAATATCAAAAGGTCGCATAACTTCTTCAAAGAAATTAGCTGTTGCAAAACCATGCATACCAACAATAATACATACTTTTTTAGCCATTGATAATTGTTTAGCAATTTTATCAATTTGTTTATGGTCATATAATAAATATAAAGAATCATAAAGATTTTTTAAACCATTTGTTATCGTATCATAATATTCTTTTGGAGTTGTATGATGATTAGAAATATATTCAAGATTATTATTTTGAAAGAAAGCATCAGATTTAATATTTGTAAAACCATTATAACCTATTCTCTTACAAAATTTAGTTACAGAAGAAGGTGTTGTATTTGCTAAATAAGCAATTTCCTCAATTGTAATATCAGGAAATTCATATAAACGATCTAACATAACTTTAGCAATAATGAAATTAACATCAAACTTCTTTATATTAAATAAATACTCACTCAATCTTATTTTTAAAGTAACTTTAATATTTTCATTATTCATATCAATCAGCTCCTTTTATTTATTATAATCAATATACGTTTTTTTGTATATATAATTGAGAAAAAGTATTTTCCAAAACTGGAAAACGCTTTAAATTGAAAAAAAGATTGCTCTCAAATATAATGAAACACGTAGATAATCATGATTATAAAAAATAAAAAAAGGAGAGAATAAAATGAACTTTTTTACAAGCTTTCTGGAACAAAAACTTGTACCAGTTATGAATAAAATTTCTAATCAACGTCATTTAGGGGCAATCAGAGATGGCTTAATTGCAACAATTCCTATGACTATTGTAGGAGCAATTGCATTATTATTAGCAACTCTACCATGGCCAGTATCTTATGCAGCATTCATTGCTGACAATCCAAAGATTTCAAATGTTTTAATACTTATATTTAACATGACATTAGGGCTATTATCAATTTATGTAAGTTTTGGTATTGGTAAAAAATTAGCAGAATCTTATGGTCTTGATTCATTATCAGGTGGTTTGATAGCAACTCTTTCATTCTTAACAACAATTGGATTTACAACATTAGATGAAGGGGCATTCTTAGCAACATCATACTTAGGTGGTGAAGGAATGTTTACTGCTATTATCACATCATTATTTGCAGTAGAGATTATGCATTTATGTGATCGATATAATTTAAAAATAAAAATGCCTGATTCAGTACCAAAAAATGTTGGAAGCAGTTTTGATTCATTGATTCCAATTTCTATATCAGTTGTCATTATTGCTATTGTTGTTCATTTCTTTGGTTTTGATATCAATAAAGTTATATCTACAGTAATAACACCAATTTTAAGTTCATCATCAGATTCCGTTTTCTCACCAATTATTTATGTGGTATTAACAGGATTAATGTGGTTCGTGGGTATTCATCCTGCAGTTTTAGCAGCAATTATGTCACCTGTTTGGACAGTCAATGCAACAGCTAATATGGAGATGGCTGCAGCTGGATTAGCAGCAACTCATACCGGAGTGCAACCATTTATCTTTACGTTTTTATGGATTGGTGGAGGTGGAGGAACATTAGCGCTATGCTTATTTATGTGTTTCTCTAAGAGTAAATCACTTAAGAGTTTAGGACGTTTAGCTCTTGTTCCAAGTTTCTTTAATATTAATGAACCATTGTTATTTGGATTACCAATTGTTTTAAATCCTATTTTAATTGTTCCATTTATTATGGCACCATTAATCTGTACATTTATTACCTACTTTGCATTTACAAGTGGAATTGTAACAGGAATGGCTTATCCATTAGCTGCTCCATGGAATTTTCCATCGTTCTTTGCTGGTCCAATTTGTACAGGAGATTTAACAGGTTTATTCTTAGTCATTGTAAACATGATAGTAATGGGACTTGTTTATTATCCATTCTTTAAAATTTATGAAAAGAAAACATTAGCTGATGAAGGTTTTGTTGAAGGGAAGGAGTAATGTAAAATGAAAAAAAATGTAAATAGTTTTCCAAAAAATTTCTTTTGGGGTGGAGCAGTTGCTGCTAACCAATTAGAAGGTGCTTATCAAGAAGGTGGTAAAGGATTATGTATTGCAGATATTAATGAATTTAAAGGAAATTTACCACCTGAAAAAAGATCAAATAAAGAATTAAGTTCTGTTGAAGTAGAACAATTATTAAATAAAAAAGATGGTGTTTTTCCAAAACGTTATGGTATTGATTTTTATCACACATATAAAGAAGATATTCAATTATTAGCTGAAATGGGAATTAATTCTTTTAGAACTTCAATTAACTGGGCAAGAATATTTCCTAATGGAGATGATTTACAACCAAATGAAGAAGGTTTAAAATTCTATGATGATTTATTTGATGAATTATTAAAATATCAAATTGAACCCTTAATAACAATTTCACATTATGAAATGCCATTAAATATTGCTATGAAATATGATGGTTGGTATAATCGTCAAACAATTGAAATGTTTACAAAATATTGTGAAACTATCTTCAAAAGATATAAAGATAAAGTTAAATATTGGATTCTTGTTAATCAAATTAATTTAATTGAATTTGAATCATTCAATCATTTAGGAATACCAAGTGATCATGTAGATAATTTAATGGAAGCAAAATATCAAGGAATTCATAATGAGTTAGTGGCTTGTGGTAGAGCTATTAAAATTGGAAAAGAAATCAATCCAGAATTCCAAATTGGAGCTATGACATATTATGCTAATGCCTTCCCAGAAGTTGGAAGTTCAGAAAATATGTTAGCAGCACTTAAACAAAATCAATTACAATATTATTATACAGATGTAGAAGTCAGAGGTTATATTCCTTCATATATGTATCGTTTCTATGAAGATAACAATTTAAATATAGAAATCACAAATCAAGATATTGAAGATTTAAAAAATACTGTTGATTTTATTTCATTCTCTTACTATTACACAATGAATATTAATTCACAAGGAGAAACAATTCCAAATTCACATATTAATACAAAGAATGAATGGGGATGGGGAATTGATGCTGTTGGATTAAGACTAGCTTTAAATGAATATTATGATAGATATCAATTGCCAATTATGATTACTGAAAACGGAATGGGATTCTATGAAAAAATCGATGAAAATGGAAAGATTCATGATAAATATAGAGAAGCATTCTTTAGAGCACATATTGAACAAATGAAAGAAGCTATTCATGATGGAGTTGAATTAATTGGATATTATCCATGGGGACCAATTGATTTAGTAAGTTGTTCTTCTTCAGAAATGGAAAAACGTTATGGATTTATTTATGTGGATCTTGATAATAACCATCAAGGTAGTGCTAAACGTTATATTAAAGATAGTTATTATTGGTATAAAAAAGTTATTGAAAGTAATGGTGAAAATTTAGAATAAAAGATTTAGCTATCAATTTAAGATTGATAGCTATTTTATTTGTGAAATGATAGGAAGTATAGTAGAATATATCCGAAATCATAAAGTGAGGTAGAGATATGAAAAGAAATTATCCTAAAGTTGTTATCTCAAAAGAGGGTGAACAATGGTTAGATAAAGGTCAAATGTGGATGTATAGAAATAATCTTGAAAGTATGGATGAGGATATTGAAAATGGTGCATTAGTAGATATTGAAACAAGACAAGGACGTTATTTAGGAACAGGCTTTCTTTCTAAAAATAGTCATATTACAGTGCGTATTCTATCTAAGGATTTAAATGATACTTTTGATCGTAAGTTTTTTAAACAAAGAATCCAGTTTGCCTATCAATTTCGTAAGACATTAGAAGCTGATAATATTACAAATTGTCGATTGATCTTTGGTGAAGCAGATCAATTACCAGGATTAACTGTTGATAGATATAATGATATTTTAGTAACACAAATTAGTTCTTATGGTTTAGAGATGATTAAAGATATGATTTATAAATTATTACTAGAAGTTTTAAGTGAAGATGGACAAGATGTCAAAGGTATCTATGAAAGAAATGATATTAAAGTACGTAGTAAAGAAGGACTTCCATTAGAAAAAGGATACTGGAAGAATGCACAATTACCAACCAAGACAGTTATTAATGAAAATGGGTTGAAATTAAATGTTGATGTGGAAAATGGACAAAAGACAGGCTATTTCTTAGATCAAAAATCAAACCGTGTATTATTAAGAAATATGTCCCATGGAAAAAGAGTATTAGATTGTTTTAGTCATACTGGTGGTTTTGCATTAAATGCTGCATTTGGAAATGCTAGTGAAGTAGTGGCTGTAGATGTATCACAAACAGCTCTTGATCAAGGTTATGCTAATGCTAAGTTAAATCATTTAGAAGATAAAATAACTTTTGTAAAAGATGATGTCTTTGATTATTTAGATAAATGTGAAGAAGGTCGCTTTGATATTATCGTTTTAGATCCACCAGCTTTTACCAAATCAAGAAGAACAATAGATCATGCATATAATGGTTATAAAAAAATCAATATGAAAGCAATGAAACTACTAGGACGAGGTGGTTATCTTATAACATGTAGCTGTTCACGTTTTATGGAAACAGATAACTTTGAAAAAATGTTAAGAGAATCAGCACATGAAGTCGGAGTAACACTAAAGCAAGTATCAGTCACTCAACAAAATCATGATTATCCGATTCTTTGGACGATGGAAGAAACATCATATTTAAAATTTTATATTTTTCAAATTATTTAAAACCAAAGTCTTTTGATTTTGGTTTTATACTCTAAAAGGAGAATATTATTATGTTATTAAAAACATTAGTAGAGAATACATCAATATCATCATCTTTTCAACATAAACATGGCATATGTTTTTATATAGAAGTAGAAAATCATAAAATATTATTTGATTTAGGACCTAATGATTTATTTATTGAAAATGCTAAGAAAATGAATGTTGATTTAAAACAAATAGATACTGTGATTATTTCACATGGACATGTAGACCATGCAGGAGCGTTACAAAGTTTTTTAAAAATCAATCATCAAGCCAAAATATATGTACGAGAAAATGCTTTTGAAGAACATTTCAATAAATTCTTAGGAATTCAAAAAAATATTGGAATTGAACCGAAATTAAAAAATCATCCACAAATCATACTCACTCAACAACAAACAATAATTAATGATAATATGATATTATTTTCAAATATCAAAACAAAAGAACTTTTACCACAAGCAAATCTTTCTTTATATAAAAAAGAAAACAATCAATTTGTATTAGATGATTTCACTCATGAACAAAGTCTGATTATCAAAGAAGGAAAGAAACGAATTTTAATAAGTGGATGTTCTCATGCAGGAATTATCAATATCAAAAATGCAGCTGAAAATCTCATCGGAGAGAAGCTAACCCATGTTATTGGGGGATTCCACTTATATAATCCTGTATCCCATAGATATGAAAAACAAGAGTTTATTAATCAGTTAGCCAATCAACTTAAACAACAGCCAATACAATATTATACTTGTCATTGTACAGGGCAAAAAGCTTTTAATATATTAAAGAATCATTTACAGCAACAAATCCATTATTTATCCACTGGAAGTATATTAGAATTATAAAATTATTTTTGTGATAACTTTATGTTGTGAATAATTTGGTTTGATGTATACTGATGATAAAGGTGGGGATAAAATGAAGAAATTAACGAAATATTTATTAGTATGTTTGATGGGTTTGAGTGTTGTAGGATGTAGTGGGAAAAAAGATCAGTTGTCTATTGAGTGGGAAAAAGAGAATAAATTTGCTGATATTGTTTCTTTTCAAATTGAGTATATAAGTAAAACTAGACAAGTGGAACCAGATGTTATTGGCTCTTTCTATACTTATTATAAGCCAGATAAAGCAACAGATGTCTTATTAGATGTTACAATGCAAATGAAGAATTTAAAGAAAGAAGATTTAAAATTATCAAGTGAACTTCAAGGATCATTGAAAATTGATGGTAAAAGCTATGTTGTTCGTTTTGGGGCAGTTAGTGCAAATGGAAAGACTATTAGTAATGGTGGAACAATTGGAGTAGATGAAGTAAAAAAAGTTCATTGTTATACTGAAATAGATACAGCATTAATGAGTAAAGAAATGACTTTTGAACTAAAAACAAAGGATGAAGATAATGAACAAACAGCTGCTTTATCTTTTCAATTTGATGATGTGAATAGTCATTATAAAACAAAAAACTTAAAAGAAACAATTACTTTTGATGGCGCTGGAGAAGTTACATTTGAATTAGTTAAAGAAGCTAAGAAATTAGAACCATCAAAACCAACAGGTATTTATACTTATTTTAAAGTTAAAAATGAAAACAAGAGCTTTGTGATAATTCCAGCAAAAATTAAAAACACCACAGATGGCGAAATACCTGCATCAAACATAGCAACAGTAACTTTAATTGATGCGAATCATCTAGAATATCGTGCAAGTGTGGTCTATGAATATGATAATAAAGAAAATTTAACTCAAGCAAGTTCGATTAATCTTAAACCTGGGCAAAGCGCCACAGTTTATTATAAGATTGAGGTGAGTGAAGAAGTTGCAAAGGGTGAAAAATCTTTAAGAGTTGATCATGGTGGTCAAGTTTATCTTATTAAACTATAAAAAGTGGCATTTGCCACTTTTTTAGTTAAATTCTTTTTTTAGGATTTCTAAGAAAACTTCTGCTGGTCTAGCAAATGGCTGATATTTTTTCCAAATAACCAACATTCCTGCTTCTAATTGAGGAGACAAGGGTTTAAAACATAAATCTTTTCCCTCTATATTTATAATATCTTTAAGACATAAGGCATAAAAATGTCCTTCTTCTACAAGTAATGATGCATTATATAATAAATTATAGGTCCCAACAATATTTAATTTTCTTTGATTACCACCAATCCATCCAGCCAGTTCATTTTTTACCATAGTTTGATTAGAACAAAGTAAAGGCTTATCACGTAAATCATTAGGAGTAATAATTTCATTATTCGCTAAAATACTATGATTAGACATCAAGATTCCCCAAGTATTCATATAAGGTAACTTCAAATAATCATATTTCTTCAATTCAACAGGTTCAATCACAATCGCAAAATCTAAAATTCCATCTTCAATTTTATGATACATTTCATCAGCATTCCCACTATACAAATGAAACTTCACATGTGGGTACATTAATGCCATCTTATCAATAGCCTTAGCTATCAATCTCATTCCATCACTTTCACTACACCCAATATAAATATCACCCGTTAACAATTCCTCACTTGCCATAATCTCTGATTCAGTTCTTTCTACAAGACTCGTAATTTCTTCAGCACGCTTCCTTAATAATATTCCTGCTTCAGTTAAGCTAATACGACGTTTTCCTCTGATAAATAATTGTTTACCAAGTTCATCTTCTAAATCTTTCATTTGTCTTGATAAAGTTGGTTGAGTAATATGTAAAAAATCTGCTGCGGCAGAAATATTTTCTTCACGGGCAATTGCTAAAAAATATTGCAAAGTTCTTATCTCCATTTATCGTCACCTCTATCATTATTATATTTTTAATTGTTATGCCTTACAAGTATAAAAGAAAAACTCATCTTACAAATAAATTTATTCAGTATATGACTATTTTTTCCTAAAGAAAACGAGTACAATAAAGATAGAAAGATTTTAAGGAGGATAAAAAATGTTAAATGAAGAAAAATTAAAATCATTTACACTTAAAAGTTATGCAAAAGATATTGTAAAAGTTAATGATCATATTTATTTTTTTATTGGTTATGGTCATAGTAATGCAATTGCTATCATAGCTCATCATTCTGTTATATTAGTTGATACTTTAGATAGTGATGTTCGTTCAAAAATCTTATTAGAAGATTTAAAGAAAATAACTGATAAACCAGTTAAAACAATTATTTTTACTCATGGACATCCTGATCATAGAGGTGGTGCTGCGACTTTTAAAGATACAGTAGAAGAAATTATTGCTTTTGATAGTATGAAAATGCCACCAAAATACTTTGATAGAATTGCGCCTTTTTTAAATGAAAGAGGAGAAAAGCAATTTGGAATACCTTTAAGTGATGAAGAAGCAATTAGTCAAGGAATTGGAATTAGAGAAGGACGTGCAGTCAATGAAGGGACATATCAATTTTTAAAACCAACAACATTATATCATGAAGATAAAATTGAAAGAGATATTGATGGAATTCATTTAGAGTTAGTAAGAGCTCCAGGGGAATGTGACGATGAATTATTTGTCTATCTTCCTGATGATAAAGTAATGTGTGTCGGTGATAATTATGTGGGATGTTTCCCAAATCTATATGCCATTAGAGGAACACCTTATCGTGATGTGACAGTATGGATTGAAACACTAAAGCGTATGTTAACTTATGACACTGAATATTTCCTACCAGGACATGGACCTCTTTTACAAACTCAAGCAAAAATTAAAAAAGTTATTGGAAACTATAAAGATGCAATTGAATCAATTTTATTTCAAACATTAGACTGTATGCGACAAGGAATGACACTTGATGAAACTGTACAAGCTGTTCATCTAGAGGATAAGTATCAATCTTTAGAATATTTAGAAGAATATTATGGAACAGTCGAATGGAGTGTTAAGAGTATTTATAATGGATATGTTGGTTGGTTTGATGGAAATGTTAATCAATTAATGCCAGTAAGTTTAAATGTTTATAATAAAACTTTATTAGAATTAATTGGTGAAGATAAACTTATTGAAAAAGTAAAGAATTTAATGCAAAAAGAAGAATATCAATTAGCCTTACAATTATTAGAATTAGTTGATGATTATAAAGATCTGAAAAAAGAATGTTTACTTAACCGGGCAAAACAAATGACTTCTGCAAATGCGAGACATTACTTCATTTGTGCTGCCAAAGAATTATAAACGTACGAATCATCGTACGTTTTCAGCAATATAGGGAGGAATTTATGGCAAAATTAAGAAAAATGTTAGGTGATATTCATTGGGATATATGCCAAGATTTAATGCATTTGATAGAAACTCAAAGTCATCATACACTCGCAAATTGGGCTATTCATTATGCAAAAGAAAATTATCTGCCACTATATCTAGAAAGTGTAAAAGAATCTTGTCTAGAAAATGTGATTGATGAATGTGAAGAATATCTCAATCAGCAACGTCAATTAAAAGACCTCAAACCATTATTAAAAGCTGCTAGAGCAGATGCTAAAACATTAACAGACCCTATCTTAGAAGCATTATCTAAAGCCATTGCAACAGCATGTGCAACTGTACAAACACCAACCAATGCATTAGGATTTTTATTCTATGGGGCTGCAGCGATAGCTTATCATGAAGCAGGATTATCTCAAACAAAAGAAGAATATGATCAATTAGCTTACACAGAATTACATCGAGCTTATGTTTCTTTAAAAGATGTTGCTGTTAAAGAAGAACATCCTGTGAAAATAAATTGGAATTGTTAATATGAAAACATATGTCTTAGTGGATATTGGTGGAACATCAATAAAATATGGTTTGATTGATGAAGAAATGAAATGGCTGGATAAACAAGTTATAGATACCCAAGCGCAAAAAGGTGCTAGCCATATTATGAATAAGGTTAAAAATATTGTTAGAAATTATATAAAAGATTATTCATTACAAGCAATTTGTATCTCAACAGCAGGAGTTGTTGATAGTCAAAATGGAATAATCGTTCATGCTTCAAAAACAATTCCTGAATATACAGGAACCAAGATTAAAGAATTATTTGAAAGTGAATTTCATATTGATTGTTATGTGGAAAATGATGTCAATTGTGCTGGGTATGCAGAAAAATGTGGTGGAAGTGGTCAAGATAGTCAAATCATGGTTTGTTTAACTGTAGGTACGGGAATTGGGGGAAGTCTTATTATTGACCATCAGCTTTATAATGGGACATCTTTCTTTGCGATGGAAGTTGGATATATGAATGTTGATGGACAGTGTTTTGAAGATATTGCTTCTACGAGTGCCTTAGTGAGAAAAGTCAAAGCATTAAAAAACGATGGAACTCATTATGATGGACGACGCATTATCGCTTTAAGTCAACAAAATGATATTATTTGTCAACAAGCTATTGATGAAATGTGCTTAGCTTTAGCAAAAGGTATCGCAAATATTTGTTATATAACAAATCCAGATACAATTGTTTTAGGTGGTGGATTGATGGAAGAAAAAGATTATCTTTATCCTATGATTGATCATTATCTTAAAGAACTATTGATTCCATATGTTTATCAAAATCTTAAATTAAAGTTTGCATATTATAAAAATGATGCAGGAATGATAGGGGCATATTTTGGTTATAAAAATAGGAGGTTATTATGTTAGAGCAAATTAAAGGAAAATTAGTTGTATCATGTCAAGCGTTAGATGATGAACCATTACATAGTTCATTTATTATGGGAAGAATGGCATTAGCGGCACAAATGGGTGGGGCTGCGGGAATTAGAGCACAGTCTAAAGAAGATATTGATGAAATCATGAAAGTTGTTGATTTACCAGTGATTGGTATTGTCAAAAGAACATATCCGGATAGTGAAATCTATATCACACCAACAAAAAAAGAAATTGACGAATTACTTACAACAAAATGTCAAATGATTGCTATAGATGCAACCAATAGAAAAAGACCTAACAATGAAAAGTTAGAAGATTTAGTTCAATATATTCATGCTCATAATCGTTTAGCTATGGCTGATTGTTCAACTTATGAAGAATGTATGCATGCTCAATCAATAGGTTTTGATTGTGTTTCAACAACTCTTTGTGGTTATACAAGTTATTCAAAATTGTTAGATGGACCACATTATGAACTAATTGAAAAACTAGTTAAAGACTGCAAAGTTCCAATTATTGCCGAAGGTAAGATCAATACTCCAGAAGATTTAAAAAAAGTTTTTGATTTAGGTGTTCATAGTGCAGTGGTCGGAGGCGCTATTACAAGACCTCAAGATATTACTAAAAAATTTGTAAAAGTTCTAAATAAATAATTTTATTCATTATTATAGAGTACAACAAATACTTGTATATGATACATTGTATTGATGTACATGTTCTCCTTGCTTTCATTTAAAATGAAAAGAAGAAGTGATAGGAGAAAGAAAATGAATAATAGAATAAAAGAATTAAGAGAAAGAGAAGGATTAAGTCAAACTCAACTCGCTGAAAAAATTAATGCAAGTCAACAATCTATAAGTCAGTGGGAAAATCATTTAAAAGAAGTTCCTATGGATATAGCAGTCGCATTATCAGATTATTTTCATGTAACTATTGACTATCTTATGTGTAGAACTAATCAGTATTGTTATGATGATAAACAATTCAGTGAACTTAACCAAGAAATTGCTCAATTATCTATTCGTGATCAAAGACTTATTAAAACCTTAATTAAATCAATGTTAGAAGAAAATAAAAAATAATAATATGACATCAAAAAGACTATTAAAGGGATGATATCTTTAATAGTTTTTAAATTATTGATAAAAAAGAGCTAATTTCTTACATATATATGAAAAAATAGAAAAAATTCATTTTAAATAAAAAAAATTATATATAATAAATAAATAGATAAATAAGAAAAAAGCAATGTTGTGATGAGTGTAGCAATCATTGAATATGGATTTATCTAGCTGTGAGAATAAAAGGAGGGACAAGATTCAAATTCTTAAAATAATTGATTTATAAATCAATAGAGAAAAATCCCATTAAAATTAGTGAGAAGGAGAACTATATGGAATTACATAGTGATTTATTTATTCAAAAAGAACGCTTTAAAACAAAATATGATAAACATGCTGAAGAAGTTTATATCTTAACCGAAAATGAGTCAGGAGCTACACGTTTAGGTGATGATGTTTTATGGACTGTTAATATGTCAATATTGGCATATGTTGATATTGAAACAGGGGAGCTTTTTAAAGGGAAGAAAACCATGTCATGGTTATCTTCTGAAGAAGAACGTCGATTAGAAGATTATGGGTTAAATTTAAAACCTCAAACAATTTATCGAGTAAAGATAAGAAAATCATTACCATATGTCAATAAATATTCAGAAACTTTATTTGAATATGGTGAATATTTTATGCTTGATGAAGTATTAGAAAGAGATTGTCATCATCTAGAGTTAGAAGAAATATTGAAAGAGTATCAAAAAGAAGTCATTATTCGACCTGATGGATGTCATGATTTATTATTGGATAAAGCTTTAGGTTTATTTTCAGGAAGTATGATTTGGAATGGAAAAGAATGCAGTTTACATCTTGATGCTGATGATGATGAAGCTATAACTGCTGATGAAGCCATTGATACATTACAAAAATTATTAAATCATAGCCAAGAATGGGAAGAAAAGATTCGTTTATATGCAGCTGAATATCTTACTGATATAGCTAATGATTGGAGTGAAGATATTAAAGTAGAGCTGTCTGTAGAAGAATTTAATAAACGGATGAGACTTGATAATATTAGTGTTATGACAGAAGGTGATTTTGAATTTTTCTTTAATGATGATGGTATGATAGGTGGACATGATATTGTTGTAAGTGGAAATATTGATAAAGGATTGGATGATGCGAATATAATAGGGTAATGATTAAAAGAACGAGATGAATCGTTCTTTTTTCTTTTTAAATCTAAAGTCACTTGCGACATTTTAGTACACATTATATAATGAGATTATTCAAGGAGATGTGTATATGATTAAAGAAATTGTTAAAGATCAATTTATATTAGGACAAAAATCAAAAGAAGCAACATTAGAAGATTTACCAATCGCTTTAGATTTATTAGATACAATTAAAGCTCATGAAGAAAATTGTGTGGGGATTGCGGCAAATATGATTGGTGAGTTAAAAAGAATTGTTGTGATTAATGATCACAATCATTATATAATTATGATGAATCCACGTATTTTAAAAACAGCTGGACGTTATTATGAAACAGAAGAAGGTTGTTTAAGTCATGAAGGAGTAAAGAAAGTTAAAAGATATGAAAAAGTAAAAGTTGAATATCGTGATGAAAATTGGAAAATAAAAATTAAAACATTTCAAGATTTTGCTGCTCAAATTGTACAACATGAAATTGACCATTGTGAGGGGATCTTGATTTAAAGAAAAGGAAGATGTAAATGAAGTTCATCAATAGATTAAAAAATATTGGACCAGGGGCATTAGTCGCTGCGGCCTTTATTGGACCAGGAACAATTACTGTTTGTTCAAGCTCGGGAGCTAGCTATGGCTACACTCTTTTATGGGTTATTTTGTTTTCTACCATAGCAACGATTATGTTTCAGGAAATGGCGGCCAGATTAGGAATTGTGACTGGTAAAGGATTGGGTGAGAATATTAGGGAAAGAATTGATCATCCGATTTTAAAAATAGTTATTATGCTTATTGTTGTATTGGCGATATTTGTTGGTAATATTGCTTATGAAACAGGGAATTTAACTGGTGGAGCAATGGGGTTATCAACATTATTACCTCACGTTCCTCTAAGAACAATTGCTTTGGTGATGGGACTTGTTGCGATTGTTTTGCTTTATAGTGGAAGTTATAAATATATTGAGAAGTTTATGACGGCATTGGTATTTATTATGGCATTTGCTTTTATTGTGACGATGATTTTATCAAAGCCAGATTTAATTGCTGTTATGAAAGGATTTATACCTAGTTTTTATCAAGTTGATTGGATGAGTGTTGTTGGTTTGATTGGAACAACAGTGGTTCCATATAACTTATTTTTACATTCATCAAGCGCTGCTCAACGTTGGAAAAATAAGGAAGATATTAAAGATGCAAGAATAGATACAGTTTTATCAATTGGTTTAGGTGGAATTGTTTCAATGTGTATTGTGATTGTAGCAGCAACGAATTGTGGTGGGTTACAAATTCAAAGTGGTGGAGATTTAGCGATGGCATTACAACCGGTTTTAGGAAATGGAGCGACAGTTTTAGTAAGTATTGGTTTGTTTGCTGCAGGGCTCACTTCAACAATAACGGCGCCACTTGCAACTGCCTATGCTACTAGTGGAATCTTAGGGATTTCTCAAGATATGAAAACAAAGAAATTTCAAATCATATGGTTGATTGTTATTGTGAGTGGAATGATTTTTCTTGCTTTCAATCATTCTTCACCAACTCAATTAATCTTGATAGCGCAAGGAGCTAATGCAATTATTTTACCAATTATGGCTATTTTCTTAATGATTTGTATGAATGATGAAAAATTAGAAGAATACAAAAATGGTAAACTTAATAATATAATGGGATTTATTGTTTTAGGAGTGACTATTTTAATTTGTATTAGAAATATTATGAGTATGATGGGGTAATTATGATGGGAGCTATTTTATCAGAGGAAATATTAAAACAATACCAGGATTTATGTCAAAAAGCTGATTTGTTTTTAGAACAGCATCAGGCAAATGAAGCTATTGAAGAATATCAAAAAGCCTTAGCTGTGTTACCAGAAGGAATTTGGTCTTGTTCAAGTTATGCTTATACAGGAATTGGAGAAGCATATCAGTTATTAAATGACTATCATCATGCATTAGAAGCTTTTATAAATTCATATTTGGATGACCAACAATTCAACCCTTATATTTTAATGAATATAGGAATATGTTATGAAGAAATTGGAGATCATAAAAGAGGCCTTTATTTTCTTAAAAAGGCATATGATATTGATCAAAGAGTTTTTGAAGGTTTAGATAAGTATAAAAACATGTTATAAAGTTCATAACATGTTTTTTTGTTGATAAAATCGATATAATTTTTATGTCGTAATTTGTATAATAAAGATGGCTTAAGGAAATAACAAGGTTTCAAAAGCAATAATTGTTTCACCATAGAAAGTATTTACATGATTTAAGTCATGTGAGAAAGAATCATATTGACCAATTAAGATGGGTAATGATGAATTCTTATAGATAGGGGAATCAGAATTTGCAATGAAACTAATGATAGGAACATGATTCTGATAAGCTGTTTCTACAATTTCATTTAGACGTGGTGTTTTTCCTGAATATGAAACAACAATCATAATTGTATCTTTGTTAAAGAGCTGACTAAACATTTCCATATGAACAACACACATTGCTTGATAACCAAGTAAAGTTAAACGTTGTTGCATATATTCAGCAACAGGTGAAGAAAAACCTAAACCAAAAACAATGAAACGTTTTGATTGATCATTCAGTAATGATGAAAATTGTGTTTGATATTCATGATATTTATGATGAAAGTCGATGTTTGTATCTTTGGTAGATGTCAGGTGATAAATCATATCACTATAACCTTCAAATCCAAATTTATTACATAATTTATAAATGGTTGAAGTACTTGTATAGTTATCTTTTGCCATTTGACGTATACCAATAGACTTTAACTCATTGATATTTTCTTGCATATAAGCAACAATTTGTTTTTCTAAATCATTGAGTTCATATTTTTCTGATAAATGCACAATATTCATAAAAAACACCTCCTAAATCAATTATGTCATAGAAAAAAGAAAGGGGCAAGACAAATATGGCAAAAACAATGTATGACCCATGGTCAAAAATCACCACAAGAAATGGATATGCTGGTGATGAAGTTATTTCAGCATTACAAAAATCAATTCGTAGAGGATTAGAAGAACAAGCATGTATGTTCGCTTATGAACTTTATGTATCTTCACCTCAACTAGAAGAAAAATTATGGAGAAGATTATTAACAATCTCAGTTGAAGATATTGGAATGGGAAATCCAATGGCAGCAGTTGTTGTGAATAATTTATATCGTATGAGTAGAGAATTTGATTATGCTGATGGCGATAGACCAATCTATTTCATTCACGCAATTCGTTATATGTGTCAATCTGAAAAAGATCGTTCAAGTGATTTATTAAAGAACATTTGTATTAAATCTTTCGCAATGGGAAAATTCCCTGAAGTTCCAGATTATGCTTTAGATAAGCATACACAAAGAGGACAAGCAATGGGTAGAGATTCATTCCATTTCTTAAATGAAGCAAGTAAAGTTATTCCACAAAAAGAAATTGATAATGATTATAAAGAAAGATATGCAAAAATCTTAGAAGAATATGATCCAGAAAATGTTGTAGATTCAGCATTTCAATTTAATGGATGGCAATTTTAATATAGGGGAGAGAAATCATGAGTAAATTAGAGAAATTATTAGCTCCATTAGCAAATAAACTTGGAAATCAAAGACATTTACAAGCTATTTCTAATGGGATGATGATGTCACTTGCATTAATTGTTGTAGGTTCTATTTTCTTAATTGTTGCGAACCCACCAATTAATCTAGATTTAGTTGATTTAAATACAGGAAATATTTTCTTAAAAGCTTTAATTGGCTGGAAACAATGGGCAGTTGCAAATTATGATGTTATTACAATTCCATATACAATGACAATGGGATTGATTGGTTTAGTTACTGCATTTGGTGTGAGTTATTCTTTAGCTGAAGGCTATAAAATGAAATCTGCAATCAATGGAATTATTGCAATGTGTGTATTCTTAATGATTGCTGCACCAGTTAAAGAAGGTCAATTATCAATGGCTTATTTAGGTGCAGATGGTTTATTCGTTGCTTTAATTGTTGGTTTATTATCAGTTGAAATTTGTCGTTTTGTAGGAGATAGAGTTATCTTTACTTTCCCTGATAGTGTACCAAGCGCAGTTACAAACTTCGTAAACTCATTATTACCACTTGCTGCGAATATTATCATCATTTATGGTTTAAATTTAGTAGTCATGGCAATGTCTGGAAAAGCTTTACCAGAATTAATTATGAGTTTATTAACACCAGCTATTTCTGGGGTTGATAATATTTGGGCATATATAGCAATCTTTGCTTTCTCAAATATTTTATGGTTATTTGGAATCAATGGTTCATCTATTATTTTCCCAATTGTCTTTACTTTAGGTTTAACAAATTCAGGATTAAATGCAGAATTAGTTAACGCTGGACAAAGTGCAAGTCATATTATGAACTTACAAATGTATCGTTATGCAGTATTAGGTGGGGGAGGAAACACTTTAGGATTAGTCTTATTAATGTGTTTCTCACATGTAAAACATTTAAGATCAATTGGACGTTTAAGTGTTGTTCCAGGAATTTGTGGAATTAATGAACCAGTTATCTTTGGTGGACCAATTGTGTTAAATCCAATCTTAGCAATTCCATTTGTATTAATGCCTTGTATTTCTATTGGTCTAGGATATTTAGCTCAAAGTATTGGATTAGTAAGTATGGGATATATTATTGATCCATCATTTACTCCATTCTTTGCACAAGGATTCTTATCTGCATTGGATTTTAGAAATGTTATCTTTATGTGTGTATTGATTGCTATTAGTGTGGCAGTTTATTATCCATTCTTTAAAGTTTATGAAAAATCATTAGCTGAAAAAGAAGGCGTAGAAGCTTAAGTCTATTCATTTGAATAGACTTTTTCTTTTGACTTGGGTATACTTGAATCAGGTGATATAATGGATAAATTCGAAACATTAAAACAAGAGATATTAACATGTCAGGCATGTCGTGATATTTTAGCTTATAAGCCTCGTCCGGTTTTTCAAGGACAACAAAATTCAAAAATCATGCAAATCAGTCAAGCACCATCACGTAAAGTTATGGAGACAGGTTTGCCATTTAATGATCCTAGTGGTGAAAAATTAAGAAATGATTGGTATCAAATCACAAGCCAAGAATTTTATGATTCTAATAATTTTTATATCACATCAATTGGTCGTTGTTTTCCTGGCAAAGCAAAAACTGGGGATAATCCTCCACCAATTCAATGTGCGCAACGTTTCTTATCAAGAGAATTAGAACTTGTTCAACCCGAAATCTATATTTTAATTGGTGCTCATGCTGCTAAGTTCTTCTATCCTCAAGAATCATTAGAAGATTTAATCTTTCATGATCATATTTATAGAGGTAAACCTTTATTTGTCTTACCACATCCTTCACCCCTAAATCGAAAGTGGTTAAAAGATCACCCAGAATTTGAAAAAGAAAGAATAGTCTACATTAGAAAAATAATCCATAAATGCTTAAAACAACCAGAATAACTGGTTGTTTTAAAAAGGGGAGTTTATATGATTCATTTAAACAATTTTTCTAATATAATTTGCCTTCTTTCCTTTGAACATGTTTTTTCATATCTCAAAGAATCAACATTCATTGTAATTAATTCACTTTTAGAAAAATGAATATAACTCATTTTCTTATCTATAAAATCAAAACAATAAAGTCTAGTAACCGCATTAATATAGATATATCTAAAAAATAAATAAGTATAAGGAAGATTAATAAAATAACGATACAATTCATCTTCTTTTAAATTATGACAATGAGAAAATATATACAAACCATTCTCTTTATAAACATCATAATTTCTACTTTTTTCAATCTTTCTTTCTATCGCATTATCTAATTTTTCAAATACAAAAGACTTATCTTTATGATTATGATCAAAAGGTGTCATATCAATCGAAGCATATAATGGCTTTTTGATATCAGCTACTGCTTCCTCAGGAGTTAAAGCTTGTGTGACTTCAATACCTAAATTAAGCGTATATAAACGCAAATCAGGCCGATCATCATGAAAAATATCACTTTCTTTGATATGGAGAAAACGTGCTAAGGTTAAAGCAGCATATTTCTCAAAGTAATTTTTACTATAACTTTCACGCATCTTTCATATCACTTCCTTGAATCATTCATTTTTTTATAATATATTCTTTTTTCTTGATACATTTTTGAATCAGCTTTCTCTATTAATTGATGAATAGAAGTATTTGAATCACTCCAAACACTACCAATAGATACACTAATATATTTATGTTGATGATAGTTTTCTTGCATTTTTTCTACCTGATTCATAAAATCTTTTTGTTTCATATGTGGACAAATAACAATAAATTCATCACCACCAATACGATAAGCTTGATTATAAAAATAATGATTTAAAATATGTCCAACATCTCTAATTAACTGATCACCATAACGATGCCCATAATGATCATTAAATTTCTTAAGTCCATCAATATCAATATATATAATACCAATACTAGAAAACTCCTGATTATCAAACATCTCTAAATCCTTAATATATTTATTACGATTAAACAGACCAGTTAATAAATCAGTATAACTTAAATATTCCAATTGACTCATCATTTTTCTTTTTTGTATATCATTCACAACAAAATATGTAATAGAAGTCAATAAATCTAGATCATCATTATGAAAAGTAGGATGATCTACACCAATAAAACCAGCAATCTGACTATCTTCAATTAAAGGTGCTATTAGTGATTGATATGCTGTAATATGTGAAGATAAAAAATTTAAACATTTGTTTTTTTTATATTCTGCAAGTTTTTCATTAATGACTGATAAAGGAATATTTTGTAATAAGGAAATATGAGGAGTAACTTCTTCATTGCACCATTCATAAGTATTACTTGCTTGTTTTTTGAGTAAATCATATTCAAAAATGTAAACACGATGTGCTCCATAAAATTCAGCAATTAAAGATAATATTTTATTTATCGCATTATAAAAATCATTATTTTCAGCTAATGTCTGAATACAATGAATAAGCGTTTCCTCACTCGTTACTTTAGTGTGTAATTGTTGTTTTTCTTGAACTTCTTTAGTAATATCAATCGCAATTTCTAATCTTAATATTCTTTCATCCTTTGTTTGAATTAGTTTATCTCTAACATTATAGTATTTATTTACAAAGTCATTATATCGATCCCAGGTATAAAACTGATTGAGAGTTAAATATTTGTTTGTACAAAACTCACAAGGATAATCTTTGCCTTGTAAAAGTTTATAACACTTTTGACCTTTATATTCATTATCATCTTGAATATGATAAATATCTTTTAATAATTGATTTAAATAAACAATTTCATAGGTAACAGGATCAGAAAGATAAACAACATTCTCTGTTTCTTTCAATATTATTTCACGAAACTCATCAAAATCAGTCATAATATCATCCCTATCTCTATGTTTATTGTAGGATAAATTATACAAAAAAGAAAGGAATAACGATATATAAAATAAAATTGTTAAGTTGATGATTTTTAAAAAATAATGATATTTATGGTATAATATCTTTATATTTGTAAAAAATGACTGTTATGAGTTATAGAATAGATATTTTTAAGGAGGTTAAATATGTGTGGGAGATATTATTTTGATGGGGATACCTATCGTTTAGTTGGTAGAGTGATTGAAGATTGTCAGTATGACTATGAAGAATATGAAAATGATTTTTATCCAGGAGATAATATTCCAGTATTAGCAGTTAAGAATGGAAAATTGACATTGACTCCTATGAAATGGGGATATTCAATGAATAATAGTTCTAAACGTGTGATAAATGCAAGATGTGAAACAGTATTGGAAAAGAAAATGTTTTCTCAAGATGCTTTAACACATCGTTGTCTTATTCCCGCTAAGGGATTCTATGAATGGGATAGTCATAAACATAAGGTTTCTTTTGAATCACAAAAAAACAGATATTTATTGATGGCAGGTATTTATCGTGTTAAAGAAAATGAGGTGACAATTATTACAACGATGGCTAATTCTTTAATGAAACCTATTCACTCAAGAATGCCATTAATGATTGATGAACAAGATATACAAAGATGGTTATATGATAATCAATATTTAGAAAGTTTTTTAACTTCTACAACTGATGATCTAAATATTGTTTCTGGACAAATACAAGAGTCATTATTTGGTGATGATGAATAAACTATAATGGTGATGTTTATGGCTTTACCTAATATGAATCCTTTAGTTATTGATCAATTGATAGTTGTTATGAGTAGTGTTTTTATGGATTGTTTTAGTGCGGATGAACAAGATGTAATTGGGAACTTTTTTGCAGCTTTAGGGAGTATGCTATCTTTAAATAGTTCATATATATTATTACAACAATCACAAAATGAAATATTGAATCAAGATGATAAGACTGAGGCGGATTCCCAATATGATTTATTAGAAAAAAGTATTGATAAAATGAAAGAAGAAATTGAGAAAATAAAAAATAATAAGCATTAAATTTGCTTTTTAGTCATTATTTTTCTATCATAACAACAAGGAGTGTGAAAGATATGTTAGAAGTAGGTATGAAAGCACCAGATTTTACATTATTAAATCAAAATGGAGAAGAAGTTTCTTTAAAGGATTATCGTGGAAAGAAAGTAATCTTATATTTTTATCCTAAAGACAATACTCCAGGATGTACAAAACAAGCTTGTGGCTTTGCTGAAAATTATCCACATTTTCAAGAAAAAGGCGCTGTTGTTTTAGGGGTTAGTAAAGATAGTGTGAAATCACATAAGAAATTTGAAGAAAAATATAATCTTCCTTTTACTATTTTATCAGATCCACAGTTAGAAGCTATTCAAGCTTATGATGTATGGAAAGAAAAGAATATGTATGGTAAAAAAGTAATGGGAGTTGTGAGAACAACTTATCTTATTAATGAAGAAGGGATTATTGAAAAGGCTTTTGGTAAAGTAAAGGCTGCTGATAATCCATTACAGATGTTAAATGAATTATAGGCCGAAAGGTCTTTTTCTTTTGGTTCATTTGTTATATACTATGGACATTGAGGTGAAGTTATGATTAAGTTAATTGCGACGGATATGGATGGAACATTTTTAGATTCTCATAAACAATTTGATAAAGAATTTATTGATGTTTTTTATCAGATGAAAGAAAAAGATATTAAATTTGTAGTTGCTAGTGGGAATCAATACTATCGTTTATATCAAAGGTTTTTACCTTTAAGTGAACATATGTATTTTGTGGCTGAAAATGGAAGTTATATAGCTAAAGGAACAACTGAATTGTACTGTAATATTATATCAAAAGAAGATGTAGAGAGAATTAAAGAGATTTTATCTAAAGAAGATAGAATATTTATGGTTTTGTGTGGAAGAAAAGGAGCTTATATTTTAAAGGAGCATTTTGAGTATCGTTTTGAAATCAAAAAATATTATTGTGCTTATACTTTTATTGATTCTTTTGATGATATTGATGATGATATTATGAAGATTGCTATTTATGATAAAGAACATCATATTAATATTGTATTGGATGATATAAAAGATCAGTTACCTAAAGATGTTAAGGTTGTAACTTCAGGTAATGAGTGGATGGATATTCAAAATAATGATATTCATAAAGGAATTGGAATTCAATTTTTACAAATGTTATATGATATTGCGCCAGAAGAATGTATGGCATTTGGTGATCAAATGAATGATTATGAAATGCTTCAACAAGTAAAATATGGTTATGCTATGAGTAATGCGGTTGAACCAATTAAACATGTTGCTTATGATGTTATTGGTTCTAATGATGAGCAAAGTGTTATTAGTAAAATAAAAGAGGTTATAGAGGGAGATTAAGATATGGGTGAGTTAAAGGTTGTTGCTATGGATATGGATGGAACGTTACTAACTGCAAGTCAAGATATTTTACCTTATACAAGGAAAGTGTTGATGCAATTACAACAACAAGGAGTATCTTTACTTTTGGCTAGTGGGAGAGATATTGATAGTTTACAAAAAATTGGACAGAAATTAAATTTATCTGATTATCCTCAAAGTGGATATATTTGTCTCAATGGATTAGAAATTTATGATTCACTTGGAAATCAACTTCATCAAGAAGAAAAACTGCAATTTAAAGATGCTGCTATTTTAGCTGATATGGCAAAGACTTATCATATTGATATGATTCTGTTTTTTAAAAATAGTCTTTATATTATGGATTTTGGTCAAACAGGCATAACAGAACATCATTTTATGACTTCAACTAAATATAAAGTTCAAGACATTAAAGAAATTCCTTTGTCTGAATTTGAAGATCTAAGAAAAGTTGCGTTTGTTCAAAAGGCATCTATTTTAAACGAAATATTACCAACATTACAACAAACTGCTCACCAACAATTTGATTTATGTAAAGTTGAACCTGATTGGGTAGAAATCAATCCTTATGGTTCACATAAAGGAGCAGCTTTACAAAAGTATGCAAGTATAAAAAATATTTCCATTGATCATATTATTGCATTTGGCAATGGTGAAAATGATATAGAAATGTTAAAAATAGCTGGTAAAGGTATTGCGATGGGAAATTCGTTTGAAAATGTAAAATATGTTGCTGATGATATATGTGAAGATAATGAACATGAAGGAATTGGATTATATTTACAAGAGTATCTAAAAAAGCAGATTTCAGAATAAACTGAAGTCTGTTTTTTTAAACAATCCCAATCTTTAAAATAATACTTCTGATATAATTAAAGAAATTGTTCCTAAAGCAATAAACACTAAAGCAACACCAACACGTTTTTTATAAGAATCCATTTTTTGCTGATCTTCTAAAGACATTATAGAAGGATAATTTCTTCTTCCCAATAAATAAAGAATAAGGTTGCTACTATTACGTCCCATTGTAAACAATCCCCAAAAATGAGGATGCTTGAAATGACGACTTTTGGCATCAATAATAGTCATACGAAAAATAGAATAACTGAGTTGAAAAGCTCCAAGTAAAACAATAAAAACAAATAAAATTTCATAATATTTCATGTGTATACCCCCCTAAAATTTACGGATAATCTGATAAAAGAAAATTGTGATACTGATAATTGAAAGACTTAAAATACTAGCTAATAAAATCTTGTTTTCAGAAATTATTTGATTAAAAATAATCATAAAAATAAAAACAACAATATTTAATAAACCCATTATAATTAATTTTTTATTACTATTCACAATATCCGTACTTTCATTTAAATGTTCAATCATATCCTTATCTCCTTTTAATAAAACATCCAAACTCATCTGATAAAGATCACTCAATAAAATAACACTTATAATATCAGGATAAGAACGATTGTTTTCCCAATTTGATATTGTCTGTCTTGAAACATGTATTTCATCAGCAACTTCTTCTTGGGTTAAACCCTTTTGATTTCTAGCATCTCTTAGTTTCTCACCAATCTTCATAAAACCCCTCCTCGTTTCTCTTATCTTTCCATATTCTTGTATTTTTGTCTATCAAAAGTCTTTGACATTACCCAATTAATGATGTAAAAAATGTTTTGTTATTAAAAAAAGACACGTATTTGTGTCTATTGCCATTTCTGATAAAGTTTTTCAACTAATTGACAAGCTTGAATTGTTTTTTCTTTATTCATAACAGGACTTTCAATGAGACCTTTATTTAAACAATCATGAATGTGTTTTATTTCGTAAACAAATTCACTTTGATAAGGATAATCGAAGTATTGTGTTTCTTGACCATGAATATGAAGTTCTAATCCTTTAGATTTCCAAAAATAAGGAACAACGATATAACCTAATTCACCATAAAAAACGGCTTCATTTTTTAATTCGACATTCATTGCTATTGTAGCTGAAACAAGGATCTCATGATTTACTTTTAATTGAAAATTACAAATTTCATCAGCTTTAGTAGGACATTTTATACATGTACCATCGATATCTAAATCAGGCTGATCAAACAAATATTGTAATGATTCAATTGTATAAGTCGAACTACCATACAATGCGCCACCACCTAATGTTAAATCATACATCCAATGATCATAATCAAAACGACCAGGGAAGCCTGCTTTATATTCAATATATTTCACTTTTCCAATAATATTGTTATTGATGAGTTCTTTAACTTTCTTTGTTGTAGGTAAAAACACACATTTTTGTGCTTCCATTAAAAAACAGTTCTGTTTTTTAGCTAATTCAAATAATTCAATAGCTTCTAAACTATGTAATACAAATGGTTTTTCCATCACCACATGTTTATGATGTAATAAGGCTTTTCGACAATCACGATAATGTAATCCATTGACTGTTGGAATATAGATTACATCAATATTGTCATCTTCAAACAATTCATCATAACTTCCATAATAATTATCAATATTTAATCTCTCTGCAGCAATTTTTGCTTTTTCTAAGGAACGTGATGCAATAGCTTGAACATAGCCATCTCCACTTTCACGAATCCCTGCAACAAAACGATCAACAATTGAAGCTGTACTTAATATACCATAACGTATCATATTTATCACCCACTCCATTATAACATAAAAAAGTTACTTTTCATTTGACAAATCTTATTTTATAGTTTAAAATGAACAGTGTTCAGTTTGGTGGTGATAAGATGAATAAAATTGTAACTTCAAAAGAAGATATCTTAAAGGCTAGTCGTGAAATAGCTTCTAAGGATGGTTTACAATCAATCAATATGCGAAATGTTGCAAAACATTGTGGTGTGGCAGTAGGTTCGATTTATAATTATTTTCCTTCAAAGGCTGATTTAATTATTGCGACAGTTGAAGATATTTGGAAATCATTTTTTCATATGGGTGATGACTTATACTTTAAGCACTTTAATGATTGTGTTGACTGGTTATTTACAACAATTCAACGAGGTACGAAGCAATATCCAGGATTCTTTATTGCTCATGCACAGGGTTTTCAATCTTCTGATGTGAAACAAGGTAGAGAAGTCATGGAAGAATATTTTAAACATATTCAAAGAAGTTTGTTGATGGTTTTAAATCAAGATCAACAAGTCAAGCAAGATGTTTTTAATGATGATTATACAAAAGAAGATTTTATTCAATTTGTATTTGTGAATATAATGAATTTATTATCACAACAACAACCATCTTGTCATATCTTACTAGAGACAATACAAAGAGTTATTTATTAACCCACTTAGGCTGTGGGTTTATTTATGAATTAAAATGAACATTGTTCATTATGGAGGATGATATGAAAGTACAAAAGAAAAATCTATTAATTTTAGCAGGTATAGTATGGTCTATTGCAGGTTTTAATATCTTAAAAATAGGGATTGAAGCCTATGTATCATATGTAAGTTTGCTTAATTTAGTGTTGTCATTGGTTATTTATATAATTTTTATGAAGTTTGTTTTTTCTAAGATGGTTAATAAACATACTAAAAGAATTGTTTCTTATGAAGAAGAATTACAACTCTTTATTAAGTTTTTTGATCAACAAGCTTTTTGTATTATGGCATTTATGATGAGTGTAGGTGTTAGTTTAAGAGTTTTTCACTTAGTTCCAGAAATATTTATTGCCGTGTTTTATAGTGGACTTGGTGGAGCGTTACTTTGTGCTGGCATATTGTTTTTTATCAGTTTTTATCAAAATATAAAGGAGGAAGTTTAAATGCAAGCAATTATGGAAACTGGTTTTGATATTATTTATTTAGCAACGGTTATCACGTTAGGAATTTTGATGATTAAAGGAAATCGTGGGAATCGTCAATACTTACTGTTTGGAATTATGGCAGTTACTTTGGGATTAGGTGATTCATTTCATCTAGTTCCTCGTGCTATTGCTTTATGCACAACAGGATTGCAAGATTACACTGTCGCTTTAGGTATTGGGAAGTGGATTACTTCCATAACAATGACAATTTTCTATGTGATTTTATATTATGTTTGGCGATTACGTTATCATGTAGAGGGTAGAAATGAATTAACAATTGTTATGTATATTTTAGCAGCACTACGAATTGCTTTATGTATGTTCCCACAAAATGCATGGACAAGTGTGAATGCACCATTGTCTTGGGGAATTTATCGTAATATTCCTTTTGCATTAATGGGATTAATGGTTATTATTTTATTTTATCAAAGTAGTCGACAAAAACAAGATAAAGCATTCTATAACATGTGGTTAACTATTGTTTTAAGTTTTGCTTTCTATATTCCAGTTGTTTTATTTGCTGATACTATTCCAATGGTAGGAATGTTAATGATTCCAAAAACTTGTGCATATGTGTGGACAGTTTGGTTAGGTTATAGTGATATGAAAAAAGTTCAAAGATAAATATGTTTATGTGAAATTATGTGAAGTAGAAAATAAAAAAGAAATTTGCCCTCTTACTCTCG
>OFML01000044.1_pt1 | contig 135539 bp, 116 predicted proteins | sample 1541831 | NCBI WGS metagenome assembly OFML01 (sample SAMN04209237, study PRJEB22552) | human gut metagenome | biome: gut; material: feces | host: Homo sapiens | place: USA: Oklahoma | reverse complement strand
TCCAAGTGAGATGTATGGAACAGATAAAGATGGGAAGAAGTGGGGAAAGTTATATGAATTTTCAGCAAGTGGAATAACACCACTTAATTGGACAGAGCAAGATGGGGTAATGAGTATAACAGCAACATCTGGTAGTGATAGTTATCGTGAGCCAGATGTAGTGGATTCAGATTCTTCAAACAGTATAACAATATCACAGTTAGAGACAGAGTTTAATGATATGATAACAAGTGTAGAGAAGTATGGAGGATTTTATATAGGAAGATATGAGACTGGTAATTTATCTCAAGAAAAAGCAACTGTTGTAAAAAATAATACAGATATAGGAAATCAAACATGGTATAGTATGTATAAAAAAGCAAAAGGAATAGCAGTAAATAACAATGTAACAAGTAGTATGATATGGGGAAGTCAGTGGGATGCAACAATGAGATGGATGTATAATAGTGGAAATGAAGAAAAGAAGAAGTATACTTATGATAGTACAGGAAAGGGAAATTATAGTGGTACAAATGGAAATCAACCAATAGCAACAGGTTCAATAGAAACATATGCAGTAAATAACATATATGATATGGCAGAAAATGTGAGGGATTGGGCAATTGAAGCGTACGGCACTATCCTTCGAGATGGTCGTGGTGGTTACTATCGCAACAATGGCAACAGCGGTCCAGCGTCTATTCGCAGCACCAACGGCTCCAACGAACAGCAGCGGAGACCTTGGCTTTCGTGTAGCTTTATATATGTAACCCAGTTTCTTTGTATGTGAAAAAAGATGTCAATATAAGACATCTTTTTTATGTGAATATTTGCGTGTTAAAATATAACTATGTAAATTCATTTATATACTATTTCATAAAATTACAAAAACATATTGACAAACAAAGGTTCATAATGTACAATAATAACGAACAAAAATTTGTTAATGCTTTAAATATGGAGGTATAAGTATGATAGGAACTTTACATATAAAAAATATCGGTATAATAGATGAAATATCAGTAGAATTAAGTGAAGGATTTAATGTTATTACAGGAGAAACAGGTGCTGGGAAGTCATTAATTATAGATTCATTAAATATTATTTCTGGTGGTAGATTTTCTAAAGAGATGATAAGAAGAGGGCAAGAATATTCTTTTATAGAGTTAAATTTATTTTGTCCAAATAACGAAAAAGCTATAGATGGAAGTATTATAGTTTCGAGAGAAATTAATATAAATGGTAAAAATTCTTGCAAAATAAATGGCAGATTAGCTACTGTAAATGAGCTTAAAGAATTTATGAGTAAAGTAATAGATATACATGGGCAACATGAAAATCAGCTTATACTAAATGAAAACGAGCATATAGAATATTTGGATGCATTTATTGAGGATAAAATACAAGAAAAAGTAGAGTATAAAACTTTATACCAAAATTATAAGTCTTTGCAAAAAGAGTTAAAAGAGAATTATGGAGATGACAAAGAAAAAGAAAGAAAGCTAGATTTATTAAGATATGAGTTAAACGAAATAAATGCTGCAAATTTAAAAATAGAAGAAGAAAAAGAGCTAGAAGAACAAAGCAAAATTATGCAAAATTCAGAAAAATTGCAAAATAGCTTAAATAACATAGATATAGAACTAAATGAAAATGCAGTAACATCAATTAGCAACAGCATTAGAAGTTTAGAAAAAATAGAAGACTGTGGAGCAGAGTATCAAAATAAATTATCTGAATTAAAAGATGTTTACTATACAATACAAGAATTAGCAAGAGATATATCATATATGAAAGAAGAAATATACTTTGACGAAGAAGAAAGAAGTAATATAGAAAATAGATTAGACACAATTTATTCACTAAAAAGGAAATATGGAAATAGCATAGAAGAAATATTAGAATACAGAGATAAAATAGAAAAAGAAATAGACGAAATAGAAAATAAAGATGAATATAATAATAAGCTAAAAGAAAAAAAAGAAAAAATAAAAAAAGAAATGCTTAAAATAGCACAAAATATGCATAAAATAAGACTAAGCTATGCAGAAAAATTAAGTACATTAATAAACAAAGAGTTAGAAGCATTAGAAATGAAAAATGCAAAATTTAGTGTAAGTGTAGAATTAAATAGTGAAGAAAAATTTAATTCAAATGGATTAGATAAAGTCATATTTTTAATTCAAACAAATGTAGGAGACGAATTTAAATCACTAACTAAAATTGCATCAGGTGGAGAAATGTCTAGAATTATGCTTGCAATAAAAACTGTATTATCAGATGTAGACAAAATTCCTGTTTTAGTTTTTGACGAAATAGATACAGGAATAAGTGGAAAAGCAGCAAAGGCAGTAGGAGAAAAAATGAAACTTATTTCTAAAAAACACCAAGTTATTTGTATAACACACTTAGCAACAATAGCTGCAAAAGGAGATAGTAACTATTATGTAAGTAAAAATGTTGTAAAGCAAGCAACTGTAACAGATATACGTAAACTAAAAGAAAATGAAATAATTGAAGAAATAGCAAAAATGACAAATGGAGAAGTAACAGAAACATCAAAAAAACATGCTATGGAATTAAGACTAGCAAATGTTGGATAAAATTGTCAAGTAAAACGTTAAATATATGTTGGATAAAATGAGTTTTTGTGTAAAAATCGTTTACAGATTTTAACTTATGGTATATAATGTTTAACATAATAATTAATAAGGAGAGTTGCTTTATGGAACAAAATGAAAATCAAGAAGTAGAACTAGATATGAATCATTTAATGAAAGTGAGAAAAGAAAAACTAGATAATTTAATAGCAGAAGGAAAAAATCCATTTGAAATAACAAAATTTAATAGAACACATACAAGTGAAGATATAGAAAAACATTATGACGAATTAGAAGGAAAAGATGTTACTGTTGCAGGAAGAATTATGTCTAAAAGAATAATGGGAAAAGCTTCTTTTTGTCATATTCAAGATGCTACAGGAAAAATTCAAAGTTATGTAAGTATAAACGATTTAGGAGAAGAGAGTTACAAACAATTTAAAGAAGATGATATAGGAGATATTATTGGAATTACTGGTTTTGTATTTAAAACAAAAACAGGAGAAATTTCTATACATGCAAAAGAGTTAGTTTTACTTACAAAGTCTTTAAGACCATTACCAGAAAAATTTCATGGTTTAAAAGATACAGACTTACGTTATCGTCAAAGATATGTGGACTTAATTGTTAATCCAGAAGTAAAACAAACTTTTGAGAAGAGAATAAAAATAATTAAAGAAATGAGAAGAATTCTTGACGAAAAAGGTTATATGGAAGTAGAAACACCAATATTACAAACAATAGCAGGTGGAGCTACTGCTAAGCCATTTATTACACATCATAATAGCTTAGACATAGATATGTATTTAAGAGTTGCACCAGAATTATATTTAAAAAGATTAATTGTTGGTGGGTTTGATAAAGTATATGAAATTGGTAGAAACTTCAGAAATGAAGGAATGGATATAAAACATAACCCAGAATTTACAAATATGGAATTATATGCTGCATATGAAAATATGGAAGATATGATGGCAATAACAGAAGAATTAATTTCTACAATTGCTAAAAATGTACTTGGAACAACAAAAATAACATATCAAGGAGTAGAAATAGACTTAACACCAGCTTGGAGAAGAGTTACAATGATAGATATTGTAAAAGAAAAAACAGGTGTTGACTTTAATGAAATAGAAACAGACGAACAAGCTCAAGAAGCAGCAAGAAAAGCTGGAATAGAGATAGATCCAATAAAAACAACAAGAGGAGATATTTTAGCACAGTTCTTCGACGAAAAAGTAGAAGAAACACTAATTCAACCAACAATAGTTTATAATTATCCAATAGAAAATTCTCCACTTGCTAAAAAAGTGCCAGAAGACCCAAGAATGACACAAAGATTTGAATTATTTATTGGTGGTAGAGAATATGCAAATGCATTTTCAGAGTTAAATGACCCAATAGACCAATATGAAAGATTTTTAGCACAAGTAAAAGCAAGAGAAGCTGGAGATGAAGAAGCAAACATGATGGATACTGACTTCGTAAATGCTTTGGAATATGGTTTACCTCCAACAGGTGGACTTGGAATAGGTTTAGATAGATTAATTATGTTACTTACAGATGAAGCATCTATAAGAGATATTTTACTATTCCCAACAATGAAACCTTTAGATTAATTCATAATTTAAAAAATGAAAGGAAAATGATTAGTGTATATAGATAAAAAGATTATTTATATTATTTTAGCAATAGTAGCTGGGTATTCGATGATAGGTTTACTATCAAATACAAATGCATTACTATCACTATTATACAGTATACCAGGTGTTTTAATAGCAATAACATTTCATGAGTTTGCACATGCTTTTGCAGCAGATAAATTAGGAGATGATACTCCAAGATTACAAGGAAGGCTTAGCTTAAATCCTTTGGCACATTTAGATCCAATAGGCTCATTAATGTTACTATTTGCAAGAGTTGGATGGGGAAAGCCTGTACAAATTAATCCAACAAATTTTAATAGAACAATATCTATGTCAAAAGGAGAAGCTATAGTTTCCGCAGCAGGTCCTATAATGAACTTTATATTAGCAATAATCTTTTGTGTAGTTTATTTTATAATACAAAAGTTTGCAGGAGCCTTTGCAGTAACACAAGCTGGAAATATAGTAATGACTATTATAATGTCTACGGTATTAGTAAATTTAGGATTAGGAATATTTAACCTAATACCAATACCACCATTAGATGGTTCAAAAATATTAAAAAACTTTCTACCATATAAAGCAAAAGCATGGATGGAAAGTAACGAATACTTATTTTATATATTATTTTTAGTATTATGGGTTTTAGGAATATTAGGTAATATAATTTCGCCATTAATAAGCTTAGTAACAAATTTATTATTTAGTGGAATTGGTAGCTTATTTGGATTTTAATATAAAAGAGAAAATTCAACAAAGAGAGGCAATAATATATGAAAGATATATTAACTTTAGGAATTGAATCAAGCTGTGATGAGACTTCTGTTTCCATTGTAAAAAATGGAAGAGAAGTTCTTTCTAATGTTATAAATTCTCAAATTAAAATACATGAAAAATTTGGTGGTGTAGTGCCAGAAATAGCTTCAAGAAACCATGTAGAAGCAATCTCTGAAGTTACAAAAGCAGCATTAAAAGAAGCTGGAAAAGAATTTAAAGATGTAGATTTAGTTGCTTGTACATATGGTCCTGGTTTAGTAGGGGCATTATTAGTAGGAGTAGCATATGGAAAAGCTCTAGCATATGCTTTAAACAAGCCTTTAATTGGAACAAATCATATTAAAGGACATATTGCAGCAAACTACATATCACATCTAGAATTAAAACCACCTTTTTTATGCTTAATAATTTCAGGTGGGCATACACATTTAGTACATATAAAAGATTATAACAATTTTGAAATATTAGGTAAAACTAGAGATGATGCTATAGGAGAAGCTTTTGATAAAGTGGCAAGAGTAATAGGATTAGGATATCCTGGAGGACCTAAAGTCGATAAGCTCGCAAAAGAAGGCGAGCCGAACATAGAACTTCCAAAAACACATTTGGATAATTTGGACTTTAGCTTTAGTGGAATAAAAACAGCAGTTATAAATTTACATCACAAAAATCCAGATATAAATAAAGCAGATTTAAGTGCAAGTTTTGAAAAAACAGTAACAGAAATATTAGTGCAAAATACATTAAAAGCTGCAAAAAAGTTAAATATATCAACAATTGCTTTAGCAGGTGGCGTTTCTGCTAATTCATATATAAGAAATGAGTTTTTAAAATTAGAAAAGTCAAGTAATTTAAAAATATACTATCCAGATCCAATATTATGTACAGATAATGCTGCAATGATAGCTTCTGCTGGATATTATAGTTATATTTCTGGAGAAAAATCTGATTTAACACTAAATGCAATACCAAATTTAAAAATTTCATAATACAATTAAATAAAATTACTAAAAATTATTATAATTTAAATAATTGTATATTTATTAATTTAAAAACAATATAAACATTAAAGAAATATATAAACATTATATCAAAACATGAAAACATGAAAATATAAAAATGATAAATTTTAAATCAAACAATATATTACAAATGTAGATATAAATATGTGAATATATATATATAATTAAAATACAAAATATATTACAAGTGTAAATAACCCATATAATAAACAAAAATAATAAATAATAAAATTGGAGGAAAATAAGTGTCTATATATACAATAGGAGATTTGCATCTGTCGTTCAGCCAAAATAAGCCTATGAATGTATTTGGTGACAATTGGAATGGGCATGCAGATAAAATAAGAAAAAATTGGATAGATAAAGTAAAAGAAGAAGACTATGTAATATTGCCTGGAGACTTTTCTTGGGCAATGTATTTAAAAGACACTTATAAAGACTTTGAGTATTTGGAAAAACTTCCAGGAAATAAAATTTTGCTAAAAGGTAACCACGATTATTGGTGGGGGGGGATTAGTAAAATGGATGAATACTTAAAAGAAAACAATTTTAGTAATATAAATTTTTTATATAATAATGCATATTTAATAGAAAATGTATTAATTGTAGGAACTAGAGGTTGGAATTTAACAGACTCAGAAGAAAATGAAAAAATGTTAAATAGAGAGTGCATAAGACTAAAATTATCTATAGATTATGGAATTAACAAGTTTGGAAATGATAAAGAAATTATAGTATTTATGCATTATCCACCTATAAGTAAAGCTGGATTAAGTAATGGATATACAAGAAAATATATAGAAATATTAAAAGAATATGGTGTGAAAAAATGCTATTATGGTCATTTACATGGTTCTTCACATAATGAAGCAATAGAAGGAAAGGTAAATGGGATAGAATTTTATTTGGTAAGTTCAGATTATTTAAATTTTAATTTAGTAAAAGTAAAATAAAAGCTATAAATTATAAAACTATAAAATTGTAAAAAACAGATAAAAAATATATAAAAAAACAAGAAGAACAAAAAATAGATTTATAAGAGTAAGCAACAGAAAGGATTTGAGATTATGAATAAAATACATACATTAGAAAGTAAATTCAATCCAAAAGATTTTGAAGATAAAATTTATAAAAATTGGGAAGAAAGTGGATATTTTAAACCATCAGAAGATAAAAGTAAAAAGCCATATACTATAGTAATTCCACCACCAAATATTACTGGAAAATTACATATGGGACATGCTTTAGATGAAACAATACAAGATTTGTTAATAAGATATAAAAGAATGCAAGGATATAATACTTTATGGCTTCCAGGAACAGACCATGCAGCAATAGCTACAGAGGCAAAAGTAGTTGCAAAATTAAAAGAAGAAGGAATAAGCAAAGAAGATTTAGGAAGAGAAGAATTTTTAAATAGAGCATGGGAATGGAAAAAAGAATATGGTGGAATAATAATTAACCAAATTAAAAAATTAGGATGTTCTTGCGATTGGGATAGAGAAAGATTTACAATGGATGAAGGACTATCTAATGCAGTAAAACATGTATTTGTAGAGTTATATAATAAAGGTTTAATTTACAAGGGCAAAAAGATGATAAACTGGTGTCCATATTGTAAAACATCTATATCAGATGCAGAGGTAGAATATGAAGAAGAGCCAACACATTTATGGCATATAAAATACAAAGTTAAAGGCGAAGAAAATAGATATGTTATTGTTGCAACAACTAGACCAGAAACAATGCTTGGAGATACAGGAGTTGCAGTACATCCTGCAGATGAAAGATATAAAGACTTAGTTGGAAAAACAGTAATACTTCCAATTATGAATAAAGAAATTCCAGTTGTAGCAGATGAATTTGTAGAAAAGGAATTTGGAACAGGTGCTGTAAAACTTACACCTGCTCATGACCCTAACGATTATGAGTCAGGAGAAAGACACGGATTAGAAGTTGTAGAAGTATTTGATGAAACTGGAAAAATGAATGACTTAGTTCCTGAATATGAAGGAATGGATTTGTATGAAGCAAGAGAAAAAATAGTTGAAAAGCTAAAAGAAATAGGAGCTTTAGTAAAAATAGAGGATTATACACATAATGTAGGAAAATGTTATAGATGCCATCATAGAATAGAGCCAAAAATATCTGAGCAATGGTTTGTAAAAATGGATACTTTGGCAAAACCAGCAATAGATGCTGTTAGAAATGGAGAAGTTAAATTTATTCCAGAGAGGTTTGACAAAACATATTTTAATTGGATGGAAAATATTAGAGATTGGTGTATATCAAGACAATTGTGGTGGGGACATAGAATACCAGCATATTATTGTAAAGAGTGTGGTAATATGCAAGTTTCAGAAAGTGAAATTACAAAATGTAATAAATGTGGAAGCAAAAATATAGAGCAAGATGACGAAACGCTAGATACTTGGTTTAGTTCTGCATTATGGCCATTTTCTACACTTGGCTGGCCAGAACAAACAGAAGATTTTAAATATTTTTACCCAACAGATACATTAGTTACAGGATATGATATTATTTTCTTCTGGGTTGCAAGAATGATATTTTCTGCAATTGAGCATACAGGAAAAGCACCATTTAAAAATGTATTTATTCATGGCATAGTAAGAGATTCACAAGGAAGAAAAATGTCAAAAAGCCTTGGAAATGGAATAGATCCAATAGAGGTAATAGATAAATATGGTACAGATGCACTAAGATTTTCATTAATATTAGGGATATCACCTGGAAATGATATAAGATATATGCCAGAAAAACTAGAAGCTGCTTCAAATTTTGCAAATAAATTATGGAATGCATCTAAATTCGTTTTAGGAAATTTAGAAAATTATAAAGAAATAGAATTTAAAGATATAAAAGACGACTTAACATATGCGGACAAGTGGATTTTATCAAAATTAAATGTTTTAGTAGCGGAAATTACAAATAACATAGACGGATTTGAATTAGGTGTATTTGCTCAAAAAATATATGACTTTATCTGGAACGAATTTTGTGACTGGTATATAGAAATGGTAAAACCAAGATTATATAATGAAAATGACAAAACAAAATTAGCAGCTATGTATACTTTAAATAAAGTGCTAGCAGACAGTTTAAAATTATTACATCCAATTATGCCATTTATTACAGAAGAAATTTATACAAAATTATATAATAATGATGAAAGTATAATGATTTCTAAATGGCCAGAATATGATAATAATTTGAATTATGAAAAAGAAATACAAGCAGTAGAAGAATTAAAAAATATAATAATAGGAATAAGAAATATAAGAGTACAAAGAAATGTACATCCTTCTAAAAAATCTAAATTAATATTTGTAACATCTGATTTAAAAGAAACTGTAAAAGATTCAGAACCATGGTTATTAAAATTAGGATTTGGAAGTGAAATACAAGTAAAAGACAACAAAGAAGAAATACCACAAAATGCTATGGCAGTATTAGCAAATGGTGTAGAACTATATATGCCATTTGAAGAACTTGTAGATATAGTAGAAGAGAAGGAAAGATTACAAAAAGAAAAAGAAAGACTACAAAGCGAAATACAAAGAGCCACAAAAATGCTAAGTAATCCAGGTTTTGTAAATAAGGCTCCAGCAGAAAAAATACAAGAAGAAAAGGACAAAAAAGCAAAATATGAAGATATGCTTGTTTTAGTAGAAAGTAGACTTTTAGAAATTGGTAACAAATCTTAATTTTATAGAATATAAAATTACAAAAATATAATAAAAACAAAATATGAACGTAAAGAAATATAATATAAAGGCAAAATATAGACTTAAGGAAATATAATATAATTGTAAAATATAAAAGCTAAAAAATACTGAAAGTAAAGAGATTTAAAATATTAAAAGCTAATATACTAAAAGCGACAAATATTAAAAATTCAATAATTAAAAAATAAAAAACAGATTAAATAAGAAAATAAAACTTGTTTAATCTGTTTTTTATTTTAAAACTTATAAAACTGCGAAAAGTGTCGAGAAGTTTTTATGCTTTCGTCAAAACTTCTCATTTTTTGCTATAGGAAAAATATGGAAAAAGAATTATAATACATAAGTAAAAGAAAGGGGGATAATTTTGAAAAGTGAATATAAAGATTTGGACAAGCTATTAATTTTAAAAGTAACAGAAGAGATTGATCACCATACTACAGAAAAAATAAGGAGGAAAATGGATAATGAAATTACAAGATATATGCCTAGAAAAGTTTTATTTGATTTTAATGAAGTTTCTTTTATGGACAGTGCAGGAATAGGATTGATTATAGGAAGGTATAAAGTTGCTAAATTATTTGGAGGAGATGTTGAAATAGTTAATGCAAGACCTTCTGTAAAAAAAGTTTTAGAAATGAGTGGAATTACAAGAATAATTAAAATTAATAATGAAAGGAAAGTCTGTTAAATGAAAGGTTTATATGATAATGAAATGAAGTTGGAGTTTTTAAGCAAATCAAGTAATGAGGCTTTTGCACGTATTACTGTTGCTGCCTTTGCATCTCAACTAGATCCTACAATTGAGGAAATTTCAGATATAAAAACTGCTGTTTCAGAAGCTGTTACAAATTGCATTATTCATGCATATGAAGATACAGATGGTATTGTAAAAATTGTTACAAGACTTATTAACAATATGGTAGAAATAGAGATTTCTGACAATGGAAAAGGAATAGAAAATATAGAACTTGCAAGACGACCTCTTTACACAACAAAAGCAAATTTAGAAAGGTCTGGCATGGGTTTTACAATTATGGAAAGCTTTATGGATGAAGTAGAAATTAGTTCTGTTGTCGGAATTGGAACCAAAATTATAATGAAAAAGAAAATAAAAAAGGCTGAAAATACCAATACTATAGAAAGTAAAGAATGTGCAAACACATAAAAATAGTAAATACATAGCAAAGTGAGGAATTTATTTTTATAGCAGGAGGTATTCTAGTGAATAATGTTGAAAACGAAGAGGACTTTAATAATGACTTAAGAGATATTATTAAAGCTCAAAATGGTAATGAAGACATAATGGAGCAGCTAATAGAGAAAAATAAGGGCCTTATTTGGAGCATTATTCGTAGATTTAAAGATAGAGGTGTGGAAACAGACGATTTATATCAAATTGGAGTACTTGGTTTTATAAAAAGTATAAAAAAGTTCGACACAACATTTGATGTAAAGCTTAGTACATATGCTGTTCCATATATCATGGGAGAAGTAAAAAGACATATAAGAGATGATGGACCAATAAAGATAAGCAGAAGTATAAAAGATTTAGGAAAAAAGGCAATGGAAATACAAAGAGAGCATTTAAGAAAAACTGGCCAAGATATTAGTATAGTTGAAGTTGCAAAAAAGTTAAGAGTATCTAAAGAAGAAATTGCATTTGCTTTAGATAGTTTTAATCCGGTTGAGTCAATATATAATAGTACAACAGACCAAGAAGATGGACCAACTTTGATAGATACTATAAGTAGTAATATAGATGAGCAGAGTGAAATTGTAAATAAATTGTCTTTGGAGCAATTAATAGAAAATTTAAATGGAGAAGAGAAACAAATAATTATGCTTAGATATTATAAAGGAAGGACACAATCAGAAGTAGCAAAAATATTAAAAACTTCTCAAGTACAAATTTCTAGAATAGAAAAAAGAATATTAGAAAAAATGAAAGTAAAATTAATAGTATAAAAGTTTATAGGTAAAACTTAAAACCTAAATATACATAAGGAATTAATCAATTATTGAAAAGATTAATTATACAGATATAAATGAAAAGAGTTTTATTATATTTGATTATATTTGTACTTATTTGCTTTTTTCTTCCAGTAATTTTTACTCCTCAAAGTAAAAATACTGCAAAAACAATTGAAAATGAAGAGGAAAACAAGAACATAGAAATAGAGCAAGTTACAAAATCTACATATGACTATAAAAATTATAAAGAAATAACTCTATATCATACAAGTACAAAAAAAACTGAAAAAGTACCATTAGACGAATATTTATATGGTGTTGTATCTGCTGAGATGCCAGCAAGTTTTGAAGAAGAAGCACTTAAAGCTCAGGCAGTTGTGGCAAGAACATATACTTTGTATAAAATACAAAATAGTAAACGGAAAACATAAAGGAGATAATGCTGACATTTGTGATAGTGCTTCATGTTGTCAAGCTTGGATTTCCAAAGAAGATAGACTTGCAAAGTGGAATGAAAAAGAAAGAGATAGTAATTGGAATAAAATTGTTAATGCAGTAAATAATACTCAAGGTAAAATTATTACATATAAGGGAAATGTAATAAATGCTTTTTTTCATTCAAATAGTGGTGGAAAAACAGAAAGCCCTATAAATGTATGGGGAGGAAGTAATTATCCTTATTTACAAGCAGTACAAACAGATGGAGAAGATGCATATAGCCAATATAAATCAGAAACAATTATAAAAAAGGATGAATTAGTAAAGAAAATAAAAGAAAAATATAGAGATTTTGAAATTGATTTTTCTAAAAAGGATTGTATAAAAGTAAAAGAATATACTGAGGGAAATAGAGTGAAAACAATACAAATTGGAAATTTAGAGTTAAGCGGAGTGGAAGTTAGGAATATACTTTCTTTAAGATCTGCTAATTTTAAATTTTCTATAGAAGGAGATAATATAAAATTTGAGGTAATTGGATATGGGCACGGTGTTGGAATGAGCCAAACAGGAGCAGATAGTTTAGCAAAGCAAGGCAAGAATTTTGAAGAAATAATAAAACATTATTATACAGGTGTAGATATAGTAGATATGTAATATTTTTTTGTATATTTTTCTAAAATTAGTAAATAATTATATTAACTAATTTTTAAGGAGGAAATATTTTATGATGAGAAGAGATATGAGAAGAAATCAAAATGATGATAATTTTGATACAAAGAAAATATTATATATAACAGGAGCTATTTTTGTACTTGCTATAATAATATTTGCGATAGTTTTTTATATGTATAATAAACAATGGAATGAGGACTATGAAGAAATAGGCCAAATAAATTCAATAGCAGAAGATTATGAAGAAACTAGTAGCTCATTTGGAAAAACAGTGAATGAATCACAAAATGAAATAACAGAAAATAATATTGACAAAATAGCTGTTAACACAAGCAAGATGGAAGAAACTGCAAAAAACGAAGATGCAGCTAATAACAGCCGAAATAGTGAGCAAAGTTTAAATAGTAATTCAAATAAAAACACAAATAACGAAGAAAGTAACAGTAGTAAAAGTAATTCGCAAAATAACGAAGGAAGCGAAAGTGTAAAGGCAAATAAAGAAGATAGTGCAAATAAGAAAACAGAAAATAAATCTACAGAAAAAAATGCAGAGGATACAAAAAAAGAGAAGGAAGAAGCAAAAAATCCAGTATTTCAAATGCCTGTAGAAGGTGAAATTGTAAAGAAATTTGCAAAAACAAATTTAGTATATTCAAATACTTTGGGGGAATGGGTAACACATAATGGAATAGACATAAAAGCAGATAAAACAACAGTAGTAAAAGCATCAGAATCAGGAACAGTAAAATCTATAAAAAATGACCCTAGATATGGTTTAACGATAATAATAGAGCATACAAATGATTATACTACAGTATACTCTAACCTATTATCAACAGAGTTTGTAGTAGTTGGAGAAAAAGTAGAAAAAGGACAAACAATAGGAACTGTAGGAAATACTGCTACATTTGAGATTGCAGATGAACCACATCTTCATTTTGAAATATTACACAATTCTGAAAACTTAGATCCAGAACTATATTTTAAATAATAAAAAATAGTAACAATAATTTAAAAAAATAAGAATAAAAATAAAATTAAAATTGAAAATATAAATAAAATAAAAAAATAAGAATAGGGATAATCCAGTTATAAACTAAATTCAAATTTATGATTTTTAGTTAGTTGGTTTATCTCTAATTTTATGTTTAAAAGTAACAAAACAGTTTATATTTAATTTCATTGTCTAAAAAATGTAAAAGTCTTATCAATTAATAAATCTAGATTTAGTTATAACTCTAAAAATAGTCATACAAATTTGTAATATATCATATATTTATATAAATTAAAGATACAAAAATAATTAATTAGATAAAAAGAAAATATAAGATGCAAAAATAATTATATAGAAAAATAAAATATAAAGATATAATATGTTTGATAGTTTTATATTATATGTATCTTTGAATATTAAAAGCAGGAAGGGATAAGTTTTTATGGGAATTGGAAGTAATATAAAAGAAAACAGAAATTCTAAAACTAAGGAAAATATAAAAGATAATATATTTAGAGATGGAAGTGGTAGCAATATAAAAGATAATAGTATTAGAGTTATTAAAGGAAGTTTATTTGCAATTATTACATCTACAATATTTTTAATAGTATTTGCAGTATTGCTTACTTATACAAATTTATCAGAAACGAGTATAACACCTGTAGTCTTAGCAGTAGTAGGAATTAGTATTTTAACAGGAAGCTATTTTAGTACAAGAAAGATACAACAAAACGGAATTTTAAATGGAGCTATTGTTGGAATTGTATATATGTTGATTTTATACATAATATCTAGCATGATATTTATGGATTTTAGTTTAGAATTAAGTTCACTCATAATGATAGGATGTGGGATGATTGCTGGAATTATAGGTGGAATAATAGGAGTAAATGTTAATAAGTAACATTTACTCCTATATTTTAGGCAATTTTTACTATAATATTTTATATAAAAAATTAAAATTAACCAAATGTAAATTTTCTGTAAATTTTATTAAAAAATATATTGCAAATAAATGGTTTTATTGTTATTATTATGTTGTAATTTATTAAATAATGTCAGAAAGTGACGAGGAGATACTGATGATTGAATTTAGAAACGTTAGTAAAACATATGATACAGGTACAGAAGCAGTGCATAAAGCAAATTTTAACATAGAAAAGGGAGAGTTTGCATTTTTAGTAGGTACTTCTGGTTCAGGAAAATCAACATTAATTAAACTAATATTAAAAGAAGAAAATCCTACATCTGGTAATATTATAATTAATGGAAAAGATACAACATATTTAAAACCAAAAAGGGTTCCATTTTTAAGAAGAAGTATGGGAGTTGTTTTTCAAGACTTCAGACTTTTGCCAGATAAAACGGTTTATGATAATGTTGCTTTTGCAATGTATATTGTTAATGCAACAAAAAGGCATATAAGAAGACAAGTTCCAATGGTTTTGTCTCTTGTTGGATTAAGTAATAAAGCAAAAGTTTATCCAAATGAGTTATCTGGTGGTGAGCAACAAAGAGTTGCATTAGCGAGGGCTTTAGTAAACAACCCATCAATGCTTATTGCGGACGAGCCTACAGGAAATTTAGACCCAGATACAGCATGGGATATTATGACATTATTAGATGACATTAATAAAAGAGGAACAACAGTAGTTGTAGCAACACATGCAAAAGACATAGTAGACAAAATGAAAAAAAGAGTAATACAAATAGAAGATGGCCACATTATTAGAGACGACAAAAAAGGTGGCTATAATAGTGAGGTGTAATTGTGTTAGGATATTTAATAAGTGAAGGATTTAGAAATGTATTCAAAAACAAAAAATCAACAGTTGCATCTTTAGTTATAATGTGTGCAACAATGTTTATATTTGGTATTTTCTTTGCAATTGGTGAAAATGTTAATCATATGATTGAAGACATAGAAAGACAGCAAGGAATGCAAGTATTCATAAAAAATGATGATACCATAACTCAAGAACAAAAAACTAAATTGGGTGAGCAAATTAGAAACTTGGATGGGGTTAATACAGTAGTTTTTAGAACAAGAGATGAAAGTTTAAACCAAATAAAAGACTCTATTTTTAAAGATAAACCTGAAATGGTAGAAATGTATGAGGGTGACAGGAATCCATTGCAAGATTCATATGTAGTAACTCTTACAGACTTAGAAAAAAGCGAACAAGTAAAAAATGCAATAGAAAAAAATGATATTGTAGATAATGTAGAAATTAGGTCAAATACAATAAATACTCTTATAAAAATAGCAAATGGAATAAACACAGCATCAATTGTAATTCTTGTTTTATTAGTACTTATTTCTATATTTATTATTACAAATACAATAAAACTAACAGTACATGCAAGAAGAAAAGAAATATCAATTATGAAATATGTTGGAGCAACCAATGGATTTATTAGATGGCCATTTGTTGTAGAAGGTATTATTATTGGAGTTATATCTGCTTTAATATCTATATTATTATTAGGATTAGCTTATAATGGTACAACAAATGCAGTATTAAACTTATTACAATCAACATCATTACCATTAGGAATTATTTCATTCTCAGACATGTTTGGATTAGTTTTAATAGTTTACTTATGCCTTGGAATAGGAATTGGTGTTATAGGAAGTATAATTTCTATGAGAAAATACTTAGAAGTATAGTAAATTATGAAATTAGAAATTTACTGAAAATAATTAAGAAGCAAAATATAATATGAAATAATTTAAAATACAGAATAATACAATATAATTTCAGATATTAAGCAAAATTAAATAAAAAACAAAAATAACAAAAGCAAAAATAAGAAACAAAAGAATTTTAAAAATTAAAAACGTTAAAAATAGTATATAAAATAAAAAGTGAGGGAAACTATATGAAAAGAAAAGTTATTTCAGTTTTTCTAGCAGGAATAATGCTGTTAGGATTTACAACAACTGTAATGGCAGATAGTTTACAAGACCAAAAAAGCGATTTAGAAGATAAGAAAAATGATGCGGAATCTAGACGTGATGAAATAAAGGAAGAAAAGGCAACAGCTTTAGATGAAATTGAATCTATAGAAAATTCAATAGGCAAATATGAAGTGGAGATAGAAAACCTAGAAAGTGAGATTTCTTCACTAGAGTCAGATATAGAAAAGAAAAAAGAAGAAATTAAACAACTAGAAGAGGATTATAAACAAAAAGATAAACAATTGCAAGAAAAACTAGTATTTGCACAAAAATATGGACAAATTAGTTATTTAGATGTATTATTAGGTTCAGATAATTTTATGGACTTTATTTCAAATGCACATATTGTTTCAGAGTTAACAGAAGCAGATAATCAAATGATGGAAGAAATAGAAAAAAGTCAGAAACAAATAGAAAAAGTAAAAAAAGAATTAGAATCTGAAAAGTCAGAATTGGATACATCAAAAAAATCTGTTGAAGCAAAACAAAAACAATTAGCTGTAAATAAACAAGCAAAAGAAGAAAAAGTTGCAAGTTTAAGTGCAGAAGATAAAAAAGTACAAGCAGAATTAGAGGATTATAAAACAAAGCTAAGACAAATAGATGCTGAGATAAAAAAGAAAGAGGAAGAAGCTAATAAAAATGGTATATATACAGGAAGTTTTTCTGGTACATTAGGATGGCCTCTATCTTCAAGTTCACCAAATTATAATGCAATTACATCATATTTTGGAAATAGAGAATCACCTGTTCCAGGTGCAAGTACAAATCATAGAGGAATAGATATAGGAGTTTCTACTGGTACACCAGTTTACTCTTCAGCAGATGGTTATGTACTAGATGTCCAATATACAGGAGTAAGAGGATTATTTGTATTAATAAAACATGGAAATAATTTATATACAAGATATCAACATTTAAGTAGTTCAAATGTAAGTGCAGGACAATATGTAAAAAGAGGACAACAAATTGCAAGAAGTGGTAACTCAGGAATTGGAAGTGGACCACATTTACATTTTGAGGTATTAACTAGACCATATTATGGATATGAGGTAAACCCATTAAATTATGCACACTGGTAATAAATTTATAAATATTAAATAAATGTACATATTAAACATTATAAATAATACAAGGAGGAGGCTAAGTAAAATTGAGGAATAAAATACTTTGCACACTCCTTGCTTTAGTTTTAATATTAAGTTATTCTGCTACAGTTATAGCAAACAGCGAGATTATAAACAAAGGCAATTTAAAAGGTAAAGAATTAGATACTACAAGTACAGATATGTTTATAGCAGCCATGGAACAAGACAATACAAACACTCAGAATAATCAAAGTTCTAATACAGAGAAAAATCAAGCTACAGATAATACTATAGATAATTTAAATCAACAAAAAGAGGAAGTAGAAGAAAAAATAAATCAATCTAGTTTGCAATTAGAATATATACAAAACGAAATGTCAAATACTATGATTCAAATTCAAAAGTTAGATGATTCTATAAGAAGTTATGAGGCACAAATAAATGATTTAAATAATAAAGTAAATAGCTATGAAGAATCTATAAAATCTATGACAAAAGAATTAGAAGAAACAACCAAGGAATATAATGAAAAAGACGAGATAGTAAGGAAAAGGCTTGTAGCAATATCTAAAGCAGGAGAGGTATCATATTTAGATGTTTTATTAAGATCAAAAAGTTTACCTGACTTTTTATCTTCTATTTATTTTATGAGGCAAATAACAGAAGTAGATATTGACACCATGAATGAAGTTTATAAAAAGAAAGAAGAAATAAGTTTATATAAACAAAAAATAGAAAATGAGAATGCTCAGACAAAAATAATAAAAGCAAAGGCAGAGCAAATGTCTATTGTACTTAATAATACAAGGAGTTTGCAGCAAGGATATGTAAATAGTTTACAAGAAAATGAAAAGAAACTTAATGACGAAATAACTGCTTACAAAAACGAACAATTAAGAATAGAAATGTTAATTATGCAAATTTCTACCACACCAAATGTAAATATACAATTTACAGGAGGATATTTAATTTGGCCTGTAGCAGTAAATGGAACAGTAATAACATCACCTTATGGATATAGAGAACATCCAATACAAGGAGTAGTAAAATTACATCAAGGACTAGATATAGGAGGAGCAAGTTTTGGAGCACCTATAGTTGCTGCATTAGATGGAATAGTTTCATATGCAGGAGAATTAGGTAGTTATGGAAACTGTGTAATGATAGACCATGGAAATGGAATTACAACACTATATGCACATGGACAAAAAATATTAACTGAAAAAGGTAAAGTAGTAAAGCAAGGAGACTTAATAATGGAAGTGGGCTCTACAGGAAATTCAACAGGACCACACTGCCATTTTGAAGTAAGAGTAAATGGATATACACAAGACCCATTAAAATATGTAAATCCTCCTCAAAATTAGGTAAAATAATTTATAAATATCATAAAATCCAAAATTTATAAATATCATAAATTTTGGGTTTTTAACATTTTATAATTTGAATTATTAAAAAATTTATAAATAAATTAGAACCATACATTAGAAAACAGGTTAATTAAAAAAGTTAATGCAATTTTGAAAAAGTCATTGGGAAACGTAAATAAATTTAAACAAAACATATATAAACCTAAACAAATATACTTGACAATCTAATAAAAATATAGTATTATTATAAAGTAGTTTAAAGAAGAAGCAATCCACTTCTCACCTTATCTTAATGGAAAAAGGTTATAAAATATATATTATAAATATTTATTTTGGTGTGGATTGGCTTTTTACAAGTCAATTTTTTTATTGCTTTTTACACTTTAAGTTTACATATTGTAAAAAATATATATTGTGTCAAAAGTTTAAAAATATCAGTAAAATTGCACTTGTATATTTAGGAGGTGTTTTATTATTAAACAAGAATTGCCAATTAATGAACAAATTAAAGCAAACAAGGTTCAAGTAATTGATGAGCAAGGCGAAAAAAGAGGAGTAATGGGCATACATGATGCATTAGACTTGGCTTATGAAAAAAAATTAGACTTAGTATTAGTTGCACCAAATGCAGAAATTCCAGTTTGCAAAATAATGAACTATGGAAAATACAAATTTGAGCAATCTAAGAAAGAAAAAGAAGCTAAGAAAAAGCAAAAGATATTTGAAATTAAAGAAATTCGTATTACTCCAAATATAGAGCAACACGACTTTGAGTTTAAATTAAAAAATGCACAAAAATTTATAGAAGATGGCAATAAGGTTAAAATAACAGTTAGATTTAGAGGAAGAGAAATGAATTATTTAAAACTAGGAGAACAAGTTTTAAATAAGTTTATAGAAGAACTTGCAGAAATTTCTACTGTTGAAAAGAAACCTTTATTAGAAGGAAAAAATATGTTTATTATATTAGCTAAAAAAGCTGATAAGTAATATAAATTTAAGTAATTACTTACTTATAAAAATTAAAAGGAGGAATTTATATGCCAAAATTAAAGACAAATAAAGCAGCTAAGAAAAGATATTCTTATACAGCTACTGGAAAAGTTAAAAGAACAAAATCAAATAGAAGACATCTTTTATCTAACAAATCAACAAGAGCAAGATCAAGAGGAAAAGTTCAAGATGCTTATGCAGATAAAACTTGTAAAGCAGGAATTAAAAGATTATTGCCATATGGCAACTAAAATGAAAATATGAAATGAAAGAAAGGTGAAATAGAATGGCAAGAGTAAAAACAGCATTAATTACACGTAAAAAACATAAAAAAATATTAAAAAGAGCAAAAGGTTATTATGGAGCAAAACATTACAGATTTAGAATGGCAAAACAAGCTGTTATGAAATCTGGACAATATGCTTATGTAGGAAGAAAAGATAGAAAGAGCAATTTTAGAAAATTATGGATTGCTAGAATAAATGCTGCTGCAAGACAAAATGGATTAACATATAGCAAATTAATTAATGGATTAAAGAAAGCAAACATTGTTATAAACAGAAAAATGTTAGCTGAAATAGCTGTTACAGATCCAAAAGCATTTGCAGAAATAGCTAAAAAAATAAAATAAAATTTATTAGATATTTTTGCTTTTTAGTTTATTTATATTCTTTATAAAAAACTAAAAATTGTATATATTTAATAAATAAAAAAGCTATGTTATATTGTGTATAAAATGAAAGCATATAACTAGAAAATATAACAAATTATAGTTGATATAATATGTAAGTAAGCTTATAAAATAGGGAAGGTTCCTATTTTATAAGCTTATTGTTTTTTATTTTCAAAATACTTAGGTATCAACATAAATAATATAAAAATATTTTATAAACTTATTGTTTTTTTATTTTAGGTTTTGCTAAAAGAGAAGCAATATAACCAAAGAATATCGCAGCTGCAATTCCACCAGCAGAAGCTTTAACTCCACCTACAAATGCACCAAGTAATCCTATATTTTGAACTTCCTGTATAGCACCTTTTGCTAAGTTAGCTCCAAATCCTAAAAGGGGAACTGTTGCACCTGCTCCTGCAAAGTCTATTAAATATTTATAAATACCTAAACCACCTAAAATAGCACCAATGGTTACGAATAAAACTAAAATTCTTGCAGATGTTAATTTTGTTTTATCTATTAGAATTTGTCCAATTACACATATTAAACCACCAACAATAAAACATCTTAGCAGTAACATCCAATCAATACTTTGTAAAAATTCCATATCTATTATAATCCTTTCTGTTAATTTTCTATAGCGATTGCATGAGCAATTCCAGGAATAGATTCTCCTTGCTGTGAACTTGTGGCATTCATTAAAGCACCAGTTGCAATAAGCAAAATTTTATTTATTTTTCTATCCTTCAATTGTTTAAATAAAAATCCAGAGAAAGTTGTTGCTATGCAAGCACAACCGCTACCACCGGAGTGAGTATCTTGTTCATCTTTGTTAAAAATAAGAACTCCACAATCATTATAATTACTTTTTATATTATAACCTTTTGTTTTAGCAAGGTCTGTTAATATATCTTTTCCAATATAGCCTAAATCACCAGTAATTATTAAGTCATAATAACTTGGCTTTCTACCTGTATCTTGAAAATGTGTAATTAACGTATCTAGTGCAGCAGGTGCCATTGCAGCTCCCATATTATTTGCATCTTTTATACCCATGTCTATAATTCTTCCAGGAGTAATGTGTGTAACAAAAGGACCAGTACCATTTTTACTTAAAATTGCTGCACCAGAGCCTGTAACTGTCCATTGTGCCGAAGGTGTACGTTGATTTCCAAGCTCTAGAGGAAACCTAAATTGCTTTTCTGCACTACAAAAATGACTAGAAGTAGCACAAAGTACATTTGTTGCACCACCACCATCTATAAAAACACTACCAATACATAAACCTTCAACAAATGTAGAACAAGCACCAAAAATCCCGAAAAATGGAATGTTTGTATCTCTTAAACCAAAATTAGTAGAAATACATTGATTTAAAAGATCCCCTGCGAAACAATAATCTATTTTCTCAATCGGAATTCCAGATTTAAAAATTAATGTATTTACATTTTCTCTTATAATTTTACTTTCTGCTTTTTCCCAAGTTTTTTCTCCCCAAAACTCATCTTCTAAACATTGGTCAAAATACTTAGCAAGTGGACCTTGTCCTTCTTTAGGACCAACAATAGAAGCGGTTTCTAAAATAGTTGGAGGAGTATTAAATTTTATAGTTTGTTTTCCAAGTCTTTCCATAAATAAAATATATGGTTTATTAAAAATAGATTAAATATAATAATTTATTTTATATAAAAATTTCTATTTTAAATATTCCATAAACTCCTTATATAAATTTAGATTTTTAAGGTTTTATCTATAAACCCTGTAATTTTATACAAAATAAAACATATTAAAAATAAAATATTATTACAAAATTTTTTAATATTTTCTAATTTAATTTAAAAAAATGATGCAATTATGCCTATTATTACAGAAGTGGATATACCAAAAACAAGTACTGGACCTGCAACAGTAAACATTTTTCCGCCTACACCCATAATATATCCTTCAGATTTGTATTCTATGGCAGGTGAAACAATAGAATTTGCAAAACCTGTAATAGGTATTAATGAACCTGCACCAGCGAATTTTCCAATTCTGTTAAAAATATTAAGACTTGTTAGAAGTGCAGATAAACCAATTAAAATAATAGAAACAATTGTTGCAGAAGTTGTTTCATCTAAGCCTTTATATTTACAATAAAATAATATAATTTGACCAATTGAACAAATCAATCCTCCAACCCAAAATGCATTAAAACAATTTTTTAGAATAGGAGAATTAGGGGATTTTTTGTCTACATATTTACTATATTCTTGTTTTGTTTCTAAAGGGTTATTTTCCATTTAAAATCATTCCTTTCTGATATAATTTTTTTGTAATTTATAATTCTTTTAATTAAAAATAATAGTTGCTAATCTCTATCTCTGTCTATAATAAAAGAAATGTCTAAATCAACAAAATATTGTGTTAGTTTTTTTCCGTCTATTTGAGCTCTTTGGTCAAGGACACGTACAGAAGATAGGTAATCTATTGTTTTTGATGCTTCGCTTACTGCCTGAACTACAGCATCTTTCCAAGAAACAGTTGAAGAGCCTGTTATACTTAAATGTTTTTCAATTCCCATTAAAATCAACCTCCAATTAAATTTATAATTATATATTTTCCGAATTTTCTAGAATTATACAAAAATTTTTTTTAGGTTTTTATTTAACTAATTACTATTAATTCAAATTTTATGAATTTTATTTTTTATGGAATTTCTTACAAAAAAATTTGCGAAAAATGTTTACATTTGTAAAAAAATTGTATACAATATCAAATAAGAGTATAAAACGAAGGAAAAATATGGAAAGGGGCTAACCATAGATGAAAATTTTAATGTTAACATGGGAATATCCACCAAGGATAGTAGGTGGAATAGCTAGAGTAGTGCATGATTTATCAAAAAGATTAATTAAGGATGGACATGAGGTTACTGTAATTACATATAGGGACGGAAATGTACCAGAATACGAAAATGACAAAGGTGTAGAAGTATATAGAGTAGACAATTACATGATACATCCAAATAATTTCATAGATTGGATTATGCAACTTAATTTTAATATGATTGCAAAAGCGACAGAAGTAATAAACAAAGAGGGTGGATTTGACGTTATTCATGCACATGATTGGCTTGTTACATATGCAGCTAAATCTTTAAAACAATCTTTTAATTTACCTATGGTAGCTACAATACATGCAACAGAAGCAGGAAGAAACTCAGGAATACATGATGATACACAAAGATATATAAATGATACAGAATGGCTTTTAACATATGAAGCAACAGAAGTAATAGTTAATAGTAATTATATGAAAGGACATGTACAAGGACTATTTGGACTTCCTTTTGACAAAATTAGTGTAATACCAAATGGAATAAATTTAAACAACTTTACTGGTATAGATAGAGATTACGACTTTAGAAGAAGATTTGCAATGGACAATGAAAAAATAATACTTTATGTTGGAAGACTTGTTTATGAAAAGGGAGTACAACATTTAATTTCTGCAATGCCAAAGATATTAGAAAATTATCATGATTCTAAGTTAGTAATTGCAGGAAAAGGCGGAATGATAGATGAATTAAAATCTCAAGTAGAATCAATGGGGCTTTCTAATAAAGTATATTTTACTGGATATTTAAATCAAAAAGAAGTACAAAAAATGTACAAATGTGCCGATGTAGCAGTATTTCCAAGTACATATGAACCATTTGGAATTGTAGCATTAGAGGCAATGCTTGCAGGAATTCCAACAGTTGTTTCAGATATTGGTGGTTTAAATGAAATTGTAGAACATGGTGTAAATGGCATGAAAAGTTATACAGGAAATCCAAATTCAATTGCAGATTCAGTTTTAAGTTTATTATTTGATCCACAACTTGCGATGAATGTTACAAAAAATGCTAAAAATAAAGTAAAAGATGAATTTAATTGGCAAAAAATTGCTCAAGATACACATTATATATATGAATTAGCTATTTCTAAGACAATGGCACAAAGACAGGCAGAACAACTAGAACAAGAAAAAGCTAAAAAGACAGCTAAAGCACGCAATACAGACAATGAGGTAATTAACTTGCTGAAATTTAGAAAAAGACATGCATATGCATAATAATTGTTTACAATCTATAAAATTAATGATAAACTTGTTATAGTTTTTATAACAAGTTTATTTTTGTAAAGGAGAAAAGATATGAATATTTATGATACAGCAAATCGCTTGGCAAGTGAAATTAGAGAGTCAAATGAATATAAAGACTATAAAAAAGCAAAAGAAGAAATAACAAGTAATCCAGAAACAAAAAGTAAGGTAAATGACTTTGAAAAATTAAGATATGAAGTTCAATTGCTAGATTATCAAGGAAAGGGTGAATGTGAAGATAAAACTAAAAAATTGCAAGAAATGTATACAATGCTTGTGCAAGATAAAAAAATAAAAGAATATTTTGATTTGGAAGTTAAATTTAATATTATGATAGCAGATGTAAATAAAATAATTGCAGAAGCTATAAAGGATGTATTGTAATGGAATATATAATAATAAGTTTTGTAATAATTTCAGTAGCTGTTATTATAAAATTTGCGTTAAACATAAAAATTAAAGATATTAAAAAGTTAAAAGAATTAGCTTTTAATAAAGAAGAAATTAAGATTTTAAGTAAACTTCCAGAAAGTGAAGATATAGCAAAATCAATTTTAAAAAGGTTAAATAATAATCATACAAAAATAAAAAAGAGTGATAACCCAGAAGATACAACAAGTATATATGTTGTATTAACAGATAATATAATAATAGCAAATATAAAAAATACTATTACATATGTTCAAACTATTGCACATGAATGTATACATTCTGTGCAAGATAAAGCTGTTTTATGGTTTAATTTTATATATACAAATTTATACAATTTATTTTTTATAGTTTTAATTATTTTAAAACTTTTTAATATAATAAATGAAATGGTTTGGATTGCAATATTTATTTTAACAGGTGTTGTATACTATATTGTGCGTTCTTATTTAGAAAATGATGCAATGGTAAAAGCTAAATATGTAGCAGAAGATTATATGAAAAGTAGCAATTTGCTTACAGATGAAGAGATAACACATGTTTTAAATAAATATGAAGAAATAAATAAAATAGGTGTTAAATTATATTTGTATAGGCTAATACTAGAAGTTTTAATTAGAACACTTATTTTTAGTATTATATGCATATTTTAAGGTACAAATATGAAAATTACAATCTATTGAGTGTTATAGATAATAAAAATACAAGGAGGAAAAAGTATGGAATGGCTAAATAATATTTCTGAGGATATTATTCCAAATAACATAACAAATAAAGAAGAAAAATTAGAAGTAGCTAGAAAAGTAGCTGAAAAGGTTAAAGATGGAGATGTAATTGGTTTTGGGTCAGGATCTACATCATATTTAGCAGCTATAGAAATTGCAAATAAAATAGAAAAAGAAAATTTAAATATTTTAGCAATACCAACTTCATATGAAATGAAAGTGTTATGTCAAGACTTAAAAATTCCAACAACAAGTATATTATCTTATAAACCAGATTGGGGATTTGACGGAGCAGACAAGGTTAATAAACAAAATTGGCTTATAAAAGGAAGAGGAGCAGCAATGCTTAAAGAAAAATTGAATATAGCAAATGCTAGAATAACATATATTTTAGTAGATAATAGCAAAATTGTAAATGAGTTTGAAAATAACAATAATGACTTAAATATACCAATAGAAGTAATACCAGAAGCTGTAAATAGTGCAAAAGAAGCAATAGAAGATTTAGGAGCCATCCAAGCTATTTTGAGAAAAGCAGAAAAAAAGGATGGTCCAGTTATTACAGAGAGTGGAAATGTAATCTTAGATACAAAATTTGTAGAAATATATGACGGATTGGAAGAAGATATAAAATCTATAGTTGGAGTAGTAGAAAGTGGATTGTTTATGGACTATAACGTAGAAATAATAAAGCCAGATGAGAGAAACTAAATCCTTAGTAAAATACATAAAAGTAATGAAAGAATTACAAATATATTTTTATCATGTATTAAAATATATTTGTAATTTAAATAGTATGTAATTAAATAAAAAACATAAAGAAATAAATCCGGAGGAATTATGGACAAAGAAGAAATTATGAAATACGAATTAGAAAATAACATAGAAGAAAGAATTGTAAATCCTGAGTTAGAGAGTAATACAGAAGAAAGAATGGAAAACTCTTTAAGACCAAAAAATTTGTCAGAATATATTGGTCAAACTAAAGTAAAAGAAAATATGAAAGTATATATAGAGGCTGCAAAGAAGAGAAGTGAGCCATTAGACCATGTTTTATTATATGGGCCTCCAGGATTAGGAAAAACTACACTTGCAAATATTATTGCAAATGAGATGCATTCAAATATAAAAATTACGTCAGGTCCTGCAATAGAAAAGCCAGGAGATTTAGCTGCATTGTTAACTAATTTAAGTGAGTTCGACATTTTATTTATAGATGAAATTCATAGGATAAACAAGAACGTAGAAGAAATTTTATATCCAGCAATGGAAGATTACACATTGGACATAGTAATAGGTAAAGGTGCAAGTGCAAGAGCAATAAGGTTAGACTTACCTAAGTTTACATTAATTGGAGCAACTACAAGGGCAGGAGCTCTTACTACTCCACTAAGAGATAGATTTGGAATTGTAGATAGATTAGAGCTTTATAATATAGAAGATTTAAAAACAATTATAAAAAGGTCATCAGGAATATTAAATGTTGAGATAGACGAAAATGCTGCAACAGAAATTGCTAGACGTTCAAGAGGAACTCCAAGAATAGCAAATAGATTATTAAAAAGAGTTAGAGATTATGCAGCTGTTTTGGGAAATGGAGATGTTAATTTAGAAATAGCAAAAATTGCATTAAATAAATTAGAAATAGACGATATGGGGCTTGACCATATAGATAGAAAAATATTAGAAGCATTAATATATACATATCAAGGTAGAGCTGTTGGTATAGATACAATAGCTGTAACAATAGGTGAAGAGCCAGAGACAATAGAAGATGTATATGAACCATATCTTGTACAAGTGGGTTTTATATCACGCACACCAAAGGGAAGAATTGCACTTCCAGCAGCTTATGAACATTTAGGAGTTAAATATGGAGAATAAAATGAAATTATTATTACATACTTGCTGTGCACCATGTAGTGTATATTGTATAGAGAAACTGAGAAGTGAAGGGATAGAACCAACTGTATATTGGTATAATCCAAATATACATCCATATATGGAATATAAAGCAAGAAGAGATTGTTTAAAGGAATATACTAAAAGTATAAATGTAGAAGCCATATTTCATGAAAACTATGGTTTAGACGAATTTTGTAAAAATGTAGTTTGTGATTTAAAAAACAGATGTATAAATTATTGTTATAGAGTAAGATTAGAAGAAACAGTGAAATATGCAAAAGAAAAAGGGTATGATGCATTTTCTACTACTTTGTTAGTAAGTATATATCAAAATCATGATGCAATAAAGCAAATTGCAGAAGAACTTGCCCAAAAGTATAATATAGAGTTTGTGTATAGAGATTTTAGAGAAGGTTTTAGAGAAGGACAAGCAAAAGCAAGAGAATTAGGATTATATATGCAAAAATATTGTGGATGTATATTTAGTGAGGAGATGAGATATTATAACCGCAATCCTATACAAACCAGTAATACCAATGGTTACGAGATACCCAAAGAACCTAGAATGCAGGTTAAAAAAATAGAAAATAAAGAAGATTATATAGACTTACTTTTAGAGGCAGATCCTTCAAAAGACATGATACATAAGTATTTGAACGATTCTGATGTATATGCATTAAAAAAAGAAGATGAGCTAATTTCTATTGCAGTTATTTTGCACATTGATAGAAAAACATTAGAATTAAAAAACATAGTTACAAAAGAAAATTACAGAAATAAAGGTTATGCAAAAACACTTTTAAAATCATTATGTGGTAATTATAAACAGAAATATGACAGAATGTTGGTAGGAACAACAGAGAATAATATTCCTTTCTATGTTAAGCAGGGATTTGATAAATATGAGAAAACAATTAAAAATTTCTTTATAGATAATTATAAAGAAGAAATAAAAGATGGAGAACTAACTTGTACTGATTTAATATATTATTCAAAAGATTTAAAGAAAAAATAAAATATTATAGTTATTGAAATAATATCTAACATATATAAGAAATCTAATAGAAATATTAGATTTTTTATTTTGCCTTCAAAAAGGAAGGAGTAAAAAGAAAATGAAAAAAAATGAAAACAACAAACCAAAAAATAATGAAAAAATTAAAAAAGAAACAGAAAAGATTAAAGAGATTATAAGAAAGGAGACAGGTATTTATATAAAGAAGATGAACTCAAGAAACTTAAAGAAAGAATTTGAACAATTTTATTATATTATGGCATCAAATTATTATGAGTGTTTAACAGCAATAGGGTATTTAGATGAAATAGAAACTGATTGCTTTGCTTGTATAAAAGATGATTACTTATCAGATTTTGTAAGGTCAATGAGTGCTATGATGAATAAAATATTTTGTGATGAAGAAAAAGACTTTTCAGATATAATGAATGGAATTATGAGAATGTTAATTTCTGAAGATAAAATTGTTAATATTATAAAAGACGATATACCTAATTGGGTAATATTAAGAAAAAAGATAAGACCAGGATTAGTAAATATTGTACCTTTATATGATAATTTAAATGAATACTATTTGAATTATTCATATAGTTATAATGTTCAAGAAGATATAAAACCTTTTATTGCAGGACTTAACAATTTATTTGGTAAATTAGCAGATGATGAGGAGTTTATATATGTTTCTACTCATTTACAAGATGATAAAGAAATAACAGAGGAATAAATATTCAAGACAAGAGTTAGCTTTTAGGAGTTAGCTCTTTTTTTGAGGAAAGGAGCAAGAATGGGAAAGTGTCAGATAATTGCAATAGCAAATCAAAAAGGTGGAGTTGGAAAAACAACAACTACATTTAGTTTAGGAGTTGCACTTAGTAAACAAGGAAAAAGAGTATTACTAATTGATGCAGATCCACAACGGAGATTTAACTACTTGTATGGGTTACTATAATCAAGATGAATTGCAGAATACTATTGGAACATTAATGTCTGATACTATATGTGATAATGAAATAAATGCAGAAAATGCTATTCTTCATCATAAAGAAGGAGTAGATTTAATTCCTGCAAATTTAGATTTATCAGCAATAGAGTTTTCATTAGTTAATGCAATGAGCAGAGAGTTCACGCTTAAAAATTCTATAAGAGGTATTAAAGATAACTATGATTATGTATTGATAGATTGTATGCCATCTCTTGGAATGATAACAATAAATGCTCTGGCTTGTAGTGATAAGATAATAATTCCAGTACAGGGAGAATATCTGGCTGCAAAAGGAATGGGACATTTATTAAAGACAGTTACGAGAGTGCAGAAACAAATAAATCCTAATTTGAAAATAGGTGGAGTATTACTTACATTAGTAGATAAAAGAACAAATTTATCAAAAGATGTAAGAGATACTTTAATCGACAATTATGGACAATATGTGAAAATATATGGTGCTGAAATACCAAAAGCAATAAATACAGCAAAATCAACATCAACAGGAAAGAGTATATTTGAGTTTGATAAAAATAGTCCTGTTGCAAACGCATACAATAATTTAGCAAAGGAGGTATTAGAGAATGAAAGAACAAGACAAAAAGATGGTACTTCCAAAGTTAGATGATTTATTCACAAGTCAAGAACAAAGAGATAATCCAGTTGTTGATGAGGTAAAGGAAATAGAACTATATAAAATAGGAGAATTTCCAGACCACCCTTTTAGAGTTATAGATGATGATAAAATGGAAGAAATGGTTAAAAGTGTAAAAGAACATGGAGTTTTATTACCTGTTATAGTAAGAAAACGAGGAGAAGGAAATTATCAAATGATTTCTGGACATAGAAGAAAAAGAGCGTGTGAACTTGCAGGAATAGATAAAATAAAATGTATTGTTAAAGAATTAACTGATGATGAGGCAACAATTCTTATGGTAGATAGTAATATTCAAAGAGAAGAAATATTGCCTAGTGAAAAAGCATTTGCATATAAAATGAAACTTGAAGCTATGAAACATCAGGGGAAAAGAGTTGATTTAGAAGAAAATGAAACTTCCCGACCATTGGACGGAAAGTTAGAAAGTGCAGAAAGAATGGGAGAAGAAGTTGGAGAAAGTGCAAGAACTATACAGAGATATATTCGACTTACTTATTTAATACCAGAGTTATTAGAACAAGTTGATAACAAAAGAATAGCTTTTAGACCAGCAGTAGAATTATCATATTTAAGTGAAGAAAATCAATATGTTGTAGTAAATATATTTGAATTTGATGAGGTAACACCTTCTTTAAGTCAAGCAATAAGATTAAAGAAATTAGAACAAGAAGGAAACCTAACAGAAGAAAAAATAGAAGAAATATTGCAACAGGAAAAGCCAAATCAAAAAGAATATATAAAGATACACAATGAAAAAATAGAAAAATATATTCCAAGTAGAGTTAAAGAATCTGGAAATGTTGAAGATTTTATTATTCAATGTGTGCAAGATTATATTAGGCGAGAACGAATAAAACAAGAAAGAAATTCCAGATAGTGTGTGAACAAAATTAGATATATTTAGTTATACTTGTTTGTGTGAACACTTTACAAAGTTTTCCCTTACAATCCCTTTTAAATACATACTATATTACAAACTAAAAGATAATTATTATAATATTATTTAATATATTTTATATAATAATTTATACATTTGTTTTTATCTCTAAAAAGCATATAATTAAGCTATAAGGAGATGGTAGTAATGAAAAGTAAAAAGATATTAGTTTTAATAATTATAGCCTTAATAGTGGCATTATTTGTGAATATGATGATTATAAAATCAAAGACATTAAGTTTTAGTAAAATAGAAAATGAGAAAGAGATTGTAACTGAAATAAATAATACTGATGACGAAGAAAAAGAAGATACAGAGGTAATTGCTGTTGAAAACAATGCAGAAGAACAAGAGAAAGTTGAAGAAATACAACAAGAAGCGGATATTGTAAATGTTAAAAATACCAATATTCAAGAAGAACCAAAGAAAGATCCAGTAGTTACGCAAGAGAAAAAAGTAGAAAGTTCAAAAGCAGTAGAACAACCTAAACCAACATCTGTTACTACACCAAAAAAGACAGTAGAAAAAGAAATAACAACACCAGTAGTTGAAACAAAAATACCAGAACAACCAAAAGAAGAAACAAAAGTTGAAATAAAACAACCAGAAACACCAAAGTGTTCTGATAGTAAACATGGTGTAGGAGTTGGTAATTCAAATAAATGGTTTAATAGTTATAATGAGGCAGTTTCATATTATGATAATCTAATATTGGATTATAGCAATAAAATACATAATGGACAGATAACTTTTGAAGAATATAACAAACAATGTCCTTGTGGATATGAAATATGGAGTTGTCAGTATTGTGGTAAATGGACTTTAAATTACTATAAGAGATAATTAAATATTTTTATAAGAGCAGGTTAATTAAAACTTGTTCTTTTTTTATGGAAAAGGAGGAATTTTAAATGTTGAAAAAGTTAAAAAGTAAAAGAATTATAGCTTTTTTCTTACTGATGATAACATTATTAAGTACAACACAACCAATATTTGCAGCATCAGGAACAGGTAAATGGGTAGGAGGACAATTTGCTTCATTCATTAAAACAACTGATAATGCAAATACTCAATATGGAGTTTTATTAAGAAGATTAATAAATTACTCAACTAATGAACAAAGAACAGTTTTCTGTGCAGAACATGGTGTAGATTTTGATACAGGAACAGTTTACAATGGAAAATATTATACACCAGTTGATTCAAAATTAAGAAAAGCTTGTAAAGTAGCTTATTTAGGATGGTATAAACAACATGGAAATTATGTTATAGATGGAGGAACATCATCTGCATTAAAGAAACAATATGTTTTAACACAACAATTAATATGGGAAACATTAGGACAAAGTAATGCAACTTTTATTGATAGTGGTATTCAAGCAGAATATGTAAGTTTTAAAAACAATATTGAAAACCAAATAGCACAAATGGATAGAAGACCAAGTTTTGATGGAACAACAATAACTATTCAAGCAGGAGAAAGTAAAACTTTAAATGATTCTAATGGTGTTTTATCAGCTTATCCAAGTTTAGATAGAACAACAAATGGAATAAGGGTACAACATTCTAGTGGTAGCAATTCAATGACAATATCAGTAGATGAAAATACTAATTTAGAAAACTATGTTATTACTGACGCAGAATTTAAGTCTTGGGGTATGATTAAAGATGGAACACAAGACCATGATTCAATGGTATTTTTTGAATTTGCAAGTGGAGTTCAAAATCAATTATATTCAATGGCATATAATGACCCAATAACACTAGCTGTTGGATTAAATATTGAAACATTTGGAAAGTTAGAAATAAAAAAATTAAATACAAATGGAGATTTAATAGATGGTGCTATATTCCATGTAACAGGACCAAATGGTTTTAATCAAGATGTAACAGTTACTAATGGAAAAATAACAATAGAAAAATTAAGAAAAGGAACATATACAATTACTGAAAAATCAGCTCCTAATGGATATTTATTAAATACACAAGCCTATAATGTAGAAGTGCAAGTAAATCAAACAGCAAGTAAAGCTATTGTTAATGAAGAACCAACAGGAACTATACAAGTAATTAAGAAAAGTGAGCAGGGAGATTTAATCAAAGATACAGTATTTAAAGTTATTGCAAATGAAGATATAAAGAATGCTGCAAAAACTAAAACTTATTATACAAATGGACAGGTAGTTGCTAATATAAAAACAGACAGTAATGGATTAGCAGAAATTACTAATCTTCCACTTGGAAAATATGTAGTAGAAGAAACACAAGCAACAACAGGATATTTGTTAGATTCTACAAAACACAAGATTACATTATCTTATAAAGGTCAAACTGAAAAAATAGTGTTAGAAAGTTTTGAAAAAATTGATACTACTCCAACAGGAGAAATAACTGTATATAAAACTGATAGTTATAATAACAGACTAAAAGGTGCAGAAATTTCTTTATATGCAAGAGAAGATATAAAAAATGTTGCAGGTACTAAAACTTGGTATAAAAAAGGAGATTTAGTTACAAAAGCAATTACAAATGATGATGGAATGGTAAAACTCTCTGATTTACATTTAGGAAAATACTATGTAAAAGAAACAAATGCTCCAGAGGGATATTTATTAAATAATAAAGAATTTGATGCAGAATTAAAATATAAGGATCAAACAACAAAAGTTATATATTTAGAAATAAATAATGTTATAGATGAAGAACCAACAGGTACAATAACAATAATAAAGAAAGATTCAGAAGCAGGTTCAGTACCACAGGGAGATGCAACATTTAATGGTGCAGTTTATAAAGTCTATGCAAGTGAAGATATATATAACAAAGCAAAAACTAAAAAATTCTATTCAAATGGAGATTTAGTTGCAACAAGAACTATGAATGAAAAAGGAGAAACAGAAGATATAACAAATCTTCCTTTAGGAAAGTATGTTGTTAAAGAGGAAACTGCTCCAATAGGATACATGTTAGATAAAAATACTTATAATCTAGAACTAAAATACAAAGACCAATATACAAAAGTAATAACAGATACTAAAACAAGTTTAGAGAATGTTAAGAAAATGGGAGTTCATATATTCAAATCTGGTATAAAAGAAAATTCTGGAGAAACACCAGGATTAGAGGGTGCAGAATTTACTATAAAATTAAATTCAGCAGTAGAAAGAGCTTATGCACAAGGCTACACTTATGCAGAAGTTTGGAATGGAATTGATGAAAACGGAAACCAAGTAAAAGTTGATAGCAAAAGAGTAGCAGAAGCACAAGTAATAGCTCCTAGTTATGAAACAATAAAAACAGATAAAGATGGAAACGCATATACTCAAAAGAACTTACCTTATGGAAAATATATAGTTAAAGAAACTAAAACACCAATAGATTATGAAACAGCAGTTGATTTTACATTTTCTATTACAGATGATGAGTCAGAAGTCAAAGAAATAGCAAAAAAAACAAAACATTTAGTAGTAAATAATGAACAATTAGAAACATATATTAAGTTAATCAAAAAAGACTTAAAAACAGGAAAACTTGTTACATTAAATTCTACAACATTTGAGATAAAAGCAACAAAAGATATATATGATAGAGCTACTAAAAAGATATTATTCAAAAAAGGAGAATCTATTTCTCAAAAAATTGGAAATACAACATACACATCATTTACAACAAATGCAGATAATATAGTTGTTCCAGATAGCTCATTTAATAGTAAAAATGATGATAAAGCAACAATTACAACACCTTTAAAATTACCAGTAGGAAGTTACGAAATAACAGAAATAAAAGTTCCAACAGGCTTTTTACAATTAGATAAATCAGTTACATTTGAAATTAAAAATGTAAAAGATTATGACACAGACAAAGATGGAGATTTTATAAAAGAAGTCGTTGTTAAAAATGAGCAACCAACAGGAACTATTAAATTGGATAAAACTATTGCATTAAGAGAAGATGCAGATACATCTTTAATTGATACATCAGACTTATCTGGTATAGAATTTAAACTTTCAGCAAAAGAAAATATTATAGATATGGCAGATGGTAGTGTAATTTACAAAAAAGGACAAGAGATTAAAAAATATAATCTGACTAAAGATGGAAAATTATCAATAACAAATCTTCCAATGGGAACTTATGAAATAGTTGAAACTAAAACATTAGATGGACTTGTTTTAAATACAACAAAAGATGAAGTTAAGTTTGAGCAAAAAGATTTAACTACAAAGATATATGAAACAAAATTAGATATTTCAAATGATACAACATTAGTTGAATTTTCTAAAACTGATATTACTGGAGATAAAGAACTAATAGGAGCAAAACTTACAGTATTAGATAATGAAAATAATATTATAGATACATGGACATCAACAGAAAAAACACATAAAATTGAAGGCTTAACAATAGGAAAAGAATACACACTAAAAGAAGAAATTGCTCCAGATGGTTATGTAGTTGCTACAAGTATTAAATTTACTATAAAAGATACAAATGAAATTCAAAAAGTAAATATGATTGATAAAATTGTTGAAATTAGCAAAGTTGATATAGCAGGAGATGAAATCGAGGGTGCAACAATTCAAGTATTAGATAAAGACAATAAAGTAGTTGATGAATGGGTATCTGGTAAAGAACCACATAAAATCAAAAATTTAGTTGAAGGAGAAACTTATACATTACACGAAGAAATAGTTGCAGATTCTTATGTAAAAGCAACTGATGTTGAATTTATTGTAACAACAGATAAAGAAACACAAAAAGTAGTTATGATTGATAAATTAGTAGAAATAACTAAAACAGATATAACAAATGGAAATGAACTAGAGGGTGCAGAATTAGAAGTAACAGACGAAGATGGTAATACAATAGATAAATGGACATCAACTAAAGAACCTCATAAAGTAAAAGGTTTAGAGGAAGGTAAAACATATATCTTAAAAGAAACAACTGCTCCTTATGGGTATGAAATTACTGAAGAAATAAAATTCACAGTAACAACTGATAAAGAAACTCAAAAAATAGAAATGAAAGATATGCCAATACTAAAAAATGTAAAGGTAATTAAGATTGATACTGAAACAAAAGAAGTTATTAAAGATAAATTCATATTTGCAATATACGAAGATCCAGAATGTACAAAACTTATTAAAGAGGTTAAATCTAATTCAGAAGATGGAACAGCTTTATTTGAAGAATTACGATATGGAACATATTACATTAAAGAAATAAAAGCACCAAAAGATTATGAATTATCAAACAAAATTGTTAAAGTAGAAATCAATGACAAAGGAATATTCGTAGATGATACACAAGTAGAAGAAAATGAAAATACAATAGAATTTACTTTTGAAAATAAAAAAATAGAAGTTCCTAAAACTGGAGTTGAAAGCAAAATAAAATTATTTGCTAGTGCAATAATTCTATCTTTACTAGGAATAGCTTATATAATTAAGCGTAAACAAAATAAAGATAAATAATAAATGATGGAGAGCTAGAATTATTAGCTCTCTTTAATTTGTTAAAAATAGGAGGTGTGAAATGCCTAGAAAAAGAAACTTAAGAATGGAAACATATAACAAGTTAATAAGTATTGGAAAATCAACAGAAAAAGATATTTCAAATTTAAAAATAGAAGATTTAAAAGAAATAACGAAAGACCCTGATGTTTTGAATATTATTGCTTTACGAGAGTTTATTAAAGACCATAATACAATAGGGTATTTCAATTATCAAGAAACGAGAAAGGAGGAAACCGATGGCGAATAAATATCAACTAATAAATGAAATGGCAAGTGAAACATTGAAAGAAATTACTCAAAATGGAGAAAGTTGGATTAAGTTTTTAAATACGGCGAGTAACAATTACAAATATTCTTTTAATGAGCAAGTGTTAATATATGCTCAAAAACCAAATGCTACTGCTTGTGCAGATATAGAAACTTGGAATAAAAAATTACGAAGATGGGTTAATAAGGGTGCAAAAGGTATTGCCTTATTATCAATGGAAAATGGCAGAAATGTATTAAGACATGTTTTTGATATTTCAGATACACATAGTGGTATAAATAAAGATTTTAAGTTATGGGAAATAAAACCTTCTTATGAAAATGGAATTATAGAAACACTAGAAAATAGTTTTGGAAATTTAGAAGTTAAATCTAATTTAGCAGAAGCAATCTATTCAGCATCTATAAATTTAGTTGAAGATAATTATCAAGATTATTTAGTTGATTTAAAAGAAGTTTTAGTTGGTAGCTTATTAGAGGAAATGCAAGATATAGATTTAGAGGGAAACTTTATTGTATTACTTGCAAAATCAATATCATATATGGCAATGAAAAGATGTGGCATTGATCCAACAGAACATTTTAATGTATCGGATTTTGAAATGATTAGTAGTTTTAATAATAAAAGAGTTGTTTCAAGATTAGGTGCAGCAATAAGTGATATTGCAGAACAAGAATTAAGAGAAATCTATTCTAGTGTTATAAATTATGAAAAAAATTATAAATTAACAAATCGTACATTTGTTAATAATGAAAAAATAAATTATCATAATAATGAAGAAAAAAATAATGAAGGGAGAAATGATTATGATAGAATTAACATACAATCAAATGGGAGATTACCAAATACCACAAGTAGCATTACCAAAAACGAAGAAAATGGCACAGGGGAGATTCTCAAGAATGAGGGAGAAATTCCTAAAAGAACACAAAAGAGGGTTATACGAGGAATTAATGTTAGATGGCAAGATGGAAGAACATTTAGGAGAAATAGAGCAAACAGCCCAAAAGAGAATGAAACAGATAATAACAAGTCTAGCAGAGAAGAATCAAATAACAGAGGAAATGAAAAGAGAGAATCAAATGAGTTGGGTACAAGCAATGAACTCAATAAAGAACCAAGCCGAAGAAACGATAATGTCAGAGCTAATTTACAATTAAATCTTTTTGAAGATACCTATGTACCACCAATTAAGGAATTACCAAGTGTAGATACACAAATAAATAGTATTCAAGCACAAGCAGAAGTAGAAAATACTCCTGCTTTTTCTTTTACTCAAGAAATGATAGATAAAACACTTATTGAGGGCAGTAATTTTTCACATAGCAAATATAGAATTTATGAACAATTTAAAAGAAGTTTATCAGCAAAAGAAAATATAATATTTCTAAAACATGAATATGGAATAGGAGGTTCAAGTTCTGCATATTCTGGTGCTGATTTTGGACAAGAGCATGATAGCAAAGGAATAAAGTTATATAAAGGCTATAAAGATGATAGAGTAGAGCTACTAATAAATTGGAGTAATGTTGAACAAAGGCTTAAAGAAATTATTAGATTAGATAGATATTTTAATGATGAAGAAAAAATAAAATATCAAGAATGGCTAGAAAATGACTATGAAAAAGAAAAATGGATGCTAGATAGAGGGTTAAAAGAAAATACAAATGATTTTATAGATATATCTAGTATAAATATTGAAAAAAATTATAAGTTGAGTAATGGAAATTACTTTCATTTTCATACAAACGATGAAGGATATTATTATGCAATATATGACAACAGGGGAACAGAAATTGATGGTGGACTTTTAGAATATTCAGAAAATGCAGATAAAAAGACGTTAGATGATATAAGGAAAGATTTAGCTGAGTTTACTGATATTACAGAATTAGCAAATACAAACCTAGAAGAAGTTAGCCAAGAATTTATTGATAATTTAGAAAGTAAATTTATTGAACATTCAGATTCTCTTGAGCCTGATGATTATGACGCATATTTTATAACAGACGATATTAAGAATATGGACGAAAGTAAATCGTATACCGTTGCAAGAGTTATAAATAATAAAAATGCAGTAGAATTACATTATACTAATGGTAATGCAACAATAGAATATGGAACTAAACAAGATGATAACTCATGGGAAAGTATAATCGAAGAAGCATTATGGTTTGAAAAAAATCAAAGTGAAGATGAAATAATAAGTAAATTGGAAGAATTGTTTAAAGAGCAATTTCTAGATGTTGAAATAAAAGATAAAACGATAGAGAAAAATTCAATCACACAATTTAAAATTGGACAAATTATTTATTTAGAAAGTGATAGAAAATATAGAGTTGAGGCTATTAACAAAGAATTAGATGAAATTGTTTTGTTAGACCAAACAATGTTAGAAACTGCACATTATCCAATTATGAGAAATGAAAGTTATTTACGAGCAGTTTCACTTTATCATAGTAATGAAAGAAACTTTGAAAAAGAAATTACTACTAATAAACAGGAAATAGTAGAACTAAAACCTAAACAAGAAAAGGTTAATTATCACATTGATGATAAATTATTAGGAGAAGGTACACCAAAAGAAAAAGTAAGAAGAAATATTGAGGCAATAAAACTTTTACATAAGTTAGAAGATGAAAATAGATTAGCAAATTCTGAAGAACAGAATATTTTGTCGAAATATGTCGGTTGGGGTGGACTACCAGATGTGTTTGATGAAAGTAAAGATAATTGGAGTGAAGAATATAATGAATTAAAAGAAATTCTTACAGATGAAGAATACAAGTCAGCAAGAGCTTCAACTTTAACTGCTTTTTATACACCACCAGTAGTTATAAATGCAATATATGACACTCTAAAAAACATGGGTGTAGAACAAGCAAATATTCTTGAACCAAGTTGTGGCACAGGTAATTTTTTAGGAATGTTGCCACAAGAAATGCAAAGTTCAAAACTATATGGAATAGAACTTGATTCTATAAGTGGTAAGATAGCAAAACAATTATATCCAAAAGCAAATATTAAAGTTCAGGGATATGAAAAAGCAGATTTACCAGACTCTTTTTTTGATATAGCGATAGGAAATGTACCATTTGGAGATTTCAAAGTTAATGATAAAAGATATGATAAAAATAATTTTCTAATACACGATTATTTCTTTGCTAAAACTTTAGATAAAGTTAGACCAGGAGGAGTAATTGCATTTATTACTTCAAAAGGAACAATGGATAAAGCAAGTCCAGAGGTTAGAAAGTATTTAGCACAAAGAGCAGACCTTTTAGGTGCTATTAGATTACCAGATAATACTTTTACAAAGAATGCAGGAACAAAAGTAACATCAGATATTATCTTCTTACAAAAAAGAGAAAATTTTACCGATATAATGCCAGATTGGGTATATCTTGATAGAGATGAAAACAATATTACAATGAATAAATATTTTGTAGATAATCCAGATATGATATTAGGAAAAATGGAAATGGTATCTACTGCTTATGGCTATGATTCAACTTGTAAAGCAGAAGAAGACACAAATTTAGAAGAACAATTAAATTATGCGATAACTAATATACATGGAGAATTACAGAATAATAGTATTGAAAATGAAATTGAACAAGAAGACACATCAATACCTGCAATTCCAACTGTTAAGAATTATTCTTATGCAATAGTAAATGATAAATTGTATTTTAGAGAAAATTCAAAAATGATATTACAAGATGAGTTACCTTTAACGGCACAAAATAGAATAAAAGGTTTAATTTTGTTAAGAGAACAGGTAAGAGAATTAATTGATTTTCAAATGGAAGATTATTCAGATGAGGAAATTCATATTGCACAAGCAAAATTAAATGAATTATATGATAGATTTACAAAAGAATATGGCTTAATAAATTCAAGAGCAAATGAAACAGCATTTTCTAATGATAGTAGTTATTTCTTATTATGCTCACTTGAAAAAATAGATGGAGAGGGTAAATTTGTAGGAAAAGCTGATATATTTAGTAAGAGAACTATAAAGGCTAAAAAGAAAGTATTACAAGTAGATACTCCAGATGAAGCACTAATTTTATCTATACAAGATAAAGCAAAAGTCGATTTAGACTATATGGGACAATTATGCAATATAGATAAAGAAGAAATAATAAGTAGTTTAGAGGGTGTTATTTTTAGAGTACCTGATTATGAAAATTCTGATAATTGGGTAACTGCTGATGAATATTTATCTGGTAATGTTAGAGAAAAACTAAAAGTTGCAGAACAATTTGCAAAAGAAGATTCTAGTTTTAATATAAATGTTGAAAAATTAAAAGAGGTTATTCCAAAAGACCTTACTGCAAGTGAAATTGGAATTAAGTTAGGCTCAACATGGATACCACCAGAGATTATTAGAAAGTTTATTTTTGAATTATTAGATACACCAAGTTATAACAGATGGGATATTCATGTTAAATATTCTAATATAACTGCTGAATGGTATATTGATGGAAAAAGTAATGATAGAAACAATGTAAAAGCATATACAACTTATGGTACATCAAGAATAAATGCATATAAAATAATAGAACAGACACTTAATCTAAAAGATGTAAAAATATTTGATACATTTATAGATGATGAGGGCAGAAAACAAAGAGTATTAAACAGAAAAGAAACTGCAATAGCTTGTAGTAAACAAGATGCAATAAAAGAAGCATTCTTAAATTGGGTATGGGAAGATCCAGAAAGAAGAAATCATTTAGTAAGACTTTATAATGATAAATTTAATTGTATTAGACCAAGAGAATATGATGGCTCTCATATAGGTTTTGTAGGAATGAATCCAGAGATAAAATTAAGAACACATCAACTTAATGCAGTAGCACATGTTTTATATGGTAATAACACATTATTAGCACATGAAGTAGGTGCAGGAAAGACTTTTGAGATGGTCGCAGCTGCAATGGAAAGTAAGCGTTTAGGCTTATGTAATAAGTCTTTATTTGTAGTTCCAAATCATATTATAGAGCAGTTTGCAAGTGAGTTTTTGCAACTTTATCCAAGTGCCAATATTTTAGTTGCTACTAAAAAAGACTTTGAAACCAAAAATAGAAAGAAATTTTGTAGTAGGATAGCAACAGGAGAATTTGATGCAGTAATTATTGGACATTCACAATTTGAAAGAATACCAATGTCAATAGAAAGACAAATTGCATTATTAGAAGAACAAATAAGTGATATTACAAAAGGAATTGCCTCTGAAAAATCAAACAGAGGAGAAAACTATACTATTAAACAAATGGAGAAAACAAGAAAATCATTAGAAACTAGATTAGAGAAATTACATAAGGAAGAAAGAAAAGATGATGTTGTAACATTTGAAGAATTAGGTGTAGATAAATTATTTGTTGATGAAGCTCATAATTATAAGAATTTGTTTTTATATACGAAAATGCGTAATGTAGGTGGAATAGCACAAACTGAAGCACAAAAATCTTCCGACCTTTTTATGAAATGTAGATATTTAGATGAAATTACAGGAGGCAAAGGTTCTGTATTTGCTACTGGAACACCAGTAAGTAATTCAATGGCAGAACTTTATACAATGCAGAGATATTTACAATATGCAGGACTAAAAGAAAATAGTTTAGAGCATTTTGATAATTGGGCAAGTACATTTGGAGAAACAGTAACAGCAATAGAACTTGCACCAGAGGGTACAGGATACAGAGCAAAAACAAGATTTGCAAAATTTCACAATTTACCAGAGCTAATGTCTATGTTTAAAGAAGTAGCAGATATTCAAACTGCTGAAACATTAAATTTGCCAACACCAGAATTTGAAAATATAAATGTAGTAGTAAAACCTAGTGAAATACAACAAGAAATGGTAAAGGCTTTAGGAGAAAGAGCAGAGAAAATAAGGTCAGGAACAGTTGATGCAACAGAAGATAATATGCTTAAAATTACAAATGAGGGGAGAAAACTTGCACTAGACCAAAGACTTATGAATCCTTTATTACCAGATTCGGAAAGTAGCAAAGTAAATTCTTGCTCTGAAAATATTTATAGAATATGGGATGAAAATAGTGATAAAAAATCAACACAACTTGTATTCTGTGATTTATCAACTCCAAAAGACTTGAAAGGATATGAAAAAGAAGAATTTACAGATGTATATAATGAGTTAAAGAAAAAGCTAATTCAAAAAGGTATTCCACCTGATGAAATAGCTTTTATTCATGAGGCAGACAATGAAGTAAAAAAGAAAGAATTATTTAGCAAAGTAAGAAAAGGACAAGTTAGAGTGTTAATTGGTTCAACTCAAAAAATGGGTGCAGGTACTAATGTTCAAGATAAGTTAATAGCAACTCATCATTTAGATTGTGCATGGAAACCTTCTGATTTGACTCAACGAAATGGAAGAATGATTAGACAGGGGAATGAAAACAAAAAAGTATATGTATATTCTTATGTTACTGAAAAGACATTTGATAGTTATATGTATCAATTAGTAGAGCAAAAGCAAAAATTCATTTCTCAAATAATGACATCAAAAACACCTGCAAGAACAATGGAAGATATTGATGACAAAGCATTAACTTATGGAGAAATAAAAGCATTAGCAACAGGAAATCCTAAAATATTAGAAAAGACATCGTTAGATACTGATGTTGCAAAATTGAAATTATTAAAACAAGAATTTATGAATCAAAAATATTCATTGCAAGATAAGATTATAAAATACTTTCCAGAAGAAATAGCAAGACTTAATAATAAAATTGGAGCAATGGAAGAAGATACAATTAAATTACAAGAATATACTAAACCTAATGCAGATGGATTTTCTCCTATGAAAATAAATGGAATAACTTATACTGAAAAACAAGAGGCTGGAAAGAAACTATTAGAGAGTATTCAAGATTTAAAAAGTATGGAAACACGAGAAATAGGAGAATATAGAGGATTTACAATGGAGATGAGTTTTGATTCAATAACTAGAAATATTAGATTAAAACTAAAAAATAAATTTAGCTATTCTATTGATTTAGGAACAGATATAAACGGAAATATAACAAGAATAAATAATTGTTTAGATAATATTGCAAAAGATATTCCTCACGAAAGAGAATTATTAGATAATACATATTTTCAATTAGAAAATGCAAAACAAGAATCTCAAAAGGAATTTCCTAAAGAACAAGAATTACAAGAAAAGTTACGAAAACTAGAAGAAATAAATGCAGAATTAAAAATAAATGAAAATGAACATGAAATGTTGGGAGATGAAAAAGAAGAAAAGCAAGATAAATTTCCTGATAAAAATTCTCCAGAAAGATGTTAAAAAAATTAAATTTATGCTATAATGATTTCATCAAATAGTAATTTGTAAAGGAGGTATTTATGGGAATAGAACATTCGCAAAATTATTTACATAGTAAACAACTTGTAGCGACCTTGTTATCAAAGAGTAATATTTGTAACGACGATATTGTAATTGAGATAGGTCCTGGAAAAGGAATTATTACCAATGAACTTGCAAAAAAAAGCAAGAAAGTTATAGCAATAGAGTTTGATGCAAAATTAGCGAAAACTTTATCTGAAAGGTATAAAGAATCTAAAAAAGTTCAAATAATAGAGATGGATTTTTTAAAATATAAAATATCAGTAAAAGAACCATATAAAGTATGTGCAAATATTCCATTTAACATAACTGCTGATATTATGAAAAAAGTATTTGAAGATGATAATCCTCCTGAAGATATATATTTCATAATGCAGTATGAAGCTTTTATAAGGTATTCTGGACAGCCTTTTTATAACGAAAGTTTGAGGTCTCTTTTATACAAACCTTGGTTTTCCGCTGAATTGATTTATGAGTTTAAACCATCAGATTTTTATCCTGTGCCAAATGCACGAATATGTTTTGCTCACTTTCAAAGAAAAACATCAGCAGATGTTGAGGATGCGACAGACTATAGAAATTTTTTATCATATATATTTTTAGCGTCTGGAAATACTTTCAAAGATAAAACAAAAAAATTGTTTACTTATGAGCAACAAAAACGCATTTGCAAGTTTTTAAAAATCAAATTAGAGTCAACGCTTACTGAGATCTCATACGATGGATGGCTATACCTATATGATGTTTTTCTTAAATTTGTTTCCAACGAAAAAAAAGCTATTATATTAAATGCTGAACAAGCCATGAAAAACAATCAAAACAAGATTCAAAAAAAACATCGAAATCGTAATCATGGTTATTGGAAATTTGAAACTAAGCGCCAAAAGAAAATTTTTAAATTGAAAAATTGAAAATAAGAATTTTATCCAGTAGCTATATTTCCAATTTCTATATTATTAGCAATAGTGTAAACAAAGAAGTTGACAGAAAAAAGTAATAAGCAAATTATAAATTACAATTTAGTAGTTCGCAAAATAATAATTTGTAGGAGGAATAGATGTCTTTAATAAGTGTAAACAATTTAACTTTTGGATATGATGGAAGCCTAAAAAATATATTTGAAAATGTATCATTTAATATAGATACTGATTGGAAATTAGGATTAATTGGAAGAAACGGTAAAGGTAAAACTACATTTTTAAAGTTATTATTAGGAAAATATGAATATCAAGGTGCAATATCAAAAAATGTTGAGTTTGATTACTTCCCTTTTGAAGTAAAAAACAAAGAAAGAATGGCAATAGAAATAGTAAATGAGATTGCTCCGAATGTTGAAGATTGGGAAATTATAAGAGAATTAAATTTACTTAATACAGATACTGAAGTATTATATAGAAGTTTTAACTTATTAAGTGGTGGCGAACAAATAAAGATACTTTTAATAAGTTTATTTTTAAAAGGTAATAACTTTTTACTTATAGATGAGCCTACAAATCATTTGGATATTGAAACACGAAATAATTTAGTAAATTATTTAGAAAAGAAAAAAGGATTTATATTAGTATCTCACGATAGAAATTTTTTAGATAAAGTTGTAAATCATATAATTTCTATAAATAATACTAATATAGAAATACAACAAGGTAATTTTTCATCTTGGAAAGAAAATAAAAATAGGCAAGATAATTTTGAAAAAATACAAAATGAAAGATTGCAGAAAGATATAAATAGACTTGAAATAGCTTCTAAAAATTGTGCAAAATGGTCAAATGAGGCTGAAAAAACAAAAAATAAAAAATATAATTCAGAAACTACAATAGATAAAGGATATATAGGACATAAAGCAGATAAAATGATGAAAAAATCAAAAGTTATGGAACAAAGAATAGAAAAAGCAATAAATGAAAAGACTAATTTGTTAAAAAATATAGAGGTAAATGATACATTAAAAATTATTCCTCTAAAAAGTAATAAGAATCCATTAATTTTTGCACATAACTTGCAGATAAAATATAGTAAAGAAACGATATTTAACCCTATTACTTTTGAAGTTAATAATGGCGATAGGGTTGCACTAATTGGAAAAAATGGCATTGGTAAATCAAGTATATTAAAACTTATTTTAGGAGAAGAATTACAGTATAATGGAGAGTTTATGGTTGCAAATGATTTAAAAATATCTTATGTTTCTCAGAGTACAGAAGATTTAAAAGGAAATTTGAGAACTTTTGCTTACGATAATAAAATAAATGAAAGTATTTTTAAAGCAATGTTAGTAAAAATGGGATTATCACAATTTGATTTTGATACTAATATTCAAGATATGAGTGAAGGTCAAAAGAAGAAGGTTCTAATTGCAAAAAGTATTTCAGAACAGGCTAATATTTATATATGGGATGAACCTTTAAACTATATTGATATATTGACAAGAGAACAAATAGAAGATGCTATTCTAAATTATAATCCTACCATTATTTTTGTAGAACATGATGAGAAATTTATTGAAAAAGTGGCAACAAAAATTATAAATTTGGTAAAGTAAGTGAGAGACAAATTACAATTTTATAATTTGAAAGATTATATTAGGAGGAATAAAATTATGGAGTATATTTTTTTATTGATTTTTGGTATATGTATTACTATTCTTGGTATTTTCAATTTAAAAGGCAATATATCAACAATTCATTGGTATAATAGATTAAAAATTACAAAAGAAAATTCAAAAGAATATGGCAAAATAATGGGAATAGGAACTTCTTTAATTGGAATATGTATGACTATAACTGCAATATTACAAATGATTTTTAATAATGAAGCTATATGGTATATTACAGTTATTGGTATTGTGATTGGTTTAATTTTTATGATTTATGGTCAATTAAGATATAATAAAGGTATTTTCTAAAATACTTTAGATGAAAGTATAGAATTATGATATAAATAATATTTTATTGAGGAATTATATTATGGAATGTAAAGAGTGTTATAGTGAAAAAAATAGAACTACACCTTTATTAGGAACAAGAGAATGTTTAGAAAATCATTTACAGTATGTTTGTGGAACTTGTGGTAGATGTATTTGCATTGATAGAGATAAAATAAGAGGTTTGCAAAGATGGAACTTTCCTTTTAAAAGTTTAGATATTGCAAAATTATATTTAAGAACAGCAGATTATATTAATAAAAAATGTTGTGGGATTTATGAGATAGAAAATTCAAAAGGTAGAAAATCATACAAGATATTTGCTAGTGATATAGAACTTAAACATTACTTATCAAAAAACCAAGATAAATTATGCAAATATAATAGAGCAGTATTTTCAATGAATAAGTATAAAGAATTTAATAATACTAAAATAAAGTATTTAACAAAAGATGAAGTAGAAAAATATTTAAGTGAAATGTAATAAACTGATTACTTTTGAGAAGGGAAATAGCAATGTTTAATAGAGAAGATTTTAGTCATATTCCTACTGAATATGAAATGAAAGAATATATAAACAATGACTTGTGGGAAGATTTTTGCAAATATATGAAAAACAAATATAACATAAATCCTAAATTTGAATTTAGCAAATGTAGCTGGGAATATGGATGGAATGTAAAATTTAAAAAAGCAAGTAAGTCATTGTGTACTATATATCCAAGAGAAAATTATTTTACAATGCTAGTTGTTATTGGTAAAAATGAAAAAGAAAATTTTGAAGAAATGCTTTCATTATTTTGTTATGAGATTCAACAGATTTATAATAATACAGAAGAAGGAAATAATCAAAGATGGCTTATGATAGATTTAGAAGATAAGGATAAAAGGTATGAAGATGTAAAGAAAATAATTGAAATTAGAAGCAAATAGATTATATGTTATAAGGAGAAAATAGTTGAACATTTTAAAACCACAAAATCTCCATTTTCAAAAATTAGAAAATAAGTGTTTAATTGACCTTGATGAAGATGAAAAAATCAATTATTGTAATTTTGAAAATGAAGAATATAATAATATAAATTTATATGATATTGAATTTGAACATTGTAAATTTACTAACATTTGTATGCAAAAATCAAAATTAGAAAAATTAACATTTAAAGATGTAAGTTTTGAACAATGTAATTTTTCTAATACAGAATTTGTAGAAACTTCTTTTATTAGATGTGAATTTAATAATTGTAAAGTGTCTGGGTGTAATTTTGCAGAAAACAGATTATATAATGTAGGTTTTGTAGAAACAAATGCCAGTTATATAAATTTTTCAATGGCTAGTATAGAAAATATTTTATTTAAAGATACAGCTCTAAAAAATAGTTATTTTCAAGAAACCAAAATAAAAAATATGTATTTTAACAATGTAGATTTAACTCAGTCAAAATTCTTTAAAACAAGTTTAAAGGGTATTGATTTATCAAGTAGTAAAATAGAAGGGATTGCAATTTCAATAGAAGATATAAAAGGTGCAATAATAGACCAATTTCAAGCGATAGATTTATTATATTTAATAGGAGTGAAGCTTAAATAAAACTTACAAGTTATAGATATATAGAAAAGGAGATGAGAAAATGAGTAATAATTTGATAGAAAATAATAATGAAATAATAATTTATACAACTGATGATGGTCAAGTCGATATTGAAGTAAGATTAGAAGATGAAAATGTATGGCTTACACAAAATTCAATGGCAGAATTATTTGATACTACAAGAAATAATATAACAATGCATATAAAAAACATTTTTGAAGAAGGAGAATTACAAGAAAACTCAGTTAGTAAGGAATCCTTACTAACTGCTAAAGACGGAAAAAATTATAAAACTAAATTTTATAATTTAGATTTAATTATATCGGTAGGATATCGCGTAAAATCAGTTCGTGGTACGCAATTTAGAATATGGGCAAACAAAGTAATAAAAGAATATCTAATAAAAGGATATAATCTTAATGTGAAAAGATTCAAAAATAATGGCGGTGGAACATATTTTGAAGAAGTGTTAGAAAAAGCACATGAAGAATATGATAAATATATGAAAAATCATTTAACACAGGCAGAAAAAGATTATTTGGAAATAATGGGCGAAGATATTAAAAAATTGAAATAAAATAGGATGTTATATATAATAACCGCAAAAACTTAAAAACCTTATGTATGAACATTTACATAAGATTATGAAAAATACGAAAAACAAGAAAATATGGAGAATAAAAGCCTCAAAACCATTGATATTATAATTGTTTTAATGAAGAACGACAGGGTACGCGAATTTGAATGGTTAGATACAAGGACTTGAGAGGAGGATAGATATAGTAAAAAAATAGAAAAGGATAAAGGAGAAATATGATGGATACAGAAAATATACCATTAACTATTAGATACACATATAACAAATTAGTAAGAGATAAAATTCCAGAAAATATAGATAGCAAACCAGGTAGTAAAAGTAAATATAGAATTCTTAACGATAACGAATATTTGATTGAATTAAATAAAAAAGTTTTAGAGGAAGCTAATGAATTTATAGAAGACAATAGTATAGAAGAACTTGGTGATTTAATGGAAGTTATAAATGCAATAATGAAATTAAAAGGTTATAAAATGGAAGAAGTATATGAAGTTATGAAAGTTAAATCGAATAAAAAAGGAGCTTTTAATGATAAAATATATTTAGAATATGTTGATGAAGATAAAAGAAATATTGAATAGTATATAAAATTTTATTTATTTGGATTTATGGAACATTATTTATGTTATACATAATTGGGGTAGTAATATCTATTATAATAATATTGTTAATAAGGAAGAAACTAAAGGAAAAAAATAAAGATTTAAAAATTTTTATATACGCAATTATTATAATAGTTTGTGTATTAGTATGCAGGGAATTTGGATACTCAGCTATGTTAAGATCTTCCTAATATACTAATAGTCATTGGGGAAATGTTATAAAAAATGAGTAGAATATTTTAGTAAAATTTAGATTTTAAGAAAGGAGTTATGATATATTTTATATATCATAAGAAAAAATGAGTAAATTAGTTTTAATTGATGGAAATAGTATATTAAACAGAGCATTTTATGGAATTATGGGGTCAAAAATGTTGACAACTAAAGATGGAAAATATACAAATGCAGTGTATGGTTTTTTAGCTATATTGTTTAAAGTGCTAGATGATATAAAACCAGATTATATAGCAGTTGCATTTGATTTAAAAGCACCTACGACAAGGCATAAACTGTATGAAGGATACAAGGCTAATAGAAAAGGTATGCCAAACGAACTTGCAGAGCAGATGCCAATAGTTAAAGAAATTTTAACAGATATGAATATTACAATTATAGAAAAAGAAACATATGAAGCGGATGACATACTTGGAACTTTATCTAAAAAGGCAGAGAAAAAAGATATAGAAGTAGTAATAGTTTCAGGGGATAGAGATACTTTTCAGCTTGCATCAAATAAAGTAACAATAAGAATTCCACATACAAAGCTTGGCAAAACAGAGGTAGACTATTTTGACGAAACTGCAATAATAGATAAGTATGGAATTAAACCAAAACAACTTATAGAAGTAAAAGGACTTATGGGAGATACTTCAGATAATATTCCTGGAGTTTCTGGAATAGGTGAAAAAACTGCATTAGAATTAATTAAAACATATAAAACAATAGATAATCTGTACAAGGCAATAGATGAGGGAAAAGATAACTTAAAACCAAAAGCTAAAGAAAAGTTAATTAATGATAGGGACATGGCATTTTTATCAAAAACTTTAGGAACTATAAATAGAGATGTTCCTTTAGAAAATAAAATAGAAGACTTAAAAATAAAAGAATGGAATAAAGAAAAAGTAACACAAAAGTTTAAAGAACTAAACTTTAATAGATTTATGGAAAGATTTAATTTAAAAGAGGAAATTAGTGAAGAATCTATAGATTTAAATAAAGATTTATTCGAGACAGAAATTTTAAATTTGAAAAATTCAAAATTAGATAAAGTTCTAGAAAAGATAAGAAGAGAAGGAAAAATAGTTTTTTCAGTTTTAACAGAAAAAAGTGAAGATACAGAAAAAATAATTCCTAAAAAAATTAAACAAATAAGTATTTATATGCAAAAAGAAAATAAAGTGTATTCTATAGAAGTCAGTAATGAAAAAGAATTTACAGAAAAGTTTAGAGAGATATTAGAAAATAGCAAAATACAAAAATTTGGACATGATTTGGCAGAAGACTATGTTATTTTTAAACAATTGGGAATTACTACTGAGGCAATATTTTATGATGTGAAAATTGCAGCATATGATATAAATCCAACAGATAAGTATACAATTGAAAATTTAAGTGTGGAATATTTTAATTTATATATAGATGAATATTTAGAAAAAAGAGGAATAACAAAAGAAAAGAATAAACAAATTGACTTATTTACAGGAATTGAAGAAGATGAAAACAATTATGATGCAATAAAAAATGACTTATATAGTTACTGTATTAGTAAAATTTATGACGTAACTTCTAAAAAATTAGAAGAGGAAAATTTGTTAGACCTATTTAATAATATTGAGATGCCTCTTGTACAAGTATTAGGAGAGATGCAATTTAATGGAATGCCGATAGATAAAGACGAGCTTGTAGCATTTGGTAATAAATTAAAAGAGCAAATAGAAAGCCTTAAACAAGAAATTTATAAATCTGTTGGAGAAGAATTTAATATAAACTCTACACAACAACTTGGAAAAATATTATTTGAAAAATTAAAACTACCTGTTTACAAAAAAACAAAAACAGGATATTCAACAGATTCAGATATATTAGAAAAATTATTACAAGAACATCCAGTAATTGAAAAATTACTAGAATATAGAAGTTTGGTAAAGTTAAATTCTACTTATGTTGAAGGTTTAATTCCATATATAAATCCAAAAACTCAGAGAATACATTCATATTTTCACCAGACAATAACAGCAACAGGAAGAATAAGCAGTACAGAACCAAACTTACAAAATATTCCTACCAGATTTGAACAAGGAAAACAAATAAGAAAAGCATTTAATACTAAAGAAAAAAATATATTTATAGATGCAGATTACTCTCAAATAGAATTAAGAGTTTTAGCACATATTTCAAAAGACGAACATATGACAGATGCATTTAAAAATAATGAAGACATACATAAACAAGCGGCATCCAAAGTTTTAGGTATTCCAGTAGAAAAGGTAACAAAAGAACAAAGAGGTGAAGCGAAAGCAGTAAATTTTGGTATTGTTTATGGAATTAGTGATTATGGACTAGCTCAGCAACTTGGAATAACTAATAAAAAAGCGAAAGAATATATAAAACAATATCTTGAAAAATACAATGGTGTTAAATCATTTATGGATAATATTGTAGAACAAGCAAAAGAAGAAGGATATGTAGAAACATTATTCCATAGAAGAAGATATATTCCAGAACTTAAGTCAAATAATTATATGATAAGGCAGTTTGGAAGTCGTGCAGCAATGAATACTCCAATACAAGGAACAGCAGCAGATATAATGAAAATTGCAATGATAAATGTATTTAAGAAATTACAAGAAGAGAAACTGGATGCAAAACTTGTTTTACAAATTCATGACGAACTTATTATAGAATGTAATGAAAATATAAAACAAAAAGTAAAAGAAATTTTACAAGATTGTATGGAAAATGCAGCAAAATTATCTGTTCCTCTTAAAGTGGAAACATCTGAGGCAAATTCTTGGTATGATGTAAAATAAACAATAAGTTAAAACAATAAATGTAGTATTTTTAATTTTGACTGCGGACGCACAGCTACTTTAAATTTGTATGCACAAATTTAAAGACCTTGTCTTAATAAAAATACTACATTTATTGTTTAATATATTGTTAATAATAATTAGTAAATGTAATATTTTTTAGTTATATTGCGGGACGCACAGCTACTTTAAATTTGTATGCACAAATTTAAAGACCTTGTCTTAATAAAAATACTACATTTATTGTTTAATATATTGTTAATAATAATTAGTAAATGTAATATTTTTTTAATTATATTTCGGACGCACAGCTACTTTAAATTTGTATACACAAATTTAAAGACCTTGTCTTAATAAAAATACTACATTTATTGTTTAATATATTGTTAATAATAATTAGTAAATGTAATATTTTTTTAGTTATATTGCGAATGCACAGCTACTTTAAATTTATAAAAAATATAATACAATAAATCTATTGAAAAAACACTAAAATTATGACATAATGGAGAATATAAAAAGATGTATTAAAAGGATTAATGTAAAATATGAAAATAATCTTAAATTTAAAGAGAATATAAAAAAGGAGAAGAAAATGGACAAACCAGCAGTAACATATGAATTATTACATAAAGATAAAACTACAGGAGCGAGAAGAGGAATTGTACATACACCGCATGGAGATATTCAAACTCCAGTGTTTATGCCTGTCGGAACACAAGCAACTGTAAAATCTATGACACCAGAAGAATTAAAAGAAATAGGAGCACAAATTATTTTATCTAATACATATCACTTATATTTAAGACCAGGACATGAACTTGTTAAAGAAGCTGGAGGACTACATAAATTCATGAATTGGGATAAGCCAATTTTAACAGATTGTGGAGGTTTTCAAGTATTTAGTTTAAGTGACTTAAGAACTATTTCAGAAGATGGTGTAGAATTTAGGTCTCACTTAGATGGAAGTAAGCATTTCTTTTCACCAGAAAAGGTTATGGAAATAGAAGAAGCACTTGGTGCAGATATAATAATGTCATTTGATGAATGTGTGAAATATCCAGAAACACATGAGTATACTAAGAATTCTATGGAAAGAACAACAAGATGGGCAAGAAGATGTAAAGAAGCACATAAAAATACAGATAGACAAGCTTTATTTGGAATTATACAAGGTGGATTTTATGAGGATTTGAGAGAAAAATCTGCTAAAGATTTAATAGAACTAGATTTTCCAGGATATGCAATAGGTGGAATAAGTGTTGGAGAGCCAAAAGAAGAATTTTTGAAAATGTTATATTTTACAACCCCACTTATGCCAGAAAATAAACCAAGATATTTAATGGGAGTAGGTACCCCAGATTATTTAATAGAAGCAGCAATTGCAGGAATAGATATGTGTGACTGTGTTCTACCTACTAGAATTGCAAGAAATGGTACAGCAATGACATGGAATGGAAAAGTTGTTGTAAGAAATGCAACATATGAAAAAGATTGGGGACCAGTAGACCCAAAATGTGATTGCTATGCTTGTAGAAATTACACAAGAGCTTACATAAGGCATCTTATTAAAGCTAATGAAATTTTAGGAGTAAGATTATTATCAATTCATAACATATATTTCTTGACTAAACTTATGGAAAGGGTTAGAATAGAAATAGAGCATGATAATTTAGAAAACTTTAAAAATGAGTTTTATGCAAAGTATTATGGAACGAAAGAATAAAAGGAGGAAGTTATGAATTTAATAGATGATACAGATGTAAATTATAATAAAAAGAAAAATAATACAAAAAAAATAATGGTAACTATAATTGTTTTAATTTTAATTTTATTAATGTTCATAATTGGCTTAGTAGTATGGATGTTCTATTTACAAAGCCAAATGTTAAAAGTATCAATAGATGGTAAGTCTATGCAAACAATACCTAGTGATTTATTTGTTTTTGAAGATAATACAGTTTATACAGCAATAAAAGATTTTGCAACATATGCCGGTTATGAGGCACATAATGGAGATGAAGTTTCAGAAGACGAAACTAAGTGCTTTGTAAGAAATACTAATGAAAATGCATATTTTACAATGGGAGAAGCAAAAATTTATAAAAAACTTACAAGTGGAGATAGTGATTACGAATATTTTGATATAGATAAACAAGTAAAAATGATTAATGGTAAATTATATAGCTCTATAGAAGGAATTCAAAGAGGTTTTAATGTACAATTTACATATAATCAAAATACAAACCAAATAACAATATTTACATTACCATATCTTGCAAAATGGTATACATCACAATATGCAGAATCTGCAATAGGTGGAGAAGATGCAAACTTTAGTAATCAAAAGGCTATATTATATAATTTATTAGTTGTAAAAAATATTAATAATGAATATGGAGTAATAAATATAGACACTAATGCAACAAGAACAGAAATTATAGGTACGAAATATAAGGAAATTACATTTGTTGAAAGTACAAAAGATTTTATGGTAAAAACATCAAATAACAAAGTAGGTATAATTTCATATGATTCAACAACTAAAATATCACCAGAATATGATGATGTTAAACAAATAGATAAAGATTTAAAACTATATTTGGTAACTAATAATAACAAACAAGGTGTAATTAATGATAGTGGAAGAACAATTTTATACTTGGAATATGACGATATTGGAATAGAATCATCTAGATTTCCTGAAGATGCTCTAAAAAACCAATACATATTATATGATGCATATATTCCTGTAATGAGAGCACAAAAATGGGGTATAATGGATAAAAACGGAAATAATATTATACCTTTAGAATATGACTCATTAGGATGTATGAAATCAAGCTCTTCAAATGGATCTGAATATAATTCTACTATATTAATACCACAATATAATGCAGTAGTGGTTTCTCAAAATGGAAAATATGGTCTTGTAGATGTAAGAGGAAATGTAATATTAACATGTGGAGCAGATGGAATATATTCAAAAACAAGTAATGGAAAAATGTCATATTGGTTAGTAGTACAAAATAACGAAATGGACTTACTTGACTACTTAAATAAAAACTATAAACCGGCAGATACAAATGAGAATACAGAAAAACAAGAAAATAATGTGCAAAATACAACAGAACAAAATGTAAATGGACAGACTGTGCAAAACCAAAGTGGGCAAGAAGGACAATCTACAACGCAAAATACTGCTGCTCAAAATGCACAAAATGGATTACAAAACGGACAAGTAACAAATCAAACTACAAATAATGGACAGGGGACAGCAGGGCAACAAACTGCAAATCCACAACAATCTACTAATTAAGCCATAAAATAAGCAGAAAATGGAGATAATAAATGTCAGAAACAAAATGGACGAGAGAACAAAATTTAGCAATAAACGAAAAAGACTCAAATATTCTAGTAGCAGCTGCTGCTGGAAGTGGTAAAACAGCTGTATTAGTAGAAAGGATTATTAATAAAGTAATTAATGAAAAAATAGATATAGACAAAATTTTAGTTGTAACATTTACAAACGCAGCAGCATCTGAAATGAGAGAGAGAATTTTAGATGCTATTTATAAAAGACTTGAAGATGAGCCAGAAAATGCTCATCTTCAACGACAAATAAATTTATTAAACAAGGCAAGTATTAGTACAATACATGCCTTTTGTTTAGATGTAATAAGAAATAATTTCTTCGAAATAGATACTTCAGCGAACTTTAGAGTAGGTGATACAACTGAGATAGAACTTATTAAGCAAGAGATTTTAGAAGATTTATTCGAGGAAAAGTACGAAGAAGAAGAAAGTGAATTTTTAAATCTAATAGAAATGTATACTAACTATAGAAGTGACGATAAGTTAAAAGAAATGGTTTTAGATATATATAAATTTATTCAAAGTACTCCTTTTCCAGAAAAATGGCTAAAAAATGCAGTTGAAAAATTTAACTATTCAACAGATGTAGATTTTGCTAAAACAGATTGGGGCAAAATTATTTTAAAAGAATTATTTTCACAGATAGAGGAATGTATATTAAAATTAGAAAAAATACATAGAGAAACAGCTAAATTTTGGGAATTAGATAAATTTACGGTAGTGTTGAACCAAGATATAGAAAACCTAAGATCTTTGATAAATAATAATTTGCGTTGGGATGAAGTATTTTATTTAATTAATGATTTTACTTGGAAAAAGTGGCCTGTAGATAAAAAAGTTACAATTGACTTAAAAAATGAAGCAAAAGAAATAAGAGATTCTGTAAAGAAACAATTTACTAAAATTGTATCAAAAGTTATGATATATAGTTCAAAAGAGGCAAATGAAGATATAAATAAAATGTATCAAACTTTGCAAAATTTATCAAATTTAGTACTAGAGTTTACAGAAAAATTTAAACAAGCTAAACGAGAAAAAAATATAATAGACTTTAATGATATAGAGCATATGGCATTAGATATATTAGTTAATAAAGAAAATACAATAGAAAAAACAAAAGTTGCAAAAGATTATATGCAGAAATTTGAGGAAATAGATATAGATGAGTACCAAGACAGTAACTTAGTTCAAGAATATATATTAAGTAGCATTTCTAGAGGTAATAATATTTTTATGGTTGGAGATGTTAAACAAAGTATATATAGATTTAGACAGGCAAGACCAGAACTTTTTATAGAAAAGTATAATAAATATAAATTAGAAGAACGAGATATAAAAACTGGAGAAAAAATACAATTATTTAAGAATTTTAGAAGTAGAAAAAATATATTAGATATAACAAATAACATATTTAAAAACATTATGAGTCAAGAAATTGGCGAAATTGATTATACAGAAAATGAATACTTAAATTATGGAGCAAGCTATCCAGAAAGAAAAGAAAAATCTGAAATATATGTTATAAATTTAAACGAAGAAAATGCAGAAGATTATGAAGAAATTTATAATGAAGAAGATAATACAAATGAAAGAATAGAAGATGTTGTTTTAGAAGCAAAATTTGTTTCAAAAAAAGTAAAAGAACTATTAGAAAGTGGTATAGAAGTTTATGATAAAAAACAAGGTCAAAGAAAGATTTCTTATAGAGATATTGCCATTTTATTAAGGTCAACTTCAACTACTGCACCAATATACGAAAAAGAATTGAGTGAGCTAGAATTACCGGTATTTAGCGATTCTTCTAGTACATATTTAGAGTCAATAGAAATAGAAACAATGATGTCTTTATTGAAAATTATAGATAATCCAATGCAAGATATACCATTAGTAACAGTTTTAAGGTCTACAATAGGTGGATTTACAGATAATGATTTAATAGAGATAAGACTTGCAGATAAAAAGTGCAGTTTTTATGAGGCAATGTTAAAGTCTAGAATAAAAGTTGATGATGACATAAAAGCAAAAATAACAAAACTTCTAAATAATTTAGAAAAATGGAGAAAAGAAGTAGAGTATTTAAGCTTAGATGAACTGATATGGCAAATTTATTTAGATACAGGTTATTATCATTTTGTAAGTCTTATGCCAAATGGAAATGTAAGACAAGCTAATTTAAAGATTTTATTTGAAAAAGCTAGAGAATTTGAAAATACAAATTTTAGTGGTTTATTTAATTTTATAAATTTTATAGATAGATTAAAAAGTAGTGGAGGAGACTTATCTAGTGCAAAATTAATTGGAGAAAATGAAGATGTTATTAGAATTATGAGTATCCATAAAAGCAAGGGACTAGAGTTTCCTATTGTATTTTTGTGCAATACTGGTAAAAAATTTAATATGAAAGACTTAAATGAAAATATAATTTTACATCAAGAATTAGGAATTGGACCTAAATTTATAGATACAGAAAAACGAATAGAATACAATACCTTAGCAAAAGAGGCACTAAAAATAAAAGCACAAAAAGAAATCATTTCTGAAGAAGAAAGAGTATTATATGTTGGACTAACAAGAGCAAAAGAGAAACTTATAATAACTGGAATAAGCAAAGATTTAAAAAAAGACTTAGAGAAAAAGAAAGAATTATTAAGTACATATGGAAATAAAATAAAAAGCAATTTAGTAGAAAAATATAAATCATATTTAGACTGGATTGAATTAGTGTACTTAAATGAAGATTTAAACGAATTATTGGATTTTAATGAAGTAAATAAAAAAGAAATTTTAAAAGATTTAAAAGAAGAAAATAAAAAAGAAAAAAATATACTAAAAGAAATTAATAATATGGCAACAGAAGAATATTCAAAAGAAAAAATCGAGGAATTATCTAAAGAATTAGAATGGAAATATAAATATAAAGATTCAACTGTACTTCCTACTAAAACATCTGTAAGCAGATTGAAAGAAGAAAGCCAAGAAATATTGAAGAATAAAATAGAAGAGAAAAACTTAGAAGAAGATGGAGAAACGAAGTTAAAAGAAAATGAAGAAGTAAAGTTAGAAGAATTAAAAAATAATCAATTTGGTGAAATAAATAAATCTATAAAAAAATTAAAGATAGAAGAAACGAAGTTATTTGAAGATTTAGAAAATAATGTTTCAATAACTTTAGATAAACCAAAATTTTTAAAGGATAATAAAATTACAAAAGCACAAATTGGTACATTAATTCATATGTGCATACAAAAATTAGATGAAAATAAATGCTATACAATAAGAGATATTCAAAATTTTGTAAATGAACTAGTTGTAAAAGAAATAATAACAGAAAAGGAATCAAATAATATAGACATAAATTTACTATATAAATATACAAAGTCGAAAATATTTGAAGACTTAAGAAAAGCAAAAAAAGTATACAAAGAACAAGCTTTTTATATTAATATACCAGCAACAGAAATTTATAATAATATTAATTCTAATGATAATATTTTAGTTCAAGGTGTTATAGATTTATATTTTATAGATGAAAATGAAAATATTATATTAGTAGATTACAAAACAGATTATGTTGCAAATGGAAAAGAGCAAGATGTAGTGAATAAATATAGAAAGCAAATAGAAATATACAAAAGGGCATTAGAAGAAGCAACAGGTAATAAGGTATTTAAATCATATTTATGTTTGGCTAATAGAGATTGGAATTGTTATGAAGTAAAATAGAATATAAAAATAGTAGAGGAGGTATTAATATGAACACTAAATACATTTTTGTAACAGGAGGAGTTGTATCAGGGTTAGGAAAAGGAATAACGGCAGCATCATTAGGAAGGTTATTAAAAAATAGAGGATATAGAGTGGTAAATCAAAAGTTTGATCCATATATAAATGTAGACCCTGGAACAATGAGTCCATATGAACATGGAGAAGTATATGTAACAGAAGATGGTGCAGAAACAGACTTAGATTTGGGACATTATGAAAGATTCACAGATGTTAATTTACATGGCAACTCGAGTGTAACAACAGGGAAAATTTATTCAGAAGTAATAAGGAAAGAAAGACATGGAGAATATTTAGGAAAAACAGTTCAAGTAATACCTCACATAACAAACGAAATAAAAAATAGCATATATAAATTTGAGAAAGACAATATAGATGTTGTAATAACAGAAATTGGGGGAACAGTAGGAGATATCGAAAGTTTACCTTTTATGGAAGCAATAAGACAAATTGGATTGGAAAAATTACCAGAAGATGTTGCATATATACATGTTACATTATTACCACATATTTTTGGAACAAATGAATTAAAATCAAAGCCAACACAACACTCGGTAAAAGAATTACAATCTATTGGAATAAAACCAGATATTTTAGTATGTAGAACAGAACTTCCAATACCAAGCTCTATGAAAGAAAAAATAGCAATGTTTTGTAATGTTAGAAGCGAAAATGTAATAGAAAATAGTAATGCAAGTATTTTATATGAAGTTCCTTTAATATTAGAAAAAAATGGGTTAGCAGTACAAGTTTGTAAACACTTACACTTAGATAATGTAGAACCTAATAATAAAGAGTGGGAAAGTTTAATAAGAAAAATTAAAAATATAAAAGGTGAGGCTGTAAGAATTGCAATTGTAGGAAAATATGTAAAATTGGAAGATGCGTATTTATCTGTAGTTGAGAGTATAAAACATGGTGGATTTGCAAATGGAGTACCTGTAGAAATAAAATTTGTAGACTCAGAAAAAGTATGTAAAGAAAATATACAAGACCTATTTTCAGACTGCAACGGGATTGTAGTACCTGGAGGCTTTGGAGCAAGAGGAATAGAAGGAAAAATAGAAACAATTAAATATGCAAGAGAAAATAATATACCTTTTTTAGGAATTTGTCTTGGAATGCAAATGGCAGTAATAGAAGCGGCAAGAAATTTACTAAATTTAAAAGATGCAAATTCAACAGAATTTGATAAAAACTGCAAAAATCCTGTTATACATATAATGGAAGAGCAAAAGAAGGTTACGAATAAAGGAGGAACGATGAGACTTGGAAATTATACATGTATAACAAAGGAGAATTCACTAGCAAGAAAATTATATGGAAAAGAAGAAATTATTGAAAGACATAGACACAGGTATGAATATAACAACGAGTATAAGGAAAGACTAGAAAAAGTAGGATTAATTTGTTCTGGTATGTCACCAGATGGAAATTTAGTAGAAATGGTAGAAATAAAAAATCATCCCTATTTTATTGCAAGCCAATTTCATCCAGAATTTACATCAAGACCAGATAAACCTCAACCTCTATTTGCAGGGTTAATAAAAGCTGCAAAAGAATACAAAATGAATAAATAAAATTTATGTCGATAAAATTAACAAATGTACAAAATATTAATAGAGATGTTACATTTTGAAAATAATTTTATGAATAAAATTAAAAATATCTTGTTTTCTTCTTGATATTTTTACTAGATTATTGTATCATATAATAAGTTAAAATGTACTTACGCAAATTAAGAAAGGAGTACTTACATGAAGAAAATAGTAGTTAGTATCATTGCAATATTTGTAATAATAAGTATAGTTATGATTCCGGTTTATGCAACCAATGTAAGTCAGGAAAATTCAATAGAATCAACATCAACAACAAATTTAGTTGAGTTAAAAGACAAAGCATTGAATACATTAAAAGATTACCAAGTAGCCTACGGAAATGATACATACGGCTTTGTTGCATATGTATTAAATATAGTTAGAATATATAGTATTCCACTTGGATTTTTAGGAATTGTAGTTGCTGCAATTCATAGATATGTATTAGGAATAAGAAAACTAGACACACAAGAAAAAGGATTTGGCGTAATGATAGGAATTATTACTGTCATGGTTATATGCCAAGTGTTACCATTAATTTTTGCTATCGTAGTAAGAGGTTGGAGGGGATAAACTAATGAAGGTATTGTTTGCAGTAAACAATGAGCATATATCAGATTCAATTATAAAAAAGTATCAGCAAGATTATAGAGAATTAATTTCTAGTAAAAATGTTTACTATTTTAATGCACTTTTAAAAGAATTACAAGAAGATAAATCATATGATAGAATCGTTATTGGAGAAGATTTAGAAATGTTCTCCAATAACAATTATGATGTAATGGACAAATTTATTTTTGATAAATTAGATAAAATAAGTGATGAGGCATCAAATGCTTCTGGAAAAGATATACCAATAATTTTAATTTGTACAGACAGAAGAAGTAAGTCAGACCCTATTTTAGTAAAACTATTTAGTATTGGAATTTATAGTGCATTATTAGGTCAAGACAGAACAATAACAAATGTATGTAAATTAATAAATATTCCACGTTCTAAAAAAGAAGCTAAAATTTATTATAGAATAGATTCAGATGAGGCAGATTATAAAGCAGAAAATGAAAATGATGTTAGTGAAGTAGAAATACAGAATATTTTAATGCATTATAAAAGACTTGGAAAAAATGAAGAAAAATATGTAGATAGTTTTAATAGTATTGCATCACAATACACGGATGCACAGCTAAAAGTAATAGCTAAATTTTTACCACTAAATGTAAAAGCTGTATTAGAAGCAGAGTGTCCTAAATACCAAGAAGTTATGATGGGTGGGCCTGCAAAAGTTATATCTGCACCTCAACCAAAAGACTCAAAAGTAAAATACAAAGATTCTGTAGATAAGTATAAAAACCAAAAAACTACTACTAAATTTGACAATGCTAAATTGGATTTGGTACAAAAACAATTAGAGAAAAATAAATTAACTAAACCAGTAGTTGTTCCAAGTGCAATGAATATAAATAGAGTAACTAAGATAGAACAAAATCCATTATTTGAAGAACATGAATTAAATAATCAATCTAATGGTTACCAAAATATGCAAAATGGTAATAATGCAACAAATACTCAAATACAAAAAAATATACAAGAAGATGATGATCCATTAGCTTCTATAAAAGAAGAATTAATGGGAATGATAGAATCTGGAGAAGGAGCTACTGAAGGAAATACTGAAAATGCAGAGCAACAAGTAGTACAACCTAAGAGAGGAAGAGGTAGACCTAAAAAAGTTCAGCCACAGCCTATTCAAGATACTAATATACAAAATGTTGGAAGTAATATAAATAATAATACTTCTACATCAGAAATGGCAAATGTATTACCTGGTTTTGAAAATATATCTATAAGTGGTAATGAAAGTATAGAAACACAACCAGTACAACCTAAAAGAGGAAGAGGTAGACCTAAAAAAGTTCAATCACAACCTACTCAAACTATTAATGCACAAAGTAATAATTCAAATGTAAATAATACACAAAAATTATCAAATAATATAGAAGATGGATATGAAAATATTGTTGCAAATAAAAATGCACAACCAAGTGTAAATTTATTTGATTTAGTTGATGATATAGAGGAAAATAATAATTCATATAATACCCCAACAACTAATAATAAAATGCCAACAGAAACAATATTGCCAGGATTTGAAGATGAAGAAGAAAATGTAGATTCACAAGACTATAGAGAAGAAAACCATAATATTCAAAATGATAATAACTATATGCCAAATAATAATAATTATGTGCCAAATACACAAAGTTTACAATATACACAAAGCCAAAATATAGACTTTACAAGACTATTCACTAGTGACAAAAAAGCAGTTGCTTTTGTTGGAACTTCAAAAAATGGTACATCTTTCTTAGTAAATAACTTAGCAGATGTAATATCTCAAAGTGGAATAAAAACAGCAATTTTAGATTTAACAAAAAATAAAAATGCATATTATATTTATACAGAAAATGAAGAAGAGCTAAGAAAAAAAGCATATTCTTGTATAGATAATTTAAGAAGAGGAAATCCAGTAGGAATAAATGTTAGCAGAAATTTAGATGTATATACAACTCTTCCTGGCGAAAATGCTGACATAAATGATGCACAAAATATTATGCAAACATTAATTAACAATTATTCTTTAGTCCTTCTAGACTGTGATTTTGATACAAATATAGAGTATTTTAGAATAGTACAAGAAATATATTTAGTACAAACATATGATGTACTAACAATTCAACCTCTTACAGCATTTTTAAGAGATTTGAAGGCAAAAAATATACTTGACCAAGGAAAACTAAAAATTGTATTAAATAAAGTATTAAGAGTAAAAAGTATAACAGATAGAACAATTATAGGGGGAATGGCATTTTACAATGATCCAGCAATGTCATTTATGACAGAATTATTTAATAAAGATGAGGTTCCTTATTGTGTAATTCCTTTTGAAGATCAAACATATTCAAAATATTTAGAAGGATTAGTAAATTGTAAAATAACAACAAATGGATATTCGAAAAACTTTATGCTAGCATTATCAAAATTATCAAATATGGTATATCCATTAATATCTAAAGATTCTGGCAAAAAGCAAGGTAAGTCAGGATTTGGAAATTATAAAAATACTACAACTTTTAATAGTAGTATGAATGATACATTAAATAAAATGAAAAATAATTTTTAGTAGTTTATTGCAAATAAGTGAGGTGATAACTTTTGATAATAGCAGTGATTGTATTGTTAGTAGTAATAATTGCAGCATTGATGTTCTATAATATGTCTATTCATAAAAAAATACAAAGTTTTAACAATATTAATCAAAAAATAACAAATTTGAATATATTGCAAGATTTTATGAATGCATTAGGAGAATGTAGTTCTACTGATGAAAAACTAGAAAAAATAAATAATATTTTAATAGAAAGATATGAAATAAAATATTCAACAATAGTAACATATAATGGAGCAGAATATGTTGTAAGAGCATCTAATGTAGAAGAAAAACATTGGGAAACTTTAAGCAATTTAAATAGTGAAGAAGTTTTTAAAGAAAGTATAGAAACTGCTGTACCAAAATATATAACTATAGATAGAGAGGGAGAAAGACTTCCATATCAAAAAATGGAGTTTGGAAGAGCAAAATCTGCTATGTTTTTTCCTTTGTATATAGATAATGTATACATAGGATATTGGATTATAGAAGGTGGAAGACCTCACGAATTTGACAATGTAGATGTAACAATGTTAGAAGTAATAAAAGGTAATATTGTTGCTGTGTTAAAAACAATTCAGACACAAGAAACGCTTCAGAATATAGTTAGAGATGACCAATTTAGTAAATTAAAAACAGCAGAATATTTATATGGAGATGCTAAAAAGATAATAGATAAATATACAACTTCAACAGTTTGTATGTTTAAAATAATAAATTTAGTAGAAATTAACAATGAATTTAATAGAGAAACAGGAAATAATGTTATTACAGAAGTGTGTAATGTAATTAGTAAAAATATTTCAGATGAATATATTTTTGTAAGATATATGGGACCTAAATTTGCAATTGTATTTTCTGGAATAGAAACAAATACAGTTGCAGATTTTATGAAAGACATAAAACAGAGAATAGAGAGTCTAGAAATACCAAAAGCAGGTGAAGAACCTGACGAAACAGAAGAATTTGCTACACCTATAATAAATATTGTTCTTTCAACATATTATAAAGGAACATCTCTAGATGGGGTAACAAAGAAGTTAGAGGAATATTTAGATTCTACAAACCCAAAAGAAAATGATATTAATAATTTATAAAGGAGGTTATGCGTTATGAGAATGGATGAAACAGTTAGTTTTAAAGTAGAAAGAGATAAAAATATAAAGGCAAGAGAAATTTTAAAACAGGTATACAAATCATTAGAAGAGAAAGGTTATAATCCTATAAACCAAATAGTAGGGTATATATTATCAGGAGACCCAACATATATTACAAGTCATAATAATGCAAGAAACCTAATAAGACAAGTAGAAAGAGACGAACTTTTAGAAAAAATGGTAAAGAATTATATAGGAATAGATGATTAGAAATGAGAAAATTAGGAATAGATTATGGAGATAGTAGAGTAGGCCTAGCTATTACAGATGAGCTAGGTATTACTGCTCAAGGTCTAGAGACAGTTAATCATAAAGGAAATGACAAAATAGTTTTAAAAAGATTAGAAGAAATAATGGCACTATATGAGATAGATACATTTGTAATTGGAATACCAATTAATATGAATGGGACAAGAACAGAAAGAGTAGAAGTAACGAATAAGTTTATTCACAAACTAAAATGTAAATTTAATAAAGTACAAATAGTAGAAATAGATGAAAGACTGACTACTGTAGCAGCCCATAAAACTATGAATTTTCTCAATATAAATAAATATAAAAAGAAAGACTTAGTGGATACAATATCTGCAGTATATATTTTAGAAATGTATATTAATAGAAAAAATAATAGACCAAATTGATATTTTTAGAAAATTTATTATTTAATAAATATTAGTTTATCTAAAAATAATTAAATTTAGTATATGTTTTATAAAATTACAAATAATAAAAGTAATAATTAAATTAGATTTTAACATTGTAGAAATACAATTTTAATAAATATAAAAATTTGAAAGGAGAAAATATGGACGAGAATAAAAACAACATTCCAACAGAAAATGAAGGAGAGGAATTAGACAATATATTAACATTAAATGATGAGGATGGAAATGAAGTAGAATTCGAATTCTTAGACTTAATTGAATATGAAGGAGAAGAATATGTAATATTATTACCAGTTGAGGATGAAGAAGAGGCAGAAGAACCAGGAGAAGTAGTAATATTAAAATTAGAAGATACAGAAAATGAAGATGAAGAGTCTTATGTAAGTGTTGAAGATGAAGATATCTTAAATGCTGTATTTGAGAAATTTAAAGAAAAATTTAAAGATGATTTTAACTTTGTAGATTAATTATTGGTTTTAGATATAAAATAGTTATTAAATAAATTTATATTATTAAGTATCATTAAATATTTTAAGTATATTCTAAATGTATTTAATAATATATACCAATTTTAATTTATTTGGTTAAGATATTATCAAAAAGGCCTTAAATTGACTCCATGGTTTAGTCAGTTTAGGGCTTTATTACTAATAATTTTCAATCATAAACTTGAAATAATAAAAAATGTAAAAAGAATAATTAACTATATATAATCATATTATATGTATGGGAGAAAAAAAGAATGTATGATATTATAATAATAGGAAGTGGTCCTGCAGGTGTTTCGGCAGCTGTTTATGCTAAAAGAGGTGGTGCTAATGTACTTGTAATTTCAAAAGATACAGGAACACTTGGAAAAGCTAAAAAAATAGAAAATTATTATGGTTTTAAAAATATTTCAGGCAAAGATTTATATGAAAATGGTCTAAAACAATTGGAAAATTTAAATATAGAATTTGTAAAAGATGAAGTTGTGCAACTAAATTACACAAGTCAATTTGAAGTAACAACAGTAAATAATATCTTTCAAGCAAAATATGTAGTACTTGCAACAGGTGTGAGTAGAAATGTTCCAAATATAAAAGGGATAAAAGAGTTTGAAGGAAAAGGTGTTAGTTATTGTGCAATATGTGATGCATTTTTTTATAGAAACAAAGACGTAGCTGTACTTGGAAGTGGAAACTATGCAATACATGAAGCTGAAATATTGAAACCTGTAGTAAAATCTGTAACACTTTTAACTAATAGTGAAAAATTAGTAGAAAATAGAGATATAGATTTAAATGTAAACGAAAAAAAAGTACGAGAAGTAAGAGGCTTTGAAAAAGTAGACGAAATTGTTTTTGAGGATGACACAGCACAAAATATAAATGGAATATTTGTTGCAATTGGCACAGCTAGTACAAATGACTTAGCTAGAAAAATAGGTGCAAGGGTAGAAAACAACAAAATTATTGTTAATGATAATTTGGAAACTACAGTTCCAAATTTATATGCATGTGGAGATTGTACAGGAGGAATACTTCAGATAAGTAAGGCTACATATGAAGGAACAAAAGTAGGATTAGAAATAGTAAATAAGCTTAAAAATAAAAATAACTAAATTTAAAATAACTAAAACTAAAATTAAAATAAAAATAGAATTTTGATGTAAAAAAATATTATAAAATAAACAATGAATTAGAAAATTGTTTTATTTGAATTTTAGAAATGTAGAAAAAAATTATAATAATTTAAAATAATTATTTATTAAGGAGGAATTTAAAATGTCAGTTATAAAAATAACAAGTGAAAATTTTGAAAGTGAAGTATTAAAAGCAGAAAAACCAGTATTGGTAGACTTTTGGGCAGAATGGTGTGGACCATGTAGAATGATGGCTCCAGTTGTAGAAGAATTAGAAAAAGAAATGGGAAATGAAGTTAAATTTGCAAAAATAAATATAGATGAATGTCCAGAACTAGCAGAAAAGTATAATGTTATGAGTATACCAACATTTAAATGTTTTAAAAATGGAACAGAAATTGGTACAACAGTTGGTGTTCAAGGAAAAGGAGACTTAGTAAGAATTATAAAACTATAAATAAATCGGAAACACATTTAAGTTTATAAAGAGAACAAAAAAGGTATTTACATTTGTCTTTTTTTATTAACTTATGATATAATACTTAAGTAGTTGTTCTAAGAGAACAATATTAGCATCTTAGTGGAGGCAGAAGTATGTATAAAAAAGTAGAACTAAATGATAATGAAGTATTACAAAATGGAATAATTATTGGTCAAGTGATTAAAAAAATTGATGAAGGTTTTGTGGTTAGGTTAAATGGTAAAATAGCATTGAGACTTGCTTTTTATGGGACTGTTGATAGAAAAGGAAATTTTTATCAATTTTGCAGAAATAATAATTGTGGGTCTCATTGCAAATCTTCGGAAAAACCTTCATGCAGAAATAATCAAAAATATTCCAAAAGAAAAGGACTTTATATTAATATTTAGTGATTTTACTTTAGCCACTTTTAGCATATGTTAGAAGTGGCATTTCTTATGTTTTGATTTATTTATTAAAAAGTGGTATAATATTCTTATACATCGTCCGATTTGGACAAAATACAACATTAGGAGGATACAGAGAGATGTATAAGAAAGTGGATTTTGATCTTGGAGTGGCTACTATCGATGGAAAAACCATTGGAATGGAGAAAGACAATTTTAATGGCACAATTGTTATTGAAGGAAAAGATGGTACGATATTGTTTGCTGAATATGGCACATTAGTGGACGAAGAGTTTTATCCGTTTTGCAGAACCTTTAATTGTATGAACTGCAACCGGCGAAACAGTCCAAATTGCCGATATAATAGGCTTACAAACAAGAACGATGGATATTACGTAAAAATGGATTAACACTTTCAGAACCCCACCGCGATGCGATGGGGTTACTTTATAATATGATATAAATTTACAAAGATAAAGTTTAGAAATGTAGAAATAGATAAATAAAAGAGGAAAGAAAATGAATTATAAAATAGTAAATGGCTCAGTATCTTATGGAGCTGAGACAATTTTAGAGGAAATAAATTTTGAAATAAAGGAAAAAGATAAAATAGCTATTGTAGGTAGAAATGGCTGTGGAAAAAGTACACTCTTAAATGCGATAATAGATAATTCTATGTTTGAAGAGGGGATTGGAGAAGAAAAATTTAATATATATATACAAGGCTCTCCAACAATAGGCTTTTTAAAGCAGATGGATTTTCAAGATTCTTCTAAAACTTTATTAGAAGAGATTTTAAAGGTATATGCTCCAATTCTAAACTTGGAAAATAAGATTACAAAGTTAGCTAATGATATGCAAAATAATAGTAATCAAAAAAATATAAAAGAATATACAGAAGCTTTAGAGAAGTTTGAAATAATGAATGGCTATACATATAAAAAAGAATATGAAGTAGCTTTAAAAAAGTTTGGATTTACAAATGAAGATAAAAGTAAAACTATGGATCAATTTTCTGGAGGACAAAGAACTAAAGTTGCATTTTTAAAGCTTTTACTTAGTAAGCCAGATATACTGCTTTTAGACGAACCAACTAATCACTTAGATATAACTGCCATAGAATGGCTTGAAAATTATTTAAGAAATTATACTAAATCAGTTGTAATTGTGTCACATGATAGGATGTTTTTAGATAGAATTGTTAATAAAGTATATGAAATAGAGTATTCAACAATGACTGAGTATATAGGAAATTATACCGATTTTGAAAAGCAAAAAAGAATTAATTATGAAAAACAAATAAAAGATTATGAATATCAACAAGCAGAAATAAAAAGACTACAATCAATTGCAGATAGATTTAGATATAAGCCTACAAAAGCTAAAATGGCTTTGTCTAAATTAAAGAAAATAGAGCAGATGCAAATAATAGATGAACCAAATAAATATGACTTAAAAACATTTCATATGAATTTTAATATAAAAATGGAAAGTGGAAAAAATGTGCTATCTGTTAAAGAACTAGAAATAGGATATAATAAGGCTATACAAAACATTTCTTTTGACTTATATAAGGGACAAAAACTTGCGATTATAGGAGAAAATGGAATAGGTAAGTCAACACTTTTAAAAACATTAAATGGAAATATACCTAAAATATCTGGTAGTTTTGAATATGGTTATCATGTAGATAAACAGTATTTTGACCAACAAATGGAATTTAAAAATCCAGAAGATACGGTATTTGATGATTTTTATAAAACATTTCCAGAATTAACAACAACACAAATAAGAACAATATTAGGAACATTTTTATTTTCAGGAGAAGATGTTTTTAAGAAAATAAAAGTATTGTCAGGTGGAGAACGTGCAAGACTTCAATTATGTAAAATATTTAAGAAAGGTGCAAATTTGCTGTTACTTGACGAACCAACCAATCATATGGATATTATAGGTAAAGAAAGTTTGGAGAATATATTAAAAGAATATAAAGGAACGTTAATTTTTGTTTCCCATGATAGGTATTTTGTAAACAAAATTGCAGATTCATTGCTAATTTTTAATTCAAATGGTGTAACATATTTTAATGGAACATATACAGAATATGAAGAAAAATACAGAAATTGCGATGAAGAAAATAAGTTAAATTACGAAAATAGAAGTTTAAAGACAAAAGAGAATACAATTATAGATATGTCTATAAATAAAAATACAAATATCAATAAAAAAGAAAACTTAAATACAAATTTAGATATAGCAGAAAAAACAAATACAAAAGGAAGTAATCAATATTTTATAAATAAAGAAATACGAAGAATTAAATCAAAGATAGAAAAACTAGAACAAGAAATAAATAACTTAGAAAACGAAGTATCAAATGTAAGATTAGAAATGGAAAAAGAGGAATATAGTACAGATTATATAAAATTAAAAGAAATGCAAGATTGTATAGATAATAAAAATACTATGATAGAAGAAAAAATGATTATGTGGGAAGAACTAGGTGAAGAATTAAGAAAATATACTAAATAAAAATAGTAATGTAAAAGTAATTCTTATAAAATACAGTTTAATTAAGCTAAAGAGGAAATGAAATCTCTGTATGATAATTTGATAAGTATAGTGTGAAATTGTAAAAGTAAAATATAGTTTGATAGTAGCGAAAAAATATACAAATTTACTTGACTATGAAAGTAGAATATGCTACAATAACAAATGTCAAGTAAATAGAAGCGGATGTGGCGAAACTGGCAGACGCGCTGGTCTTAGGAACCAGTGCCAACGGCGTGGAGGTTCGAGTCCTCTCATCCGCACCAAAACACGAAAAACCTTGTAAGCATTGAAATATCAATATTTTACAAGGTTTATTTTTGCTAAAATGATGTAATAGGAATGCAGTAGGAATTTATCGTATTTTTTCATAAATTTATTCTGCTAATCGACTTTTACCTGTGGTATAATCTATTATAATGCCAGGTTGAACATTATAAACATAAACATTAAAGCAAATACCTTTTCCATTATCTTCAACAGAATATGCTTCCATCTGCACACCACTTGCAACGAGATTGTTACCATGAAAAATAGGAGTAACTCTATATAAAACATGATTATTTTCATTTTTTTCAATATAATCATCAATATCATTTTCAAAAGGGAGCATACCTTCTGTATTCATATAACGAGTTCCTGTAATTAAATTTTTTTCGTTTGCATTTTCGCCAGCTAATTGATGACCTATTAAATGACAACGATTGTATAAATAATTACCTTCAATTATACCTTCATATGCTGTTTGTTCCCAACCAGAGGGTATTACAGAGGAAATTGATTCTCTTTCATCCGTTTCAAGTGGCATAACTTCTTTGCAAATATTAGCATAAGCCACACCACATCTACCTTGTCTATCTAAATCACTATATGTTTCAAATGCTTTAGTAGTATAGTCGTTTTCTGTAAATGAAGGTTTATTATTATTTAGTATGATATATGGATTTCCTGAATATGCAGGGATGTTTTGAATGTCAGTTGAAATTATATTCGAGTTTGAAATAAAATTATTATGAACTGTATTGTTGTTAAAATATCCAACAATTCCCAGTATAATAGTAAAAAGAACTAAAATTAATATTTTTTTTAAAATATTGTTACTTTTTTTCTTACTCATTTTCATTTACCTCGCTCATTATTGATTAAAATAGTATAGCATAGCAAATAAAAATATAAAAGTAATGTTTAAATTTTTTTCAATTTTTTCTATTTCTAATTATATTTTTCTTTTTCAATTAACCATTTTTCCTATTTATTTTCGTTATGTAACATATCATATCCATAAGGAGAATAGAGTTCATATTTTCCATTTTTATATTGAAGCATAGCACCTTCTTTGGCTACTTTTTGTAATTCTACAGAAGTAATTATTTCTTTAAATTCATGTTTAGGCTTATCTGTAAAATCCCACAAATAAATTTCATTGTTTCGATCTTCTGTAACAAAATATAAATGACCTTCTTTTCGGTATTCTTTTACATCTAAAGTATTGTCTTTATCAAATAAGTTTTCTTTTGTGTTTGGTAAATTTTCATTGTTAATGTTACTACTATTTGGTTTTACAGATGATGTCGTATCTTTTAAAAAGTTAGATAATTCATCTATGAATTTTTTTATAGTAGTATTAGATTCAATGTCTTTTTTTAAATTTTGAAATAAGTTTAAGTCCAAAAATAATCCTCCTTTCATATTTTTTAATTATATCACATTTTATTTATAAAGTATGTCGAAAATTGTAGATGATGAGATTTTTTTTTAAAGGCTATTAATAATTGACATAATTTTATATAAAATTTTATAATTATATCACATTTGAAAAATGTTAAAAAAAGTGATATAATTATATGTATACTCAATTATTTTATTTCAATGTCCGATGGAGGACAGGAGGACTTAGTTATGCTTAGACGGGTTGTTTATTGCTTGATTGTTTCTCTTCTACTGTGGACAAGTATGTTTATCCTAACGTTTATTACCTCAGGATGTAATATGCAATATGCAGTATCTGCATCTGTACTATTTGCTCTAGGAACTTTTTTAGGAGGAAACATAATTCTGTGGCTGTGGGAGAAATTTGAATGCTAACAACTTAAGAGATATGCGACACTTGGTAATTCAAGTGTCGCTGTCTATTTTTTAACAGGTCGAAATATATTTTAAATGAAAATGTAAAATATATGTAATTTTATAAAGTAAATGTAAGATGTATTGTTAAATGAGAAAAATATTTTATAATTTAATATATTGAGAAAAAATTAAAGATGTGTTAATATAAAGGCATAATGTGAAAATAATTGGAGGATAATATGGACTTTAAAACAGAGCTTAAAATGTACCAAGATATAGTAAATAAAGAATTAGAAAAATATATAAGAAAAAATAAATGTATTGAAAAAGTATTGAATAGTGCTATGGAATATAGTTTAATGGCAGGAGGAAAACGATTAAGGCCAATTTTAGTTATAGCTACATATAAATTATTTAAAGAAAATATAGAAGAGTGCATGCCATATGCAGTTGCAATTGAAATGGTACATAATTTTTCTTTAATACATGATGATTTACCAGGAATAGATAATGATGATTTTAGACATGGAAAACCTACAAATCACAAAAAATTTAATGAAGCAACAGCTATACTTGCAGGAGATGGGCTGTTAAATAATGCTTATATGGTAATTTCAAATGATTTAAGAAATACAAAATTAAATATAGAAACATATAATATTGAAAATGATAAAAAAGAATATAATTTAAATAATTTAATTAATAGTACAAGAAATAAGGATAATTTAGAAAATCTAAATAAAAAAATAATGATATTTAATGAATTTTCAAATGCAGTAGATAGAATGATTGCAGGTGAATATATAGATACTGAATATGAAGGAAAACAAGTTTTAGAAGAAAACTTGGAATATATGGATGAAAATAAAACAGGTGCACTTCTAAAATTATCTGTAAGAATGGGTGCACTACTTGCAAAATGTACAGAAGAAGACGTAGAGAGGTTAACATCTTATGCGAAAAAAATAGGTTTGGCATTTCAAATAAAGGATGATATTTTATCAGAAGAGGGAGACGAAAAGATACTTGGAAAACCTGTAGGAAATGATAAAAAATTAAATAAATGTACTTATGTATCAAAATATGGCTTAGAAGGAGCAAAAGATAAACTAAATAAGTTAATAGAAGAAGCAATAAATGATATAAAAGTATATGGAGAAAAAGCTGAATTTTTAATGGAGTTAGCAATATATATTAAAGATAGAGAAAAATAAGGATTAGAAATATTCATAATAATAGCATATATGACTAATTTAGAATAATGTATGAATTATGATTTTAGAGATAAAAGTCTACAAAATAGAGCTTAAGATAAATCTTTTCAAGCTCTATTTTTTTTGACTTTTACCATAGTATCATTTATAAATAGTTTGTTCTTCTTTTTCTTGTAAAAAAGAAACTATACTTATTCTAAAAATTATAAATACTTTTTTAACTTTTCTACAGTATTTTCTTGGAAAGTTATAAAGTCCTTTAAAATGTTTTTTACAGGTTCAGTAGCATCAGGATTATTATTCCATAATTTTACTCCTTCTATAATTCCCATATTTGTTCCTTGTAACATCATTTCAGATATTTTAGAATTACTTTTATCTGTCAATGTATTCATCTCGACACCCATCCAGCCCATTGCTTTCTGCATAGGATTTAGTTGTTCTGGAACATCAGAATAATTACTTATTTCATCATTTACTCTGTGTAAAAGATTTCTATATTCATTATATTGGTATAATAAGTCGTCTTTAAAATTTTTATCTCCTATTTTGGGCGTAATATTAGAAATTGAGTCCATTCCCATTTGGAGTCCTTTACTAATTTCATTTAAAATATATTTTGAATTATCCATAAAAAAATCTATTCCTTTCTTATTTTTGATGGCAGAAGTTATCAAAATTAGAAAATAAACTTTTGCTTCAATAATATTATTTTCGAAAATATTTAAAATATTTATTGTTTTATCTGGAAAACTTTGTTTTAGATATTTATAAAAGAAATTATAAATATTTTATTTTTTTGTCCAATAATTTCTAAATTAATTATGAAAAAATTAAACATAATAAATATTGTAAAAATAAAAAAAGGAGGATTTTTATGAAAAAATTTATTAGTTTAATTGTACTTTTAATAGTTATTGCTTTATGCTTGCCAGTTTATGCAGATACTCTTCAAAATGTTACTATAAATATAGATAAATCTACAGTGCACCCAAATGAAACAGTTAAAGTAGACGTAAATTTTGGACAAGAAATGGGTTCATATACTGTAGATGTTGCTTATGATAATAATCTTTTTGAATATGTATCAGCAGAAGGAGGAACAGCAAATGATAATGGAACTAGAATAAGAGTATATTTCTTTGATGAAACAGGAGGAACTAGCCCTAGAAATAATATGTCTGTAGTATTTAAAGCAAAAGATGTTACAACATCAAATCCTACAGATTTTAGTATAACAGCAGAAGGATTGGCAAACCCAGATGCATCTATTACCTATGATGACATTACTGTTCCTATTGATAAAAGCGTAATTGTAGAACCACAATATGTAGATTACAATATTGACCTAAAGTACACAGGAGATGTGATTGTAAATGAGGAAAAAGAAATGAAACTTACGATAGCTTCTAAAATGGGAAAAAATTATGAACATACAAGAATATTAGCAGAAGCTACAACTCCAGATGGGGCAACTGCAAAGTTACTTGGGACAGATGCACAACAATTAGAACATGATATTATTCAAAGTGGATGGGGAGATGCAGATGGAGAATCAATTGGTGGAAAAGATGTATTAAAAGAATTAGATTTAAGAGGTGTTTTTGATAAAATTGGAGATTACACAATAAAATTAAAATTAATTGATAGAGATAATTCAGATGCAGAAATTGTAAGTAAAACTTTTAATATTAATGTAAAAGAAGCTCAAACTACAACACCACCAGACAATAACCAAGAAAACAATGAAATAGGTAATGAAATAATAGGGGGAAATGATAATAATATTACAAATGAAAATAATAATGAAGTAACAGAAAGTACAAACGATATGAATATTACAAATAATGAAAAGCCAAGCACATTACCTAAAACAGGTAGTACAGTTTATTTAACAGGTGCTTCAATTATATTAGCTTTAGCAATATCATATTTTACGTTAAAAAAAGATAAGCAAAAATAATGTAAATTAAAGGGATGTATTTTATTATGAGTAGAAGAGAAAGAAGACTAGATAAAACAAAAAATACAAAACTTAAAATAAAAAGTATAATAAGAGCATTTATTATACTTTTTATTTTAAGTGCTATTTTTTATATGATATATGGGTGGTATAAGGAAAGTAAAATAAAGATAGTAAAAAATATTGATACAAAATTAACAAAAATAGAAGCAGAAGAAAATGTAATAAAAATAATTACTGAAGAAAATGAGGAAAATAAAAATTATGAAAAGGATATAGAAAAACATAAAAAAAGTAATTTAGAAGAGCCAGTTCCTGAAAAATACTTAGGATATAAAGTAGATGCCAAATTAGAAATACCAAAGATTAATATAAACTCAAATGTTTTAAAGGAATATACCAAAGAAGGATTAGAAGTGTGTATATCTAAATTTTGGGGAGCTAATCCAAATGAAATAGGAAACTACTGTATAGCAGGTCATAATTATGGAAGAAAGAATATGTTTGGTTACTTAGGTGTTTTAGAAGTAGGAGACAAAATTTATTTATCTGATAATAAATATGGAAAATTTAGTTATACTATTTATGATAAATACAGAATAGAAGCTGATGATACAAGTTCTATATCACAAGATACAGACAGGAGAGAAATAACACTAATAACTTGTACAAGCTATTCAAACAAAAGGTTAATTATAAAAGCTAGAGCAGATTAATTAAATATATTAATAAAACAATTAATTATTTAAGATAAATAAAGAAGGTGAATATGAAAAATATTAAAATTAAAAACCAACATATTTTATTTGAAAATAAAAATAATCATAAAAAAATATCTACATTTGCATATATTACATTAATTATAATTGCAACTTTAGTTGTTATATTTGTAATATCAACTTATATTGATGCAGCAGAAAAAAAGGAAGGAATAGAAAATTTCCCAGACAGCTATAAGCCATATTTACTAGAATTGAAAAAAAAGTATCCTAACTGGCATTTTGTTGCATTATATACAAATTTAGATTGGAAATATGTAATAGATAATGAAAACATATTTGGTAAAAATTTAGTTCCTAAGTCTTATTCAGATAGATGGAAAAATACAAAACCAGGACAACATAATGTAGAAGTAGATAGTGGATGGGTAGATTCATCGAGAAGAGCTGTAGAATATGCAATGGACCCTAGAAATTTTTTAAATAATGTTAGGATATTTCAATTTGAGGGGCTTTCTTATGATGAAAAAACAAATAATAAAGAAGGTATAGAAAAGATACTTTATGGTACAGAGTTTTATGACAAAATAGTTCAATATGTTACTAGTAGTGGAAATACAGTTACTATGAATAGTAAATATTCAGACTTAATTTTAAAAGCAGGTAAAACATCTGCAGTTAGTTCATATCATTTGGCATCAAGAATAAAACAAGAAGTAGGACCATTTTTATCTCATGCATCAATTTCAGGAACTGTAAGTGGATATAAAGGATTATATAATTTCTATAATATAGGTGCAACAAGTTCATCTGAACCAATGGGAGCAATAAAAAATGGTTTACAATATGCTAAAGATGGAAAAGGGGCAAGCGAACAAACTAAAACAAAATATTTAATTCCGTGGAATAACAAAGAAAAAGCAATAACAGGTGGTGGGATTTTTATTGGCTCAAGTTATATAAATATTGGGCAAGATACAATATATTTGCAAAAGTTTCATGTAACAAGTAACAATGGAGGAGAATTATTTTGGCACCAGTATATGACAAATGTTTTAGCACCATATAGTGAGTCAAAATTAATTTATAATGGGTATGCTAATATGAATATGTTAAATAATAGCATGACATTTATAATTCCAGTATATAACAATATGCCAGAAACACCAGTAGAAAACCCTAATATATTAGAAAGTGATTTTGTAGAGGACAATTCAAAAGTATATGCAGATGTACAAACAACTTTAAACATAAGAGAAGGACCATCTTCTTCATATGAAATTCTTACTTCAGTTGACAGAAATATACAAATGACAAGAATTGCAAAAGGAAAACAAAAAGGTGAATTATGGGACAAAGTAAAACTTCCAAATGGAATAGTAGGTTATGTTTTTCAAAGTTATTTAAAAGAAGTACCAGAAAAGCAAATAGAAAAAATAAATGTAAAAATAGATAAAACAACAATAAACAAAGGAGAAACAATAAAATTAAATGTAGAAATATTGCCAGAAGATGCAAAGAATCATGAAGTAATATATAGTTCAAATAATAATAATATTGCCCAGGTAGACGGAAGCGGAAATATAACAGGAATAAAATCTGGAAAAGCTACAATAACTGTAAAAGCAAAAGAAAATAATGTTTCTAGTAGTGTTAATATAACGGTTTATACCCCAGTTAGTGATGTGATTTTGCAAGAAGATGAAATATATTTACAAAAGGAAGAAGAAATAACAATAAAGCCAATAATACTTCCGGCAGATGCAAGTAATAAAAATATAAGTTTTAAATCTTTAGATACAAATGTTGTTACAGTAACAAACAATGGACTTATAAAAGCAATAGAAGAAGGAACAACTACTATAGAAGTAAAAACAGAAGAAGGGAAAATAACTAAGCAGGTAAAAATTATAGTATTAGGGCAATTAGAAGATGCAGATATAAAATTTAGTGAAGAATTAAAAATTAATAATAATATAATAAGTGGATGGAATACAAAAAAATTAAGCGTAAGTGATATAAAAGAAAAAATAACTACTAAATTTGATATAGAAATATATAATAGTAGAGGAAAGAAACTTGAAGAAAACGAAACTATAGGAACAGGAAGCAAGATTAGATTTTTAGAAAATGGAAAAGTAAAAATGGAATATAAAATAGTTATATATGGAGATTTAAATGGAGATGGAAAGATAAATTCAATAGATTTATTAGTATTACAAAGGCATATATTAGAAATAGAACAATTACAAGGACCATTTTTACTAGCAGGAAATATAAATAAAAACGGAAAAAATCCATCGTCTATAGATTCATTACTAATACAAAGACATATTTTAGAACTAAAGTTAATTGAACAATAATGAAAAATAATTAAATGAAATCTAAACTTTAAAATTGAGAAATTAAAATAAAGATTTAATTAAAAAAATTAGAATAAAGATTAACTTTTAAATCTTAGATAAGACAGTAATTTTTCAAAGGAGGCAAAATGAACAAAAAAGTAATTTATGTGCTTGGTATTACTATAATTATTATAACTAGTATAATTGCTATTATCATATTTAATGGATTTATAAATATGAGTGATATTAAAAATACTAATGCCAAATTAAATAGTAATGAAGCCATAGAACTAAAATTAAACAAAGCAGATAGTGATAATGAAGAATTATATGTTAGAATTAATAATCTTTCTATTTCTGCAATGACTTTAGGAATATTTTTTAGTAAAGATAGTTTAGAATATGTAAATAATATGGAGAATTCTAATTATAGCAATGGAAGGCTACTATATACTTGGGTTTCAGAAACAGGAAAAAATGAAAAAATTAGTGATATTGGACCTTTTAAATTTAAAAGAAAAAATGATAGTGATAGTAAAATAGTTGTAACTGGTGAATTTTATAATGAAAATGGAGAAAAAATAGATGTTAATAGCGGAAGTATTACTGTTTCGAAAGTAAAAAGTAATACTAGTGATGTTAATGAAAATGATAAAAGTAATGTAGACAATACAGAACAAGATAATAATATAAATATATCAAAAGACAATACAAATTTATCTGTGTTAAGGTTAAATTATGAAGGAATTAGTCCAGACTTTTCAAAAGATATAAAAGAATATTATATAGTAGTAGATGAAAAAGTAAAAAAATTTGATATGACAGTTATAGCTGAAAATTCAAATTCTACAATTACAATTACAGGTAATGATAATTTAAAAACAGGTTTAAATACAATTAATATTAGTGTTAAATCAGAAGATAAAACAAAAGAAACAAATTATAAAATATATGTTACTAAAACATCAAATATAGAAAACGCAAATGCTAATTTAGAAAATTTAGCAGTAGAACATGGATCATTAATTCCAGAATTTAATACAAATGTTACAAATTATAAAGTAGAAGTAAGTAATAATATAGAAAATGTAAATGTTTTAGCTGTACCTGAGAAAATAAATGCTAATGTTAAAATTAGAAAAAGTAATAAATTAGAAATAGGAGATAATGTAGTAGAAATCATCGTAACTGCTGAAGATAATATTACAAAGAAAAAGTATATAGTTACAGTCCATAGAAGAAATAATGAAGAAGAAGAGAAAACAGAAGAGCATAGGGAAGTTCAAGCAGAAAAACTATCGACAATTTTACAACAAAACAATAACATAAATGATAATTCTGAAGAAATTAGAGAAGAAACCAATAATAAAACTCCAATAAATGAAGAAAAAAGAAATAAAAATGAAAATATATATGTTTATATTTCAGCAGGAATAGTAATTGCAATAATAATTATATTTATATTATATAAAAAAAGAAAAAATAAGTAAGAACAAAAAATTGAATAATAAATATTTAAAGTTAAATATTTAATTAATAAAAGTAAATCAAAGAAAAATAATAAACAATAATAGAAAATATTTTTAGTAAAAAAATGAGAAAATAAATTTAAGATTAAAAATATTATAGGTCAATTGAAAAAGTTAAAAATACCAAAAAGAATCAATCTTATTAGTGAGATTGATTTTTTTAGTATTTCATGGTAAATTAGTAGATAGATGAATTTTTAATAAATAATTATTTTAAATAATGAATATTAAAAAATATTTTTATCTAATAATAAAAAATTATATATAAAGGAATTTTGTCATGGAAAGTATACCAGTTGAAAAAAATAAAGAATACATAGTAGATATAATTGATAATGGATTTGAAGGAGAGGGAATTGCAAAGATAGATGGATATACTATCTTTATTGATGGCGTAATAAAAGGAGAAAAGTGTAGAATACTAATTGTTAAAGTTACTAAGTCACATGGCTATGGAAAATTAATTGAGGTTATAGAAAAGTCTAAATATAGAGTAGAAGCAGATTGCACTACATATAAAAGGTGTGGAGGATGTAACCTAAGACATATAGAATATAATAAAACATTAGAGATGAAAAGAGACGTAGTACAAAATTTAGTGAATAAAATATTGGAAAATAAGATAACAGTAAGAAATACAATTGGAATGGAAAAGCCATACTATTATAGAAATAAAGCACAATATCCATTTGGAATTAATAAAAACGGAGATAAAACTTTTGGTATATATGCTAAAAGAACCCATGAAATTATTGATATAGATGACTGTAAGATACAAAATCCCATTTCTAAGAAGATTGCAACAGAAGTACTTGAGTTTGTAAAAGAAAATAACGTAAATGTGTATAATGAAGAAACAGGAAAGGGACTTTTAAGACATTTAATAGTAAAAGTTGGTATAAAAACTAATGAAGTTATGTGTGTTATAGTATTAAATGAAGAAAAGTTTGAAAAAGAACAAGAGCTTGTTAAGCTGTTAATTGAAAAATTTAATAAAGATGACAAAAATGAATTCAAAATACAAACAATTGTAAAAAATATTAATACTAAAAATACAAATGTGATTTTAGGAGATAAAAATATTGTATTATATGGAGATGGATATATTAAAGATAAATTGGGAAATTATGTATTTAAAATATCTCCTATGTCATTTTATCAAACAAATCCTATACAAACAGAGGTATTATATAATAAGGCAATTGAAGCGGCAAAACTTAAAAAAAGTGATGTTGTGTTAGACCTTTATTGTGGAATTGGAACAATTGGTATATATGCATCATCTTTTGTAAGTAAAGTTTATGGTATAGAAATTGTAGAGCAAGCTATAGAAGATGCAAAAGAAAATGCTATGATAAATAATATAGAAAATATTAAATTTAAATGTGGTGCAGTAGAGAATATATTAGAGGATTTAATAAAAGAGGAAAATATAGCGCCAAACATTGTATTTGTAGATCCACCAAGGAGAGGGCTAGATAAAAACACTATAGATAATATTTTAAAATTAAGACCTGAAAAAGTGATATATATTAGTTGTAATCCAGCAACTATGGTAAGAGATATAAATATGATGGAAGGAGAATATCAAATAAAAGAAATTCAGCCAGTAGATATGTTTCCTTATACATCGCATGTTGAGTGTTGCTCGGTGCTATATCTAAAAAATTCGATACAATAGTTAAATTTACTGCATTTGAGAATTTTTGTAGTTTTGAGAGAAAAGGCAAAAATAAGGTTAAAAGAGTAGAAAATAATAAAATTAAAGTAACGATAGAAGTTGATATGGTGTGCGGAGTAGTATAAATTAATATTGACAATGTCAACGATTTGTCAACGAAAAATAAGAATGTTTGGAGATAAAACTTAATTGGAAGTGTTTGGAAAAGCACTTTCTTTTTTTGAGTTTTTGTGATAACATATAAAAAATAAATAGTAAGGAAAATAGTATGAAGATAGAATTAGTAGATATTGATAATGCTTTGAAATATTATCAAATAAACGATATAAATTATAAAAATAAATGTTATAAATGTATAGAAGATATAAATACAATAGAAGATTTTAATATTAAAACAGAAGAAATTTATAATATTTTATATAATGATAAAACATTTAAAATAGATACACTTTGGAAAAGGCAGAATATGGTAGAATTTTTTGGAGAACAATATAATCCTTTTGTAACAAGCGTCTTAGTATTATTAGGCTATAAATTACATGAAAAAAATATGATAAATAAAAATTATAGCAATATACAGGAAGAATTATATAAGAAAAGAGTTACAGAGGCATTAGTTAATGATATTTATGTTAGAGAATTAGAAAGTATTAGAATTTCACAAATGATATGGGCAGCATATTTTATTAATACAAAGTTAATTGAAGTTGGAAGATTACAATATGAAAAATGTGAAAATCATATAAAAATACACATACCTTCTGGAGATAAATTGGAAATAGAAAAAGTATTTAATTCGATTAAAGAGTCTAAATTAGAAATTGAAAAATACTTTGATTTGAAAGATCCAGAATATCACTGTGATTCTTGGTTATTAAGTAATCAAATAAATGATATTATTGATTCTAATTCTAATATTGCTAAATTTTATAATTTATTTGAAGTGCAAGATGGACCAGATGCCCAAAAAGACATATTAAATTTTGTTTTTAATATGCAAGAGTGTGATGATTATAATAATTTATTAGAAGATACATCTTTACAAAGATTATTAAAAAAACAATTACTTGAAAATAAAAGTATAAAAATAGGATGGGGAAAATTAAAAAAAGAGTTGCTTTAAATTCTCCACATACTGTGTGACGAATTGAGTTGGTCGCATTACAAAAAAGATAAAGAAGAAGAGGAAATAGAATATGAGAATAGGAATTGATATAGATAATTGCATATCTAATTTTGATGATACATTATTAAAAGAATATTTAAAACATGATAAAGAGTTAAGAAATACTGGAATTATAAATAAAAATCCAGAATATTTACGAAAAGGAATGTTTGACTGGACAGAGGAAGAAGAAAGCAGTTTTTATCATGCAAATATTGAAGATTTTGCAATAAAACTAAGACCAATAGAAGATTCAGTATACTATATAAGGAAATTAAAAGAAGATGGACACGAAATATATATTATAACTGGAAGAAATAATGGAGAATATATAAATCCTAAGGAATTAACAACACAATGGTTAGATAAATATAATATTGTCTATGATAAACTAATATTTACAAATGCTTATGACAAACATGCAAAAACAGAAGTATGTTTAGAAAATAATATAGATTTAATGATTGAAGATAGTACAAGAATAAGCTTAGATTTAATAAACAATGGTATTAAAGTTTATACAATGAATACAAGATATAATCAAAAAGAACAAACATTAGATAGAGTTTCAAAGTGGAAAGAAATATATGAAAAAATATCTAAATTAAATAAAAAAAAGATAACAAAAAAAGTAAATGTTATTTTAGATACAGATATATATAATGAATGTGATGACCAATTTGCAGTGGCTTATTTATTAAAATCACAAGACAAATTTAATATTGAAGCTATTACAGTAGCACCATATCATCATGATAATAATATATCAATAGAAGAAGGAATAGATAAGAGTTATGATGAAATCATAAAAATATGTAATTGGTTACATTTTGACTGGACTAACAAATTATTTAAAGGTTCAACAGACTATTTAGAAAATGACTATAATGAAGAAAATGGTGCAGTAAACAAAATTATTGAGATTGTAAATAAAAATGCTAAAACTTATATTTTAGCAATAGGAGCAATAACAAATGTAGCATTAGCAATAAAGAAAGAGCCTAAAATAATTAATAAAATTGAAGTTATTTGGCTTGGAGGACATAGCTTTTTAAGTAAAGACAACAAAGAGTTCAATTTTAAACAAGATGTTCAAGCAGTAAGAAATGTTTTTGAATCAAAAGTAAAATTAACTATTATACCTTGTAAAAATGTGGCTTCAAATTTAAGAACATCAATATATGAACTAGAACATTTTTTAAAAGGAAAAAGTGAATTATGTGATTACTTATGCCAAAGATTTTATAACGATGGTGTACATGGCATCCAAGAAAGAAGAGTAATTTGGGATATTAGCGTTATAGCCTATATGATTAATAAAGAATGGTTTGATACAGAAGAAGTTAGTTGCCCAAATATTAATAATGATACATCTTATGAACTAACAACAAAAAATCATAAAATAACAGTAGTTAATTACTTGAATGTTGATAAAATATACAGAGATTTATTTGAAAAATTAGGGGTTTAAAATGAATTTGAAATATGTTGATTATTTTTTAGTAAATAACAAAAGATTTGTAAAGAACATTTATTATAACTCATTTGATAAAGAAGAAAGATTTCCATTTTGGCTTTTAAAAAGATGTGCTAGAGAAGATAATGTGGAATTTAATGTAATATACAATAAAATATAGAAATGTGATATTAAGTATTGAAAAAGCAAGCGAAGAATGCAATGATAACAAATTAAAAAGAAAAGAATTTTATTTAAGGAATGGATTTATTAGTAGTAATAAATATATTATTGATAATGGGGTTAAATATGAAATATTAATTACAAATAAAAAATATAATATTACAAAAGAAACTTTAGAAAAAAGATATATCCGAATGACTAAGTCAAAACTTATTAAATATTTAATAAGCAAAATGTTTAATGTTTATAATATTAAATTTATAAAATGAAAGAAGGTAATATAATGGAACTAACTAGTATCAAAGCATTAGAATTGATAGAAAATGAAAGAAATAAAAAGCCAAATAATGAGCATTGGATTAATCATTCTATTTGTGTCGGAAATGTAGCAAGTGTAATTGCAAATGCTCTAAATTTAGATGTAGACTATGCTAAAACATTAGGTTATATACATGATATAGGAAAGAAATTTGACTATATAGAAGATGGAGTTTTTCCACATGCCATAAAAGGATATGAATATATAAAATCACTAGGATATGATGAAGAATATGCAGGAATTTGTATTAAACATTCATTTTTAAATAATGATATTGATTGTATATCGAATGATAGAGACGAAACAGATAGAAATAACCCAAAATATGAATTTGTAAAAGACTATATAAAAGAAGAATATACAATTTATGAAAAAATAATCAATTTATGTGATTTAATGTGTACTACTAAAGTTTTGACAGTTGATAAAAGAATGATGGATTTATTATTAAGACATGGAATTTATGCTAAAACTTATTATCATATTGAAGAAACAGTTAAATTAAAAGAATTTTTTGATAATTTGTTAGATTATAACTTATATGATTTATTTCCAGAAATAAAAGATAATTTATAGTAAACTGGACAAATAATAATGAAATCCTCTATGCAATTCTAATGTGCTTATAAAACCAAGTCAAGGTTAAAATGAATGTGCTGTCGCACAACCTTGACTTAATTTTAAAATCACATTCTTTTTTAACTAAGGGGATTTAAGGATAAGTATATCTAATTAAGTAAACATAAGTATTGTTGAAACAGAAAATACCTCATTAAAATGAGGGCAGGAAAGCATGTTTAACACAATGCTTACACACATTGAAGGGCAAGCCTTCAAGAGTTAATAAGAAAACAAAAATTTTAAGCAAATATGATGTAGAAATTCACTTGGTGAACTGGCTCAACCCCGCTATTCTTCGTTAAAATTAAAAATAGTGAACTGAAAATTTGAAAAAGTTCACTCATTTTAGACAAAAGTTCACCGAGTGTACTGTATTTTTATAAAGTAAGTTCACTAAGTGAATGTGAAAAAAGTAAAAAGTTTTCAAGTACACCAAGTGAACTAAATCTAAGTTGTGTTAGTACACTGAGTGAACTTGAATTTTAGATTATATTATTTTTAGTTCACTTAGTGTACTTATTAGAAATTATATTAAAAATAGAAAATAAGGAAAAAAACGGGAATTGACTATATAAAAACACAATAATATAATGATAGCATGAAAAAAGCGAGAGAAATTAGAATTAAAAATTAATTTTCCTTAGTTCTTTTTTCTTTTTCAAATTTAAAGAAAAGGCTAAATTGTAGCATGGAATTATCACTCTTAGATAATTTATTTAGAGAAAATTTAATAACAGAAGCGGAGCAAAAAGAAATAAAAGAAAAATATTGAAAGATTACAAATTTTTATAATTTCAATTTAATTTTTACTGAAAAAATGATATAAAATGCAGGTCATAGTATAAATGGAGGAGTAAAAATGAATTTAAGAGAACAAATAAAGAATTACAAACCATACAATGAACAAGAAGAAAAAGATAAGCAGACAATATTAAAATATATAGATACATTTGATGATGTACTTACAAGAAATAATGAATTTGGACATTTTACAGCATCATCATGGGCAGTAAATAAAGAAAGAACGAAAGTATTAATGATATATCATAATATATATAAATCATGGGCATGGACAGGAGGACATGCTGATGGAGAATTGGATTTATTAGGTACAGCTATTCGTGAATTAAAAGAGGAAACAGGAGTAGAAAATGTACGAGTTCTTAATAACGAAATATTTTCATTAGAAATTATTTGTGTGAATGGACATATAAAAAGAGGTAAATATGTATCTTCACATGTGCATTTAAACTTAACTTATCTTTTAGAGGTTGACGAAAATGAAATATTAAAAATAAAAGAAGATGAAAATAGTGATGTGAAATGGGTTAATATAGAAGATGTAGAAAAGATATCAAGTGAAAAATGGATTGTAGAAAATGTTTATAAGAAACTAAACGAGAAATTGAAAATAATATAAGTTTATAATTGTATTTTAATAGAGAGATTTTTGATTTAAGAATATTGTTTATTATTTCTATTGGAGATTTTATAATAATTAAGAAAATGTAAGGATAAATATATTTACAAAAAGTGACGAACTCGTTGATAAATAAAGGATTTTATGATAAAATACAAATCAATGATTAAATAAAGGAATAAAAAAATGAATAAAGAAGAAATAATAAGTATAGTAAAAAAATATGTTAAGAATGAATGTTATGATGACTCAACAGGTCATGATTGGTGCCATATTCAAAGAGTCTATAACAATGCTATGCTAATTAATAAGAAAGAAAATGCAGATGAATTTATAATAACAATAATTGTTTTAATGCATGATTTATATGACCATAAATTTTATAATGGAAATATCGAGGAAAAATTAGAAGAAATATTAAAAGAATTACACATATATAATTATATTTCTAAAAATGATATTGAAAATATAATATATAGTTGTGCTAATTTAGGATTTAGTGCTAATATTGCTGAACAAAAAGAACTTTCAGTAGAAGGAAAGATAGTACAAGATGCAGATAGATTAGATGCTATTGGAGCAATAGGAATTGCAAGAACATTTGCTTATGGAGGAAAAAAAGGAAAGCCTATATATGATTCTAGTAATAATGGGTTAGTTAATGAAGAAGAGTATAAGACAAAAGGATCTAAAACATCAGTTAGTCATTTTTACGATAAGTTATTAAAGGTAAAAGATTTAATGAATACAGATACTGCAAAAATAATAGCAAAAGAAAGACATAAATATTTAGAAGATTTTTTGCAGGAATTTTTTGATGAATGGAATGGTAAAAAATGATAGATACAGGTTATTTATGTTCAAAAGATAATAAGAGAATATTTGTAAATACTTGTTTAGGATGTACTGGAAAATGTTTATATTGCTATTTAGGTAAAATAGGATATGATAATAGTAGTATAGTTGGAGAAGTAAGAAGGGCAGAAAAATTGATTGAAGAAATAGAGCTAGCAGGAATTTCAAGAGATACATTAATAACTCTTGGCTGTTTTTCAGAATGCTGGGATGATAATAATAAACCAGAAACAATAAAGTTGATAAAATATTTTTTGCAAAAAGGAAATCAAATTCAATTATCTACTAAAAAAGAAATTAGACTAGATGAAGTAAAAGAATTGGAAAGTTTAATTCAATATTTAGGGCAATTAGTAGTATTTGTTAGCTCGGCTACAATAAGCAAATGGGATACTATTGAAAAGGGAACAGACTCACCTAGTAAAAGATTTAATACATTTGAAATTTCAAAACAATTGAATATACCAACAGTACTATATATGAAACCAGTATTAAAAGGAATAACTGAGCAAGATATAGAATTATATAAAGAAGTAATTCAAAAATATAGTGTTAGAGATGTGGTAGTAGGGAGTATATTTGGAGAAAAAGAAACAGAAGAAACAGTTCATTTTTCGGATAAAGGAATATTATTCTATAATCCTATTTCAATAGAATTTGAAATAAAAAGAAAATTAATGGAGTTAGGAAACTTAAGAGTTTTTTCTAGAAGTACAGAGGTTATGCAATATTATAGAGATAGAATTAAAGATATAATAAGATAATAAAGTCCTCTTGATAGAGGACTTTGAGCGTCTATATAGATTATATATATACTTGCCGCTTTCGTTCGTAAATATGAGAATTGTTTATATAAGCGAAGGTATCAAATAAAATCATAACTAATATATTCTATCCTGAACAAATTATTAATATTTAGTATTTTGGTTGATTTTTCCAATTTGATGTGCTATAATTATAAGATGCTGTAAAAATATTGGCGTTAAAGTTTTTATTTTTTTATAAAAAATTGTAAAAAAATAAAGAAAACAAATGACCAAAAATGCAAGGAATATAAGAAATAAATTTAAAGTATGTTCATATAATACAAATATAAAAAACATATACTAACATACCTTGTATTTTTTTGTAGAAAAGGAGAGAATATATGATAAATAAAATGAACAGAAGCATGGTGGCAAAGTTACCAGAAGAAAAGAAAATGGAAAGTTTATTAAATGAAGCTAGAAATAGTGAAGAATTAAAAAACTATGCTGAAAACTTAAGAAAAGAGTTAAGCAAAATAAATATTGCTTTTTATTCTTACCGTGTAAAGAAAGTACATTCTGCAGTGCGTTCATTTCGTATTGCGAATTATCAAAAATTAGAAGATATACATGACCTTTTTGGGGTTCTAGTAGTTGTAGAAGATAAAAAAGATATTGCAAAAGTTGCTGACATTATAAAAAAAGATTTAAAAGATTATGAGGAATATAATTTATTAACAGAAAGAGATTGGATAGAGCAAAAAGAACAAAGAAAAAAGAATAATAATCAACAAAACTTAAATATAAGTATGTATGATAAAATATTAGCAGACTTAAAGAAAATAATAGCAAATACAGAAACTTTAGAAAGAGTATTACCACCTCTTTCAGATATTATAGTAGCAAAAATTCCAATGGGAGATAAACAAATACCAGTAGAGTTTAGAATACAAGATAAAAATGGATTTCAAATAATAGAATCATATTATTTTACTTTATATAAAAATGATGAATTAGATCCAAAAATGAAAGGTCCATTGTTGTTTTTAGTATTACAATTGTTAAATAGAAAAAATCAATTAGATACAAACAAAAATCTAAGTATGTTAGAAAGAGAAGAACTAATAAATCAAATAGGTGATTTATATCAATATAACTTCAATCTTTTATGTACAAACAGAGAGGTTATTTCAGATGTATGGAGAGAGTATGTAAAAATTTCTGTTAAATATGCACTTCAATTACCAGTATATGATTTTCACTTTTTTGGAGTGAAAGAAAAAACTGATGAAGATATAATGGAATTAATAGACAAAGATTTAGATATATTATTTGAAGAATATAAAAGCTTCGATATAAGAGATATCGATACAGAAAAATATGTAGAAGATGCCATAAAGATGTTACAAATAGAGGCATTAGTTTAAAAAATGCTTGGTGTGTAATGGAAATTGGGACAAGATTTTAATTTCTCATTTTTGAAAATTAAGATTTTGTCCAAATTTTTATAATTTACTTTAAATACTTGAAAAATAGCATAATTATTGATATATTAATAAAAAAGTTAAGGAATGTTTTATAGATGGATGTAAAGAAATTTTTATCAGAATTTTATAAAGGAACAAAAAAACAAACATTAGGTACAGTTATTTATTTTATGAAAAAATATAACAATCCAGAAAAAAGTTTAAAAATAATACATATAGCAGGTACTAATGGTAAGGGTAGCTGTGTTGAGATGATTTCTAATGTACTAACTTGTGCAAAATATAAAGTAGGTAAGTTTATATCTCCACATTTGGTGGAATATAATGAAAGAATATGCGTGAACAATAAAGAAATAACAGACACAGAACTAGAAAAATTAATTACAGAGCTAATGCCAGAAGTTGAAAAATATAACAAAGAACATAATAATAATGTAACGTTATTCGAATTAGAAATAATAATGGCTTTAATTTATTTTTATAGAAAAAATTGCGATTTTGTAGTTTTGGAAACCGGACTAGGTGGATTATATGATTCTACTAATATAGTAAACCCTATTGTATCAGTTATAACTAGCATAGGTTATGACCATATGCATATTTTAGGAAATACTTTATCGGAAATAGCTGTCCAAAAAGCAGGGATTATAAAAGAAAATTCTAATACTATTTTTATCTCTCAAGATGATGAAGTAAATAAAGTAATAGAAAATACATGTAAAGCTAAAAATAATACATTACACTTAATAAAAGAACAAGATATTAGCAACTATTCATATGATGAGAATTACCAAAAGTTCGATTATAGAAATTATAAAAATGTACTTGTAAATTTAAAAGGAAAAAAACAAATTTATAATGCAAGTATTTGCTTAGAATGTATGCAAATATTAAAAGATAAAGGATACACAATTAGCGAAAATAGTATAAGAAGAGGGCTAAGTACAGCTATACATAAAGCAAGGTTTGAAAAGTTAAATGAAAATCCAACTATTATATATGATGGTGCACATAATAAGCCAGCAATGCAAAATTTAATAAATTCAGTTAATATGTATTATAAAAATAATAAAAAGGTATTTATTGTATCTATATTAAAAACTAAAGATTATAAAGGAATGTTAGGAGAACTGCTACAAGATAAAAAAGCAACTTATATTTTTACTAGTGGAAATAGCAAAGAAAGATATGTACAAGGAGAAGTGCTAGCAAATACTGCTAAAGAAATTATGAAAGAAGCTAATATACAAGTTAAAAATTTAAAAGATTCAATATATTATTCAGTAAAGAATTATAAAGACTCTACAATATTTATAGTTGGAAGCTTTTATGTATATGGAGATGTAATAAATATATTAAAGGAGATAAAAAATGAAAGTACTAATTGCAACTAAAAATCAAGGAAAAATAGAAGGAGCCAAAAGAGCATTAGAAAAATATTTTGATAATATAACAGTAGAAGGTATACCAGCAGACTCAGAAGTTGGAGAACAACCTGTAAATAATGAAATATATGAAGGCGCAAAAAATAGAGTAAAAAACTTAAAAAAATATTGCAAAGAAAATAATATTAAAGCAGATTTATTTTTATCAATAGAAAGCGGAATAAATAATTTATTAGGAAGATGGATGATTACCAATATAGCAGTGATAGAAGATAATGAAAATTTTGAAAGCTATGGTACAAGCCCTTCTTTTCCAGTGCCAGAAAGATTAGTTAATGATATTATAAGTACAGACTTAAGCAAAGTAATAGATAAAATATTTGAAAAAGATGAGGAAAGACATAATAAAGGTGGTGGCATACAACTTTTAACTAAAAATATAGTTACGAGAATAGATTTAACAGAATTAGCTTTTACTATGGCATTAACTAAGTATATAAATAAAGAAAAGTGGAACTAACGAGAAAATTAAAAATAAATTGCAGATAAATTAAATAAGTAAAAATTATAAATATAAAAATGTAGTATAAAAAGAAAGGATGTATGTAACATGAAAAAACTAAATGTAATATTAGTGTATAATCAAGCAGGAGATAAAGTTTTAATGTGTAAAAGAGCAAAATAGCCATATAAGGGAAAATTCAACTTAGTTGGTGGACACGTTGAACAAAATGAAGATGAGTTGCATGCAGCATATAGAGAGTTACAAGAAGAAACAGGAATAACAAATAACGATATTACATTAACACATATTATGGATTTTGAATATAAAATGTCTGATATGGAATTAGAAGTATATACAGGTAAACTTAATAAAGAGGTTGAGCTAGTTGAAGAAGTAAATAAACTATGTTGGATGGATAAAAACGAAAATTTTTTTGACATTGAAAAATTTGCTGGAGAAGGAAACATTGGTCATATGCTAAAACAGGCAGAAATTTATAAAGATAAATTATTTTAAATTATCAGAAAATTATATTATAGAGATGAATAAATTAATTACAATAAATTAGATGGATTTAAAAAATAAATAATATAAAAACGAACATATGAATTAATTAATAATAACAAAAAGGAGAATAATTTTGAGAAACTTATTTGAAGAGGTTGCTGCGACAGAGAAAAATGAAAAATGGACTAATATAATAAAAAGAGAAAAAGAGCTATATAAGCGTAATAATGATATACGTTCAGAAATTGAAAGAGATTATACTAGAATAATACATTCTACTGCATATAGGAGAATGAAACATAAAACTCAAGTATTTTTCTCGCCAGAAAATGACCATATTTGTACAAGAATAGAACATGTTACATATGTAGAATCTATAAGCCATACAATAGCAAAATATCTTGGCTTAAATATAGATTTAACTAAAGCCATAGCAACAGCACATGATTTAGGACATGCACCTTTTGGACATGAAGGTGAAAGGGTGTTGTCTAAAATATCTCAAAGAGATTTAGAAGAAAAATTTTGGCATGAAAAAAATGGATTGGATTTTGTAGATAAAATAGAATTATTAGAAGATAATTTAAAAAATGAGCAAAATTTGAACTTAACTTATGGAGTAAGAGATGGTATTATATCACATTGTGGTGAAATAGACGAAAATGCACTTTTTCCACGAGAGGAATGCATAGATTTAAAAGAATATAAATATCCAAATCAATATGCACCATATACATGGGAGGGTTGTGTGGTAAAAGTTTCGGATAAAATTTCATACATAGGAAGAGACATTGAAGATGCAATAACAGTAGGAATTTTAGATAAACATTTATCAGAATTATATAAAATATTAAGAAGTGACCATGATGAAGTAATAAACAATACAATTATAATAAATAACTTAATAAAAGATTTATGCCAAAATTCTTCACCTGAAAAAGGATTATGCTTTTCAGATGAAATGTTTAACTTAATGAATGAACTAAAGAAATTCAATTATGAATATATATACTTGTCTGATAGATTAAGACCTTCTTCAAGATATTTTGATTTAGTGTTAAATGAAATTTATAACACATTAAAAAATACTTATGATGGAGAAAATACGCTAGATAAAATTCATAAAATGAAAAATTTTTATCCGGATATTTTAAATAATTTTGAAGAGTGGCTATCTAGATATTGGACTTTTGAGAGAAAACAAGGTGCCAATAATGAAGTGTTATTTGATATAACAAATGAAAATGACTATAGTAAAGCTATAATTTACTATATTTCAGGAATGACAGATAAATTTGCAGTTGAAATGTATAATAAAATAATTGGATTTTAAATAATTAAATAAAATTATGTAGGAGAAGTAATTCTAATGATAAGATTATTCTATATAACAAAAAGATTAAAAAATAACAAAATAACAACAAATAATAATGAAATATTAAAAAAATATACTGAGATTGCTAAAAAGTCGAAAGAAGAACTTTTAAAAGAATATGATACTAAATATGAAAAAGGATTAACATCAAAAGAAGCAGTAGAAAGGCTTGAGAAGAATGGACAAAATGTTGTAGTTAAAGAGAAGAAGAAAAATTGGTTCTATTTCTTTATAAATTCTTTTAAAGATAAATTTATTTTAATATTAGTTATTTTGGCTATAATTAACCATTTCGTAAGTGATGATGACATAGGTACTTTTATAATCTTAGGAATAGGATTTGTTAGTGCAATGATAAAATTTACACAAAATTATTCTACATATAGATTTAACCAGAAGTTAAAAGCTAAAATGTTTACAACAGCCACAATTTTAAGAAATGGAAAAGAAACTTCTGTAAAAGTTGAAGATGTTGTAAAAGGAGATATTATACATCTTAATGCAGGTTCAATTATTCCTGCAGATGTAATTATACTTGACTGCAAAGATTTGTTTTTAAATCAGTCCGTATTTACAGGAGAAAGCGTTCCAATAGAGAAAACAAGTCAATTTGCAGAAACGAATGAAATATTTTCTATTCAGAATATATGTTTAATGGGAACTAGTGTTGTAAGTGGAAATGCAACTGCACTTGTAATTAATACGGGATTTTCAACTTACCTAGGAGGAATGGGAAAACAAATTGATACGAAAAGAGAACTTACAAATTTTGAAAAGGGAATGAATGGCATTACAAAATTGCTTATTAGATACATGGTTGTAGTGTCAATTGCGGTTTTTGTGATTTATGCTTTTATTAGAAAAGATATACTAGAGGCTATTTTATTTGCTCTTTCTGTTGCTGTTGGAATTACGCCAACTATGCTTCCAATGATAGTAAATGTAAATTTAACCAAAGGCACAAAAACGCTTGCTAAAAAGGATACTTTAGTAAAAAATATGCAATCAATACAAAATTTAGGTGCCATAGATATTTTATGCACAGATAAGACGGGCACATTAACGCAGGATAAAATAGTTTTACAAAAATATATAGATGTCGAAGGAAAAGAAGATTTATCTATTTTAAAATATGCATATATTAATAGTTATTATGGGACTGGGATGAAAAACTTAGTAGATAAAGCTGTTATAGATTTTGGAAATAAGCATGATATAAAATCTAAAATAGGTAATTATGAAAAAGTGGATGAAATCCCATTTGACTATACAAGAAAGAAAATGAGTATAGTTGTAAAGCATCAAAATCATTATAAAATGATTACAAAAGGCGCTCTAGAAGAAATTTTAAAATGCTGTACAACAGTAAAACTAAATGATGAGATACAGCCAATTACAGAAGAAATGAAAGAAACTATTAATAATAATTCAAAAGAGCTTGCAAGTAAAGGAATGCAAGTTATAGCATTAGCTTCAAAACAAGAGTATAGAGGCAAAGTAATCTTTAATTTTTTAGATGAAAACAATATGACTTTTATAGGTTTTGTGGCATTTCTAGACCCACCTAAAAAAGAAGTAAAATCAACATTAAAGAAGCTTAAAGAATATGGAATAACAACTAAAATATTAACAGGAGACAATCAATATGCAACACAAAATATTTGTAATTTGGTTGGAATAGATAATAAAAAGATATTAGTGGGTAGCCAAGTAGATGAACTTAGCGACGAAGAATTATCAAAAGAAGTAGAAGAAGTAAATTTATTTGCTAGAATGAACCCTCTACAAAAAGAAAGAGTAATAAACATATTAAGAAAAAATGGACATGTTGTAGGCTATATGGGAGATGGAGTAAATGATGCACCATCATTACATAATGCAGATGTAGGAATATGTGTAAACACAGCAACAGATATAGCAAAAGAAGCAAGTGATATAATACTTCTAAAGAAAAGTCTGTCTGTTGTTTTTAATGGAGTAATAGAAGGAAGAAAAGTATATGGAAATATTATAAAATACATGAAAATGGCTCTTAGCTCAGACTTTGGAGATGTTTTTAGTATTTTTATTGCAAGTATATTCTTACCATTTTTACCATTACTACCAATTCAAATGCTAATACAAGATTTCTTGTATGATTTTTCACAAATAGCAATTCCATATGATGATGTAGATGAAGAGTTTTTAGTGAAACCTAGAAAATGGGATACAAAAGGTTTGTCAACATTTATGAATGTAATGGGACCAATAAGCTCAGTAATAGATGTATTTGCATTCTTGGTATTTTGGTTTATACTTGGCTATAATTCAACAGCAAGTGAGTCATATTTCCAAACAGCATGGTTTGTTGAATGTTTAATAAGTGAAACATTAATTATACATTTTGTACGTACTTCAAAAGTACCATTTGTACAGTCAAGAGCAAATCCTATATTAACGGCATTAACTATGGTAACAATAATTGGAACAATTGTTACACCAATTATTTTGCATAATGTTACAGCATTTAATTTTGAAATATTGCCACCATTATATTATTTAATTGTATTAGTTTTAGTTATGGCATATGCAATTTTGGTGCAGGTAGTAAAAAAATGGTATATAAAGAAATATGGAGATTGGCTATAAAAAGGAGTAATTATGATATCAATACAAGAAGCAAGAGAAAGGTTGCCAGAAAAGTTTATGGACAATCTTTATGAAATGTTTTCTCCTGGAACTGTGGATAAAATTGTTGCGGGAATGATAAACGATAGATATACTACATTAAGAGTTAATACAATAAAATATAACATACAAGATTTAATGAAATATTTTAAAGAAGAAAATATAAAATTTGAAAGAGTTTTTTGGTATAATGATGCATTAATATTAAAAAATGTAAAAGAGAAAGATGTACAAAAATTAGATATATATGAAAAAGGATATATCTATTTGCAAAGCTTACCAAGTATGATTCCACCAATAGTATTAAAACCAAATGAAGGAGAAAAAGTATTAGATCTTACAGCAGCACCAGGAAGCAAGACTACTCAAATAGCGGCTTTAATGAATAATAAAGGCTATATACTAGCAAATGAGCTAGATAAAATTAGATGTGAGAGATTAAAATATAATGTAAATACACAAGGATCAACAATTATAGATGTTGTAAATGGTCGAGGAGAATTATTAGGAAGAGAACACGAGAATTACTTTGACAAAGTGCTATTAGACGCACCATGCAGTGGAGAAGGGCGATTTGATGCATCAAGTGCAATTACATATAAAAATTGGTCAGAGAGAACAGTGAGAGATTTAGCAAAATTGCAAAAGAAACTATTTAAAAGTGCCTATACAGCCTTAAAGCAAGGCGGAGTGATGGTTTATTCAACATGTACTTTAAATAAAGAAGAAAATGAAATGGTTCTGCAGTGGGCTTTAGAAAATTTAAATATAAAATTATTAGATATAAACTTAGAAGTAAAAGAAGCAATACCTGCATTTAATACTGGACTAAATAATTCAATAAACAAAGCAATTAGAGTATTGCCAAGCAAAAATATGGAAGGATTTTTTGTGGCTAAAATTCAAAAATTATAATAATTTTAACTTTATTTATATTTTAAAAAAACTATTGTTGTTATCATATGATAAATTATTATTAATAATTTATGAATTATTAATAAATTACTGTAATAATATTGACAAGGAAGACTATTAAAAGTAAGATATAAAGTAACTTTGAAAATTAAGTATTAATAAAACAAAAGATTAAGGAGGTAATTATGTTAGAAGGTTTTGAGCTTTTAGGACATAGTAGTATAAAAATAACAGGAGATAGGGTTATTTACATTGACCCATATAATATAAATGATGAGCCAAAAGATGCAGATTTAATATTTATAACACATACTCACTATGATCATTTTTCACCTGAAGATATACAAAAGGTTAGAAACCAAAATACAATAATTATAGTAACAGAAGATGGATATACAGAATGTTTAAAGATGGGATTTAAAGAACATCAAATAAATAGAGTAGTACCAAACAAAAGGTATCAACTTCATGGGATGAATTTCGAAACAGTACCAGCTTACAATGTAAAGTCACAGTATCATCCTAAATCTAGTAATTGGGTTGGTTATATATTAGAAATAAGAAGTGCAGCTTATTACATTTCTGGAGATACAGATATGAATGAGGACAATGTATTAGTAGAATGTGATGTAGCATTTGTTCCAGTTGGAGGAATATATACTATGGATGCTGTTGAAGCTGCAAAATTTGTAAACGAAATACAGCCAAGAATAGTAGTTCCAATACATTATGGAGCTATAGTTGGAACTAAAAAAGATGCCGAAAGATTTGAAGGATTATTAAGAAATACAATAGAATGCAGAATTATGATGTAATAATATCTAAAAATAAAAAATACAAATTAGTAATATTAAAATAATACTTAGGAGGAAAGAAACGTGGATATTTTAATTTCAATTTTATTTGGTATAGTAGAAGGTATTACAGAATGGCTTCCAATAAGTAGTACCGGACATTTAATTTTATTGGAACAGTTTTTAAATTTTAATAATGTATCAGAGAATTTCTTTGATATGTTTGAAGTTGTAATACAATTGGGAGCAATTTTAGCGGTTGTTGTAATGTATTGGAAAAATATATTTCCATTTACAAATAAAAAAGACAGAGGATATAAGAAAACAGGATTTTTATCACATGTAGATAAAAACATTATGGGAATGTGGGGTAAAATATTAGTAGCTTGTATTCCAGCAGCTGTAATAGGACTTTTATTTGATGACAAAATAAATGAACTATTTTATAATCCTACAGTAATCGCGATAGCTTTAATAGTATTTGGTATAGCTTTTATTTTTATAGAAAATTGGCATAAAAGTAGAAAATCTGAACCAAGAGTAAATAATGCTTTGCAAATAACATATAGAGATGCATTAATTATAGGAGTATTTCAACTAATTGCAGCAATTTTTCCAGGAACTTCACGTTCAGGCGCTACAATAATTGGTGGATTGTTAATAGGATTATCTCGTGTAACAGCAGCAGAATTTACATTTTACTTGGCAATACCTGTAATGTTTGGTGCAAGCTTATTAAAACTAATTAAATTTGGTTTAGCATTTACAGGAACAGAACTTGCAATATTAATAGTAGGAATGGTTGTAGCATTTATAGTATCTGTTTTAGTAATTAAATTCTTAATGAGTTATATTAAAAAACATGACTTTAAAGTATTTGGTTGGTATAGAATTATACTTGGTATTTTAGTACTTGCAACTTTAGTATTTTAAAAAATAAATTTTAATTAAATTTAAAAGCATTAAAAAATAAATTTTATATTTAATTTAAAAGTATAAATAAAAAATAAGTTTAATAAATGCAATACATATAAAAAGTATTAATAAAGTAACAAAAATATATAACTTAATTATAGGCTCTTTCATATAATAGTGAAGGGGCCTATGAACATTTTTAAAGATTTATATGAAGATGCAATAAATATTAAAGAAAAAGACCCAGCATGTAGAAATGTATTAGAAGCAATTATTTTGTATCCAGGGTTTCATATATTGGTATTTCATAGAATAGCACATTTTTTTTATAAACATAAACTTTTATTTATAGCAAGACTTATTTCTCAGATAGGAAGATTTTTTACAGGAATAGAAATACATCCAGGAGCACAAATAGGTAGAAGATTATTTATAGACCATGGTATGGGAATTGTAATAGGGGAAACAGCCACTGTTGGAAATGATTGTACAATATATCATAATGCAACACTTGGTGGAACTGGAAAAGATAAATATAAAAGACATCCTGATTTAGGAAACAATGTAATGGTAGGAAGTGGAGCAAAAGTATTAGGACCAATAAAAATAGGAAATAATGTTAAAATCGGCGCAAATGCAGTTGTTTTAAAGGATGTACCTAATAATACAACTGTAGTTGGAGTGCCAGCTTGCAAAACAAAATTTTCAAAATTATCTTGAAAAATTATTAATAATATTATATAATTTTAATAATGTTTATTTAATTGTGTTCTAAAAAGAAACTTAGTAGTAGTTTATAGTTACAAATCTAAGAGAGATAGTGGTTGGTGAAAACTATTAGCATATAAATTTACGAATTACAATTCTTATAGCAATTAACGTTAGCAACGAATAGCTTAAAATAAGGCAATCAATTAAAAAATGTAAAGAAAAAATATATTAAAAATTAATTTTATAATTAAATTTTTTAGCAAAAGCCCATATTTATATGTATAATTGGTTGTAAATAAAGGTGGTACCACGAGTCAAATCGTCCTTTAATGGATAATTTGGCTCTTTTTGTTTTTGGATTCATTATTAATATTTTAAGCTTTTTGTTTTACTATTTTTTATTAAGTTAATTTTGTAATAGTGTAAAGTAATTTATGAAAAAATAGATTATGAAAATTTTATAAAGGAGGAAATTTTATGACATTATATGAAGATTTACAATGGAGAGGACTAATTAAAGATGTATCTAGTCCAGAACTAGAGAAAAAATTAAATGAAGGAGGACTTACTTTTTATATTGGAACAGACCCTACAGCAGACAGTTTGCATGTTGGACATTTATCTAGTTTTCTTATTTCTAAAAGATTAAAAGATGCAGGACATAATCCAATACTTCTTGTTGGAGGTGGAACTGGTTTAATAGGAGATCCTCGTCCTACTACTGAAAGGCCTATGATTTCTAAAGAAAATGTAGAAAATAATTTTGAGAGTTTAAAGGCTCAAGTCGAAAAAATATTTGGATTTAAAGTTGTTAATAATTATGATTGGCTAGGAAAAATTAATATGCTAGACTTTTTACGTGATTATGGCAAATACTTTAATATAAATTATATGTTAGATAAAGATATTATAAGAAGAAGATTAGATGAGGGAATTACTTACACAGAATTTTCTTACATGATTTTGCAAGCAACAGACTTTAAATATTTACATGAAAATTATGGAGTAAATATGCAATGTGCAGGTTCAGATCAATGGGGTAATATTACAGCAGGTATTGACTTAATTAGAAAAACAACTGGTGACGAAGTATATGGCTTTACTATGCCACTTGTAACAGATTCACAAGGACGTAAATTTGGTAAGAGTGAAGGAAATGCATTATGGCTAAACAAAGATAAAACATCAAGTTACCAATTATATCAATTTTTCGTAAATGTAGAAGATTGCAAAGTAATTGATTATTTAAAAATTTATACTTTCCTATCTAAGGAAGAAATTGAAGAATTAGAAAGAAAGAATAATGAACACCCTGAATTAAGAGAGGCTCACAAAGCATTAGCAAGAGAAATTATAACATTTTTACATGGCAAAGAAGAATATGAAAAAGCTGTTAACTTAGCTGACCATTTATTTAACAATAAATTTAATGATTTATCTAAGAAAGATATAGAAGATTTATTCCAAAATGCTGACATAAAAGACATTGAAACAGGAAAAAATGTTGTTGATATATTAGTAGATTTAGGTGCAGTATCTAGCAAAAGGGAGGCAAGAGAATTTATTGGAAATGGTGCTATTTCTATAAATGGTGATAAAATAACTAATACTGATGTAATAGTAAATCAAGACTTATTTATAGAGGGAAAATATCTTGTAGTAAAAAGAGGTAAGAAAAATTACTATGTAGGAAAGATAAAATAAATTTTGAAGTTAAAAAACAAATATTGAAGTAATGAAATAAAAAAATTATGAAAATCAAAAAATATTAATTTTTTTAAATATAGTAAAATATAAAAAAATACGAAATATTTTTTAAATGTAAATATCATAAAATAAAACCCAAAATGTTTTTCCAACATTTTGGGTTTTATAAACTTCAGAGTAGTCTCCCAGTTATATTGGGGATAATTATTAAAATTTAAGAACATATATTTTATTTAAGGCTGTATTTTATTTAAGAGTATATATTTTATATTTCTCTATTCAAATTTCCATTTGTATAATTTTTTCCTTCTAATTTATTTCCTAATGCAACAGTATTAATAACTTTATTAATTTCATCAATACTTTCATCTAAAATATCAATACGTAAAGAATTTACGTTAAAATCTTTAGGTGAAAGGGAAAGCGTTTTACAATTATAAATTGTAGTTATTGTTTGAATATTGTTAGGAATAATTCTAAATTTCATACCAAGTCTATCTCTTAAATAATATTTTTTATTTAAAGAACATCCTGTTCCGCAGTTTGGATAACATTTATTACTATGACTTAAATAGCAGTAATTACAATACATTAGAGGCATATTGCCATAAACAATTAATTCGGTATCTAAACAAGAAGAAGTGGTTAAGCTAATAATGTTATTTTTATCTAGTTCTAGCGGCATAGTAATTGTATTTAATCCAAGACTTTTATATTCCTCTATAGATAATAAGTTGAATACATTTAAACTGTGATTTCCAATTAATTTTATATCTTTTAGTTTATTGTTTTTAATAATATCTTTTACTATATTAAATCCAGAAACATTAGATATTATAAATCCTTTTATATTGTAATCTTTTATAATGTTTTCTATTATATTTGTTACAAGATTTTTATAATTAGTTTTTAGTATAACAGGCATATAAATGTATAAATTTGAGAATTTTTCAAATAATTTAATTATGTCTGTATAATTTTTATTCATAAAAAGTGATATTGGTATGTAAATATTCTCTACGCTATTAAAGTTAAGTTTAGAATAGTCATAGTTTTTATTTAGGTTATTAAACGAAATAGAAATTTTCTTATAACTAGTATTTTCATTGCTTAATTCATTTGATGTATTTCTATCTTTTTCTATAATTTCTTTAATTTGATTATCAGACAAATTAGATTTCTTTACAAATTTATTAACTATTTTAGATGATATTTCATCTAAAGCCTTTCTTCGTAACTCATTTAAAGAGGCAATACTTGGCACATATAGTCCATCATCAAGTATTACTTCAATTTTTGAAAATTCAAAAGGTGTATTTTTAGTTTTAGCAATTTGATTTATTATTCTTTCTTCTGTAATAGGAGAATTTATAGCATCTATTGGAATTATTTCAGAAATGAGTTTTACTTTTATATCATTATAAATTGCAAAATCATTACAAGGATATATTTCTGAAGTTTCATTAACATATTGTATTTCAGTATTTTCTAAATCTACTATATTTGAATTTACGGTAGATACTTCAAGCGATATTTTCTGTCCTTTTTTTACTGTTACAATAGCGTTAAGTTTAATTTTTTTATTTTCATAATTTTCGTAAGAATATTTTACTGCATTATCTAAAGTTTTACTAGATAGCTTGTATACTTTGTCTCCAACAGAGATATTTCCTTTCATTCTTCCAAAAGTAATAGTTTTTCCATCTGTAGCAGAAACTACATTTTTGTCTTTTATCATTAATTCAGAAACAGTATATGTATAATCTTCCTTTTCAACACTTATAGTATCTCCTATAGATAGGTTTTCGTGTGATTCTAAAGTAATTAATCCTTTTAATTTATTATAATGAACAATATTTCCTAAATATAATCCCATATTGTTTGGTTTTTTAGAGTAAATTAATTCTTTGTTTTCTTTTTCATTAAGATGACCTTCAGAAAAGCCACCTCTGTTAAATACTTGCATAAGTTGTTTTAAGTCTTGTTCGTCTATTTTATATTCTTCATCACTATAAGCTAAGTCAATATATTTGCGGTAAATTTTTGTAACAGTAGCAACATATTCAGGTGTTTTCATTCTACCTTCTATTTTTAGAGAGGTAACACCTGCATCTATTAAATTTGGAATATAAGAAAGACCACATAAATCTTTTGTACTTAATAAATAACCTTTTTCTAAAATTTTGTCTTTTTTAACCGAAAGTTTTGATATTATATTTTCTTTAGAATTAGAGTCAGCATTTTCTGAAATTAGTTCATATGGAAGTCTACATGGACCTGCACATTTACCTCTATTTGCAGAACGTCCACCAACTAAGCTAGAAAATAAGCATTGACCAGAATAAGAGATACAAAGAGCTCCATGTATAAATGCTTCTGTTTCTAAATTGCAATTTTGGCAAATATATTCTATTTCGTTTATAGCAAGTTCTCTTGCAAGAACAACACGCTTAAAACCTAATTTTTGAAGCTCCAAAGCTCCTTCTAAATTATGTATTGACATTTGTGTACTTGCATGTATTGACATATATGGAAAATGTTTTATTAAGAAATTAGCTAAACCAAAATCTTGTACAATTATAGAGTCAACACCAAATTCATATGCTTTTTTAGCAAGAAAAACTGCATCTTCAAATTCATTATTTTTTATTAAAATATTTAAAGTTAAATGTGACTTTACATTTCTTAAATTACAGTATTCTATAGCTTGTTTTAAAGTATCTATATCAAAATTTTTTGCAGAAGCTCTAGCATTAAACATGTTTGCACCAAAATATACACTATCTGCACCATTTTGCACAGCAGCTTTTAAACATTCAAAATCACCAACAGGTGCTAATAATTCAATTTTTTTCATTGAAATTTCAATCCTTGTAAAAATATTTAGATTTTGCTTTGGAAAATCTATAAAACATAAATTATAATATATTTATAATGTTAAGAATATAAATTTATCATAATTTTATAAAACAATAAAATGTTGTCTATTTATAAAAATATTTTGAAATAATTTTTTCGACAATATAATTGTAACACAAAATAATGTTTTTGCATACTAATATTATATAAGAAAATATAGTCTTTTATTTTCTAAAAATTGGATAATAAAAAATATAGAACAAGAGTTAGAAGGATATAAAAAATATAATATATAAAATGTAAAAAAGAAAATATAAAGCAGAAAATATTAAATAGTAAAATAATATATGTAAATATTATCCAAAATAAAAGTATGAATTGGAGGTAAAAGTATGCAAGACGAAGTAAGAGATTGTAGTTGCTGCAATAATTGTAATCAAGGAGGATTATTTGGCAATTTATTTGGAGGATGTAATAATGACAGCACAATATTATTTTTTATAATAATATTCTTATTATTATTTACAAATTTCGGATGTGGATGCGGAAGATAGTAAAAAAAGTATTTGCATTTTTCTAACTTATATGTTACAATATAATTCGTTCTAAGATATGAGAAACATAAGTAGGAGAGTGTAAATATGGAAATAGTAAAATACATTGTTTTAGGTTTATATGTAATAGTTTGTGTCGCTTTAATTATATTAGCTACAATACAAGCAAAAGATAATCAAGGAGCTTCTGGAACAATAATGGGTTCTAGTACAAATAACTTTTATGAGCAAAATAAAGGTAGAACTAAAGAAGGTAGAATGAAAAGATGGACTATTATCCTAGGAGTTCTATTTGCAGTCTTAGCAATTGTTTTAGGAATTTTATACATGATTTAATAAAAAATAAAATAAGCATTGGAGCGACGGTTTATGGCTGTCGCTTTTGTGCTATGTAGTAGGTGTGAAATATGAAAGATAATAAAGAAAAAAATACTGTTGTTGGAACATATCAAAACAGCAAAAACTTTGGTTTTGTTGTGCCAGATGATACAAGTCTTGGTACAGATATTTTTATATCTAAAAAAAATAAAAACAAAGCTAAAAATAATCAAAAAGTTTTAGTTAAAATAACAAAATATCCAGAAAAAAAGAAAAATGCAGAAGGAAAGATAATTGAAGTAATAGGAAATATAAACCAAGCAGGTGTGGATATGCTTTGCCTTGTTAAGGAATATAATTTACCATACGAATTTCCAATACCTGTTTTAAAAGAAGCAAAGTCAATTAAACAGGAAATAGATAAGCAAGAAATTCATAACAGATTAGATTTACGCAAAGAAGAAATGTTTACAATAGATGGAGATGACTCAAAAGACTTAGACGATGCTGTAAGTGTTAAAAAACTAAAAAATGGAAATTATGAATTAGGTGTACATATTGCAGATGTTAGCCATTATGTAAAAAGTGGATCTAAATTAGATAAAGAAGCAATTACAAGAGGTACAAGTATATATATGCTAGACAGAGTAATACCAATGCTTCCTAGAGAACTTTCAAATGGAATATGTAGCTTAAATGCTGGACAAGATAGATTTGCTATTTCTGCAATAATGGAAATAAACAAAGAAGGTAATATAGTAAAATCTAAAATTGCTAAAACTGTAATAAATGTAAGTGAAAGAATGACATACAATAATGTTAAGATTATACTTGAAAATAGTAATAATAAGAAAAAAGATAATGAATTTATAGAAAATACTATTAAAACTATAGAAGATATAAAAATAAGTGAAAAATTAGATATAGTAAATTCTGAAAATAAATTGAAAATTGAAGAAGAAAAATTAAATAAAACAGAGATAGACAAAAAAGAAGAATATAAAACAGAAATAGTAAAAAAATATAAAAAATATATTTCTCATTTTAAAAGAATGGAAGACTTGGCAAAAATTTTAAAAACAAGAAGAGAAAAAAACGGATACTTAAGTTTAGATATTCCAGAAAGTAAAATTATATTAGATAAAAATGGAATTGCTGTAGATGTAAAAAAATATGAAACATCATTTGCAAATGAAATAATAGAACAATTTATGCTTACAGCAAATGAAGTTGTAGCAGAGACTTTTAATAAATTAAAGGCACCATTTATATATAGAGTTCATGAAATACCAGATATGGATAAAGTAAAAGAATTAAATAAATTTTTATTTAATTTAGGTTATAAAATAAAGATAAATAAAGATACAGTAGAACCTATTGCATTTGAAGAAGTATTAAAACAAATTAAAGGAAAGCCAGAAGAAAAAGTTATATCAACATTAATATTAAGAACATTAAAAGTTGCTAAATATGAACCTGAAAATAAAGGTCATTTTGGTATAGCAAGTAAGTGTTATTGCCATTTTACATCTCCTATAAGAAGATATCCAGACTTATTTATACATAGAGTAATATCACAATATTTAAATGATAATAATAATAAAATAGAAATAAAAAATGATATTAGCACTTCAAAAAAGGTTAATTTAGAGGAAAAACAAGCAATTAAAATTATAAAGAATAAATTGCCAGAGGAGATTTATGAAAAATATATTGGACAAGCAGAAAAATATGCAGAACAATCATCAGAATGTGAGAAAATAGCACAAAAAGTAGAAAGAGATGCAGAAGATGTAAAAAAAGCAGAATATATGCAAAATAAAATTGGAGAAGAATACAAAGGAATAATTTCAAGTGTAACATCATTTGGTATATTTGTAGAACTTGAAAATACTGTTGAAGGGTTAATTAGATTTGATAATCTAGGTAATGAATACTTTATATATGATGAAGACAATAAAACATTAATAGGGGAAAAGACAAAGAAAGTGTACCATATAGGTGATAAAATCAAAATACGTGTAATAGCTGCAAATAAACAAACTAGAAGAATAGATTTTGAAAGTTTATAAATTGGGACTAGCTTATAATTTTCTAAAATATAAAATATAAGTGGACTGGAATAAAAAATAAAACAAATTTTATTATTTTAAATTTGTATATAAAGATAAAAAGTCACTATAATTAAGGACTAAAAGGAGAAAAAAAGATGGATGGAAAATATACATTTAATGAATTTTGTAATAATTTAGATGAGGGATATCAAATTTATTATACTTATGTAAGAAATAGGTATTTATTATATAAAACTTCTGAAAATTGTTATACACAAAAGCTTCTTACAGAACATGAAAAAAATCCTCAACCAAGACATAGCATGTTAACATTTAAACGCATAAAAGAAATGTTTCCTCATATGGAAGAAATTGAGTATAAAGTATAAAAAATAAAAATGTATAATTGTGTTTTAAAAGCTCTAAATATATTTAAAAATAAAGAGTTATAGCTAATTTTAACTTTGAAAAGAGAAAATAGAAAAAAAGGTAACTTTTTTGTGAAAATTATTGTAAAAAATATGTATTAAGTATATAATCAAACCATAATGAATTTATATAAATTTATTAATGACAAAGGAGGAATTGATATGTTAAAAGCAAACATAGGTTGGAGTACAGAAGCAAATAATTTTGAAGCAGGAAGAGCCTCAGCTAAAAAGGCTGTAGTAGATTTAGTTCAAACAAAAGTAGCATTTTTGTACACATCATCAGATAATGATGTTAAAAAGGTGCTAGAAGGAGCAAAAGAAGAACTTGGTACAGCACCAATTATTGGTTGTACATCAAGTGGAGGCATTATAGTTCCAGACGGATATATTTCATCTGAGAATGGATTTGTTGGAATTATGGCAATAGGAGATCCAGATACAACGGTAGGAGTAGCTGGGTCAAGTAAACAAAAAGATGCAAGAGAAACAGGTAGACTACTTGCAAAAGAAGCAATGGAGAAAGCAGGTAAAACAGTAGCACCAGTATATTTTTATATGGTAGCTTCTCCAGCAGAAGAGGAAGATTACTTAAAAGGTATTGAAGACGTAATTGGTAGAGTACCTTTCTTTGGAGGAAGTGCAGCAGATAACACAGTATCAGGAGATTGGAGCATTTTCACAAATGATAAAGTATTTTCAGATGGTTGTGCAGTAGCATTTTTCTATACAGATAAACCAATGGCAAATGTATATACAGGAGCATATCATGAAACAACAAATTCAGGTGTTATTACAAAGATAGAAGGAAAAAGAACATTAGTAGAAATAGATGGAGTACCTGCAATGAAAAAATATGCAGAATGGACAGGTAAAAAATTAAAAGATTTAGCAGGTGGAAATTTACTTTCTCAAACAATATTAGCACCATTAGGTGTAAAAGATAGATTAGGAGATTTAGTAGCAATTCGTCATCCAATGAATGGAAATGATGATTATTCAATGAATATAGGAAATAATTTAGCAGTAAACACAGCTGTTATTCAAATGGAAGCAACTGTTGATGAATTAATAGATTCAACAGGAAAAGCATTAAAAGAAGCTAAAAAGAACTTAAAACAAGATGTTGGAGCATATTTATTAGTTCATTGTGGAGGAAGAAAATTAGGAATTGGAGACAGAATAGACGAGGTTGCAAAACAATTACAAAAAGAAGCAAACGGAGTACCATTTATGACAATATTTACATTTGGTGAATATGGTTCAAAAGAACATGGTGCAAATACATGTGGAGGATTAATGCTTTCTTTCACAGCAATAGGTAAATGAATAGGACAGTCTACAGAAGTAGACTGTCAGAATATGACGCAGGAAGAAGATAAAAAAAGGAGGGAAACTAGTATGAAAAATTTAATAGGATATGAATGGAAAGAAGCTTCAGATGGAAATAAGATAGAAGTTGTTAATCCAGCAACAAGTGAACTTATTGATACAGTTCCAAATGTTACAGAAGAGGACGTTAATAAAGCAGTAGAAGTTGCAGAGATAGAACAAAAAAAATGGGCAGAAGTACCTATTCACGAAAGAGCTGACAAATTATATAAATTTGTAGATTTAATAGAAGAAAATAAAGAAAGATTAGCACAGCTTTTAACAGCAGAAACAGGAAAGCCAATAAAAGAAGCAAGAGGAGAAATAGCAAATGTTAGGATAGGTGTTAGAGCATTTATTGAAAGAGCAAAACACTTATATGGAGAAAGTATTCCAGCAGGACAAGAAGCTGGTCAAGAAAAGACAATGCAAATAACTAAGAGATATCCAATAGGAGTTATTGCAGCAATTATACCATTTAATTTTCCAAGTGACTTATTTTGTCAAAAAGTACCACCAGCACTACTTATGGGAAATAGTATAATTGTAAAACCATCAAATTATAATCCGCTTACTTTAATTGAGTATGTAAAATTAATGATAGAAGCTGGAGTGCCAGCTGGTTGTATTCAAATATTAACAGGTGACGGACCAAAAGTAGGACAAGCATTAGCTAGACATCCAGGGGTACATTTAGTATCTTTAACAGGTGGAACAGCAGCAGGAATTCAAACAATGGGCACATGTTCACAAAATTTAACACATGTAATGCTTGAACTTGGCGGAAATGATGCATTTATTTTCTTAGAAGATGGAGACATGGATTTAGCAATTAAAGAAACCATTTGGGGAAGATTATATAATGGTGGACAAGTATGTTGTGCAAGTAAGAGATTTTTAATTCACAATTCAAGAAAAACAGAATTTATAGAGAAAATGAAAGAAGTTATATCAAATTTAAAAGTTGGAGACCCTACAAAAGAAGATACAGATATGGGACCAATGATTAATATAAATGCTGCAAAAAGAATTGAAGAACAAGTAAATAAAACAGTTGCAGAAGGAGCAAAAATAGTATGTGGAGGAAAAAGAGAAGATGCATACTATTATCCAACAATTCTAGATAATGTAACAAAAGACATGGAAGTTGCAAAAGATATGGAAATATTTGGACCAGTAATTTCTGTTATTGGATTTGACACTGTGGAAGAAGCAATAGAGATTGCAAACCAATCTTCTTATGGTTTATGTGGATGTGTAATTACTAAAGATTATTCTTTAGGCATGAAGGTAGCAGATAAACTAGAATGTGGAGGCGCAATAGTAAATGGTGCAAGTTTCTATCGTTCATTTGAGATGCCATTTGGAGGATGGAAACATAGTGGTATAGGAAATGAAGGAGTTTTAACAACATTACAAGAAATGAGTAAAATAAAGACAATAATTTTGAAAAACATATTATAATTTTTAAAACAAGGTAACACACAATTTGTTCAAAAAATAAAAAAAGGAGTAGGTCTACAAAAAAGCATAATATATTTTGAGTTCTATTCTTAATATAGCAAATTGTGTGTATCCCTGTGTCTAAATTTATACGAGGAGGAAATGATTTTAATGGCAGTTACAAAATTTGTTTTAAATGAGACATCATATTTTGGAGAAGGAGCTAGAAGTGTTCTAGCAGACGAAATTAAGAATAGAGGATTTAAAAAGGTATTAGTTGTTACAGATAAATCACTTTATGAAGTAGGAGTTAGTAAAAAAGTTACAAATATTTTAGATGAAGCAGGAATAGAATATGGAGTATATCATGATGTACTTCCAAATCCACCAATTTCAAATGTAAATGCAGGAATTCAAATGTGTAAAGATATTGGAGCAGATGTAATTGTTGCTATAGGAGGAGGTTCTAGCATAGATACTGCAAAGGGTATATCTATAATTATGACAAACCCAGATAGAAGTGATGTTGTTTCTTTGAATGGTGTTTCTAATACTAAAAATAAAGGTTTACCAATTATAGCTCTTCCAACAACAGCAGGAACAGCTGCAGAAGTTACAATCAATTATGTAATAACAGACCCTGAAAGAGAAATAAAAATGGTTTGTGTTGATGAACATGATATTCCAATTGTTGCAATAGTTGATACAGAGCTTATGGCATCTATGCCAAAGTCTATTGCTGCTTCAACAGGTATGGATGCTTTAACACATGCGATAGAAGGATATATTACTAAAAATAGAAATACAATGTCGCAAATGTTCTCTATGAAAGCAATTCAATTAATATATGATAACTTAGATAAAGCTGTAAATGAAAAAGACCAAGAAGCTATTAACAATATGGGGCTTGGACAATATATAGCAGGTATGGCCTTTTCAAATGTTGGACTTGGAATAGTTCATTCAATGGCACATCAATTAGGTGCCGTATATGATACACCACATGGACTTGCAAATGCTATACTTCTTCCAACAGTTATGAAATTTAATGGAGAAACAAGTTATGAGGAATATAGAGAAATTTTAACTAGTGCATTCCACACAGATGCTACTAAATTTACAAAAGAAGAAGTTATAAAAACTTTTTGTGAGAAGATAAAGGATTTATCTGAGAGAGTTGGAATTACTCAAACAGTTGGTGAAGTTGGAGGAAAGATTGAAGACATACCAATGCTTGCTGACAAGGCCATGGAAGATCCTTGCAAACCAGGTAATCCAAGAGAAGTAACTAAGGAAGACTTTATAAAGTTATATGAAGAAGCTATGTAGAAAAAATATAATATAAAAAACCTCAGATTAAATCTGAGGTTTTTTAAGTGGCACTGCCACTTAAATTTAGAGAGTATCAAAATCGATACCATCCCCAAAAATTTGAGTAAGATTTTGCATGATGCGGTTGATGTTGTCACTAGTTTCACCAATGACGGAGACGAAAGTCTTTTCTTTACAGGAAGTAAGCATCAACTCATGCAGACGAATGTTGTTTTGACTGCTCTTCACAGCCTCAATGGCTGCACAATAGGGGTTGCACTCGGGAAGGTTTTTACCTGTGTTCCACGCGCAATAGTATGCACTTGTGGAATTTCTGTCATCAAAGTCAAAGGATGCAGGGATGGTAATAATTACCTTCCGCCGGTGTTTGTACTCGTTTGCAAGGCGAGTCTGGACAGTAACAGTTGCTTCTTGAATTTTTGGGTCGGTCGTATACATTTAACGACACTCCTTCTCTATATATTTTTGATGTACCACATAGGTACAACTAAATATATTATACCACTATATAAAAGAATAAGCAATGATAATATAACTTTTAGTATATAATATCTTTTAATATGTAAAATATTGATAATATTGTATATATTATAATTAATTTTAATTTAAGTAAAAAACAGAAGAATTTCTGAAGTTTATTTTTCTGGCTGCACATTTACAGTTTGCTCATGTGTATATATAACCATCCCAGGTTTTGCCTTATTAGGCTTTTTTACATATTTCACTAATGTATAATCTACAGGTACATTTGAAGAAAGTTTTGCCTTACTATATTTTGCAGCTATAGAAGCCACTTTGTTAATTATTTCTTGTGAAGGATATTTATCTGGTATTCTTAATATTACATGGCTTCCATGAATATCTTTGGTATGAAACCATAGGTCATTATCATTTGCAAATTTTAAAGTTAAATAATCATTTTGAACATTATTTTTTCCAACAAATACATCATAATTATCAAGCTTAAAACATATAAATTGCTCTTTATTAAACTTATGTAATCTGTTATTAGCTTTTTTCTTTTTTATAGCTATTTTGCCTTGCTTTTGTATACCAATATCTTTTATTAGAACATTATTTGAAATTTCATCGTAAATTTCTGTTAATTCTTCCATTGAATTAGAGTTTTCTAATTCATAAACAATACTTTCTAAGTATGATATTTGCTCATTAATTTCATTTTCTTGTGTCCTAACAAAAGATAATGCATTTTTTAATTTATTATATTTTTTAAAATATTTTTGAGCATTATTGTATGGAGACAAGCTTTTATCTAAAGGAATTACAACATCTTCACCTGTGTAATAATTATTTAAAGTAATACTTTCCAAATGTGAATTATTAATTTTGTACATATTATTTACTATTAATTCTCCATATAGCTTAAAAGTGTCCATGTTATTACACTCTGACATTTTTTTATTAACATTAGCTAATTTATTTGTAAGTTTTTTTACTTTGCTTAAAATTAGTTTAAGCAAGCTGTTTCTATATAAAATAAAGTTTTGGATTTCCTCTTTTTTATTATAAAATTTATCTATGTAGTTATTTATTTGAAGTGAGTTTTCTTTATTAAAATCAATTTTAACAGTATAATTTTGCAAATAATTTATACAAACTAATTTATCTACATTTTCATATAATTTATAAAGATAATTATATAGTGTTTTTATAGATGTTTCAGTTACATCATTACTTAAGTTTAATTCTATAAGAGCATGATTAATTAAAGAAGTACTTACTCCAACTAATTCTCCTGTAAAAATATTAGATAAATTTATATTAGACTGGTCTAAATTATTACTACTAATAAACTTTATAAAATCATCTGGGTTAATGTTTTTAGTCAAATCATATTTATTAGATTTTAATTCTTCGTATTTATAACCTGGTAATATATTTCTTTCAGATATTTCATCTTTTCTAAAGTGTTTTAGAGAATTTAAAATAACATTTTCAGAGTTGACTAAGATAACATTACTATATTTGCCCATTAACTCTATAGCAAGAGTATATTTTTGTAGTTCATTTTCTTCAGACATTGTGTCAAAGTCTATAAAAACAGTTCTTTCAAGCCCATTGGTATAAATATTTCGTATTCTACCACTTGTAAGATATTTTCTTAAAACCATGCAAAAATTAGGAGCTGTGAAAGGATTTTCTTTTATAAAATTTGTTAGATGTATTCTATAATTATTAGAAGATGTAACAATTTTTAAATTATTTTTACCAGTTGAACCATATAATTTTATTAATATTTCATCTGGTTCTGGTTGATAAATCTTTTCAACACGACTATTTATAATATTTTTATTTAATTCTTCAATAATTCCTTTTATAACTAAACCATCAAATGCCATAATTTTACCTTCCTTTTAACAGTAAATTTATACCATAAATTGATGAAAATATCAATTATCTAATGTTAAATTTGATTAATAAGTGTAAACACAAAAATTTAGATTTAAATATTGCTTATAAATACTAAAATTTAGGCTTTTTCTCTTGACATTAATAAAAACAATGTTCTATAATAAAATAGTAAAACTTCAGGAGGTAGCAGTATTATATGGACAAAACAAAAATATTTTATTCATCAGAAATAGACTATAGCAAAAAGACAGATGAGGAATTAGTAGAAATAATTAAAACTGGTGATAAATTAGCTGCAAATTATATTATAGATAGATATAAAAATCTTGTTAATATAAAAGTAAGTAAATATTATATTGCTGGAGCAGAAAAAGACGATATTATGCAAGAAGGATTAATAGGATTATTTAAGGCAATAAAATGTTATAGTCCAGAGCAAAATAGCAGTTTTAAATCTTTTGCAAATTTGTGTATAGACAGGCAATTAATAACTGCAATAAAAACATCAAATAGGCAAAAGCATATGCCTCTTAATTCCTATTTATCATTAAATATGAACGCATATGACTCAGATGACGAAGAAAATAATACAACTGTTATGGAAATATTTAATAACGATACTATAGAAGATCCTCTTGATACATTAACAAAAAAAGAATATTATAAAAGCGTAGAACTTGCTATAGATAAATCTTTAAGTAAGTTTGAAAAAAAAGTTTTAAATAGATATGTGCAAGGAGAAAGCTATGTGCAAATTGCAGAAAAGCTTGATGCTCCAGTTAAATCTGTAGATAATGCAATTCAAAGAATAAGAAAAAAGGCAATAAAAGATTTAACACCAAAAGAAGAATAGCAAATAAAGTTGCAAAAAATTTAAAATATTAAATAAAACAATAATTATAATTACAAAGATAATAGAAATTATAAATTAAAATATAAAAACAATTTAATGTTGTAACAAAACTAATATATATAAAATAATTATGGAGATATTTTATCTCCATAATTAAATATGCTTCTATAGCTCAGTAGGTAGAGCACAGCCATGGTAAGGCTGGGGTCGCCAGTTCGATTCTGGCTGGAAGCTCCATTTAGAAACAATTTACGAACTATAATGTTTGTAGGTTGTTTTTTTGCATGTCAGACTAAACTGTTCTCTTTCCAGAAAGGATGATATTTATTGATAGAATTTTAAATATTATAATAAATAGTATAAATTATAAAATAAAAAGACATATAAATGTTAAAAAAACTTGACAGCTACAAACAAATGTTTTATACTTATGTATAAGTCAAAAAAGGATGTGAATTTATGGAAGAAAATAAATTATTAATTCAAAATGAAATATCAAATGAAGAAATTAAAAATTTAATATATACCATAAGAGGCAAACAAGTAATGCTTGATAGTGATGTAGCAATGTTATATAATTATGAAACTAAAAAAGTTAATCAAGCAGTAAAAAGAAATATAGATAGATTTCCAGAAAGATTTTGCTTTCAGTTAACAGAAAAAGAATTAGAAATTATGTGGTCACAAATTGTGACCACATCAAAATTAGAAGATAATAAATACAGAAGCAAAAAATATTTACCATATGTATTTACAGAACAAGGAATAGCGATGCTTTCAGGAATACTGAAAAGTGAAATTGCTGTACAAATTAGTATTAAAATTATGGATGCTTTTGTAGAAATGAGAAAATTTATAAGTATAAATAATAGTTTGTTTGAAAAAGTAATTAATATTGAAAATAAGATGGATAAGAAATTTATTGAAAATGATAAAAAGTTTAATATAATATTTGATCAATTACAACTTGAAGAAAATATCAAACAGAGAGTATTTTTCGAAGGTCAAATATATGATGCATATAGTGTTATTATTGATATTATAAAAAAAGCAAACAAGAGTATCCTAATTATCGACAATTATGTGGATGATAGCATATTAAAAATGTTAACTAAAAAGAAAAGTAGTGTAGAAGTTGTTATTTTAACATCTAACAAAAGTAATATTCAAAATATAGATATTCAAAAATTTAATAAAGAATATCCTATATTAAAAATTGCTAAAACAAATAAGTTTCATGATAGATTTATAGTAATAGATAGTAGGGAAATGTATCACTTGGGAGCATCTATCAAAGATTTAGGAAAAAAATGTTTTGGAATTAACAAAATAGAAGATAAAGAGATTATAGAAAGAATTATTAATCTGTAATGCATATTCTATGCATTACACTATAAAACATCAAAAATCGCTATACTATATTGAAATTTAACAATAAATCATATATAATATTTTCAGAAAAAACAAGAGAGCTCATAACTCGTGAGAATATAGCTCCATAAAATTGAAATGAGGTATGTAATATGAAAATGGGAATAGTAGGACTTCCTAACGTAGGAAAGAGTACATTATTCAATGCAATTACAAAAGCAGGTGCAGAATGTGCAAATTATCCATTTTGTACTATAGAACCAAATGTTGGGGTAGTTCCAGTACCAGATGAAAGATTAGATAAATTAACTCAAATGTATAATCCACAAAAAGTAACACATGCTGTTATCGAATTTGTAGATATTGCAGGCTTAGTAAAGGGAGCAAGCAAGGGAGAAGGATTAGGAAATAAGTTTTTGTCTCATATAAGGGAAGTAGATAGTATTGTAGAAGTCGTAAGATGCTTTGAAGATAGTAATGTTATACATGTTGATGGAAATATTGATCCAATTAGAGACATAGATACAATAAACTTAGAACTTATACTTGCAGATTTAGAAACAGTAAATAAAAGAATAGATAATGTAAAAAAGAAAATTAAGGCGGATAAAAAATATCAAGAAGAACTTGATGTTTTTGAAAAAGTAAAAGAAACTTTAGAAAATGGTTTATCTGCTAGAACATTAATCTTAAATGATGAGGAAAAAGAAATAGTTAAAGATGCATTTTTATTAACAATTAAACCAATTCTTTATATAGCTAATGTTTCAGAAGCTCAACTTATAGATTTTAAAAATGACAAGTATGTAAAACAAGTTATAGATTATGCTAAAAAGGAAAATGCAGAAGTAGTTCCATTATGTGTAAAAATAGAAGAAGAACTTTCTGTTTTAGATGAAGATGATGAAAAGGAAATGCTAGAAGCCCTTGGACTAGAAGAATCTGGATTAAATAAAGTAATAAAAAAGAGTTACGATTTATTGGGGCTAATGTCTTTTCTTACAGCTGGAGAACCTGAGGTTAGGGCTTGGACAATAAAAAAAGGTACAAAAGCTCCACAGGCTGCAGGAAAAATACACTCAGATATAGAAAGAGGATTTATAAAAGCAGAGGTAGTTTCTTATAAAGATTTAATGGAATGTGGTTCTATGAATGCAGCAAAAGAAAAAGGGTTAGTTAGAATGGAAGGAAAAGATTATATAATGCAAGATGGAGATATTGTTTTATTTAGATTTAATGTTTAAAAAATAAAAAAATAATTTAAAAAAGTTAAAAATTTGACATAAAAAAACTAAAAATTAACAAAAAATACTTGACTATATAAGGATTTAATTATACAATATTAAGAGTAAGGTAATTAAATTAATGCTGTTATGCATAAATTTAAGAAAATAAACAATAATATAGGTAAAGAAATATCGAAAGAAAAAAGGAGAAGGTAATTATGAAGAAAATGAAAAAAGTTATGTTAATTATGTTAATTGCAGTACTTGCATTATTTGTTTTACAAAGTATAGTAAGCGCAACACCATTAAACATTACAACGGCGTTTAATAATACTAGCGGAAGCAATACAACTAATGGGACAACAGAGCTTCCAACACTAACTTCAAATAATCAACAAGGAACAACAACTACTAATAATACTACAAATAATACAAATGGTACAAATAATGTTGTAAATAATACAGAAAAATTACCACAAACAGGTTTAACAGAAGACATTACAATAATGTTTTTTATAGTTTTATGTGTAGCTTCAGCAGTATTTGCATATGTAAAAATTAGAAAATATAACGAAAAATAATAGATAAAATTAAAATAAGTAAAATGTATTATAAAAATAAAAGCGCAAAAAATATAAAATTAAGAAACAAATAAATATAACATAATAATTATTAAATGAAATCGTAAAAATAAATGAAGAATTATGTTTTAATACTAAAAAATAAAAAACATAATTCTTCATTTTTTTGCTTCTCTGTCAATAGTTTAGCATAAAAATAATGTAGGTTATTTATCAATAGTTGGAGTGAAAATTCAGTAAAGCATTTATTTTTTATTTTCTTTTGCTGCAACAATTAAACGTTTACCATTTACATTATTACAAGTCAAAAGTGTAATAACTTTTTCTCCATTAGTATTTTGACTTAAACAAGACAAATCAGTTGGAATTACTTCATATTTTTTAAATACTTCATATTCTTTCATATTACCATTTAAATCATAAATTTTTATAATATCTTTTAATTTAATTTCATTTAATCTACTAAAAAGTTTATAATCAACTAAATTATGTCCAGCAATACATAAATTACCTACTTGATTTGGCATAGGACCAGCATATCTACAAAGAGAAACTTTTAGAAGCTCTCTAGTAGTTTTAGAAAGGATAGGGTAATTTACATTTATTTTGTCAATTTGTATAATTCCAATAACAAAAGGGTCTCCTGTATTATTTATATTGGTTTTGGTAGTATTATTTGAATTTAAGGCATTACTATTTTGGCTTTCTTTCATATCAAGTGTTGTATAATCGTTATTATTCGAATATAATCTAGTAATACTTATGGCATTTAATAAATTTTTAGATACATTTTCTTTTTGAATATAAGAATATATATTACTAATTAATAATGAAATTGCAATAAAAAGAACTATAATAGAAATTAAAAACTGGATTTTATATCTACTTATTTTATGGCAATTTAGTGTGAATGTGTTATCTGAGTTTTTCATATTATTATTGTTGTAATTTTGAGGATTATTTTTAATATTTGAAGTGACTGGAATAATACCTATTGCACTTTTAATATTTTTTTTACTATTAAAATTATTTAATATTTGATTCATAATATAATCCTTTCATATATTCTTATTTTAGTATTTACAAAAATTTAAAAAATATTAAAATAAGAATTAGTTTAATTTTTTAGTTTTACTATAATTTTCATTAGTTTTGTTTAATAATAACAAGTAAATTAAAATAAAATTTCAAATATAGAAATAAATTTTAAAAAATTTCTAAAAAAAATACAAATTATTAAAAATATATGATAGAATAAGAAAAGAAATTTTTTATTAAGGAGAGTGTTTAACTTGGCAGATTTAAAATACAAAAGAGTATTACTAAAATTAAGTGGTGAAGCATTAGCTGGAGAAGCAAAATCAGGACTTGATGTTAATGTGTTAGATAATATTTGTAATCAAATTAAAAAATTAGTAGAACTTGGAGTCCAAGTTGGAATTGTTGTTGGAGGAGGTAACTTCTGGAGAGGCAAATATGGCAGAAAAATGGAAAGGACAACTTCAGATTATATGGGAATGTTAGCAACTGCAATGAATGGATTAGCACTTCAAGATACTTTAGAATCAAAAGGAATATATACAAGACTTGAAACAGCTATAGAGATGAGAGAAATAGCAGAACCATATATAAAAAGAAAAGCTTTAAAACATTTAGAAAAAGGAAGAGTTGTTATATTTGGTTGTGGAACAGGAAACCCATATTTTACTACAGATACAGCAGCAGCTTTAAGAGCAGCAGAAATAGATGCAGATGTAATACTAGTTGGTAAAACAGCAGATGCAGTATATTCGGATGATCCAAAAACAAACCCAGATGCAATTAAATATGATGAAATTACTTATATGGATATCTTAAATAAAGACTTAAAAGTAATGGATTCTACTGCTACATCACTATGTAAAGATAATAATATACCTTTAGTAGTATTTGCCATAGCAGAACCAGAGAATATAATTAGAATAGTAAAGGGCGAAGCAATTGGTACTATAATAAGATAAAAAAGATAATAATAATATAACTATAAATGATTTTTGTAGTTGAGTAATACTATAAAGTTATAGTGCTATTCTATATATAAACAATTTTAATAAAAAAACAGTAAGTTTAAATTGTAAATTAATATTATTTTATAATATAAATAAATTTAGGAGGATTTTATGGATATAAAAGTTTATGAAGAAAAAATGGAAAAAACAATAAGTGTATTTAAGGAAAATTTATCAGAAATAAGAGCAGGAAGAGCTAATCCTGCAATATTAAATAAAATAATGGTGGACTATTATGGAGTGCCAACACCAATAAATCAAGTTGCTGGAATATCTGTTCCAGAAGCAAGATTAATTGTAATACAACCATGGGATTTGAATTTATTAAAAGAAATTGAAAAGGAAATTTTAAAAGCAGATATAGGAATTAACCCTAATAATGATGGAAAAGTAATAAGACTAGCTTTTCCTGAATTAAATGAAGAGAGAAGAAAAGAAATAGTAAAAGAGATAAGAAAAATGGCAGAAGAAGCAAAAGTTGCTATTAGGTCAATAAGAAGAGAAGCTATAGATGATGCAAGAGAAGAAGAAAAGAACTCTATTATTACAGAAGATGATTTAAAATTAGCAGAAAATAATGTTCAAAAATTGACAGATAGTAAAGTTGAAGAAATAGATAAAATATTAGAAAGTAAAGAAAAAGAAGTAATGTCTATATAATGCAGTTCCAAAATATAATATTTATAGTATTTAAAAAGAATAATGAAAGAGGATAATAATATGGAACTTAATAAAGAAAATTTACCTGTACATATAGCCATAATAATGGATGGCAATAGGAGATGGGCAAAAGAAAAAGATTTAGAAACTAAGCAAGGACATAAAGAAGGGGCAGAAAATCTAAAAAGAATTGCTAAATATGCAAACGAAATAGGCATAAAATATTTAACAGTTTATGCCTTCTCAACTGAAAACTGGAAAAGGACTGAAGAAGAAGTTGGGGCTTTAATGTTTCTATTAAAGTGGTATTTAAATGATTTATTAAATAGTTCTGACTTAGATAATGTAAAAATAAATGTTCTTGGAGACATAACAAGATTAGATCCAGGTATACAAAAATTGATATTAAAATTAGAAGATAAAACAAAAGATTATACTGGCTTAAAACTTAATATTGCTTTTAATTATGGTGGAAGAGATGAAATTACAAGAGCAGTTAAAAGTATAGCCACATCTGTTAAAAATAATGAAATATCTGTTGAAGATATTAATGAAGATTTAATTTCAAATAATATATATACAGCTGGAATGCCAGATCCTGACTTATTGATAAGACCAGGTGGAGAAAAGAGAATAAGCAATTTTTTGCCATGGCAATTATCTTATACAGAATTTATATTTACAGACAAATATTGGCCAGACTTTAATAGAGATGATTTAGATGAGGCAATATTAGAATATGAAAGAAGAAATAGAAAGTTTGGTGCTAAATAATATAGAAATTGAATTATAAAATGAATACATATATATATTTATTACTTTTATAATTGAAATATAATAAAAGTAATAATAGAGTAAGATAAAGATTAAGTAGAATTCAAATAAAATTAAAACTGTATAAAAAACAACAAGAATTGAAAGGAAATTAAAAACTATGGAAAAAGCAAAGAAAAAAATTAATGTAACAAGAATTGTGTCAGGGTTAATTTTATTTCCCCTAGTGGCGATAATTTTAATATGGGGAAATAAATATTTAGTAGATGTTGTAATAAGTTTAATTGCAATTTTAAGTTTACATGAGTTTTACAACGCATTTAAGGGAAAAGCAAATCCTATTAAAAGTATTGGATATATAGCAGCTTCTTCCATAGCATTTATTCACATTATACCAATTGAATGGATGCTTAAAATAATTGGAGTACTGCTTTCAGTTTCTATATTAGCATTATTTTTAATTGTAATAACTAGCAATTTAAAAATAAATGTAATGGATATAGCAATTACATTTTTCGGAATATGTTATATAGCAATTTTTCTAATGTTTATTCCAATAATAAGAGAAAATTTACCAAATGGTAAAATAATACTTTGGTTTGCACTTCTTGCAGGATGGGGAACAGATGTATTTGCGTATTTTGTAGGAAAATATTTTGGAACTCATAAATTTACAGAAATTAGTCCAAATAAAACGATTGAAGGTTGTGTGGGAGGAACTATTGGAGCTACTGCCTTAATAGTTGGATATGCAGCAATTTGTAATAACGTATTTGGAATGAATATAAATTATTTATTAATAGCAGGAATAGGAGTATTATTAAGTATTGTAGGTCAAGTAGGAGACTTAGCTGCATCAAGTATAAAAAGATATGTAGGAATTAAAGATTTTAGCCATTTAATTCCAGGACATGGTGGAATGTTAGACAGAATAGATAGTTTAATATTTATTGCACCATTTGCATATATTTTATTACACTTAATTTATATTATTTAGTATTTGGTATTAATATTTAATGTTTAGTATTTAATAATTTAATGTTTGATATTTATTATTTTGATGTTTTGTATTGAATATCAAATACTTGAAGTTTCTTATATTAAGGTATAATGTCTAATAGTTAATTTAGTTTTTAACTTTGTCATTTAAATTTTAAGATATTTATATATAAATTAAAAATATCTATAATAATTTTATTTTTTAAGGAGGCTGTTTTGTTAGGAGCTTTACTTACGATTTTAAAAATAATTTTTATATTAGGTTTTCTTATTTTTATTCATGAAGGTGGACACTTTATAGTAGCTAAGCTATGTAAAATAAGGGTAAATGAATTTGCTATAGGGTTTGGTCCAGTTATATTTAAAAAGCAAGGTAAGGAAACTCTTTTTCAGTTAAGATTAATTCCTCTTGGGGGATTTTGTAATATGGAAGGAGAAGAAGAACGCTCAGAAGTGGAGGGTTCTTTTAGTAAAGCAAGCATACCAAAAAGAATTGCAGTAGTTGCAGCAGGTGGATTAGTAAATATTATTTTTGCATTATTAATTTATTTTACATTAATGTCATGTGTTGGAAATAATGTTTCTAATGTGATTGATACAGTAGTTCCAAATTACAGTGCACAAACAGCTGGACTTCAGGAAAATGATAAAATTTTAAAAATAGATGGAAAGAAAATAAAAAATAAGGCAGACTTAGATGAAGCACTAGAAAAATCTAATGGAAATGAATTAAGCATTTTAATAGAAAGAGATGGAAAAGAGCAAGAATTAAAAATAAAGCCAACAGAAGAAAAGTATAATTATACAGGTATAGCAGTAAATACATCAAATGATAAACTAACTGAAATAGCAGCACTTTATCCAAATAGTCCAGGAGAAAAACAAGGATTACAAGCAAAAGATATTATAATTGCTATTAATGATAATCCTGTTGAAAATAATGCACAAAAATTAGTTGATTATATAAACTTGTCCATAGGAAAAGAAATAAAATTTACAGTAGAACGAAATGGTGAAAATGTAAATATTACAATAATGCCAGATGTTATGTCTAATTATTTATTAGGTGTAAATTTAAAAATGGCAGAAAATAATTTTATAAATAATATCTATTATGCATTCTTTGATACAGGAGAGTTTGCAATTTCAATAGTAGATAATTTAAGGTTATTATTCTCAGGTGGAGTTTCTATAGACCAATTAATGGGACCTGTTGGAATATCAGATGTAGTTGCACAAACAAATGGATTAGCAGACTTTATTTATATTTTAGCATTAATATCAATTTCTTTAGGTTTTACAAATTTACTACCATTTCCTCCATTAGATGGTGGAAAAATAGTAATATTATTAATTGAAGCAATTAGAAGAAAACCTTTAAAAGAAAAGACAGAAATAAATATTCAATTAGTAGGATTTATATTTTTAATGGCTTTAATGGTATATGTAACATATAATGATATTCTAAGAATATTTTAAATTTTAGAAAAGTCCATTTTTTTGGAAAGGAAATGAGAAGTCAAATGGAACAAAGAAACGTAATGGTAAAAGAACAAGTACAAAAAAAAGTTACAGACGACAAAAAGAAAATAAGAGATGTTTTTAAAGATTTTACAACAGAAAGTTTTGCATTATATAATTCTTTAATTACTTCTATAAATATATTTAAAAAAAGTGGAAAACTAGAAACATCTATAGAAGCAGAAAAACAAATAAAAATAAAAGATTTAGAAAAGTTTGAGATATATTTAGAAAATAGATTTCAGCTAAAAAATGTTTTAATAAGAATAAAATATTTAGAAAAGTTTGAAACAAATATAGAAAAAGAATGGGAAGATATTATTTCATATATTTCAAGAAAACACCCTTTAACAAAAGCGCTACTTAGAGGAAGCAAGATAGAAGTAGAAGGAAGTAATGTAAATGTTAATTTGGCTTTTAAAGGAAAAGCTTTGTTAGATGGAAAAAATTTTCATATTGTACTTTCAGAACTTATTAAAAATATATATGGGGAAAACTATAAAATTCAATTTGTTGAAAATATTTCTGAGGAAAAGCTTAAAGAATATCAAGCACATTTAGAAAGTCTAGAAGAGCAAGTTGTAAATATTGCAAAAGCAGAAATGGTGGAAGCAGCAGAAAGTAAAAAGAGTGAAAAGAAAGTTAGTAATGCAGCAAATGAAAATAATAATTCTACTAATGTAGAACAAGGAGTTGCAAAACCTGTAGAATCTAATAATGAAAAAGCAGAAGAAGAAGATACAACAAATCCAGTTATATATGGTAGAGTTGGAAAAATGAGTGACCCACTTGTTAAAGTAGCAGATTTAACTATAGATAGCGGAAAAGTGATGATAGATGGAGAAATACTTGCAACAGAAACAAGAGAGTTAAAATCTGGTAAAATTTTGGCAATGTTTAATTTGTTTGACGGGAGCAGTACTATAACATGCAAAGTTTTCTTAGAAGCAGAAAAATCTAAAGCAATATTAAAAAGAATGAATTCTGCAAAAGGTGTTAAAGTAATAGGTACAGCACAATTTGACCCATTTGCAAAAGAACTAGGGGTTATTGCAAATGCTATTGTAGAAAGTAATGGAATAAAAAGAGAAGTAAGACAAGACAATTCTCAAGAAAAAAGAGTGGAGTTACATATGCATACTCAGATGAGTCAAATGGATGCTATGACATCAGCAGAAGACTTATTAAAAAGAGCAGTAAAATGGGGAATGAAATCAATTGCAATAACTGACCATGGAGTTGTACAAGCATTTCCAGAAGCACATAAATATTTGGAAAAGGCTCATCCCGATTTAAAAGTTATATATGGTGTAGAGGCATATTTAGCACCAGATACAGTTTCTTGTATATCTTTTTCTAAAGGACAAGACTTAGATGCAACTTATTGTGTACTAGATTTAGAGACAACAGGACTTTCATTTAGAACAGAAAAAATAACAGAAGTAGGAATAATGAAAGTAAAAAATGGTGAAGTAATAGACGAATTTTCTTGTTTTGTAAATCCAGAAAAACCAATACCACAAAAAGTTGTAGAAGTTACCAATATTACAGATGATATGGTAAAAGATGCAGAGACAATAGATAAAGTATTTCCTAAAATATTAGAATTTGTTGGAGACTCTATTTTGGTTGCACATAATGCTGACTTTGATATAGGGTTTTTAAAATATAATGCTTCACAATTAGGGTATGAATTAAATAATACATATTTAGATACTTTAAGGCTTGCAAAAAGCTTATTTCCAGATTTTAAGAAATATAAGCTTGGTTTTATTGCAGATAAATTAGGAATTGTAGTTGAGGTAGCACATAGGGCATTGGATGATGTAGACACAACTGTAAAAGTATTTAATATTATGATTTCAATGCTTAAAGAAAAAGGTGCAAAAACTTGGGATGATGTGGATAGCTTAGAAATAGGAAAAGCAGATTATAAATCACTTCCAACATATCATGCTATAATTTTAGCAAAAGACTATGTAGGTTTAAAAAACTTATATAAATTAGTTTCATATTCACACTTAAATTATTTTTATAAAAAACCTAGAATATTAAAATCATTATATAAAAAATATTCAGAAGGATTAATATTAGGAAGTGCATGTGAGGCAGGAGAGCTATATAGAGCAATTGTAGCAGGAAAAACAGATGAAGAAATAGAAGAAATTGCAAATGACTATGATTATTTAGAAATTCAACCAATTGGAAATAATATGTTTATGGTGAGGCAAGGTGTTGTACCAGACGAAGAAGCACTAAGAGATATAAACAGAAAAATAGTAGCTTTAGGAGAAAAATTAGATAAACCAGTAGTTGCAACATGTGATGTTCATTTTATGGACCCAGAAGATGAAATATATAGAAGAATATTACAAGCAGGTCAAGGTTATGATGATTGTGATGAACAAGCTCCAATATATTTACGTACAACAGAAGAAATGCTAAAAGAATTTGAATATTTAGGGGAAGAAAAAGCATATGAAGTAGTTGTAACAAATACAAATAAAATTGCAGATATGTGTGAAAAAATAAAGCCAATTTCTCCAGAAAAGTGTCCACCACATATTGATGGGTGTGAGACAACAATAAAAGAAATTGCATATAATAAAGCACATGAATTATATGGAGAGCAATTACCTCAAATAGTTGAAGAAAGGTTGGATAAAGAGCTTACATCTATTATTAAAAATGGTTTCTCTGTTATGTACATTATTGCACAAAAATTGGTTTGGAAGTCAAATGAGGATGGATATATAGTTGGCTCAAGAGGTAGTGTTGGTTCATCATTTGTCGCTAATATGACAGGTATTACAGAGGTTAACTCTTTACCACCACATTATAGATGTCCAAATTGTAAGTATTCTGACTTTACAGACTATGGATGTTTATGTGGATTTGATTTACCAGATAAAGATTGTCCAAAATGTGGTCACAAATTAGTTAAAGATGGGATAGACATACCATTTGAAACATTTTTAGGTTTTAATGGAGATAAAGAACCAGATATAGACTTAAACTTCTCTGGTGAATATCAAGCAAAAGCTCATAAGTATACAGAAGTAATATTTGGAAAAGGTACAACATTTAAAGCAGGTACGGTAGGTACAGTAGCAGATAAAACAGCATATGGGTATGTAAAAAAGTATTATGAAGAAAGAGGAGTTCCTGTAAATAATGCAGAAGTTTTAAGATTAGCACAAGGGTGTACTGGTATAAAAAGAACAACAGGTCAGCATCCAGGAGGAATTATAGTTGTTCCAAAGGGAAGAGAAATATACGAATTTACCCCTGTACAACATCCTGCTGATGATCCAAATTCAGATATTATTACAACACATTTTGACTATCACTCAATAGACCAGAACTTGTTAAAGTTAGATATACTTGGACATGATGATCCCACAATGATAAGGATGTTATTTGACTTAACAGGAAAAGACCCAACTAAAGTACCACTAGATGATAAAGAAACAATGTCAATATTTTCTTCAACTAAAGCTTTAGGTGTTACTCCAGAACAAATACATTCAGAGGTAGGTTCATATGGTATACCAGAGTTTGGAACAAAGTTTGTTAGAGGGATGCTTGTAGACACAAGACCTACAACATTTGATGAACTAATACGTATTTCTGGGTTATCACATGGTACAGACGTGTGGTTAGGAAATGCACAAACATTAATAGAAGAAGGAACAGTAACACTGCAAGATGCTATATGCTGTAGAGATGATATAATGATTTACCTAATAAAAATGGGGCTAGAACCAAATAAAGCCTTTAAAATAATGGAAACTGTTCGTAAAGGTAAAGCATTAAAAGACCCAGATAAATGGGAAGGATTTAAATCCGCTATGAAAGAAAAAGACGTACCAGATTGGTATGTAAAATCTTGTGAAAAAATAAAGTACATGTTCCCAAAAGCACATGCTGCAGCTTATGTAACAAATGCATTTAGAATAGCATGGTTTAAGGTACATGAACCAAAGGCATATTATACAGCCTATTTTACAATTAGAGCAGACGAATTTGACAGTGATATTATGTGCCATGGAGAGGAAAGAGTAAAAAACAAAATGAAAGAAATTGATTTAGCAGGAAATGGTGCAACAACTAAGGATAAAAATATGTATGCAATATTGGAATTAGTTATGGAAATGTATGAAAGAGGAATAAATTTCTTACCTATAGATTTATATAAATCACATTCAACAAAATTTAGAATAGAAGAGGAAGGAATAAGACCACCACTTAATAGTATTCCTGGACTTGGTACAGTTGCAGCACAAGGAATTGAAGAAGCTAAAAAAGATGGTAAGTTTATGTCTATAGATGACTTGAAAATACGTTCAAAAGTAGGAAAATCTGTAGTAGAATTATTAGAAAAGGCAGGATGTTTAAAAGGCATGAGTCAAAGTAACCAAATGAGTTTGTTTGGATAAGTTTTATAATATTTAAGAAAATATAGTAAATAGCAAAACAGTTTAAAAGTTTAAGGAGAAGGACATATGAATTTAGAAGAAATTTTTTCAGTAAAAAATATAATTATTTATTTAGTTATAATTAATCTAATAGCATTTTTGGCTATGTGGTTAGATAAAAGAAAAGCGGAGAAAGGTAAGTGGAGAATTCCAGAAAATTCTTTGTTATTGCTAGTACTATTAGGTGGCGGAATTGGTGGAATTGCTGGAATGTATACATTTAGACATAAAACAAAAAAAGCCAAGTTTTACATAGGATTTCCTCTTATATTAATTTGTGAAATACTTTTAGCTGTATTTATATTTATTTAACGTGTAATATAAAATTTATAGATATAATGTAAAAATAAAAAAATATAAATTTTATTAACTACTATAAAAGATTTAAATTAAAATAATCTTGTATAGTAGTTATTTTTATTGAAAATTATATATATAATATTTTTTACTCTAATATGTGATGTTTTTACCTTAATAATAATAGAAAAATAATGTAAAATTAGTTATTAATGTAATAAAATTTAAATAAAATTAGAGTATAATTTTTACAAAAACTACTTAAAAGGAAGTAATTTCCAATTACATAATGCAATAATTAGTTTTCATAAAATATAAGCAATAATAGTTGTGGAAAAGTTTGAAATAAAAGCGACTATTTTCAGTTATTCACAGAGTTATCCACACTTTCCACAACCTGTGAATAACTTATTTTTGTAAACTAATAACAATAAATGTGTAATAATTATTTCCAGTTTGTAAATTCTTTGTAACAATTGTATAAAAACTTTGTCGCAGTTTGTGGCTTTATAAAATAAAAAAATGGATAACAAAACATTTTGTCGTTAATATTGTTACAATATAATTACAAATAAAATTTAATGTATTATGTAAAATGCAAATTAGGCTTGTGGATAACTATAAATAAAAGAGCAATTAGTCAAATTAAAAAGTTAAATGCAATTTTGGAAAAGTAGATAAAATTGTTATAAAAAGCAATTAACATAATTTTAATAATATGTATTGAATTATAAAAAAATTAAATATATAATATTAATAAAGTAAAAATTTTACTTTATTAACAATTTAAAGATAAAATATGAATATAAAGATATAATTAAGAGTAATAAAATTTAGAAGAAGGGAGAAATAGTCTAATATTTTAATAATTAGATTAATGAAGGTATAATGGACTATTCAGTAAAGAATACTAATAAGGAACAAAGAAGAGATTTAGTAAAAAAAGCTTTGACTATATCTATTTCAGGAGCAGATGTACCAACAAAAGAAACTATAGAATTAGCAAAGAAATATATAGATGGCTCAATAGAATTAGAAGATTTACAAAAACAAGTTATAGAAAAATATAAAAAATAAGGAAGGATTAATTTAAAATGAAAGACCCATACATACAAGAAAATGGAACCTTAAAGAATAAATTAGGAATTACAGAATATAAAGAACTAAATAATGCTGAAAAAGATATTGGATTTGTAAAATTGATAGATATAGATACAGCTTTTAAAAAAAGGTTTACTGCTGACGACTTAAAAGCAGCTCATAAACATATTTTTGAAGATATATTTGAATGGGCAGGAGAATTTAGAACTGTACCAGTATATAAAACAGAAGTTGTAATACCAGGATTAAGCCTACAATATTCAGAAGCTAAAAATATAGAAAGAGATTTAAATATAGCTCTTGAAGAATTGAATAATACTAATTGGGAAGGAAAAACATTAGAACAAATATCAAGAGAATTTACTATAAAAATAGCAAAAGTTTGGAGAGTACATCCATTTAGAGATGGAAATACTAGAACAACTTTAGCATTTGCACAGAATTATGCTAGAGAACATGGATTTACATTAGATTTAGGAATATTGTTAGACAATTTATCTAGGATAACAGATAGTAATGGAAAAATAAAAAGGTATAGCATTAGAGATAAGTTTGTATTAGCTGCGCTAGATGAAAAAGATTATCCTGAACCAGAACATTTGGAAGCATTAATAAGACAATCTATTCAAGCAGGAATACAAAAACAACGTGATAAACATATTGAAATGTTAGAAGAACAAGAAGAAAGATAGAAAATTAACCTTGACAAGGAATAAAAAAGGTAGTAGTATATATAATATTAATAAGATGTGATGAAGAAGAAAAAATATAGTAAAGCTTATGTAAAAGAGAGTTGGAAAAGGTGAGAGCCAACCATAAGAACTATATGGGGAGCTTTGGAGCATTATTAAATAAGGTGGATAAATTATTTTATCAATTAGGGTGGAACCGCGGAATATAACTTTCGTCCCTAGCTATTAAATTAGCTAGTGTCGAAAGTTTTTTGATTATATAAATTTTTGACACAGCGAGAAATAGGAGGTTTTATTATGGAAAATTTAACAATGGACAAAATTGTAGGACTATGTAAAAGTAGAGGATATGTATATCCTGGTTCTGAAATCTATGGAGGATTAGCAAATACTTGGGATTATGGACCTTTAGGAGTAGAATTAAAAAATAATATTAAAAAAGCATGGATGAAAAAGTTTGTACAAGAAAGCAAGTATAATGTTGGACTAGATGCAGCAATTTTAATGAATCCAGATGTATGGGTTGCATCAGGTCATGTTGGAAACTTTTCAGATCCATTAATAGATTGTAAAGAATGTAAAACAAGACACAGAGCAGATAAATTAATTGAAGAATGGGCGCATGAGCAAGGTAAAGACATGATTGCAGATGGAATGAGTGATGAACAATTAATTAATTTTATAAAAGAAAATCATATACCTTGCCCAAATTGTGGAAAAGAAAATTTTACAGATATTCGTAAGTTTAATTTAATGTTTAAAACATATCAAGGAGTTACAGAAGATAGCAAATCTGAAATATATTTAAGACCAGAAACTGCACAAGGAATATTTGTTAATTTTAAAAATGCAATGCGTACGACAAGAAGAAAATTACCTATGGGAATAGCACAAATAGGTAAAGCTTTTAGAAATGAGATAACACCTGGAAACTTTACATTTAGAACACGTGAGTTTGAACAAATGGAATTAGAGTTTTTCTGTAAGCCAGGTACAGATTTAGAATGGCATAAATACTGGAAAGAATTTTGCGAGAATTGGCTATTAAGTTTAGGAATGAAAAAAGAAAATATAAGATTAAGAGACCATTCACCAGAAGAGTTATCACATTATAGTAATGGAACAACAGACATAGAATTTACATTTCCATTTGGTTGGGGAGAATTATGGGGAATTGCAGACAGAACAGACTATGATTTAAAACAACATATGGAACATTCTAAAGAAGATATGACATATTTAGACTCAGAAACAAACGAAAAATATATACCATATTGTATAGAACCATCACTTGGATGTGATAGAGTTGCTTTAGCATTTTTATGTAATGCATATGACGAAGAAGAAATAGCAGAAGGAGATGTAAGAACAGTATTACACTTGCATCCAGCATTGGCACCATATAAAGTAGCAGTACTTCCATTATCAAAGAAACTAAGCGAAAAGGCAGAAGAAGTTTATACTAAACTATCAAAGAAATTTATGTGTGACTATGATGAAGCAGGAAGTATAGGAAAGCGTTATAGAAGAGAAGACGAAATAGGAACACCATATTGTATAACAATAGATTTTGATACATTAGAAGACGAGTCTGTAACAGTGCGTGATAGAGATACAATGGAGCAAATAAGAATAAAAATAGATGAGTTAGAAGCTTGGCTTCAAGAAAAAGTAGAATTTTAATAGGATAAAATAGAGTAAAAAATGAAAAAATAAGAATTATATTTAAATTAGGAAGTTTAGATATGGTTCTTATTTTTTTGTTTTTGATGCAATAAAAATGTAACACAATTGTAATATAAATGTAATGCAAAAGAAATACACACTGAAATATCAAAATGATATAATCATTCTATATAAGAAAATACAAAACAACATATGGTTCCATATTTATTAATTATATAAGATAAATTAATAGAATAAAACAGTAAAATATAAAAAGAAACAGGAAATAAAATAATAAAAACAGTAACAAAAGAGTGTAAAATTAAACAATGCAACAAAAATATGATTAATAAATAAATTTTTTGAAATAATAACAAAAGAAACAATGGGAGGAAGAACATGGGAACAGAAATAAAAAAGAAAGAACAAACAATGATGTGCGCAGAAGAGCTAAAACTTAATAATGTAAGAAATAAGAAATTAAATAGCCAAATAACGAGTAAAACAAGCGGGATAACATTAATAGCGTTGGTAGTTACAATTGTTGTTCTTTTAATATTAGCAGGAATAACAATAAGTCTAGTGTTTAGTGAAAATGGAATAATAAGTAAAAGTAAAAATGCAAAAGAACAAACAGAAATATCCAAAGTAAGAGAACAATTAGAATTAGCAAAAGGACCAGAATATATAGAAGGAAATGGAAGGTATAATCCAGATAGTTATTTCGAAAGGATAGAAGCAGAAGGAATAATAGGAAATAAAGACACAGATGTAATAGACAATGGAGATGGAACATATGAAGTAACAACAACATCAGGATATATATT
>OFML01000043.1_pt1 | contig 135880 bp, 119 predicted proteins | sample 1541831 | NCBI WGS metagenome assembly OFML01 (sample SAMN04209237, study PRJEB22552) | human gut metagenome | biome: gut; material: feces | host: Homo sapiens | place: USA: Oklahoma | reverse complement strand
TGCTGTGGCAGTGCGCCTATTCGGAGTTTTACTTCTGCGATACCCTGTGGCCGGACTTCGACAGCCGGGCCCTGGACCAAGCCATCATCGCCTACCAGAGCCGCGACCGGCGGTTCGGCGGCGTGAAATAGAGAGGATACAACTATGAAACAGAGGATATTGGTGGCTGTGGTGGGGATTCCCGCCCTGCTGGCGGTGCTGTGCATCGCCCCGGCCTGGGCCACGGCCCTGCTGCTGGCGGCCCTGACCGTCATCGCCGCCCACGAGCTGCTGGCGGCGGTGTGCGGCCCGGACAAGGCCCGCCGCTGGACGGTGCTGCCCGCCCTGTGCGGCGTGCTGCTGCTGGCCCGGGCGGTGTGGCCCGGCTGCGCCGCCCTGGAGGGCCTGCTGCTGGCAGCGGCCCTGACCCTGCCCCTGTCCGGGGTCCTGACCTACGGAAAGCCTCATGCCCTGACGTTTACCGACGTGTGCGCCATGGCGGCGGCGGGCTTTGCCATTCCCTGGGCCTTCTCCGGGCTGTACGGCCTGCGCACCCTGGATAACGGCTATCTCCTGGTGCTGACGCCCCTGGTGGCGGCCTTCTGCAGCGACTCCCTGGCCCTGTTCACCGGCATGGCCTGCGGAAAGCATAAGCTGGCCCCCCTGGTCAGCCCCCACAAAACCGTGGAGGGCGCGGCAGGCGGCCTGGTGGGCGGCATGGCCGGTATGGCCATTTTCTGCGCAGTGTTCCGGGCCATGACCCACACGGCCCTGAGCTATTCCCTGTGCATTGCCCTGGGCCTGCTGGGCGCGGTGCTGGGGGAGCTGGGGGATCTGAGCTTCTCCGCCGTCAAGCGCCAGTACGGCATCAAGGATTACGGACGACTGCTGCCGGGCCACGGCGGCGTGCTGGACCGGTTCGACAGCGTGCTGTTTGCCGCCCCGGTGCTGTGCGCCCTGCTGCGGGCCCTGGCGGCGTAAGGGGAGGGCGTCCATGACAAAAACCATCTCCCTGCTGGGCTCCACCGGCTCCATCGGCCGCCAGACCCTCCAGGTGGCCCGTGAGCTGGGCCTTACCGTGGCGGCCCTTACCGCCAACCGCCAGGTGGACCTGCTGGAGCGGCAGGCCCGGGAGTTTCACCCCCAGCTGGCGGTGCTGTATGACCGGGACGCCGCCCGTCAGCTGCGCCTGCGGCTGTCGGATACGGATATCCAGGTGGCGGAGGGGCCGGAGGGCCTGCTGCTGGCGGCCCAGCTGCCCCAGGCCGACACCGTGGTCACCGCCGTTATGGGCAGCGTGGGCCTGGAGCCCACCCTGGCCGCCATCCGGCAAAAAAAACGCATTGCCCTGGCCAATAAGGAGACCCTGGTCTGCGCCGGGGAGCTGGTCATGGCCCAGGCGGAGCGCTGGGGGGCGGACATCGTCCCCGTGGACTCCGAGCACAGCGCCATTTTCCAGAGTCTCCAGGGCTGCCGGGACCGCAATGAGGTCCGGCGGCTGCTGCTGACCTGCTCCGGCGGCCCCTTCTTCGGCCGCAGCTTCCGGGACCTGGAGGGGGTCACTCCCGCCGATGCCCTGAAGCATCCCAACTGGTCCATGGGTGCAAAAATCACCATCGACTCTGCTACCCTGATGAACAAGGGACTGGAGGTCATCGAGGCCATGCGGCTGTACCGTCTGCCGGTGGAGCAGGTGGACGTGGTGATCCACCGCCAGAGCATCGTTCATTCCCTGGTGGAGTACCGGGACGGCGCCATGATCGCCCAGCTGGGCACCCCGGATATGAAGCTCCCCATCCGCTATGCCTTCACCTGGCCTCACCGGGCCCCCAGCCCGGATACGCCCCTGGACCTGCTGACCTGCGGGGACCTGACGTTCCGGGCTCCGGACCTGGACGCCTTCCCCTGCCTGCGCATTGCCCGCCAGTGCGCCAAAGCCGGCGGCACCGCCTGCGCCATTATGAACGGTGCCAATGAGGCGGCGGTGGCCCTGTTTCTGCAGGAGCGTGTGGGCTTCAACGACATTCCCCGCCTGGTGGAGTCCGCCCTTTCCCGGGTGGAGGTGAAATATGCCCCGGACCTTCCGGATATACTGGAAGCAGACAGACAGGCGCGAGCCGCTGTACTGCAAACGGTAGGAGACATGGTATGATCTATATTTTAGCTGCGATCCTGATATTCGGCGTGCTCATCGCCGTCCACGAGCTGGGCCACTTCCTGGCGGCCAAGGCCTGCGGCGTGCGGGTCAACGAGTTCGCCATCGGCATGGGCCCCGCCCTGTTCAAAAAGACCAGGGGCGATACCACCTATGCTCTGCGCCTGCTGCCCATCGGCGGCTTCTGCGCCATGGAAGGGGAGGAGGAGGACTCCGACGACCCCGCTGCCCTGAATAACCAGGGCTTCTGGCGCAAGCTCCTGATCTTTGCCGCCGGCGCCCTGATGAACTTCCTCACGGGCCTTGTCATCATTCTGGTGCTTTACGCCGGGGTCAAGGCCGTCAACGTCCCGGTGATCCACGGCTTCGCCGACGGCTGCCCGCTGGAATCCGCCTCCGGCCTTCAGGTGGGCGACCGCATCCTGTCCATCGACGGGGAGCGCATCTACACCTTCAGCGACGTGTCCCTGCTGCTGGGCCGCAACAAGACCGGCGACTTCGACCTGGTCATCCGCCGGGACGGCCAGAAGCTCCGTCTGGAGAATTTCCACATGGAGCGCGGCGAGTACCTGGATCAGTCCGGCCAGAAATTCACCGGCTTCGGCCTGTATTTCGGGGCGGAGGAGCTGACCTTCGGCGGGCGGCTGAGATACTGCTGGGATCAGGCGGTGGACTTTGTCCGCCTGGTGCGCCTGAGCCTCCAGATGCTCATCACCGGCGAGGCGGGCTTTTCCGATATGAGCGGCCCCGTGGGCATCGTGTCCACCATCACCACCGTGGGCGAGCAGTCGGAAAATGCCCGGGCCGCCGCCGCCAACATCGCGTACCTGGCGGCCTTCATCGCCGTGAACCTGGCGGTGATGAACCTGCTGCCCCTGCCCGCTCTGGACGGCGGCAAGATTTTCTTCCTGGTGGTCAACGCCCTGTCCCTGCGCATCATCCGCAGGCAGATTCCCGCCAGGTTTGAAAATTACGTCCATCTGGCCGGCTTTGTCCTTCTCATGGGCTTCATGCTGGTCATCACCTTCCACGACGTCATCAAGCTGTTTCAATAAGCGGCAGACCGTCCCGGAATGGGGCCGGCGTCTTTGCCGGCCCCATTTCGCCGCCCCGTGCGGCGCATTTTACTCGCAAGGAGGATATAAACCATGAGCAAGCAGATTCATGTGGGCGCCGTGGCCGTGGGCGGCGGCGCGCCGGTCAGCATCCAATCCATGTGCAATACCCCCACCCAGGACGTGGAGCGTACCGTCTCCCAGATCCTCCGCCTGGAGGGTGCCGGGTGCCAGATCATCCGGGTGGCGGTGCCGGATATGGACGCCGCCCGGGCCATCGGCCCCATCCGCCGCCGCATCCACATCCCCCTGGTGGCGGATATCCACTTTGACTACCGCCTGGCCCTGGAGTGCGTCCGCCAGGGGGTGGACAAGATCCGTATCAACCCCGGCAACATCGGCTCCGCGGAAAAGGTCCGTGCCGTGGCCGACGCCTGCCGGGACCGGGGCATCCCCATCCGCATCGGCGTCAACGGCGGCTCCCTGGAGCGGGAGCTTCTGCAAAAATACGGCGGCGTCACCGCCCAGGCCCTGGTGGACAGCGCCCTGGGCCACGTCCGCCTGCTGAACGACTGCGGCTTCGACGATATCTGCATCTCCGTCAAGTGCTCCCGGGTACCGGTGAACATGGAGGCCTACCGCATGCTCCACGAGCAGACGCCCTATCCTCTGCACCTGGGAGTCACCGAGGCCGGCACGCCCCGCCTGGGGGTGCTGAAATCCGCCATCGGCATCGGCGGCCTGCTGTGCCAGGGCATCGGCGATACCCTTCGGGTCAGCCTGACGGCGGACCCGGAGGAGGAAGTCCGGGCCGCCCTGGATATTCTCTCTGCCGCCGGCCTGCGGCAGACGGGGCCCAACCTGATCTCCTGTCCCACCTGCGGCCGTACCAAATACGACATGATCCCCATCGCCCGGGAGGTGGAGCGCCGCCTCCAGGGCTGCACCAAGCCCATCACCGTGGCCGTCATGGGCTGCGTGGTCAACGGCCCCGGCGAGGCCCGGGCTGCCGACGTGGGCATTGCCGGAGGCGACGGCGAGGGCCTGCTGTTCCGCCATGGCGAAATTCTGTACAAGGTGCCCCAGGACAAGCTGGTGGACGCCCTGATGGACGAGATCGACAAGCTATAAGGAGGGATGCCCTCATATGTGCGATAAAATACCGTTTTTTACCTTTTTTGAGAGCTTTGTGCCGCCCCGTGAGCTGGGCCTGCTGCTCCACGACGCCTGCGTGGTGGGCGGCAGCATGGACCGTGCCCAGCGCACCATGGAGCTGGAGCTGACGGCCCCCGCCCCGCTGCCGGAGGCCGCCGTCACCGCCCTGCGCCAGCTGCTGATGGACCAATACGACCTGCGCCAGCTGCGCCTGAGCTTCCGCACCCCCCAGCGCGCAGATGACAGGTCCGACGTCCTCATGGGCCGGGAGATCAAGGGCAAGCCCGTCTCCATCGACGGCCTGAACCCCAAAATGGGCGCCGTGGTGATCGAGGGCAAGGTCTTTGCCGCCGAGTGCTATGAGACCCGCAAGCCCGGCGTCTGGCGGCTGACCTTCGACATGACGGACTACCGGAATTCCGTCACCGTTACCAAGTACATGGAGGGCAAGGAGGCCCAGTCCATGCAGAACGCCGTGTCCCCGGGCATGTGGCTCCGGGTCCAGGGCAATGTGGAGCTCAGCCGCGACGGCAAGGACATTCAGCTGCGCCCCTTCCACATCATGAAGATCCCCCACAAGCCCCGGGAGGACACCGCCCCGGAGAAGCGGGTGGAGCTGCACCTGCACACGAAGATGTCCAACATGGACGCCCTGACCGACACCGCCTCCGTCATCAGGCAGGCCATCTCCTGGGGCCACCCGGCCATTGCCATCACCGACCACGGCGTGGCCCAGTCCTTCCCCGACGCCTGGCACACCGCCAAGGGCAAAATTAAAATTCTCTACGGCGTAGAGGGCTATTTCATCAACAATCTGGACGACCGCATCGCCGTCCACGGCCCCCAGGACCAGGACTTTTCCGACGAGATCGTCTGCTTCGATATTGAGACCACCGGCCTGAAGGTGGACCGGGAGGCCATCACCGAGATCGGTGCCGTGGTGCTGAAAAACGGCCAGGTCACCGACCGGTTCCAGACCTTCGTGAACCCAGGCCGCCGCCTGACGCCGGAGATCATCGGCCTCACCGGCATCACCGACGCCATGCTTTCCGGCGCCCCCTCCCCCAAGGAGGCCCTGACGGCCTTTCTGGACTTTGTGGGCGGCCGCCCCCTGGCGGCCCACAACGCCGAATTTGACATCAGCTTCATCCGGGCCGGCTGCCGCCGGGAGGGCATCCCCTTTGACCCCACCTATGTGGACTCCCTGATCCTGGCCCAGAACCTGCTGCCCCAGCTTCACAAGTTCAAGCTGGACATTGTGGCCGAATACCTAGACCTGCCCGCCTTCAATCACCACCGGGCCTCCGACGACGCGGCCATGGTGGCCTACATGCTGATCCCGTTCTTTGAGAAGCTGGAGCGGGAGCTGGGCATCCACCGTCTCCAGGATATCAACCCCCAGATGCTGAAGCTGCGGCCCCAGGGCAGCAAGTCCAGCCGCTTCCCCAAGCACATCATCATTCTGGCCAAGAACAAAATGGGCCTCAAGCACCTGTACCAGCTGATCTCCGCCTCCAACCTGCAATACTTCAAGCGGGTGCCCATCATCCCCAAAACCGAGCTGATGGCCCATCGGGAGGGGCTCATCATCGGCTCGGCCTGCGAGGCCGGCGAGCTGTTCCAGGCAGTGAAGGACCACAAGGACTGGGCCGAGCTCAAGCGCATCGCCTCCTTCTATGACTATCTGGAGATCCAGCCCATCTGCAACAACCTGTTCATGCTCCGCAACGGCGACGTCCGGTCCGAGGAGGAGCTGCGGGAATTCAACCGCACCATCGTCCGCCTGGGCCGGGAGCTGGGAAAGCCCGTCTGCGCCACCGGCGACGTCCACTTCCAGGAGCCGGAGGACGAGACGTACCGCCATATCCTTCTGGCCAGCAAGAAGTTCCCCGATGCCGACGCGCCCCTGCCTATTTACTTCAAAACCACCACCGAGATGCTGGAGGAGTTTTCCTATCTGGGCCAGGACCTGGCCCATCAGGTGGTCATCGACAACCCCCGCCGCATCGCCGATCTGGTGGAGGAAATTGAGCTGCTGCCTCCGGGCCAGCTGTTCCCGCCCCGCCTGGAAAACTCCCAGGAGGACCTGAACCGCCTGGTGTGGGACAAGTGTCACGCCCTGTACGGCGACCAGCCCCCCCAGCTGGTGGTGGACCGGCTGAATGTGGAGCTGGGCAGCATCCTGGGCAAATACGACGTGGTGTATATGTCCGCCCAGAAGCTGGTGCAGCGCAGCCTGGAAAACGGCTACCTGGTGGGCTCCCGGGGCTCCGTTGGCTCGTCCCTGGTGGCCTATATGTCCGGCATCACCGAGGTGAACTCCCTGCCGCCCCACTACCGCTGCCCCCAATGCCGCCATGTGGAATTCATCACCGACGGCAGCTACGGCTGCGGTGCGGACATGCCGGACAAATGCTGCCCGGAGTGCGGCACGAAATACGTCAAGGACGGCTTCGACATCCCCTTTGAGACGTTCCTGGGCTACGGCGGCGGCAAGGTGCCGGATATCGACCTGAACTTCTCCGGCGAGTACCAGGCCCGGGCCCACCGCCACGCCATCGAGATGTTCGGCCAGACCCAGGTGTTCCGGGCCGGCACCATCGGCACCCTGGCGGAAAAGACCGCCTTCGGCTTTGTCCGCAAATACCTGGACGAGCGGGGCCTCACTGCCGGCAGCGCCGAGGTGAACCGCCTGACCCAGGGCTGCGTGGGGGTCCGCCGCACCACCGGCCAGCACCCCGGCGGCCTGGTGGTGGTCCCCGACGACATGGATGTGGAGGATTTCACCGCCGTGCAGCACCCCGCCGACGCCGAGGACGTCGACACCATCACCACCCATTTTGAATACCACTGCATGGAGGATAACCTGCTGAAGCTGGACATGCTGGGCCACGATGACCCCACCATGATCCGCATGCTGGAGGACCTCACCGGGGTCAACGCCCGGACCATCCCCCTGGACGACCCGGACACCATGAGCATCTTCACCTCCTCCAAGGTCCTGGGCTTTGAAAACGACGAGCTGCTGGGCCCCACCGGGGCCGTGGCCATTCCGGAGTTCAACACCCGGTTCACCCGGGGCATGCTGGTGGATACCCAGCCCAAGGATTTCAATACCCTGGTGCGCCTGTCCGGCTTCTCCCACGGCACCGACGTGTGGCTGGGCAATGCCCGGGACCTGATCGTCAGCGGCACTGCCTCCGTTCTGGAGACCGTGGGCTGCCGGGACGACATCATGCTCTATCTCATCCATATGGGTCTGGACCCCAAAATGAGCTTCAAGATCATGGAGGCCGTCCGGAAGGGCAAGGTGAAAAAGGGCGGCTTCCAGGACGGGTGGGAGGATGCCATGCGGGCCCATGAGGTGCCCGACTGGTACATCGACTCCCTGGCCAAGATCGGCTATCTGTTCCCCAAGGCCCACGCCGTGGCCTATGTGATGATGGCCTTCCGCATCGCCTGGTTCAAGGTCCACGAGCCCCTGGCGTTCTACGCCACCTTCTTCACCGTCCGAGCCAAGGCCTTCGACGCGGAATACTGCTGCGCCGGCATCGACGCCGTGAAGCGGAAGATCCGTGAGATCGAGAACAACAAGGACGCCACCGCCGTGGAGCAGAGCCTGATGGTCACCCTGGAGGTGTGCTACGAGTTCTATCTCCGTGGCTTCCACTTTGACACCATCAGCATCTACGACTCCCAGGCCACCGCCTTCAAGATCACGGAGAACGGCCTGCTGCCCCCCTTCGTCTCCGTCCGGGGCCTGGGCGAGACCGCCGCCCTGGATACCGTGGAAAAGCGGAAGGGAAAGACCTTCATCTCCGTGGAGGAGTTCGCCGCCTGCTGCAGCAAGCTGTCCAAAACCCACATCGAGCAGCTGAAGGCCCTGGGGGCCTTTGCCGGCATGGCGGACACCAGCCAGATCACGTTTTTCTGATATGGAGTGGCGCTTTGTCTGGTCCCGCGGCGACGAGCATGAGACAGGCCGTGCCCTGTCCCGGGAAATGCTGCGCTTGTATCGGGACAAAGCCCGGGAAAAGCGGGACGTCCCGCCGGATATCGGGACAGTTTTTATAGGAAAAAACGGCAAACCGATGACAAATGGCTGCTATTTCAATATCAGCCACAGCCACGGTCTGGTGGCCTGCGCCGTGGCGGAGGTCCCGGTGGGCATCGACGTGGAGAAGATTCGCCCGGTATCGCCCCGGCTTTTACGCATTTTATCGCCTGCTGAACGCGAATCTGTGCGGTGTGACGAGGATTTCTTCCGCCTTTGGACCCTGAAGGAGGCCCTCATCAAGTGTCAGGGAGGTGTAATGGGCCAGGTCCGGCACGTTCATTTCCGGATCGACGGGGATTCTGTCACCTGCACCGTCCCCGGCTACGCCTTCTCCGTTCTCCCGGCCCCGGAGGGCTATGCCGCCGCCCTGTGCTGGGAAAAACTGGAAGAAAACCGGCATGAAACGCGCAAAAAATGACAGGCTATTGGAAGGATGTGCATAAAAAATACCGGAACCGGCAGAAATTTTGCCGGTTCCGGTATTTTTTATGTGAGTAATCCGTATTTTTCCTTGATGCGGTCCAGCTTTTCCAGCATGGGCTCCGCGGCCACCCACAGGAAGAATACCGTGGCTGCCGCGTGGACGCAGTCCACCGGGAAGCCGGTGACGTAGTACGTCAGCAGCGTTTTCCAGGTGAGGCTTTCCGACCCGGCCCACATCAATACCGACGCCGGATTCATGATGCCGCCGTAGATCACGATGGCGCAGAAGGCGCCAAAGGTACACATGCTCCCCAGAGTTCGGCGCAAAAGCCCCTTTCGGAACAGGACTCCGGCCAAAAATCCGATAATTCCCATGCTAAACATCTGCCACGGCGTCCAAACGCCCTGGGAGAACAGCATGTTGGACACCAGCATGGACAGCGCGCCCACCAGAAAGCCGCTCTCGCCCCCCAGCGCTACGCCGGAGATGATGGTCATGGCCATGACGGGCTTGAACTGAGGCAGCATGAAAAATGCCGCCCGGCCCGCCACGGAGATGGCGCACAGCACCGCAATGACCACCAGCTCCCGGGCCTGGGGCCTGCGCCCCTCGAACACCAGGAAGAACGGGGCCATGCACTCCAGCAGCACCAGCACCGACATGAGGCCATACTGCCTGTTGTCCAGGTAATAGACCCCCACAAACAGGGTCACGGGGATCAGCAGCAGGATAGACACCGCCGCCGCTGCCGTCCGGCGGGACAGCCTGCGCTTTTCCGCCGGAGCCTGCACCAGGTCAAGGGGCTTGGTCCGGCGGCCGATGGACAGGGCCAACACCAGCAGCAGCCCGCAGAACACCAGATACAGCCGCAGCTGCTGCCAGCCCAGAGCCGTCAGGCCGCCCTTGCCCACGGCGGCGGACAGGTCCGTGACTCCGGTGGCATACAGGAATATGGCCAGGGCCCCCGCCCCGGACAAGGCGGCCAGGGCCTTGCGCCACAGGGGCAGCTTTTTGGGCTTCCAGTCCGGCGTTTCCTCCCGGGGCTCCGGCAGAGGGGGAATGTCCTCCGGCAGGGCCGGCTCCGCAGGAACCGTGCCGCCGCAGACGGCCATGACGTCCTCCGCCGTCACCGCCTGGGGCTCCAGGCTCCGGGCCATGCGGTTGGCGGCGGTGGTATAGAAGCTGTTGCCGGAGAAAAAGGCGCGGGGAGACGCCTCCGTCACCACGCTGCCGTCAAAGAACAGGGCGCAGCGGTGGGCATAGCGGGCGCAGAACTCCACGTCGTGGCTGACCATCAGCAGCGACACCCCGCGGGCCAGCAGCGTCCGCAGAATCAGGGCGAAGGCCTGCTTGAACTCCGCATCCAGGCCCTTGGTGGGCTCGTCCAGCAGCAGGATCTCCGGCTCCAGCAGCAGCACCTTGGCCAGGGCCGCCCGCTGCTGCTCGCCGCCGGACAGGTCGTAGGGGTGCCGGTCCAGCAGGTCCTCCAGGCGGCACAGAGCCACCATCCGGGCCACCCGCTCCTCCTGCTGGGGGCGGGGCGTTTTTGTGCCGGAAAATATCTCGAACAGGTCCTCCCGGACCGTTTTTTTCACAAATAAGGTCTGGGGATTCTGGGGCAGCATGCCCAGGGTCCCCTTTACGGAAATGTCGCCCCGCTGGGGCTTTTTCATGCCGGACAGCAGCTTCAGCGTGGTGCTCTTGCCCGCGCCGTTGCCGCCCAGCAGGGCCAGAAACTCCCCACGGCCCAGGGTCAGGTCCAGCCCCTTGATGACGTCGGGGCTGTCCGGCTCATACCGGAACCACGCGCCCTGCACCGTCAGCACCGGCTGGCGCCGGGGGTACGTCTGCTCCCGGGGCAGCGGAACCAGCGGATGCTCCGCCGCATAGCTCCGCAGAAAATCCCGGCCCTCCCGCACGGTGACGGGACAGGGGGCCTCCGTTTCCACCGAGGCCCAGACGCGCATGGCGGCGGGCATGGCCAGAAACATCCGGTGGCCCAGGGCCTTTAGCCGGCGGCCCACGTCGTAGGGCGTGCCGGTGCACAGCAGCTGCCCCCGGTCCATTACCGCCACGGCGGTGGCCAGGGGAAAGGCCTCCTCCAGCCGGTGCTCCGTCAGCACCACGGCGGTGCCCAGCTCCCGGTTGATCTTTCCCAGCACCGCCAGGAAATCCGAGGCGGCGATGGGGTCCAGCTGGCTGGTGGGCTCGTCCAGAATCAGCACGTCCGGCTGCATGGCCATGACGGAGGCCAGGTTCAGCAGCTGCTTCTGGCCTCCGGACAGCTGGGAAACGTCCCGGTAAAACCAGTCCTCGATGCCGAAGAATGCCGCCATCTCCGCCACCCGGCGGCGGATGGTGGGGGTGTCCACCCCCAGGCTCTCCAGCCCGAAGGCCAGCTCGTGCCAGACCTTGTCGGTGACGATCTGGTTTTCCGGCGACTGCTGGACAAAGCCGATGCGGGCTGCCAGCGTCCGCTGGTCCACCCGGTCCAGCGGCGTATCCCGGAACAGAATGCGGCCCTGCCGGGTCCCGTGAGGGGCCAGGGCGGGCTTCAGCTGCCGCAGCAGCGTGGACTTGCCGCAGCCCGAGGGACCGCACAGCACCAGGAACGCACCCTCCGGCACCGTCAGCGACAGGCTGTCAATGGCCCGGGCGGTCTGCCCCGGATAGGAAAAGGTCAGATTTTCGACGGTGAACAGCGCCATACCCGCGCCTCCTTTCGGTCTATGATCACCGGCGTCAGGCACAGGGCCAGATACGCCAGGTAAAAGCTGATGGAAAACGGCTGGGCCATGGCTCCCTGGAGCATGGGGAAATACCACCATTTCAGGCCCCCGGCAAGGCTTCCGCACAGCAGATACATGCCGCAGAAGCCCAGCCAGCCCAGGGCGTATTTGTCCCGGTCCTCCATGCGGTAAATGGAAAACGCCGTCCGGCCCCGGAGGCCGTAGCCCCGGCTTTTCATACTGTCGGCGGTTTCGATGGCATTCTCCAGAGCCCAGGTCACCATGATGGAAAAGATGGTGACGGCCCTTCTGGCCCGCTGCCATGCGCTGCCGGTGGAGGCGTCCCGCCCGATGCAGAACTGCGCCTGGCGCACGGTTTCCAGCTGGCGGCGGAACAGGGGCACAAACCGCAGGGTCATGCTCAGCACCAGGGACAGGGCCGGGATCACCCGGCCAAACAGATACACAAATTTGTCCGACGTGATGACCCGGTTGAAGCACACGAACCACAGCACCACGGCGCACAGCATGGTCCCCGCCGCCAGACCATACAGAATACTCTCCAGCGTCAGGGGGTTGCCGGAGGGCAGATAGATGAGAATGGTGACACCCGCGTGGTTGAAGGCGGGATTCACCAGGGCCGCCAGCAGCAGCACCGGCAGGGCCACCCGCAGGTGCCTTGCCAGGGCCCGGCGGCCCTCCAGCTGCCCGGCATACAGCAGCGCCCCCAGCAGGGACACCGCCAGGCAAACCGGGTGCATCAGCACCATGGAATAGGCCAGCACCAGGGCGAAAAACAGGAAGTTCACCAGGGGGTGATAGCGGGAAAAGGCGTCGCCCACGGCTCCGGCCTCCTTTCACAGAATCGTTTTGGGGACAGGCTCAGCCGCCCATGAAGCCGCCTCCTACATCATACCCCAGGTCGCAGGTATACACCCAGCAGATCACGTCGCCGGGCTGCACCTGGTACCGGGAGCAGCCGTAGTTGGGGAACCAGTCGTTGACCTTGTACATCCAGCCGGAGCCGTCGCCGACGTCGAACTCGTACAGGTTGTAGATCCCCTCGATATAGGCGGAGTTGTACATCGGCGTCCAGCTGAACTCCATGGGGATCTTCCTTTCCTTGCACACCCGCTGCAAAACGTCAAACACGCTCTCCCCCTGGGAAAACGTCACCGTAACGGCAGGCAGGATCACCCCGTCGGCGGGCACCAGCCCCCGCTTGGACTCGTCGCACTTGTCCATGTTGTTGAGGATGGTGGCACAGGAGATGGAGATGGTGCAGGTGTCCTGGTGGGACGTATCCGGCTGAGACGTTTCCGGCTCCACGGGCTGGGGCTTGCCGTCCGGCACCGGGTCCGTCTGGTAGCGGTCCTTGCTGCCGGTGGAGGAGTCGTCCGTCCCGGGCTCCTGGGGGGCGTCGGGCGTCTCCGGCGTATTCGTATTCCCGGGTTCCTCCGGCGTATCGGGGGTATTCTGATCGCCGGTCTGCCCCACGCCGGGAGGAATGGGTGCTTCCGGACCAGTGCCGACCATCAGATCGCAGCCGGAAAGGGACAGGGCCAGCAGCAGCGTCAGCAGCAGGGTCAACAGGACTTTGGGGAATCGATTCATCATCGAAAAACACCTCCTATCAGAGCACCGCGCGCAGGGACGTTGTGACAACGTCCCTGCGCCGGTGTATTTCCTTGGGGTTACGCGAGTCTGATGCGGGGCTTATGCCCGCTTTTTCTTTCTCTGCATCAGCAGCACAGCGGCGCCGGACAGGGCGGCAGCACCCATCCACAGCACCAGCAGGCTCTCGTCTCCGGTGCGGGGGGTATCGGGCTTTTCGGGCTTGGCGGGCGTCACGGGCTGGTCGGGGGTCACGGTGACGGTGACATCGCTCATGTCGTACAGGCTGGTCTTCTGGGCCAGCAGGCGATAGTAGGCCGCCAGGGCATAGTAGCCCTGCTCGGTGGCCATGCCGTCCACGGTCTTGTCGGCCATCAGGTGGCGGAAGCCGCCGCCGGTGACATAGAAGCCGCACAGCGCGTCCACGACGCTGACGCCGCTCTTTACGAACCGGCTGTCGGCGGTGGGATCAATGCCCAGGGCCGTCAGGGCCACGATGACCTGGGCCGTGGACTCGGCGGAGGCATCGGTGCCGGGGATCTCACTGAAGGTAGCGTCGTCGTTCTGCACGCCGGCCAGGAAGGTCAGGGCCGCGTCCACAGCCGCCTTCACCTGAGCATTTTCATAGTAGGGGGCCAGGGCCTGCACGGCCATGGCGGTCATGTCCACATCGGGGACCTGGGAGGAGGCGATGACAGGCCAGCTGCCATCCTCGCGCTGGGTATCCAGAATGGCGCGGACCAGCTTCTCCCGGGTCACGTCGCCGGAGGTGGGATAGCCGTGGCTGTCCAGCGCCAGCAGCGCCCAAACGGGACCGTTGACGCTCTGCTTGGTGATGAACGCCATGGAATCCAGACCGTCCAGCAGGCTGCGGCCGGCCACATGGGTCACGTCCTTGCCGATGGCGGTCAGGGCCAGAATCAGACGGGAATTCTCGGTGGAGCGGGAGCGGTTCAGACGGCCGTTCTCGTCCATGGCCTTTTGCACATACTCCACCACGGAGGCGTAATACGCGTCCGCACCGGGGACGTCCCGGCCGGAACGGGCCAGGCCCAGAACCGCCCACTCGCCGCCGATGGAGCCGGTGACGGGGGCACCCTTGGAAACGATGAAGTCGCCGGTAGTCTTATAGATGTCCTGAGCGTTCAGCTCCGCCAGGCGGGCCTCGGCGGCCAGCAGCACATCGTAGTTGCCCACGCGCTCCTGGAGCTTCTGGCCCAGGGCGTCGTAGGCGGCCCGGGCAGCCTCCACGGCGGCACGGGACGCGGGGATCACGGGCTGGCCGATGGCGTCGATCAGCTCCTCCACATGGGCAACCGCCTCATCCTGGAGCTGGGCCAGCTTCTTCTCGGCAGCCAGCAGCACATCGTAGTTGCTGACCTGGGCCTTGCGCTGGTCGCTCAGGGCGTCATAGGCGGCGCGGGCGGCCTGGATGGCCTCCTCGGAGTCCAGAGTCACGGTGCCGATGGCGGCGATCTTCTGCTCCACGTCGTGGACGTACCAGCCGGTCAGAGGCAGCACCAGCTCAGGCAGACGGGTCAGGACTGCGGCGGTGGTGGAACCGTACTGGCGGTCCATGCCGGAGCGGTAGGACACGCCGCGGTGGGTGGGAATGCCGCCGAAGCCGCCCACCCGGATGGTACCGGTCAGGTCATAGCTATAGCCTTCGGCGGTCTCGGGGATGGTGACGCTCAGCAGCTGGCGAACGGGGTTGCCGCTGAAATCATACTGGCCGAAGGGGGTGCCGGGGTTGGTCTGATACTTGTTGCCCTGGGCATCCAGGTACAGCAGGGAGAAATTGAAGTTGTAAACGCCGGAGATCTTCTCCTGGGGGCTTACTAGGTCGTGGAACTGGACCTTTACGGCCTGGCCGGGGACCAGCTCAGCATCCTGGGGCAGAACCTTGCCGTCGGCGTCGATGAGGTCATAGCTGACGCCCCGGGCGGTGATGACCTGGTAGGCGGCCATGCCGTCCTTCTCGATGCGGAGAATGTGGCGGCCGGTGGTCAGACCCGTAACGGTGACCTGGCCGTTTTCATCCACGGAAACGCCCTGGCTGGTGAAGCCGTTGAAGGTCATCTTATCGGTGACGGTGGAGCGGGCCACGGTAACGGTGCAGCCCTCCTGGGGAGTGAAGCTGTAGCTGGCGCCCTGGGTACCCACATAGAACAGGATGTCGTGCTCGGCATCCAGATACTTCTGCTCGTCCTTGGTGATGTTCACGGTGGGACGGTCGATGAAGGTGTTGGTCTGGATAGAGGAGCCGTCGGCACCCACGGACACCACGAACACGCCGGTGAACTCCGGCCAGATGGCGCTGAAGTCCTTGCCGCCCATACCCTGAACGAAGGTCATGGCGTCATAGGTCACCTGGACGATGGCGGTGCCCGGGTGGTTGGCGGTCATGGTGGCCAGGCAGGAATTGTTGGCGTCGGGGGTGATGGTCACCACGTCGCTGTCGCCGCCGTCCAGGCTCAGCACCTGATAGTGCGCGTCGGGCAGGGCGATCTGGCTGTTCATGACGCTCTCGATGGCCTGCCAGTTACGCAGCACGTCCAGCTCGCAGCTCTGGCCCACCTCCAGGTTCTTATAGCCCTGGCGGTTGATGTTCAGATAGATGTTGCCCAGGTCGTACACGTTCTTGTCGAAGCGGTACACGGTATCGCTGCTGAACGCGTCGTCCATGTGCAGATCGTCCCGGGTCACAGCCAGCTCCTGGCCGCCGGTGAATTTGCCGAAGGTCCAGTAGGTGACGCCGTCGGGATTCTGGGCCCGCAGGAACTGCTGACTGCCGCTCTCCGGCAGGCGGAAGGAGGCGGTCATGGTGTCGCCCTTGGTCTCCTGGGAAACGGGCTCCAGGAAGGTATAGCTATAGTAGCTGCCGAAGGTGCCCATCCGCAGGGTAGAGCCGGCGGGGGCGGTGACGGTGACGTCCAGGGCCTTGGGAATGGTCAGAGAGAAGCTCTTGGCGCCGCAGTCCACGGTCTGCTTGTTGGTCATGGTGGTGGTGACAGGCAGATAGCCCGCCGCCTTGTCGCCGATGGGGGTCAGGGTGATCTTCAGGCTGCCGCCCTCCACAAACAGGCAGGCGGTGTGGGTGCTGCCATAGGTGGTGGAGACGCCGGTCTTGGCCTGGAGGTCCGTGCCGTCGGGGCCGGTAACGGTGACGTCGATGGTGTAATCCTTGCCCTCCACCCAGCTGCTGCTGTCGTTGGTGGCATAGATCTCATAGACGCGGTTCAGGGTGAACACGTTGTCCTGATTGGCCTTCACGGTCAGCACCAGGCTGCCGTTGCACTGGCCCTCGGCGTTGTAGCCCTCCACCAGATAGTCGCCGGCCGGCAGCTTGGTGTTCATCATCAGCTTATAGCCGTCGGCCTCGGGGGTCACATTGGCCAGCAGGTCCCGGTCTCCCTTGACGCCATCGGCGAAGTCATACAGCTTCAGGGACGCCAGCTGTGCATTGTGCAGGCCCTTGAAGGAGACGTCCATGTCGCCCTGGGGCGCATCGCCCTCCTGGGACACGGTGACGGTGTAGGTGGTGGGGGTGATGGCGGGGGACCACTCGGTGGCCGCCGCCTTGTCGCCGCAGCGGATGGTCAGGACGGTGCCGTTATGGACGGGCACGGTCTCCACCCGGCGGTAGTCGGTGCCGTCGGCGGTGAGATACACCTGGTTGTTCTTGTTGGAGGCGGTGGCCGTCATCCGGATGCCGGTGACGCCCTGGGGCAGGGTCAGGGTGTAGGCAGTCTTGTCTGAGGCGAAGTCGGGAGTCAGGACGCCCTCGCTGAAGGACAGGGCCGCCAGGCTGGTGTCGCTCTGGGTGTTCCAGTCGCCGCCGATGTCCGCGCCGTAGCCTTTGGTGGTGTACATCACGCGGATGATATCCCCGGCGAACAGCTTGTCCCCGGCCTTGATGTCCTTGAACCCAACGTTGGTGAACCAATCGTTCAGGGTTCCCATCCAGCCGGAGGCTTCGCCGCCGTCACCGGCGGACAGGCCGTTGATCTCGCTGATGTAGCCGGACTCCGCGCTGGTCTGGGAATAGGTACCCAGGGCGCTGACGATGCAGTCCATCATGGAGGACCCGGGGGCCAGGTCCACCCACTTGTCCACCAGCGTGCCATCCCAGGCAGCGCCGTCGGCCTTTGCGTAGGTCGTGTTTTCCACAACGACCCGAACCTGGCCGTCGTGGTTCTCTGCTGCCCAGACAGTGGCGGGTACCAGGCTCAGTACCATCACCAATGCCAGCAGCAGAGAAACGATGCGTTTCTTCATATGCATTTTCCTCCTGTGAAAAATTTATGCCTAGCCGTTTCCGGCAAGTCAACGGAGTGTGTCTGCGGCGGAGGAAAAGCAGATACACGCCCGCTGCAAAAACCGCCGGTACATCCCCTGAAAAAGGAGACACCGGCGGCGCATGGTTCCTGTCTGCGCCCAACGAAGATAACGCCCGCCGCGCTGAATGCCCTCCGCTGTGCAATTCTCCTGCCTCGCGCCGTGGAGCCGATGGCTCCTCGTTTGCATCCTACCTTCTCAGGGGACTGCCCCCAATGGCGGACTTTCGTCCCGGCGGCCAAGGCCGCTTCGGTGCATTCTTGCGCCCACAGTGCCGTTCGCGTGGGGTTCTTTCGCCCCGTTTCTTTCAGGCTGGCACCTGGCCGTTTTCCGGCCTTTGCGGTACCCGCCGCACAGCATCCTCGGACATGATTCGATTATCCGGCTCTGCGTTCTCGCAAAGCCATGCTTATCATACAGCATCCGGCAGGAAAAGTCAACGGTCCGCCCCATGCAAAACGGCTGTGTATTGCAGGACTGCAAAAAACCGCCGCAGCGGCGCGGAGTCCCCTTGTTTTGCCGGAAAAAAAGATGTATAATCAAGGCCAGCGGGACAGGGCGAGAAAGCCGCGGGATGCTCCCCGGGAAAGCCTGTCCGCATCCGTCAAAGAAGCAAAGGAAGAGCACTGTCATGGAAATTTTGCACGAGATCAACCCGGCGCTGGAGGCTCTGGCGTACTTAGGCTCCCGGGCCAACGGCCATACCCTGGACCGGCTGGAGGAGCGCTTACAGGCCCGGGGCGTCCGGAAGGCGGAGCCCTTCCATGGGGCCAGCGCCGCCCTGCGGGAGCTGCTGCAGGACCTGGACGCGGAGGTTTCCGTCCCGGCAGAGACCCTGCAGCGTCTGTTCGGCGACATCAAGGGCTTTTCCTACAGCACCATCGGGTCCTATAGTCCGGCTTTTCTGTTCTTCTATCCCATGCTGTCCCGCCGGCAGGACTTTGAGACCCTGATGCAGCAGATGGAGCGCCTGACGCCGGACGAGACGGCGCGAAACATGATGATCTCGCTGAGCCTGGAGGAGCAGTCCGGCCCTGCCGCCGGGGCCGCCGCAAAGCTGGTTTCCCGGGTGCTGGCGCTGACGATCCCCACGGAGAGCCGCCTGGCTCTGCTGGAGATCCACCAGAATTACCGGACTCTGCTGCCGGAGATCGCAGCCTGTCTGCGCCCGGCCATAGCGGCGCTGGAGACGGAGTCCGGCCGCATTCAGGAGATCATAGAGGCCTTCTGCCGGGAGGTGGAGGGCCTGGGGACGGAGAGCTATCTCCGGGAGACCTCCAGCCTGGCCATCACGCCGGAGGTGCATTATCACCTGATCCCCTTTCTGATGGGACCGGATACCAACCTCTCCATGGAGCAGGAGGACGGCAGCGTGCTGATCTGCTGCGGAGTCCTGCGGCTGTCGCTGCGGCGCACCCTGGCGGAAAACAGCAGCGCCTCCCAGGTATATGACGCCATCCGGATCATCGGGGACAAGACACGGTTTGACATTCTCTGTTATCTGAGGGATCATCCGGCGGTCTACGGTCAGCAGCTGTGCAGCCATTTCGGCCTGGCCCGCAACACCATTCACCACCATATGAGCAAGCTGGTGAATGCGGGGCTTGTTACCTGCCTGGTGGAGGGAAACCGTATTTATTACACCACGGACCGGGAGCACCTCTCCTATTTGCTGAACCAGCAGCGGCAGCTGCTGATCGGCGGAGAGGATACGGAGCAGCAGGAAAAATAAAACCGGCAGGAAAGCCGCCGGCGCAGGGTTTGCCGCGCCGGCGGCTTTTTTTTGCAGGGTAAACACATGGCCGCACCTGTAGGCGCGGCCATGTGTTTACCAGCGCCGCTTTTTCTTTTCGCCCTCCCGGCGCTGGAAGGGCTTGTCGATGAGGATGATGTCCTCTCCGAACCGCTGGACGCAGTCCCAGGGAATGTAATAATCCTCGCCCCGGCCGAACAGACCGAAGAACCGGCAGGGGCCAAAGACGATCAGGGCCTTGACGGTCCCCTCCGGGATGCAGAGCTCCAGGTCTCCCACGCAGCCCAGACGGCTGCCGTCGCAGATGTTGATGACCTCCTTGCGGCGCAGCTGTGAAAATCGGCACATCATGGTCTCCACCTCAGCTCCAGCCTATGCGCCTTCCGGCGCGTCCTATGCCATCAGATCACCGCGTCCACGGGGATGCCGCCGCCCGTGGCCGCCGTGAAGCGGCGGGTGACAAAACTGTTAGATCATCTTTAAGGAATCTTAAAGGTTCCCCCCTTGTTTCTTTAACTGTTTTTCTTTATACTGAATTTTGGGAACAGGGACAGCTGATCGGAAGCTGTATCGCCAAAAAAAGAGCCGCTCTTGACAGGGAACAGCAGATCATATATACTAAGTGTATCAATTATCTTGATACAGTTGCGCCTGTGCGCACAGAGAAAGGAAAGCGCCTATGGAGACGTTAAAGACCATCAATTTTATCATAGCGGTTATTTTCTTCGTCTGCTATACCTATCAGTTTTTGTATATCCCGGTGCCCTGGCTGCGGAAGGAGAAGCCCCACGGCCCGGCCAAGGCCAACCGGTACGCCGTTCTGATCTGCGCCCGGAACGAGCAGCGGGTCATCGGCGACCTGATCGCCAGCCTTCGGGGGCAGACATATGACCAGAGCCTGCTGTCCATTTTCGTGCTGGCGGACAACTGCACCGACGACACGGCCATGGTGGCCCGGGTGGCCGGGGCCCATGTGTATGAGCGGTTCAACCAGGTGCGGGTGGGCAAGGGCTACGCCCTGCAGGAGCTGCTGGAGCATCTGGAGCAGGATTATCCCCGGGGCTTTGACGGATACTTCGTGTTTGACGCGGACAATATTCTGGCTCCCAACTATGTGGAGGCTATGAACCGGACGTTTTCCGACGGACACGAGATCATCACCAGCTTCCGCAACAGCAAGAATTACGGCGACAACTGGATCAGCGCCGGTTATGCCCTGTGGTTCCTGCGGGAGAGCCGGTATCTCAATCACGCCCGGTTCCTGCTGGGCACCAGCTGCGCCGTGTCCGGCACCGGGTTCCTGTTCAGCCGGCAGGTGCTGGAGGAGACGGGGCCCTGGCCCTTCCACCTGCTGACGGAGGACATCCAGTTCTCCGTGGACCAGGTGACCCGGGGACGGAAGATCGCCTTCTGCCCCGACGCGGTGCTGTATGACGAGCAGCCCACCACCTTCCGCCAGTCCTGGAACCAGAGGCTGCGGTGGTCCAAGGGGTATTTGCAGGTGTTCCGGGGCTACGGCGCCAAGCTGCTGCGGGGCGCGGCCGGGGGAGCTTCTCCTGCTACGACATGGCGGCGGCCATTATGCCGGCCTTTGTCCTGTCGGCGGCGGCCATCGTGTGCAATGTGACGGCGGCGGTGCTGGGAGCCATTCGGGGGGCGGATCTGACCATTGCCCTGTGGTCTGTGGGGCAGATGCTGCTGAACATGTATCTGACGCTGTTTATCCTGGGGGCCATCACCACCGTTACCGAGTGGCGGCGGATCCATACCAAGGCGGTGAAAAAGGTGATCTACGCCTTCACCTTCCCGCTGTTTATGTTTACATACATTCCCATCTCCTTCGCGGCGTTCTTCTGCAAGGGGGAGTGGAAGCCCATTGAGCACCGGGTCAGCGCGGCAAGCCTGCGGGGCCGGGGCCGGGAGGAGTTGCTGCCCTTCTGACGGAGCGGCCTGAGAGAATGGAGAGGCGAACACCATGTACAACATTCTGGTCTGTGACGACGAAAAGGATATCGTATCGGCGCTGCATATTTATCTCAGTGCCGAGGGCTATCGGGTGCTGACGGCCTTTGACGGGCCGGAGGCCCTGCGGCTGCTGGACCGGGAGGAGGTACACCTGGTGCTGCTGGATGTGATGATGCCGGGAATGGACGGCATCACCGCCATGACCCGGCTGCGGCAGAGCCGGAATCTGCCGGTGATCCTGCTGACGGCCAAGTCCGAGGACACGGACAAGGTGCTGGGGCTGAATATGGGAGCAGACGACTATGTTACCAAGCCCTTTAACCCCGTGGAGCTGCTGGCCCGGGTCCGGTCCCAGCTGCGTCGGTATATGACTCTGGGCGGCGGCCATGTGGCCCCCACCGCCGTGACCATCGGCGGAGTGAGCCTGGACGACAATGCCAAGACCGTCACCGTGGACGGGGACACCGTGAACCTGACGCCCCTGGAATACGACATTCTGCGGCTGCTGATGCAGCATCCGGGAAAGGTGTTCTCGCCCCACGAGATCTATCGCCGGGTGTGGCATGAGGACCCGGCGGCGGACAATCCCGTGGCCGTCCACGTGCGGCACATCCGGGAGAAGATCGAGATCAACCCCGCAGAGCCCCGGTATCTGAAGGTGGTGTGGGGCAAGGGGTACAAAATGGAGGGGGCGGCGCAATGAAAAAGCTGCTGGAAAAGCCGTGGGCCAAGGCCCTGGCCTTTCTGCTGACCCTGCTGCCGGGCACGGCGGCGGTGTATGGCGGCGTCGAGCTGGTATACATATATGTCTATAACATGCATACGGACAGGCGCCTGGATATGCTGTGGGCCGTGACGGCGGTGTGCGCCGTGGTGGCTGCGGCATCCCTGGTGTTCTCCCTGTCGGCGGCGGGACACTGGCCGGGCCATGAGGGCATCCATCTGACCTGGGTGGAGAAGATCCCGGTGGACCTGTTTGTGCTGGGGTTGACCTGCGTGTGGTACATCTATCTGGACGCCGTGTACTATCCATCGGCCACGCTGGGCCTGGCGGTATTTGTGGCGCTGGCGTATCTGTTCGTGCTGGCGTTTACGGCCCGGTGCAAGGCCGGGACCGTGCTCAGCGACCTGCTGGCGCTGCGGCTGCTGCGGCTTTTCAGTCGGGGGGCCGTGTGGACCTGGCGGCACCTGCGGCGTCTGTTTCTGGGCCTGCCTCTGGCGTGGAAAACGGCGGCGGTGCTGCTGGCCGTTATGGCGGCGGACCTGCTGATCTTCGCCTATGGCATGGACGGGGGGCAGGCGGCGCTGTATGTGACGCTGCACCTGGTGCTGCTGGGGGCGGCCATCTGGCAGGTGCTGGCCCTGCGGCAATTGCAGCAGGGAGGCGAGAAGCTGGCGGAGGGGGACTTTTCCCACCCCGTGACCCTGAGCCGGGGGGCGCTGCCGGAGCTGAAGCGCCATGCGGAGAACCTGAACTCCGTGCAGGCGGGCATTCAGCGGGCTGTGGAGGAGAAAATGAAGTCCGAGCGGCTGAAAACCCAGCTGATCACCAACGTGTCCCACGATATCAAGACGCCGCTGACGTCCATCGTCAGCTATGTGGACCTGCTGAAAAAGGAGGAGATGCCCTCCGACGCGGCGCGGGAGTATCTGGCGGTGCTGGACCGGCAGTCTCAGCGGCTGCGGAAGCTGACGGAGGACCTGGTGGAGGCGTCCAAGGCATCCACGGGGAATATACCGGTATCGCCGGCCCCTACGGACCTGAACGTGCTGCTGAGCCAGGCGTGCGGCGAGTATCAGCAGCGGCTGGAGGACCAGGTGCTGGAGCCGGTGCTGGCTCTGTGCCAGCCGGGGCCGGTGGCCATGGCCGACGGGCGGCTGCTGTGGCGGGTGCTGGACAACCTGATGAGCAACATCTGCAAATACGCCATGCCCGGGACAAGGGTGTATCTGTCCACGGAGGTGGGAGAGGACGGCGTGCGGATGGTGGTGAAGAATATCTCGCGGTATCCGCTGAATATCTCCGCCGACGAGCTGACGGAGCGGTTCGTCCGGGGGGACAGCTCCCGGTCCACCGAGGGCAGCGGGCTGGGGCTGTCCATCGCCACCAGCCTGACCGCCATCCAGGGCGGCGACTTCCGACTGACCATCGACGGCGACCTGTTCAAGGTGACGCTGACGCTGCCCCGGGCGGAGCAGGAGGAAAAACAGGAATAACGGCGCATGAAAATACCCTCCGGCGGAGTGAAAACCGCCGGAGGGTGATTTTTATGTGTTGGCACAGCGGGACAGAAACTGCCGGGTGCGCTCCATCCGGGGGTGGTCCATGACCTGACGGGGGTCCCCCTGCTCCACGATGACGCCGCCGTCCATGAAGATCAGCCGGTCCGCCACGTCCCGGGCGAAGGCCATCTCGTGGGTCACCACGATCATGGTGGTGCGGCGGCCGGCCAGCTGGCGGATGACCCGCAGCACCTCGCCGGTAAGCTCCGGGTCCAGGGCGGAGGTGGGCTCGTCGAAGCACAGCACGTCCGGCTCCATGCACAGGGCCCGGGCGATGGCCACACGCTGCTTCTGGCCGCCGGAGAGCTGATGAGGGTAGTGCCCGGCCCGGTCTGACAGGCCCATCTGGTCCAGCAGGTCCAGCCCCCGGTCCCGGATGTCCTGCTCCGTCTCGCCGTCCCGCCGGGCCAGTCGCCGGGCCAGGGTCACATTTTCCAGGGCTGTGTACTGGGGGAACAGGTTGAAGTCCTGAAAGACCAGGCCGAAGTGCAGCCGCTTCCGGCGCAGGTCCCGCTCCCGGTCCGGAGGCCGGGACGCATCCAGCAGGGGCTCTCCCCGCAGGGAGATGACACCGCTGTCGGGGCGCTCCAAAAAGTTCAGGCACCGCAGCAGGGTGGTTTTGCCGCTGCCGGAGGAGCCGATGACGGACAGCGTTTCACCCTCCGGCAGCTGAAAGCTCACATCCCGCAGCACCCGGGTGCCGCCGAAGGCTTTCTCCAGGTTCTCAACGCTTAAATATGCCATGGCGGCCTCCTTTACCGGAAATAGCTGAGACGGCGCTCCAGATACCGGAACAGCAGCGTCAGCAGCCCCACGAACAGCAGATAATATATCCCTGTATAGAACAGGGGCCAGGTGATCCCGGCGGACTTCACATAGTCCTCGCCGGCCTTGGTCAGCTCCACAATGGCGATGATCCGGGCCAGGGAGGTGTCCTTTACCAGGGTGATGATCTCATTGGACATGGGGGGCAGGATCCGCTTGACCACCTGCAGAAGCGTGACCCGGAAGAAGATCTGCTGCCGGGTCATGCCCAGCACCTGCCCTGCCTCCCGCTGGCCCGCCGGGATGGCCTGGATGCCGCCCCGGTAGATAACGGAGAAGTAGCAGGCGTAGTTCAGCACAAAGGCCACGATGCACGCCAGCATCCGGTGGCTGCCCCAGATGTTCCGGCCCAGCCACAGGCCCGGACCGTAAAAGATGATGACCAGCTGCAGCACCAGAGGCGTTCCCCGGATCACCCACACCAGGGCGTCGAACACCGCCCGCACCGGGCGGCACCGGCTCATGGACCCAAGGGCCACCAGCAGCCCCAGGGGCAGGGAGAACGCCAGCGTCAGCCCGAACAGCACCGCCGCCTGACGCAGCCCCTGAAGCAGGGAAAGGGTAACGGTCCAGAACATGGCGTTATGCGGCGGGAACCACCACCACCTGAGCATTGCGGCAGTAGGCGGGGGTGCAGGTCATGGCGTTCTGCACGCCGTCGGTCAGGGTCATGCCGTTCCACACCACGTCGATGGCCTGGCTGTTCAGCTCGTTGACCTTCTGGCCCCAGTCGATGACCACAAATTCCACCTCCACGCCCAGGCGCTGGGCCACCAGCCGGGCAAGCTCCGCGTCGAAGCCGGTCCACTGGCCGCTGTCGTCCTTGTAGTCCATAGGCGCAAACTCCGTGATGCCCACCACCAGGGTGCCCTTGTTCTGAATATAGGCCACGTCACCGGCGGCATCCTGGGTATAGCTGGTCTGGGGCAACTCTACCAGCAGGTCCTCCCGAACGCCGAACTGCCGGGCCAGCTTCTGGGTGGTGCCGTCCCGGTAGGCATCCTCCAGGACCTCGGTGATGAAGTCCGCCAGGTCGGAGCCCTGGCGGCAGCCGATGCCGTATTCCTCCTCCGTGAGGCTGTCGGTATAGGTGAGGTTGGGATAGCTGGTGTCGGGTCCGATCATGGCGCCGGCCATCAGCAGGTCAATAACGGCGGCGTCGGAGGTCCCGGCGGCTACCTCCATCAGGGCGGCTGCCTGATCCTGGACACTGTTGACGGTCCAGCCCTTTTCCTTGGCCACCTCCTCGCCGGCGGAACCGGCCTCCACGGCATAAATCGTGTTCTTGGCGCCGGTCTTCTGGCCGCAGGCGGCCAGAGCGGCGGTGACGGCCAGCAACAGGAGCAGACAGACTCCGCGTTGAATGATGTTCTTCATGATTTCCTCCATTCCCCGGCCCCTATCGCCGGGTGATTTAGTATGCTAATACACTACCACACTACCGAGATAAAGTAAAGACGGAATAACCACCAAATTTACCCCTATGGGGCCGGGGTGTTTTGCACGGAAAACACAAAACGACAAAATGTCCGCATAAAGCGGACGTTTGACTGCGATTGACGGCGGCGGCCCCGGGGCATGCTAACCGGGAGAGGAGGCGCACATGGACATTTTTGACGGATTGTCCGCTCTGGGCGGACTGTGCCTGTTTTTATTCGGCATGAGCATCATGGCCGAGGCTCTCCAGCGCCGGGCAGGCGGACGGCTGGGGGAACAGCTGCGCCGCATGACCCGCAGCCGCTGGGCGGGCTTTTTCACGGGTCTTGCGGTGACGGCGGCGGTGCAGAGCTCGTCGGCGGCTATGGTGATGGTGGTGGGATTCGTGAACTCCGGACTGCTGACCCTGGGTCAGGCGGTGGGGGTCATCATGGGTACCAATGTAGGCACCACGGTGACGCCCTGGCTGCTGAGCCTGGGCGGACTGGAGGGGGGCGGTTTTCCGGGACGGCTGCTGCGGCCTGCGGGCTTCGTGCCCCTGCTGAGCCTGTGGGGCATCATCGCTTATCTGTCCAGGAATGGCCGCCGCCGGGATACCGGCCAGGCCCTGCTGGGCTTTGCCACATTGATGCAGGGAATGGACCTGATGTCCGGCTCTGTGGCAGGACTTGCTCAGGCAGAGGGCTTCCGCCGGCTGTTTACGGCCTTTACGGACCCGCTGCTGGGGTTGCTGGCCGGGGCGGTGCTGACGGCGGTGATCCAGTCCAGCTCCGCCTCCGTGGGGATATTGCAGGCCCTGGCCGCCAGCGGTCAGGTTACGGTGGGCGCCGCTGTGCCCATCATTATGGGGCAGAACATCGGCACCTGCATCACGGCCATGCTGTCCTCCGTGGGGGCCAGCCGCAATGCCCGCCGGGCGGCGCTGGTCCACCTGCTGTTCAACCTTACCGGGGCCGGGGTGTGGCTGGCGGTGTTCTGGCTGGTGAAGGTGTTGGCGGCTCCGACGATGCTGGCCCGTCCCGTGACTCTGCCGGGGGTGGCGGTGATCCACACGGCCTTCAACCTGCTGTGTACGATGCTGCTGTTTCCGGCGGCGGGACTGCTGGAGCGGGCGGTGCTGCGGCTGCTGCCGGGTGAGGACGGGGAGAAGGGGACGGAGCTGGACCCCCGGCTGCTGGCGGCCCCGGCGGCAGCCCTGGAAAAATGCCGGGAGCTGGCCGGGGACATGGCGGCCCTGGCCCGGGATAACCTGCGCCGGGGCGTGGCTGCTCTGACGGAGGTGCAGCCTGCTTCGGCAAAGGAGCTGCGGCGGCAGGAGGAGCGCATCGACCGGATGGAGGACGTGCTGGGGACATTCCTGGTGCGGCTCAGCGGCCAGACGCTGACCCGGCGGGACAACGCCCGGGCGGCGGAGCTGCTGGCGCTGATCGGCGATTTTGAACGGCTGGGAGATCACGCCATGAACCTGTTGGAAAGCGGGGAGGAGCTGCGGGACAAGGACATTTCCCTACCCGCCGAGGACCGCCGGGAGCTGCGGGTGCTGACGGACGCCGTGGAGGAGATCGCGGACCTGGCCCTGGACGCCTTCCGTCGGGAGGACCCCGCCGCCCAGGCGGAGGTGGAGGCCCTGGAGCAGGTCATCGACGGCCTGAAGGAGCAACTGCGGTCCCGGCGCATCCGGCGGATGCAGCAGGGGAGCGGCACCATGGAGCTGGGCTTTGTATGGTCCGACGTGCTGACGGACCTGGAGCGGGCGGCGGACCATTGCAGCAACATTGCCGGGTGCGTGGCGGGGCTGCCCGATGGGAACCAGGGGCTTCATGCCGCCCAGACGGCCCTGCGGCAGCAGGACCCGGCGTTTGAGGACCGGGTCCGCCGCTATGCGGAGAAGTATCGGGTATGAAAAACTACTCCGGCGCAGGCACCGCCTGCGCCGGTTCAGCTTATGGGCAATAAGAATCCCAAGGCGTAAAAAACCCCTTAAGGGGCTTTGTCAGACCCCTTTACCAGCCCTTACGGCGCGACTCCGGGACGTTCTGCTGAATCATCCGGGAAAACCGATCGTAGGAGTACATCGCCCGTTCCACCACCAGTCGGATATGATCACCGGTGCGTATCACAATCCGCTCCGACGCAACATAGTTGTTCTTTACCTCTCGCGTAGCGGAGACAATATCACTAATGGAGAAGGACCTGGAGGGCCTCAGCATATAATGGATGGTGATCTCTGTTTTTTTCACCACAACACACCAGCGCAGAACCTTGATGCAATAGAGAAGGCATAGCAGGCCAAATGCAGCTATCCCAATGCAGAATCCGATAGGGTCCCGGTTGCCATGGACGTCTTCGGTAAAAATGCCAAGTATTACACGCAGGGATAGAAGGGCGACCAACAACAGCAACAGGAAGATAATCATGTTTGGCAGACGAACACAAAATTGATCCCGCCGGTTTTTCCGTTTTTTCAAATAGCCTTTGGAGCAGCTGATTAAATAACATACGAGCAGCGCCACGTTGACAAGCAGCAAAAAGCCATGCCAAATCGTCATGGGGAAAACCTCCTGATGGATTGATAATGGGCCCGACGGCTATTTTATATTCGCTAAGCGCCTCAATTCAGATGTACAGCCTGCAGCGGCTATAGCCGCATAGACAGGGAATATGGCAAGGGGCAATAGATCCGTGGGAAACTCGAAGGGCTGTTTGAAACTGTCGAAGAAAATATCATGGGGCATGAATATAAAGAAAACCAAGCATATGAAGGGCAGCATCAGTAGTTCGAACAAGAGAAATGACACATATAGCTTTCGGGCAGCTTTCATTTTCTCAACCCGGTACTTGGCAACCGTATGGGGGTCTGCATCCGGATTCAGTTCCGCCACCAGAAGATCTGCCCCTATGACCAGGGTCCTTCGGGATATATCGGAAATCTTTCGTTCTTCTTTGCCGCAGGGGCTGTCGTAGCCCAACGTAGCTCCCCGTCCTGCCTGAAATCGGCCAAACAGGTAATAGTCATGGGGGCACCGTTCCGACTTCTGAAAGGTGATCCGCCATATAGAAAATAGGATCTCCTGAAAATCCACAGGCTTATATCCGTTCTGGACATGTTCTGCCAGCTCTCGTTCCACAGCGCCGGTCCGCCAGGCCGGAATATAAAATAGCTTGCTGAATTTGCTGCTTTTTTTCATATGAATTCCTTCCTTGGTGAGGGAAATTTCCACATCCCGTTTCGACGATTATTTGCTATAAGCATACCATAGTACACGCTGATTGGCAATCGTTTTTTCACTGGCCGGGGCCGGAAAAGGAATCGCACCGGAAAAAACCCGGTTTTAGGCCGGGGAGGGCTTGAGAAATTGGGACATATCCTGTACAATATAATTTTAAAGGCATACAAAGGGGGGATTCCCATGAAACGATATCGTCGCCGGGCGCTGTGTCTGCTGCTGGCGGCGGCGCTGCTGCTGGGCGGCTGCGCCGGACCCACGGCAGGGAAGGACGACGGCAGACTGCGGGTGGTTTGCACCCTGTTTCCTTACTATGATTTTGTCCGGGCCATCGGCGGCGACCGGGTGGAGCCGTATCTGCTGGTGACCGCCGGGCGGGAGGCCCACAGCTTCGAGCCTACGCCTCTGGATGTGATCCGCATCTCTGAGGCGGACGTGTTTCTCTGCAACGGCGGCGAAAGCGAGGAATGGGTAGAGGACATTCTGTCCGCTGCCGGGGAGAACATCGGCTCTGTGGTCCGTATGATGGACCACGTGGACGCCCTGGGTGAGGAATTTTCCGAGGGCATGCAGGGCGGACACGACGATCACGACGGTCATGACCACGACGATCACGACGGCCATGACCACGATGGTCATGACCACGACGGCCACGAGGAGCACATCGAATACGACGAGCATATCTGGACCTCACCCCGCATTGCCATGGACCTGTGCCGGGTCATCGCGGATACCCTGTCCCAGGCGGACCCGGACCACGCGGCGGAGTATCAGACGCGGCTTGCGGCGTATGTGCAGGAGCTGGCGGACCTGGACCAGGCGTTCCGGGACACGGTGGAAGGAGGCAGCCGCCGCCTGCTGGTGTTCGGCGACCGGTTCCCGCTGCTGTATTTCTGCCGGGAGTACGGCCTGGACTACCGGGCGGCCTTCCACGGCTGCTCCGGCGACACGGAGCCGTCTCTGGCTACGCTGAAGTACCTCATTGACAAGGTGCGGGCGGAGCAGATTCCGGTGGTGTACACCATCGAGCTCAGCAGCCAAAAGGTGGCCGCCGCCATTGCCGAGACCACCGGGGCCAGGATCCTGACCTTTCACTCCTGCCAGACCCTGACCCGGCAGGAATTTGACCGGGGGGAGACGTACCTCTCCCTGATGTGGAAAAATGTGGACGTACTGAAGGAGGGGTTGTCATGAGCGAACCCAAGATACTCATAGACTGCCGTGACGCGGCCCTGGGCTATGAGGGCCGCCCCATCTGGGAGCATCTGTCGTTCCGGGTGCGCCGGGGGGATTATCTTTGCATCGTGGGGGACAACGGCTCCGGCAAGTCCACCCTGCTGAAAAGTCTGCTGGGTCTGCTGCGGCCCCTGTCCGGGGAAATCCACCTGGACGACAGTGTGCGCCGGGGGGCCATCGGCTACCTGCCCCAGCAGACCCGGGCGCAGAAGGATTTCCCCGCCACCGTCAGCGAGGTGGTGCTGTCGGGCTTCCTAAGCGCCCGGGGCTGGAAATTTTTCTACACACCGGCTCAGAAATCCCAGGCATTGCAGCACATGGGCAAGCTGGGCATTCTGGAGCTGAAGGACCGGTGCTACCGGGAGCTGTCCGGCGGCCAGCAGCAGCGGGTGCTGCTGGCCCGGGCTCTGTGTGCGGCAGGGGATCTGCTGGTGCTGGATGAACCGGTGACGGGACTGGACCCCGCTGCCGCCGACGACCTGTACCGCACCCTGCGGTATCTCAACCGCACCGAGGGCATGGCCGTGGTGATGGTGACCCACGACATCCGCAGCGCCCTGCGGGACGCCACCGCCATCCTGCACGCCGGACGGAACCAGTGGTTCCTGGGCACGCCCCGGGAATATCTGGCCTCGCCCTACGGAAAACGCTTCGGAGGTGACCTGTCATGAGCCTGCTGCTGGAAATGTTTACCTATCCCTTCATCGTCCGGGCCTTCGTGGTGGGCATTCTGGTGTCCCTGTGCGCGGCGCTGCTGGGGGTGCCCCTGGTGCTCAAGCGCTATTCCATGATCGGCGACGGCCTGAGCCATGTGTCCTTCGGGGCCCTGTCCATCGCCGTGGCCTGCGGCTGGGCCCCGCTGCCGGTATCCATCCCGGTGGTGATCTTGGCGGCCCTGGGCCTGCTGCGGCTGACGGAAAACAGCCGCATGGGGGCCGATGCCGCCATCGCCGTGGTGTCCGCCTCGTCCCTGGCTGCCGGCGTCATTGTCACCAGCCTGACCACCGGCATGACCACGGACGTGGACAGCTATATGTTCGGCTCCATTCTGGCCATGGACCGGTCGGACGTGGCCCTCAGCGCCGGACTGTCGGCGGCGGTGCTGCTGCTGTTCGTGCTGTTTTATCACAAGCTGTTCGCCATCACCTTCGACGAGAGCTTCTCCCGGGCCACCGGTGTGCGGGTGGGGCTGTACAATACGTTCCTCTCCGTGCTGACGGCCCTGACCATCGTGCTGGGAATGCGGATGATGGGGGCCATGCTGATCTCCAGCCTGGTGATCTTCCCGGCCCTGTCCGCCATGCGGGTGAGAAAGAGCTTCCGGGGCGTGGTGATCCTGGCGGGGATCCTGTCCGTGACCTGCTTCTGCGCGGGGCTTACCGCATCGTATCTGCTCAGCACCCCGGTGGGCGCCACGGTGGTCATCGCCGACCTGCTGGCGTTTCTGGTGTGCAGCATGGTGGGGAAGAAATAGATAAACGCTCCCTGTCAAAAAACCCCCGCTTTCACGCGTGAAAGCGGGGGTTCTCTTTGACAGGCTGAGGGCTGGGACGCTTGTGCGTTCCGGTCCTTTTCCGGTTTACAAACGGCTCACAGGCTGACGCCGCCGTCGGCGGAGGATGCGTCCTCCAGCAGGGGGGCAATGCGGTCCAGCAGAGCGCGGACCTGCTGCGGGCAGCGGCCAATGTAACGGGCCGGGTCCATAAGGCGGTCCAGCTCCGGGCGGGTCATGCCAAAGGCCGGGTCCGCCGCCAGGCGGTCCAGCAGGTCGCAGGGCTCACCGTCCTTCATCCGGGCGGTGGCGGCCATGGAGTGTACCCGCACCCGCTCGTGGAGCTCCTGCCGGTCGCCGCCGCGCTTGACGGCCTCCATCATCAGGTTCTCCGTGGCCAGGAAGGGCATATACTCCCGGATGGTCTTGTCCACCACCTTTTCGTTGACCCGCAGGCCGTCTGTAACGTTCTGGGCCAGGCGCAGAATGGCGTCGGCGCACAAAAAGCCCTCGGGCATGGACAGGCGGCGGTTGGCAGAGTCGTCCAGGGTGCGCTCCATCCACTGGACGGAGGCAGTCATGGGAGCATTCATGGCGTCGGCCATGAGATAGCGGCTCAGGGAGCAGATGCGCTCACAGCGCATGGGGTTGCGCTTATAGGCCATGGCTGACGAGCCGATCTGGTGCTCCTCAAAGGGCTCCTCCAGCTGACGGTCGTGCTGCAGCAGGCGGATGTCGTTGGCCATGCGGTAGACGCTCTGAGCCATAGACGACAGGCAGTTCAGAATCCGGGCATCTACCTTCCGGGGGTAGGTCTGGCCGCAGACGGTGAAGCAGGAGTCAAAGCCGAACCCGGCAGCGATGCGGCGGTTCATCTCGTCAATCTTTGCCTCATCGCCCTCAAAGAGATCCATGAAGCTGGCCTCGGTGCCGGTGGTGCCCCGGCAGCCCAGAAAGCGCAGGCTTCCCAGGACAAAATCCAGCTCCTCCAGGTCTGACAGCAGATCCTGGAGCCACAGGCAGGCCCGCTTGCCCACGGTGACAGGCTGGGCGGGCTGATAGTGGGTATAGCCCAGGGTGGGCGTGGCGGCGTATTTCTCCGCAAAGGCAGAGAGGTTCTTCATCACCGCCAGCAGCTGGCCCCGGAGATAACGCAGCCCGTCCCGGTACAGGATCAGGTCGGCGTTGTCAGTGACGTAGCAGCTGGTGGCCCCCAGATGGATGATGCCCGCCGCCAGAGGCGCGGCCTTGCCGTAGGTATAGACGTGGGCCATGACATCGTGGCGGACCTCCCGCTCCCGCTGCCGGGCGGTATCGTAGTCGATATCGGTGATGTGCTGCTCCAGCTGGCGGACCTGCTCCTCCGTTACCGGCAGGCCCAGGTCATGCTGGGCCCGGGCCAGGGCCGTCCACAGGCGGCGCCAGGTCTGAAAGCGCATGTCCGGAGAGAACAGGTGCAGCATATACGGTGAGGCGTAGCGCCCGGCCAGGGGGGATTCGTAAACGTCGTGGGACATAAGGGTCCTCCGTTTCCTTGGTTTCAGCGGACGATGAGGCTGTCGCGCTCGGCGCCCACGGACACATAGCCGATGTGGCAGCCGATGGCCCGCTCCACATACTCCACATAGTCCCGGGCCGCCTGGGGCAGATCCTCCCAGGTGCGGGCGGCGGAAATGTCGCAGGCCCAGCCGGGGACATACTCGACAACGGGCTTGACCTGGTCCAGCAGCACCGGGAAGGGGAATTCGTCGGTGCGCTGGCCGTTGATCTCATAATGGGCGCAGACGGGGATCCGGTCCATGTAGCTGAGAATGTCCAGCTTGGTCAGAGCAATGTTGGTAGCATTCTGGGTCCGGACACCGTAGCGGGTGGCCACCAGGTCGATGGGACCCACCCGGCGGGGACGGCCGGTCTTGGCGCCGTATTCGTCACCGGCGTCCCGGAGCTTTTCGGCATCCGCGCCGAACCACTCGCAGACAAAGGGACCCTCGCCCACGCAGGAGGAATAGGCCTTCACCACGCCCACCACCTCGTCGATGGATGCGCCGGGCAGGCCGGAGCCTACCGGGGCAAAGGCGGCAATGGTGTTGGAGGAGGTGGTATAGGGATAGATGCCGTAGTCCAGGTCCCGCAGAGCGCCCAGCTGGCCCTCGAACAGGATGGACTTGCCGTGGGCCTGGGCCTGGTGGAGATAGCGGCCGGTGTCGGCCACATAGGGCTTCACCCGCTGGCCGTACTGCTCCACCCAGGCCATCATCTCGTCCATGGTGTACCCCTTGGCGCCGTAGACCTCCCGGAGGATCAGGTTCTTCCACTCCAGCAGGTCCTGGAGATGGGCCCGCAGATGGTCGGGGTACAGCAGCTCGCCGGCCAGGACGGTCTTTTTCTGGTACTTGTCGGAATAGAAGGGGGCGATGCCCTGCTTGGTGGAGCCGTACTTCTTATCCTTCAGCCGCTGCTCCTCCAGGGCGTCCAGCTCCCGGTGCCAGGGCAGCAGCAGACTGGCCCGTTCGCTGACCAGCAGATTCTCGGGGGTGATGTCCACGCCGCCCTGGCGGACGGTGTCGATCTCCTTGAGCAGATTCTCGCAGTCCAGGGCCACGCCGTTGCCCAGGATGTTCATGACACCGGAGCGGAAAATGCCGGAGGGCAGCAGATGCAGGGCGAACTTGCCCTTTTCGTTGATGACCGTGTGCCCGGCGTTTCCGCCGCCCTGATAGCGCACCACTACGTCATATTGTTGGGTGAGGTAGTCCACCATGCGGCCCTTGCCCTCGTCGCCCCAGTTGATACCCACGATCGCGCAATTTGACATGTCTTTGTCTCCTCATCTATATCATAACAGAATTTTTGGCGGGTTTCCACCGCCAACAGCCCCTTATTATACCGAAAAGCGCGTCAGAAGTAAATAACAAATCCGACATATCTGACATTATTATCTCTAATACTTGTTGTGAATATACACGATAAACATGCATGTATTTTCAGCATAAATTACAAAAAACTTGTGCGTTCTGCTGCTTGACGACCGGGGGGCGGCGGGGCTATAATCATTTGTTCCTTTTAATGGGAGGTAAATGCTATGGAAAAACAGAAAAAATCCCTGTTCGGGCCAATGGACCTGACCAAGGGGACATGCTGGAAAACGATTCTGATCTTTTCGCTGCCGGTGATCCTGTCGTATCTGCTGCAGCAGGTGTATTCCATCAGTGACGCGGCCATTGTGGGCCAGACGCTGACGGCCCAGGAGGTGGCGGGCGTCAACGACACCACGTCGCTGGTGTTCATCTTTCTGCAATTCGCCTTCGGTGTCAGCGCAGGCTTCTGCGTGGTGACGTCATGCCAGGTGGGCGCCCGGAACCAGGCAGGCGTGCGGCGGTCCCTGGCCACCCAGATCATCCTGTCGGCGGTGCTGACGGTGCTGCTGACGGCCCTGGCCCTGGCGCTGCTGAATCCCATGCTGGCGTGGATCAACGTGACGCCGGACAATGCCGAGGTGTATCGCGCCGCGTATACCTATTGCTTCATCATCTTCGCGGGCACCGGGGCCCAGCTGTTTTATAACTTCATCTGCGCGTTTCTGCGCAGCATGGGCGACTCCCTGACGCCGCTGCTGTTCCTGCTGTTTTCCACGGTGCTGAACGTGGGGCTGGACCTGCTGTTCATCATGGTGTTCCGGTGGGGCGTGGCCGGTGCGGCCATTGCCACGGTGGCGGCTCAGTTCATCAGCACGGTGGCGTGCTTCATCTATGCCTTTGCCAGGTATCCTCAGCTGCGGCTGCACCGGGAGGACATGCGGATCACCCGGGGCGATATCCGCCGCCATGTGGTGCAGGGCGTACCCCTGGGGCTGCAATTCTCGGTGCTGGCCATCGGCATTATCGTCATGCAGGGCGTGGTGGTACAGTTTGACATGCTGGACGGCGTTATGGTGTCCTCCTCCGCCCAGATGGGCTTCGGCGCGGCCAACAAGCTGTCCAGCCTGACGGCAACGCCTATGAATGCCCTGGGCACGGCTATGACCAGCTTCACCGCCCAGAACCTGGGCGCGGGCAACTATGACCGCATCCGCAGGGGCGCGCTGCAGGCTCTGGGGATGATGGCCATCATCGCCGTGGCGGCGGTGAGCTGCGGACTGCTGCTGACGCTGAACAATACATATCTGCATATCTTCCTGTCGGCGGACAAGATCACGGCAGATACCATCCGGTTTGGCAACACGTTCCTGTATGTGGATTATTCCATGTATCTGTTCCTGGGCTGCGTATTCATCACCCGCAACTGTGTCCAGGGCATCGGACGGTCCCAATTCGTGCTGGGGGCCGGCGCGGCGGAGCTGGTGGCCCGGATCGCCGTGTGCCTGATGCTGCCTGCGGCTGTGGCAGGGGGCACCGTCAGCGCGGCGGCCAGCCCGGCGGCGTTTTACGCCCTGTGTGCTGCGGACCCGCTGGCGTGGATCGCCGCGGACATCATCATGGGCATCCCCGTGGTGCGGAACATTCTGCGGAAGGATTACCGGTATATGAATCTGTGAACAAACCACGGCCTGGGTACATCTTCCTGTACCCAGGCCGTGGTTTTTCTTGCAAATTCGGGCATAATTCGGATTTTTTGGCAAAAGGTCTTGCATACAAGCAAGCTAAATGCTATACTTACTTTGAAAAACAAAAATGCGGCAGCTTGCGGGTGCGCCAACACCCGCAAGCCTGCGCAGGTGCAGACACCACCTACACAACGGCCATCTGGCCGCACCGCATGAGATATTATACGCCATTCCGGCCTTTCTTGTAAAGGGCGGTTTTGTGTGTATTCTATTTTGTGTATGTGTCGCATAGAAACATCAGTTTCTTACGCTGTGTGGGATAAACTCCTGCATGGCGTTTTTGTTTTTCGCCGGGCCGCTGGGGGAGGCGCACCCTCCCCCACTGCGGTTGCGGTGAAAACAATATGAAGGAGAGCGAAACCATGAAGCGAAGAACCCTGTTCCTGGGCGCACTGATGCTGTTGTGTGCCATACTGCTGGCAGGCTGCGGTGGACCGGCCATCAAAACGGAGGATGAAATTCTGACAGACATTCAAGACGGCGGCTACATGAACCAGATGGCTGTCTCCAATGACCCTATTGAGACGATATCCTCCATGGAAATTCTGAAACGTCAGACCAACAGGGAGGACAAGACCGATATCATCTATGTGACCGCGCAGGCAGATACGGAAAAGGTACACTTTGTTCGCAGTATGAAGCTGATCTATAACCTGTATGATGACAAAGGCTGGGTGCTGGACAGTTGTGAAAATTATCCCGAGGGAGAAAGCAGCACAGTACCCTTGAAGGGCCCGGATGAGAGCACCTTGGACGCTTTCTTTGACCTTTTCTCAACAGTACACGGCGAGGAAACTCTTTTTAAGGACTATATTTCCTGGTCTCTGGATAGCGCCGATACCGATTTGAGCAGCGGCACTTCCACCCTAAAGGTAACTGCCAGCCGGGAAACAAAATTTATCAGGACCCATGAGTCCCTTACCATGAAGGCGCACTTTAACTCCGACCTGAGCTTTTGGGAGGTCGATGGCAGTAGCGTTAGCCCCTATCTGACGCGGATGAGCTGCGAAATGAAAGGCTCTGAATGGACAGTACACGAAAGTACTCAGGCCTATGATAACACGACTTTTCCGAATTATTATCAACTGACAGTATATGACCTTGATACAGAAAACTTAACTGTCACCCTCTCATTTGTGAAAGTCGATACCAAAAACGGCACCTCCGAGACAAAATACAGCGGGACATGTCCCTTTCAATGGTGCAGCGACACACAGCACACGCCCATTGATTTAGAGAACCTTCAGGACTCCGAGATTGATTTGTCGCTGTTAAATACGCTTAATTTCTTTGAAATTTTTACCGAAGTCGGTGGATGGAACGCTTCCATTTCACCTGGCGGCGTTGCGCTTATTGGTCCATATTACATGCCGTATACCAACTAATGGAAAGTGAATAAAAGATTGTGCACGTCAAAAAGATAGACTTGCCATTCCAAGGAGCGAAGCGGCGTCGAAGGTGATAGCGAACAGCTTGTGGTAAAACAGCACGAACAGCAGCACCGTCGCCGACAGTCTGATGCGGCGGACCCCGTGGCCTGGATCGCCGCCGACACCGTTCTGGCCATCCCCTTCTTCCGGAACATCCTGCGGAGGGATTACCGGTATATGAATCTGTGAACAAACGCTCCCTGTGCCTTCCGGCACAGGGAGCGTTTGAGCTTGTCAAAAATCCTCCTTGACAAATTGTAAAGCGTATTACGCCAGCGCCCGTAGCGCTGCCTTGGCAGCGGACTGCTCGGCCTCTTTTTTACTCCTGCCGGTGCCGGTACCGGCGGTTTCGCCGTTGAGCAGCACCGCACAAGTAAACTGCCTGGCGTGGTCCGGGCCGGTGGCGCCGATCATCTCGTAGTGCAGCGTTTGGTTGCTGCGGCGCTGGACCAGCTCCTGAAGCTCAGTCTTATAGTCCCGGCGGCGCTCCTCCACGGCCTCCTCCTGCTCCTTGTCCAGCAGCACCCGGTGGATCAGGGCCCGGGCGGCTTCCATGCCGCCGTCCAGGTACACCGCCGCGAACACGGACTCCGTTGCATCGGCCAGGATGGAGGGCCGCTGCCGGCCGCCGCCGGCCTCCTCGCCCTTGCCCAGCCGCAGCTCACTGCCCAGGCCCAGGCGCTGGGCCACCTCATACAGGCTCTCCTCGCACACCAGCGCCGCCCGCATCCGGGTCAGGTCTCCCTCCGGCAGGTCCGGGTGCTTGTGATACAGATAGTCCGCCGTGACCAGACCCAGCACGGCGTCCCCCAGAAACTCCAGCCGCTCGTTGCTGCTGACGCCGCAGCACCGGTGCTCGTTGGCGTAGGAGCTGTGGTACAGGGCCGCCTGAAGCTGCTCCTTGCAGCGGAAGGTGTAGCCCAGCTTTTTTTCCAGTACTTGCAGGGTATGCATGATGTTTTTCTCCCTTCCGCAGCGGAAAAAGGAAACCCCGTTGCAACCAACGGGGCCTTCTTTTTCAGCTGCCTGATTGATTCAGTTCAGCTTATTATACAGATAGCGCACGCAGTCGCCCACGGTCTTCAGACCGGTGAGGTCCTCCTCGTCGATCTCGCCGACGTCGAATTCCTCCTCCATGGCCATGACCAGCTCCACCAGGTCCACGGAGTCGGCGCCCAGATCGTCCACAAAAGAACTATCCATGCCGATCTCATCGGTATCAATGGCAAACTGCTCAGCGATCAGATCCTGCATGGTCTTGAAGATCTCGTCCATCGTCATGAGATGATCCCTCCTTTCGGGCTTTGTCTTGGAAAATAATACGGCAATTGGTCAGGTCTGTCAATACCCTTTTCGCAATTATTCCGCCTGGATCTGCATCAGGTGGACATTTTCCTGAATCTGTCCGATAATGCCGCTTTCTGCCACCTGTCTGGCCTGGCCGATGGCGTTGTCGATGGCCTCGGCGTTGGAGGCGCCGTGGGCCTTGATCACGGGCTTGGAGATGCCGATAAACGCCGTGCCCCCCACCTTATTGGGGTCCAGCTGGGCCTTGAAGGCCCGCAGCCCCGGCATGACCATGGCGGCGGCCAGCTTGGTCAGCAGATTCTTTTTGAAAATATCGCCCAGGGCATGGCCCGCGAAGGAGCCAACGCCCTCCATGGTCTTGAGCAGGATGTTTCCGGAGAAGCCGTCTGTGACGATAACGTCGCAGCCGCCCTTGATGGCCTCCTTGGCCTCGATGTTGCCGATGAAGTTCAGGTGCCCGTCGGCGCCTGCCTGCCGCAGCAGGGCCAGGGCCGCCTTTTGCAGGTCCGTGCCCTTGCTGTCCTCCGTGCCGATGTTCAGCAGGCCCACCCGGGGGCGCTCCAGCCCCAGGACCCGTCCGGCATAGAAGCTGCCCAGGTACGCGAATTGCAGCAGATACTCCGGCGTGCACTCGGCGTTGGCCCCGCAGTCGATGAGCACGGCCCGGCCGCCGGTGGTGGGAATCACCGGGGCCATCGCCGCCCGGCGGATGCCCCGGATGCGCTTGGTGATCAGGGTGGCCCCGGCCAGCAGCGCGCCGGTGGACCCGGCGGAAACCAGGGCGTCGGCCTTGCCGTCCCGCAGCAGGGTCAGGCCCACGCCCATGGACGTGTCCTTCTTGTGGCGAAACACCTTGGAGGGATCGTCGCACATGTCCACGGTCTCCGTGGTGTGGACGATCTCCATCCCATGGGGGATGGTATCATGGCCGCAGTCCCGCAGGGCCCGGAGAATGGCCTCCGTGTCGCCGGTGAGCAGCACCTCCACGCCCCAGTGCTCCATGCCCAGCAGGGCCCCCTTTACGATTTCCAGCGGGGCGTTGTCGCCGCCCATGGCGTCAATGATGATCTTCATAGCTCAGAACCTCCTGCTTCAGCTGCTCGATAATGGCCAGCGACCGCTGGGACAGCTGGGCGTTTTTGTTGCGCTTGCCCTTGACCCGGTGGTCCAGGGGCGGCATAATGCCGAAATTGATGTTCATAGGCTGGAACTGGCCCACGGACTCGTTGCTGACGTACAGGCCCAGGGCGCCGATGGCCGTTTCCCGGGGAAAGTCGATGGGCGGCTGGCCCAGCAGCCGCCGGGCCGTCTCCACGCCTGCCAGAAATCCGGAGGCGCAGGACTCCACATACCCCTCCACGCCGGTCATCTGTCCGGCAAAGGCAATGCGGGGCATCGCCTTCAGCCGGTAATACCGGTCCAGCAGCCGGGGAGAGTCCAGATAGGTGTTCCGGTGCATCACGCCATAGCGCAGGAATCTGGCATCATGGAGAGCGGGGATCATGGAGAACACCCGCTTCTGCTCCGGGAAGCGCAGGTGGGTCTGGAACCCTACCAGGTTATAGATGGTGCCGTCGGCGTTGTCCTTGCGCAGCTGCACCACGGCATAGGGCTCCTTCCCGGTTCGGGGGTCCTTGAGGCCCCGGGGCTTCAGGGGACCGTAGCGCAGGGTATCCTCTCCCCGCCGGGCCATGACCTCCACGGGCATACAGCCCTCGAATACGTTTTTATCCTCAAAGCCGTGAACCTCCGCCTCCTGGGCGTGGATCAGCTCCTGCCAGAAGACCAGATACTCCTCCCGGTCCATGGGGCAGTTGATGTAGTCCGGCGTCCCCTTGTCGTACCGGGACGCGAAAAAGCCGCTGTCCATGTCCACGCTGTCGAAGCTCACCAAAGGCGCCGCTGCGTCGAAGAAATGCAGGGCGGAGTCCTGTCCGCCCAGCATGGACATAAGCCGGTCCGCCAGGGCGTCGGAGGTCAGGGGACCGGAGGCCACCACCACATCCCCCTCCGGCAGGTCCGTCACCTCACCGGGGACCACGGTGATCAGGGGGTGGCTTCTGACCCGCTCCGTTACCAGCCGGGAAAAGCCGTGACGATCCACCGCCAGGGCTCCGCCTGCGGGGACGGCGGTCTCGTCCGCACAGCGGATCAAAAGGCTTCCCAGCTGCCGCAGCTCCTCCTTCAGCAGGCCCACGGCGTTTTCCAGCCCCGCTGCCCGCAGGGAATTGGAGCAGCACAGCTCCGCAAAATCGGCGGTCTGGTGGGCGGGAGTCAATTTTTCCGGCTTCATCTCCCGCAGGGTCACGGAAATACCCCGCTGGGCCAGCTGCCAGGCGCACTCGCTGCCGGCCAGCCCCGCGCCGATGACTGTTACATGGTTCATGCTTCCTCCGTCTTTTTCTTGGTGGTCTTGGTGGTCTTGGTGGTCTTGGTGGTTTTGGTAGTCTTAGTGGATTTGGTGGCTTTGGCCGTCCTGGCGGCAGGCTTCTTGGCGGCGGCTTTCTTAGCCGCTGCTTTCCTGGCGGGTGCTTTTTCCTCTGCCGGGGCTTCGTCTGCCTGACCGCCGTCTGCCGCGGGCTCCTCCGTCCTGGCCTTTTTCACATAGCCGCGCTTGTCCTCCGGCAGGAAGTTGGCACAGTCGGGATTGATGCAGAAGGGCTTGCGGAAGCCCTTGCCGGCCTTTTTGAACATGGTGTGGCCGCACACGGGACAGTCGTCCTTCACCGGCACGTCCCAGGTCATGAAATCGCAGCGGGCGCTTTCGTCGGCGGCGTTGAGCCGCTCACAGCAGTAATAGGTGTACTGCTTGCCGGTCTTTTTGCTGACGCCGGTGCGCTTCATGAGCCGCCCGCCGCACTTGGGGCAGCGGCCCGGCATCTCCACCACCAGGGGCTTGGTAAACGTACACTCCGGATATCCGGGGCAGGCCAGGAACCGGCCGAACCGGCCGGACTTGACTACCATATTGCGGCCGCACACGTCGCACTTCTCCTCGGTGACCTCGTCGGGAACCTTCAGATATACGCCCTCCATGTCCTTCTCCACCTGCTGGAGATTGCTCTCAAAACCGCCGTAAAACTGCCGCAGCAGCTGCTTCCAGGGGATCTTGCCGCTTTCCACCTCATCCAGCTCATCCTCCATCCGGGCGGTGAACTTCACGTCCACAATGTCCGGGAACCGCTGGCACATCAGGTCCGTCACCACCTGGCCCAGGGGCGTGATCCGCAGGGCCTTGCCCTCCTTCACCACATATTCCCGGTCCAGAATGGTGGACACGGTGGGCGCGTAGGTAGAGGGGCGGCCGATGCCGTTTTCCTCCATGGTGCGGATCAGGGTGGCGTCGGTGTAGCGGGCGGGGGGCTGGGTGAAGTGCTGGCCGGGCTCAAAGCCCTCCAGCGTCACCACCTCGCCGGGCTGCAGCTCCGGCAGGGCGGGCTCCTTTTCCTCCTTATCGTCGTCGCGGCTCTCCTCATACACGGCGGTATAGCCGGCAAATTTCAGGCTGCTGGCGCTGGCGCGGAAGGTGTGCTCTCCGGCGGCAATGTCCACGCTGACGCTGTCGTACACGGCGTTGGACATCTGGCTGGCCAGGAAGCGGCTCCAGATCAGCCGGTACAGGCGATACTGCTCGCCGGTCAGGTCGCCCTTCACCTGCTCCGGGGTCAGGGTGACGCTGCTGGGGCGAATGGCCTCGTGGGCGTCCTGGGCCCCGGCCTTGGCCTTGTACTGCTTGGGGCTCTCCGGGCGATAGGCCGCGCCGTAGCGGCTTTCAATGAAGCTGCGGGCCGCTGCCTGTGCCTCGTCGGAGATACGCAGGGAGTCGGTACGCATATAGGTGATCAGACCCACGGTGCCCTCGCCGGTGATGTCCACGCCCTCATACAGCTGCTGGGCGATGGCCATGGTCCGGCGGGGGGTCATGTTCAGCTTCCGGGAGGCCTCCTGCTGCATGGTGGAGGTGGTGAAGGGAGGCGACGGGGAGCGCCGCTTATCCGTCCGCTTTACGTTGGACACGGCAAAGGGCGTATCCTGGAGCTGGGCGCGGATCCCGTCCACCTCCTGCTGGGAGGTGGGCTCATATTTCTTGCCGCCTCGGCCATAATAGTGGGCCTTGAACCGGGCCCCCTGGTCATTTTGCAGCAGGGCGTCCAGGGTCCAGTACTCCTGGGGCACGAAATCGGCGATCTCCTTTTCCCGGTCCGCCACCAGGCGCATGGCCACGGACTGGACCCGCCCGGCGGACAGGCCCCGGCGGATCTTTTTCCACAGCAGGGGAGAGAGCTCATAGCCCACGATGCGGTCCAGGATACGCCGGGCCTGCTGAGCGTCCACCAGGTCCTGGTCAATGTCCCGGGGCTGGCGGATGCTCTCGGTGACCACCTTGCGGGTGATCTCGTTGAAGGTGACCCGGAAGGTCTTGTCCTCCGGCAGGTCCAGCAGCTGCTTCAGGTGCCAGCTGATGGCCTCTCCCTCGCGGTCCGGGTCGGTGGCCAGGTAAACGGCGTCGCTGTCCTTGGCCGCCTGCTTCAGGTCCCGGATGATGTCCTCCTTGCCCTTGATGGGCCGGTAATTGGGTTCAAAGTCGTTTTCCACGTCCACGCCCAGCTTGCTTTTGGGCAGGTCCCGCAGGTGTCCCATACAGGCCTTCACCTGATACGCGGGGCCCAGGTATTTGCCGATAGTCTTGGCCTTGGCCGGGGACTCCACGATCACCAGGTATTTTTCAGCCTTTTTTGCCATATTTATGATCCTTCCTTTTCCGAATGTAGCCTGACTGTGCGCACATAGCTGCGGGGGCCGGAGCGTTGGGCATAGCCGTCGATCTCCAGCACCGTCAGCGCCGACAGCACCCGCCTTACCGGCAGGCCCGCCTGTTCCGCCGCCTCATCCGTCAGCAGAGGCGTTTCTGTATCCAGCACCCGAATCAGCGCCAGCTGATCGTCGGTAAGCCCCTCCCGGTTGCGGTCCAGGTCCAGCACCGGCAGCTGCGGCTTTTGGGCCGGCTCCGGCGGCGTATCGGGCAGGGGAGAGGACTTGTCCTCCTCCGGCTTGGGGGCGTCTCCCGGCTCCGGCACGGTGACGTGGGCCGGATGCAGCCGGTGAGGAAACCGGCTGTGGTACACCGACAGAATGTCCCAGCCCGAGGCCGCCAGCCCCGCGCCGTCCCGGATCAGCCGGTTGCAGCCCACGCTGGCTGCCGCGTCGATGGGACCGGGCACGGCGAACACGTCCCGCCCCTGGTCCAGGGCGGCATGGGCAGTGATCAGGGCCCCGGACCGCACCGGGGCCTCCACCACCAGCGCCGCCAGACTCAGGCCGCTGATGATGCGGTTTCGCACGGGGAAATGCCCCGGCAGGGGCTCCGTTCCCGGGGGATATTCCGACAGCAGCACGCCGGTGGCGGCGATATCCTCATATAGTCTGCGGTTTTCCGCGGGATATACCACGTCCACGCCGCCGCCCAGCACGGCGGCGGTGAAGCCCCCGGCCTGCAAAGCGCCCCGCATGGCCGCACCATCGATGCCCTTGGCCATGCCGGACACCACCACGGCGCCCTGCCGGGCCAGCTCATAGCCCATGCGGTGGGCGCAGCGCAGCCCGTAGGGAGTGCAGGACCGGGTGCCCACCACGGCAATGGCCGCCTCCTCGTCAAACAGCGGCAGCGACCCCTTGCCGTACAGCAGCACCGGCGGGTCAAAGATGTCCCGCAGCCGGGCGGGGTAGGCGGCGTCCTGCATGGTCAGCAGGAACATGTCGCCCCGGGCGCAGTCCGCCAGGATGCGGTCCGCCCGCGATAAGCTCTTGTCCGCCAGAAGGGACGCCTGTCCCGGCGTCAGACCCTCTACCTGGGCCAGCTCCTCGGGGTCGGCGTAATACACATCCTCCGGGGACCCGTACCGCTCCAACAGCAGCAGCCTGCTGCGGTTGCTGAGCCCCGGCAGAGCCGTCAGCCAGACCCAGTATTTCAGTGCCGCCACGGCGGTCCCCCCCTTCATTTATCGCCAGCTTTCCCACAGCAGCACCGCCGCCGCGATGGCCGCGTTCAGCGACTCGCAGCGGGGAGACATGGGGATGAGCACGGTTTTGTCGCACAGGTCCAGCACCTCCCGGCTGAGGCCCCGTCCCTCGGAGCCGATGGCCAGGGCGCATCGGGAATAGTCCGCCTGCCGGGCGTCCAGGGCGTCCGGCCGCAGGGCCGCACCATACAGGGGGATGCCGCTGTGCCGCAGCAGGGCTCCCAGCTCCTCCGGCGTTACGCTCCATACCGGACGGCGGAACACCGCCCCCATGGAGGCCCGGACGGTTTTGGGGCCGAAGGGGTCCGCGCAGCCGCCGGTCAGCAGCAGGCCGTCGGCGTCAAAGGCGTCCAGGGTCCGCAGCACCGTTCCCACGTTGCCGGGGTCCTGGACCCCGTCCAGCACCACATATCGCCGGCCCGGAAGCGTTTCCGGCACCGGCAAAACGGGAATGGCGCAGGTGAACAGCACCCCTTGGGGCGTTTTGGCAGGACTGATGGAGGACATGACCTCCGGCGGCACCAGCACCTGCCGGACATGATCCGGCAGCGGCCCGTCCCAGGGCAGAACGGATACCACGGTCCGCACGTCTGCGCCCCATTGGGCGGCCTCCCGCAGCAGCTTGGGGCTGTCGCACAGGCATTCGCCGGTCTGGCGGCGGTAGGCGGCGGACCCCGCCAGCTTGCGGATATGGGTCATCAGCGGGTTCTGGCGGCTGGTAATGGTCTCCATGCTTCACGGCTCCTTCTTGGCATCCGGACCTTCTATATTTAATAGGTAAGCCCGGTGTGTGATCAGGTGCATTGTAGCACACCTTTATCCAAAAAGCAACTACTTGAAAAAATCCCCGCCGTCCGGCCCGGAAACTCCCGGATTGACGGCGGAAGGGAAATACGGTATACTGGGAAAAAATGATGGAGGAGCTGCTATGGAATATGTTGCCGTGATTGGCCTGCTGTTTGCCCCTGTGATCTGTCTGCTGTGCGCAGGCTGGTTTTTTGTCCGGTGGAAAAATGAGCACGAAAATCAAAAGCTGGCCCTGCGGGACCGGAAAACCTGCTTCGTCTGGCTCATCGCCGCCGCCGCGTCCCTGGTGATCTTCGGCGTGCTGAAGCTCCTGTTTCCTATCACCGCCTGACATGGATGACTTTTTGCACCTGTCAAGAAGAATGATCTGATTTCATTGACGGGACCCATATCCAGGCCAGCGCGAACAAGGGCTTGGCTGCCGTCACCAGATGGGTCAGGCTGAAATATGCTGCCATGAATCTGAAAAAGCTGGCAAATTGGAGCTGGAGGGACTTCATTTTCCGGCTGATACGCGCTTATTTTCCACAAATTGCAGCAGAACCCCTGCTTTCACCGCGTGAAAGCAGGGGTTCTTTGACAGACTGGCCGAAGGAGGCACTTCGCAAGGAAGTGCCTCCTTCGGGGAGATCCTTTTTCCGGATGAAACCTGTCATTTGGTGATGGCCCCAAAGGCAGAGACGCCCAGCAGGCTCAGGGCGCCCATGATGCATCCGGCCAGCAGTACGCCGCCCATACAGGCCAGCACACTCTTGCGGAAATCCATATCCAGGAGACTGGCGGCCAGGGTACCGGTCCAGGCTCCGGTGCCGGGCAGGGGAATGCCCACAAACAGCAGCAGCGCCCAGAACAGGCCCCGTCCCGCCTTGGCCTGGAGCTTTTCACCGCCCTTTTTTCCCTTTTCCAGGCAGAAGGTGAAGAATTTCCCGATGACGGGCTTGTCCTGCCCCCACTCCAGAATGCGCCGGGCAAAAAAATAGATCAGCGGCACCGGCAACATATTGCCCACAATGGCGACGATATACGTCAGCCACAGCGGCAAACCGAAGCCCACGCCGTAGGGGATGGCCCCCCGCAGCTCGATGATGGGCACCATGGACACCAGAAATACGATGAGACAATGCTTGAACATAACGGCTCCTTTTTACAGCGTTAAGCGCATCTAATCAATGGTATAATAAAATAGTATACCCCGTCCCGGTGTAATACGCAAGTATCGTTAATTTTTTGCCGAGTATTTTTCCGGAATCTACAAAGAAACCGGCTTTTTTTCTCCGTATTTCTCCATTCTTTCTGCCCGGTTTCCATCGACAGACTTTGCACGGATTTGCTATACTATAAAGGATTAATACACTGGGAGGGGCTGCGTATGGGCGCATCCGAGATCATCAGCCTTCTGGGCGGCATCGCGCTGTTTTTATTCGGCATGGCCATCATGGGCGACGGCCTGAAAAAAGTCGCCGGAAGCAAGCTGGAGCTGGTGCTGTATAAGCTGACCAGCACGCCGCTGAAGGGGGTGCTGCTGGGCACCGGGGTCACTGCCGTGATCCAGTCCTCCTCCGCTACCTCCGTGATGGTGGTGGGGTTTGTGAACTCCGGCATGATGAAGGTGAACCAGGCCATCGGCATTGTCATGGGCGCCATTCTGGGCACCAGCGTCACCGGGTGGATCCTCTGCCTCAGCAGTCTCAGCGGCGGCAGCGGCTGGGTGACCCTGCTGAGCACCGCCACCCTGACGGGTCTGGTGGCCGTCGTCGGCATCATTCTGCGCATGGTTGCCAAGCGGCCTGCCACCCATCATGTGGGAGACATTCTCCTGGGCTTTGCGGTGCTGATGTACGGCATGTCCATTATGAGCGATGCCGTCTCTCCTCTGCGGGACAGCCAGGTGTTTATCGATGCACTGACCTCCTTCTCTAACCCGCTGCTGGGGATTCTGGTGGGCCTGCTGTTTACCAGCGTCATCCAGAGCGCCAGCGCCGCCGTGGGCATTCTCCAGGCGCTGGCCGTCACCGGGGCCATTACCTTTGAGATCGCCCTGCCCATCATCATGGGCATCGCCATCGGCGCGGCGGTGCCGGTGCTGCTGTCGGCTCTGGGGGCCAACGTCAGCGGCAAGCGCACGGCCTTTGTATATCTGCTGATCGACATGCTGGGCGTGGTGATCTGGGCCACCGTGTTTTACGCCGTCAATGCCATCGTGCATTTCGATTTCCTGACCATGACCATGACTGCCGTGTCTATTGCCCTGATGAACACCCTGTTCCGTCTGGCCACGGTCATTGTGCTGGCGCCGCTTATCGGAGTGTTGGAAAAGTGCGTGTGCCTGCTGATCCCGGAGAATCCCGAAAGCGTCCGGGAGGAGCAGGAGATGGACCGGCTGGAGGAGCGCTTCCTGCTGCACCCGGCCCTGGCCCTGGAGCAGAGCCGCCAGGTCACCGACGCCATGGCACAGCGGGCCATGGACAACCTGCTGCGGGCCATGGAGCTGGTGCACCGATTCAGCGACAAGGGCTGCCGGGCCGTTGAGGATACCGAGGACGCCATCGACCGCTACGAGGACCGGCTGGGCACCTACCTGATGAAGATCACCGGTAAGGAGCTGTCCCAGCGGCAGAGCGAGGAGGTGTCCAAATATCTGCACACCATCTCGGACTTCGAGCGTATCTCCGACCACGCCCTGAATATCTGCGATGCAGCCCGAGAGATCAACGCCAAAAGCGTGGTGTTCTCCCCGGAGGCCGACCGGGAGCTGCGGATGCTGGAGCAGGCGGTCACCGAGATCCTGCACCTGTCCGTGGGCGCGTTTGTCAACGGCGACCTGGAGTCCGCCGGCCGGGTGGAGCCGCTGGAGGAGATCATCGACGGACTGTGCGACGAGATGAAGCTGCACCATGTGGACCGCCTGCAAAAGGGCGTGTGTACCCTGAACCAAGGCTTTATCTTCAACGACCTGCTGACCAACTACGAACGCGTGGCGGATCACTGCTCCAACATTGCCGTGGCCATGATCGAGTTGGAGTCCGACTCCTTTGATACCCACGAGTACCTCAACAGCGTCAAGGCCATGAAGTCCGCATCCTTTGCCCGTTATTCCGCCGAATATCAGAAAAAATACACTCTGTGACGTACTTTTCCCGCCGGACCTCCGACGGGAAAAATTTTTTAGAAATTTACGCAGAAAAAGAGGATTCCGGGCTTTTGCGGGGTATATATAAGTATCACGGGAATTTCACGGAAAGGAGGCGCGGCCATGCCGTTTCCCCAGAGCTTTCTGGACGAGCTGATCGCCCGCAATGACATTGTGGACGTGGTGGGCTCCTATGTATCCCTGACGCCCAAGGGCGGCAGCTTCTGGGGCTGCTGCCCCTTCCACAATGAAAAGACTCCTTCGTTCCATGTGTTGCCGGACCGGCAGTTTTACCACTGCTTCGGCTGCAAAAAGGGCGGGGGCGTCATCAACTTCATCATGGACATTGAGAACCTGTCCTATCCCGATGCGGTGCGGTTTCTGGCCAAGCGGGCCAACATCCCGGTGCCGGAGGAGGCCAACGACGGCACGGAGAAGCTCCGCCGCCGGATGCTGGAGCTGAACCGGGACGCCGCCCGGTGGTACTATCAGACGCTGCAGGGGCCCGACGGTCAGACGGTCCGGGCATATCTGGAACGGCGGCGTATTCATCGGAAGATCGCCGTGCGCTTCGGCATGGGGGCGGCCCCCGACAGCTGGGACGCCTTGCTGACCGCCATGACCCAGAAGGGATACGGCAAGGACGAGCTGATCCGTGCGGGCCTGGCCGTCAGCGGAAAGAACGGACATCTTTACGACAAGTTCCGCAACCGGCTGATCCTGCCGGTCATCGACGTCCGGGGCGACGTGATCGGCTTCGGCAGCCGGGTGCTGGACAAGTCCGAGCCCAAGTATATGAACACCCCCGAGACCCTTACATACAGCAAGCGGCGGGTGCTGTACGGCCTGAACCTGGCCAAAAAGACCAAGCGGCCCAACATCATCCTGTGCGAGGGCAATCTGGACGTGGTGACCCTGCACCAGGCAGGGTTCGACAATGCCGTGGCCTCCATGGGCACGGCCCTGACGGTGGAACAGACCCGGCTCCTGTCCCGGTACACCAAGGAGCTGGTGCTGTGCTACGACAACGATAAGGCCGGAGCCCTGGCCACCCAACGGGCCCTGGAGCTGCTGAACCAGTCGGAGTTCAGCGTCCGGGTGCTGCGTCTGCCCAACCGGCTGGTGGACGGGGAATATGTGAAGCAGGACGCCGACGATTTTATCAAGCTCCAGGGCCCGGAGGCCTTCGAACGGCTTCTCAGCGGCAGCGCCAACGGGGTGGAGTTCCGTCTGAACGAGATCGCCGGGAAATATGACCTGCGGGACGACCAGGCCCGGGTGGCCTACGCCGAGGAGGTCAGCGCCGTGCTCTGCACTCTGGAAAACGCCGTGGAGCGGGAGGTATACACCACCCGGGCGGCGGAAACGGCGGGCCTGACGCCGGAGGCTCTGCGGATGGAGGTGCAGCGCGCCTTCAAGCGCAAGGCCGCCAAGGACAAGAAGGCCCGGGAGCGCCGGGAGTTGAACCCTGTGGTGTCGCTCCAGCCCCAGGAGCGTGGCCTGCGGTACGAGAATCTCCGCAGCGCTCTGGCAGAGGAGGGCGTCATCCGGCTGCTGCTGCTGGACGACGGCCTGTTTGGCCCGGCGCCGCCCATTCCGGCAGAGGAATTTTCCTCGCCGCTGCTGGGCCGGGTTTATGCCAGCCTGTGGGAGAGCCATATGGCCGGGCGGCCGATGACGGTGGCGTCGCTGAGCGGTGAGCTTACCGGCGACGAAATGAGCCACTTGACGGCGGTGGTGCAGAAGCCGGAGTCCCGCACAGGCGCGGAGCGGGCTCTGGAGGACTATTGCCGCGTCATTCATGAGGAAGCGCAAAAACGCGCCGCCGGGGCCGGGACAGACCCCCTGGCGGCAGCGGCGGAAAAATATAAAAACAAGAAGGGCTATGGAGGAAAGCACAATGACAGATAAAACCTATACCCGGCAGGAGCTCGAGGAGATGGCGGACCAGCTGCTGACCGCCGACGACAAGAAAAAGGCCGAAAAGACTGCCGACAAGAAGCCGGAGAGCGACAAGACCAACGACAAGACCCTGGAGGAAAAGCTCGGCAAGTGCCCTGCCGCTGCTCTGCTGGCCGGCAATGAGAAGCTCCGGGAGCTGTTCATCAAGGGCAAGAAGAAGGGCCGCCTGGAGCCGGCGGAGCTGTCCGAGGTGGTGGACGCCATGGACCTGGACGGCGACCAGATGGACAGCATCTATGACTCCCTGGCGGATCTGGGCATCGACATCGTCACCGAGGATTTCACCAACGACATCCCCGAGGACATGGAGCCCGCCATGGAGGAGATCGCCGAGATCGAGGAGGAGGAGCTGGTAGATCCCAACACCCTGGTGGACAGCTTCAACATTGACGATCCCGTGCGCATATATCTGAAGGAGATCGGCAAGGTGCCCCTGTTGACCGGCGAGCAGGAGATCAAGCTGGCCACTGCCATGTCCGCAGGCAACACCGCCAAGGAGAAGCTGGCTCAGGCGGAGACCGGAGGACTGACCCTCACCGAGGAGGAGCTGGCTCAGGCCAAGGCGGACCTGAAAGCCGGAGAAAAGGCCAAAAAGCAGCTGGCGGAGGCCAACCTCCGGCTGGTGGTGTCCATCGCCAAGCGCTATGTGGGACGGGGCATGCTGTTCCTGGACCTGATCCAGGAGGGCAACCTGGGCCTCATCAAGGCCGTGGAGAAGTTTGACCACACCAAGGGCTATAAGTTCTCCACCTATGCCACCTGGTGGATCCGCCAGGCCATCACCCGGGCCATCGCCGACCAGGCCCGCACCATCCGCATCCCCGTCCATATGGTGGAGACCATCAACAAGGTCATCCGCGTATCCCGTCAGCTGCTTCAGGAGCTGGGCCACGATCCCTCTCCCGAGGAGATCGCCGAGGAGATGAACATGCCCGTGGACAAGGTCCGGGAGATTCTGAAGATCGCCCAGGAGCCCGTGTCCCTGGAGACCCCCATCGGCGAGGAGGAGGACTCCCATCTGGGCGACTTCATCCCCGACGAGGGCGCGTCCGAGCCCAGTGAGGCTGCCAGCTATACCCTGCTGAAGGAGCAGCTGGTGTCCGTGCTCAGCACCCTGACTCCCCGGGAGGAGAAGGTGCTGAAGCTCCGCTTCGGCCTGGAGGACGGCCGCACCCGCACCCTGGAGGAGGTGGGCAAGGAGTTCAACGTCACCCGCGAGCGCATCCGCCAGATCGAGGCCAAGGCCCTGCGGAAGCTCCGCCACCCCTCCCGCAGCAAGAAGCTCAAGGACTTCCTGAACTGAGGGACCGGCCATGACGTTGGACTTTGACCGTATGCCCTCTCTGGTGCAGCCCCGGTTCAAGGGCGGCCAGGGAGAGGCCGAGACCCGCATCTTTCAGGACGGTATGGGCAAGATCCTGCGGCTGACGCTGGAGCCCGGCTCCTCCATCGGCCTTCATACCCACACCGACAGCTGCGAGGTCATGTATTTTCTGTCCGGTACCGGCGTGTGCCTGGACGACGGCGTGGAGGCGGCGGTTTATCCCGGCCTGTGCCACTACTGCCCCCAGGGCCACAGCCACAGCGTTGTAAACACCGGCACGGAGCCCCTGGTGATCCTGGGCATTGTGCCCAGCGCAAAATAAGAGAAAGAATCGACGAATCATGGATCTGCAACAGTTTTTCAAGGAAAATCCCCGGGTGGCCATTGCCTTTTCCGGCGGGGTGGACTCGTCTTACCTGCTGTATGCCGCTCTGCGTTACGGCGCCCGGGTCCGGGCGTATTATGTGAATTCCGCTTTCCAGCCCCGGTTTGAGCTGGAGGACGCCCGGCGTCTGGCCGGGGATCTCCATGCCGACCTGCGAGAGCTGCAAGTGGACGTGCTGTCGTCTCCCACCGTGACGGCCAATCCGCCGGACCGGTGCTACCACTGCAAGCGCGTGATCTTCCGCACCATTGCCGCCGCAGCGGCGGAGGACGGCTTTCCGGTGCTGCTGGACGGCACCAACGCCTCCGACGACGCCGGGGATCGCCCCGGCATGCGGGCTCTGCGGGAGCTGTCGGTGCGGTCGCCCCTGCGGGAGTGCGGCCTGACCAAGGACGAAATACGACGGCTGTCCCGGGAGGCAGGACTTTTCACCTGGGACAAGCCCGCATACGCCTGCCTGGCCACCCGCATCCCCACCGGACAGCCCATTACCGCCCGGGACCTGGCTGTCACCGAGGCGGCGGAAACGTATCTGTTTTCCCTGGGCTTTACGGACTTCCGGGTCCGCCTGGCGGGCCGCAGCGCGAAAATTCAGCTGCCCGCCGCCCAGATGCCCCACCTGCTGGAGCACCGGCAGGAGATCCTGGACCGCCTGGGGCAGGACTACGACGCCGTATGGCTGGACCTGGAGGCAAGAGCATGAACAGCGAGATCCGCAAAATGCTGGAGGGCGTGCGCCAGGGGACCGTATCCGTGGATGACGCGCTGCTGGCCCTGAAAAAGGAGCCCTTCACCGACATCGGCTATGCAAAAGTGGACCTGCACCGTGGCATCCGCCAGGGCGCGGCGGAGGTGATCTACGGCGCGGGAAAGACTCCGGCCCAGATGATCGGCATCATCGGCGTCATGCGCCGGCGGGGCCAGCGGACCATTCTCATCACCCGCCTGTCTCCGGAGGCGGCTCAGGAGATTGCCGCCGCATACCCTCTGGACTATCACGAGGATGCCCGCTGCGGCATCATCGGCACTGTGCCGGAGCCGGACGGCATCGGCCGCATCGTTATCGCTACCGGCGGCACCAGCGATATTCCCATAGCGGAGGAGGCCGCCCTGACGGCGGAGGTCCACGGCAACGAAGTGCTGCGGCTGTACGATGTGGGGGTGGCGGGCCTGCACCGCACCCTGCACCATATGGACGATATCATGAGCGCGTCGGTGATCGTGGCCATCGCGGGAATGGAGGGGGCTCTGGCCAGCGTGCTGGGCGGCCTGGCAGATTGTCCGGTGATCGCAGTACCCACCAGCGTGGGCTACGGCGCGTCCTTCGGCGGCCTGTCGGCTCTGCTGTCTATGCTGAATTCCTGCGCCAGCGGCGTATCGGTGGTGAACATTGACAACGGCTTCGGCGCCGGATATTTGGCCAGTATGATCAATCACATGGAGGGAAAGAAATGAGGACCCTGTATCTGGACTGCGGCATGGGCGCCGCCGGAGATATGCTGACGGCGGCGCTGCTGGAGCTGCTGCCCCAGCCCGACGAATTTGTCAAGCGTCTCAACGGCCTGGGTATTCCCGGGGTAACATACCGCCTGGAGCGGGCGGAAAAGTGCGGCATCACCGGCTCCCGAGTCACCGTGACGGTGAACGGGGAAACGGAGCATGACCACGACCATGAGCACGACCACGACCATCATCACGACCACGACCATGAGCACGACCACGACCATGAGCACGACCACGACCATGAGCACGACCACCATCACCACAACGGTATGCACGAGATCGGCCACATTGTGGAGCGGCTCCCGGTGTCCGACCGGGTGCGGAGGGACATTCTGGCAGTATATGACGGCATTGCCCAGGCGGAGAGCCATGTCCATGGCGTGCCGGTGACGGACATCCATTTCCACGAGGTGGGCACCATGGACGCCGTGGCAGACGTGACGGCGGTGTGCCTGCTGATGGAGGAGCTTGCACCGGACCAGGTGATCGCCTCCCCGGTCCATGTGGGCAGCGGAACTGTCCGCTGCGCCCATGGTATCCTGCCGGTGCCTGCCCCGGCCACGGCATACATCCTCCGGGATGTGCCCATTTACGGCGGCGGGATCGACGGGGAGCTGTGTACCCCCACCGGTGCGGCTTTGCTGCGGCACTTTGTCACCCGCTTCGGCGATATGCCGGTGATGACCCTGCGGGCCGTGGGCTGCGGCATGGGCCACAAGGACTTTCCCCGGGCCAACTGCCTGCGGGCCATGCTGGGGGACACGGCGGCAGACATCGGCGACGTGTATGAGCTGGCCTGCAATCTGGACGACATGACCGGCGAGGACATTGCCTTCGCTATGGAGCGTCTGCTGGAGGCCGGGGCGCTGGATGTGTACACCGTGCCCATTGGCATGAAAAAATCCAGGCCTGGCGTGATGCTGTGCGTTCTGTGCCGGGAGGAGCAGCGGGAGGAAATGGCCCGGCTGCTGCTGCGGCACACCACCACCCTGGGCGTCCGGGAGAGCCGGCACCGGCGCTATACCCTGTCCCGCGCGGAGGAAACGGTGGATACACCCTGGGGCCCTGTGGCCCGGAAGCTGTCTCAGGGCTGGGGCGTCCGGCGGCAGAAGCCGGAATATGAGGACCTGGCCCGTATTGCCCGGGAACAGGACCTGCCCCTGGAGCAGGTCCGTCAGCAGATCAGGTAAACAAAAAGCCTCCCCCATGGCATCGCCATGAGGGAGGCTTTCGCTATTTTTCCACCGCTTCCGCTTCCTGCCGCAAAAACGACACGAACTGCCGGGCTGCCAGGGAGATATATCCATCCTTGGGCAGGAGGATGCCCATGCGCCGGGCCACCGGCGGCATCAGCCGTGCGGCATGGACCAGGTACGACGTGCGCTGCAGCAGCAGATGAGGCAGCACACTGACGCCCAGACCGCTTTCCACCATGGCCAGGATGGTGTAGTCATCCTTTACCCGATAGCCCACCCGGACCCCGGCCTGCCGCAGCTGCGGTTCCACCGGGGCATTGTCCTCCGGCTCCAGCAGGATGAAGCATTCCCCCCGCAGCTGCTCCAGGCTCAGCTCCTCCGCTCCGGCCAGGGGATGTTCCCGGGGCAGGATCACAGAATAGCAGTCCTCCAGCAGGGGCAGAAACGTCAGATCCTCGGTCCCCGGGTCGATCATCAGCCCCAGGTCCACGGTGCCCTCCCGGAGCCACTGATCGATATGGGCCACGTCACCCAGCTTCAGCTGAAACCGAATCTGGGGATACAGCTGCCCGAAGGCCTTCAGCCGCTGGGGCAGCCAGTGGCAGGACACGCTGGTAAAGGTGCCGATGGACACCGTGCCGCCCCGCAGGTCCCGAATCTGGTCCAGCTGGTCCAGAAGCACCAGCTCCTGGCGCACCAGCTCCTGCAAAGTCGGCAGCAGACACCGACACTCCGGCGTGGGCATCACGCCCCGCTTGCCCCGAACAAACAAGGTCAGTCCGAACTCCGTCTCGGCGGATTTCAGAATCTGACTGACCCGGGCCTGGGTATAGTTCAGCTGCTCCGCCGTGCGGGTCAGGCTGCCGGTCTCGGCGATTTTGGTCAGGATGCGATATGTGTTGTCAGCCATAAGCTTTTCTCATGCTCCCCACGAAATATATTTATTTTACAGGATGCGCTTTATGCGGTATGATAAATTGGTTCCGCGAAAAGCGGAGTATTTTGTGGAATAGGGACAAGGAAGAAAGGAAAATCGCTATGAGCCAGTCTGTCATCGAGGAAACCCAGGCCCCGCCTGTCGGGGCCGAAGAAACCCACAAGGGACCCACCTGCTATAAAAAGGAGATCGGACCCGAAAACTTCATTTTCATCGTGCTGTTTGTGGCCTTTTTTGCGCTGTTTGCCGCCAAAATGGGCCTGGGCAACACCATCAACACCATGATCAACACCGCCTTTGTCCTTCTGACGGATACGGTGCTGTATCTGACGGCCCTGTGCGTCATCATGGGGGCCATTTCGGCGCTGTTTTCCGAGTTTGGCCTGGTGTCGCTGATGAACCGGATGCTCAACCCCTTCATGCGGCCGGTATACGGCCTGCCGGGGGCGGCGTCCGTGGGCGTGGTGACCACATTCCTGTCGGACAACCCGGCCGTTCTCTCCCTGGCCCAGGACCGTTACTTCAAAAGCCTGTTCAAGGCGTATCAGTTTCCGGCACTGACCAATCTGGGTACGTCCTTCGGCATGGGCTTCATCGTGTGTACCTATATGATCAGCCTGTCCCCCGGTAAGGGGGTGAACTACACCGGCGCGGCCCTGACTGGCCTTCTGGGAGCGGTGGTAGGCAGTATCGTATCCACCCGGATCATGCTGGCATTTACCGCCAAGATATACGGCCGGGAGCAGCCCATGATTGACGGCGGCACCCTGTCCCTGGGGGGCAAGCGGGTGCGTCCCGTCCGGGCCGGCGGCACCGGCACCCGCTTCATGTCTGCCCTGCTGGACGGCGGCATGGACGGCGTGAAAATGGGCGTGAGCATCATACCCGGCGTGCTGGTTATCTGCACGGTGGTGATGATGCTCACCAACGGCCCGGCAGAGAGCGGCCTGTATACCGGCGCGGCCTACGAGGGCATCGGACTTCTGCCTAAGCTGGCGGATAAGCTCAGCTTTATCCTGACGCCGCTGTTCGGCTTCTCCTCGCCGGAGGGTCTGGCGGTGCCGGTGACGGCTCTGGGCGCAGCCGGTGCGGCCATCAGCCTGGTGCCCCAGCTGCTGGCTGAGGGGAAGGCTGCCGGCGGCGACATCGCGGTGTTTACCGCTATGTGCATGTGCTGGAGCGGCTATCTCAGCACCCATGTGTCCATGATGAACAGCCTGGGATGCAACCATCTCATCGGCAAGGCCATCATCAGCCACACCGTAGGCGGCCTGTGCGCCGGCGTGGCGGCCCACTGGCTGTATGTGCTGTTCGCGCTGCTGTAAAGTCTACTGTATCTGTGGAAACGTGTCAAGAAAAATCGAGCCGGTCTTCGAACCGGCTCGATTTTTTCTTGCTTTATACAGATCAGACCCTGGGCCTGCGCCGCACGCACAGAAGGGGGCAGACTATCAGCAGAGCCAGGGGAATGAGATAGGCATACAGGGAGCAGGTAACGGGGGTCCACAGGCGGGCCAGGGACAGGATGCCTGCCGCCCGCACGCCCACCAGCTCCAGGGCCGCCGGGCCCACCAGTCCGGCGCAGCATACCACCACGGCAGCGTTCACCGTCCGGCACAGGCTCGACAGCAGGCACCCGGTCATGGCGGCAGCCAGCAACACCAGCAGCCGCAGCAGCAGGCATCCGGCCAGCCACTGTCCCACGGTGCAGTCTGCGGCCAGGTCTGCAAAGTGGGCCACACTGCGCAGCGGGGAGGACAGGGCCGTCAAGCCGCCGTAATACGATGAGACCTGGTACACCTGCCGCAGGGTCAGGGTCAGCCATACCGCTGCCGCCAGCAGGGCAGACAGGGCCAGTTTGCAGCGGGGCGCCCGGCGGCGGCCCCGGGGCGTGGTCTGCAGCAGCGGCAGCATCCGCTGCTGCCGCTCTCCGGCGAAGGTGCCTGCCGTAAGCAGTGCCGCTGTCAGCAGTGCCGCCATGGCCGGAATGCGCTGGCTGCCGCCTACGTCGCCGCCGCACAGAGTGAACATGGGCGCAGGATTCAGCACCCACAGGCCGGTGTCCAGCTTTTTCAGAGCCTCGTCCTCCACGGCGGACAGGGCCGCCAGCTGGGCGGAGCGGATCTCGGACTCCGGCCAGCCTTCCACCTCCGCTATGCGGGCCCGGATGGCCCGGAGGGTGTCCTCCGTGGCAGGGCCCTGGAACTCATTCTGAAAGGCGGCGGTGTCCGTGTCGTACAGGGACACGTCCGCCGTGGGGGCTGCGGCTGCCCGGAAGCACCAAAGGGCAAAGACCAGCAGCACCAGCAGTCCCTTGTGATACCATAGGATTTTCCTGAACTCGAACCCCGTCAGGGTCAGCCGGCCGGAGGCCCGGGAAAACACGGGACGCAACCGGGCCGCCAGACGCTGGAACACGTTGGCTCCGGCCATGGGCCGGTGATGCCCAGCATAGACCACGGCTCCTGCCGCTGCCAGCACCAACAGCACCGGCAGCAGGGCGGTACACAGCATGGCGCCGTTTACCGCCCGGCCCAGCAGGTTGATATTCAGATAGTGCAGAAACGTCTTTTCCATGCCAACGAAGGAAAACACGTTGATGTACCGAAGGGCCACGATGGCATAGCTGTCCGGCACAAAGGCGAACAGACTGTATTCCACCGCCAGAAATGCGGCGGCGGCCACCATAGCCGTCTGCAAATGGTGGATCAGCTGAAGAATCAGCCACAGCAGCAGTCCCATCAGCCACATGCCAAGAGCTTTTAGCAGGCAATACGCCCAAAGCACCTGGCGGAGAGTCAGCGGGTACGGAAAATTCTGAAAGATTTCGCTGGACTGGGCGGCGGCGGACAGGTTGCCCAGCCCGCCGTACAGCAGACTGTCGGTGACAAGGCCCGTCAGCATCAGAAGGGCTGTGCCCAATGCGGCGGAAAGGCCCAGAATCCCCACCCGGCGCAGGGCCAGCCATGTCCGGCCTCGGGGGCTGCCAAACACCAGGTAGCGCAGACTGCTGCGGCGCTCCTCCGTCAGCCGCAGCACCGTTACCAGCATCCACAGCAGGATGCACACGGACAACACACCGTCCTGCAAGAAATTCTCCAGTCCGGCAGTCTCCGTCAGGGTCAGGGACACATCCGTGCTGCGGGGAAAGTCCCGGTCCGTTTTCTTCACGTTTTCCGCATGGAATTTTCCGGCGCTGCTGTCCATGAAAATGGACAGGGTGGGCATGTTGGCGGCATTTTCGTGGATGGTATCCAGATATCCGGGGTACGCCGCCAGGTAGTCCAGCTGCTGCCGGAGGGTCTGCTGGGCCTGCTGCCGGGCGGTAAAGGCGGCTTGTGCCTGGTCGCTGAGATCATATGCCATGGCTGCCGCCTCATAATCGTCGCCCAGCACCTGCCGGGCCTGATCCCGGTATAGCTCCAGCAGGTCCGGGTCATCCGTGCTGCGCCAGAGCAGGGCCGTCATATAGCGGCGGCTCTCCGCCTCCATCTGAGACAGGGCGGCAGACGGGTCCGGGCTGGCTGCCAGCTGAGCCACGGTCTGCCGATAGGCGGCGGCAAAGCCGGGGGCGTTGTGATGGTCCACCCGGTGGAAAAACACCACCGCCGCCATCAGCACCAGCAGCCACAGCAGACTCCTGCGGGAGAAAACACGCCTGCACTCACGCATGGGGATGCAGCCGCCGGATATAGGCGTCCTCCAGGTTGGCCGCACCGCAGCCGCGGATAAATTCCTCCGCCGGGGCGTCTGCCAGCAGGACGCCGTGGTGCAGCAGCAAAATCTCACTGGCAATGGATTCCACGTCGCCAGTGATGTGGGTGGTGATAAGGACGATTTTGTCCCGGCCCAGCTGCCGGATATATTCCCGCAGGCGCACCCGCTCCTCCGGGTCCAGTCCGGCGGTGGGTTCATCCAGCAGCAGGACCTTGGGCGCACCCAGCAGGGCCTGGGCCAGCATCACCCGCTGGCGCATGCCGCCGGAAAAGCCGCCGACCCGGCGGTGGGCCGCGTCCCACAGGTTCACCACCTGCAGCAGCTCCCGAAGCTGTTCCCGGGCGGCCCGGGGCCTTAGTCCCTTCAGCTGGGCCATGTACAGCAGGAATTCCCAGGCGGTCATGTCGTCGTACATCCCCTGGCTCTGGGGCATGAAGCCCAGCACCTGCCGGAACGCCGGCCCCATGGACAGAATGTCTGTCCCGTCGAAGGCGATGGTCCCCACCTGGCGGGGCAGCAGGTCGCAGATCAGGTGGATGAGGGTGCTTTTCCCCGCGCCGTTGGGGCCCAGCAGGGCCGTAATGCCGGGGGTGAAGGTGTGGGTAAAGTCCGTCAGGGCTTTCTTGTCCCCGTATGAATGGGACAGGGCGTGAATGGTCAGTTCCATATTATCCGTGGCTCCTTGCCGTGGGGTCCACCAGCTGGATCAGCTCCAGGCGGTCCAGGTGGTGGGGGTCGATGTAGTGGGTGATGGTCCCGCCGTCGGCGGAGAGGTAAATGGCATTGGCGGTGGTGTATTCCAGGAAGGGAAAGTATAGCCCTATCCGTTCTTGCTCAACCTTCCCCAGAAGCTGGTAATCCCGGTCCAGGGCCCAAAGGGTGCGCTGCGTGAATTCCTTGGAGTCCGAGGTGCGCATGAAGATATAGTCCTTGGTGTAGATTATCTCTGCGCAGTAGACATCCATGGGGAATTTTACGGACTCCTGATTGGTGGCTTTGTCGTATTCACAGAGTCCTACACCGGCGCGAAAATAGTGCAGCACTCCATCCAGATTCACGATCTGACTGCTCATCACATCCCAGTCCTCAAATACCCGCTCGATGCGCCCGGTTTCCAGGTTGCCTTCTGCATAGGCGCGCTTTTCGGTGTTTGCCTGGGGCAGGGGAAAGTAGAGGTACCCGTTGCTGACAGACACATCCTCCGATGGCCACTCTGTGTGAAGCGGGATATCCTCCTGAAACAGCCGGGTGGTCGCTCCGGTTTCCAGCTGGATCTTGTAAACCGGCAGCGCATAGTCCGGGTCGGCCTGCGGCGGCATGGCCACGTAGATTAAGAAGCCGTTATCAAAGAAGTAACTGCCGCCTAAATGACTGGTCCCATTGGGCTCAAACTGCTTGGGCAGGTCAACAATCTCCCGGTGATTGGTGGCATCCATATCCATTTGAATCAGGGTGAACTCCTGATTATTATCCTGTACCCCATACAAGTGACCGTTGTAGTACCCAAGAGCAATGTCCATGTATGCATTGCAATTGGTGTCCTCATGCTTGCATTCAGGCTTATTGCATAGGATGTGGAAATCATGACTGCCCGGCTCAGCAAAGCGGATCAGGTAATCCCGCAGGGGATTCATACAGTAATTCCCTTTTTCAGTCTCTATGAAAAAGACGTCTATGTCCTGATACCGGTATGCTCCCGGCTGGACCTCAAAGTCTGCGGCAGTGGGGGCGGCGGGTTTGGCGGCGCAGGCGGTGAGGGCGAGGGCCAGGGCGAGAAGCAGCGAGGGGAGAAGGCGTCGTTTCATAAGAAGAACTCCTTTCTGCGGCGGGCGATATCGGATAAACCCATTATAGCAGATGGATTTATCCGGTGTCAACTGTGAGTTAGCCGTGGCTCCTTGCCGTGGGGTCCACCAGCTGGATCAGCTCCAGGCGGTCCAGGTGGTGGGGGTCGATGTAGTGGGTGATGGTCCCGCCGTCGGCGGAGAAGTAAATGGCATTGGCGGTGGTGTATTCCAGGAAGGGGAACCGCAAACCGATCTTCTCCAGTTCCAACTTTCCCAGAAGATTGTAGTCCCTGCCATATGCCAGCAGGACGCACTGATTGAAATCGGCAGAATCCAGCGTCCGCAGGAAAATATAATCCTTGGTATAAGACACGTTTGCATAATATACATCCATGGGGACCTTCACCGTCTCCGTGCCGGTGGCCTTGTCGTATTCGCACAGGCCGACTCCGGCGCGGTGATAGTACAGCACGTTGTCAAAGTTTACTACAGCACTGTTCATCTTATTCCAATCCTCAAAAACAAGCTCAATGTGCCCGGTCTCTAAGTTGCCCTCTGCAAATGCATACTCCGATGCTTTCGCCTGAGGCATGGGGAAATAGATATATCCGTTGCTGATGGACACACCGTCTGCTGGCCAGATGGTGTGGAGCGGGATATCCCCCTGAAACAGCTGCGTGGTCTCCCCGGTCTCCAGCTGGATCTTGTAGACCGGCAGCGCATAGTCCGGGTTCGATGTGGAGGGGAATGCCAGGAAGATGAGATAGCCGTTGTCAAAGAAGTAGCTGCCGCCGCCGCTGGAACCGCCGCTGAGATCCTTCTGCTCGGGCAGTTGGGTGATGACCCGGTGATTGGTGCCGTCCATGTCCATCTGGATCAGCTCAAAGTGATCCTGAAGCGTGACACCGTAAAGATGGCCGTTGTAATATCCGAAGGCCACCTCTAAAAACGCGTTGCAGTCTGCGTTGACGTGGCCGCAGTTGGGCTTATTGCACAGGACGTGGAATTCGTGGCTGCCGGGCTCGGAAAAGTGAATCAATCCGTCTCCCGACGGGTTCATGTAGTAGTTGCCCTTTTCCGTCTCCACGAAAAATCCGTCTCTGTCCTGATACCGGTATTCCCCCGGCTGGACCTCAAAGTCTGCGGCAGTGGGTGCGGCGGTTTTGGTGGCGCAGGCGGTGAGGGCGAGGGCCAGCGTCATGCATATAAGAAAGAGTGTTTTTTTCATAATATCTCCTGTCATGGCTGCCGAGGGGAGCTTGCCGGTGTGCAAGCTCCCCTTGGCGTTACTTACCTGGGCTGCATGTGCGTGTCTTTATGCAGAGACAAAAATCGTCTCAAGTAAGTGCCCGCCCACTTTGAAGGTTGTATTCATGGACTGGAATGAACTTACATTTTCCAAATTGTCGGTGGTGATAAAACCTTTACCGTTTTTTGTAACATAGCCAGTTCCGGTGCTTCCGTCGCTGCGATTATAAATAATTTGCCCGCGAATGTACATTTGCTCGTTGCTTTTTGTAGCCATCGTTGCCTTGCACTGGTGAGCGTAGCAGGTTGCCGAGCAGGTGTAGCTGTAGCCGTTGTAGTAGCCGATGTAGGTTTCGTTTTCGGCAAATGCGGTCAGGATGCAGCAGCACAGGAGCATGGCGGCTGCGAGGGTCGCGCTGAGAATTCGTTTGATTTTCATGTTTGACCTCCAGTCTTTTCACGGTGTGTTTGTGGGTACAGGCGGTGGACCATGGCATCCCTCCTTATGGCGTGGGGGCGGCTTCTGTCCGCGGGAAATGGCTGCATGCGCACGGCCCAGAAGAAACCCCTCTAATACTTAAACGCCTGAAACGGCAATTTGCAACAGAGTTTCCATAAACTTTCTAAAATTTTGTTGAATTAAACATATTGCGAGGGGCGAAATTGTGAATAAAAGCAAGAAAATTGAGACGTGTACAAGTCGGAGACTATACAAAGTCCCGCATCTGCTCCTCCCGTCGATTTGTTCTGAAACGGCGATTGCGACTCTACTCCCGTATTGCCTTTTGGGCAAAATCCGCCGTGCACCGTTTCCGACAGGGGAGGAGCGGCATAGGATGGGATACCCGCGCCGGAGTGCGGCGGGGGAATCCGGATCGTGAGGTGCGCTATGAACTGCATACATAATTCATCCGGCGGCTCCCTGCGGGAGCTGCTGAGCCGGAACGTGGGTCAGTACGCCGCAGCCAGCTTTCTGGTGGGCTCCTGTCGCCTGGTGCGGCAGGAGGGCGTTCTGGAGGAGGTGGGGACGGACTATCTGGTGCTGCGGCAGGGGAGCGCCCGCACCGGGTGCGACCTGTATGCCCTGAAATTTATCGAATTAACGGACAGCGCTGGAACATGACACCGTTGCGCCCGGCATCGGTTTGTGGTATGCTGGGGGCAGTGAGGTGAGGGCATGTACTACGTCTATATGCTGCGGTGCCGGGACGGGAGTCTGTATACCGGCACAGCGGCGGACCTGTGCCGGCGGATGCGGCAGCACGCGGGGGGAGGCTCTGCCTGCGCCCGGTATACCCGGGCCCATCCGCCCCGGGAACTGGCCGGGGTATGGCGCACGGAGGGGCAGGGGGACGCTCTGCGGCTGGAATACGCCGTGAAGCAGCTGACCCGGCGGGAAAAGCTGGCCCTCCTGCAGCGTCCGGATACGGCGGCGGAGCTGGTTTCCGGCGGGGCCGTGTTTGAGCCGGTGCCGGGGGTGACGCTGGATATGTGCCTGGAGGGAACGTTTCATGGATAAGCTTTACGCCGCCCCTATGGAGGGGCTTACCGGGTATTTGTGGCGGCAGGTCCACGCGGAGCTGTTCGGTCCGGCGGACAAATATTTTACGCCGTTTCTCTCCCCCAACGCCACCTGTACCTTCCAGCGGAAAGAGCTGGATGAGATCGACCCGGAGCACAACCGGGGACTCAACGTAGTGCCCCAGCTGCTGACCAACCGGGCAGAGCATTTCCTGTGGGCTGCCCGGGAACTGCATGACCGGGGCTTTCGGGAGGTGAACTTCAACCTGGGCTGTCCGGCAGGTACCGTGGCCGCCAAGCGGAAGGGGGCGGGCCTGCTGGCCTATCCCCAGGAGCTGGACCGGTGCTTGGAGGAGATTTTTGCGGGATTGCCCCGGGGAATGACGGTGTCCATCAAGACCCGGATCGGGAAAAACGACCCCGGCGAATGGCCGGGGCTGCTGGAGATCTATCGGAGGTACCCTCTGGCGGAGCTGATCGTTCATCCCAGGCTCCAGAAGGAATTTTACAAGGGAACGCCCCGTCGGGAGGCTTTTTCCACCGTCTCCGGCCCCTGGCCGGTGGTTTATAACGGTGATATATGGACGGCGGAGGACGCTGCGGCGCTGTCCCGGGACTTTCCCGGGACAGATGCGGTAATGCTGGGCCGCGGACTCATGCGGGACCCCAGCCTGCTGCGGCAGCTGCGGGGCGGCCCCGCCGCCTCGGTCCGGGAAGTCCGGACGTACCATGACCGGCTGCTGGACGCCTACCGGCAGCGGCTCTCCGGCGATCTGCCGGTGATGCACCGGATGTGGGAGCTGTGGACGTACCTGGCCGCCGGATTCGACGGGGCGGAGCCGTATCTCAAGCGGATGCGCAAGGCGAAGAATTTATCGGAATATCAGGCCGCGGTGGACGCACTGCTCCGGGAGCAGCCGCTGGTATACAGCAAGGAGAGATGACCATGCGTCTGCTGATCGCGGAGGATGAGGCAGACTTGGCGGAGGCATTGACCGTTTTTTGAGAAAAAATCATTTTTCGGCGGACGCCGTCCACAACGGGCGGGACCATTGCCTTTACGGCGCAGCTGCGATAAAAAAACGCTTATGGAAACGTTAGAAGGTGAAAAGCGTGTATTTTGCATACGGAGAAGCCGAAGCTTCCTATTTGCGGCAAAAGGATAAGCGGCTTTGCCAGGTCATTGACCGCATCGGGCATATCGACCGCCCAGTGGATACGGACTTGTTTTCATCCGTCGTTCACCACATCATCGGGCAGCAGATCTCCACCAAGGCACAGGCGACCATCTGGCAGCGGATGCAGGATGCACTGGGCACCGTCAATGCCGAGACCATCCTGACAGCAGGTGTTCCCAAGCTGCAGGGACTGGGTATGACCTTCCGCAAGGCAGAGTATATTACGGATTTTGCCGAAAAAGTCCATACGGGCGCATTTGATCTGCATGCTGTGGAGCACATGAGCGACGAGGATGCGATCCGGGAATTAAGCAGCCTGAAGGGCATCGGCGTCTGGACGGCAGAGATGATTCTGCTTTTTTGTATGCAGCGCCCGGATATTTTCAGCTATGATGACCTTGCCATCCAGCGCGGGCTGCGCATGGTATATCACCATCGCAGCATTGACCGCAGGCTGTTTGAAAAATACCGCCGTCGCTTTCACCCCTATTGCAGCGTGGCAAGTCTGTATCTCTGGGCTGTGGCAGGCGGCGCAATCCCGGAGATGAAGGACTACAAGCCGAGCAATAAAAACAGAGGCAGCTTTTGAAGCGAGGTGCAGATCATGATATTTGTGCAGCATTACGATTCACCGCTGGGCGGCATCCTGCTGGCAGCGGACGGAATCGGACTGAGAGGTCTGTGGTTCGACGGACAGAAATACCTTGCCCGTGATCTGCCCGCAGAGCGTATCGGGCAGGATACACCCGCCCTTGCAGAAGCCAGGCGTTGGCTGGACATTTATTTTGCTGGCAGCCAGCCGGATTTTCTGCCGCCGCTGCACCCCGTCGGCACCGCGTTCCGGCAGTCCGTGTGGGAAATCCTTTTGCAGATTCCCTACGGAAGGACTACGACCTACGGCGAGATCGCACGGCAGCTTGCTGAAAAGCAGAAGCTTCCCCGGATGTCTGCGCAGGCGGTCGGCGGTGCGGTGGGTCATAATGAGATATCCATCATCATTCCCTGTCACCGTGTGGTCGGCACAAACGGCAGCCTGACCGGGTACGCCGGGGGCATTGACAGAAAGAGGAAGCTGCTGGAATTGGAACATACCGATATGACCGGATTTTTCGTGCCGAAAAAGGGCACTGCACTTTTTTGACAAGCTGAAGGGGCGGCGTGACCGAAGTCACGCCGCCCCTTGAAAACACAAGGCTTTCCTCATTCTTGGATTTTACTGCTTTACGCCCGACCGGTATTCGGCTCCGGCGGATTTTTATGGGCAGCTTTATGCAAGAATGTCCGTCAGGTCGTCGAATACCTGGGACTTGGTGACCACCACCACATGGTCTCCCTCCTGAATCGTGGTGAGGCCGCCGGGAATGATGATTTTGTTTTCCCGGGCAATGGCGGCCAGCAGAACGCCCTTTTTCAGGGCCAGGTCCTTCAGAGGCTTGTCCAGCACCGAGCGGCTGGAGGCGGTGGCGGTGAACTCCAGAGCCTCCACGGAGCCGTCCAGCATTTTATACAGGCTCTCCACAGTGCTGCCCTGGGAATTGGCCAGAGCCCGGACATAGCGGGTGATCTGGTTGGAGGTCAGATCCTTGGGACTGATGATGCTGCCCAGCTTTGTCTCCTGCACCAGGTCCATGTAGTTGGGCCGGGTCATTTTGGCCAGCACCTTGGGGACTCCCGCCCGCTGAGCCGTCAGGGCCATCAGCAGGTTCTCCTCGTCCCGGTCCGTCAGGGCCACGAAGGCGTCGGTCTCAAAGACGTTCTCGCTGTCAATCAGGTCTGCGTCGGTGCCGTCGCCCTCAATGATCATGGCGCCGGGCAGGGAGGCCGACAGACGCAGGCACTTGTCGTGCTTCATCTCGACAATGCAGACCTTGGTATTGCTGCGGGCCAGCTCCCAGGTCAGGTACATGGTGATGCGGCTGCCCCCCAGAATGGATACGTTCTTCACTCTTTGCAGGGTGCGGCCGATGCCCCGGAGCATTTTTTGCAGCTCTGCCTTGGTGCCCACCATATAGAGCTTGTCCCCGCTGCGGGGCACGAAGGAGCCGTCGGGGATGATAAAATTGTCCCCCCGGTGGGCGGCGCAGATCAGCACCTCCGCCAGGCGATTGCGGTGGAAATCATTGAGGGACACCCCGGCCAGGGTGTCCTGCTCCGTTACCTGAAAACCGATCATATCGATGCGGCCTCCGGCAAAGGGCTCCACGGAAAAGGCCGCCGGGAAGCTCAGGATCCGGGCGATCTCCTGGGCCGCCCCCAGATCGGGGTTGATGAGCATGTCCAGGCCGATCTCCCGCTTGAGCATGGTGTCATCCCGGCGATACTCGGGGTTGCGTACCCGGGCGATGGTGTGCTTGGCCCCCAGCTTTTTGGCGATGAGGCAGCACACCAGGTTTGTCTCGTCCAGATTGGTGACGGCAATGACCAGGTCCGCGCTGCGGACCCCGGCAGTGTCCAGCACGCTGATGCTGGCTCCATTGCCCTCCACGCACATGACGTCCAGGGTGCTGTCGGCCCGGTGCAGGGCTGCGGCGTCGTCATCCACGATGGTGATGTCGTGATCCTCTACCGCCAGCTGCCGCGCAATGGCATAGCCGACCTTGCCGTTGCCTACGATGATGATTTTCATGCTTGCTCCTCTCCGCTGCCCGACGGCAGCCGGCTGCGCCTGCGGCGCAGGATAACGGCGCTGTATTCCGCGCCCATGATCAGCACCGTGCCGCTCATATACAGCCACAGCAGCACCACGACTATCGTGGCGATGGAGCCGTACAGCACGGAGTAATTGGCAAAATGCTCCACATAATAAGAAAACGCCAGGGACAGGACCATCCATGCCGCCAGAGAGATGCCTACCCCGGGAGCAACTTCCTTCAGGGGACGGCGCTGGCCCTGGGCCAGCATATACAGCACCGTCAGCATCAGGAACATCACCACGCCCAGAACGATGAAGCGCAGATAGCTCCACAGGTCAATGAAGCCCTGCGGCAGGGCAATGAGCCCGGACACGAACTCCAGGGCCCGGCGGCCCACCGTCACCAACAGCAGTGTCAGCCCAATGGAGAGGATCAGCCAGACGGTAAACAGCAGAATGGCCAGCTGGTTCAAAAGCATTTTCCGGGGCGGACCCATGTTGAAGGCCTTGCGCAGGGAGTGCAGCAGGCAGCTGGTGGCACGCATGGGGAACCAGATGGAAAAGACCAGACTGAACCACAGCAGCTGGCGGCTGGCGTTGGCGGATACATATATTAAATACGCCTCCAGCACCGAAACCACGTCCGCCGGGACCAGCTGGGACAGAAACTGAGAAATGTTGTCCACATCCAGCTTCAGAATGCCCAGCAGCGTGCTGACAAACACCATCAGCGGAAACAGGGCGAACAGCAGATAATACGTCAGCGCTGCGCTGTCGCGCCCCACGTCATGCAGATAATACCGGCGCACCAGTTGCACCGCCACTTGCCCCGCTGCGGTGCGGGGCAACCATGCCTTTTTCACAGGAGTCATCCCTCCTAATTCCCATACAGTGTACCACATAGCGGCCAAAATGAAAAGAGAAATTTGTCCTGTTGGCTTTCGACGGTCCTGTTTATCAGATTTTTGTAAAAATTTTATATGTTTTTTTGTATTTCCCTCTTGCGAGTTCTCGTTTGCTTTGATATAATCATTTCATCCAGAGAGAAAGTCGTTTCTGGAATCTACAGTAAAGAGGGTCGAATTATGGACAAACTTACCAACATCGTACGGGACGAAATTTCCCGCCAGTACAAGAGCGTTCGGCAGTTCGCTTTTGCGGTTGGCATTCCTCTGTCCACCATCAACAGCGCGCTGCACAACGGCATCGGCGGTTCCTCCTTTGACACGGTGGTCCAGATCTGCCGCACCCTGGGCATCTGCGCTCTGGGCGAGGAGAACATCCACCTGACCGAGGATACCCAGCGGATCCTGGATCAGTATGCCAAGCTGGACGATTACGGACGCCACACCATCTCCTCCGTGATGCAGGTGGAGTATGACCGCTGCACCAAGACGTTTGAGGACAGCTCCGAGCTCCGGGGCGGCTACTCCAGCGTCAACCTGTCCGCTCCCATTGCCAATGACGAGCCCGTCTCCATGAACGTGCTGGCCAGCCGCGAGGACTGAGCGGATCACATCATTCGTCGGTAAACAGCATAAAAAGAGGGTCTTCGACAGGGGTCGGAGACTCTCTTTTTATACGTTTCCACCAAAAATGCGTGTGATTTTTGGCGAGCTTACGGAAGATTACGCTTGAAATTCCACGGTATATCTGATATAATACAGTGTAATTGGCGGAACAGCGGCATTTTGCCCCGGGAGATTCTCGCGTTCGCGCCACCTTTTCAGATGGGAGAAAGATGCATGAAAGCAACAAGAAAAACCGGCACCTGGCTGTGGGCGCTGCTGGCAGCCGCAATACTGACGGCGCTGCTGACGGCCACAGCCTTTGCCGGAGGCAACGATTTCCGCTGCTGGACCGTGGACGCCCGGCAGTGGACCAACCAGGGATACCGTTCCGAAAAGGATGGGGTATGGTATCTGTTTCTGCCTGCCGACGAGAGCCTGGCGGACACGGTGCTGTCCTTCAGCGGCAGCGTGACGGCAGCTTCTGCCGGGACACTGGACCGGGAGCATGGCACCCTTACCGGCGCGTTTGCCGCCAGCGACCGGGTGACTCTGACGCTGGACGGCGGTAAAACGGTGCAGATCTGCGCGAAGCAGAGCAGTCTGCCCAGCTTGCGCCTGACCCTTAACGGTACCACGCTGGAGCAGGTGCACCGGGACAAGAACGTGAAATATCCCGGCAACGACCTGGTGGTGACGGACGGCGACGACGTTTTCACCGGCACCGTGGAGTTCAAGGGCCGCGGCAATTCCACCTGGAGGGAATATGCCAAGAAGCCCTATCAGATCAAGTTCAGCAAGAAAACCTCCGTGCTGGGCATGCCTGCGGCCAAGAAGTGGATCCTCCTGGCCAATGCTTCTGACGACAGCATGATCCGCACCCGCCTGGTGTATGATGCGGCGGAGCAGATGGGCTTTCCCTATGTGACGGAATATAAATATGTGGACCTGTGGGTGGACGGCGAGTATCTGGGTGTGTATCTCATCGGCGAGAAGGCCGAGATCGGCAAAAACCGCCTGAATCTGCAGGATCCTGCCGGGGCCATGTTTGAGCTGGATAACGGCTTTGCCACCGACGAGGACCACTATTTCTTCGAGGGGCGGCTGAACAGCTACTTCGCCCTGAAGGAGATCGTGGAGGAGGACGACGGACACATTCAGCAGGCCATGAGCAATTTCCAGACCGCCATGACCCGCTTTACTACGGCGCTGACCTCAGAGGGTTGGGAAAATCTGTCCTTAGCCCAGCTCAACGCCATGATCGACGTGGACTCCCTGGCCCGCTACTATCTGATGAACGAGTACGTTCTCAACGGCGAGTCCTTCTTCACCAGCTTCTTCTGGTATCAGGACGGCGCGTCCGATGTGCTGCATGTGGGTCCTCTGTGGGACTTTGACACCTGCATGGGCAACAAACAGGAGAAGGTCACGGACTACAACGCCTGCGATACCTCCGTGCTCATGAAGAAGATGCTGAACATCCCGGCCTTTTATCAGCGGGTGCAGGAGCTGTATGCCCGGTATGAGCCGGTGCTTACCGGCATGGCCGGGCAAATTGACGGCCGGAAGGCCGAGATCGGCGTCTCCGCCGACCTGAATTACCTCCGCTGGAACACCCTGGGCACTGCAAACCCCAAGCCCGGCGGTATGCCCTTTGCTCCCACCTATGACGAGGCACTGGACCGGGTGCGTACCTGGCTCAATGGCCGCGCAGGGGCGTTCACGCCTGCCGTGCGTCCCCAGCAGCTGGGCTATTACTTCAACACCGCCCGCACAGTGATGTATCTGACCTATTCCGCCCCCCAGCAGACGGCCCTGCGTTTCGCTGTGTGGGGTGAGCAGGACGGGCAGAACGACCTGCACTGGTATCAGGCCAAGAAACAGAATGGCCGCTGGGTGGCCGAGGTGCCTCTGATCAACCACCAGGAGACCGGCACCTATATGGTCCACATTTACAACCAGAACGGCCTGCCCCAGGGACTTCTGGACCACGGCACCGTGGTGGTGGACAACCTGGTCCAGCCGGAAAAGCCCGCCCTGAAGGCGGCACTGTCCGCTGACGGACGGTATCTGAACCTGACGCTTACCGGCGGCAGCGACCTGGCAAAGGTGTGGTTCCCCACCTGGAGCCAGAAAAACGGTCAGGATGACCTGCAATGGTACGAGGCCCGGAAGCAGGCGGACGGCAGCTGGACATATTCTGTGCTCCTAAGCCGCCACAACACCACCGGCACCTATTTCATTCATGCCTACGGCAATAGCAAGCAGAATCTGGTGGCCCATACCACCGCTTATGTGGAGAAGATTCCCGGGCCGGAGATGAAGGCCGCCGTGTCCGCTGACGGGCGGTATCTGGACGTAACGCTGACGGGCCGCAGTGATCTGAGCCGGGTGTGGTTCCCCACCTGGAGCCAGGACAACGGTCAGGACGACCTGCGGTGGTACGAGGCGGTGAAGCAGACAGACGGCAGCTGGACCTGCCGGGTGCCTCTGTCCAACCACGGCAGCACGGGTACGTATTTCATCCACGCCTACGGCAATGACAAGAAGAACCTGGTAGCGCACACCACCGCTTATGTGGAGAAGCTGGTGCAGCCGGAAAAGCCCGCCATGACGGCGGTGCTGTCTGCCGACGGAAGATATCTGGACGTGACTCTGACGGGCCGGGGCGATCTGAGCCGGGTATGGTTCCCCACCTGGAGCGCCGTGAACGGTCAGGACGACCTGCGGTGGTACGAGGCGGTCAAGCAGGCAGACGGCAGCTGGACCTGCCGGGTGCCCTTGGCCAACCACAAGAACGCGGGGGGCTATTTCCTCCACGCCTACGGCAATAATAAGCGCAATCTGGTGGCCCACACCACTGTTTCCGTCGCTCAGGCCGTGTCTCCCCAGGTGTGGACCCAGCTGTCCGCCGATGGGCGGTACATGACTGTGACACTGACAGGCCGCAGCGATCTGAGCCGGGTGTGGTTCCCCGTCTGGAGCGCTGTCAACGGCCAGGACGACCTGCAGTGGTACGAGGCGAAAAAGCAGTCCAACGGTGACTGGACGTATACGGTGACGCTGGCCCGGCACAAGGGAGCGGGTACGTATTTCATCCATGTCTATGGCAATAGCAAGCAGAATCTGGTGGCTCATACCACCGCCTATGTGATCTGAAAGGAGGAACGAGCAGCCCGGAACACCTGATGGAGATCCCCCTGCGACGAGTAGGAAATCAAAAACTGTAACGGAGGAAAAATATGAAGAAGGCATTATCTCTGCTTCTGGCGCTGATGATGGTGGTGGGTCTGGTCATGCCCCAGACCTGGGCCACCGGGCTCCAGGAGACGGAGCCGGACGCTGCCATTACGGAGACGCAGCCCGGCGACACCGCAGAACCTGACGCACAGCCGCCCCAGGCGGATACCATGTCCGGCAATTCCGCCGGGCTTACTCCCATCACCCGCACCAAGAATGCCGTGGCCAGCGGCGTGACCCTGGAAAAGGTGGTCATGCGCAACGTCAACGGCAGCCAGGTGGTGGGCTACCTTTCGGAGATCGACCTGAGCAAGGATGTGACCCTGAAGGCCAGCTACACCGGCTATTACTACGACGGCAGCACCGCTGCCCAGCGCAAGGCTATGGTCAGCAGCGGCCGGCTCAAGTGGGAGATGTCCCAGACCACCGCCCAGGCCGCCGCCTACGGACGGGCCTCGGATACCGAGGGCCGCGTGGTACTGGCTACCAACGCCGACTACTACAACATGCAGACCGGCGCGCCCACCGGCTACCTCATTATGGAGGGCAACCTGGTAAAAACCGGTAATGAGCCCTTCTTTGCCATTCTGAAGGACGGCTCCGCCGTGATCCGCAAGGCGGGCAGCGACACCTCCGACGTGGTGGAGGCCGTCTCCGGTCCCTATATGCTGGTGGAGAACGGCCAGATTGTTCCCGGCCTGGACCAGGGCGACCGTATGCCCCGCAACAGCGTGGGCATACGGGCCGACGGCTCCGTGGTATTCTTTGAGGCCGACGGCCGACAGGAGCCCATGTCCATCGGTATGAGCATGTATGAAGTGGCCAGCTTCCTGAAGGATGCCGGCTGCGTCACCGCTATTTATCTGGACGGCGGCGGCTCTGCCACCGTGGCAGCCTGTTATGAGGGCACCGACGAGCTGGTGGTTCGCAACAGCCCCAGTGACGGCCTGGAGCGCACCGTGTCCGACGCCCTGCTGGTGGTGTCCACCGCCCGCTTTGACGGCGATTTTGACCACGCGTCCGTGAGCCCCCAGAACGAGCTTTATACCCCCGGCAGCCGGGTGCCCTTCACGGCCCTGGGCGCTGACTCCGCAGGCGGCGCGGCCGACCTGCCTGAAAGCGGCCTGACCTGGGTGCTGGATACTCCCGCTGCCGGACGGATCGACGCCGCCACCGGTGTGTTTACCGCCGCCAAGGGCTATGTGGGCGATGTGCGGGTCCGCCTGACCTATCAGGGTCAGAATGTGGGCTCCGCCTCCATCACCATCGCCGAGCCCGATCAGGTGTCCTTCGCCGGCAAGACCCTGTCCCTGGACTATGACAAGACCAGCGACCTGGGCCTCACCGTCAAAAGCAGCCTGCGGGATATCCACTATCACGACGGCGACTTTACCTGGACCATCCGGCCTCTGACCGAGGGCACCACCGCCGCCGACATCGGCACCATCGTGGACAATCAGCTCCATACTGCCGCCAAGGCCAGCCAGACCCGTAAAGCAGAGATCACTGTCACCTATACCAAGGCAAACGGCCAGGAGCTTACCGATACCGTCACCGTGGAGATCGGCAAGATGCCCACCATCCTTCTGGACTTTGAGGACGAGAGCTCCAAGTCCGGCGTGAACGTGGGGGCCAACGCCGTGTGGGGCAACCTGAATAGCTTTTCCGGTCACAGCGCCCATAATCTGCCCGGCGTCAGCGACGCGGGCTTCGGCGTGGCCGGTCAGGTCAGCAAGGATCCCAACGGTCTGGACATCCCCTACGGGCCCATTACCGATTTCGGCCTGGCATGCCCCGACTTTATCAGCAGCAACGCGGAATGGGACTGCAACTCCGCCGGCGCACCCTATAGCTGGGACTGCGCCCAGGACCCCGCTACCCTGTTCCGCTCCATGGGCTATGAGTACTATGTGGGCGCCATCTCCACCGCCCAGGAGGGCGCGTGGGATATGTATGCCCGCCGCGTAGCTTCCGACGAGGGTCCCGTGCGCTTCGGCCAGAAGTCTCTGGAGTATCATTACGATTATACGAAGATCTCCGGCACCAACAACACCAACGAATACCTGCGCTACAGCGGCGAGGACGTGGTCATCGAGGGCCGTCCCACCGCCCTGGGCATGTGGGTCTACGCCCCGGAGGGCACGCCCAACTACTGGCTCAGCACCAGCGTGTCCTATTGGAACGGGGAGAAGTACGTTTCCACCAGCTTGCTGCACCTGAAGACTACCACCGTCAACGCCGCAGGCGAGACCGTGGACACCACCACCCAGTATACCGGCATCAACTGGTCCGGCTGGAAGTATGTGGAGGCCGATCTGCGCAGCGTGTATGACAAGGCCCAGGACGTGGAAAACCATCCCCTGAAGATTACCGCCGGCCAGGTGCTGCTGTGGACCATCATCATCGAGGGCGGCACCGGCGACGTGGACGGCAACAAGATCACCTGCGGCTCCCGGGCTGCCGGAAGCCTGTATGTGGACAACATCCGCGCGGTGTATGGCACCACGGCTGACGACCTGGAGAACCCCGTCATCACCTCTGTCCGCGGCGGCAGCGCCTCCGTCACCGGCTACACGGATCTGACGGAGCTGGCTGAGGACGGTTCCACCGTGCTGACGGACAATGAGCTGCAATTCTTTACCGGGTATTATGATCCCCAGGGCGAGAACCGCACCGGTGTGTCCGCCGAAAACACGGTCATCACCATCGACGGCCAGGACATCAAGAACTTTGCCAACACCGACCAGGCCGTTACCGGCTCCGTGACCCTGCCCAATGGCTGCCACAGCATCAAGGTGGAGATCATGGACGGCTTCGGCAACCGCGCCAGCGTCACCCGTACCTTTACCGTCAAGGGTCGTGCCGCCATCCCCACGCTGACTCTGGACGCGCCGTCCTATGCGCTGGTGGGCGAGAACTATGTGGTCAACGTGACCTCCCCCAATGCAGGGAAGATCGATTCCGTCACCGCGCACATCGTGTACGGCAACGTGGACCTGTTTGACACCGACGAAAACGGCGGCAAGGGCGCGTTCAACACCTGCGCTTCCCTGGGCTACGGCGAGGGCTTTGAGGGCACCAGCTCTGCTGCCCGCCGCACCACCACGGAAAAGACCGTCACCGTGAACATGAACCGTACCGGCTCTGCCGGGAAGGACCTGTTCACCTTCACCATGCCCATGCCCGCCGGGGTCACGGCACTGGACAGCCTGCCCATTTCCGTCACTGTGTCCTACACCTGTGACGGTGTCACCTATACCACCTCCACCGGCAGCCTGCGGCTGCCCATGCAGGGCTACTACGCCGTTACCTCCGACATTATGGTGGAGGGCGCGGGCGCGGCCAAGCTGTATGTGAAGGATATTGACGGCAGGGCAGCCTCCGGTGTGGACCTGTATGTGGGCGAAACCTGCATCGGCACCACCGACGGCTCTGGCCAGATCAGCACAGACTATTTCAACAAGCTGGCTGCCGGCTCCCGCACCGGTGTCATCGCCCGGAAGGACAGCCATCGCTCCTTCGAGACGATCATCGTCACCCGCCGCGCCGGCGGTAGCAGCGACGGTATGCCCGCATTCGTGCAGCTCAACGCCACCCCCAATGCCCAGAGCTGCCAGAACATCACCTGGGTGTCCAACCCCCTGACCGCGCAGGCCAAGGCCGTGGTTCAGTACAGCGAAAAGAACAGCTTCAAGGGCACCTTCTCCTCCAGGGCCCAGGGCCAGGTCACTCTGCGTGAGTTCACCACCTCCGGCGACGCCGCCTATGTCAGTACCGTGTCCCTGACCGGGCTGAAGTCCGGCACCACCTACGTTTACCGTGTGGGCGACGGCAGCAGGTGGTCTGAAAACATGACCTTCACCACCAGCCAGCCCGGCTCGGCCACCACCCGCTTCTTTGTCATCGGCGATACCCAACTCTCCGGCATCGCGGAGAGCGATCAGGAGGAGATCCGCCTGATGAACGCCATCGCCGCCAACATCAACAGCCAGCCCATGAACTTCGGTATCCAGACCGGCGACTTTGTGGACAACGGCGGCAACCTGGTCCAGTGGAACGAAATTCTGGATGTATTCTCCAAGAACTACGCCGACATTCCCGTGGTGCAGGTCATGGGCAACCATGAATATTACGGCGACCTGTCCGGCGGCAACGCCTCCAGCCTGTGGACGCTGCCCGACAAGCTGTATTACTCCGTGGAGTACGGCGATGTGTATGTGGCGGTCATCAACTTTGCCGCCAACCTGGAGGACGCCTGCCAGTGGCTGATCCAGGATGCGGCCAAGTCCAGCTGCACCTGGAAGGTGCTGGCCGTTCACCAGCCCGCATACTATACCAATCCCAACGGCAGCAGCGAGGCCTTTAACCGTTATATTCCCGCAGCCGCCGAGGCCGCCGGGATCAACGTGGTGTTCTCCGGCCACGACCACAGCTATGCCCGCACCATGGTGCTGAAGGATGGCCAGCCTGTGTCCGAGACCACTCAGAACGGCCGTCTGCCCGCCACCTACGGCAAGGGCGTGCTGTACTACATCTGCGGCGACCTGGGTGAAAAGTCCCGCAGCACCGAGTACAAGGCCGTCAATAATCCCGACTTCCACTTTGCCCAGGTGTCCCAGGAGTACGACTCTCTGTACCTGGCCGTGGAGGCCACCGCGGACGCTATGACCGTCCGCACCTACTCTGTCAGCGCTGAGGGCGCCCAGTCCCTGATGGATACCTACACCATGCGGGTCCCTGCCAGCGTGTGCCGCGATAAGGGCCACGACTTCTCCGGCAAAACTGTGTATGCCCGGAACGGCAAGCTGGTATGCTCCTTCTGCGGCCAGACCGTGGAGCTGAAGGACGCGGGCTATACCGGCTGGGCCCGGGATGAGGCCACCGGCCTGCGGATGTATTGCTACAACAACGCCTGGCACACCGGCTGGTTCATCATCGACCCTGAGGTGTATTGCTTTGACAAGAACGGTGTGGCCTACGACGGAAAGGTGACCCTGTACGGCAAGCAGTTCGTCTTTGACGACGGCGTGGTGGTCAGCGGCCCCACGGGCTTTGTCAAGCGCGACGACGGCAAGACTCTGTACTTTGAAAACGGCCGCATTGCTTCCGGCTGGAAGGACATCGGCAACGCTACCTACTACTTCGAGACCTCCGACCTGGGCGATGACTTCGGCGTCATGTACACCGGCCGCCGCCTGATCGGCAGAACCTGGTACGAGTTCGGTGCGGATGGCCGTCTGTATGAGTTGGTCCGGGGCCGTATGTCCGCCGACGAGAAGGAGATCGTGGTCACCATCACGCCGCCCTCCGGCCAGGGCAGGAATTACGGCAACATCATGGCCGCTGCCTGGAGCCAGCAGGACGGCCAGGACGACCTGGTGTGGTACAATGCCACCGCCAACGGCGACGGCACCTACACCATCCGGGTGCCTATGTGCAAGTACAATGTGGTGGGCCGCTACCTGGTCCATGTGTACAACCACGGCATCCACGGCCAGCTGCTGGGCGGCCTGACCTTCCAGAATACCCACACCGTGGGCCATACGGATGTGGTCAAGAGCGACTCCAGCACCTGCGTCAGCGCCGGCCAGGTACGATACGTCTGCCGCTACTGCGGCGCGGCCCATAGCTCCAGCACCCCTGCCAAGCGCCACTCCGTATCCGCTGTGGTGGACAGTGAGTGCCGCACCATGACGGTGACCATGGACGCAGGCAACGGCCACGCCCACTCCAACGTGCGTTTCGCTGTGTGGAGCAGCGCGAACGGACAGGATGATCTGACCTGGTACACTGCCAAGAAGAACGGCAGTGGTCAGTGGACCTATACGGTGCCCCTGGTGAACCACAACAGCACCGGCACCTACTTCATTCACGCCTATTCCTCCGACTCCGGCCAGAACCGGCTCATCGGCAATACCACCGCCCAGGTGGCCAGGCTCCCGGCTCCTGACAGTGTCACTGCCCAGGTGTCCGCTGATTACCGCACCATGTCTGTGCAGCTGGATACTGCTTGCAGCTACAGCAGCATCCGCTTTGCTGTGTGGAGCAGCGCAGGCGGCCAGGACGACCTGACCTGGTACACCGCCAAGTCTGCCGGCGGCAACCGCTGGACATATAACGTGGACCTGACCAACCACAACAGCACCGGCACCTACTTCATCCATGTGTACAGCGGCAGCAAGCTGGTGGCCCACACCACCGCCCAGGTGGCCAAGCTCCCGACGCCTGATACCGTCACCGCGCAGGTATCTGTCGACTTCCGCACCATGTCCATCCAGTTGGACGCTGTCCGCAGCTACAGCGGCATCCGCTTTGCTGTGTGGAGCAGCGCAGGCGGCCAGGATGACCTGACCTGGTACACCGCCAAGTCTGCCGGCGGCAACCGCTGGACCTATAACGTGGACCTGGCCAAGCACAACAGCACCGGCACCTACTTCATCCATGTGTACAGCGGCAAGACCCTGGTGGCCCATACCACCGCCCAGGTCAAGAGCCTGCCTCCCGCTGCCCCCGGCGTCAAGACCGGCCTGACAGCCACAGTTTCCTCGGACAACGCCGCCATCGAGCTGGCGCTGACCACCGCCGCCAAGTACGGCAAGGTACGCTTCGCCGTGTGGAGCAGCGCAGGCGGTCAGGATGACCTGGTCTGGTATGACGGACGGCTCAACGGCAATACCTGGTCCGCCGGTGTGAAGCTGCTGAACCACAAGACCCTGGGCGGCTACTTCATTCATGTGTATGCCGACGGCAAGCTGGTGGCCCACACCACCGCCAATGTATACGGCATGCCGCCGCAGCAGAGCGCCCAAGCCATTGTTACCGATGACTTTAACTGGATGCGGCTGCGTTTGTACAGCGCTGCCGGATACAGCAACGTGCGCTTCGCCGTGTGGAGCAGCGCAGGCGGTCAGGATGATCTTACCTGGTACAAGGGCGAGAACATCGGCGGCGCCTGGGTGGCCGCAGCAAACCTGGCCAAGCACAACAGCACCGGCACCTACTTCATCCACGTTTATGCCGGGAACAAGCTGGTGGCTCATACTACCGTCACCGTGAAGTCCCTGCCCAACGGGTAAGGCTTATCAGATTATCGCAGCATAACACAGGCCCGCAGGCTTTCGCCTGCGGGCCTCAGCTTGTCAAAAAAGGACGCCGCCTTTTTTTGACAAGCTGAACGCCCCGATGCCGTGACATCGGGGCGTTCTTAATGAAATGCAGCTGACTGGCAGGAAGCTCAGTCGATCATGGACTTCAGGTTCTCGGCGACGGTGATGGGGGCAGCGGTGGCAGCCTTCACCTGCTCGACGGTGAACTCGGGATTGATCTCGGTCATGACCAGGCCGTTCTCGGTGACTTCCAGCACGCACATCTCGGTGATGATCTTGTTGACGCAGTGGGAAGCGGTCAGGGGCAGACGGCACTTCTCAAAGATCTTGGGGTTGCCCTTAGCGGTGTGCTCCATGCAGACGATGCACTTGCGGGCACCGACGCACAGGTCCATGGCGCCGCCCATGCCGGGCATCTTCTTGCCGGGGATGATCCAGTTGGCCAGGTTGCCCTGGGCATCCACTTCCAGAGCGCCCAGGAAGCAGGCATCCACGTGACCGCCGCGGATCAGACCGAAGTTGGAAGCGGAGTCGATGAAACCGCCGCCGAAAGCCACGGAGGAGGGAGAACCACCGGCGTCCACCACGTGGTAGGGATCATAGTTGGCGTCGCCTTCCTTGGGGGACTTACCGGCGGAGACGATACCCAGCTCAGCATGGATGATCAGCTCCACGTCCTTGGGCAGATAGTTGGGGATCAGGGTAGGCAGACCGATACCCAGGTTGACAACGTCGCCGTTCTTCAGCTCTTTGGCGCAGCGCTTGGCGATAAAGCCTTTGATCTCGCTCTTTTCCATTACTTTCTTTCTCCTTCCACGATGTAGTCAACACACATACCATAGGTGTGGATATTCTCGGGCTCGATCTCGCCCACGGGAACCAGATACTCGGTCTCGGCGATAACGGTATCGGCGGCAGTGGCCATGACAACGTTGAAGTTGCGCATGGTGCCCTTGTACCAGCAGTTACCGAACTCGTCGCACTTATAGGTGCCCAGCAGGGCGAAGTCCGCATGGATGGGCTTCATCAGCAGATAGTCCTTGCCATCAACGGTCTTGCGGCCCAGGCAGAAGGGGCTCTCCTCCACCAGGGTGTCGATGCCCACGGGGGTCAGCACACCGCCGAGGCCGGCGCCGGCGGCGCGAATGCACTCAGCCAGGGTGCCCTGGGGCAGCAGATTGACCTCCAGAGTGCCCTCGGTGTGCTGCTGGCCGACCTCGGGGGTCATGCCAACGTGAGTGGCGATAACGCGCTTGACCTGATGATTGTGGATCAGCTCCGCGATACCGAAGAACTCCTCGCCCTGGGGGCCCACTGCGCGGCCCATATCGTTGGCGATTAAGGTCAGGTCCTTGGTGCCCAGAGCTACCAGCTCCTTGACGATTGCTCTGGCCTGGCCGCAGGCCAGGAAGCCGCCGCACATAATGGTGGCGCCGTTGGGGATCATAGCCGCTGCCTCTTTGGCAGTGATAACAGGTTTCTTTGCCATTTCAGTTCCTCCTTGTTATTTGTCGTTCTCCCAAAAAATAGAATCCCTTCTATTTTCTCATTTGTAATCATAGCACTATTGGCGGGAAAATACAAGAGAAGATTGGATAACTTTTTCACAAATGAACAGATTCACCGTCGAAACAGCCATACTGTACGAAATGTGAAAAACGGATATTTGGAGACACGACCAGACGGCCACCGCAACAGTGGCCGTCTGGCGTAAGGTTAAATTTTACTTCATGCCACGCTTGACCATCTCGGTCACAGCGAAGGAAGCCACGTCGTCGGCATACTTGCCGGCGCCGAAGCCGGCGTCATAGCCCAGCTCCTTGGCCAGCTCATGGGTGATACGGGGACCGCCGCAGCAAACAACGAACTTGTCGCGCAGGCCCTCGGCCTCCAGCAGCTCGATGAGGTTGGTGAGGTTCTGGATGTGGACGTCCTTCTGGGTCACGGTCTGGGACACCAGCAGCACATCGGCGTGCAGCTCCAGGGCCTTCTTGATGAACTCCTCGTTGGGAACCTGGGAGCCCAGGTTGTACGCCTCGATCATCTCGTAGCGTTCCAGGCCGTAATGACCGGCAAAGCCCTTGCGGTTCATGATGGCGTCGATGCCCACGGTGTGGGCGTCGGTACCGGTAGACGCACCCACCATAACGACCTTGCGGCCGATATGCTCGCGGATGTAGTCATTGGTGTCTTCCATGCTCATGACGTCGGACTCCACGGTGATGACGTGGATATCCTCATAGTTTACGGAGTGGACGCAGCTGCCGTAGACCACATAGAAGGTGAACTCCTTGTCCAGGGGGGTGTGGTAAGCCACATTGGGCTCGTCCAGACCCATTTTCTTGGCGATCTGACGGGCAGCCTCCTCGCCGCGTTCATCGTCCTTGATGGGCAGGGTGAAGCTGGTCTGCACCTTACCGTCGTTCATGGTGTCGCCGTAGGGCTTCAGACGGGTCAGGTCCAGGGTGGTATCGAAATCGATCTTATGGGTGTTATACAGTCCGCTGCTCATTCTGCTGCCACCTTCCCTTTCATGACTTCAACAAAGGGATTGAAGTATTTGTCGTCCTTGACCACAACACCGGCCAGGCCCTTGCCGCCGTCCTTAGGACGCTTGACATCGGCGAAGATACCCTTTTCAATGGTGGTGAACAGGCCCAGCTTCTCGATCTCCTTCAGCAGATCGGTGGCCTTGGTCAGCACCTCGTTGGCGCGGTTGCGGATGATGCCGTTCTCCTTATAGGTCAGCTCGCTGCCCAGATCCTTCATGGTGCGGAAGATATACTGCGCATTCTCGATGGACAGGGCGCGGTCGGACATGAACGGGGTGTGGATGGCCTCGGTCATCATGCCCAGCAGGCACAGCCGCTGGTTGGTGAGGATGGTCACCATGTTGAACAGGGCATCCTGGATGTGGCCGCGGAAGATATTGCCGGTCATGAACTTCGTGGGCGGCATGTACTTCAGCGGGGCGTTGGGGAAGATCTCGCGGGCCATCTGCGCCTGAGCCAGCTCGTAGAGGAAGGTATTCTCCACGGCGGGGTCCATTTCAAAGGCATGGCCCAGACCCATCTGCTCCTCACGCATACCGGCGTCCTTGGCAAAGGCCTCGTTCAGGAACTGGGAGGCCAGAACGGTGTGGGCGGCGGTGATGGCGTCGTCGGTGGTCAGATAGTTGTCCTCGCCGGTGTTGATGATCACGCCGGCATAGCCGTTGATGACACGGGAGAAATACTGGTCCACGATGGTGCGCTGCATGTTGATGTCGCGGAACAGAATGCCGTACAGGGCGTCGTTCAGCATCACATCCAGACGCTCCAGAGCGCCCATGGCGGCGATCTCGGGCATGCACAGACCGGAGCAGTAGTTGCACAGCCGGATGTAGCGGTGCTGCTCCTCGCCCACCTCATCCAGAGCCGCACGCATCAGGCGGAAGTTCTCCTGGGTGGCATAGGTGCCGCCGAAGCCCTCGGTGGTGGCGCCGTAAGGCACATAGTCCAGCAGGGACTGGCCGGTGGTACGGATGACGGCGATGATGTCGGCGCCCTGCTTGGCACCGGCCTTGGCCTGGATAATATCCTCGTAGATATTACCGGTGGCCACGATGATGTACAGGTAGGGGCCTTCCTTGTCGCCCCACTCCTTCAGATACGCATTGCGCTTGGCAACGTTCTTGTTGATGCGCTCCACGGTGGCGTTGACCACGGGAGCGATGGCGGCGCGGATCTCCTCGTCGGAGTGAGCGGGAACCTTGGACAGGTCCAGCTCGCCCTTGTCGATGGCCTCAGCCACGGCCTGGGGATCCTTGCCGGTCTCGATCATAGCGTTGCCGATGGCCCACGCCGCGCCCATAGGCAGGAAGGACGTAGCCATCATGTGGTCCACCACCACGTTGGGCAGGGGAACGTCCATATCATTGACGCCGTCAATGCCCAGCAGGCGGCAAACCGCGCGCTCCACGGTGACCGTGGTGTGCTGGTCAATGAACCGCTGGGTGTCGTCTGCCACATGGGCAGCGGACTGGCGGGCCTGGTTGACCAGCTCCATATTCAAGCCGAGTTTGCTTTCCATAGTATTACCTCTTATTTCTTCACGTGACGCTCGTTGCGCAGCAGCTTGGTGGGCTCCAGATAGCGCTGCTTGGTGCCCTCGGCGACCCATGCCACGCCGGTCTTCTCCGCCTTCTTCTTGCCGGTGCAGACGTCGCAGTGGCAGTTCTGGACATAGTGCTCAGGCTGAGTATAGGAGGTGATGACGCCCTCGAAGTTGCGCAGGATGACCTTGCGGGGGGTCTCGGAGATCAGGTAGTTGGGCATAACGGGGGTCTTGCCGCCGCCGCCGGGGGCGTCCACCACGAAGGTGGGGATGCAGTAGCCGGAGGTATGGCCGCGCAGAGCCTCCATGATCTCGATGCCCTTGGACACGGGAGTGCGGAAGTGGCTCAGGCCCAGGGAAGGATCGCAGGCATAGATGTAGTAGGGACGCACACGCATCTTGACCAGGCCGTGGACCAGCTCCATCATCACATGGGAGCAGTCGTTGACACCGGCCAGCAGCACGGACTGGTTGCCCAGGGGGATACCGGCATCGGCCAGCATGGCGCAGGCCTTGGCGGCCTCATCGGTGAACTCCTTGGGGGTGTTGAAGTGGGTGTTCAGCCAGATGGGATGATACTTACGCAGCATGGCGCACAGCTCGGGGGTGATACGCTGGGGGCACACCACGGGGGTGCGGGAGCCCAGACGGACGATCTCCACGTGGGGGATGGCGCGCAGGCGCTTGATGATGTACTCCAGGTTCTCATCGGAGACCATCAGACAGTCACCGCCGGACAGCAGGACGTCACGGACCTCGGGATGAGCGGCCACATAATCGATGCACTTGTCGATCTGGGCCATAGGCACCTCGCAGTCATTCTGACCGGCAAAACGGCGGCGGGTGCAGTGACGGCAGTACATGGAGCACTGGTCGGTGATCAGCAGCAGCACCCGGTCAGGATAGCGATGGGTCAGACCGGGGGTGGGGGAGTCGGTATCCTCGTGCAGGGGATCGGCATCCTCATAGTCGGCATACTCCAGCTCCTCAGCCCGGGGGATGGCCATCTTGCGGATGGGATCAAAGGGATCGTTCAGGTCGATCAGGGACAGGTAGTAGGGGGTCACGGCCATACGCAGCTTGCCCAGGGTCTTGCGGACACCCTCCTCCTCGTCGGGGGTCAGGTTCATGTACTTCTTCAGGTCCTCAACCGTCTCGGCGCGGTTGGCGACCTGCCAATGCCAGTCATTCCACAGATTTTCGGGGACATCGGCGAACAGACCATTGCGAGTCTTCATATTCGTATCTCCTTAATAAGAATGGATTCCAAAAAGATGGATAGGGCGAAGGCAGGGAGGCCAAAGACCTGGCCGCCCTGCACTCGCATAACTTCGTTTAGCAGTACTTCTCGTCGAACAGCTTACGCAGCTTGGGGTTCTCGCGCAGCACGTCCAGGGTGATCTGGGCATGGTTCTTGGTGTAGCCATTGCCGATGATCATGGTGACGTCCTTGCCGATACCCTCGGCGCCCAGGGCAGCCTTGGTGAAGGAGGTAGCCATGGAGAAGAAGTACACCAGACCGTCATCGTGGACGGGCAGGATGGCGGACATCTCGCAGGACTCAATGTTCACGCAGCAGATGGACAGATCGTACTCCTTGCCGTCGTTGGCAGCCAGAGCAGCCTCCATAACCTCAACGGGCTTGGTGCAGTCGGCCACGATCACATCGGTGTAAACGCCCAGCTCCAGCAGACCGGGAACCTGCTTGGGATTGCGGACAACGCCCACGACCTTGCCGTTGGGGCCGACCTTCTTCATAGCTTCCCAGCCGCACAGAACGCCGGACTTGCCGTTGGCACCCAGGATCAGAACGCTGTCGCCCTCCTTGGGCAGCTTGCGGGCCTGAGCGGGAGCACCGGCCACGTCCAGGGCGGCCAGGGCCAGAGGCTCGGACATATCCTCGGGCATCTTGGCATACAGGGCGGACTCGAACAGGATGGCCTTACCCACGATGTCCACGCGGTCGATATCCTTGTGGATGGCCAGGATCTTGTCGATGCGCAGGGGGGTCATGGACAGGGACACCAGGGAGACGATCTTGTCGCCTTCCTTCAGGTCGAAGCCAGGCTTGTTCTTCAGGTCCTCGCCGATGTGAGCGACGACGCCCTTGAACATACCGCCGGAACCGGTGACAGGATTCTGCTGCTTGCCGCGCTCAGCGACGATGCCCAGGATCATTTCGCCGATCTTCTTCTCGTCGCCGCCGCAGGCGTCGGAGATCTGGGTGAAGGAAGCGGAGTCGATGTTCAGGGAGGTGACGTCGCAGACGATCTCGTTGGAATAGACCTTGGACATGTCGTTGTCGACCTTCCAAGCAGCCTGGGTCAGAACGCCCTTGGGCTCGATAACGCGGTGGGTACCGTACTTGTTGCCTTTCAGTTCAGCCATTGTTAAATATCCTCCTAAAAAATATCAAAATTGTGTTTACGCTTACTGCAGGGGCTTGAGGCTCAGGATCTCACGAGCCTCGGCGGGCGTGGCGATCTCGCGGCCCAGCTCCTTGGCGATGCGGACCACCTTGGCCACCAGCTCGCCGTTGGACGCGGCCTTCTGGCCCTTGCCCAGATAGATGTTGTCCTCGAAGCCAACGCGGACGTTGCCGCCCATGGCGATGGCAGCGGCAGCCATGGTCCACGCAGCGCGGCCCACGCCGGACACGGTCCAGGTGGAGCCTGCGGGAATCTTGCTGGCGAAGAACGCCAGGTTCTCCACGGTAGCGGGGGTGCAGCCGTGGACGCCCAGCACGAAGTTGAACTGCATGGGATGGGCGGGCACCTCACCCTTCTTGGCCATGCCAAGGATGGTATCGATGTGACCCAGCTCGAAGCACTCGTACTCGGGCTTGATGTTGTTCTCCAGCATGCGCTTGCCGAAGGCACGCATGGTGGGCATGGTGTTGTCGAATACCTCGTCGCCGAAGTTGCAGGTGCCGCAGTCCAGCGTGGCCATCTCGGGGAACAGCTCAGTGGGCTGCAGACGCTCCTCGGGGGACATACCGGTGGCGCCGCCGGTGGAGGGGATCATGATAACATCGGGCAGCTCCTTGCGGATGGCGTCCATGACCACGCGGAAGCGCTCACGGTCCTGGGTGGGGGTGCCGTCGTCCTCGCGGACGTGGATGTGCAGAATGGCGGCGCCGGCCTCGTAGGCGGACTTGGCCTCGCGGACCATTTCCTCCACGGTGTAGGGAACGGCGGGATTCTGCGCCTTGGTGACCTCAGCGCCGCAGATAGCAGCGGTAATGATCAGCTTTTCCATTTCTATCGCTCCCTTACTTCTCGATCTTCTTGCGCTGGCAATCCTTAGGAGTCACGCAGGTGCCGTGGGCGCGGCAGACAACGATGGGCTCTTCCAGAACGTCGGCGGCAGAAGCGCTGATGTCGGGACGGGACACGATGACCTTGCGGGCCTCGAACTTCATGGTGCGGGAGGTGTTGCCGACCTTCTCGATCTCGCCATAGGCTTCGATGTAGTCGCCGGCGTACACGGGAGCCAGGAACTCCACGTTGTCATAGGCACAGAACAGGCCCTCATCGCCGTCGCACTTGATCAGCAGCTCGGTGGCCACATCGCCGAACAGGTGCACCATGTGTGCGCCGTCCACCAGGTTTCCGCCGTAATGAGCATCCTTGGCACTCATACGCAGACGCAGCAGAGAAGTCATCTTTTCCATAAGTATTTTCCTCCTTCAGAATTTTGGGATCGCCTTCAACAGAAGCCGTGCTGCAAACGGGCCTTCCTTCTTCCGGCGTTCTTTCGGGCATAAAAAGAGCGCTATCGGTCAAGGTCATTGACCAATAGCGCTCCATGTTACAAACACAATAACATGACAGTAACGCAGCTTACGCAAGCGTCCCCAAGGGCAAGGTCACAGACCGACATTGTCCTTTCGGCGGGCGGCCCCTTTCTGCTCCGTTTGTAACGGATGTCTGTCCCCTGCGAAGCAGTACCCTGTCGCCCGCGCCTCTATTGATTGTAGTATGAACTTCTGTTGCACCCATTATATCGCGATGCGGAGGAATTTGTCAATAGAATTTGTGACAGAAATCACAATAACTTTTTTGTACATCTGACAAATTTTTCGCACCCTGTTTCCTTTGGATATAATGCTGGGGACGATATAGCACACAGGGAGAAATGCCCACGCTGCACGGACATTTCTCCCTGTAATAAAATCAATAGCTCTGCTCGATCTTTTCCAGAATTTCCGGCTTCAGCGACAGCATCCGGCAGATATTCAGCGCGTCCCGGGGGCAGTCGGACCTGCCCTCCACCCGGTACAGACCATAGTTCATGTGCCGGGCGATGACGGCCACGCCGTCCTCGTTGGTAGCGGCCAGCTCCCGGCGGATCTGCTCCGGATCCACATCCCGCAGGCCGATGATCTGGTAGTGAATGCGGGCGTGCTCGGCCACCTTGTCATAGTGGGTGGTCAGCAGGGAGATGGCATTGACGTCGTTTAAGTACCGGGTGACGGCCTGGACGATGATGGCGCCCTCATCGGGGTTGGTACCCCGGGCAAATTCGTCCAGCAGGAACAGGGAGTACCCCTGCTCTACCTCTGCCAGGGCCTTCTGGAACTGGACGATCTCGCTGCCGAAGCCGGACAGACCCGACTGGATGGACTGCAAATCGTCAAACAGCATTTTCACGCTCCAGAACAGAGGCATCCGGGCCTGCTTGGCGCATACCAGGAATCCCGCCTGCAAAAGCAGCACGTTCAGGGCCACGGTTTTCATGGCCACGGACTTGCCGCCCATGTTGGCGCCGGTGATCACCGCTGCGCCCCGGTCCAGAGAGATGGACACCGGCACAAAGGAACGACCCTGCTCCCGTAAAAGATCGCACAGCTCCGGGTTGATCATATCCGTCAGCTCCAGAGCGGTGTCGGTGATTTCCGGCCGCACCCCACCGTACCGGTGGGCAAACAGCGCCTTCTGAATGAGAAAATCCAGCCGCCCGGCGGTGTCGGCGTCGGCCATCAGATCGTCGGCCAGAGGAGCCAGGGCCGCGCCCATGGCCCGGCGGACCTTCATCTCCTCGCTGTCCTCCTCGGCGCAGATGCGCACCCGCTTCTGCCGCAGATCGTCCTTCTCCGCGTCAGTCTGGGCCCGGTACAGCTGCTCCTCCACCTGCTTCTTGGCGGCGCGGATCTCCCGCAGCTTCGGCGTGGCGGCATCGGGGATGTAAAAGCCCCGGCTGCGGGTGTTTTCCGGGTCCAGAATGGCCAGAGCCGGAGCGGGATCATGAAATTCCAGGCCCGTAAGTCCCGCCGTATCCCGCAGCCGCTCAAACATGGGCCGCAGGGTCTCCAGCCGCTGGAGATAGCCCTTGAGCTCAAACAGCTCCACATGGTCCGGCACCTCCAGCTCCCGGCACCGGCGCAGGGAGCCGCGGATGTCCTTCATCTGGCACAGCACCACACAGATCTGGTCGTACAGGTCCTTCAGCTCCTCCGCATGGGCGGCGGCCCGCTCCACATTGTACAGCTCCAGCTCCAGCTCCTGCCGTTGGTCGGGGGTATAGTACCGCAGGCGGCGAATGCGCTCCTGGCCAAAGGGGCTGCACCCATGGAGACTCTCCAGAATATACTGCAGGCCGATTTTTTCTCTTTCCTCGAAACGGATCTCGATCATGCCAGCTCCTCCTTTACATTGATCACCGGAACGTCCACGGCCTCCCGCATCCGGGCCATGAACTCGTCTTTATCGAATTTCCACCCGTAGGCGGACACAGGGTTGATGGTCACGCACAGGGTCCGGGCTGCCTCGGCAGTTTCCAGCCGCACCTGCCGGGTCTGCAGCTTGTCCAGGGTATCCGGCGTCAGCAGCACCCGGCTGGGGTCCTTCACCACCAGCCGTCCGCCCCGCAGCACGCCGCTGCGCAGCAGGGGCACCACCATGGAGTCCGTCAGCGCTCCGGGGGCCAGGGCCTCGCCGTGCTCCTTCAGACATTTCTCCAGGCCGTCCTCCGCCTCCGGCGGCAGGGTCTCCGCCTTGGGCAGATTCATGATGCGGTAGATATTGGCGGTATCCGCCACCACCCTTTCCATGCTCATGTGATACGACGCGCCGGTGCACAGCACCACGCCCTCGGCAACCGCCCGGGCGCCCAGAGACTTCCGGCCCAGGGCCCCGTCGATGATGGACTTATCCGCTCCCAAATCAAAGAACATCCGGGATACCTCCCGCAGCTGGCTGGTGATGGACGGCCCTGCCAGCTGGACGTTTCCGGCGCTGCGGGCCCGAAGGATCACCACCTCACCCAGAGGCGTGGGAATGCCGGTGGTCTCCAGGATCTCCGCAGTCACATCGCCCAGCCGCAGCATGTCCCGGGCCGTGGCGATCAGGGTTCCCTCCCGGACGAAAATGCCGGGCTTTTCTGTACCCGTCACCACGTCGGTGGACTCGCCGTCCCGCCCGATGGACGTCAGGCCCAGGGTTCCCTGAAGCCGGTCGTGATGCAGCATCCAGTTAAGCATAGTGGTCTTTCCTGCGTTTTTGCACATGCCCACAATGGACATGGTTTTCACGCTGTTCAATATCTCCAGCAGCTGTGAGGACATGTTTTTCCCTCCCGGTGTAAATCGTTCTGAAATGGTATTATAGCGTATATTTCCTTAAAAGAAAAGGGGGGACCGCAGGATTTATTTTTTGCCCGCCCGGTAAGCCAACGCACCCCGCAGGGCGGACCGCCAGGAGAGCGGTCTGCCGCACGGGGTGCGTTTATGGCAGCGGGAAAAGGGGCCGCGTCAGTTGGCGATGCCGTGGTGGACGGGCTTGGTGGCGGGGGTAATGGCCTGGATGCTGTAGCCGTTGGCCAGACAATACTGGATGATATCCGGCAGGGCGTCGGCGGTGGTGGACTTGGTTCCGGCATCATGCATCAGCACCACGTTGCTCCGGCCATGGCGCAGGGCAGAGGTGACGGCGCTGTAGATCCGGCCCGAGGAGGCGGGGGTGCCGGCAGCGTCGCCGCTGGATACATTCCAGTCAAAATAGGTGAAGCCCTCGTTCTGGACCCGTTGGGCCAGACGGCTCATGATGCCCACGCTGTACTGGCGGCTGACGGTGTTGGAGCTGCCGCCGGGGAAGCGGATGATGGCGGCTTCATACCCGAAATCCGAACGGAGCCGGTCCCGCAGACGGTAGATGTTCTGCATGAAGGCCTCGTTGCTCTTATAAATGGCAGCGTAATCGTGGGAGTAGCCGTGGATGGCCACGGTGTGGCCCTCGTCGATCATCCGGCGGATCAGAGCCTTACCGGACTCGCCGTAGTTGACGATGAAGAAGGTGGCGCGGACGTTATAGGCCTTCAGAGTGTCCAGCACCCGGGGCGTCACCCGGTCGCTGGGGCCGTCATCGAAGGTCAGGTAGACGGGACTGGAGCCGGTGGTGGTATTTTCATATACGGACACCTGGCGGGTGGCAGAGGCAGTGTTGCCCGCCTTGTCGGACACGGTATAGGTCAGGGTATAGACCCCGGGAACGGAGGTGTCCACAGTGCCGGCCCGGCGGATGGCTGCGGTCAGGTCGCCGTCGGCGTCATCCTGGGCCGTGGCTCCGGGATCCTTGAATGTACCGCCCAGGGGAACGAACAGCTCCCGCTGACCGGACAGCGTGATGACCGGGGCTACCACGTCCCGGACCGTCACCCGACGGGTGGCAGTGGCAGTATTTCCGGCCTTGTCGGTGACGGTGTAGGTGAGAACGTGGATGTCGCCGCTTTCCTGGTCCGTTACCCGGATAGAGGCGGTGAGATCACCGTCGCAGCGGTCCCGGGCGGCGGCTCCCGGGTCCTGGAACAGGTCAAAGCGGGAGACGGTGACCTCCGTATCCCCGGCCAGCGTCAGCTCCGGGGCCTCCCGGTCCTCCACGCGCACCAGACGGCGGGCCGTGTAGCGCTGCCCCCGGTACTCCGCCTGATACGTCAGGGTATAGTCCCCGGGGACCTCGGTGTTCACCCGGCCCTCCACGGTGACGGCGGTATCGGTGCGATTGCTGCCCCGCAGCAGCTGGGCGCCGGGGTCCGTGTAGGCAGCGAAGGCGGCGATGCGTTCCTCGGACGGGCCGTTGAGCTGGATGTGAGTGGGCGGTGTGAGGATAAAATAGCCCTTTGCAAGGCTCAGAACGCCGATGACGGCGGCTGCCAGCAGCAGAGCTCCGCCTGCCGCCAGAGCGGCGATGGTCTTTTTTTTCATGGATGCGATCCCCCTATAAACGATTCTGTCTGATATTGTAGAGAACTGCCGCCGGGGAATCAAGGTACATTCCGTTACAAGACGGTAACAAATGATTACGAAAAATTTTATCCGCGAAAGTGTGTGTATTCAGGCAGTGCAGTAAAGCCTGGGGCGCTGGGGGTTCAGGATTTGGCTGTCCCGGTACATTGGGATGGGTTTTTACAGAGAAATTATTGAAAAGCACCAAATGAAACATGAAATTACCACTTCTTTTTGCTGAATTGACAGATTCGCCGCAATTGAATATAATAGATAATCAGGAAATATTCAACAAAGACAGGAGGCAGCTTATGGCATTTTATGATGTTGACAACGCAATGACGGTGAAATTGGATTACGACCTGCCCCCATATCCCACCTTCCGGGAGGGGATCCGGCGGGCCCCCAGGCGGGAGGCCCATCTGTCCCAGGCAGACAAGGCGCTGGCCATCCGCAACGCCCTGCGGTACATCCACCCGGACCATCATTTGCAGATGGCAAGGGAGTTTGCCCGGGAGCTGGAGGAGCATGGCCGGATCTACGGATATCGCTTCCGGCCGGAGGGCGCGCTTCACGGCAAGCCCATCGACCAGTATCGGGGCAACTGCATAGAGGCCAAGGCCTTCCAGGTGATGATGGACAACAACCTGGACTTCGACGTGGCCCTGTACCCCTATGAGCTGGTGACCTACGGCGAGACGGGGCAGGTGTGCCAGAACTGGATGCAGTACCGGCTCATCAAGAAGTATCTGGAGGTCATGACCGATGAGCAGACGCTGGTGGTTATGTCCGGCCACCCGCTGGGCCTGTTCCACAGCCACAAGCTGGCGCCCCGGTGCATCATCACCAACGGCCTGATGGTGGGCGCCTTTGACGACCAGAAGAACTTCAACCGCGCCGCCGCCCTGGGCGTGGCCAACTACGGCCAGATGACGGCAGGCGGCTGGATGTACATCGGGCCCCAGGGCATCGTGCACGGGACCTTCAACACCCTGCTCAACGCCGGACGGCTGAAGCTGGGGATTCCCGCCGACGGGAACCTGGCGGGGCGGCTGTTCGTGTCGGCGGGCCTGGGCGGCATGAGCGGGGCCCAGGGCAAGGCGGCGGAGATCGCCGGGGCCGTGTCCATCATCGCAGAGGTGGACGACTCCCGCATCGAGACCCGCTATACCCAGGGATGGGTCAGCCAGCGCACCGACAGCCTGGAGCAGGCGCTGGCTATGGCCCGGCAGCACCTGGCGGACCGGACCCCCTGCGCCATCGCCTATCACGGAAATGTGGTGGACCTGCTGGAATACCTGTATGACAACAACGTGCATGTGGACCTGCTCAGCGACCAGACCTCCTGCCATGTGCCCTATGACGGCGGATACTGCCCCCAGGGGCTGACCTTTGCCCAGCGGACGGAGCTGCTGGACCACGACCCGGAGAAGTTCCGGAAGCTGGTGGACAAATCCCTGCGGCGGCATTATGAGATGATCTGCAAATTCCACGACCGGGGGACGTATTTCTTCGACTACGGCAACAGCTTCCTGAAGGCCGTGTTTGACGCCGGAGTGCGGGACGTGTGCCGCAACGGCGAAAACGACCTGGACGGATTCGTGTTCCCCTCCTATGTGGAGGACATTCTGGGGCCGTGCCTGTTCGACTTCGGCTACGGGCCCTTCCGGTGGTGCTGCCTGTCGGGAAAGCCCGAGGATCTGGACAAGACCGACGCCGCCGCCGCGGCGTATATCCTGGAAAACAACCGGCGGTATCAGGACTATGACAACTATGTGTGGGTCCGGGACGCCAAGCGCAACCGCATGGTGGTGGGCACCCAGTGCCGCATCCTGTATCAGGACGCCATGGGACGCATGAACATCGCCCTGAAATTCAACGAGATGGTGCGAAACGGCGAGATCGGCCCCGTGATGCTGGGCCGGGACCACCACGACACCGGCGGAACGGACTCCCCCTTCCGGGAGACCTCCAACATCAAGGACGGCTCCAACATCATGGCGGACATGGCCACCCAGTGCTATGCCGGCAACGCCGCCCGGGGCATGAGCCTTATCGCCCTGCACAACGGCGGCGGCGTGGGCATCGGCAAGTCCATCAACGGCGGGTTCGGCATGGTGCTGGACGGCTCGGAGCGGGTGGACACCATCCTGCGTATGAGCATGCCCTGGGACACCATGGTGGGTGTGGCCCGGCGCAGCTGGGCCCGGAACGACAACGCCGTCACCACGGCCATGGAGTATAACCGCCTGTATGCGGGGCAGGATCATATCACCCTGCCCTATGCCGCGCCGGAGGACGACGACATCATCGCCGCCGTGCTCCACGGGGCCCGGTAAGGAGGGACCATGGGTACCTACATTACGAACATCGGCCTGCTGGCCACGCCCCGGGGCCATTCCGCCCGGCGGGGCACGCAGCAGGGAGACGTGACACTGCTGCGGAACGCCTGGGTGGAGCTATGCGGCGAGACCATTGCCGCCGTGGGGCAGGGGACCCCTGCTCCGGCGGAGGGCGACCGGGTCATCGACGCCGGAGGACGGCTGGTGACCCCGGGACTGGTGGACGCCCATACACACCTGATCTTCGGCGGCTGGCGGCAGAATGAGCTGGGGCAGAAGCTCCGCGGCGTGCCGTATCTGGATATTCTGGCCCAGGGCGGCGGCATTCTCTCCACCGTTCGGGCCACCCGGGCGGCTACGGAGGAGCAGCTGGCGCAGAAGGCGGCGGAAGCTCTGGCGGAGATGCTGCGGATGGGTGTTACCACCTGCGAGGCGAAAAGCGGATACGGCCTGGACCCGGAGCAGGAGATGAAGCAGCTGCGGGTCATCCGGCGGCTGAAGGAAACGCAGCCGGTGGAGCTGGCGGCCACATTTATGGGGGCCCACGCCCTGCCGGAGGAATACCGGGGACGGCGGGAGGCATACATCCGCCTGCTGTGCCAGGAGATGATCCCCCGGGCGGCCCGGGAGGGGCTGGCGGAGTTCTGCGACGTGTTCTGCGAGACGGGTGTGTTTACGGCGGAGGAGTCCCGGACCATCCTGGAGGCGGGACTGGCCCACGGGCTGCGGCCCAAGGTCCACGCCGACGAGATCGCCGCCATCGGCGGCTCCCAGCTGGCGGGGGACATCGGGGCCATCAGCGCCGAGCACCTGATTGTGTGCCCGCCGGAGGGCATCCGGAGTCTGGCCCGGGGGGGCACCGTGGCCTGCTGCCTGCCGGCCACCAGCTTCTATCTGGGGGCGGACTATGCCCCGGCTCGGGACATGGTGAATGCGGGAGTCCCGGTGGCGGTGGCCACGGATTTCAATCCCGGCTCCTGCCCCGGCAGCAGCTTGCAGCTGGCTATGAACATTGCGTGCCTGAAATATCGCATGACCCCGGAGGAGGTGCTGACGGCGGTGACGCTGAATGGCGCCGCCGCCATCGGGCGGGCGGCCCGCATCGGCTCCCTGGAGCCCGGCAAGCAGGCGGACCTGCTGCTGTGGGACGCGCCGGATCTGGATTATGTATGCTATCGCTTCGGCAGCAACCTGGTGCACACGGTGATGAAAAAGGGACGGCTTGTGGGGTAACGGAACAACAGGAGGAAACACCATGATTTATATCAACGGACACGACCTGACCATTGAACAGGTCATCGCCGTCTCCCGGGAAGGGGAGACGGTGGCCATCGCCCCGGAGGCGGTGGAGCGCATCAACGCCGCCCGGGCCTATGTGGACCGGAAGCTGGCGGAAAAGGCCGTGGTATACGGCCTGACCACGGGGTTCGGCAAATTCTCCACGGTGTTCGTGCCGGAGGAGGAGACCGCCGAGCTGCAGCGAAACCTTATCATTTCCCACGCCTGCGGCATGGGGGAGCCTCTGGACACCCGGGTGGTGCGGGCGGCCATGCTGCTGCGGCTGAACGCCCTGTCCCGGGGCAATTCCGGCATTCGTCTATCCACCATGGAGACGCTGCTGGCTATGCTGAACCGGGGCGTCCATCCCGTTATCCCGGAGAAGGGCTCCCTGGGCGCCAGCGGCGACCTGGCCCCCCTGGCCCACATGGTGCTGGTGATGCTGGGCGAGGGAGAGGCGGAGTATCAGGGCCGGGTGCTGCCGGGCCGGGAGGCTATGGCTGCCGCCGGCATCGAGACCATCCAGCTGGCCGCCAAGGAGGGTTTGGCCCTTATCAACGGCACCCAGATCATGACGGCCATCGCCTGTCAGGCGGTGTATGACGCCCGGGACCTGGCCAAAACGGCGGATATCGCCGCCGCCATGACCTGCCAGGCCCTGCACGGCATCCGGAAGGCCTTTGACCCCAAGGTACACGCCCTGCGGGGGCAGCCGGGGCAGATCACCGCGGCGGAGAACCTGCGCCGCCTGCTGGAGGGCAGCCGGCTGTCCTTCGCCCTGAATCCGGACAAGGTCCAGGATGCCTACGCCATTCGCTGCACCCCTCAGATCCACGGGGCCAGCCGGGACGCCATCGGCTATGTGTGGGACGCGGTAAGCCGGGAGATCAACGCCGTTACCGACAATCCCCTGATCTTTCCGGAGGAGGACGAGGTCATCTCCGGCGGCAATTTCCACGGGCAGCCCATGGCGCTGGCCATGGATTTCCTGGGCATCGCGGTGGCGGAATTTGCCAATGTATCCGAGCGGCGGCTGGAGCGGCTGGTGAATCCGGCCCTGTCCGAGGGGCTGCCGGCCTTCCTGACGAAGCACGGCGGCGTACACTCCGGCTTCATGATCGCCCAGTACGCGGCGGCCTCCATGGTGTCGGAGAGCAAGGTATACGCCCATCCGGCATCGGTGGACTCCATCCCGTCATCGGCCAATCAGGAGGATCACGTCAGCATGGGCACCACCGCCGCCCGGAAGGCGCTGATGATCCTGGACAACAGCCAGAAGGTGCTGGCCATTGAGCTGTTCGCCGGGGCACAGGCCCTGTGGCTGCGGGATGAGGACAAGCTGTCGCCCGCCACCCGGGCCGTGTATGACCGCATCCGGACCGTGATCCCCCCCATCGAGGAGGACGTGGTCATGCACCCGCTGATGGTCCGGGCGGAGGAGCTGGTAAAGGAGCACGCGCTGTCCCAGGCGGCGGAGGCCGTCTGCGGAGAGCTGAAATAACGAATCAGAGCACAGAGGACAGGGAGGAAAAATAATATGATGAAGCTTGTGGAGTGCATCCCCAATTTCAGCGTCAGCCGGGAGCGGGATGAGGCGGCCTTCAACGCCCTGGTGGATACGGCCAAGGCCGTTCCCGGGTGTACGGTGCTGGACGTGCAGTCCGACGGCACCCATAACCGGTGCGTGTTTACGCTGGTGGGGTCCCCGGAGGGCATCGGCGAGGCAGCCTTCCGGCTGGCCAAGCGGGCCATGGAGGTCATCGACCTGACGAAGCATCAGGGCGCCCATCCCCGGATGGGGGCCACGGACGTGATCCCCTTTGTGCCCACCATGGGCATGACCGTGCAGGAGTGCGTGGAGCTGTCCAAGCAGGTGGCGGGGCGTATCTGGGACGAGCTGCGGATCCCCAGCTTCCTGTATGAGGACTCCGCCACATCTCCGGATCGGGTGAACCTGGCCAAGATCCGCAAGGGACAGTTCGAGGGGATGCCCGAGAAGCTCCTGCAGCCGGAGTGGGCCCCGGATTTCGGCGAAAGGAGGGTCCACCCCACTGCCGGAATCATCGCCATCGGCGCACGGATGCCGCTGGTGGCCTTCAACGTGAACCTGGACACGGACAACGTGGAGATCGCAAAGTCCATCGCCAAGGCCATCCGCGGCTCCTCCGGCGGGTTCAAATACTGTAAGGCCATCGGCCTGCTGCTGGAGGACCGGAACGTGGCCCAGGTGTCCATGAATATGGTGAACTATGAGGGGACGCCGCTGTATTACGCCTATGAGATGATCCGGGCCCTGGCGGACCGGTGGGGCGTGCGCATCATCGGCACGGAGCTGGTGGGCCTGACCCCGGCCAAGGCCCTGGTGGACTGCGCGGAATACTACCTGAAGCTGGAGAATTTTGACTGCCATAAGCAGGTGATGGAGTATCACCTGGTGGGCATGGAATAAGGAGGACGTCATGCAGCTTTCTGAACTGACGGTGCGGGGCTTTGCGGACCTGCTGGGCTCCGACGCACCGGCTCCCGGCGGCGGGTCTGCCGCGGCACTGGCCGGGGCCCTGGGCGCAGCCCTGACCGCCATGGTGGGGTCTTTGACCGTGGGCAAAAAGAAGTACGCCGAATTCGATGGCCTGGCACGGGAGACCCTGGAAAAGGCCCGGGACCTGGAGCACCGGTTCCTGGACGTGATGCAGCGGGACACGGAGGCCTTCAACACCGTGTCTGCCGTGTTCGCTATGCCCAAGGGCACCGACGAGGAGAAGGCCGCCCGGTCGCAGGCCATGCAGCAGGCCCTGCAGGGCTGCACCAGGACCCCCTTTGAGATGATGGAGCTGTCGCTGGAGGCGCTGCGCCTGACGGAGGGGCTGGTGGACCGGTCCAACGCCAATGCGGCCAGCGACCTGGGCTGCGCGGCCCTGCACCTGGGGTGCGCCATCCAGGGGGCATGGCTCAACGTCCTCATCAACCTGGGCAGCATCCGGGACGTGGCCTTTGCCGCCCAGTATCGCACCCGGGGACAGATCCTGCTGGACGAGGCCCTGCCGCTGTCCCGGCGGATCTATGGACGCATTCTGGAAATGGTGGAATAAACGGGAAAAATCCCTCCGGCTTACACCGGAGGGATTTTTATCCGAAACAATTTACTTTTCGCCGAACCAGCAGCGGACGAAGGCGGCCAGGCCGGGGATCAGATCCTTGATCTCGTGGCCGGAGGTGTTGACGCACAGATGGTATGTCTCCTTGGCGCCCCACTTGTTGTCGGCGAACATCTGGCGGTACTGGGCGCGGTTTTTGTCCACCTGCTTCATGCGGCGGGCAATGTCATTGCGGGACAGGTGCTCCCCCTCCGGGGCCCGGTCGATGCAGCGCTGGATCTTGGACTCGGCGTCGGCATAGACGAACAGGTTCAGGGGATGATAGTCCTTCAGGATCACGTCGGCGCAGCGTCCCACGATGACGCAGTCACCCTGTTTGGCGAAATTCTCAATGATCTGCTGTTGGGCGGCGGCCACCTGGAAGCCCTGGTCCATGATCTGCACCGGCGGCATAGCGAACCGATGGCCGATGGTCATGGGATAGGCGGCCTCGATGCACTTTTCGGAGATGTTGGCCACATACCGCTCGTCGAAGCCATGCTCCTTGGCAATCAGCTCGATGATCTCGTGGTCGTAGCAATGGATGCCCAGCTCCTCGGCCAGACGCTTGCCCAGCTCGCGGCCGCCGGAGCCGAACTCGCGGCTGATGGTGATGATTTTCATATGGATCCTACTCCTTTCGGGGGATAATTATGCGCTTTTGATCAATATTGGTAGCAGCTGCCGCCTACAAATTCACGGACAATGGAATTGCGGGGAACGTAGGTCGTGTGCAGCGGCGGAACTCCGCCCACCACCTTCATCAGGTCGGTCAGGCCGTGCTTTTCCAGATATTCCGGCGTCAGCTCCTGGCGGAACTGGGGAATTTCGTTAAGGTACTTGGCCAGAATGCAGGGCTCGTAATCGTGGAAGGTGTCAATGTGGATAGCGGCGTTGCTCTTGTAGGGCATGATGTAGTTCACCTCGCCGCGGTCCACGCTCTCGGCCCGCTCCACGGTGTCCTGCAGGGAATGGCCCCGGGTGTTGTAGTCCCGGATCAGGCGGCGGGCCACCCGCAGCTGCTCGGGCCGGACAATCTTGTCGTCATTGGTGATGATACGGGTCCGGGGCGCTACATACACGCCGTTGGCGATGCCCCGGAGCTTGTCGAAAATCAGGGGGTTGAGCATGTGGATGCCCTCGGCAATGACGATGCAGTCCTTGTCACCCTGCATTTTTTTATAGCCGCCGGTGGTGCCTTTTTTGAAGTCGTACCAGGGGATATCCGCCTCCATCCCGTCCAGCAGGCGGGAGATGCAGGTCAGCAGGGTGTCCACGTCCACGCAGTAGGGGGACTCCCAGTCTGTGGCCTCGGGCGGGCGCTTGTCCAGCGGCAGGAAGAAGTTATCCATGCTCAGCAGACATACCTTGATGCCCAGATTCTGCAGGTACTCCTGAAGCCGCATGGCGGTGGTGGTCTTGCCAGAGCCGGAGGGGCCCGTCAGGGCAACCACAGGCTTTTCCTGGCGGTTGGACAGAATGGCGGCGGCTGCGGCGCTGATCTTGTCGTGAAATACCTCCTCACAGCGCAGAACAAACTGCGTCTCGTTGCGCATGGCATAATTGATATTTTCCAGGTCGATAACGCGCATCGAAAAATGCTCCTCTCAATTGGATAACACGTATCCATCCTATGATATCGTTTATTATATCACAAACCTGACCGGGTTGCAAGCCAAAAAACCTCCGGAGATGAGAGACTCCGTTTTCCCCTTCAAAAGCCGCGGTGCAGGCACCCGGCGCCGTGCGCAGTAAACGCGGGAGGTTTTCCTCTGTGCCGTGGGACTTGACAGAGGCCGGGAATATGGTAAAATCCTGTAGAATCAACAGGAAATGAGGGATGCACCATGCCGGAGAAGCAGCTGAGGCGGATGAACGCACACTATGCCCTGATACAGGGCCTGTTCTGGGGCGGATACGCCACCATATGGGCTTTTTTGACGGTACTGCTGCTGTACCGGGGCTTTTCCAACAGTCAGATCGGCGTGGTATCGTTTCTGGCGCTGACGCTTCCTATCGTGGTGCAGCCGGGGCTGGCGGCACTGGCCGACCGGGACGGACGTTTCACCAGCCGGCGCCTGGGGGTGGCGCTGGTGTGTCTGGCGGCGACCGCGGCGGGAGTGATGTGGGCCTGGGGAGCCAACCGCATGCTGACGGCGGTGCTGTATGTACTCATCGGCGTATGCCTGACGGCAACGCAGCCATTTTTCAGCTCCATGGCTATGGAGTGGCAGATGGCCGGGGCAGACCTGAACTTCGGATTGGGACGGGGCATCGGCTCGGCATGCTATGCGGCGCTGGTGCTGCTCCTGGGTCAGCTGACGGAGCGGTACGCTCCGACGCTGGTGGTTCCGGTGTTTGCGGGGCTATTTGCGATACTGGCCCTGGCGGTGTGGCGATTCCGGTCAGCGCCGGCTCCCAGAATGGAAGGGGAGAGGCCCCAGATTCTTACCAACCTCCAGCTGCTGCGGAAATATCCCCGGTTTGTGCTGCTGCTTGCGGCATGCGCACTGCTGATGGCGTGCCACAGCTCCTCATGTACTTATATGATCCACATCGTGGAGAAGGCCGGGGCCGGGTCCGGAGCCATGGGTGCGGCTTTGGCATTGGCGGCGTTTCTGGAGCTGCCGGCTATGGGACTGTTCAGCCGGATGCGGCAGAGGCTGTCTCTGGCATGGCTGCTGCGTCTGTGCGCAGGTGCGTTTCTGGCGAAGATCGTAGTTTTCTGGCTGGCGGAGTCTATGACCGCCATCTATCTGGCATCGGTGCTGCAATTTTTTGAGTACGGGATATTCACTCCGGCCACCGTGTACTATGTGGTGGAGCACATTGATCGGGGCAATCAGGTGAAAGGACAGGCACTGATCAGCGTGGCATTCTCCGGCGTTGGGTCGGCCTTTGGGTCCCTGTGCTGCGGACTGATCCTGGACCGGGCCGGGGTCAGCGGCATGCTGCTGTTTGAAGTAGCCTGTGCTGCTGCGGGATGCGTCGTTATGCTGCTGGCCACCGGAGAAGGCAAGCGGAAATAATAGGAAAGAGCCTCCCGCCGGGAGGCCCTTTCCTATTGCTCAGGGAATTGCAGGCTTCGGCGAAAGCCGTCCTGCCCCAGGGATGTGATGTCCCCGGCTATGACCTGGTCGCCGCAGACGAACAGGTTGGCCTGGACCCCCTGGGGGATATCGGGATAGTTCAGCACCGTATAGGTATACCGGGTGGCGGTCTTGCCGCCGCACTGGTCAAAGGGCAACCCCAGATCCTTTTGCAGCGCCGTGTACTCCGTATGGCCGGACAGGTCCTCCGGCAGCAGGAGGCTCAGTGTCTCCAGGGGCTCCGGCGTCACCTGCCACCCCAGCCCCTCCAGATACGCCACCCGAGCAGCGTTATCGGCGGCCTTTACCGGCTCCGTCTTGCCGCCGCTCCGCTGGCAGCCGGGAACGATGAGCAGCAGGGCCAGCGCGGCCAGGACCCCGGCAGCGGCCATGGCCAGCTGCCGCCGTCTCATAAATACCACCATACCATCACCTCGTACATTTCTTATTCCATTTTGCCCGGAACTATGCTATTCTTACAGAAGAAATCGCGGGAGGTGCGGATATGGAGCGTCTGGATAAGGTGCTGGCCGGGACCGGTCGATGGTCCCGGCGGGAGGTAAAGGACCTGGTGCGTCAGGGACGGGTGCGGATAGACGGTGTGACCGCCCGGACGGCAGAGGAAAAGTTGGACCCGGACGCCGCCGCCATCTCCGTGGACGGTCAGCCGGTGGAGACGGAGCGATTCACCTATGTCATGCTCCATAAGCCCGCCGGGGTACTGTCTGCCACCGAGGACAGCCGGCAGAGCACGGTGCTGGACCTGCTGCCGTCTGAGCTTCGGAAAAGGGGCCTGTCCCCGGTGGGACGTCTGGACAAGGACACGGAGGGCCTGCTGCTGCTGACCAATGACGGGGCCCTGGTCCATCGGCTGCTCTCGCCCAAGTCCCATGTGGACAAGGTGTACTATGCCCGGGTGGAGGGCACGCTGGAACCCGCTGACACAGCGGCTTTCGCCGCTGGGATGACCTTGGGCGACGGACTGTGCTGCCTGCCCGCCGGACTGGAGATCCTGTCGCCGGGAGAAGCCCTGGTGACCCTGCGGGAGGGAAAGTTTCACCAGGTCAAGCGGATGCTGGCGGCCCGGGGAAAGCCGGTGACGTACCTGAAGCGGCTGTCCATGGGGCCGCTGCGGCTGGACCCAGAGCTGGCTCCCGGGGCCTTCCGTGTGCTGACTCCGGAAGAAAAAAAAGCCCTTGTTGACTGTCATTAGGTGTGTTTATCGACATAACTGCAAAAAAAGCCTAAAGAAATTTGTAGAAAAGATAAAAAAATACTTGCAAATCCGTGATTCTGACGATATAATAGGGGTAACGGCCTGACAGTTTGCACAAAATACCCACAGCCCAAATTATCGGCGGGAGGAACAAGAATGTCTGGAAGAATTTTTCAAAACGTTGTGCTGCAATTCAAGGAGACCACAGACCGCACCATCGGCGTCATCGACTCCGAGGGCACGGTGATCGCGTGCAGCGAGCTCACCGGTATCGGTAAAAAGTGGACCAAATATGTGGAGCCCATCGCGGCGGCGGAAGGCAACTGCGTGACCATGGAGGGCAAGACCTTCAAGGCCATGCCCGGCTGGGGATCCCACTTTGATTATGCGGTTTTCACCAGCGGAGACGACAGCGTGGGACGCACCGTATGCTCCATGGCCTGCGTGGCGCTGAACGCCGCCAAGGTCTACTACGAGGAAAAGCACGACAAGGGCTCCTTTATCAAGAACATCATCTCGGATAACATCCTCATCAGTGACATCTACATGCGTGCCAAGGAGCTGCATGTGGCGGCAGAGGTGCCCCGCGGCGTCTTTGTCATCCACCCGGTGGACGATCGGTCCGAGGCCATTCCCGTGGACGTGGTGCAGAATATGTTCCCGGACCGGCAGAACGACTTTGTCCTCAGCGTGGGCGATGACGACGTGGCCCTGATCCACCAGATGCCCGAGAACTCCTGCGGCAAGGACCTGGAAAAGGTGGCCGCTTCCATTGAGGAGGCCCTGCGGGTAGACGGCGAGAGCGTGGTGTTCGTGGGCATCGGCACCCTGGCACTGCATCTGCGGGATCTGGCCAAGGCGTATAAGGAGGCCCAGATCGCCATTGAGGTGGGCAAGGTGTTCGACACCGAGCGCTATGTCATCAACTATGAGAACCTGGGCATCGGCCGCCTGATCTATCAGCTGCCCACCACCCTGTGCGAGATGTTCCTGCAGGAGGTTTTCAAAAAGAACCCCATCGACGCTCTGGATCAGGAGACGCTGTTCACCATCTACAAGTTCTTCGAGAACAACCTGAACGTGTCCGAGACTGCCCGGAAGCTGTTTGTCCACCGGAACACCCTGGTGTACCGGCTGGAGAAGATCAAGAAGCTGACGGGGCTGGACCTGCGGGAGTTCGACGATGCCATCACCTTCAAGGTTGCACTGATGGTGAAGAAGTATCTTACCAGCCGCGGCATCGACGCATAAATCAAAGCAAAAAAATCCTGTCCCTTGGGGGGACAGGATTTTTTATGCCGATTCAGTCCTGACGCAGGAGGTTGTTGGCCTCAAAGTAGTCAATGCGCATGGCGTGACGCACATCGCGAAGGGTGGAGGCGGCGGTATTGCGGGCCGTTTCGCTGCCGGTGCGGAGAATCTCATACACGTCGGGCAGGCGCTTTTCCCAATCCTCCCGGCGCTGGCGGATGGGAGCCAGCTCCGCCTGGAGGACATTGTTCAGGAACTTCTTGACCTTCACATCCCCCAGGCCGCCCCGCTGATAGTGGGCCTTCAGCTCATCCAGACCGCTGTATTCCGGCAGGAATTCCGGGAAGTATTCCGGGCGGCAGAAGGCGTCCAGATAGATGAAAACCGGGTTGCCCTCGGTGTGGCCGGGGTCCTCCCGGCGCAGGTGGGTGGGGTCGGTGAACATGGACATGACCTTGGTGCGGATGTCCTCGGGACTGTCGGACAAGTAGATGCAGTTGCCCAGGGACTTGCTCATCTTGGCCTTGCCGTCGATGCCCGGCAGGCGCAGACACGCCTGATTCTTGGGCAGAATGATCTGGGGGTCCACCAGAGTGTCGCCGTAGACGGCGTTGAACTTGTGGACGATCTCCTTGCACTGCTCCAGCATAGGCAGCTGATCCTCGCCCACGGGGACGGCTGTGGCCCGGAAGGCGGTAATGTCCGCCGCCTGGCTGATGGGGTAGCAGAAGAAGCCCACGGGGATGCTGGCCTCGAAGTTTCGCATCTGGATCTCCGCCTTCACGGTGGGGTTGCGCTGGACCCGGGACACGGTGACCAGGTTCATATAATAGAAGGTCAGCTCCGTCAGCTCCGGTACCATGGACTGGATGAAGATGGTGGACTTTTCCGGGTCCAGGCCGCAGGCCAGATAGTCCAGGGCCACGTTCATGATGTTCTGGCGGACCTTCTCCGGATGCTCGGCGTTGTCGGTCAGGGCCTGGGCATCGGCGATCATGATGTAGATCTCGTCGAATTTGCCGGAGTTCTGAAGGGCCACGCGCTCCTTCAGGGAGCCCACATAGTGGCCCACATGCAGACGGCCGGTGGGCCGGTCACCGGTAAGAATGATCTGTTTCATATAACGCTCCTTCCGCGGCGGGAAACGGGGAAAACCGCCAGGGTGATTTTTACCTATTATAAGCGCAACGGACCGCCGCGTCAACATCTTTAGCCGCCGGGAGGCAGATTATCCCGGAAAAGCGGGGGTTGACAAACCGGGAAGCAGCGGTTACAATGTACTTGATTTTTGCAAAAGACCGTGAAGGGAAAAAGACGGGACAGGTCCCCCTGCAGAGAGCCGGCGGATGGTGCAAGCCGGCGGAGGCGTTCCGTTGTACTGGCCCCGGAGTTTCCCGCCTGAACAGGGCGGGACGGCTGCGCCCCGTTACAGGCGGCGCTCCTTATTGGAGGAGCCTATGAGGACTGCGGAGCGATCCGCGGCCGAAGCAGGGTGGTATCACGTTTTCACGTCCCTGACCGCACAGACGGTCGGGGACTTTTTTAATTGTCATTGATAATTCATCATAAGAAGGAGAAAACAGCATGAAGTACGATTTTGCCGCCATTGAGAAAAAGTGGCAGAAGCGGTGGGAGGAGACCAAGCCCTATGCCGCCGTTACCGGGGACAAGCGCCCCAAGTTTTATGGGCTCATCGAGTTCCCCTATCCCTCCGGCCAGGGCCTGCATGTGGGCCATCCCCGGCCCTTTACCGCCATGGACATCGTCACCCGCAAAAAGCGCATGGAGGGCTATAACGTCCTGTTCCCCATCGGCTTTGACGCCTTCGGCCTGCCCACGGAGAACTACGCCATCAAGAATCACATCCATCCTGCCATTGTCACCCGGCAGAATATCGCCAACTTCACCAGCCAGCTGAAAATGCTGGGCTACGGCTTCGACTGGGACCGGGTGGTGGACACCACGGACCCCAACTACTATAAGTGGACCCAGTGGATCTTTTTGCAGATGTTCAAGAAGGGCCTGGCCTATAAGACCACCATGCCCGTGAACTGGTGCACCAGCTGCAAGTGCGTGCTGGCCAACGAGGAAGTGGTCAACGGCGTTTGCGAGCGCTGCGGCAGCGAGGTCATCCGCAAGGAAAAGAGCCAGTGGATGCTGAAGATTACCGCCTATGCCCAGCGCCTGCTGGACGACCTGGAGGATGTGGACTATATCGAGCGGGTGAAGATCCAGCAGCGCAACTGGATCGGCCGGTCCACCGGCGCGGAGATTACCTTCGATACCAATATCGGTGACCGGGTCACCGTGTACACCACCCGGGCCGATACCCTGTTCGGCACCACCTATATGGTCATCTCCCCGGAGCATCCCCTGCTGAAGAGCTGGCAGCCCAAGATCAAAAACTGGGACGCCGTGGCTGCCTATCAGGAGGAAGCCGCCCACAAGTCCGACTTTGAGCGGGGCGAGCTGAACAAGGAAAAGACCGGCGTGCGCCTGGAGGGCATCGAGGCCATGAACCCCGTGACCCACAAGCCTCTGCCCCTGTTCGTGTCCGATTACGTCCTCATGGGCTACGGCACCGGCATCGTCATGGGCGTGCCCGGCCATGACCAGCGCGACTGGGAGTTTGCCAAGAAGTTCGGCCTGCCCATCATCGAGGTGGTCAAGGGCGGCGACGTTACCAAGGAGGCCTTCGTGGCCAAGGATGACAGCGCCGTCATGGTGAACTCCGGCTTCCTCAACGGCATGACCGTGAAGGAAGCCATCCCCGCCATGAAGAAGTACGTGGTGGAGCAGGGCTTCGGCCAGGAGAAGGTCAACTACAAGCTCCGCGACTGGGTGTTCTCCCGCCAGCGGTACTGGGGCGAGCCCATCCCCCTGGTGAACTGCCCCAAGTGCGGCTGGGTGGCCCTGCCGGAGGAGCAGCTGCCGCTGGTGCTGCCCCAGGTGGACAGCTATGAGCCCACCGACGACGGCGAAAGCCCCCTGAGCAAGATGACCGACTGGGTCAACACAACCTGCCCCTGCTGCGGCGGCCCTGCCAAGCGGGAAACGGATACCATGCCCCAGTGGGCCGGCTCCAGCTGGTACTTCCTGCGGTATATGGACCCCCACAACGACAAGGCTCTGGCCAGCAAGGAGGCTCTGGAATACTGGAGCCCTGTGGATTGGTACAACGGCGGCATGGAGCACACCACCCTGCACCTGCTGTACTCCCGGTTCTGGCACAAGTTCCTGTATGACATCGGTGTGGTACCCACCAAGGAGCCCTATGCCAAGCGCACCAGCCACGGCATGATCCTGGGCGAGGGCGGCGAGAAAATGTCCAAGTCCCGGGGCAATGTGGTGAATCCCAACGATATCGTGGCCCAGTACGGCGCGGATACCATGCGCCTGCACATTATGTTCATCGGCGACTTTGAGAAGGCCGTCACCTGGTCCAACGAGGCCGTGAAGGGCTCCAAGCGGTTCCTGGACCGCTGCTGGAATCTGATGGATCTGGCCCAGGACAGCGACGAGCTCTCCCAGAAGAACGAGGCCCTGATCCACAAGACCATCAAGAAGGTTACCGCCGACATCGACGACCTGAAGATGAACACCGCCATTGCAGCCCTGATGGCCATGGTCAACGAGTTCTATACCAACGGTCTGACCCGGGGCGACCTGGAGCAGCTGATGCTGCTGCTGTCCCCCTTCGCGCCCCACATGGTAGAGGAGATGTGGGAGCTTACCGGCTATGCCGCCAAGACCGGCAAAATGGCCATGCAGATGCCCTGGCCCACCTACGATGAGGCCAAGACCGTGGACACCCATGTGGACATGGCCATCCAGGTCAACGGCAAGCTCAAGGGCGCCGTCACCGTCCCCGCCGGCAGCGGCCAGGACACCGTGATGGCCGCCGCCATGGAGCTGGACAAGGTGAAAAAGGCCACCGAGGGCATGACCGTGGTCAAGACCATCCTGGTGAAGGACAAGCTGATGAACCTCATCGTCAAGCCCGCGAAATAATTTTCGTTTTCATAAAAAATGTTGGAAAATGGCTTGACAAGGCAGAGGGTACACAGTATAATGCTATTGTTAAAGTCATGTCCAATGGCTCTTAAAGAGTATCCTGGATGAAGCCGGATACATCGGAGGGAGGGAAAATAGATGTCCGAAGTCCACGTCAAGGAAGGCGAGTCCCTGGACAGCGCTCTGAAGCGTTTCAAGAGAAGCTGCGCCAAGGCAGGCGTCCTGGCCGAAGTGCGGAGAAGAGAGTGCTATGAGAGCCCCAGCGTCAAGCGCCGCAAGAAGTCCGAGGCTGCCCGCAAGAACAGAAACAAGAGATATTATTAATCGTCTCAAAGCGTGCTGGACGTCTGCGTTCAGCACGCTTCAGCTTGTCAAAAAGGATTTTTGACAAGCTGAGCATGCATTTTCAGAACTTTCATAAAAGTTCTGAAAATGCGGTGATTGAAAACGAAAGACACCCCTGATGGGTTTCTTTCGTAACTATCTTCCTTTCCGAAGGCGGAGGCAGTCCTGCTTTTTTGACAGTCTCAAAGCGTGCTGAACGTTTGCGTTCAGCACGCTTTCTTTCTATGGTCGGGACCGTAAATGGCGGGAGCTTTACGATTCTCCGGCGAACAGCGGGACCAGAATGTCCTCTACCTCCGGCAGCATGACCAGGGCGTCCCGAATGCCCTGGGACCGGGCCAGAGCCAGCTTCCGGCGGAGGGTCTGTGCGTCGTCAAACAGGATAAAGTGGGTCCGGCCCTCCCGGGTCAGGGTGAAGTAACGGGCGCACAGGGCGTCGGAATAGAAGGTGGAGCGGCCTGCCGCCAGGGCGGCCAGCTGGGACCGGGTCAGGGCCGTGCCCTGACCGCTGGGGCAGGGCACGGGAAAGTCCATAGCCAGCCGCTGAAGGTCCAAAGCCAGATGCTCCGCCCCGTACCGGGACGCTGCCTGATTCAGTCGTCCCTCCAGGGTGCCGCCGGACAGGGCCGTACACAGCAGCACGGAGGCTCCGTGGCAGGCGGCGTAGTGCTCCGGAACGTACAGGGCACGGCCGCAGGAGGCCAGCAGAGGCAGCAGCGCCTGGAGCAGGGCGGCCCGATCCGGCCGGGCGGGCGGATCAAAGTCCGCCGCCGCCCCGGCGTAGCCCCGCCGCAGGCATACCCGGGCAAGCTGCCGGGCCAGGCGGTCCGGGTCGTCCAGCGGCGGGCAGTCCCAGTCCGACACCACCATGAGTCCGCCCCGCAGGGTCGACGGAAGCGGGGCGGCCAAAAGCTCCGACCCGGAGCCCAGACGGTAGGCCACATGGGCCAGACGCGGTGTCACGGCCCGGGCCTGAGCCAGCCGGTCCGGCGTGGCGGCAAGATACAGCGGCATGGATATCCCCCCTTGCGTTCCGACGAAAAAAATGCTACACTATAGCCAAACCTATGAGAAAGGGAACTGGTGTATGCGCATTTCTCTGGTACCGGACGGGGTATACGAGAGCTACCGGCAGATCACGCCGGAGCTGCTGCAAAGCAAGGGCATTCGCCTGCTGCTCAGCGATCTGGACTTTACCCTGGCTCCCAAAAGCACGCCCCGGCCGGATGCGGCGGTGCGGCAATGGATCGACGGGCTTCGGTCTGCGGGTATCCGGGTGATGATCCTGTCCAACAACCGCCGCCCCCAGCGGGTGGAGACGTTTTGCCGCGACCTGGGCATCACCTATGTGGGCCACGCCAAAAAGCCGCAGCCGGCGGGCTTCCGCCGGGCCATGGCTCAGGCGGGGACCGACCCTGCCCACACGGCCATGCTGGGGGATAAGCTGCTGACCGATGTGCTGGGCGCCAACCTCAGCGGCGTTACGGCACTGATGGTGGAGCCCGCCGGCGGGGCCCGGACCCCGTGGCAGAAGGTGCTGCACGCCCTCCAGGCCCCCTGGAAGCACTTAGCCGGTGGCATCCACCGGATCTGAAAGGAGTTTTTGTACTATGAACCATTTTGCCAAAATCGCGGAAAAGCTGAACACCTATGGGCTGGACGGCATGCTGCTGACCTGCGAGGCCAACCGCTTCTATGCCTCCGGCTTCCACTCCACCGGCACCGACGGCGTGGCCCTGGTGACCCGGGAGGGGAATTTCTATTTCACCGACTCCCGCTACATCGAGGCTGCCCACAATAAGGTCCAGAACGCCGAGATCGCCCAGACCGACGCGGCCCACCCCTATGTGGACCTGATCAACGCCGCCATGGAAAAGACCCATGTGCAGAAGCTGGGCTTCGAGGATGCGTACATGACCGTGGCCGACTATCGCCACTATTCCGAGAAGCTGCATTGCGAGCTGGTACCTGCCACCGAGCTGCTGATCTCCCTGCGCCAGAGCAAGGACGCCGAGGAGGTGGAGCGCATGATCGCCGCCCAGCGCATCGCCGAGGGCGCCCTGGACCAGATCCTCAAGGAGATCAAGCCCGGTGTCACCGAAAAGGAGATCGCGGCGCGTTTGCAGTATCTGATGCTGGCCGGCGGCGCGGAAAATATGTCCTTCGATCCCATTGTGGCCAGCGGCCCCAACGGCAGCATGCCCCACGCCGTGCCCACGGACCGCAAGATCCAGGAGGGCGACTTTGTTACCATGGACTTCGGCTGCATCTATCAGGGCTATTGCTCCGACATGACCCGCACCGTGGCCGTGGGCCATGTCACCGAGGAGATGGAGAAGGTCTATCATACGGTGCTTCAGGCCCAGCTGGCGGGTATTGCCGCCGCCAAGGCCGGCGCTACCGGCCACGATGTGGATGCCGCCGCCCGGAAGGTCATCGAGGATGCGGGCTACGGACCCTATTTCGGCCACAGCTTCGGCCACAGCGTGGGTGTGGAGATCCATGAGGCCCCCAACGCTACCCCTGCCAACAACAACCCCCTGCCTCTGGGAGCCGCCGTGTCTGCCGAGCCCGGCATCTATCTGCCCGGCCGCTTCGGCGTCCGCATCGAGGACGTGTTGGTGCTGCAGGAGGGCGGCTGCATGGATATCACCCTGGCCAAGAAGGACCTGACTATCCTGTAAAGAGCCGGTTTTTCGGAAAAACGGGGAAAAAATCCCGGGAAGCTCTTGCAATAGCGCCTGTTATCGTGTAAAATAATAGGGCTGTATAGGCAAATTTTTGAATACGAGGAAATACTCCCGTTGAGGATTATTTTCTCATGACATGGGAGGATACACATATGGCAACCATTACCGCGGGCGATTTCCGGAACGGTAAGACCTTTGAAATGGACGGCAAGATCATGCAGGTGGTCGAGTTCCAGCATGTGAAGCCCGGTAAGGGCGCGGCCTTCGTCCGCACCAAGATGAAGAACATCGTCACCGGCGCCGTCACCGAAACTTCCTTCAACCCCACCGCAAAGTTCGAGGAAGCCTTCGTGGAGCGCAAGGATATGGCCTATAGCTATAACGACGGCGACCTGTATTACTTCATGGACCAGGAGACCTTCGATATGGTGCCCCTGGGCAAGGATCTGCTGGGCGACGCCTTCCGCTTCATCACCGAGAACACCGTGTGCAAGGTGCTGAGCTATAAGGGAAACGTGTTCGGCCTGGAGTGCCCCAACTTTATGGACCTGGAGGTCACTGAGACGGAGCCCGGTCTGGCCGGCAACACCGCCACCAACACCCTCAAGCCCGCCACCGTGGAGACCGGCGCCGAGGTGAAGGTGCCCCTGTTTATCAACATTGGCGACAAGATCACCATCGACACCCGCACCGGCGAGTATCTGGGCCGCGCCAAGTAAGGACTGCGGTTTTCCCACCACCACCCATATCAGGAAAGGAGCATGAACATGGAAATTTCTGAGAAGGTAGCTTATCTGAAGGGCCTGGCCGAGGGCCTGGCGCTGGACACCGACACCAAGGAGGGCAAGCTCATCGCTGCCATCATCGACGTGCTGGACGACATGGCTGAGAAGTTCGTGGACCTGGAGGACGAGCTGTGCGACGTGGAGGACGGTCTGGATGCCGTCAGCGACGATCTGTCCGACGTGGAGGAGGCCCTCTACGAGATGGATGACGAGGATGACGAGGACGAGGAGGACTACGATGACGATGAGTCCTATTTCGAGACCACCTGCCCCGTCTGCCAGGAAGAAATCGTTTTCGACGAGGATACCCTGGACAGCGGTGAGATCCGCTGCCCCAAATGCGGCGAAAAGCTGGAGTTTGACCTCAGCGACCTGGCCAACGCCAAGGACAGCGAGGACGACGAGTAAAATAGCCGAAAAAAATGTGCCGCCTGCGGGCGGCACATTTTTTTACTGATTACGGGACTACTCCTTACATAGAGGGCCGCTGATGTCTATCTGGCCCAAGGAGGCGGCTACCTCGCCGTCCAGCAGCAGCTGGACCCGGTCCACGCTGGCGATGGAGCACAGGGAGTTCACCATACCCCGGACCAGCAGCTCCTGAGCATCCTGGCCCTCCGGCAGCAGGGAAACGTCCGACCGGGGCAGGTTCAGATAGCAGGTGCCGCTCTCTACGCGGACGGTCAGCACCTGGAAGCCGTCCGGCAGCAGGGGAGACAGACCGTCGGCCTGGGGACCGGCCAGCAGGGCGGATACAATGGCCTCGGCGGAGCTGTCGCCCTCATGGAGTGTCAGGGTGCGGGATTCCGGCGTCAGCTGTCCGGTGCTCTGGGCGGGGAAATACAGGCGGATGGCCAGAGTGCGGGACACGTCGTCCTCGCTGGTCATCAGCAGATCCTGAGAGCGCAGCAGACTGTGACTGCGATAGGCCAGCTCCTGCCCCTCCACGGTGATGCGCACCACGGACACGCCGGGCAGCTGGGAAAGCGTCAGGGTGACGCAGTAGTCCGCCATGGTCAGGTCGATGCCGGACAGCTGCTCATAGCCCTGGGAAAAATCCACCAGGGCCATGCCGCCGGTAAGCTGGCAGCTGCGCAGCTGGACTCCTTGGGGAATGGGACTGCGATAGCCGGGCTCCGTGCAGCCGCCCAGCAGCTGCTCCAGGGCGGCCTGGGCCTGCCGGTCCACGGTGAGGGACTTTTGCCCGGACCAGTCCACGGTGACGGCGGAGATGGCATCGCTGCCTGGGGCGTCAGACAGACCGTAGATCCGAAAGACGGGCATTTGCTCCTTGCCTGCGGCGCAGCCGGTAAGCAGCAGCGTCAGGCACAGGAGCAGGAGAAGCAGGCGCTTTTTCATGTGTCGTCCTCCTCTCGCCGGGCCAGGGGCAGCTCCACGATGAACACCGTGCCGCTGCCGGACTGCCGGTGCTCTGCCCGGATGGCACCGCCCCGGCGGCGGACCGTGTCGCTGACGATGCTCAGGCCCAGACCCGTACCGCCTACGGCCCGGGACCGGTTTTTATCCACCCGATAGAACCGCTCGAATACATGCTCCATGTCCTCGTCGGGGATGCCGATGCCGTTGTCCTCCACGCGGATCTCCACGGTGGAGTCCGTGACATGCAGGGCGGTGTGAACAAAGCCCATGGAGCCGGAATATTTGATGCCGTTTTCTATGAGGTTATAGAGGATCTGGTGGATGTCGTCCTCCGTGGCCCGGACCACGGCGTCCTCGTTGGCCTCGTAGGTCAGCGTGACCTCCTTTTCCCGGGCCACTATCCCCAGCATACGGACCACCCGCTCCAGCACCCGGGACACAGACACGGGATAGGCGGCGTCCTGAACGCCGCTGTCCAGCCTGGTCAGGCGCAGCAGATCCTCGGTGATGCGGCTGAGCCGCTGGGCCTCCCGGCCGATGTCCTCCACGAATTCCCGGATGGTATCGGCATTCATATCCTCCGTCTGGAGAATGGAGTCCGTCAGCAGCCGGATACCGGCCAGAGGCGTTTTCAGCTCGTGGCTGGCGTCGGATACAAAGCGGCGCCGGGCCGCTTCCGTGGTTTGCAGGCGGCCCGTGAGGCTGTTGAACTCCGTGGCCAGCTGGGCGATCTCGTCGTTTCCCCGAACCACGGCCCGGTGGCTGTAAGCTCCCTCCCGGACCTGGCGGATGGCCTGGAGCAGGTCCCGGATCTTCCGGGTGAAGGCACGGGACAGCAGGGTGCTGAGGGCTACCACCAGGATGCCGATGAACAGGGAGATACGCGTCAGGTTCGTTTGAAAGCTCTGGAGCAGCTCCGCCTGCTGTGTGTCGTATTCATAGGCGTATACCGCGCCGATGATGCGGTTGCGGTATACCACCGGGGACGCCCCCCGGCTCAGAAAGGCATGGCTGTCGTACCGGCAGTAAAAGGCATCGTTGCCGTCCAGGGCCTGGACGATCTCCGTATACGCGGCATACATGCCCCGGGCATTGCCGCCCTCCCGGCTGTCAAACAGGACGCGCCCGGCAGTGTCCGTTACCAGCAGGCGGGACACGCCGGTCTCCTCCACCGAGGCCAGAGCCTGCCCCACATTTTCCTCCGTCAGCTCCGGCAGACCGGACAGGGCCGACTCCACCATCTTGACGCTGCTCTTCATGGCGGTCTCCTTGGTCTGGAACACCAGACTCTGGGAGATCAGCAGCGGATAGGTGTTCAGAAGGGCCAGCACCGCCAGGATGATGAGGATATAGCTCATGCCGAACTTAAACTGTAGGCTGGTTTTCCCCCGCAAAATAATAACCAACTCCCCACTTTGTCATGATGTACTCCGGCTCCGCCGGTTTTTTCTCCAGCTTTTCCCGCAGACGGCGGATGTGTACGTCCACCGTGCGGTAGTCCCCGGCGTAGGAATAACCCCACACCAGGTTCATCAGGCTTTCCCGGCTGTATACCCGCCGGGGATTTTTCATCAGCAGCTCGATGAGATCATATTCCTTGGCCGTCAGGTCGATGGTGCGGCCGTCCCGGAGGGCCACCCGCTGCTCCGTGTCCAGGCTCAGGTCTCCCACCGTCAGCAGGGCAGGGCTGCGGCCCGCGCGGGAGGGACCGCCGGCCCGGCGCAGCAGGGCCTTGATCCGGGCCTTCAGCTCCAGGATGTTGAAGGGCTTGGTGACATAGTCATCGGCGCCGCAGGCGAAGCCCATGAGCTTGTCCGCATCCTCGCTGCGGGCGGTGAGCATGATGATGGGCACATCGGAAAACTCCCGGATCTTCATACACGCCTCGCTGCCGGAGAGCTGGGGCATCATCAGGTCCAGGATAATCAGATCCAGCGGCTCTCGCCGGGCCAGCTCCACCGCTGCCGCGCCGTCATAGGCGGTGAGCACCTGGTAGCCCTCGTTTTCCAGGTTGAATTTGATGCCCTTGACCAGCAGCTGCTCGTCGTCTACTACTAAAATTTTCATGGTTCCTCCTCTGTGGTGATCTGGGGGCGGATGGTCTCTAAAATGCCGGGGCCTATGCCATTGACCTCCAGCAGATCATCCACGGAGGCAAAGGGGCCGTTGGCATTGCGGTAGTCCACGATGCGCTGAGCCAGCACCTGGCCGATGCCGTCCAGAGTCTCCAGCTGGCCGGCAGTGGCGGTGTTGATGTTCAGGGGGCAGGACTCCGGCTGGCGGGGGCTGTCGTCGCCGTGCTGGGCGGTGACGGTGTAGCCCTCCGACTGGGGGCGGCCGGTGAAAAACAGGGCCGCCGACAGGGCCGCGAACAGCAGCGTCAGGACCAGCAAAAATATTTCCGTTTTTGTAACTTTTCCCATAGGCTCTGTTGTTGACTCCCTGTTGGATTTTGCTTATAATGAAAGGTAATAAGCAGGGAACGGGCACGCTGACCTGATTCCCACCACCATTATAGCATAGATGGAGAAAAAGAAAATGAAAATTCGCCGGTTTTTATCTGTTTTTTTGCTGACGCTTCTGCTGACGGGCCTGTTCTGCGTGCCCCAGGCTTCTGCCGTGGAGATGCCTCAGGTAAACGCCAAGGCGGCGCTGCTGATGGACTACGAGTCCGGGCGGATGCTGTACGGCCTCAACGAGAAGGACACCGAGTATCCCGCCAGCATTACCAAGGTCATGACGGCTCTGCTGACTCTGGAGGCCGTGGACCAGGGGGTCCTGACCCTGGATCAGCCGGTCACTGCGCCGTCCCTGGTCAACGATATGGATCCCACCGGCAGCTCTGCCGACATCAAGGAGGGCGAGGTGCTGACGGTGGAGCAGCTGCTGTACTGCATGATGCTGGTGTCCGCCAACGAGGCGGCCTGCATCCTGGCGGAGACGGTGTCCGGGTCTCAGGATGCCTTTGTGGCCCTGATGAATCAGCGGGCCCAGGAGCTGGGCTGCACCGGCACCCACTTCGTCAACCCCAACGGGCTCCACGATCCCAACCACTATTCCACCGCCTGGGATATCTATCTGATTACCCGGGAGGCCATGAAGAACGAGACGTTCATGAAGATCTGCGGTACTGCCGCCTATGTGGTCCCCGCCACCAACAAGTCCGAGGAGCGGGAGCTGTATACCACCAACTCGCTGATCTCCAACTGGCGTATCATGGGCTATCAGTATGACGGGGCTGACGGCATCAAGACCGGCTCCACCGAGGAGTCCGGCTATTGCCTGCTGTCCACCGCCAAGCGCAGCGGCCGCCGCCTGGTGGCGGTGGTGCTGGGCTGCAAGGGCAGCGGCGCCACGGTGGAAAGCTTCTCCGAAACCGCAAAGCTGTACAACTGGGCTTATAACAACTTCTCCATGCGCCAGGTGGCGGCTACGGACGAGCTGTACCGCCAGCCGGTGGCCCTGTCCAAGCAGACGGACACTGTGATGCTGTACCCCGCCCAGAGTGCCGAGGCATTCCTGCCCAAGGATGCCAAGGATGAGGATATCCGCAAGACCGTGGACCTGAAGGAGGATGTGGTCAACGCGCCCATCACTGCCGGACAGGAGCTGGGCACCCTGACCATCACCTACAACGATCAGGTGTGCGCCCAGGTGCCGCTGCTGGCTCAGGCGGACGTGTCTGCGTCACGGTTCCTGGTGGCCAAGGCTGCCGTGGAGGCATTTTTTGCCAAGACGTGGGTGAAGCTGGCGCTGGTGGCCATCGTGGTGCTGGTGATCGTGTTTGTCCTGTGGCTGAAGCTGGGCCGCCGCAGCCGCCGGTATGGCAGCCGGGGCGGCAAGCGCCGCCAGCAACGGGCCTATCGGGGCCGCCGCCGCTGGTGAGTGATGGAGCCGCTGCATATTCTATATGAGGACCCGCACCTGGTGATCTGCTGCAAGCCGGTGGGCGTGCTGTCGGAGGACGGTCAAGCGGGACGGTGCATGCCGGAGCTGCTGCGGGAGCATTACCGGTCCCTGGGGCAGAAAAACCCCTATATTGCCACGGTGCATCGGCTGGATAAAATCACAGGCGGCGTTATGGTGTTCTCCCGCCGGAGGGAGGCCACCGGAAAGCTCACCGCCGCCGTGCAGGCCCATGAGATCGTCAAGGAGTACCTGGCCGTGCTGCGGGGTCATCCGGCGGAGCCAGCCGCCACGCTGACGGATCTGCTGTTCCGGGATGCGGGACACAACAAGAGCTATGTGGTGAAGCGTCCCCGGAAGGGCGTCCGGGAGGCCAGCCTGTTCTACCGGGAGCTGTCCCGGACGGAGGAGCTGTCTCTGGTGCGGGTGCAGCTGCATACGGGCCGCACCCACCAGATTCGGGTGCAGTTCTCCTCCCGGGGGCTGCCGCTGCTGGGGGACATCCGCTATGGCAGCAAGGACCCCCGCTGTACCGCGGCCCTGTGGTCCTGCCGCCTGGCCTTCCGCCATCCTGTCACAGGAGAACGGGTGGACGTGTTTTGCCCACCGCCCCGGGTCTATCCCTGGGACCTGTTCCCAGCGGTGGAAGTTTGAAGGGTGCTATAAGGTGCTATAATAAAGAACCCCTTTGTCCGCAAGGACAAAGGGGTTCTTTTGGAGCTTGTGGCCGGACTCGAACCGGCGACCTGCTCATTACGAGTGAGCTGCTCTACCAACTGAGCCACACAAGCATATGGCCTCCCGGGGAAGTCACAAGCTGTATTGTACCATGTTTTCTGCCGCCCGTCAACCATAAATTTCCCGCTCCGGCGGGAAATACGGGGCGTATTCATGACGGCGGGGATGCAGAAAGTTTCGCAGAACGATACGGAAATTTCCGGCGGCAGGGAGTTTGAGGGACTTGACCCACCGCCGGGAAGTACAGGAGTTTTGTCGAAATCCGCGCTTTCCATTACTTTTGTGTAAAACGAGGGAATGGACAAAAAGCAACATAAAGCCTGTACCGGGAAGGCTCTACAAAGAGTTATCCACAGTTTCCACAGGGTTTTCCACAACGGCTAAATGCTATGTGCCGCAACTGTTTTCCGGGATTTTACCAGGATTTTTCCAGGACGGAAAACGAAGTTTTTCACTCCGCGAAAGCTGGGGAACCGGTTTACATAACCGCATAATTTCCGTTCTCCTGTTACAAGCTGTCATTCTTGCTGGCATAATAGGCGCTGATGCAGGCGGTCAGCCAAAATATTTATCCCGGAAGGGGACCTGGTCTACCTGGAAGCAGCGGCCCCGGAGATAGCCGAGGACCCCGGCGTCGGTGGGGAAGTCGAAGGTCAGGCGATAAGAGTACAGCGCCTGGCGGGTCTCGCCGTAGCGGCGGTTGGCCCTGCCGTCGCCGTATTTTCCGTCACCCAGCAGGGGACAGCCCAGGTCGGCCATGGTGGCGCGGATCTGATGGGTGCGGCCCGTCAGCAGCTCCACCTCCAGCAGGGACAGCTCCCCCCGGGTCTCCAGGGTCCGGTAGCGGGTGACGGCGGTCTTGCCGCCGGGGACGGGGCGGTGGTACACGGACACATGCTTTTTCTGCTCATCCTTCAGCAGGAAGCAGGATACCTCCCCCTCTGGGGGACGGGGACGGCCCAGGGTGATGCACAGGTAGCGCTTGTCGATCTCCCGGTCCCGGATCTTCTCATTGATGATGCGCAGGGTTTCGGCATTTTTGGCGGCGATGACGATGCCTCCGGTGTTGCGGTCGATGCGGTTGCACAGGGCCGGGGTAAAGGCGTTCTCCCACCGGGGGTTCCACTCCCGCTTCTGGTAAAGGTACGCCTGGATGTGATTGATGAGGGTGTTGACCTTCTCCGTCTCGTCGGCGTGGACCACCAGCCCCGGCCGTTTGTTCAGCAGCATTAGGTTCTCATCCTCATATACGATATCCAGTGACGGCTTGAACAGGGTCAGGAAAAGATTATCCTCCCGGGGCTTGTCAAAGAACTCGTCATTGATGTATAATTGCAGCACGTCGCCCTCCTGCAGGCGCTGATCCCGCTGGGCCCGGGCGCCGTTGCACTTGATGCGCTTAAGGCGAATGTATTTTTGAAGCAGCGCCGGGGGCAGCAGGGGCAGACTTTTGGACACAAAGCGGTCCAGCCGCTGACCGGCGTCGTTTTTTCCGATGGTGATCTCCCGCATGAAGGGGCCTCCCTTACCGTAGAATTTCCACTCTGCTCTTATTCTACCGTCTTTTTCAAAAAAGTCAAAATATTTATGAGAAAATGTTTGACAAGGGGAGGAAAATTCAGTATAATACTACTCGTGTCATTGCGAGGTGTACTATGATTCTGAATGTGAACCGGCTTTTGCATACTCCCGGCGCCAGCCAGGATTTCCATTTTGAGATGGACCTGTCCGACCTGGAATTCGGCGGAGAGAAGCCCGTGGTTCGCCCGGTTGTTGTGGACGGCAGGGTGTATAACCAGGCAGGCGTGCTGCTGTGTGAGCTTCAGGCAAGTACGACGCTTCGCTGCGTATGCGACCGGTGCATGGAGGAGTTTGACGCTCCCAAGTCCGCGTCCTTCTCGTGCGTTCTGGCCCAGGAGAAGCAGGACATGGAGAACGACGACATTGTCCTGCTGGACCACGATGAGGTGGACCTGGCGGACCTGGCCGGCACCGCGTTCATCCTCGATATGGACACGAAAACCCTCTGCTCCGAGGACTGCAAGGGCCTTTGCCCGGGCTGCGGCGTCAACCTCAACCGCGAGGCGTGCCGCTGCAAAAAGCAGGTCGATCCGCGGCTTGCAAAGCTGGCCCAGCTGCTCGCGCAGGACGACGAGTGAGCATATTACAAATACACTACTGCTCAGGCAGTTAAGACCAAGGAGGTGTCAACATGGCAGTACCTAAGGGAAAAGTATCCAAGCAAAGACGCAATAAGAGACGCAGCTCCGTTTGGAAGCTGGCGGCTCCCGGTCTCGTGGCATGCCCCAAGTGCGGCGCGCTGCATCTGCCTCACAGAATGTGCCCGGAGTGCGGTACCTATAACGGCCGCGAGGTCAAGCACGTTGAGTCTGTGGCAGCAGGCAAGTAAAAATACCGTGTGTCCTTGTTAGGAGGGAAGATTTTGGTCTTCCCTCCTTACTTTTTTGCCGGAAATATCCGGCAGGTTTGACGATATACGGCCTGCCCATGCCGCTTGAGAGGAATACCATATGATACGCCTGCGGCCCATAAGCGACGCATTCCGGAGCTGGAGCGGGGCATCGGTCTGCATATTCTGTCCCACACTGCCGGATCAGCCTCAGAATTGAATGATTTCCGCCGGAATGCACATGCTATCTCCGATAAGGAGGTGCGTTCCATGACGGAGGAACCCAATCATCTGCCGGAGCAGTCCGGCGACCAGAGCGCCCAGCGTCTTTATGACCTGGGCGCTGCCCTGGTGGAAAGCCAGCGGGGCAGCGTGTACTGCCTGACCATCATCGGCCAGGTGGAGGGCCACAGCGTGGCTCCCAACAACACGAAAACCACGAAATATGAGCATGTCCTGCCGCTGCTGGCTCATTTGGAGCAGTCGGAGGAGGTGGACGGCGTGCTGCTGCTGCTGAACACCGTGGGCGGCGACATCGAGGCGGGACTGGCCATCGCGGAGATGGTGGCGGGGATGACGAAGCCCACTGTGACCCTGGTGCTGGGAGGCGGGCACTCCATCGGCATTCCCCTGGCGGTGTCCGGGCGGGAGACGTTCATCGTGCCGTCGGCGTCTATGACGGTGCACCCTGTGCGCATGACGGGCCTGATGATCGCCGCGCCCCAGTCGTACCGGTATTTCGAGCGGGTGCAGGAGAGCATCGTGTCCTTCGTGGCACGGCACAGCCGCATTACCGAGGATGCCTTCCGCCAGCTGATGCTGGCCGACGGGGATATGTCCAACGACGTGGGCACCATTCTGTACGGCAGCCAGGCGGTGCAGTTGGGGCTGATCGACCGGCTGGGGACCCTGTCCGACGCGCTGGAAGCCCTTTACGCCATGATCGGGAAAAACGGTTGATTTTATCCGGCCCTTGTGCTATACTGTGTACAAATTTACAGAATAGCGGGGGAATACGGGATGAATACCAATTTCAAAACGGCGTTGTTCGGCGGCTTTGACCGGGAGGACGTGATCAGCTATATCCAGCAGACCTCGCGGGAGAGTCAGCAGCGCATTTCCGCTCTGGAGGAGGAAAATCGCAGCCTGCAGGAGCGGAACCGCGCCATGGAGGCGGAGCTGAGCACCCTGCGCCAGTCCGTGCTGGAGAACAGCGCGGCGGCGGATACCTGCCTGCAGCTGCAAGATCAGTTCCGCCAGCTCCAGGAGCAGGCACAGAAGCTCCGGCAGGAGACGGAGGACCTTCGGGCCCAGGCGGCGGAGTATCAGTCTCTGAAGGACCACATCGCCGATATCGAGATCAGCGCCCACCGGCGGACGGAGGAGTTCCGGGCCAAGGCCATCGAGGAGCTGCGGACCATGGCCCGTCGGCAGGCGGATTGGTGCGCCCAGTCCCGGGATAAATACGCCGAGCTGAACCGCCAGTTCTGCCAGAAGCTGGCCCTGGCCCAGCAGACCCTGGCCCAGCCGGACCTGTCCGGCTTCCACGAGATGGAGGAGGGCCTCCACCGGCTGGAGGAGAGCTTCGGCGAAAAGCCTGCCGCCGAAAAAAACGAACAGTAATCAAAATCGCCGCGACAGCTGTCGCGGCGATTTTTGCAGTGCGGATTTACTTCACCAGCTGGCAGAACAGGTCAATCTCGTCGGCCAGGGACTGGAGCCCCTGCCGCCAGAAGGCCTTGTCGGTCAGGTCGATGCCGGCAATCCTGGCAGTATCCTCCACGCAGGTGACGGAGGTGGCGTGGAGCATCTTCTTATACAGGGGCACAAAGTCCTTGCCCTCCTGCTGGTACTTGGCGTACAGGCCCCGGGCGAACAGGCCGCCGAAGGCATAGGGGAAGTTGTAGAAGCTCAGGCTGCCGCTGTAGTAGTGGCCCTTGCACAGCCACATATAGGGGTGCAGGCAGGTCTGGTCCAGACCATCGCCATAGGCCTTCTTCTGGGCCTCCAGCATCAGCTGGCACAGGCGGTCGGCATCCAGGAACTCCTGGGGACGGGCCTCAAACACCGAGGACTCGAACAGGAACCGGGAGTAGATGTCGCAGATGATCTGGCAGGCGTCGGACAGCTGGCTTTCGATCAGGGCCAGCTTCTCGTCCTTGCTCTCGGCGGCGTCAATGGCGGCGCTGACGGTGAGCACCTCGTTGAAGGTGGAGGCCGTCTCCGCCACGGGCATGGTGTACTCCTGGCACACCAGCGGGTGGGAGAACACCTGCTGATCGTGGAAGGCATGACCCAGCTCATGGGCCAGGGTCACGATGTCGCCGAAGGCGCCGTCAAAGTTGGTGAGCACCCGGCTCTGCTTAGCGCTGGGCACGCCGCAGTCAAAGGCGCCGCCCACCTTGCCGTTACGGGGATAGAAGTCGATCCATGCCTCGTCAAAGGCCCGCTCCACCATGTCGTGCAGCTGGCTGTCGAAGCCGCCGAAGATATTCAGCAGATAATCCTTGGCGTCCTGGGTGGTATACTTTTTGTCGCTCTTGCCCATGGGGGCGAACAGCTCATACCAGGGCAGACCGTTTTCATAACCCAGGGCCTTGCCCTTGGCCCGCAGATACTGCCAGAACTTGGGCATGTATTCGTCCATGGCCCCCAGCAGGGCGTCCAGGGTTTCCCGCTTCATGCGGCTCTGGTACAGGGCCTTGTCCAGGGGGGAGGCATAGCCCCGGACCTGGCACTCGTTGATGACCTGCATCTTGATGCTGTTCAGGGCGAAGGCTACGGAGTCCTTGATCTTGTCATAGCACGCCAGCTCTGCCTCATAGGCGCTCTTGCGCACGGCGGGATCGGGATCGTAGGCCAGATTGCGGATGGCGGACAGGTTGGTGATGCCGCCGTCGTACTCCACCTTCACGCTGCTGGTCAGGTTATCCCGCAGGCTCTCCCACGCCGAAGCACCGGAGATGTTCATCCGGGCGAACAGCTCCTCCTCCCGGTCGGTGAGCAGGTACTTGCTGTCCCGGCGGATGGACTCCAGCAGGAAGCGATAGGGCTCCAGGGCCGGGTCGGCGTCCATGATGGCGTCCAGGTCCTCCAGTCCTGCCACCGTCCGGCGCAGGGATGCGTTGGCGGCGGCGCAGCCGCTGAGCTTGGCGCTGAGCTGGTCGCCCAGACTGTTGGCCTTGGTATCGGCGGTGTTGGCGCTGCACCGAAGGCTGCAGAAGATGAAGAGCTTGTTGGTCAGCTCCTCCGCCTGCTCCTGCACCTGCAGGAAGCGATGCACCAGCTGGCTGTGGTCCATGCCTGCCGCCTCACCGGCCAGGGCGTTTACTGCCGCGATGGCCTGGTCCAGGGCTGCCATGTCCCCGGTAAAGGCGGGGTCGTCAAAATCCTTGTACAGAATACTCAGATCCCAGGTATCGTTCATAGATTCTTCCTCCTATTTTGTGGTTTTCTATCGTCCATCATATCACGTTTTCCCGGTGGACACAATAGGAAAATGCGGCTTCAATTAAAATGCCTTAACTCCCGAAGGGCGGCAGCTTCAGAAGCCCGACGCGCTGTCGGTAGTCCGGCAGGGTGCCCTCTACCAGGCGATAAAAGTCCGGCCCGTGGTTTTTGTGGCGGATGTGAGCCAGCTCATGGACCACCACCGCATCAATGGCCTCCATGGGATAGCGCATCAGAAACAGGGAAAAGCACAGGCTGTTTTTTCCGGAGCAGCTGCCCCAGCGGGTCCGTGCGGCGGTGATCCGTATCCCCGTGGGTAAAACATCCATCCGTGCCGCCCAATAGACCACCCGCCCCGGAAGGATCTCCTGCCCGCGCCGGCGCAGCTCCTCCATTTCCTGTTCCGTCAGCTCCGGAGGCGATGCGGCCGGAGCTTCCCTCTGGCGCGCCAGGCTTTTTTCGATCCAGTCCCGGTGCTTTTCCACCAGCTGGCGGACTTCTTCATCGGTGGCGGCGTATGGGGCCCGGACCACCACCCGGCCGTCCCGCTTGATCTGAATGGCCATGGTCCGGCGATGGGACCGTACAATGGTATAGTTCATGGTTCAGTCTCCGATCCGCACGAAACGGGGCCCGCAGTATCCGTCCCTGTCCACGGTCTCCAGCCACATGGCTGCGGGCCGCACCCACAGACCGCCCTCGCCGTACAGAGCCCGGTATACGACCAGCTGCTCCAGAGTCTCTGAGTGCCGGGCCATACCCAGCACCTGATATTCCTTTCCCTTAAAATGCCGCCACCGGCCGGGCTGAATGGCTTCGTTTTCCATATGCAGTGCCTCCCTGTTTTTTTCAGTATACAGGAAATTTTCCCAAAAGGGAAGTCCTGGTGGAAAAATGCGGCGGCGTATGGTATAATATAGAAAATAAAACGGGAGGGTACCACCATGCAGCATGAGATCACCACCGCAGGGCCCCTGCTGGACGGCAGCGGCAATCTCCGGGAGCCGGGCTATGCCAAGCGGCTTCTGCCCATCTATCGCCGGGCGGATATCAAGGCCCCGGCGTCCCGCATCAAGGAGTGGGACTATTATCTCATCGCCAATGACCACTTTGCCGTGGCTCTGACCATTGACGACAACGGGTATATGGGCCTGGACTCCATCTCGTTCCTGCATTTTGACCAGCGCTGGGAGCGGACCAAAAGCCCCATGCGGGCCTTTCCCATGGGCCGGACCGGTCTGCCGGAGAGCTCTGCCTCCGGCACCACAGCCACCTCCGGCAGGGGCTATGCCCTGGTGTTCCGCCATGTGCCCCAGGGCCGGGAGCTGACATTTCATATGGAGAATTTTCTGAACGGCCAGACCATTGACGGCTCCGTCGCCCTGACGGAGGAGCCGGAGGAGTCCATGGTCATCTGCACGCCGTTTCCCAAGCCCGGCTGCTTCTATTACAACCAGAAGATCAACTGCATGAGGGCCCGGGGCCAGGTGCGGCTGGGAGACAAGACCTATTGCTTCGACCCGGCGGATTCCTTTGGCGTGCTGGACTGGGGCCGGGGCGTGTGGACGTATCACAACACCTGGTATTGGGGCAGCGCCTCCGGTCTGGCGGACGGCGTGCCTTTCGGCTGGAACATCGGCTACGGCTTTGGCGATACCTCTGCCGCCAGCGAGAATATGCTGTTCTACGGCGGCAAGGCCCACAAGCTCAGCCAGGTGTGCTTCCACATCCCCCAGAGGGACGGAAGGGACGATTTCCTGTCTCCCTGGCGCTTCACCTCCGACGACGGCCGGTTTGAGATGAAATTTGACCCCATTCTGGACCGGGCCGCCTGCACGGACGTGAAGCTCATCAAGTCCGACCAGCACCAGGTGTTCGGGCGCTTCACCGGCGCGGCTACCCTGGACGACGGCCGGGTCATCCAGGTCCGGGATATGCTGGGCTTTGCCGAAAAGGTTGAGAACAAGTGGTAAAAGAGACAAAAAGCATCCGTATCCCCCAGGATACGGATGCTTCAGCCTGTCAAAAATCTTTTTTGACAGGCTGAAAGGCATTTTCAAAACTTCTAAAAAAGTTCTGAAAATGCGGTGATTGAAAACGAAAGACACCCCTGATGGGTTTCTTTCGTAACTATCTTCCTTTCCGAAGACAGAGACAATCCTATTTTTCTGACAGTCTCGCTTCAGCCTGTCAAAGGCTATTCTTCCTGTAAATAGCCGAACTTTTCCTGAAACAGGCCGTCGGCAAAGGCCCGCAGCTGGCGGCAGTAGTCATCGTAGGCTTCCAGCAGCCGCTCTCCCTCCGGAGTCAGCTCCGCGCCGCCGCCGCCTCGCCCGCCGGTGATGGAGTGCAGCAGCGGAAAGCCCAGGGCGGCCTGGGCGTGCTTGGTGATGGTCCACGCCTTGGAATAGGCCATGTTCATGGACATGGCTGCCGCCCGCAGCGAATGCAGCTCCTGCACCCGGTGCAGCAGCTGTGCTACCCCTGGCCCGAAGCATTTCTCGTCGGAAAACAGCCGGACCGCCAGATTGTACGTTAATTTCTGTTCCATGCCGTTATTGTATCAGTTTCCGGCTCCTGCGTCAACCTTGACGGTGGGGCCGGAACATGCTATTCTTGTAAAAAAACAGGGAATTGAGGGATTTTCATGAAGGTTCTCATTCGCGGCGCCGGGGATATCGCCTCCGGCATTGCCCTGCGGCTGCACCGGGCCGGGATGCAGGTGGTCATGACTGACCTGCCCGCTCCCACTGCCATCCGCCGCACGGTCTGCTTTTCCCAGGCTATCCTGCTGGGGGAGATGACGGTGGAGGATGTGACCGCCCGTCGGGCGGACAGCGTCGAGGAGGCGGAGAGCCTGCTGCGCCGGGGCCTGATCCCGGTGCTGGCGGACCCGGACTGTGCCTGCCGCGCCCAGCTGCGGCCCGACGCCCTGGTGGACGCCATCCTGGCCAAGCGCAACCTGGGCACGAAAATAGACGATGCGCCGGTTGTTGTCGGCATCGGACCCGGCTTCACGGCGGGGGAGGACTGCCACGCCGTGGTGGAGACCATGCGGGGCCATACCCTGGGCCGGGTGATCTACCGGGGAAGCGCCCTGCCCAACACCAACATTCCCGGGCTCATCGGAGGATACGCCGGGGAGCGGGTGCTGCGGGCCCCCGCGGACGGGATATTCTGCCAGAAGCTGGAAATTGGCGCGATGGTCCGGGCTGGGGATATAGCCGGAGAGGTGGACGGAGAACTCATGAAATGCACCATTGACGGCGTATTGCGTGGGATTTTAGCCGATGGAACGCCTGTTTTCAAGGGGATGAAGTCTGGCGATGTGGACCCCCGGTGCAAGCCGGAGTATTGCACCACCGCGTCGGATAAAGCCCTGGCTGTAGGCGGCGGCGTGCTGGAGGCCGTCCTGAATCTCAGCGGGGCATTGAGGAGTGTAAGTCTCTAAGAGAAACTCTGGTCCTACAGCCAAGACGTACCTGGGGCAGTCTGTGTAGAAAATCTACCGATTTCTTCTATTGTCCAATATGTATTGTGGTCCTACATTCTGTCAATGCGGGAGGGGGGCTGCGCCTTGCAAAGGGGAGGGAGATATGGTATAGTTTAGGATAGTTATCTGCAAAGTGAGGAACTTTTTATGACCTTGATGGACTATTGCATGCAATATATCGACGAGATCATGGACGGGAAGCGGCCTGCCCCGGAGGGTATCACCCTGACGGAGACGGACCCTGTGGCCCGGGGCATGGAGCTGCTGCAGAAGGTGGGGGACTTTCCTACCCTGGCCCGGCTGTGCGCCGCCCAGGACGGCACCCAGATCCCTCAGGAGGTATACGACAGCTTTGACCCCGGCGCGGCCATAAGCATGTTCCTGGGCCGGGACGGGGAGCAGGAACCCCCGCAGGAGCCGCAGCCAGACCCGGATGCCGGAAAGCACGCCTTTCAGGTGCTGCTGGACTGCGTGGCCCTGGACGACGGCCTGGTGCAGTACCTGACCCAGGTGCTCCGGGACCGGGACTGGGCCGGGTTTTACAAGCTGTCCCAGATCACCACGAAAATGGACCTGAACCCGGAGGAATTTCTGTTCTGGCTGGGGAACAAGGAGCTGTGGGCCGACGATGAGGAACGGGCCTGCGCCGCCGTGATGGACGCCTGCCTGGAGCGCCTGCGGCAGGAGGGACGGCTGGAGCTGCTGGCGGCGTTGCTGTCCGGAGACCAACATACCTTTGAGACCTTCCGCTGCGAAGCGCCGGAGCTGGTCCACCTGCCCCAGGCCACCTATGACTGGTACTGCCGCAACTATCTGGACCGGGATTACCCCTTCCGGATGCTGCTCAAGTGCAACGGGGTGACGTTTCCCCGGCGAAAGGAGGGCTGACGCCATGGATTACCGCATTCTGGTCATCAATCCCGGCTCCACCTCCACCAAGATCGCCGTGTTTCACGGGCAGACGCCCTTGATGCAGAAAACGATCCGCCACAGTGGAGAGGAGTTGGCCCCCTTCGGAGCCATTATGGACCAGGCCCCTTTCCGCCGCCGGTGCGTGGAGGAGGCGCTGGCGGGCTTCGACCTGACCACTCTGGATGCAGTGTGCGCCCGGGGCGGTATGCTGCCGCCGTGCCCCAGCGGGGCCTTTGCGGTGGACGGGGACATGATCGAGTATCTGGCCGCCATCACCCAGGGGGCACACGCCTCCAACCTGGGATGCGTGGTGGCCCGGGACATAGCGGAGCCGCTGGGTATACCGTCCTTCGTGTACGATCCCGTGGCGGTGGACGAAATGCCGCCTATGGCCCGGATCACCGGGATTCCGGAGCTGCCCCGGCGGATGATGGGGCACGCCCTGAATACCCGGGCCATGGCCATTCGCTGCGCGGAAACGGTGCTGCACAGGCCCTTGGACCGGTGCCGCCTGATCGTGCTGCACCTGGGCGGCGGCGCGTCGGTGCGGCTGTTCATCGGCGGCAAAATGGTGGACAACGTCCGGGATGACGAGCTGCTGTTTGCGCCGGAGCGCTGCGGTGGGATCGCCGCCGAGCAGCTGGTGGGGCTGTGCTTCTCCGGGAAATATGACCGGGCAGGCGTCATGAAGCTGGTACGGGGACGGGGCGGACTGCTGGCCCACCTGGGCACCAGCGACGCCATGGAGGTGGAGCGGCGCATGGCCCGGGGCGATGAGAGGGCCAGGCTGGTGTACGATGCCATGCTGTATACCGCCGCCAAGTCCATCGGCGCTATGGCGGCGGCTGCCGGCGGCGACATTGACCGCATCATCCTCACCGGCGGCATAGCGCACTCCGCCTATGTGGCGGATTATCTGACGAAAAAGGTTCGCTTTATCGCGCCGGTGGAGGTCATGGCCGGGGAGTTCGAGATGGAGGCCCTGGCGGCCGGAGCCGCCCGGGTGCTGTCGGGACGGGAGGCAGCCCACCGGTTCCGGGACCTTGCAAAGGGGGAGTGACCGGTGCTGAAGTCGTTTTTTGACCCCAACGGGGCCTTCGCCCGGGGTATGGAACGGGTATGGAGCCTGATCGTGTTGAACGTGCTGTGGCTGGTGTGCTCCCTGCCGGTGGTGACCCTGGGCGCGTCCTGCGCGGCCCTGTATCAGGTGCTGGGAAAGGTCATCGACAGTGAGGACGGCCATGTGGCCCGGCGGTTCTTCCGTGCATGGGGCGAAAACTGGAAAAAAGCCACGCCGGTGTGGCTGATTCTGCTGGCCGTGGCGGTTCTGTGCGGGTTCGACCTGTATGTGGCCCGGCTGAACGACGCCTTTTTGTGGAAGGTGATGGCGGTGTTCGCCCTGCAATTGGCGGCCATGGTGATGACCTTCGCTTTTCCGCTGATGGCCCGGTATGAAAACACCTGGCGCAATCACATGAAAAATGCCCTGCTGCTGGCGGTGGGGAACCTGCCCCGGATGCTGCTGATCTGGGCCATTTGGGCGGTGCCTGTGGGGGTGTGCGTGTTTCTCCCGGAGGTGGGGTTTTATCTGAGCATCGTGTGGGTGCTGGTGGGATACAGCAGCCTCAGCTATGTGACGGCCCTGCTGCTGCGGCCCATCTTCCGGAAGCTGGACGAAAACGCGTAAAAAAACAGGACAGGCACACGCCTGTCCTATTTTTTTTAGCCATTGCAGTGGTATCGGGAGGTCAGTCCACGATATCAACGGATGCCTTGACGCCTGTGCGCTGGGCATAGGAGCGCACCACGGTGCGGATCTCCTTGGCGATGCGGCCCTGACGGCCGATGACCTTACCCATATCCTCGGGGGCCACGCGCAGCTCCAGCGTCAGCTCGTCGCCGTTTTCCACCTCGTTCACAGTGACCTGGTCGGGATGGTCCACAAGGCTCCTGGCGATGTAGAGCAGCAGTTCCTTCATGGTGCCCCTGCCTTACAGAACGTCGACCTTCTTCAGCAGGGCGCGAACGGTATCGGTGGGCTGGGCACCGGTCTTGATCCACTCGCGGGCGCGATCAGCGTCGATCTTGATCTCGGCGGGGGAGACGCAGGGATTGTAGGTGCCGATCTCCTCGATGAAGCGGCCGTCGCGGGGATAACGGGAATCCGCCACGACCACGCGATAGTAAGGAGCCTTCTTGGCGCCCATTCTTCTCAGACGAATCTTAACCATGATGTTTTTCCTCCAGAATGATAATAGAATTCAAATTATATAAATGCCTGGGCACTTATTTCAAACGTTTTTTGCGGCCGAAGCCCTGGAGCTTGCCTTTTTTGGCTTTGCCCAGAGTGGGCATGCCGCCGGGACCTCCGAAGCCGCCGAAGCGGCCCTTGGAAATGGATTTGGTGAGCTGCTGGAGCATCTCGAAGGACTTCAGCAGACGGTTCACATCCGACACCTGCATGCCGCAGCCGGCGGCAATGCGCTTTTTGCGGCTGGCGTTGAGGATGGAGGGGTTCTCCCGCTCCAGAGGGGTCATGGACTGGATGATGGCCCGGGTGCGATTGAGCTGCTTTTCGTCCAGATTGGCGGCATCCAGCTGCTTGCCCATGTCACCGGGCAGCATCCCGGCAATCTGGCCCAGGTTGCCCATCTTTTGCAGCTGGTCCATCTGCTCCATGTAGTCCGTCAGAGTCAGGCGGTTCTTCTTGAGCTTTTCCTCCAGCTTGCGGGCCTGCTCCTCGTCGTACTGCTGCTCGGCCTTTTCGATGAAGGTGAGCATGTCGCCCATGCCCAGAATACGGGAGGCCATGCGGTCCGGGTGGAACAGCTCGATCATGTCCAGCTTTTCGCCGGTACCCACGAACTTGATGGGCTTACCGGTGGCGGCCCGGATGGACAGAGCCGCACCGCCGCGGGCGTCGCCGTCCAGCTTGGTGAGCATGACGCCGTCGATGCCCAGAGCCTGGTCGAAGGCAGTGGCTGCGTTGACGGCATCCTGGCCGGTCATGGCGTCCACCACCAGCAGGATCTCGTTGGGATGCACCTTCGCCTTGATGTTCTTCAGCTCGTTCATCAGGGCCTCGTCCACATGGAGGCGGCCGGCGGTGTCCAGAAACACCATATCGTGGCCGTGGTCCCGGGCGTATTTGATGGCCTCCTGGGCAATGTGCACGGGATTGGCCTGTCCCATCTCGAAAACGGGAATATCCAGCTGCTTGCCCACCACCTGCAGCTGGGTGATGGCGGCGGGACGGTATACGTCGCAGGCCACCAGCAGGGGGCGCTTGCCGAACTGGCGGCGCATCAGGCCCGCCAGCTTGGCGCCGTTGGTGGTTTTACCGGCGCCCTGAAGGCCCACCATCATCACCACGGTGGGACCCTTGGAGGCAAAGGTGAGCTTGGCGTTGGTGCCGCCCATCAGCTGCACCAGCTCCTCGTTGACGATCTTGACGATCTGCTGGGCAGGGGTGAGACTGTCCAGAACGTCCGCGCCGATACAGCGCTCGGTGACCTGGGCCACGAAGTCCTTGACCACCTTATAGCTGACGTCGGCCTCCAGCAGAGCCAGGCGCACCTCCCGCATGCCCTCCCGGACGTCGGCCTCCGTCAGGCGGCCCTTGCCCCGCAGGCGTTTGAATGTGGCGCTTAATTTTTCAGAAAGTCCCTCAAATGCCATAGGTATTACTCCTTCAGCGCCTGGGCGCTGCGCGTGATCTCGTCTGCCAGCCGCGCCAGCTCCGGATTGTCATACTGCCGGTAGTTGACGGTCTGGATCTTCTCGGCGGCGTCCAGGATGGCCTGCACCTGCTGCTGCATTTGCAGAAAGCGCTTCATAAGACCGGTCTTGTCCTCCAGGTCCGTCATGATGGCCTCGGCCCGGACGATCACGTCCCGGACACCCTGGCGGGAGATGCCGTAATTCTCCGCGATCTCGGCCAGGGACAGGTCCTCATTGTAGTACAGGTCGAAAAATTCCTTCTGCCGCGGGGTCAGGACCTCGCCGTAAAAATCGAACAGCATCGTCATGCGATAGGTCTGATTTTTCACGTCGGTCCCTCCTCTGTAAAGTTTCGATGCTTTACAACTGAGACTATCATACAGGATTTTGCCCAAAATGTCAAGGCGAAATTTGGCGCGTGAGCCAAAAAAATTGGGCATACACCCATGATGAGCGGGTATACTGGTCGTGAAGGGAGGTGCGAAATATGCGCTCTGTGCTCATAAAGGACACCACCAGGGCCCAACGGGAGGAGATCGTGCGGCGGGCCCTGTGCGACGGCGGCTGCCAGGGCTGCGGCGGGTGCGGGAACCTGGGCGGAGGCCGGGCAGAGGAGATGTACCGCCCCTATATCGAGGGAAAGCGGGAACTGCGGGAAATCAACGAGTCCTATCGGGCGAATTTCGTTCGCGGATAGAAACAACATGTTGGCTAAGAAACCGTTAAGTTATACAATATATGTCACTTGCGCCAAATTAACATGCTTTTGTCGAAAATAAGTTATGAGCATTCGACAATTACCCCTTGAAAAACCTGTCCATTCCTGGTAAATTATATGCAGGCCAAGCGACAAATGTTGCTTTGTCGTGAAACTGGCAGCCTTGGCTGCGCAATCTGAGTGGAAAAGGAACGGGACAAGATGGAAAACAAGGTAACAGTTGTATTGGCGGATGCCAATGAGGAATTTCGGACCATGCTGCGCCAGCATATGGAAGCTGCCGGCGAGTTCCTGGTGGTGGGCAGCACGGACAGCGGTGAAGTCGCTTTGGACATGGTAAAGCGGCTGCGGCCGCAGCTGCTGGTGACAGACGTGGTGCTGCCGGGCCTGGACGGCTTCGGTCTGCTGCGGCAGATGAACCAGTTAAGCGGCGAACAGCCGCGATGCATCGTGGTGTCATCCTTCTGCAACCGGCGGACCGTGGCCCAGGCTATGGAGATGGGCGTGTATTTCTTCCTGCCGAAGCCGGTGAATGAGGAGTCACTGCTGGAGCTGATGCGGCAGGCCTCCACACCGGAGCAGGAGGAAGCGCCCTTCGCCCCGGCGCTGGAGGGGATGGTGACGGCCATCATTCACGAGATCGGCGTCCCGGCCCACATCAAGGGATACCAGTACCTACGGGAGGCCATCATGATCGCGGTGAATGACATGGATGTGATCAACGCTGTGACAAAGGTACTGTATCCGGAGGTAGCCAAACGGTTCTGCACTACCCCATCCCGGGTGGAACGGGCCATCCGTCACGCCATCGAGGTGGCATGGGACCGGGGCGACATCGAGACGCTGCAGAAGTATTTCGGCTATACGGTAAACTCCGCCAAGGGAAAGCCTACCAATTCGGAGTTCATCGCCATGATCGCCGACCGGCTCCAATTGCAGCGTAAGCAGAAACGGGCGTGAAGGAATGTCCGGCGGAGAAAACAGAAGGCACTCTGCACAGGAGATATCGCTCGGAAAACCGGCGCCGCAGCTTCCCCCACGTGGCGGCGGTGCGGTGTGGCCTTCCAGGCCCCGGCGCATCCCAGACCAGCCGTGAGCGCTGCATATCCGTCAAGGAGATCCTCACCCTGATCCCGGACAGCCTGATATAAAGGAATATCTTCCGGAAAACGGCAAAAAGACATTGACAAGACCCGTTTTCTCTGTTATACTCTATAAGCCGCTTTGAATGGGTCATAAGTTCCGGCCACGCCGGACGCCCCCGACAGCGAGTCCGTAATAAAGGAAAGGCAGGTGCAACAAGTAATGCAGGCTATTATCGTGACCGGTGGTAAGCAGTACAACGTCTCTGAGGGCGACACCCTGTTTATCGAGAAGCTGGACGTCAACGCGGGTGATTCCGTGGTGTTCGACCAGGTCCTGGCCATCGTCGACGGCGAAAACACCAAGTTCGGCGCTCCCGTGGTGGAGGGCGCGAAGGTGGACGCCACCGTCGTGAAGAACGGCAAGGGCAAGAAGATCCGTATCTTCAAGTACACCCCCAAGAAGGGTTACCGCAAACGGCAGGGTCATCGTCAGCCCTACACCAAGGTGGAAATCGGCAAGATCTCCTTCTGAGTGACCGCATGACGACCGTTACATTCCTGACAGAGGAAGCGCGCATCGTCGGTTTCGATGCGCAGGGACACAGCGGCTACGCCGCAGAGGGGGAGGACCTTGTCTGCGCCGCCGTCACCAGCGCCGTGCGCCTGGTGGAAGCCACCGTCAACGACGTGATGGGTCTGTGTGCCGCGGTGAAGGTCCGTGAGCAGGACACTGCCATCTCCTTCCGCCTGCCCGGGGGCCTGGCTCCCACGGCGGAGAGCACCTGTCAGAATCTCTTGACGGGGCTGATGGTTTATCTGGCCCAGCTTCACGACGAGTATCCGGAAAACATTGAAGTAATGGAGGCGTGAACGTCTCCTGTTCCCCCGCAATCATCTCATAGAAAGGATGGTACTGCATCATGCTGAACATTGGTCTGCAGTTCTTCGCCCATAAAAAAGGTATGGGCTCCACCAAGAACGGCCGTGATTCCGAGTCCAAGCGCCTTGGTCCCAAGCGCGCTGATGGTCAGTTCGTTCTGGCCGGCAACATCCTGGTCCGCCAGCGCGGCACCCACATCCACGCCGGCACCAACGTTGGCATCGGCAGCGATGATACGCTGTTTGCCAAGGCCGACGGCGTTGTCCGCTTCGAGCGTCTGGGCAAGGATCGTAAGCAGGTTTCTGTTTACCCCGCCGAGTAAAAAACAAAGAAAGCACCGCCTGCGGGCGGTGCTTTTCATCTGTGCCGGGGCCGGTGGAATTTTCCACCGGCCTCGGTTTGGCCACCAAAGACAACCCCCGGCTCTGCCGGGGGGAAAAAATAGCCTATGGCGAGGGGCAA